>ERZ1036424.2-NODE-2-length-740696-cov-10.739171_pt1 | contig 740696 bp, 651 predicted proteins | sample MGYA00514221_ERZ1036424 | MGnify/ENA primary metagenome ERZ1036424 (study PRJEB33795, sample SAMN09464939) | human gut metagenome | host: Homo sapiens | place: USA: Stanford, California | collected 2016-11 | study: EMG produced TPA metagenomics assembly of the... | reverse complement strand
GTCTGCAAAACCTTTATTCCCCGGTTCAAATCCGGGTGGCGCCTCCATAAAAAACATCTATAAGATTTCTTATAGATGTTTTTTTATACTCTTTTAAAATGGAGTCTTTTTAAATTAAAGATTTTATTAGCTTTTCACCAAAGTTAGAGAAATTAATTTCTTTAAATACTTTTCTTAATGTAATATGGTAGAGTTCTTCATTAGCTACAGAAGAATCCTTTATGAAAAGTTTGATTATTTGAGTGTCTCTATATTTAAACCAAGTTAAAACGGCAATTACATCTTTATTTATAGGTTTTTCAGAAATATTAAGAGTATTATCCTCTTTATATATAATTAAATCTTTATGAGATACTGAAAAAAATTCATTAGAAGGACAAGTATATTGAATTAACTTTACATTATCAATAGCTATTAGCAAATCTAAATTTTCTTTATCTCCCAAATCAGTAGTAATTTCTTTTTGTAGTTTGACAACTTTTTTCATAATAAAAATACCCCCTACAGACAAAATTATAAATTAATAGTAAAGGTTTACAAAAGATGGAATAAAGTATCAATAAAGTGCCTCTAAAAGCATATAATATATTAAATTACAACTTACAATATAATATGTTTTATATTACAAGAAAAGTACATTAATATTTTGAGAATTTAGTATTAGGATAAATAATTATTTTAATACTAGAATAATTATTTTGCTGTATGTTAAAAATTGAAATACATAATGTATTAATTATATTTTAGGTAGATATAATATATAAATAAACTTAGTAGGGGGAGTAAGGATGTTTTTAGCTATTGTAATTGTTTTAGCTTTATTTTTAACTTATTTAATTTTAAAGAATAATAAAGAAAATAAGAAAAATAAATCAAAGATAAATAGAGGTTGGAAGGTAACTCCATATTTAAGTTTAAGAATAAGTTCCTTTGAAAGTAGAATTGATTTAGAAAAGATGAGGTTAAAGGAATTAATAAAAAACACTATAAGGTTAATAGATGAGAGAGTTATTTTTATAGATTGTAATAGTGAAGGATTTTATATAAAAAGTAAAAGTGAATTAATATATATAGAATTTTTAGTAGGGGACAAAAAGGTAGAAAAAAATAAAGAAAGTGTTTCTTTAAAAAATAATGAGATAATAAAGCTAGAATTATATAATACAATAAGAAAGACTATTGGAAAATATATATGGTTTTGGGAAGAAGAATTTATAAACCCACTAGAAAGTGAATTTAATATAAGATTTTCAAGTGGACATATAATTATGAGAATTAGCAAAGAAGATAAAATAATCTTTAATAAAGATGAGGAAAATAATACTTTAAAAAATGAATCTTAAGTTTAAAGAGAAATTAATTAGATTTTTAGGATAGATATAAAGGAAACTTTATATTTATCCTTTTTATGTGTAAAATTAAATTAGAATAGTTAAAAATATAGTTATATTTTAATTTGCATTAATTTAAAGCCTAATTAAAAGTTGAAATATGAGAGGAGTATTAAGATGAAAATAAAGGATATAAAAAAATTAACTGATTGCAAGTTTTTAAACTTATATAAATTAGATATTGAGAATAAGGTTGGAAATTCTAAGGAATACTTTATAGCAAGTAGAAGAACAGAAAAAGATTTAAGCTGCGTTGTAAATAAGCATGATAAGGCAGATGGAGTTATGATAATTCCAATAACAGAAAATGATGAGTTTGTTTTGCTAAAGCAATTTAGACCGGCTATAAATGATTATATATATGAATTCCCCGCTGGACTTATAGACAATGGAGAAGATGCAATAAAGGCTGCTACAAGAGAGCTTTTTGAAGAAACTGGACTTTTAGCTAGTGAAAGTGAATATTTAATAAAGCCTAGCTATACTTCAGTAGGGATGTCTGATGAGTCTGTAGCTGTGGTTAAAATGAAGGTTTATGGAAATATTTCAACAGAAAATTTAGAAGAAAATGAAGAAATAGAAGTTATTAAAGTGCCTAGAAAAGAGGCTAAAAACTTTGTTAAAGAAAATAATGTATCAATAAAAACTGCATTGGTTTTAAGCTTTATGTAGATTATAAATAAATTAAAGGAGCTTTATGAAACTTCAAGATAAAATTTATAAATGTGTTAAGAGTTTTTCTTCATACTATTTATAAACTTTATTAGTGAGTTATTTTCATAATGCTCCTTTTAAAATATATTATTATACTAAAATTTCTTTTGGTTCTTTAGCTAAGTTATGAACTACACCTTCTGGAATTTCTCCTTTGTGAAGTTTTAAGGCATTTAATGCAGCGCCTTTAATTGGTGGAAGTATAGGTGCTGTTAGATTAAAAGCAGTATAATTATCCTGAAGATAATTTCTTAGTGGGTCTAAGATAAATTCTTTTGAGTTAAATACACTACCAGAGTAAGAGATATTTAATACTCCTGTAAATTCAAGTTGATTAGTTAATCCATTTACCATTAGAAGACATTCTTTAGCAGCTTGTCTATATATATCTAAAGCATATTTATCTCCTTTAAGAGCAGCTTTGTAAACTAACATTGCAAGCTTAGCAACTTTAGTTCTATCTTGTTTATATTCATCCTTTATAAGGAATATTAAATCAAAATCATTTTCTAGTTTTAATTCATTTTTAAATATATCATAAAGGGCAGTTCTTTCTAATCTATGATCAGATTGTTTTCCAAAGATTTCAACACCTTTTTTAGCAATCCAATATCCAGAACCTTCATCACCACATATATATCCCCATCCACTAGTTCTTGCTGTTTTTAAATCATTAGTTATACCAGAGGCAATAGCTCCTGTTCCTAGAATTATACATATTCCAGGTTTACCAGCTAAGGAGCCAGCTAAGGCAACTTCTACATCGTTTCCACAAGAAAATTTATTTTCTCCTAAGATTTCAGCTATTATAGAGTTCATTTTTAATTTTTCACTTTCATTTTCACCATAAGCAGGTAAACCTAAAAATGAGTAACTAAGATCATCTCTGCATATATTAATTTCACTACAAATCTTATCAATACCTTCTTGAATACCTTTTCTAAAACCATCAAATCCTACTTGATGTATATGACATGTACCACTAGTATAAGTTGATAAGACCTCTCCTAAATGGTTTATAAGCATAAATGATGTTTTTGTTCCACCTGCATCAATACCTAAATAAAACATACTTTTCCCCCTCTTAATACATAGTTGTAATTACCACTTGGTTTTATTTTACTATATTATTAATTGTATAATCAATGGGAATGGAAAAGTATGAATTGAATTAAAGAATAATTCAGTAAATATTAAATTTATCCACTTATTATCTGAAAAAGATATATTAAAGTTGTAACAATAAATGTGATAAATATAAAAAATAATATTTATATGCTATTTTATCAACATTTATTACTATATTGAGTAAAATATAGTGATTGTTAAATAGTTAATATACTACCTCTATCTATTAATTTGCCATTAGAAAGATAAATTGGTTCAACATCATATTTTAATAAAAAGTTTTTAATATGATTTCCATAGGAATGATTTTCTAAATTGCCAAAGAAAGCCATTTGATTTTTTGAAATTAATCCGCAGGTTCCACCTATAAAACCATAATCCAAACCAGGAAGAGAAATATCACCACTAGGAATTAATAATATATCAAAACCATGAGGTTTTAGGGATTTATAAATTCCTTTATCAGAAGTTATTAAGGCTTTTTCAGAAACTACAGCAATAGAACACTTAGAATATCCTTGCTTTATGTTTATTAAGTTCTTTTCCTTTACTGATTCAATTAGCTTAGGATCAGTAAATTTTAGGTTGTGTATAAAATCATTTTTTAAGTTTACTGCATTTAAAATTACATTTCCAGGATATTTATCTTCTAAGTTATAAGAGCTTTTTATAATATTTAATTCTTTTGGTATAGAGTTAAATAATTCTTCAGAGGAATCTTTAGCTAATAAAAGAGTATTTTCATTAAGTATATTTATTTGTATATCTGGATGACCATCTATAGCATTATATAATTTAGTATGTTTTGGTACCTTAATTATATTAATATTTAAATCCTTTAGTTTTTTTTCTTCTAAATCTGAAATTCTATAATCAACAAAACAAGTTCTCATAATAATCTCCTCATTCAAAATTTTATAATTTCATTTTACTAAAAAATTAAAGAAATTGTCGATTAATGAATTTATATTTTTGAATATTACATGTGAATTAATACATACTAAAAGTAGAGAAAGGAGTGAGAAAAATGCTTCTAATGACATTATGTTGTGAGGAGGAAAAAAAATTAATAGGGGACATACAGAGTATAAAAAGTGTTTTAAAGAGTAAAGGAATTGTAATTGGTGTGTCAGAAAGTATCTCATGTGGAACTCACTTCGTTAAAATATACTATGGAAATAGTGACTTTGATGAAAAGATAAGAGAGACCATAATGTTATATATAAGTAATGTTATTTATAATGTAATAATAGAACACTATAGAGAAAAAGAAATGCTTCATTATATGAATGAAAATTATTTCTTTTTAAAACATGATGAAATATTAGAAATTGATTTAACTATAAATAAAATATTAAAAGGGGAGCAAAAGATTTGTTCTGATAAAGATTTTTATTGTTTAAATAAGGTCAATGATATTATAGAGAATATAAAAGAATTCATATTAGAAAATGATTATATAAACATAGAAGGATTTATAACCTTTAGAATGAAACCTTTGTTAAAGGATATAGAATGTATTATAGATAAAGTAGTAGAAGATTATATGATTGAAAAGGAATATAATGAATTCATAAAACTATTAAAGTATTTTGTAGATATACAAGAGTGTAAATTGGAAGAAGTAAATATAATAGTTCAAAGAAATGGATCCTATGAGGTTAAAGATTCTAAGGGACTTGATATCTTTAAGGATTTTTTAAATGAAATTACTGATATTGCTGAAGAAGGAATAATAAATATAGAAGATATTATTATTAGTGGTTTAATAACCAATGCACCTAAAAAAATAAAAATATATAATGAAGAACATTGTATTAATAAAGAATTTATTCAAACTATAAAAAGTGTTTTTGGTGAAAGAGTAGAAGCCCATAGAAGTTACAATGATATTCTAAAGAAATAAGTTTTTTAAATTTATTTATCATAATAAATATTAAATTTATAAGTTTTAAAGATATAAAACTATTATTTTATTTAAAAGAAATTGATGAATTGTGTTGACAATAAAAAAGAATAATGATAAGATAACTGATGTCAAGAAGAAACAGCCGTTTCTCACCTTACAGCTATTAATGCTAGTTTGGTCATGAATTTTATTACATTTGATTTTGGTAATAGAGGACGGCTTAAAACCGTCCTTTTTTATTTATATATTTGTGTTGGCTAAATTCTATCGGAGGTGAACAAGATTAGTAAAAATTTTGCAATCAATCAAGAAATAAGAGAAAAAGAGGTTAGATTAATTTCTAGCACAGGAGAGCAACTTGGTGTTGTATCTGGAAGAGATGCACAAAAAATGGCAGATGAGGCTGAGTTAGACTTAGTTATGATTTCGCCAAATGCTAAACCACCAGTTTGCAAAATAATGGATTACGGTAAATTTATTTACGAGCAATCTAAAAAAGAAAAAGAAGCAAAAAAGAAGCAAAAGGTTATCAGTGTTAAGGAGATAAGAGTTAGCCCAACTATAGAAAAGCATGACTTAGAAATAAAAGCTAAGAATGCTAAAAAATTCTTAGAAGCTGGAGATAAAGTCAAGATAACTGTAAGATTTAGAGGAAGAGAAGCTGAGCATTCACATGTTGGTGTTAAGATATTAGATAGTTTCTTAGCTCAATTAGAGGAAGTATGTTCAGTAGAAAAACCTGCTAAATTAGAAGGTAGAAACATGATAATGATTTTAGCTCCTAAAAAAGCGTAACTTGAGAGGAGGATACTTACAATGCCAAAAATGAAAACTCATAGAGGTGCAGCAAAAAGATTCAAAAAAACAGGAACTGGAAAGTTAAAGAGAGCTCACGCTTTCACTAGCCATATCTTAACAAAGAAAAGTGCTAAGAGAAAAAGAAATTTAAGAAAAACTGGTTATGTTTCAACTGCACAAGAAAAAGCAATGAAGAAATTATTACCATATCTATAAGATAAAACACGGAGTAGGAGGTCTAGAAAATGGCAAGAGTTAAGAGAGCGGTAAATGCTCGTAAAAATCATAAAAAAGTTTTAAAACTTGCAAAAGGATACTATGGTGGAAAAAGCAAGTTATTCAAAACTGCTAACGAATCAGTAATAAGAGCATTAAGAAATGCTTACGTTGGAAGAAGATTAAAGAAGAGAGACTACAGAAGATTATGGATAGCTAGAATAAACGCAGCTACAAGAATGAACGGTCTTTCATATTCAAGATTCATGAACGGAATGAAATTAGCTGGTGTTGATATAAACAGAAAAATGCTTTCAGAGATAGCTATAAATGATCCAAAAGCATTTGCTGATTTAGTTGAATTAGCTAAAAAGCACTTAAACGCTTAATATCAGATGCGAGTTTATCTCGCATTTTTTTTATATTTTATTTATATTTTATAAGTTTAATTTTATTCAGACTTTTATCTGAATAAAATTAAACTTATTTGCAATTACAATTAAATAAAATTACTTTTAAATTCTAAAAATAAGACAACTTTACATATATAAATTAAAAATAAGATATAATAAAATTAAAGGAAAAATATAATATTAGTTTAAGTTGGGGGTTTAATTATGTACATTAAACTGACAAAAAAGATAAAATTTAGCGCTGTTCAGATTTTAGCTTTAGGTTTTTCTATGGTTATTTTATTAGGTGCTATAATATTAAGTCTTCCAATATCATCTAAAAGTGGTGAGTTTACTCCTTTTTTAGATAGTTTATTTACTTCAACTTCAGCTGTATGTGTTACGGGACTTATAACATTAAATACAGCGGCACATTGGAACTATTTTGGGAAAACTGTCATAATAATCTTAATACAAATAGGTGGATTGGGATTCATGTCCTTTACAACTTTATTTGCCTTAATGGTTAAGAAAAAAATAACCTTAAGGGAAAGACTTCTTATACAAGAAGCTATGAATACCTTTGGAATACAGGGGTTAGTTAGAATGATTAGATATATCTTAGCATTTACATTTTCAGTAGAAATGTTAGGTGCACTATTATTATCTACTCAATTTATACCCAAGTTTGGATTCTTAAAAGGAATATACTATAGTATTTGGCATTCTATATCAGCTTTTTGTAATGCAGGGTTTGATTTATTTGGAGATAATCTAGTTGGATATGCTAACAATAAAACCGTAATATTAACAATTGCAGCCTTAATAGTAATTGGTGGTTTAGGATTTACTGTTTGGTCAGAATTATATAATTATAAGGGATATAAGAAATTATCTTTACACTCTAAAGTTGTAATAATGATAACAGCTATCCTTTTAATTGGGGGAGCTATCCTTATGTTCATATTTGAATATAATAATCCTAATACTCTTAAGTATATGAGTTTTGGAGATAAATTAACTAATGCATTCTTTGCTTCAGCAACCACAAGGACTGCTGGATTTAATTCTGTTTCTACTGCGGATATGACTTTAGCTGGAAAATTCTTAACTATATTATTAATGTTTGTAGGTGGATCACCAGGGTCAACAGCAGGGGGAATTAAAACTGCTACCTTTGGTATAGTAGTACTTACTCTAATCTCTATAATAAGAGGAAGAGAGGATACTGAAGTATTTAAGAAGAGAATTTCAAAAGAATTAGTGTATAAGGCTTTTGCTGTTTTATTTATAGGTTTTGGTATAGTGGTACTTGGAACATTAATTTTAGCAGTAACGGAACCTGGATTTTCATTAGAATATATTCTATATGAAGTTACATCAGCTTTTGCTACAGTTGGATTAACTCTTGGATTAACTCCATATCTTTCAGTAATAGGAAAAATAATAATAATAATAACTATGTATTTAGGAAGAGTGGGCCCTATGACTGTTGTTCTAGCTTTAGCTAATAGAAAGAAACCAAGTGCATACAAATACCCAGAAGATAAAATATTAATAGGATAAATAAGTTAGGAGTGTAAGGCTTATGTCAAGTAAACAATTCGTTATTATAGGATTAGGAAGATTTGGATCATCAGTAGCTAAAACTTTATATGCTTTAGGTCATGATGTTTTAGCAATTGATTCTAATGAGGATTTAGTTCAAGAAATATCAGATAGTGTAACTCATGCAGTTCAAATGGATGCAACAGATGAAAATGCTTTAAGAACTTTAGGATTAAGAAATTTTGATGTGGCTGTAGTTACAATAGGAGCTAACATACAAGCAAGTGTTATGGCAACATTACTTGTAAAAGATATGGGAATAAAATATATAATAGCTAAGGGAAATAGTGATTTACATGCTAAAGTTTTATATAAAATAGGAGCAGACAGAGTAATCTTACCTGAGAAGGATATGGGAGTTAGAGTAGCTCATAACTTAGTTTCTTCAAGCATCTTAGATTATATAGAATTATCACCAGATTATTCTATAATTGAAATAGAAAGTCCAAAAGAGTGGTATGGAAAGTCTATGAAAGAATTAAGCTTAAGAAGTAAATACGGAATAAACGTAATGGCTATTAAGAGAAACAATGAAGTTAATATATCTCCAGATGCAGATGATGTTATTAATAAAGATGACATAGTAGTTGCTATAGGTTCTGCAGAGGATTTAACAAAATTAGAAGGAAAGATATTTAGACATTAATATCTTCTAGAAAGGATTATTTGCTTTGTTAGAAATCGAAAGTAAAAATAACAACTTATTTAAAGAGATAAAAAAGTTGAAAGAAAAAAAGCATAGAATAAAGAGTAATAAGTATCTTATTGAAGGTTTAAGATTTGTAGAGGAAGCTATAAAAAGTAAGGTATCAATAGATTCAATAATTTTTACAGAAAGTTTTAAGGAGAAAAATCCTGACTTATTCTTAAAAATTAATGAAAATATAAAGCTTATACAAATGAATGAAGCTCTTTTAAAACAACTTTGTTCAACGGAAAATCCACAAGGAATTGTTGGTGTTATAAATATGCAAAACAAGGAATTAAAAAGTGGAGAGCTAGTTGTTTTAGTAGATAAAGTTCAAGATCCAGGAAATATGGGAACAATAATAAGAACAGCTCATGCAGCAGGTGCAGCAGGAATAGTAATGACTAAAGGTACTGTTGACATATATAACGATAAGACTCTAAGATCAACAATGGGCTCAATATTTTATATTCCAATTGTTGAAGATGATTCTTTAGATTTTGTAAAATCATTAAAGAAAGAAGGGTATAAACTTGTAGTAAGTTCTCTTCAGGGAAAAAATAATTTCTTTGAAGAAAATCTTCAAGGAAAAGTTATGATAGCTGTTGGTAATGAAGGAAATGGTGTCAGTGATGAAGTATATGATATTGCAGACATAAAAGTTAAAATTCCTATGCCTGGTGAAGCTGAATCTTTAAATGTAGCTGTAGCTACTTCTATAATGATATATGAAAAGATAAGACAATCATTTAAATAAATCAAGAGGTTGTATCAAAGAGGCTTTTAATAAAACTTACAAATATATTCTAAGAATTACTAGATATTTTTTTCATATTATTTGTAAGTTTTATTATTAACTTTTCATACAATCCCTTGATTTTTTTATAAGTAAGATTCTATTAAATAGGAAAAAATAATAAATGCCTTGATTATAAATGCTATTATATGTATAATATACTTTGAATTGAATAGATAAAAACATTGATAGAGAGAGTAGATATAGCAATTTCTTATCAGGGAAAAAATGCCATGGACTGAAAGCATTTTTAGAAACCTATATTGAAGTTCACTCTGGAGTTCTAACTGTGAAATATAAAGTAGTAGTTAGCGGCATAGTCGTTATTTGAAATTAAGTGAGTACTAATTTTTTTAGTACTAATTAGGGTGGTACCACGGATATGAATACCCCGTCCCTTGTTTTTGAGGGATGGGGTTTATTTTATTTTAATTGAAATGTGTCAATAATGAAAATATACCATTAAAATTAAATCTAAGATTAAATAATGACTAAAAAATAGATATTAGGGTTCTAAGAGCTTTAAGATAAAATCTAATATATTAATTATATATCAGGAAAGGAGAATGAAAATGCAAGATAAGTTAAATCAAATTAAAGAATTAGCTTTAGTAGAAATTAAAGAAGCTAAAGATAGTACTACTATTGATACAATAAGAGTTAAATATCTTGGTAAAAAGGGAGAACTTACAACTATATTAAGAGGAATGGGATCTCTATCTAAAGAGGAGAGACCAATAGTTGGTAAGTTAGCTAATGAGGTAAGAGAGGTTTTAGAAGCTGAATTAGAGGCTGTAACAAAGGCTGTTAAAGAAGCTGAAAAACAAGAAAAGCTTAAAAATGAAGTAATAGATATTTCAATGCCTGGTAAAAAACAAACAATAGGAAAGAAACATCCATTAGAGCAAACTTTAGATGAAATGAAAAAAATATTTGTTTCAATGGGATTTGCTATAGAAGATGGTCCAGAGGTTGAGAAAGATTACTATAACTTTGAAGCCTTAAATATTCCTAAAAATCATCCAGCTAGAAGTGAGCAAGATACATTCTACATAAATGATAATGTAGTTTTAAGAACTCAAACTTCTCCAGTTCAAGCTAGAGTAATGGAAAAACAACAACCACCAATAAAAATGATATCACCTGGTAAGGTATTTAGATCAGATGCTGTTGATGCTACACATTCACCAATATTCTACCAAATGGAAGGTCTTGTTATAGATAAAGATATAACTTTTGCAGATCTTAAAGGAACTTTAGAATTATTTGCTAAGAAAATGTTTGGTGATAAAGTAAAAACTAAGTTTAGACCACATCATTTCCCATTCACTGAGCCATCAGCTGAAATGGATGCTACATGCTTTGTATGTAACGGAAAAGGATGTAAAGTATGTAAGGGAGAAGGTTGGATAGAAATACTAGGTTGTGGTATGGTTCACCCTCAAGTTTTAAGAAACTGTGGAATAGACCCAGAAGTTTATAGTGGATTTGCTTTCGGCTTTGGTGTAGACAGAATGGTTATGCTTAAGTATGGAATAGATGACATAAGATTATTATACGAAAGTGATATGAGATTCTTAAATCAATTCTAGTTTTAAAATAGGAGGTAAAAAAGATGAAAGTACCATTTAATTGGCTTAAAGATTACGTTGATATAGATATGACAGCAGAAGAGTTAGGCGATGCTTTAACTTTATCAGGATCAAAAGTAGAAGAGGTCGTAACTGCTGGTGCAGAAATAGAAAATATAGTTACTTGTCAAATAGATAAAATAGAACAACATCCTGATGCTGAAAAGCTTAAGATTTGTCAAGTAAACATAGGATCAGAAATGATTCAAATAGTAACAGCTGCAGATAATATGAAAGAACATGATAAAGTTCCAGTAGCTTTACATGGGGCAATATTAGCAGATGGAAGCAAAATCAAAAAAGGTAAATTAAGAGGAGAAGTTTCAAACGGAATGTTTTGTTCAGAAGAAGAATTAGGAATTGCTGACGGAAAAGAAGTTATTGGACTTATGATTTTACCAGAGGATGCTCCAATTGGTGTTTGTATAAAAGAATATTTAGGTCTTAATAAACAAGTTTTAGACTTTGAAATAACTTCAAACAGACCTGATTGTTTAAGTGTTTTAGGTATGGCTAGAGAGACAGCGGCTACAACAAGAAAAACTTACAGAATGCCAAGTACTAAGTTTGAAGTTAAATGTGATAAAAACATAAATGATGAAATAAAAGTTACAGTTAATGATAAGCTTTGTAATAGATATATGGCTAGAGGAGTTAAAAATGTAAAGGTAGCTCCATCACCAACTTGGATGCAAGAAAGATTATTAGATGCTGGGGTTAGACCTATAAATAACATAGTTGATATTACTAACTTTGTTATGTTAGAGCTTGGTCAACCAATGCATGCCTTTGATAGAAGAGAATTAAAATCTTCTAACATAGTAGTTGAGAGAGCTAAAGATGGAGATAAATTCGTAACTTTAGATGAAATAGAAAGAGAATTAAATTCAGAGGTTCTTTGCATAAAAGATGGAGAAGAGATAGTTGCTTTAGCTGGTATAATGGGTGGATTAAACTCAGGTGTTAAAGATGACACAACAGAGATTGTATTTGAATCAGCTAACTTTGATGGAACTAACATAAGAGTTAATTCTAAAAATTTAGGATTAAGAACTGAAAGTTCATCAAGATTTGAAAAAGACATAGATCCAAACTTAGCAGCTTTAGCTTTAGACAGAGCATGTGCTTTAGTTGAAGAAATAGGCTGTGGAGAGATTATGGAAGGCACTATAGATGTCTACAATAATATTAAAGAAGAAAAAACTCTAGAAGTAAGTGTTAGCTGGATAAACAAATTCTTAGGAACTTCATTAGAAGCAGAAGAGATGAAGAGATGTTTAGATAGCTTAGATTTAAAAACTACTATAAATGGAGATACATTAGAAATATTAGTACCTACATTTAGAATAGATGTTGATATAAGAGAAGATGTAGCAGAAGAAGTTGCAAGAATCTATGGATACAATAATATTCCAGCTACTTTAATATCAACTAGTACAGAAAAAGAAGCTAAGGACAAGAAACAATTATTAGATGAAAAAGTTATAGATACAATGTTAGCATCAGGCTTAAATCAATCTATAAGTTACTCATTTGTAAGTCCAAAGGTATTTGATAAAATCTGTGTACCAGAAGATAGTAGCCTTAGAAATGTTGTTAAAATAAAGAATCCACTAGGAGAAGATTACAGTGTTATGAGAACTTCAACACTTCCTTCAATGATGGAATCTTTAGCAAGAAACTATTCAAGAAGCAATGAGATAGTTAGATTATTTGAAATAGGTAAAACTTATATTCCAAATTCAGATGAAAATGAATTACCAACTGAAAGAAATATATTAACAATTGGTATTTATGGACAATGTGATTATTTTGATTTAAAAGGAATAGTTGAAAACTTATTAGATTCATTAGGTCTTAAGAGTGCATCATTCAAGAGAATGAGTGAAAATCCAAGCTATCACCCAGGAAAAACTGCTGAGTTAATATTAGGTAGAACTTCACTAGGTGTTTTAGGAGAAATTCACCCAGATGTTAATGAAAACTACGGAGTAGATGTTCCTTGCTATGTAGCTGAATTAGACTTAGATGCTATGTATAACTTCTCAAAAACAGAGAAAGCTTACAAACCATTACCTAAGTATCCAGCAATAACAAGAGATATAGCTTTACTTGTTGATGATGCAGTTTTAGTTCAAGAAATAGAAGATGCAATAAGAAAAGCTGGTGGTCAAGTAGTTGAAAAAGTTGAATTATTTGACGTTTATAAAGGTGCTCAAATACCAGAAGGTAAAAAGAGTATTGCATATGCTATAGCTTACAGAGATCCAAGCAAAACTTTAAAAGATAAAGATATAAATAAAGTTCATGATAAGATATTAAGAGCTTTAGAATATAAGCTAGGAGCTCAATTAAGAGAGCAATAATAGTTTTAAATATGTTATGTATATGTTAAAATGTACATAACATATTTTTTATTATGGAAGTAAGAGGTGTTTAAGGAAGTATGGCGACTGTTACGGTAACAATAAATGGAGTTGAATATAATTTAAAAGGCCATGAAGACGGAGAATATTTAAAAAAAGTAGCTGAATACGTAGAAGAAAAAACACAAGAGATGGCAACAAAAAATAATAAATTAAGTGCACTTGGAGTTTTATCTTTATCTGCATTAAACATAGCTGATGAATTATTTAAAGGAAACGATGAATATAATCAACTTATAGATTATTATGAAAAAGTAAAATCTGAATTAGAAAAGTCCAAAAAAGAAATAGAAGATCTTAAAGAACTAGAAGGAGAAAGTGTTTCTTTAAAGGAAAAACTAGATAAGATTACTTCAGAGAAAGAAGCCTTAGAAAAGAATTTAAATGAATTAAAAGATAAAAAAGAAGAGATTGAGAAAAGCAGAGAAGAACTTAATAATAAATTTAATAAGCTAAATAGTGAAAATTCTAATTTAAAAGAAGAGCTTAAGAATACAAAGAATAGAATGAATAATTCTAATGAGAAAATAGCTAATTTAAAGAAAGAAATTGAAAGATTAAAAAGTGAAAACAATAGTTTAAAATCAGCTAAGGATAAAAACTCACATGAAGTTGAAAAATTAAGTAAAGAACTTAAAGAGGTTAAATCAAATAATGCTGAGTTAAACAAAACTATAGAAATCTCAAGAAATAAAGAGAAAAACTTAAGTAATGAGATTAATAATTTGAAAAGTAAAAATAATAATGTGGAAAAAGAGCTTAGAGATCTTAAGGAAAAAAATAATAGCTTAAGTAGTATTGTTACTGAAGCTAAGAAAAACTTAGAACTATTAAATAAAGAGATTAATAGCTTAAAGGAAAGAAATAAGACTCAAAGAGAAGAAAATGAAAAGTTAACTTTAGAAGGAGAAAATCTAAAGATTAATTGCAAAGAAATAGAAGAAAAACTTGAAGGTTTAAATAAAGAAAATGGACAACTTAAAGAAACTTCAGAGCTTTTAAATAAAGAAAAAATTTGGATTAAAGATCAAAATAGTGGTTTAAAGAAGCAAATTTTAGAGTTAGAAGAAAATCTTCAATTAGCTTTAGAAGAAAAAGATGCTTTAGGTAAGAAGATTTCAGAGGATATGGAAGTTGAAATGAAAGCCTTAAAGGAAGAAGCTGAAGAAGTTAAGGCTGAAATGGAGATTTTAGAAGAGGAAGCTAAAAAGTTAAAAAGAGAAAAAGAACTTTTAATGGAGAATAATAAAGAGTTAAGACGTAACTGGCAAACAGCTAAGTATAAACTTTTAGATTTAGAGCAAAAATATTTAGATTCTCAAGTTAAGCTTGCCACTTCAAAAAAATCAAATAATGTTCTTTTAAAGAAAAAATAAAAGTGTATTTAGAGACTGTAAGAGATTTATGTGAAAATAAATTTTCTTACAGTCTTTTTATGGTTTAATAAAAAATAAAATTATTTTTATAGGGGATATGAACATGGAATTAATTTTCTGTCCTTAAAGTAACAAGGAGTTAATTTTGTCTTTTCTAAGAATTTATAAAGTTTTTCAAAATTTCTACCTACATGCTCTATTTTGTGAGAATCTGAGCCAAGGGTTATATACTTACCTCCAAGTTCTCTATAGTATGAATAGATTTCTACCATGTTTTTAAAGGAAGTTTCATCATCTAAACGAGTAGTATTAAGTTCAAGAACTTTATTTTTAGCTATTAGTGTTTTAAAAATAGCTTGGAATTTAGGTTTAAAATCCGTAAGAGTCATTTCCTTATCATCATAAGTACTGTATCTACAAGGATAATCTATATGTCCTAAGGTATCAAAAATATCATAAAATTCTATGCATTTAAGCATATTATCAAGATATTCACCATAAACAACTTCTTTAGGTCTAGTATCTTGTTTTAGAAATCTAGAAAGAGTAACACCATTTATAGAATGAATAGAACCTATTATCATATCAAATTTATCTTTGTATTTTTCATAAAAGGCAAAGTTTTCATCTATATTGTTCATCGCAAGTCCAAGTTCTACACCTTGTTGCATATTTTTTCCTCTATATTTACTGTATTCATTTAAATAACCTTCAATATCAAGTTCAGCAAATTGAGGATGAGTTTTTAAATTATAATCTAAATGCTCTGTAGTTATTATTCCTAGATTATTTTTTTTAGCCTTCTCTAATATATCCTTAATTTTTAACTCTGAGTCAGCTGAAAATTCTGTATGTATGTGACAATCATAAAGCATTTTTTAACCTCCGCATAAATATTAGTATAATTTAATTTTATCATAACTTAGAAAAATATTAAGGGAAGCAAATCGCTTTAAGGTTTATTTAGTTATTATATTTAAGACTATTATAGAAATATTCTTGAATTTAACTTAGAAGTAAAAATAAATACTATAGTAGAATGAAGATTCTTCATTAATTTTACCTATGAATAAAACAACAAATATCTATTATAAATTTTTAGAGGAAATTTTATTAAATAAATTATTAATATATAAATTTTTGTTTTATAAAGTGCTTAAATGAAAAGAGAAATAATGAAATGTAGAATTGTATTGTGTAATTGTGTATAATACAAAGTATTGAGTAAATTAACTAAGGAAAGACCTAGTTGAATTTTAGGAGAGATGAATTTTATGGAAAGAATAGAGTTACTAGCACCGGCAGGAAGTATGGAAAGTTTAATTGCTGCCATAAACAGAGGTGCTGATGCTATATATTTAGGAGGAAGCAAGTTTTCAGCAAGAGCTTATGCTTCTAACTTTGATAATGAAACAATGGAAAAGGCTGTGGACTATGCTCATACCTATGGAGTTAAGGTTTATGTTACAGTAAATACTTTAATTAAGGAAAATGAGTTTCAAGAAGCAGTAGATTACATAGGCGTTTTATATAAAATAGGAGTTGATGCTTTAATAATCCAAGATGTAGGATTAGCTAAAAGAATAAGAGAGGTATATCCAGATTTTGAATTACACGCTTCAACTCAAATGAGCATACATAATGGAGAAGGAGCCCTTTTCTTTAGAGAAAATGGATTTTTTAGAATTGTTTTATCAAGAGAACTTACTTTAGATGAAATTAAATATATTTCAAAGGACTTAGGAATAGAAACTGAGATATTTGTTCATGGAGCCTTATGTGTTTGCTATTCAGGACAATGTTTAATGAGTAGCTTAATAGGAGGAAGAAGTGGTAATAGAGGAAGATGTGCTCAAAGTTGTAGACTTCCATATACACTAATTAGAGAAAAAGATAAAAAAGAGACTAAAGGATTCCTTTTAAGTCCTAAGGACATTTGTACTATTGAAAATGTAGAGGACTTAATAAAAACAGGAACTAGCTCATTAAAGGTTGAAGGAAGAATGAAGAGACCTGAGTATGTTGCTGGAGTTATAGAATCTTATAGAGAAGCTATAGATAATTCTTATAGAAATATTAAAAAATCTCAAGAGGGAAATAAACTTAAACTTAAAAAGTTATTTAATAGAGAAGGTTTTTCTACAGCATACATGTATAAAAATGTTGGGAAAGATATGATGGCCTTTAAAACTCCAAGAAATACAGGAGTTTTACTTGGAGAAGTCCTAAAAAATGGAGAAGTGCTTTTATTAGATGATCTTTCATTAAAAGATGGAATAAGAACTAATGATGATGGGTTTACTGTAAGTAAAATACTTATGGGAAATAGAGAAGTTACTGAAGCTAAAAAGGGGGATAAGGTAAAAATATTCCCTAAAAAATATAAAACTAATGATAAGCTGTATAAAACTTCAGATACTAAGCTTTTAAATGAATTAAAGACCTCTTATGAAAATCCATATGAGAGAAAGATAAACTTAAAGGCTTATATGAAATTTAAGGTTAATGAACCTATGGAACTTACTGTGGAGTACAATGGAAATTACTTTACAAAGACTGGTGATATGGTTCAAGTTGCAGTAAATAGACCTATGGATAAGGAAAAAGTTGAAAAGAACTTAAAGAAATCAGGAGATATTCCTTATGAAATAAGTGAAATAGAATACGTAACTTTTGAAGATGGTTTTGCAGCAGTTTCTTCTATAAATAATTTAAGAAGAGAAGTTTTAGAAGAGATAAGAAATTCTGAGATTAAAAAATACAAAAGAGTTATAGAAAAACAAAATAATATAGAACTTAATGAAAAGAATGGTGAAATGCCAGAGGTTTTAGTTGTTGTAAATACTAAGGAACAATTAAGAGCTTCAATAGATTGCGGAATTAAAGATATTGCTTTAGATATTTTTGGGAAAAATCAAGGGCAACTTAATAAGAATGCCATAAAAGAATTCAAAGATGAAGGAATTAATCTTTATATAAAAGCACCTACAATAATAAAAGAAGAGTTTGAAACAATAAGTAATATAATAGAAGAGAATCTTAACTTAATAAAAGGTTTAGTTACAGCTAATACTGGAATAATAAATAGATTTAAGGATAAAACAAATATTATAGGTGATTATAAACTTAATATATTTAATTCTTATGGTATGAAGTTTTATAATGAACATATGATGGGAAGCTGTTTAAGTTTAGAATTAAATAAAAAAGAGTTAAATAAAATGCTTAAAAAGTATTCTAAGGGAGCTCAAATATTTGTTTATGGAAGACCAGAGGTTATGGTTAGTGAATACTGTCCAATAGGAAGTACCTTTGGTGGAAAATGTACTTCAAAAAATTGTGATAATCAATGTGTAAGTAGTACATTTACTTTAAGAGATAGAATGAATCAAGATTTTGTTATAAGAACTGATATATTCTGTAGATCACACATATACAATACAGTACCTGTTAACTTAATTCAGGAAATTGATGAAATAAAATCTTTAGGAGTAAATTCTTTTAGATTAGACTTTGTAGATGAAAATTATGAAGAGGTTAGACAGGTTATTGAAGCTCTAAATAAGGAAGAAGCTTTAAGATTAAAGGATTATACTAAAGGTCACTTTAAAAGAGGCGTTGAGTAAAGGGGATTAAAGTATGAACGATAGAGTTTTAAGAGTTTTAGAATTTAATAAAATTAAGGAATTGGTTAAGGGATATGCCATTACAAAATCAGCTAAAGAGATGGTTTTAGATCTTAAACCATATGATTCTGTTTATGATGTAAAAGAACATTTAGAAGAAACAAAAGAAGCTTTAGATATTTTAATGAGAAAAGGAAATCCTCCTTTTGAAGGGCTTTATGATGTTAAAGAAGCTATAACAAGGGCTGAAAAAGGTGGAGTTTTAAGTATAGAAGGCTTACTTAGAATAGGAAACATGTTATCTGTAACAAGAAAACTTTCTGACTTTTTAGCTAGAAAAGAAGAGGAAGAAGAGCATAGAATACTAGAAGGAATGAGAGAAGGACTTATAGTACTTAGAGGTGTAGAAAGTGCTATATCAAAGGCTATAGTAAGTGAAGATGAAATTGCAGATTCTGCAAGTGATAAACTTTATAGTATAAGAAGAAGCTTAAAAGAAAAAAATTCATCTATAAGAGATAAAGTTAATTCCATAGTAAGAAGTAATGCTCAATATCTTCAAGATTCCTTATACACAGTTAGAGGAGATAGATATGTTATTCCTGTAAAAGCTGAATATAAATCTCAAGTTCCAGGACTTGTTCATGATCAAAGTTCAACAGGGGCTACACTTTTTATAGAACCAACGGCTTTAGTAAACTTAAATAATGAAATAAAAGAACTTATGCTAAAGGAAAGAGCTGAGATTGAGAGAATATTAGCAGAATTATCAGCCTTAGTATATAAAAATATTGATGTTATAAAAGTTAATTTTAATATAATAGTTGAATTAGATTTTATATTTGCAAAGGCTAAATACGGTAGTGATTTAGGTGGAACTCTGCCTATAGTAAATGAAGAAGGAGTAATAGATTTAATGGATGCTAGGCATCCACTAATTCCTAAAGATAAAGTTGTTTCTTCTGATATTTATTTAGGAAGAGAATTTTCAACATTGCTTATAACAGGGCCAAATACTGGTGGTAAAACTGTAACCTTAAAGACTACAGGGCTTATTGAACTTATGGGCTTAAGTGGACTTTTAATACCAGCAAGTGAAAATTCAAGTATAAGCTTCTTTGAAGAGATATTTGCAGATATAGGAGATGAGCAAAGTATAGAGCAAAGTTTATCAACTTTCTCTTCTCATATGACTAATATAGTTAGAATAATGGAGAAAGCAAATAATAAAAGTTTCGTACTTTTTGATGAACTTGGAGCTGGAACAGACCCTACAGAGGGAGCTGCACTTGCCATTTCAATATTAGAAAACTTAAGAGCAAGAGGATGTAGAATAATGTCTACAACTCACTATAGTGAATTAAAAGGATATGCATTAAAAACTGAAAATGTTGAGAATGCTTCTGTTGAGTTTAATGTTGAAACCTTAAGACCAACTTATAGACTTTTAATAGGAGTTCCAGGAAAATCAAATGCTTTTGAAATTTCAAGAAGATTAGGACTTAAAGATAATGTCATAGAAGAAGCTAAAAAGGTTATTTCTACTGAATCACTTCAATTTGAAGATTTAATACAATCACTTCAAGAAAAGAGTATAAAAGCAGAAAATGATGCTAGGGAAGCTGCTATATTAAGAAATGATGCAGAAAAATATAAGAATAGATATAAAGAGAAATTTGAAAGAATTGAAAGTGTAAGAGATAATGTTTATGCAGATGCTAGAAGAGAAGCAAAGCAAATTTTAGATTCAGCTAAGGAAGAGGCTGATGCTATTCTTAAAAATATGAGAGACCTAGAAAGAATGGGGATTTCTAGTGATGCAAGAAGAAAGCTTGAGGCTGAAAGAGGAAAACTTAGAGATAAAATAAGTGATGCGGAAGCTAGACTTCAAAAGAAAAAAGAAGAGCAAAAGGGAGAAGAACTTAAAAAGATTGAGGTTGGAATGGAAGCCTTATTGCCTTCAATAAATCAAAAAGTCATAGTTCTTTCTAAGCCAGATAATAAAGGTGAAGTTCAAGTTCAAGCTGGAATTATGAAAATAAATGTTAAAGCTAAGGATTTAAGAGTAGCCAAGGAAACTAAAGAAGAAAAGAAAATTAAAAAGAGAGAAGCAAGATTAAACTTAAGACAGGTGGATCCATCAATAGATTTAAGAGGTATGGATTCAGAAGAAGCTTGTTACACTGCAGATAAGTATTTAGATGATGCTTATGTTGCTGGAAGAGGAGAAGTAACTTTAGTTCATGGAAAAGGTACTGGTGTTTTAAGAAAAGCTATAAACGATATGCTTAAAAAACATCCTCATGTAAAATCTCACAGACTAGGTGAGTATGGAGAGGGTGGAACAGGAGTTACTGTTGTAATATTAAAATAAATTTTTAATATTAAATTATGACTTAACTTAGATTTTGATTTATATAAATTTAAGTTTATTACAAAATAAATAATAATCTAAAAAATAATATTAAGAGTTCGTCTAAATTTTTTATTAGTAGATTTAAAGAAACTAAAGCTTATAAAGAATTTTAGATGGGCTCTTTTTAGATACAATTTATTAAAAAAAGCATGGGTATATTTATGATATAATCAATTTAAACTTTGAGAATTATGTAAAATTGGTATAGAGGGGGCTGTTAGGTGAAAGCGAAAAAGAAAAATAAAAAAATTAAACTTAATGAAGGTAGAGTATTAGCTTTTTTATTAGCCATAGTAATATTATTTTTAGTTTTAGTAGGTAGATTGCTTTACATAGGTATATTTAGATCAAAAGATTATAAGGCTATGGCAGAGGAACAATGGACCAATGAAATACAAATAGATGCTAGAAGAGGACGTATATTAGATAGGAACAATAGGGAGTTAGCAGTTACTGCAAACGTATTTAGAGTAGATTTAGATTTAATAACCTTAAGAAAATATATTGATAAGAAAGATACTGATAATATTGAGATTGCAAAATTATTAGCTGAAGCCTTAGAGATGGATGAAGAAAAGGTTTTATCAAGAATAGAACTTACATATCCATCAGGAAATCCAGCAAATTCTGCTACTTTAATAAGAAGAATAGAAAAGGAAAAGGCTGATAAGGTTAAAGAGTTAGATATAAAGGGAGTAATAGTATCAGAGGATACAAAAAGATACTATCCTAATGGAGATTTTCTTTCTCATACTTTAGGAACAACTAATGCAGATGGAGAAGGATTAAGTGGATTAGAACTTTATTATAATGAAGAACTTATGGGTATTCCAGGAGTAAGAGTTAGTGAAGTTTCTGGAAATAGCACTTCAAATCCTTATTCTGAAACAAGTTTTACTCCACCTGTAGATGGAAAAGATATGACTTTGACAATAGATGAGAATATACAATACTTTGTTGAAAAGGTAGCTGAAGATGCCTTAAAGAAACATAATGCAGATTCAGTAAGTATTGCAGTTATGAATCCTAATAATGGAGAAATTTTAGGAATGGTAAATAAACCTGGATTTAATCCTAATAATCCTTACGAAGGTAGTGAGGCATTTAAGGGGAAAGATGAATCAGCGAAACTTCAAAATATGTGGAGAAATACAATTGTTTCAGATTCCTTTGAGCCAGGTTCAATATTTAAAATAATAACTTCTATAGCTGCTATAGAAGAAAACATAGCAGGAAAAGATGAGGTTTATTATTGTGATGGTAGTTTAAATGTAGCAGGAAAAAATATAAAATGTTGGAAACCTGGTGGACATGGAGTGCAAAATTTTAATCAAACATTAGAAAATTCATGTAATGTTGCTTTTATGGAAATGGGGGCAAAATTAGGAGCAGAAAAGTTAAATGAATATATTAAACTTTTTGGATTTGGAACTCAATCAGGAATAGATTTACCGGGAGAAGCTACAGGAATAGTTAAAAATGTAGAAGATATAAGTGCTGTAGATTTAGCAACTATATCTTTTGGACAAACTAATACAATGAATGGTATTCAGTTTATGACAGCCTTAAATGCTGTTGCAAATGGAGGAGATTTAATTCAGCCTCATATTATGAAAGAATTAAGTCATAAGGATGATAATGGGACAAAAATTATAGATGAAGTTTTTGTGCCTAAAATACAAGAAAATATAGTAGATGAAAAAAGTACTATGAGAGTTAAAGCGGCATTAGAATCTACTGTTTCTAATGGATCTTCAAAGGATGCTGGTATTGAAGGCATAAAAGTAGCAGGAAAAACTGGTACAGCAGAAAAGGTAGATCCTGAAACAGGTACTTATGGAGCTGGGTATATAGCATCCTTTGCCGGATTTGCACCATATGATAATCCACAAGTATCTTTAATAGTAATAATAGATAATCCTAAAAATGGAGAACATTTTGGAGGAATTGTTGCAGCTCCTTTTGCAGGAGAATTATTTAATAATATATTTAACTATATTTCATTAAATGAAGGGCAATTAGATGCGAAAGATGAAAGTGTAATAATCCCTGATTTAAGAGGAGATAAGGTAACCAGTGCTGAAAAAACTTTAAATGAATTAGGAATTAATTGTGTAATTGAGGGAGATGGAACCTTTGTTACTTCAGTTACACCTATACCAGGCTATAAGGTTAAAAAGGGTGATAGTATAACCTTGTATGCTGGAAGTAGATTTGATAGAAATGAAAAGGAAATAGTAGTTCCTGATTTTAGAAAATTAAATAAGGAAGAGGCAGAAGAAATTTTAAAATCCTTAGGATTAAAGGGAGAATTTGAAGGAGAAGGTGAAATTAAGGAGCAGAGCATAAGTGCAGGAGAAATAATAAAAAGTGGAGATAAGATTAAATTTAAATTAGAAGGATAAAACTTTAAAAATAAAGAGTTATATCAAATAACATATAATAAATATTATAAACCTCTTAATGTTTATGAGATTTATTATTAATTTTTTGATATAACTCTTTTTTACTTTAAAATATAAACACTTTTTTTATGAAGTTTTAAGGATTATAATAAAATAGAATTTTGTTAATAAATAATGGATAATTTTTTATAAAATTAGGAGTGAATTTATTTTAATAAGTTTTAGGGAGGAGAAATTTGTGATTTTAATTAGTGGATGTTTGTGTGGAGTTAATTGTAAATACAATGGTGAAAATAATTTAAATGAAAATATATTAAAGCTTCTTAAGGAAGGGCGAGCGGTGATTGCATGTCCAGAACAATTAGGAGGACTAAAAACTCCAAGAATACCAAGTGAAATAGTTGGGGGGACAGGAAAAGATGTACTAGAAGGAAAGGCAAAGGTACTTGGTAAGGATGGAACTGATGTTACAAAAGAATTTCTTAAAGGGGCTTGTGAAACTTTAAATATAGCAAAGAGCATAAATGCAGAATATGTAATTTTAAAAGCAAAAAGTCCATCTTGTGGTCTTGGGGTTATATATTCAGGAGATTTTAATGGAGAGAAAAAAGAAGGAAATGGGGTAACCTGTGAACTTCTACTTCAAAATGGATTTAAAGTTAAGACAGAAAATGATTTTTAGGAGGAATGTATAAATGAATAAGGATATGAGAGATAAAGCTAGAGAGCTTTATAATGGAAGTTGTAGAGTATGTAAAGTTTGTAATGGAGTAGCATGTGCAGGAGAAGTTCCTGGCATGGGGGGAAAAGGAACAGGAGATTCTTTTATAAGAAATGTAGCGGCCTTAGAGGAAATAAAACTTAATATGAGAACAATTCATGATGCTAAAAACCCTACTACAAATATTGAATTTTTCGGTAAGAATATGGAGTTACCACTTTTTGCAGCTCCTATAACAGGAACTATGTTAAACATGGGTGGAAAAGTTGGTGAAAGAGAATATATTGAGGGAGTAGTTAAAGGGTGCTTAGATTCTGGTATATATCCTATGGTAGGAGATACAGCAGTAGACTTATGTTTAGCTACTAATTTAGAAGTAATAGAAGAATATAATGGACAAGGAATAATATTTATAAAACCTTGGAAAAATGAAGTTGTAATAGAAAAAATAAAAATGGCAGAAAAGGCAGGAGCCTTTGCTGTAGGTGTGGATATAGATGCAGCTGGTCTTATAACTTTAGCTATGAATGGAAAGCCTGTTGAGCCTAAAAACTTAGAGGAAATAAAAGAATTAGTAAATTCAACAAAATTACCTTTTATATTAAAGGGAATAATGACGCCAGATGAGGCTGAATTAGCAGTAGAAGCAGGAGTAGATGCCATAGTAGTATCTAACCATGGAGGAAGAGTTTTAGATCAAACTCCAGCCTCATGTGAAGTGTTACCAGAGATAGCAGCTAGAGTTAAAGGAAAAGTTAAAATTTTAGTTGATGGTGGAGTAAGAACTGGAGTTGATATATTAAAAATGATAGCCTTAGGTGCTGATTGCGTTTTAATAGGAAGACCTTTTATAACAGCTACCTTTGCTCATGGAGCTAAAGGGGTAGAAGAATATGTGAATTCTTTAAAAGGTGAATTAAAATCAGCTATGGTATTAACAGGATGTAACTCAATAGAAAACATAGATAACAGAGTTATTTACAAAGGAGAGAATTAACTTATGAAAGTTTTTGCACATAGAGGATTTAGTTATAAATATCCAGAGAATACTTTGTTAGCATTTAAAGAGGCTTTAAAATTAGATATATATGGAATAGAGCTTGATGTGCATAAAAGTAAAGATGGAAAATTAGTAATAATACATGATGAGGATATAAAAAGAACTTTTAAAGGAGAGGGAAAAGTTAAGGATTATACTTTTGAAGAACTTAGAAACTTTAAGTGTAATAAAGAAGGATTTGAAAATAATGAGGATTGTAAAATATCCTTATTAGAAGATGTCTTTAATCTTATAAAAGATAAGGATGTAATTTTAAATATAGAAATTAAAAATGATGTAATAGATTATAAAAATATTGAGATGGATGTATTAGATTTAATAAAGGAATATAATCTAGAAAGAAAAATACTTATTTCAAGTTTTAATCATAAGGCCTTAGAAAAAGTTAAAAAGTTAGATGGAGATATTAAATTAGGGGTACTTTATGAAAAAGAAATACCTAATATTCTTGATATTGCTAAAAGTTTAAATGCATATGCAATACATCCTTCTAAATCTCTTGTTTCAGAAGAACTAGTAGAAAAAGCACATAATGAAGGTATAAAAGTAAATGTTTATACAGTAAATGAAAAAGAGGATATAGATAAACTTAAAAATTATGGAGTAGATGCTATATTTACAGATCAGGCTAAAATGGCTTTAGAGCACTTAAAATAACAAGTAAATTTAAAAAGCAATTTATATTAATACTAAATAATAAACCTTATAAATTATTAGTAAAATTTAATAATTTATAAGGTTTATTTTATAATATTACTCTTTAATATAATCTATTTTTTAAACATAAAATTAAAAAATGAATAATTTTTCATATTTATTGTAATAAATATTATGTTATTTGAATAAATATATATAGGATAAATATAGTTAAGGAGGAAGTATGAAAGTTAGGGCTATAAAAAGTTTTTTAGTAACTACAATGGCAATGACTTTTTTAGTTAGTATGGGACAAGGAGCTATATTAACTAAGGCAAATACTATAAATAATATGAAATATGTAACAGAAGCATTTGGAGCAATTCCAACAGAAGAACAGGTTAGCTATCAAAAAGAAGAACTTACAGCATTTATACACTTTGGTGTGAATACCTTTACAGGAAGAGAGTGGGGAGATGGAACAGAAAATCCAGAAATTTTTAACCCTACTAATTTAGATGCTGATCAATGGGTAAAAACTTTAGCAGATGCAGGCTTTGGAAGGGTTATATTAACTGCAAAACATCATGATGGATTTTGTTTGTGGGATAGTGCATATACAAATCATGATGTAGCTAGTAGTCCTTGGAAAAATGGAAAGGGAGATGTGGTTAAAGAGGTTTCAGAAGCTTGCGCTAAATATAATATAAAATTTGGAGTTTATTTGTCACCATGGGACCAAAATTCAGAACATTATGGAGAAGGTAATGGTGGTGATTATAATGAGTTTTACATGAATCAGCTAAGAGAGTTATTAACTAACTATGGACCTATAGCTGAAGTTTGGATGGATGGAGCAAAGGGATCAAATGTTAAGCAAGAATATAACTTTGAAGAATGGTTTGCTCTTATAAAAGAATTACAACCAGAATGTTTAATATTTAGTCCACAGGGTCCAGATATTAGATGGATTGGAAATGAAAAAGGATATGCAGGAGAGCCATGCTGGTCAACTATAGATATTGAAAAAATGAAAGAAAGGGAAAATCCAACATATTTGAATAATGGAGAAGAAGGTGGACCAGATTGGGTAGTTGGAGAGTCAGATGTATCAATAAGACCAGGTTGGTTTTACCATGAATCTCAAGATAACGAAGTTAAATCCTTAGAAAAAATGATGGATATTTATTTTAAATCCATAGGGAGAAATTCAGTTTTATTATTAAATGTTCCCCCTAATAAGGAAGGAAAGTTACATGAAAATGATGTTAATAGATTAAAGGAATTTGGTGAAACAATTAAAGAGTTATTTAATGATGATTTAGCTTTAAATAAAGAGGTAATAGTAGATGGTTTTGCTAATAGGGATGAGACATATGGTGCAAATAAAATTGTAGATGGAGATTATGATACTTATTGGGCACCAGATAATAGTAGTAAAACAGGTACTATTGAAATAGATTTAGGTGGAAGTAAAGAATTTGATGTTATTTCTTTGCAAGAGTATATACCATTAGGTCAAAGAGTATCCAGTTTTAATATAGAAGTGTTACAAGGAGAAAATTGGAATAAGGTTTATGAAGGAAAAACAATAGGGTATAAAAGACTTGTTAGAATAGCACCAACTAAAGGAGAAAAAATAAGAATTAATATAACTGGTTCATTAGAAGTGCCACTTATAAATAATGTTGGAGTTTATAAACAGCCTACTAGTATAGAATTGCCAGCAGGGCCACCAGCTGGATTGAAAGTGTTAAATGATAATAATAAGGGAAATGAATTAGAACAATTTAACTTTAGTGATGGATGGGTATATGAGACTATCCATGGAGAAAATGATTTAGGTGGAGATGCTCACTATACAAGTAAAACTAATGCTACAGTTAATATTAAATTTAATGGGACTAAGTTTTTCTTATCAGGAACAAAGGATTCAGGACATGGAATAATGGAAATTTCCATAGACGGTGAAAATCCAGTAGAGGTTGACTTATATTCTCCTAATAGAAAATCTAAAGAGATAGTTTTTGAAAGTGAAGATTTAATCGATGGAGAGCATGAAGTTACGGTCAAATGTACTGGAAGAAAAAATTCAAGTGCTAGGGGAGTGGCAGCTCATATAGATGGAGCTTATGTATTAGACAATGGTGGAAAAGGTATGGTTGAATTTGAAAAGGTAGGATACGAAGTAAGTGAAAATATAGGAACTGCTACTTTTAAGGTTATAAGAAAAGGCGGAAGTAATGGTAAGCTTGAAGTTAACTATGATACTTTAGCTGGCACTGCTTTAAATGGAGTTGATTATCAAACATGGTCTGGTACTTTAGCATTTAATGAAGGTGAAACAGAAAAAACTTTTGATATAACAATCATTGATGATAAGGAAAAAGAAGAGCCTAAGGAATTCTATTTAAAATTAAGTGATCCAATAGGTGGAATATTAGGATTTAATTCAAGAGCTACAGTTACCATTAATGATGATGAGTAAATTAAATAATGAATTATATATTAAAATAATTTTATGTGCTGTATCTAATTATGCCTAAAAATTTTAAGCATTTAATCATTTTTAAAATTTTTAGGTGAAGATACAGCCTATTTATTACATATATTTATAATAAATGCAAAAATGCATTATTAAATATGATTATTACTATATTAGGGGGATGATTTATGAAAAGGAAATTCTTGAAGAAAATAGCATTGTTAGTTTCTTTAATGGTAGTGGGTCAATCAGTATATACTTTTGCTAAGTCTAGTAGATTTAATGAAGTAGGAAATAGTACTTTAAATGAAAATATTGATCTAGATAAATTAGCTTTATGGTATGATGAGCCTGCTACAAAGTGGGAAAATGAGGCTCTTCCAATTGGAAATGGTTATATGGGTGGAATGATTTTTGGAAGTGTAGCAAGTGAAAGAATACAATACAATGAAAAAACTCTATGGTCTGGTGGACCAGGAGCATGGAAAGATTATAATGGGGGAAATAAAGAAGGTGCTTGGGAAGCTGTACAAGAAATAAGAAAATTATTAGCAGAAGGGAAAACTCCTTCAAATGATTTATACAAAAGAGTATGTGGTGATCAAAGAGCTTATGGAGCTTATCAAAATTTTGGAGATATATTCTTAGATTTTAAGTCTCATGAGGAGGGCAAGGTAACTAATTATAGACGAGAACTTAATATAGAGGAATCTTTATCTACAGTTAAATATAACTATAAGGGTGTTAATTATGAGAGAGAATATTTTTGTAGTTATCCTGATAATGTAATGGTTGTTAAATTAAAGGCTGATAAAGCTTCTTCGCTAACTGTAGATGTTAGAAATGAAGGTGCCCATAATGGGAAGAATCTTTCTGTAGAAAATAACACTTTGATATTAAGTGGTGCAATAGAAGATAATGGAATGAAATATGAATCTCAAATCAAGGTTATTAATACTGGAGGATCAATTCAGGATAAAGAAGATAGAATAAGTGTTGAAAATGCAGATGAAATAACAATAATAATTAGTGCAGGAACAGATTATGTAAATGAATATCCAACTTATAAAGGAGAAGACCCACATTCAGCAGTAACTGAAAGAATTAATAATGCTGTAAATTTAGGATATGATGAATTAAAGAGTAGGCACATAGAAGATTATAAAAATTTATTTGATAGAGTAAATTTAAATTTAGGAGAACTTAAGTTAGATAAGCCTACTGATGAAATGCTTAATGAATATAAAACAAATCAATCCAATAGCTTAGAAACTTTATTTTTCCAATATGGTAGATATTTGCTTATATCATCTTCAAGGGAAGGTAGTTTACCAGCTAATTTACAAGGAGTTTGGAATAATTCTAATAATCCACCTTGGAGTTCAGATTATCATTTTAATGTAAATATACAGATGAATTATTGGCCAGCAGAGGTTGCTAACTTATCTGAAACTGCCATTCCATTAGTTGAATATGTAGAGAGTTTAAGAGAACCAGGAAGAAAGACGGCAGAAATGCATTGTGGAATAGAAGGGGCAATGGAAAATAAAAATGGATGGACAGTAAATACTATGAATAATCCTTTTGGCTTTACAGCTATGGGATGGGAATTTGATTGGGGATGGGCTCCTACATCTAATGCTTGGATAAGTCAAAATCTTTGGGAGCATTACCAATTTACTGAGGATAAGGATTATTTAAGAGAAAATATATATCCTATTATGAAAGAAGCTGCACAGTTTTGGACTCAATTTTTAGTTGAATATACTCATAGTGATGGAAAAACCTATTTAGTTTCTTCACCAAGTTATTCTCCAGAACATGGTCCTAGAACTGTAGGCACAACTTTTGATCAAGAACTTATTTGGCAATTGTTCACAGATACTATAAAAGCTAGTGAAACTTTAGGAGTAGATGAAGAGTTTAGAGCAGAACTTGAAAATAAGAGAGAGAGATTATTGAAACCTCAAATAGGTAAATACGGACAAGTTCAAGAATGGAAAGATGATATAGATGATCCAAATAACAATCATAGACATATTTCTCATCTTGTAGGACTTTATCCAGGAACTCAAATAAATCAAAAAGATACTCCTGAACTATATGAAGCAGCTAAGGTTACTATGAATCATAGAGGGGATGGAGGAACAGGGTGGTCTAAAGCTAATAAAATAAATCTCTGGGCTAGATTATTAGATGGAGATAGAGCCCATAGATTATTAGAAAATCAATTAACAACAAGCACTTTAGAAAACTTATTTGATACTCATCCACCTTTCCAAATTGATGGGAATATGGGAGCTGTTTCTGGAATGGCTGAAATGCTTGTACAAAGCCATTTAGGAACAATAAATCCATTACCAGCATTACCAACAGCATGGGACGATGGAAGCTTTGATGGATTAAAGGCTAGAGGAAATTTTGAGGTTTCAGCTAACTGGAATAATAATTCATTAAATCTTCTAAAGATAAAATCTGGTTCAGGAAATGATTGTTATTTAGAATATCCAGGAATAACAGAAGCTATTATAACTGATGCTAATGGAAATAAAATAACTCCAGAGGTTGTTTCAGAAAACGTAGTTAAATTCCCAACAGAAGTTAATGGAGAATATAAGATTGAAGGAATGCCTATGGAGAAACCAGAAAAGGTTAATGGATTAAAAGCTTTAAGAAATGGAGACAACTCTGTTTCATTAAAATGGAATAAGACAAAATTTGCAGAAGTTTATGATGTTTATAGAAAAGGTGAAGGGGATTTTGAATTAATAGCTGAAGATGTAAAAACAGAAGAATTCATTGATGAAAATGCTCCTTCAAATGATAATTATAGCTATTTATATTATGTAGTGGCAAAGAATTCAGAGGGACTAGGAGAAGCCTCAGAAAAGGTTGCAGTTGAAACCAGTGTTTATTTAAGTGAATTAGAATGGAAAAGTGCATCTACTGGATATGGAACAATAAAAAAAGATGCTAGTTGTGATGGAAATACAATAACTTTAAAAGGGGAAAATGGAGAAAAGGTTTCTTATGATAAAGGAATAGGAACCCATGCTCACTCAGAGATAGTATATAGTTTGGAAGGATTAGATTACTATGATTATTTTGAAACCTTTGTTGGGGTAGATCAAGAAATGGCTGGTACTGTAGCATCTATATCCTTTGAGGTTTATTTAGATGATGAGAAGGTTTTTGATAGTGGATTAATGACAGGAGATACTCCACAAAAACATGTTAAGGTGCCTATAGCTGATAAAAATACACTTAAATTAGTTGTAAAAGATGGAGGCGATAGTATAGGATCAGACCATGGAAGTTTTGGAGACGCTAAGTTAACAAAAGTTCATGCTGCTAGTAATGCAGATCTTAAGTCTTTAAAGATTAATGGAAATCCTCTAGAAAAATTTAATGGAAGTAAATATGAATATTCTTATGAGCTTAAAAAGGGAGAAAACTTACAAAATCTAAATATTGAAGCAGAAGCTTTTACTTCAGAGGCTAAGATTGAAATTACAAAACCAGAAGAACTTCCAGGAGAAGCAGTAGTAAGAGTTACATCTAAGGATGAAACTATGCATAAAGAATACAAAATTTTAATAAATCCATATGTAATTGTGGAAGAAAGCATAATTGCTGATTATAACTTTGAAAATTCTTCTAACTTAGGAGAAGATAGTTCTAAAAATAGTTTCCATGGAGAAGTAAATGGTACAGTTACTCAAGGAGAGTCAAAGGATGGAAAAGCTGCTAATTTTGGTGATGGATATATAAGGGTTGAAAGCAATGATTCATTAAAATTAGATGATAATATAGTTATAGAAACTGAAGTTTATTTAGATGAATACACTAATTATTGGCAAAAGATAGCTCAAAAAATAAATAATGGGACAGGAAAGGGTGGATTTTTAATAGATGTATCTCCTCAAGGAAAATTAAGATTCCATGCTGAAGGGTCAATAACTCAATTTATATCTAATAAAGCAATTCCTTTAAATGAATGGACAAATATAAAAGTTATTTTTGAACATTCAAAGGGTGAAGCATCTATTTATATAAATGGAGAATTAGATAAGACAGTAAAGCCAAGTTCACCTTTAGAAGTTAGTGATTTACCACTTATTATAGGTGCTGATTCTAATGGAAATGATAAATTGAAAGGGAAAATGAATAATTTAACTATTTCTTCAATAGAGCGTAGAGTAGCTAGTAGCAATGCTAGTTTAAGTGATATTTCTATTAATGGTGAAACTATGGAAGGTTTTAAAAAGGATGTATTTGACTATGAAATAGATTTAGAAGAAGGAACAAATATTGTCCCAGAAATAACAGCTACATCAGAAGATTCAAATGCCACTATTGAAATTAAAAATGCTGAAATTTTACCAGGAGATAGTAAAATCAAAGTTATAGCAGAAGATGGTACAGAAAGTATTTACACAATTAACCTAAATATTAAAGTGAAAAATCCTTTAAAATCAGATTTTAATAAGAATGGAGAAATAGATTTAGGGGATTTATCTATGGTATCAAAATACTTTGGATCAAATAATAGTGACTTTGATCTAGATGGAGATGGTTTAGTTGGAGAATATGAAATAAACTTTGTATCTAGTGAACTTCTAAAATAGAAATAAAATTAATTTAAAGGGGCCTTTATCAAAATATAATAAAACTTACAAACATATTCCGAGAATTACTAGATTTTAAGTGAAAGTCCAAATTTTAATTTGGAATCTTGAACTTATCCAATGGAACTTTAGTTACATTGGAGTCATTTAAATGATTATTACTCCGAAGATATTACTAAAGCTTCGAAACTTAAGTGAAAGCCAAAATTTTTAATTTGGATTCTTGAACTTATGCAATTGAACTTTGTGAGATTGTATTCCTAAAAAAATTAAGTCTCAGCTTTTAAACGTAATATCTTCTCCATAATAATTTAAATTCTAAAGCTTATCTAGATATTCTCTTCATATTGTTTATAAGTTTTATAAATAATTATTTTGAGAAAGTACCCTTTATTTATATAAGACATTAAAGTTTATGAATAATAAAATGAATTTTGGAGATAATACTTAAAAGGAGGGATGATGATGGAAAATTTACAAGTAAATCAAAGAGAAAAAAAGACTAGACATTCAAGTAGACAGTGCAGAAGAAAGGGATTAGTTCCTGGAGTTATATACGGAAAAGGAATTAATAATTTCTTATTTGAAATAGGAGAATTAGAACTTAATCATGCTCTTTCTGTAACTGGTGAACATGGACTTTTAAACATAAATTCACAAGAGGGTTCTTTAAATACTCTTATAAAAGAAGTTCAAAGAGATCCTGTAACTAGAAGGGTATTACATATAGATTTAGAAAAGGTTGAAGGTAATGAAGAAATAGAAACAGCTGTTCCTATAAATTATGTTGGAGAAGAATACATAAATAAATTAGATGCAGTGTTACAAAAGAATATAGATAGCATAAAGGTAAAGTGCTCTCCATCTAATATTCCAAAGGGAGTAAATTTAAATGTGGGAAGAGCTAAGCCAGGAGATCAATTTAAGATTGCAGATGTAGAATTTGGAAATGAAATAACAGTAGTTGATGATTTAAATTCTATAGTAGCTTCTGTAAGTTATGATCAAAAGATAATAACTCAAGAGGTTGTGGATCAAGAAGTATCTGAAAATAGAGCTAAAAAGGAAAGTTAATATAAGTTTAATATAAATTAGAGTAAAAATGGGATTATTTTGTTTACAGTCCCATTTTTACTTTTTTTTGTTTTCAAATTTCAAAATATTGTAGTATAATATCTGTGAAAATAAAATATAAAATCCTTATAGAGATTTAAAGGGGAGATAGTGCAGTGTATAGAGAAAAATATGAAGAATGGCTAAATTCTGATATTATTTCTGAGGAAATAAAGGCAGAGTTAAGAGACGTAAAAGAAGATAAGGAAATAGAAGATAGATTTTATAAGGAATTAGATTTTGGTACTGGTGGATTAAGAGGTGTTATTGGTGCTGGGACTAATAGAATGAATATCTATACTGTAGGAAAAGCTACTCAAGGATTTGCAGATTATTTAAATGATAATTATGCGGGGGAAAAATCTGTTGCAATAGCTTATGACTCAAGAAATATGTCTAAGGAGTTTGCAAAAGCGGCTGCTTTAACTCTTTGTGCAAATGGAATAAAGGTTAATCTTTTTGAATCTTTAAGACCGACTCCAATGTTATCCTTTGCAGTAAGAGAATTAAATTGTAAGGGTGGTATTGTTATAACAGCATCACATAATCCAAAACAATACAATGGATATAAAGTTTATGGAGATGATGGATGTCAATTAACAGATGCTCCTGCAAAAGCTGTTATTGGATATGTTAACAAAGTTACAGATTATGCAAACATAAAGACAATGAGTGAAGAAAAGGCTTTAGAAGAAGGACTTTTAGTTTATATTGGTGAAGAAATAGATAAAAAATATATAGATGATTTAAAAACTTTAACTATAAGAGAAGATTTAGTTAAGAAACATGCTAAAGATTTAAAAATAATTTATACTCCAATTCATGGTTCAGGAAATGTTCCTGTAAGAAGAATATTAAAAGAGTTAGGATATGAGAATGTATTTGTTGTTAAAGAGCAAGAAATGCCAGATGGAAATTTCCCAACAGCTCCATATCCAAATCCAGAAGATCCAAAGGTATTTAAATTAGCTTTAGACATGGCTAAAGAAATTCAACCTGATATAATATTTGGAACAGATCCAGACTGTGATAGAATAGGTGTTGTTGTTAAAGACAATAATGGAGAATACCAAGTATTAAGTGGTAACCAAACAGGAATGTTACTAACTAACTATATATTAAGTTCATTAAAGGAAATGAACAAATTACCTAAAAATGGTGCAGTTATAAAAACTATAGTTACTACAGAGTCAGTAAGAAAAATGACTGAGGAATATGGGGTAACTTTAATAGATACATTAACAGGATTTAAATATATAGGTGAAAAGATAAGGGAATTTGAAGAATCAGGTTCAAATGAATATTTATTTGGTTTTGAAGAAAGCTATGGTTACTTAGCTGGAACTTTTGCTAGAGATAAGGATGCTGTTGTAGCTTCAATGTTAATAGCTGAAATGACTTTATATTATAAAGAACAAGGAAAAACTCTTTATGATGGTTTAATAGAGCTTTATAATAAATATGGTTACTTCAAAGAAAGCTTAGTATCAATAGAACTTGCTGGAAAAGAAGGACAAGAACAAATAGCTAAGTGCATAGATGGCTTAAGAAATGATGCCCTAAAAGAAATGAAGGGAGTTAAAGTTGTTACATCTTTTGATTATAAGTTAAGCAAAGAAGTAAATAACCTAACTGGAGAAGAAAAAGAAATAAAACTTCCAAAATCAAATGTTTTAAAATATGTTTTAGAAGATGATTCTTGGTTTGTTGTAAGACCATCAGGTACAGAGCCTAAGATGAAAATCTACTTATCAGTAAAAGGTTCAAGTTTAGAAGATTCAAAAGAAAAAACTGAAAACTTTAAAAATGCAATAATGGAAGTAATTAATGCTAAATTAAAATAGTTTAAGTTAAACAAAGAGCTATGTTAATATAACTTATATAAAACTTATAAGTTATAAATATAGCTCTTTTTATATTTTTAGAGCTTAATGCACAAAAGAGTTAATTAAAGTGTTATAATATATAACTAAAATAAGTGTTATAAGTTATAACTAGATACCAAGATGAACTAATTTTTATTTTGTGATAAAATAAAGTTCGAAATTTATGATATATAATAAAATTTAGGTTTATAAATTTTATTTTTAGATAGAATTAAAATAGTTATTAAAAGTAGTTAAGGAGATAGATATATGAGTTTTAATACATTTGCAAAAGAAAAATTATCACAACTTTTATTTTTAGAAATAGATGGAGATGGATTTGTTAAAAGTTTAGGAAAAGATCCAAAAGAAGTTAATATAAATGAAGTTTATATTCCAATAGATCCAAAACATTTATCACAGGATGTGAAAAGTGGATATAAATTAGAATCTTTACCAATAAACTATTTAGTTGAAGGAATGTTTTTTGCTTTAGGTGGAGATAAGGATTTTAAATTTAATAAGGAGTATAAAAAATTAATTCCACTAATAGAGGATGCTATTCCATGTGTTAAAAAGATAGTAGCTGATAAGGTTAAAGAAGAAAATATGGTTGAAGCATTTATGCTTTTAAAGGGATTAACTGAAATATCAGATGAAACTGAGGTTTATGAAAATCTTCTTTTAATATGTGAATCTTTAAGAGAAAGAAACAAAGCTTATAATGAAACTCAACTAGAAATTTGTGATAAATGTAAAGCAAATAGAAGTGATTTAGCTCTTCCATATCTTTATTCAGCAATAGCTTACAATGACATGGGACAATATGATAAAGCTTATGTTGATATAAATGAATATTTAGCTAAGGGTGGAGAAAGAAATGAAATAGTTGAGGTTTTATATAATGAGATAAAAGACTCAGCTGATTATGAAGAAGGAAAAGAAGATTTAATAGAAGAACCAGAGGATGCTTTAAAAAGACTTCTTCCTTTAGCAGATAAATTCCAAGATAATGCTATTTTAAGATATTATATTGCAACAGCTTATAGAAGACTTGGAAATTTTGAAAAGGCAGTTTATTACTTAAATGAATGTTTATCAATTGATGATAGTATAGTTGAAGCAGTAAATGAAATGGGAATAAATTATGCATCTTTAGGAATATATGATGAAGCTGTTAAATATTTAAGAAAAGCCTTTGAAAGCACAAGAGATATAGAGGTTTGTACTAACTTAATAGTTTGTTATTTAAATGCAGGAAAAATAGAAGAGGCAAAGCAGCATTTAGATATAGCAAAGGCTATAAATAAGGATGATGAAATAGTAAAAGAAATAGAAACATTTATGAAAAATAATAATATTAAATAGCCTTAGGAGCGGAATATGTATAAGGAGTTATTAGGATATAAAATATTTTCAGATAATAAAGGGGAACTTTTAAAAGAGATTGAAAATAAAAAAAGAGTTAACATAATATCTGGAAATCCAGAGGTTTTATATAATGGTATAAAGAATGAATTTTTAAGAAATAGCTTTACTAAAGAAGATGCTTTAATAATTCCAGATGGAGTAGGAACTTTGCTTGCAGCTAAGATTAATGGAATAGATATTAAAGAGAAAATAGCTGGCATTGAAGTTATGAATATGCTTTTAGAGGAAGCTAGAGATAAGAATTTAAAAGTGTTTTTATTAGGAGCTAAGGAAGAGACACTAATTAAATGCAAGGAAAAAATAAAAGAAAGCTATGATGGAATTAATATAGTTGGAAGTAATAATGGCTTTTTTGATTTAGATAATTGTGATGATTTAATAGAAAAAATTAATGAAAGCAAGGCTGATATACTTTTTGTTGCCATGGGAGCGCCTAGACAAGAAGTCTTTATAGAGAAATATAAGGATAAACTTTGTTGCAAGATCTTTATGGGTGTTGGTGGAAGTTTTGATGTGTTTGCTGGAAATGTAAATAGAGCACCACAATTCATGATTAATATAGGTATGGAATGGCTTTATAGAGTGGCTAAAGAGCCTTGGAGAATAAAGAGATTAGGTAGCATACCAAAGTTCTTATTGTTATCACTTAAGGAAAGAGGTAAAAGATAATGAAAATTTTATTTATAGCTTGTTATTCTCCTATGATAAATAATTCAGCATCAATTGAAACTCTTATGTACTTAAATAATTTATGTAATATAGAGAATAATGATGTACATCTTTTAACTGTAGACTTTCCTAAAAACTCTATATACTATGATGAGGAAATATTAAAGCTTTTAGATAGTAAAGTAAAGGTTCATGCTATTGAAGGTGGAAAATTATTTAATAAGATTATGCCCAAAAAATCTATAGAGGTAAAGGAAGAAGATAAGTCTTCTAACACAAAATCTAGTGGTAAAATTAAACTTATGAGGAAGATTAAAAATAAAATAATTTTCCCTGATATGTATTATAATTGGAGTTTTAAAGCCTCAAATTATGGCATAGAACTTATGAATAAAGAAAAGTTTGATGTTATATTTTCTATGCATGAGCCACCATCTAGTCACCTTTGTGCTTTAAGAATAAAAAAGCACTTTAAGGAGATTCCTTGGGTTTTATATTGGAGCGATCCTTGGCTTAAAGATCCATCAAGAGATGATATTGGCTTTATAAGAAAATTCATAGAAGGTAGACAAGAAAAATCAGTAGTATTAAATGGGGATAGACATATATTTGTAACTGAAGAGAATAAAAAAGATTTTATGGAAAAATATAACGTAAAAGAAGATAAAATGTTTATCGTAACTAGGGGATACAATAAAGCCATATATGAAGAAATTGAAAGGGCAGAAAAGCCAGAACTTTTAAAGGATAATAAGATAAACTTAATTTATGCTGGAGAAATTTTCAGTAAAATTAGGGATTTAAGACCTTTTATAAAAGCTTTAAAGGAATTAGAGAAAAGAAATCAGGAGCTATTTAATAGATTAAACATAATATTTTTTGGAAATATAGACGATGAAAATATTAAAGAAGAATTAAAAAAGTTTTCTAATGTTAGTGTTAATGGAAGAATTGACTATAAGGAAGCTTTAAGATACATGATACATGGAGATGTTCTTCTTGTTTTAGGAAACAAAAATTCTAAGCAAATACCTGCTAAAATATATGATTATTTAGGAACAAAGAATCTTATTATGGTTATATTAGGAGATGAAAATGATCCTATTAAGAATGTTGTAGCTAATAAAGAAAAGTGTATAGTTAGTGAAAATAATTATGAGGCTATAATAGATGACTTAAATAAATGTAGGGATTTAATAGATTTAGGTAAGAAATTTAAGGCAAATGAAGAATATGAATGGAGTAGTATAGGTAAGAAGCTAAATAATATACTAAAATTAAAATAGGCAATAAGACATGACGGAGGGGTAGACAATGAAAAACGAAAAGATTAAAGACTTTATAGAAGATTTAGGTTCAAGTTCATCAGCACCTGGTGGTGGGGCAGCAGCAGGGATTGTTGGAGCAGTAGGAGTTGCATTAACATCAATGGTTTATAGCTTAACTGTTGGTAAAAAAGCTTACGAAGCATTAAGTGAAGAAAATAAAAAGAAATTAGATGAAAATCTTGAAAATGCAAAAAAATCTTATAATGAAATGTTAGATTTCATGAACAAAGATGAGGAAGCTTTTACTGCATTAATGGATTGCTATAAGTTACCTAAGGAAACTTGTGAAGAGAAAAGCTTAAGAAGTGAAAAAATAGATGAATGTACTTTAGGGGCAATGATGGTTCCTCTAGAATTAAGCAGAAAAGCCTTAAAGTTTTTTGATAATGTAAAATTTGCTGCTAAGTATGGAAATAAAAATTTAATTTCAGATGCTGTAGTAAGTGCTATAATGCTTAGTGCTTGTATAGATAGTTCCATAGTTAATGTAGAAATAAACTTAGAGTTTTTAAAAGATAAAAACTTAGTTAAGAGTGTAAAAGAAGAAATTTTACATATAAGAAATGAAAGCAATAAATTAAAAGAAGAGATTTTAAAAGAAAGTGGTTTTCTTCAAAATTAAGTAAAAATAGAATAAAAAATTATTAGATAAATAATAAGGGGTCTATATCAAAATGTAATAAAAAACTTATAAACATATTTCGAGAATTAATAGATTAAGCTAAATTTAGAGGTTCTCTTCATACAATTTGTAAGTTTTATGAAAGTTATTTTGATATGGTCCCCTTAATTGATTTAGTATTATTCTTTTTTAGGAGTTAAATCATTTAAGGATTTAAATTCATAACCATTAGATTTTAACTCTTTTAAAATTTCATCTAAAATGGCAGTATTAGTATCTGATACGGCATGAAGCAGAGCTACTTCGCCATTATGAACTTTATCTAATATTTTTTTCTTAGCAGCTTCTTTAGAAGGTTGCTCATCAACTAACCAATCTTTATAAGCAAAACTCCAAAAAACAGAGGTATAACCAAGTTCTTCAGTGTAAGCTAAGGATTGTTCACTGTATTTACCCATTGGAGGTCTAAAGAATTTAGGCATTTCTTTTCCAGTAACTTTAGAGTATTCCTCTTCAACTTCAGTAAATTCCTTTGTAAATTTTTCTTTATCAAGTATTTTAGCCATAGATGGATGATGAGAAGTGTGATTACATACAAGATGGCCCTCTTCATCCATTCTTTTTATAAGATCTGGATAGTCTTTTATATATGGTCTTGTTACAAAGAAGGCAGCAGGAACTTGATTTTCTTTTAATATATCAAGTATTTTTGCTGTATTACCATTTTCATATCCTTCATCAAAAGTAAGAAAAATTTCTTTCTTTGATGTGTCTCCACAATATACAACTTTATGATTGCTTATATAAGGAGTTTCTTTTGGCCCATGAGGAATACCTTCCTCTTTATTAAAAGAATAATACCAGTTAAATTCTTTTGTACAAGGGCTATTAAATTCTTTTGCACTTACTTTTGTGTTTAAAGTAATAGATAGAATCATCATTATTGAAAATAATAATGAAAAAACTTTCTTAATCATAAAATATCACCTCAAATTTAGTATGCGTTATATATTAGGATTAATTTGTATTTTTAAGTGGATAATTAGGAAACATAATACAGTTGTTGAAATATATATTAAGCTAGAGTATAATCATTAAGTATGAAATTAAATATAAGAAAGGGACGTGTACATAGATGAAATTAGGAATGGTTGGATTACCAAACGTTGGTAAAAGTACATTATTCAATGCTATTACAAAAGCAGGAGCTGAATCAGCAAACTATCCTTTCTGTACAATAGAACCAAACGTAGGTGTTGTAAGTGTACCAGATAAGAGATTAGATGTTTTAGAAAAAATATATAATACAAAGAAAAAAGTATATACTGCAATAGAGTTTTATGATATAGCAGGATTAGTTAAAGGTGCTAGTAAAGGTGAAGGATTAGGAAATAAATTCTTATCACACATAAGAGAAGTTGCAGCTATCGTTCATGTTGTAAGATGCTTTGACGATGAGAATGTTGTTCACGTAGAAGGTTCTGTAGATCCAATAAGAGATATAGAAACTATAAACTTAGAACTTATCTTTGCAGACTTAGATGTTCTTGAAAGAAGAATGGAAAAGACTATGAAGTTAGTAAGATCAGGTGATAAAACTGCTAAGTTTGAGTACGATGTAATGGAAAGATTAAAAGCTCACTTAGAAGCAAATAAACCAGCTAGAACTTTAGAAGCTACTGAAGATGAAGAAGCTTTTGTAAAAAGTTTATTCTTAATAACTTCAAAACCAGTTTTATATGCTTGTAACATATCAGAAGATGATATGATGGAAGGAAACTTAGATAATGAGTATGTTCAAAAAGTTAGAGCATATGCTGAAACTGAAAATTCAGGAATCATGGTTGTTTGTGCTAAACTTGAAGAGGAATTATCAGGATTAGATGAAGAAGAAAAAGCTGAAATGTTATCTGAGTATGGATTAGAAGAATCAGGTCTTGATAAACTTATACAAGCAAGTTATAAATTATTAGGATTAATGAGTTACTTAACTGCAGGGGTACAAGAAGTTAGAGCTTGGACAATAAAACAAGGAACTAAAGCTCCACAAGCAGCAGGTAAAATTCACTCTGATATAGAAAGAGGATTCATAAGAGCTGAGGTAGTTTCTTATGATGATTTAGTAGAATGTGGCTCAGAAGCAGCTGCTAAAGAAAAAGGTGTTTACAGATTAGAAGGTAAAGAATACGTAATGAAAGATGGAGACATAGTTAACTTCAGATTCAACGTATAATATAAAAGAAAAAATTTATCATCAAATTTAAACAGTATTTTTAGACAAAAAAAGAGCTATTTGAAGTTTTCTTCAGATAGCTCTTTTTCTTTATGGCGGGAATATGTGGGAATCGAACCCACCCATGATGGTATTAGCACCATAACTAGGTTTTGAAGACCTGTAGAGACACCAGCCCCTATCTACTCCCATAATATTTTAAAATTTTACATCAAAATAAGTATAATGTCAAATTTTTTTCTAAGGATATTTTAATTATATAAACTTATAAATAATGAATATTGAAAGGAATTTTTAATTTTTTATAGAATAATGTATAATAAAATATAATATATAATGGGAAAATGGTTGCAATAGCATTGGATTGTAGTGTAAATTAGTAAGAGGCATAATAATTTACATAATGTTTATAATAAATACGTTTAAAAATGTTTATTAATAAAATTAAGCATGATAAATTAAAGCTATTAAGCTATATTATACAGTATATAATATGATTGAGAAAATCAAATGATGATAAGTAATTAAAAATTTAAGGAGTATTTATATGGAATTTAAACACGTTTCAGTTTTGCTAGATGAGTGCATAAATGCTTTAAATATAAAAGAAGATGGTATATATGTAGACTGTACATTAGGTGGTGCAGGTCATTCAAGTGAAATAGTAAAAAGGCTATCAAGTGATGGTAGATTAATAGGATTCGATCAAGACAAAGATGCTTTAAAAGCTGCTGGAGAAAGATTGAAAGACTATAAAAATGTTACATATGTTCATAGTAATTTCTATGCTATATATGATGTATTAACAGATTTAGGCATAGATGGAGTAGATGGTATCCTTATGGACTTAGGAGTTTCTTCTTATCAATTAGATAATGGAGAAAGAGGATTTAGTTATATGCAAGATGCTCCTTTAGATATGAGAATGAATAGAGAAAATGAATTCTCAGCATATGAAATAGTTAATACATATTCAGAAGAGGAATTATATAGAATAATCAAAGAATATGGGGAAGAAAAATTTGCTAAAAGAATAGCAAGTTTTATAGTTAAAAATAGAGAAGAGAAAAATATAGAAACTACTCTGGAATTAGTTGAAATAATTAAAGCGGCAATTCCAGCAAAGGCTAGAAGAGAAGGACCACATCCAGCTAAAAGAACATTCCAGGCTATAAGAATAGAAGTTAATAAGGAGCTTGAAATTATAAGTAAGACTATTTTAGATGGAGTTAAGAAACTTAATAAAGGTGGAAGAATGGCAATAATAACATTCCACTCATTAGAAGATAGAATTGTTAAAAATACATTTAAAGAATTAGCTAATCCATGCACATGCCCAAGCGAGTTTCCTGTATGTGTTTGCAATAGAAAGCCAGAAGTTAAGCTTATAAGCAGAAAACCTATTGAGGCTAGCAAGGAAGAGCTAGAATTTAATCCAAGAAGTAGAAGTGCTAAGTTAAGAATAATAGAAAAATTATAAGATGATATATTTAGATAGCTTTATTAGATTTTTAAGTAAGGGGAATAAAAATAATTGGAGAGGGATTGTAGATGATTGTAAAAGAGTTTGATTATAATGGTAGTTCAGCGCTTAAACCACAGAGAAAAGAACAAACTATACCAAGTAAAGAAACCTATGACAAGAAAAAGAAAAAAATCGAACAACAAAGAAGAAAAAAGCAAAAAGATAAAAAAATAAAAAAAAGTGTATATCAAATAGTACTTCTAATATTAGTTGTTGGTGGGATAACAATAAGTAGAGATGTAAAAGTTTATAAAACTCAGCAACAATTGGATTCATTAAATAAAGAAATAAATTCTGTTATAACAGAAAATGAAGCTTTGAAGGTTCAAATATTAAAGGCAAGTTCTTTAGACAAAATAGAGGACACTGCTAAAAATAAATTAAAAATGATATTACCAACTAAGGAAAATATGATTAAGTTAGGCGAAAGTCAAGCTACTGAAGGTAAGCAATAGGGGAATAAATTAGGATGTACTTTTATTATTATTTTAAGGGTACATCCATAATTTTTTATAAGGGCTACAATTTTATAAATTTAATTTTAATTAGATAATATGATAAATTTAGTAGAACCTTAAATTTTCATAAAGTGAATTTTAAAGATAGAACTCATTTTATTTAACTTACTACGGAGGGCTAAGGGTGAAAAAGAAAAAAAACAAAGGATTTAAAGATTATAAAATAACAAAATCGCTTAGATTTGGAAGAACATATTGGACCATGATAGTAGTATGGGGATTACTAGGAGTATTAACCTTAAGATTATCATACGTAATGATTTTTAAGCATAAAGAATATGGTTCCATGGCAGAAGAACAATGGAAAAATGAAATAAAGATAGGTGCTAAAAGAGGAGAAATCTTAGATAGAAATGGAGCTCAATTAGCTGTTAGTGCTAATGTTTATAGGGTTGATTTAGATCTTAAAACTCTAAGAGAAGATACATTTACTAAAGATGATACAGATGATACAAAAAAAGAAAAGCTTAATAAAATTGCAGGTGAGCTAGGTACTGCTTTAGATATGCCTAAAGAAGAGGTATATGATAAGATAAATAGCACTTTACCATCAGGATTGCCAGCTACTTCTGTTACTTTAATCAGAAAGATAGAAAAAGATAAAGCTGATAGTGCTAAGAATTTAAAGATAAGAGGAGTAATAGTTTCACAGGATACAAAGAGATATTACCCAGATAATAATTTCTTAGCGCAAGTATTAGGAAGAGTTGATGCAGATGGTATAGGTCAAGGTGGTATAGAGCGTGAATATAATGTGGAATTATCAGGATTACCAGGAATGAGAATATCAGAAGTTGCAAGAAATAGTAGTGGCATACCTTATTCAAATTCTGAATTTGCAAAGCCTGTTGATGGTAAAGATGTTACATTAACTGTTGATGAAACTATACAGTATTTTGCAGAAAAAGTTGCAGAAGAAGGAAAAAAAGAATATAAGGCAGATGGGGTTAGTATAATAGTTATGAATCCTAAAAATGGAGAAATATTAGCTATGGCTAATAAACCAGATTATAACCCTAATGAACCTTATAAAGGTTATGAAAATTTTCCGGGTAAAGATAAAACTGAAAAGATGGAAAATATGTGGAAAAATGATGCTGTATCAAATTCATTTGAGCCAGGATCTATATTTAAAATGGTAACATCTTCAGCTGCTGTACAAGAAGGGATAGCAGGTGGTAATGAAACTTATTTTTGTCCAGGTGGAAAAAATGTATCTGGAACTTATATAAAATGTTGGAAGCCAGAAGGACATGGAACTGAAACTTTTGACCAAATATTAGAGAACTCTTGTAACGTTGGGTTTATGGACATAGGTCAAAAACTTGGAAAAGAAAAATTAAATGAATATATAGAAAAGTTTGGATTTGGCAAGCAGACAGGAATAGATTTACCTGGAGAAACAACTGGTATAGTATTGCCAAATGATAAAATAGGTCCAGTAGAACTTGCAACCATATCATTTGGTCAAACAGATAGTGCTAGTTCAGTTCAAATGATGGCAGCTATGAATACAATTGCTAATGGAGGAACATGGATACAACCTCATATAATGAAGGAAATAAGCCATGAAGATACAAGTGGAGCAAGAGTAGTTGATAAAACTTTTGTACCTAAAAAAATTGATAATATAATAGATCAAAAAACAGCTAGGAGAGTTTCAGAAGCTTTAGAAAAAACTGTTCATTTTGGATCTCCTAAGAGAGCTTATATAGAGGGATATGGAATTGCAGGTAAAACTGGTACAGCTGAAAAGGTTAAGGCTAGTGGAGGATATGGTGCAGGGTATGTAGCTTCTTTTGCTGGATTTGCTCCATATAATGATCCACAAGTTTCAGTTTTAATATCTGTAGATAATCCAAAGGGGGAATACTTTGGAGGATTAGTAGCGGCACCATTAGCTCATGATTTATTTAGTGATATATTTAACTATATGGAATTAGATAGTTCAAAGATAGATAAAAATAAATCAAAAGAAGAGATTCTGCCAGAAGTTAGAGGTATGAGTTTAGATAAGGCTAAAGCTATTTTAGATAAGGATAACATAAAATACTCTGTAGAAGATGGTGGGAATTCTGTAGTTGATATGAATCCTAAGCCAGGATATACAATCAAAGAGGGAGATGAAATTAAACTTTACACTAAAACTACTTCAAATTATAATAAAGATGTTGTAGTACCAGATTTTAATGGACTTTCCATGGAAAAAGCAAAGGAAATTTTAAGCAAAATTGGCTTAAAGGGTACTTTTGCAGGAGAGGGAGTTATTAAGGAACAAAGTATAGCTCAAGGTGATGTAGTTAAAAGTGGTACATCAATAGAATTTAAATTAGATAAGAAATAATGATAGTTAAAAACTAGCATGTGAGTAATTTCACATGCTAGTATTTTGTGAATTTAACGCTTGTTTATTGCATAGTATTTAAGGAGTGAGAAAAATGATTCTTAAAAGTTTATTAAAGGGCTTAGATTATGAAGTTATAAAAGGTAATGAAGAGTCAAAAGTACAAAATATAAGATATGATAACAGAAAAATAGAACAAGGGGATGCCTTTGTTTGTGTAAAAGGCTTTAAAGTAGATGGACATTCCTTTATTGGTGATGCTATTAAAAAAGGAGCTAATGTATTAATAGTTCAAGAAGATGTAAGTGTTCAAGAAGACATAACAATAATAAAGGTTAGAGACACTAGAAAAGCCTTAGCAATAATGTCTTCAAATTATTTTGGAAATCCAAAGGATAAACTTAAAATAATAGGAATAACAGGAACTAATGGTAAAACCACTTCTGCTTTTATTATTAAATCTATCTTAGAAAAGGCAGGATTTATGACAGGTTTAATAGGAACCATAGCAAACTATATAGGAAATAAAAAAGTAGATGCAGTAAGAACTACACCAGAATCTTACGAGCTTCATGAGCTATTTAAAAATATGGTTGATGCTGGAGTAGAATATTGCGTTATGGAAGTTTCTTCACACTCTCTAGAGTTAGATAGAGTATATGGAATTCAATTTGAAGAGGGAATTTTCACTAATTTAACTAGAGATCATTTAGATTTTCATAAAACCTTTGAAAACTATTATAATGCTAAATTTAAGCTTTTTGAAAGAAGCAATCATAGTATCATAAACTTAGATGATCCATATGGAGCTAATATAGTTAAGGATATAGAAGAAAGAGGAGTAAAGACTAAGGTTTCTACTTTTTCAATTGAAAAAGAGTCAGACTTTAAGGCTTTTGAGATTAAAAGTCACTCAAATGGTTCAGAATTTAAGGTGAATTTAGAAAGTATAGAAGAATTTTCTATAAACATTCCTGGAGAATATAATATATATAACTCATTAGGTTGTATAATATGTGCATATAACTTAAATATTCCAATGGATAAAATTAAAGAAGGATTAAGTGATGTGGTTATACCAGGAAGATGTGAGTTAGTAGCAAAGGAGAAAAATTTACCTTATAGCATAATAATAGATTATGCACACACACCAGATGGATTAGAAAATATTTTAAGTACAGTAAAGGCCTTTACTAAAAATAGAATGATTTCTGTATTTGGTTGTGGAGGAGATAGAGATAAGGTTAAGCGTCCTCAAATGGGTAAAATAGGATGTGAATTATCAGATATTGCAATAATTACTTCAGATAATCCAAGAAGTGAGGAGCCTATGGATATAATTAATGACATAGTAAAACCACTTAATTATGATAACTTTGTTATTGAAGTTAATAGAAAAGAAGCTATAAGAAAAGCAATGAATATGGCTTTAGAGGGAGATGTTATTGTTATAGCTGGTAAAGGACATGAAACATATCAAATACTAAAGGATGAAACAATACACTTTGATGAAAGAGAAGTTGTATATGATATTTTAGAAGGCAAGTAGAGGTGTTAAAGAATGCTAGAGTTAAATTTACAAGAGATTGTAAAAGCTACTAATGGAGCTTTATTAAAAGAAGCTGATGTGAAAGAAATAAAGGCTGTATCAACAGATACAAGAAAAATAGAAGAAGGAACTATGTTCATTGCCTTAAAAGGTGAAAATTTTAATGGAAATAACTATGTTTTAGATGCATTTAATAAAGGTGCTAAAATTGCTATAGTTGATGAAGTTAAATGTGACTTAAATAAGTTAAAAGAGGATGTGGCTTTAATTAAGGTTCAAAATACTGGAAGAGCCTTAATGGATTTAGCTAAGTTTTATAGAGAAAAATTAGGATTAAAGGTTGTTGGTATTACTGGTTCAGCAGGAAAGACATCTACTAAGGATTTAGTGGCTGCTGTTTTAAGTGATAAATATAAAGTTTTTAAAACAAAGGGAAACTTTAATAACGAAATAGGATTACCTCTAATGATATTAGAATTAGATAGCACATATGATGTGGCTATTTTAGAAATGGGAATGAGAGGTCTTGGACAAATTAGAGAGCTTGCAGAAATAGCATCACCTGATTTAGGTATTATAACTAATATAGGTATTTCTCACATAGAAATATTAAAAACTAGAGAAAACATATTAAAAGCTAAGATGGAAATAGCAACTTTCTTTGATAAAAATAATACTCTTGTTGTTTGTGGAAATGATGACTTTTTAGGAGCTTTACCTAGTGCTGAATATAAAATAGTTAAAACTGGAGTTGGAGAAAATTTTGAAATAGGAGCTAAAAATATAGCTTTAGAAGAACTTTCATCTAAATTTACAGTTTATGATGGAGAAAAAGAAGAAGAGTTTTCTTTAGATATGCCAGGAGAACATAATATAAGCAATCTTATGCTAGGAATTGCTATAGCAAAAGAATTAGGTGTTTCCTTTGAAGAAATGAAAAGGGGATTAAAAAATATTGAAGCTACTTCAATGAGATTAGAGCTTATAAAAAAAGATGGGTTTTCAATTTTAAATGATTGCTATAATTCAAGTCCAGTAGCTGTTAAATCAGCTATAGATGTTATGAAAAACATAGAAGGAAAGAGAAGAATAGCAGTTTTAGGAACAATGAGAGAACTAGGACATAAATCAGAGGAAGCTCATGAGGAAATAGGTAAATATGCAAAGGAAAATGAAATAGAAAAAGTACTTTGTTTTGGTGACTTCTCAGAAAATATTAAAGAAGGATATGGAGAAGGATGCACTGTATATGAAAATAAAGAAGAACTAATAAAGGATTTACTTAACATTATATGTGAGGGAGATATTATATTAGTTAAGGCATCTAGAAGTTTAAAATTTGAAGAAATAACTAAAGCATTATTAGAAAAGTAAATGGAACTAAGGAGGTGAAGCTGCTTAATAGTTTAAGTAGCAGAATTTTATGGAAATTTTAAAGTCAATGATAGATCCAAAGATAGTAATGGCAATAGTAATAAGTTTTATAGTAGCATCAATATTAGGACCTATTATAATTCCACTACTACATAAACTTAAATTTGGACAAAATATAAGACAAGAGGGACCAAAGAGTCACTTGAAAAAAGCAGGAACTCCAACTATAGGTGGATTAATATTTATTTTTGCAACTATTATAACAATGTTTATTATGGTTGGAAATCCAACAGATGAGGCTATGATAGCTTTATATTCCTTCGTAGGATTTGGTTTTGTAGGATTCTTAGATGATTTACTAAAGATAATCAAGAAGAAAAATGAAGGATTAACATCAGGACAAAAAATGATTTTATTATTAATCGTATCAGGATTTTTAACTTGGTATGCTTATAAATATATAGGAACTAGCATTAATATACCATTCTTAAATGGGCAAATTAACTTAGGATTATTCTATATACCAGCTGCAATGTTCTACTTTGCAGGGGTAACAAATGCGGTAAACTTAACAGATGGATTAGATGGATTAGCTACATCAGTTACTGTTTTAGTAACTACATTTTTAGGGATAATTAGTTATAATTTAGGACATATAAGTTTAGCAATATTCTGTGTTGCTTTAGCAGGTGCATTACTTGCCTTCTTAAGATTTAATGCATTCCCAGCTAGAGTATTTATGGGAGATACAGGTTCTCTTGCTTTAGGAGGAGCTGTAGCAATGGTGGCATTAATACTAAAAATGCCTTTAATACTAGTGTTAATAGGAATTATTTATGTAATAGAAACACTTTCAGTTATATTACAGGTTGCTTCATTCAAGCTTACAGGTAAGAGAATATTTAAAATGGCTCCTATACATCACCATTTTGAGCAACTAGGTTGGAGTGAGACAAAGATAGTTTCTGTATTTTCTATAATAACAGTAGTATTTTGCTTCATTGCCTTTGCTTCACTTTAGAAAATTCCTAAATAGGAGGTTTTTAAATGAAGAAAAAAAAGACTACTAAAAAGAGTAATATTAACCCATTGGATTATGGACTTTTATATACAATAGTTATTTTATTAGCTATTGGGGTGGTCATGGTTTATAGTGCCAGTTCATATTTTGCTATGGTTAACTATAATGACAGTACAGCTTTTTTGAAAAAACAGGCTTTATTTGCAGTAATTGGTTTCATAGCTATGATATTTATATCAAGATGTGATTATCATAAACTTAAAAAATTAACAGGAATACTACTTATTATAACTCCTATATTATTAGTTGCTGTTTATGCATTCCCAGCAACAAAGGGAGCACAAAGATGGATAAAGTTAGGACCACTTTCTTTCCAACCATCAGAACTTGCAAAATATGCAGTAGTTATAATCTTAGCTCACATGATTACCAATAAAGGTGAGAAGATTAAGGAGTTTTGGAAGGGTATTGTTCCTTGCTTCGTAATAGGGGGAGGATTTGCAGCTCTTATACTTGCTCAGAAAAACCTTAGTATAGCAGCTGTAACTGGCTTTGTTACATTTATAATGGTTTTTGTTGCAGGAGCAAGAAAAAGATTTATGTTTGGAGTAATAACTCCAATAATTTTATTTGCAGGTTCATTCTTTACCTTATTTGAGGATTATAGAAGAAGAAGACTTTTAAACTTTATTAATCCTTGGAAAGATCCAGCTGGTGATGGATATCAGCTTATACAATCCTTTTATGCATTAGGAGCAGGAGGAGTTACAGGACTTGGAATAGGACAATCAAGACAAAAAACTCTATACATGCCAGAGCCACATAATGACTTTATATTTGCAATAATAGGAGAAGAATTAGGATTAATAGGATGTACAGTAGTAATATTATTATTTGTAATATTTGTTTATAGAGGAATAAAAATAGCAATGAGTGCCAAAGATGAATATGGAACCTTACTAGCAGTAGGAATTACTTCAATTATAGGATTACAAGCTATAATTAATATTGCCGTTGTAACAGGCTCAATGCCAGTTACAGGAGTTCCACTTCCATTTATAAGTTATGGAGGAACTGCACTAGTGTTTAACTTAATGGCTATGGGAATTCTTCTTAATATATCAAGACAAAGAAATAAAAAGATTGATTAAAGGCGTTTTATACGCCTTTATTTTTTATTGAATTGTATGTAGAATTTTAATAGTAATTTTTTTACTATTAGTAATATTTTCTTAAAAACTTAATGAAAAAAATCTAGTAAAATGATATTATTGTTATTGAAATGCAAAATAAAGAAATAAGGAGTACTATGGATACGAACATAAATGAATATATACAAAAAAAGAAAAGAAAAAAGACAAGAAAGAAAATTATATTAATTAGTATAATACTTATTGTTATATTAGGACTAATTTTAATTAAAACACCTTATTTTAATATAAAAAAGGTTAATGTTAATAATAATAATGTTATAACTAAGGAGAGTTTAATAGGAGAAAATGATATTTTAAATCAAAATATATTCTTGATTAATACTTCCGCTTTGAAGAAAAAAATATTAAGTAACCCATATGTAAAAAGTGTTAAAATATCAAGAAAGCTTCCAGATCAATTAAGTATAAATATAGTTGAAAGAAATGCTACATTTATTGTTAATGACGGTGCTGATTTTTATGTTTTAAATGAAAATTTAGTTATAATGGAAAAGAAAAATTCAGCTGAAGGTCTAGAATTGCCTACAGTAACTGGGTTAACTGTAGAAAATAGATTTTTAGGGGAACCTATGAGTACAGATAAGGATAAAGTTGAAGTTTTAAAAGAGATTGGAGAGGCTTTAAACAAAAGCAAAATAAAGGTAAACTCTGTAGATATATCTAACCTTAATAATATTGTTATAAATAAGGGTGAGGTTCAAATACTTTTAGGAAATTCAGATGAATTAAGTGATAAGTTAACTAAGATGGTTAATATATTAAATGATCCAGCAGGAAATTTTGAAAAGGGATATATAAACATAAGCTTTAATGGGAATCCTGTAATATATAAAGAAAAGTAAGGAGGAGTGCTTTTTGAAGAAGTTGTCTTCACAAATTATTATAGGTATAGTTTGTGCTTTGTTAGGGTTTTTATTAACCTACCAATTTAAAATTATAAATAATAAAGAGAAAAACATAATAGAAAATTATAACCAAAATGACATAATGGCAGAAATAGACGGTCTTAAGAAAGAGAAAGAAGAGCTTCAAAAGAATAATGATTCTTTAAATAAGAGGCTTAAAGAAATGGAGGATGCAGCAGCATCTAAAGGGGATGTAAATAATAAAATAAAAGAGCAATTAGATAAAACAAGAATGATTTTGGGAACTGAAGAGGTTAAGGGTCCAGGAATAATTTTATCCATAACACCTAAATCTCCATTGCTTACTTCAAAGGATCCTGAATATATAAGTGAAAAGGAGATAATTCATATATTAAACTTATTAGCTTTCTCAGGGGCAGAAGCTATTGCAGTTAATGATATTAGAATAACTCCTCAGACAGGAATAAAGAATGCTAGTAACTTTATATGGATAGGAAATAATGAAAGAATTTCTCCAAAGGAGAAGTTGACAATAAAAGTTATTGGTAATCAAGATAACTTAATAAAAGGAATTGATTTCCCAGGGGAAATGGACTATGGAGTATTAGGAGGTAATTATGATTATAAATATGAGAAAAAAGATTCAATTACAATACCTAAGACTACTCAAAACCTATCTTCTGAATATTTAAAAAAGGTTGATTAGGAAGGTGATTGAATGATAGTATTTATTGGGCTTTTAGTAGGTATAATAATAGGAGTTATATTTCCAGGAAGTATACCAGATAAATTTTCCCCATATTTATCTATAGCCATAGTTGCATGCTTAGATTCTGTTTTTGGAGCTATAAAGGCTAGTTTAAAGAAGGAATTTCAAGCTGATGTTTTTATATCAGGATTCTTTGGAAATGCAGCTTTAGCAGCTTTATTAGCATATCTAGGTGATAAACTTGGTATACCACTATACTTTGCAGCTGTAATAGTATTTGGTAGCAGAATATTTAATAACTTTGCAGCTATAAGAAGGATATTATTAGAGAAAAGCAAAGAACGATAAAGAGGTGATGCTTTGAAAAATAGAGAATTTACTATTTTTATATTTACAGCTTCCGTTATAGTTGGACTTTTAATATCTATGAATATAAGTTTTGATGGAATAGAAACTACAAAGGTGTTAAATGCTAAAGAGTATCAAGAGGCATATAATAAACGTAACAATCTTTATAATGAAATATCAAAGTTAAAGGAAAATAATAGGGAATTACAAAAGAAGATAAATAATTATTCAAAGAATGATGATGATAACAATAAAATTTCAAGGGATATGATAGAAGAGTTAAATAATAATTTAATGCTTTCTGGATTAGAAGAGGCTAAAGGACCAGGTTTAAAAATAGTTTTAGAGGATGGTGGAGAAGCTTTTAGTGGAGAAGTAGTTGATGATTTCATGAGACTTTTAAGAACTATTCATGATGATGATATGATAAAAGTTATAAATGAACTTAAAGCTGCAGGAGCAGAGGCAATATCTATAAATAACCAAAGAATAATATATAATACAGAGATATATTGTGGAGGACAGTTTTTACGAATGAATGGAGTTAAAATACCAGCTCCATTTTATGTTAATGCTATAGGTGATCCTGAAAAAATGGAGAATCAAATTATGAGAGACGGAAGTTATATTAAAACTCTTATGAATAGAGGAATAAAGGTTCAAATAACTAAGAGTGACGACATTACTATGCCAGAATATATAAGTGATATGAATTCTAAGTATATGGAACCTAATACAAAGTAAAAGAACTATGTTTTGTAAAAAATTTGTACAAAAAAGAAGGATTTTCTATTCCTATAAAGAAGAATATAATGTAATATATAATTAAAGGAGACAGTAAAAGTGGATATAAAAGAAAATTTAACAAAATTTACAGAAAAAATTCCAAGTAACGTTCAACTTATTGCTGTATCTAAAACAAGAACTATTGAAGAAATGGAAGAGGCCTATGAATTTGGTATTAGAAAATTTGGTGAAAATAAGGTTCAAGAAATAATAAGAAAATTTGATGAGTTTCACCAAGATGTAGAATGGCATTTAATAGGGCATCTTCAAACTAATAAGGTGAAGTATATAGTTGATAAAGTTCATCTTATACAATCATTAGATAGTATTAAATTATTAAAAGAAATAGAAAAGGTATATGGTAAACATAATAAAATTGCCAATACTTTAATTCAAGTTAACATAGGAAGAGAAGAACAAAAGTATGGTATCTTGGAAGAAGAGTTAGATGAACTTATAGAAGCTATAGAAGCTTGTAACAATGTTAATGTTTTAGGTATTATGACTATAATTCCAAAGGGAACAGAAGAAGAATGTAGAAAGTATTTCAGTAAAACTCATAAGCTTTTTTGTGAATTAAAAGATAAAAAGTTTAAGAATATAAAAATGGAGATACTTTCAATGGGAATGTCAGGTGACTATGAAGTTGCCATTGAAGAAGGAAGCAATATGGTTAGAATTGGCCAAGGAATTTTTGGCAAAAGATTATATAAATAGAATTAGGAGGATATGTGTATGTCAAAAGTAGTTAGTAAAATGAAAAGTTTTTTAGGGTTTGATGAATTCGAAGATGAAGATGAAGTGATGGAAGAAGAAGAGGTAATGGAGGAAGAAGAATCATTTGCTCCAGTATTATCTTCTAAGAAAAGTGGTAAGGTTGTAAATATTCATACAGCTAATACAGCTAAATTAATGATAACTAAACCATTAGTTTATGATGATGCAACTGAAATCTGTACTGCATTAAAAAATAGAAAGATTGTTGTTATAAACACAACTTCATTAGAGCTTAGAACAGCTCAAAGATTAATAGACTTCGTTGGTGGAGCTTGCTATGCATTATGTGGAGAACTTCAAGAAGTTGAAAAAGGAGTATTTATAGTATCACCTTCAAATGTTGAAGTAAGTAATGAATTAAAGAGTGAATTAAGCAACAAAGGAATGTTCAACTGGGCTTCAAAATAATATGAATAAAAAAGATTTTATAAATTTATTAAATTTAGAAGAGTTTGAAGCATTAAAACTCTTTGAGAGATTTAATTTAGCTAGGACAAAAAATATTTCAGTATTTACTGATGAGTTTTATACTCCAGATGTATGGAGCACTCTTCAAGAAATGAATTTATTTGATGTAAATGTTGAAAGTTTTGGATTTTTTGAGGATGGAGAAAGAAGAGTAATAGCCTTTAATAAGGAAGAATATGATTTGTTTCCAATAAGTCTTTTAAGGATTCAATGCAATACTAAATTTTCAAAATTAGAGCACAAGGACTATTTAGGATCTATTATGGCTTTAGGCATAAATAGAAATAAAATAGGTGATTTAATTTTAAGAGATGATGGATGCTATGTTGCTGTTCATCATAGTATAATTGACTTTTTAATTAATAATTTAAATAAAATAAGAAATCTTAATTGTAAATGTGAAGTAATTTATGATTTAGATGAAATACCTAAACCTAGCTATGAAGAAAAAAATATAATAGTAACTTCTAAAAGGTTAGATTGTATAGTTGCAGCCTTGGGGAACATATCAAGAAGTAAAGCTTTAGATGCTATAAATTCAGGAAGTGTTCTTCTAGACTATAGAATAACAAAAGATAAAAGCAAAGAAGTTTCAGAAGATTCAAGACTTACCATAAGAGGTATTGGAAAGTTTAAAATAAGTAATATTTTTGGGACAACGAAGAGTGGTAGATTAAAATTGACAGTATTTAAGTATACATAGGAGTGTGATTATATGAAATTAACCCCAATGGATATTAACAACAAGGAGTTCAAAAGGGTTTTAAGAGGTTATTGTCCAGAGGAAGTAGATGAATTCTTAGACCAAATAGTCGAAGAATATGAGATTCTTTTTAAAGAAAACACTGCTTTAAAAGAGAAACTTGAAAATTCTAACGATAAGATAGAGCACTATAGTAAAATTGAGAATACAATTCAAAATACTTTATTATTAGCTCAAAATACAGCTGAGCAAGCAAAAGCTAATGCTCAAAAGGAAGCCGATGTAATAATCAAGAGCGCTAATGACACAGCTCAAAGAATATTAGATAAGGCTCACAATGATGTTATACAAATCAATGATGAGTATGACAGAGTTAAACAAGAGTTTACAAAGTTTAGAGCTAAGTTTAGAAGCTTTATGAACTTCCAAATAGATACTTTTGATGATTTAGAGAAAGATTTTATTAAGAATTTTAACATAACTAAGCCAGAGGATCAAACTGAAACAGAAGAACCACAAGGAATACAGATTGATTTTGAAGAAGAGAAAGAAGAAAAAACTGAGCTTAAAGACATCTATGAAGTGGAAACACATTTTGATGATGTAAATGAAATTAAAAGCTTCTTTGCTGAAGAGTAAAGAGCTATTAAAAAATCTCACTTTGATTAAGGTGAGATTTTTCTTTTTGTTTAATTAATTGTTGAAATTTAATATTTTATTATATAATATTTAAGATATAGCTTTAAATATTTACTTTAGAATGGAGCAAATAAACTATGAGTTTAAGTAAAGAAGTAATAAAAATAACTGAAGAAGAAAAAGGAATAAGAGCAGATAAGTTTTTAGCTCTTAAAATAGATGGAGTTTCAAGAAACTTTATTCAAGGGCTTTTTGATGATGGAAAAATTTTAATTAATGGAAAAGCAGAAAAGGGAAAATATAAGCTTTCAGTTGGAGATTGCGTTGAGGTAGAAATACCAGAACCAGAGGAATTAAAAGTTGAAGCTGAGGATATCCCATTAAATATAGTTTATGAAGATGAAGATGTGATAGTAGTTAATAAACCAAAGGGCATGGTAGTTCACCCTGCACCAGGAAATTATACAGGAACTTTAGTTAATGCATTATTACATCATTGTGATGATTTATCAGGAATAAACGGGGTTATAAGACCTGGAATAGTACACAGAATAGATAAAGATACTTCTGGAATATTAGTTGTTGCAAAAAATGATAATGCTCATCAAAAACTAGCAGAACAATTTAAAGATCATAGCATAAAGAGAGAATACTATGCTATTGTTGAGGGAAGATTTAAAAAAGAAGGTGGCACAATTGATGCACCTTTAGGAAGACACCATAGAGATAGATTAAAGTATGCTGTGGTTAAAGATGGAAAGAGAGCAGTTACTCATTATGAAGTTCTTAAGGTATTTAATTCATGTTCCCTTGTTAAATGTACTTTAGAAACAGGAAGAACACATCAGATAAGAGTTCATATGGCCTTTATAGGGCATCCATTACTTGGAGATACTGTTTATGGCTTAAAGAAACAAAAGAAATTAAGTCAAGAGGGGCAAGTTCTTCATGCTAAAACATTAGGATTTATTCATCCTACTACTGGAAAATATGTTGAATTTGACTCAGAATTGCCAGAGTACTTTGAAAAAATTGTAGAAAAATTAGGAGGGTGTTAGAATATGCATCTTAAGGCAAGTTTATTAGATGAAAATGCTATAAGAAGAGCACTTACAAGACTTTCACATGAGATAATAGAAAAGAACAAAGGAGTAGAGGATATAGTTCTTGTTGGAATTAAAAGAAGAGGATATCCTTTAGCAGAGAGACTTTCAGAGTTTATAGAAAAGTTTGAAGGAGTTAAAATTCCTGTTGCTAGTGTTGACATAACATTATACAGAGATGATTTAACTAATGTTAGTGATACACCAAATTTAAATGATCCTAAAATAGATGTGGATATAAGAGGAAAAAAGGTTATTATAGTTGATGACGTTTTATATACTTGTAGAACAGTTAGGGCAGCTATTGATGCAATAATGGATCAAGGAAGACCGGAATTTATACAGTTAGCTGTTTTAGTAGATAGAGGACACAAGGAATTACCAATAAGAGCTGACTATGTTGGAAAGAATATCCCTACATCAAAGGATGAAATAATAAAGGTTCAAATCAAAGAGATTGATGGAACTGATTCAGTTGAAATATATGAAAATTAAAACTAAGGAGTAAATTTTTATGGATTATAATTTAATAGCCACTGCAACTTTTGGCTTAGAGGCTGTTGTTGCAAAGGAATTAAAAGAGTTAGGATATGAAGACCTAAAAACTGAAAATGGAAGAGTTCATTTTGAAGGGGATGAAATGGATATTGCCATAACAAACCTTTGGCTTAGAACTGCAGATAGAGTTTTAATAAAAGTGGCTGAATTTAAAGCAGAAAGCTTTGAAGAGTTATTTAATAAAACTGTAGAGATTGATTGGAGTAAGTATATACCTGTAGATGGTAAGATGCATGTTGTTGGTAAATCTGTTAAGTCAAAACTTTTCAGTGTTCCAGACTGCCAGTCAATAGTTAAAAAAGCCGTAGTTAAGAGTATGAGCAGAAGTTATGGCCAAGATTGGTTCACAGAAGATGGTCCAGTTTATAAGATAGAGGTTGGACTTTTAAAAGATGTGGTTACCTTAACAATAGATACTTCAGGAGAGGGATTACACAAGAGAGGATATAGAGAACACTCAGGTCAAGCTCCCCTTAAGGAAACACTAGCTGCAGCTATGGTTTTACTTTCAAAGTGGAGAGGAGAGCAAACTCTTATAGACCCATGTTGTGGATCAGGAACAATACTAATAGAAGCTGCTATGATAGCTAAAAACATAGCTCCAGGATTACATAGAAAATTCGTTTCTGAAACTTGGCCTTCAATGGATAAGGAAATTTGGGATCAAGTTAGAGAGGGAGCAGAGAAATCTATAAAGAAAATTCCTTTAGATATAACTGGTTATGATATAGATAGTTGGGTATTAAGTACAGCTAAAAATAACGTAAGAAAAGCAGGATTAACTGATTGTATAACTATAGAAAAAAGAAACTTCTTTGATTTTTCAACTAAGAAAAAGTATGGATATATGATTACAAATCCACCATATGGTGAGAGAATAGGTGAAAAAGAAATAGTTTCAAAATTAAATAAACACTTTGGAGAAGTTAAAGAGAAGTTAGACACTTGGGATTTTAATATTCTAACAGCATGTCCAGATTTCCAAAAAGAGTTTGGTAGAAAAGCTACTAAAAACAGAAAGCTTTACAATGGTAGACTTTTATGCTACTACTATCAATATTTAGATAATAATTTAAAGAAGTAATTTAAAAGAATATAATATATAAAAAGTTACAAATAGAATGAAAAGATAACTGTATAAATTATTAGTTTAGTACAGAAGGTATTAGAATCTATTTGTAACTTTTATTTTATTACTTAAGTTTTTCTAAATTTATTTCTTTTGGTGAATCCATATAAACTGTCTTGTTAGTTGAATAGATTACCATTCCAGGTTTAGAACCAGAAGGTTTCTTTACATTTTTAACTAAAGTATAGTCTACAGGAATTTTAGTGCCACCTTTTCCTTTACTATAGAAAACAGCTAAGTTAGCAGCTTCTTCTAAAGTTTTGTCAGGAATATTTGAACTTTTAACAATTACGTGAGAACCAGGTATGTCCTTAGTATGAAGCCAAGTATCATTCTTGTCAGCAAACTTTAAAGTTAAATAATCATTTTGAATATTATTTTTACCAACATAAATATCTATTCCATCAGAAGAAACATAGTGATAAGGCTTAGATTGTTTTTCTTTCTTTTTACCATTATTATTTCTTCTAAATCTTATATAGCCTGTTTCTATAAGTTCATTTTTTATAGCATCTATATCTTCATAGTTATCTGCAACCTGTATGCTTGATGAAACTGAATTTAAGTATTTAAGCTCATCTTCATTTATAGCTAATTGTTCTAAGGCAGATTCTTCAGCTTTTTTTAGTTTATTATATTTTTTAAAGTAAAATTGAATGTTTTCAGATGGTGTTTTATTTTCATCAAGTGAAATAGTTAGGTATTCTTCATTTTCACTATAATAATTTAAAAGGTCAACAGATTTATCTCCTTTTTTAATACTATAAATATAAGAGGTTAAAAGTTCACCTTTAATCTTAAATTCCTCTTTTTTATCACATTCTTCTAAGGTTTTTTCAAGAACCTTAATCTTTTTTAAACATCTGTCTATATTAGTATTAACTAATTTTTGAATATCTGCACTTTTTGCATGTAATCTATCTTGTTTATCCTTATTAGCAAAAAAGGCATCTAAAAGTTCACTACTATTATCATAAACTTCTTTAGTACAATGGTCTAAAATAGATAAATCCTTAAAATAAAAATCTATAATTTTTTCATTCTTGTAGAATATAATATTTTGTATATCTTTAAATATGTTATTAAAGTAATTACATATAAAATTGAATATATCATCAAAAACATATGAATCTCCAAATTGTGATTTAAATAATGAATACATTTCAAGAGAAAGATTTTTACCAACACCAGTTAGTAGCTTTGAAAAAATCTTTTCATCCAATTCATTATTATTTTTGCTTAATTCTATCTTTAAATCTTCCTTTGAAAAGTCAAAAGGATTTAATTTTTCAGATGCAGGAGGGAATACATAGCTTACACCAGGATATAGAACTCTAAAACTATTTTTATTTGCAGTTATATGTTTTATTGATTCCATAATTTTATTATCTCTCTTTCTTACAAGAGAAATATTACTGTGTCTAGCCATTATTTCTACTACTAAAGTATATACACTATCAAAGCCCATTTCATCTTTATTTGCTATATCAATGGAAACAATTCTATCTGTAGATTGTTGATATATGTCAATTATTCTTCCACCTGTTAAATATTTTCTTAATACCATACAAAAAACAGGAGGTTGTAATGGATTATTCTTACTTATTGTAGTAAAATGTAATCTAGGGTATTTGGAACTAGAGGAAATTAAAAGTTTTTTATTTTCCTTTCCACGTACATTTATTATTATTTCATCCTTTTCAGGTTGATTTATTTTGTCAATTCTAGAATTTATTAATGAATCTTTTAATTCATTTATTAAGTTATATAAATAAATACCGTCTAAAGCCATGATTTTCTTTCCTTTCTAAATTGATTGAACTTACAGTTAGTATACATCTTATAATAAAAAGTATCAATAATAGGTAATTTGAGGTGATAATATGAAGTTTTCAAAAATGCATGGAAATGGAAATGATTTTATAGTTATAGAAGATTTAAACAATGAGTATTTAGGTAAAGAGGGAGAAATTGCTCAAAAAATGTGCCATAGAAGATTTGGAATTGGCGCAGATGGGATTTTAATAGTTAGAAAGAATGAAAATTGTGATATAGAAATGGTAATAATAAATTCAGATGGATCTTATGCTGCTATGTGCGGAAATGGAATAAGATGTTTTGCTAAGTATGTCTACGAGAAGGGAATAGTAAAGAAAGATGTGCTAGATGTTTTAACAGGTGATGGAGTTAAAAGAATCTTTTTAGAAATTGAGAATGATAAGGTAAAAACTATCAATGTAAATATGGGATTTGGAGACTTTAAACCAAAGAATATTCCAGCATTATGTGATGAAGAAATAATAGAAAAAAAAGTAAGTGTAGGAAATGGAAACTTTGAAATAACATCTTTACTTATGGGTGTTCCTCATACTATTATATTTGAGGAGGAAAAATATCCTATAGAATGTGGTAGGGATATAGAAAAGTATGAATTATTTCCTCAAGGAACAAATGTTAACTTCTGCAAAGTAATTGATAGAAATACAATGGAAGTTAGAACTTGGGAAAGAGGTGCAGGCCCAACCTTAGCATGTGGAACAGGAAATTGTGCTTCAGTTATAGCTGCTAATAAATTAGGGCTTGTAGATAAAGAAGTAAAGGTAATAGTTCCAGGTGGAGAATTAAAAGTTAATATTGAAGATGATGGAGTAAAAATGATAGGTAATGCATCATTTATTTGTGATGGCACATATTTATTTTAGAGAGGGAAGTAAGTAAATGAGAAAAGCTGCTGCTTTAAGTTTATTAGTATTAGTTATTTTATCAACAACCCTTGTGGGATGTAATTTCAACAAAGGGTCTAATGAAGAGGACAGTAAGGGAAAAAAGTTAAAGCTTCCTTGTAGTATTGTGTCTACAATTTCAGGGGAAGATGTTGAGTATTACGAAGTAGAAGGGGATTCACTAAAAAAACTTGATTTAGATCTTAAGGGTCATATGGAAGTTTATAGTGAGGAATTAGGTTTAGCTGTTTATAGGGAATTTGCTGATAAGGGAACAAACTTAATAATAACTAATGGAGTTAAGGAACATAAGATATCAGTAGATGGAAATATAGAAGAATTAATTATTAGTCCAAAGGGAACTAAACTTCTATATAGATATAATTCTGGGGATAAAATAGGATACAAGGTTTTTGACTTACAAGATTTTAAGGAATTTGATTTTAATGAGAATTTAGCTATTTCAGGGGAAAATGTTAAATTTATTAATGAGGATCAATTAATTCTATATGGTGTTGACCTAGAAAAAAGACAAAGTGGGTTATATATCTATAATATTAAGGATGGAAGCTATACTTTAGAGAAGCAAATAGTTAAGGCTTTTATAGATTATATTGATTTAGTTGAAGATCAAGTTGTTTTATATACTCAAAGCAGTATTGATGGCAAGAAAGATTGCTATATATATAATTTGGAGAATAAAAAAGAATCTGTTATTTCAAATGAGGTTGGAGAAATAGAATCTTTATGTAAAATAGGAAATGTAGTGTATTTTATTGGTACAAAGGGCGAAGGATTAAGAAGCTTGTATTCAATTGATATAACAAATAATAAACTTGATAGATTAGTGTATGATTTTCCTAAAAATATATCAGAGAAATCAAAGTTAATTGTTGTTGGAGAAAATATATATTTTCTTGGATTTAATGATAGCAAAGAAAAAAATGCACTATATAGATATAATCCAAAGGATAAGAGTATTAAACTTATAGATAGCAATAAAGGGCAGTATATTATTATAAAATAGTTAAAAGTTCTAGATTATTAAAAATTTTTAATAATCTAGAACTTTTTTTGTTTAAAAAAGAAATGCCTTGTCAATTATTACTGATGAGGAGGTTGATATATGAAATATACCATTAAAGATATAGATATGAAGCTAATGGAGAATATATCTAAGAATACAGCTTTAGAGATGAATTTAATTGCCTTAAAAGAAAGTTCAGGTAAGATATTTTTTTATACAAGCAAGGAAGAATCAAAGAAAAGGGAGTATTTATCCTTATTATTTAGAGAAAAAGAAATAAACTTTGTAATTGGAAATAAGGATGAAATAGAAATTTTAATTGAAGGTTGTTATGGTGGAAAAAGTTTTTCTAAGGATAAATTTATTGAGGAAGAACTAATAAGTCTTATATCTTTAGGTATAGAAAAAAATACTAGTGATATTCATATTGAACCTTTAGAAGAATATTCTAACATTCGATTTAGAATAGATGGAACTTTAGTTTTAGTTAAGAGAATAAAGAAAAATCTTTATGAAAATTTAGTTAATAAGATAAAGTTAAAAGCTGATATGGATATAAGCGATAAATTAAGATGCCAAGATGGGAAGGTATCATTTAAAAATTATGGATATGATTGTGACTTAAGAATATCAAGTATTCCAAGTACTTTTGGTGAAAAGTTAGTTGTTAGAATTTTATATAAGAAAAATGAGTTTATGAATATTGATAATTTGAGTTTAATGGAAGAACAAAAGAATAAAATCAATAAACTTTTAAAACTAAAACATGGAATGGTAGTTATAAATGGTCCTACAGGAAGTGGAAAATCAACAACTCTATATGCATTGTTAAATTCAATAGATAAGGAAGGGATAAATATAAGTACCATAGAAGATCCCGTTGAGTTTACCATAGAAGGAATAACACAAACAAATGTTAATGAGAAGGTTGGATTAACCTTTGCTAATGGATTAAAGCATATATTAAGACAGGACCCTGATGTTATATTAATTGGAGAAATAAGAGATGAGGAAACGGCTAAAATTGCCATAAGAGCTTCCATAACAGGGCATAAAGTATATTCAACAATACACGCTAACAGTGGTAATGAAGTTTTTAATAGATTATTAGATATGGGAGTAGAAGGATATTTAGTAAAGGAAGGAGTAAGTTCAATAATAACTCAAAGATTAGTAAGAAAAATTTGTGAAAAGTGCAAAGTGAAGATAGAGCTTAAAAATGAATTAGTTGAGAAATTAAAAGGGGAAGAGTTAAGTTTACAAGCTTACTATAAAGGAACTGGATGTGAAATGTGTAATTGGACAGGTAATAATGGGAGAAAATCAATTTGTGAAATTATATTTCCAAGAGAGTATAAAAGTACAGAGGATATTACTTGGGGAGAAGAACTATTAAAGGCATGTTTTACCTTAGTTAAAAAGGGAGAGATATCTTTAGAAGAATATTATTTATTAAAGGAATGTGAGGGGTTAGATGTTTGGTTTTAAAGATGAAGCTTCATATATATGCTTAAATTTAAGCACATATGTAAAATCAGGAATGCCTATAGGACGATCATTAGACTTAATAAAGAATACCGTAAAAGATAAAAAATATAAAGAATCCCTAAGGAGAATTGAGAAAAAGGTTTTAAATGGAGAAGCTTTATCAAAGGCTTTTAAGGAGGAAGGCAACTTATATCCAGATTTAATGAAGGATATGATGAAGATTGGAGAAGAAAGTGGAAACTTAGAAGTAGTATTGGAAAAGTGTGCTAGAAATATATTAGCTGAAAAGGAAATAAAGAATAAAATTACTAAATCTCTTAGATATCCAGTTTCACTTCTTATAGGTTTAATTATTATGATTTTTGGTTATGTAACTTATATTTTGCCACAGTTTGTAGATATGTATGAGTTAAGGGAGATTGATGGTTCTAAAATTATGACTTTATTAAATAATTATATTAATTTTGTAGAAGAAAATCCTAATGTTGAAGTAATAGTTTTTTGTTATTTTTCCTGTGCCTTAATTTCACTTTATCTATTATTTAAAGTAATACCCTCTGAAAAAATCTTAGAAAAGATAGAAATATATCGAATGTATTATGAAATTAGAATATTATTTTTAATCAATATGATATTAAATAGTGGAATATCCTTAAATAATGCTTTAAGTGTCTTTGAAGAAAGCTTAAGTGATGTAAAGCTTAGGAAATATATTAAGAGTATAAATGAAGAATTAATAAAAGGCGCTACTTTAAGCAGGAGTATAGGAAAAATAAATGTTATTTCTCATGTATCAAAAGGGTTTTTAATAACGGGAGAAGAAAGTGGATTGTTTACTAAAAATATTGAAGAGCTTTTAAAAATAAGAGAAAAAGATTTTGATAGGGTGTTAAATAAAACTGTTGGAAAAATAGAGCCAGCAATGTTTATTATATTAGGCTTTGTTATTTCAGCTATGATGCTTTTAGTTTTAGTACCTACCTTTGAAGGAATGAAATATGTATAGGAAAAGAAAAGGATTTACCCTTAGTGAAGTAATAATATACCTAGCAATAACTTCTCTTATTTTAGCAATACCAACATCATTTATGATTATAAAAGATAGGGGTTACGAATTAAAAGTTGAAGGAGAAATAAGTAAGATTCATGATTTTTTAATGGAAGCAAAACAATTGTCTAAGAAAGATAATTTATATGGAGAAATAATTTTTGATATTTTAGACAATAAATTAATATATAAAAATGCTATTAGAACTACTTCTTTGAGGTTAAATGCAGTTAAAGTAAGTTTTAATAGAAATAATTTAATTACTATAAACGATACTGGGATGATTAGTATAGCTGGAACTATAACAATAATTGATAAAAATAATAAGCAAAGAGAAATAACCATAGTTCCAGGCATATGGAAAATTAATGTTAAGTGATTTATGAGGAAATATAGATATGGAAGATAAGATATATAAAAAGAAAGGATATCTACTAGTAGATATGGTTTTAGCATTAGCATTAATATCAATACTTTTCTTAGGAATAGGAAAAAGTTATAGCACTTATATTAACAACAACTATTATATTAAAGAAAAAATAAAAGTAGCAGAAATTATTAATTCTTTGGCTATGGAGCTAAAACACAATATATCCTTTGAAGATTTAAGAAGTATTAATAGTGGAAAATATAAACTAAGTAGTTTAAGGGTAAATGATTTAATAAATAATGATATTAAAGAATTTCTTGGAAAAAATTTAATCTTACATAATAAAAAGAGTGATGATTTAGGATGGACTATTAATATAAGTCACATTGATCAATATGAAAGTATTATTAATATAATTTATAAAAATGAAAAACCATATATACGTGAAAATAAGGAGGTGAAAATATACAAATTTTTAGAAAAATATCATCAAAAATTAGAAAATCCACCGCAAAAAGAAGAAGAAAAGCATATTTATTAATTGAACTATGTATTTATTTAGGTGCTTTAGGGATTATAACCTTAAGTTTAACAAAGAATTTGATTTTTTATGTTAAAGAGTATAAGAGGTTTATTCCAAAAGAGAAAGAATTAAACTACTTGTTGGATGCAGAAATGTACTTAAATCACAGATTTTGGGATAATATGGTTGAAGATATAAAGATAAATAAAGATAAAAACTATATTTTAGTGAAATTTTGGAGAGATGGTATAGTAGCAGAAGATAAAATAGAAAAAATAAAAAATAAACTATATGTTTATTATAATTACACAGGATATGGACGGAATTATTCACCTGCACTCATAGAAAATGTTGAAAAATTTGATGTGATGGAAAAGGGAAATTTATTTTATATAAAATTAAAGGTTAAAAATCAAGAGGAGAGGATTTATTGTTATGAAAAAACGTAAGGGTTTTGTGTCTATAGAAGTTATGTTAGTTTCACTAATTTGTAGCATGATAGTTACTATACTTATGGATAATTCATTTCAAAGAAGAAAAGAACTTGATAGAAGTTTTAAAATAACAGGTCATAATATAGATAAAAATAACTCAGAGGAACAGTTTTTAAAGTACATGTTAAAAGAAAAAATTTTGAATAAGGACACTTTTCAAGAATTAAAATTTTCTTTGAATAATATGAAGGCTGAGTATAGTAAAAAAGCGAGGATTTTAAATATTAAAAATAAAGATAAAATAAGTGGACTTTCTAGGGATACTTACTATGAAATAAAGATTATAAATGATGATATTATCTTGTCAAAAAGGGGAAATTATGAGTTTGTTAATAAAGACCTTAGTAATTAATGATACAAATGATATTTCGAAGCTTAAGGAGTTAAAGGATAAGAGAGTAAAAATTATTCTTTTAAATGAAAAGATATTTATAGAAACACTTAGGGTGAATAAAAAGTGTAATATTGAAGAAAAAATAGAACAGCTTATAAAAGATAGATTTTTTAATTACACACCCTTAGTTCATTATGAGGTATTAAAATATAATAAAAGTTTATTCTTAATAGTGTATTTTATTGGATGTGATGAAAGATTTAAAAGTTTATTATATGAAAGAAAGGATTTTTCTTTATCATTTCCTGAACTTAAAAATAAGAATATACTATCTTTTAAGAAAGCTACTTTTGAACTTAAAAATTTAAAAATAAGTATTTATATAAAAGGTAAACTAGTTTTATTAAAGAGTGTAAAAGATTCTAATATTATTGAAGTAATAGAGGAAAGTCTTAAAGGTTTAGAAAAAGATTTTGGAGTATCCTTAAAAGACTTTACTTTTAAAATTCAGAAAGAGTATTTAAAGGAAGAAATAAAAGAATGGTTTAAAGGTTTAAAATTAAATGAGATTAGAGGTGAGGAGAATTTATATCAAAAAATATAAAAATTTTTTACCAATTGAATATGTAGAGGAGTATAACAGAAAAATAAAGAAAAAGCTAAATATATACATATTGTTTTTATTATTATTTAATCTATTTTTTTATGGGAAAATTAAGACTGAAAATAATAAAATAAAAAATTATTTAAGTGAAATAAAGGGAGTTAATAGGGAAAGAGCTTTAGACAAGGAATTTTTAGAAGATATAAATAAGTTAAAGGAAATAATTAAAGATGAAAAGATATTAAATTTAAGTCTAGAGAGAAAAAGTTTTGAAGTAGAAGTTAATAGTATTTATAAAAATTCTCTTATTAATTATATTAATAAAATTAATGGAAGAGTTTATGATATAAGTTTAAATGAATCTAATAATACTTATAGATTAAAAGGAGAATTAAGGTGAAAAAATTAAAATTAGATGTAACTTTAGCTACTATTTTTATAGTTATACTATTAGCACAAGGTATAGAGCTTTTTCAATTAAGAAATTATGAAATTCCAGTTTTAACAAACTCTATAGTAGAAATGGATTTAAATACAGTATTAAAAAATATAGAAAATAAGGATTGTACTGTTTTACAATTAGAATATAAAGAGGGATGGATAGGTAAAGTTTTATTTACAGGCTCTTTAGAGGATTTAAGTAATTATGTTAATTTATTAAAAAATAATAATATTAATATAAAAAATTACAAAATAGAAAAATCAGAAGAATTAAGGTGTTTTTTGGAGCTTAAGGTTGTATAGTCTTGTAAATTTAATGAAAATAATTGCATTTATTATTAGCTTTTGATAAAATATGATTGTTGTTTTACACTTTAAATAGTAAATAAGTAACAAGGTAACTCTAGAGGGTATTAATTTATCTTAAAGGGTTATAATATAAAATGAATTAATAGATTTTGGAGGGATACTTAATGATATCAGGAAGTGATTTAAGAAAAGGAACTACTTTTGAACTGGATGGACAAGTATACACAGTTATAGACTTCTTACACGTTAAACCAGGAAAAGGTGCTGCTTTCGTTAGAACTAAATTAAGAAACGTTATAATGGGTGGTGTTACAGACAGAACTTTCAACCCAACTGATAAATTACAAGAAGCTATAATCGAAAGAAAAGAAATGCAATACCTTTATTCAGATGGAGAATTATACTACTTCATGGATCAAGAGACTTTCGAGCAAATTCCTTTAAACCATGAAAAAGTTGAAGATGCTATAAAATTCTTAAAAGAAAACATGAACGCTGTAATCAAATTCTACAAAGGAGAAGCTTTCTCAGTAGAAGCTCCAAACTTTGTTGAGTTATTAATCACTGAGTGTGAGCCAAGTGTTAAAGGAAACACTGCTACTACAGCTATGAAAACTGCAGTTGTTGAAACTGGTGCAACAGTTATGGTTCCTATGTTCGTTGAAGAAGGAAACACTATAAGAATAGATACTAGAACTGGCGAGTACATGGAAAGAGTTTAATAAAACTTGATTTAAATGTATTTAAGTCAAATTTATCTAGTGAATATAGATAAAAATAAATTTATGCTAAGCTTAAAAAGCTTAGCATATTTAATATAAGGAAGTGATTTCAGTGAAGGATATTAAAAATAACATTAGCAACTTACTTAAAGCTATGGATAAAAACACTGAGTTAGATAAAGAATTTAAGGATTCCTTACTTAATGTAATTTCATCTTTAGTTGATAAGGTTGAAGAGTTACAAGTTAATGTTGAAACTTTAGATGAAAATGTAAATCTACTAAATGATGATTTAAGTGGAGTACAGGATGAACTTTTTGAGGAGCTAACTTTAGAAGAGCTTGAAGAATATGATGATGAATACTGTGAAGTAGTTTGTGATAAATGTCATAAGCCTATATACATAGAAAAAGATATATTAAACAGATCTGAAAGTATACCTTGTCCTTATTGTGGAAATGAATTTGAAGTTTAATAAACTGTGCCTTATAAAAGGTACAGTTTATTTTTTTTGCCCAAATTTAGAAAATATTTAGAATAGTTTTTTATGTAAAGTAATAAATTTAAATAGAAGAAAAGAAGAGGACTTCAAAAAAGATTATTATTTTAAAAATAATTAGAATAATTTCTTATGTAAAGTAATAGATTTAAATAGAAAGGAGAGGAGGTACTTTGAAAGAAATATTTGCTGTATTACCAGAGAAGATAAATTCTTGTTTAAAAGATAAAAGTAATTTAAATAAATTACAAGAAATTAGAGTTAAGGTTGGAAAGCCTCTTAACATAGTTTTAGATAATACAGAAACAATTTTTAACTATGTAATAAGGAGAGAGGATGTTAAAGCCATAATTCAAAAAATAAGTAACTACTCTTTATATGCCTTTGAGGAAGATATAAGGCAAGGATATATAACTATCCAAGGAGGGCATAGAGTTGGATTAGCAGGTCAATGTGTAATAGAAGATAATTCTATTAAAACTATTAGAAATATAACTTCTTTAAATATTAGAGTTTGTAGAGAAATAGTAGGCTGTTCAAATAGTTTAATGAATAGCTTAGTAGAAAATAACAGGGTAAATAATACTTTAATAATATCTCCACCTAAATGTGGAAAAACCACACTTTTAAGAGATATTACAAGAAATATATCTAATGGAATTTCTCAAATTGGTTTTAAGGGAAAGAGAACAGTTGTAATTGATGAAAGAAGCGAAATAGCTGCTTGTTATAATGGAATTCCCCAAATGAATGTAGGAATGAGAACTGATGTATATGATAACTGCATAAAAAGTGAAGGTATGATGATGGCTGTAAGAGGACTTTCTCCAGAGGTTATTATATGTGATGAGATTGGAACTTATAAAGATATGGAAGGATTAATGATGGCATATAATTCAGGAGTTAGTATTATAGCTACCTTGCATGGAAGAAATGTTGAAGAATTGTATAGGAGACCTGTTTTTAGGGAGATTGTTGAAAATAATATAATAAATAAAGTTGTAGTTCTTAGTGGAAAAAAAGGAATTGGAACAATTGAGGGTATATATAATGTTTAACATAATAAAATTATCTTTAAATTTTCTAGTAGGTTATGAAAAATAAGATAACTATTTTCAATTGGTGCTACTAAATTTATTAGAATGAATAAAAGGTATAAAAATAACAAATCTACTAGAAAAGTTATCTTTAATAGGAGGATAAAATGAAAGTTTTTTTTCTGCTTATTATAGTTCTACTTAGTTCTTTAATTGGATACCTATATGGAGAAGGATTTAGAAATAGACTTTCCCAACTTAGAGAGTTAAAAAGAGCTTTAATAGATTTTGAAAATGATATTGTTTATACTTACACTCCTTTACCAGAGAGTATAGAGAGTATAGCGTTAAAAGCTAAAAGTCCAATAAAAGAATTATTTAATGAAATTTCTTTTAAATTAAAAAATAATGAAGTAGAAAATGTATATATGGCTTTTAAAGAAAGTATAAATGAACATAAGAAAGAAATGAATCTAAGGAATAAGGATTTTGAAATTTTATTAGATCTTTCAAAGTCTTTAGGAGAAACCAATGTAGAGGGACAAATTAAGATATTTAATTTAGCAAAGGAAAAGCTAGATATAGAATTAGAGATTGCTGAAGATGAGTGTAATAAAAATACTAAGGTATATAGGTATTTAGGGGTTGCAGTAGGTGCAATGATAGCTATTTTTCTTGTTTAGTCTAATAGATTTTTAGAAAAGAAATTTTACTTTTGGACTATTTAATAAGAGTTAAGTTTTAGGGGGAGGCCATATATGTCGGATTTATCTTTGATTTTTCAGATTGCAGGAGTTGGTATAGTGCTTGTTATACTAGATAAAGTTCTTGAGCAAAGTGGTAAAAAGGAGTATGCAACTTTAGCTAATATAGTTGGGGTAGTCATAATACTTACCATGATGATTCAACTTATAAGTAGATTATTTTCTTCTGTTAAATCTATGTTTTTATTTTAATAGATTTATGAAATACATTGAGAAGGAGGTGTCTATGACAGTAATCTAAGGTTTAAATAAAGAAAAAGATTACTGGCAAAATTAAATATGGATGTAGTTATACAAGTAATAAGCTTTGTACTAATAAGTTTATTTTTATATCTAGTTTTAAAAGATAATAAGAGCACCTTTGCAGTTTTTCTTCTTTTAGGAGCTGGCATAGTAATTTTTCTTTTTGTAATGCCTTATGTTAATGAAATAATAGCATTTATGCAGGATATAGCAAGAGAGTCTGGAATGGATTCATCATATATTGCTATAGTTATGAAAATTATTGCCATAGCATATCTTTCAACTTTTTGTAGTTATATATGTAATGATGCAGGGGTAACAGTATTAGGTAAGAAGGTAGAGTTTACAGGAAAAATTATGATTCTATTATTAGCTATACCAATAATGGCTAATATTTTGAATTCTATTTTAAGTATAATGTAGGAGCTAAGATATGAAAAAGTTGATAAACATAATATTATTATCTCTTATCTTTGTATTTTGCTTTAACTTAAAAGTTTTGGCGAATGATAACTTAGAGAGTTCAAAAGAAAAAATAGACAATGACTCAAGAATAGAAAGATTTTATGATTATATAAATAATTTAGAAACAGAAGAAGATATATTAGGCAATATGTCTGCTAAGGAATATATAATGAATTATTTAGAAAGTGGAGAAGATCCAATAACCTTAAAGAAAATAGGTGCTTCAATACTTAGTTATATGTTTAGAGAACTTAACATAGTTTTAAAGTTTATCGCTTCAATACTAGTAATTGCTCTTTTAAGTGCTTTACTTAAAAATTTACAGGATGCTTTTAATATTGAAGAGGGAGTAACACAGATAGCATTTTTTGCTTGCTATGCCTTACTTATAATGCTTTTAACTAAAAGTTTCTTTATATCTCTTAACTTAGGAAAGGAAGTCTTAACTTCAATTATAGATTTTATGAATGTTATTGTTCCAGTTATTGTAATGCTTATAGCTACCTCAGGGGGAGTAACATCAGCTGTTACCATAGACCCCATAGTACTAGGGGCAGTTTCTATAACTCCTAGAATTTACACATACTTTTTATTCCCACTAATATTAGCATACTTTACATTACAGTTTGTTAATAATCTTTCTAGCGAATTTAAAATAGATAGAATGTGTAAGTTTATAAAACAAGTTGTTATGATATCTCAAGGATTTATATTAACAATATTTGTTGGAATATTAACTTTAAGAGGAATGACGGCAGATACCTTAGATGCAGTGGCTGTAAAAACAGTAAAGTTTGCTGTAGATAATTTTGTGCCTATAGTGGGAAAGGCATTTTCAGATGCAATAACCACAGTGGCAGGATATTCCTTAGCTATGAAAAGTGTAATAACTTCTTTAGGAGTAATAGTTCTAGTTGTAATTGTAATTTATCCAATAATAAAAATAGGACTTATGGCTATATGTTTTAAACTTACCTCCGCGGTTATTGAGCCTGTTGTTGATTCAAAGATTTCTAGCAGTGTGGAAACCGTTGGAGAAGCCTTATTTATGATAATGTCATGCATAATAAGTGTCAGCATAATGTTCTTTATTATGGCATCTATGATGGCTACAGCAGGTAATTTTATAGTGGGAGGATAGAAATAAGATGGAACTTTTAAAAAATTGGATTTCAACCCTTTGCGTTGTTATAGTTATCATATCTATTGCTCATATAATTTTACCTAATTCTTCAATAAAAAAACATGTTAAGTTTGCATTTTCATTAATAATACTTTCTGTAATGCTATCACCAATAATAGGGCTTTTAACTATGAATAAGGATATAGATGAAACTGTTTTTCAGGAAAAAATAAGTGATGTTACAAGATCTGATGAGGAAAAAAAGTCATTATATGATGAAGAAGCAATTTTAAAAAGTGTTGAGAAAAACTTAGAAAAGTCATTAAAAGATGAATTCTATGAGAATGAGTTTGAAGTTAATTTAATTGGGAAAATAGATTTTGACGAAGTGAAATTTAATATAGAAAAAGCAGAAATTACAGTTTTAGATGAAAAAAAAGTAAAAAAAGTAGATAAGGTTGTTGTTGGAAAAGAAAAGGTTAATAAAGAAGAGAAAAAGGATTCTTTTTTAGAAAAAGTTGAAAAGTTTGTTGAAAAGGAACTTGAAATTTCTCATGAAAATATAATTGTTTCATATGCCTAGGAGGTGGTATAAAGGTGCAGGGGTTCAAAGATAAAATGTCTAAAATTTTGAAACAGAAGAATATTACTAATTTAATAATACTACTTTTATTAGTTATAATGTTTTATTTAGTTGTGTCATATTTTACAGGTGTAAACAATATAACTAAGAGTGAGAAAACTAATTTAGAAAAAGTATCAAAAGAGGATATGAATAGTAATAGCCAAAAAGATTCAGAAGTTTTAAGTTATCAAGAAAAACAAGAAAAAGATTTAGAGAGGATATTAGGAAAAATAAATGGAGTAGGATCAGTAGATGTAGTAATAAACTTTCAAAGCAGTGAAGTAAAAGTACCAGCTGTAGATAATTCTTCTCAAAAAAGCACTACAGAAGAAACTGATAGTGAAGGAGGAACAAGAGTTAATTCACAAGAAACTGATGGAGATAAGATAGTTATGTCAAATAGCTCTAATGGAAGTGAACCAGTTATATTAAAAACAGAAAAGCCAGAGGTTTTAGGAGTCATGGTTGTGGCTGAGGGTGCAGAAGATAGCAAGATAAAGTATGAAATAACAAAAGCAATATCAAGCTTATATAACATAAGTGTTGATAAGGTAAATGTATTAGCAATGAAAAAATAAAATTAAAATTTATGGGAGGTTCATTATGAACAGAAAACAAGCAGGGATAATTTTAACACTTTTAGCATTAATAGTTTGTACTGGCGTTCTAGCAACTAGAGTTAACAATCAAATTAAAGAGAGCATGGGAGAAGTTCCTACAGCTTTTGGAGAAAATGATGACAATGCAACTGAAACATCTTCAAATTATTTTTATGAATCAAGAAATTTAAGAGAACAAAAAGATTCTAAAACTATAGATAACTTAAAAGCTATAGTAGAAGATAAGAACACTTCAGCAGAGCAAAAAGAAGAAGCTGAAAAAGAATTAACTGAAAAAACTATGGCAAGAGATTATGAAACAAGAATAGAACTTAGTATAAAGAGCAAAGGCTATGAAGATGTAATATGTTTTATAGATGGTGATAATGCTAAGGTTGTAGTTAAGACTAATGAGGAGTTAACTCAAGAGAAAATGGTTGAAATCCAAGATATAGTTATGAATGTATCAAAAGTATATGACGTTGATATAGAAAAAAAATAATTAATTGTATTGTAATTAGTTATTTGCTATAATGAACCTATAACTAATTAAGTTTCGTGAAGATTAGTAGGAGGGTTCAGCTTTATGAATGAAATGAATAGAGATGAAGCTAACTTAGGTATAGTTAATATATCTGATGAAGTTATCGGTGTCGTAGCTGGTATAGCTGCATCTGAGATAGACGGAATACTTGAGATAAATCACAATAATAGCACTGGAATAGGACATAAATTTTCAAAGAAAAGTTTAGGTAAGGGCATTAAGGTTAATGTGGAGAATGGTGAAGCAGTTATAGAAATTGGTGTTACTGTTCAATACGGAATTAAGATCCCTGATGTAGTTTCTCAAGTGCAGGAAAACGTAAGAAGGACTGTTGAAGCTATAACTGGACTTAAGGTGGCACTAGTGAACATATATGTGCAAAACATAATTATCTTAAAAGAAGAAGATAAAAATGAAATATTAAAAAAATAGTAGTCACCCTCTGATTTCAGAGGGTGTTTCATTGTGTTAAATCATTAACTATATGATTAATAATATAAATTAAGACAATAATACTAAATAGAGTATTTTCAAAACATAGGAGGATATAATGAATAGAGTAAAATCAAGAGAATATTTATTACAATTAGCTTACCAAATGGAAATAACTTCAGAAACTGCATTAGAAACTTTCAATTCTTTTATGGAGAACGAGGACATTTCTAAGGATGATTTAGATCTAGCATACATAAAATCAGGATTATTAGGAATAGAAGAAAATAAGGAAAAGTTAGATTCTTTAATAGAAAGTCAACTTGTAAAATGGAAATTAAACAGAATTTCAAAAGTTAACTTATCAATTTTAAGAATCTCTACATATGAAATATTATTTGCAGAGGATGTACCAGGAAAGGTATCAATAAATGAAGCTATTGAATTATGTAAAAAATATTCAGATAATAAATCAGTTTCATTTATAAATGGAGTTTTAGATAAAGTATATAAGAATATGCAATAGGGCTAAAATTTATATTTACTAGAATTATAAGATTTGGAGGGGCAGGTAATGGATAAAATTTTAAGCGGAAAAACAGTGGCTATAGACATAAAGGGGCAAATTAAGAGTTATACAGAGGAATTAAAAGCTTCTGGAAAGTCTTTAAAAATATCGTCTATACTAGTTGGGGATGATGGAGGCTCAGTATATTACCAAAACTTCCAAGAAAAATTAGCTAATAATTTAGGAATAGACTTTGAGAAGATAAAATTAGATGAAAGTATTTCAGAAGAAAATCTGAAACTTAAGATAGAAGAGTTAAATAAAGATGACAGTGTAAATGGAATAATGCTTTTATTACCTTTACCAAAACATATTGATGAGAGAGCAGTTACAAATTTAATAGATGCAGATAAAGACTTAGATTGTCTTTCTGAGGTAAGTGTAGGTAGATTCTATAAGGGTGAGAAGTGTTTTATGCCATGCACACCAAACAGTGTAATAACTCTTTTGAAAGCTTATAACATTGAAATTGAGGGGAAAGAAGTTGTTATTATTGGAAGAAGCAATATAGTTGGTAAACCTCTTTTTCAAATGTTTTTAAATGAAAATGCTACAGTAACAGTATGTCATTCAAGAACTAAGAACTTAAAAGAAGTTTGTAAGAGAGCTGACATATTAGTAGTAGCTATTGGAAGGGCTAATTTCATAGATTCTTCTTATGTTAGAGAAGGAGCGGTTGTTATTGATGTAGGAACTAGTGAGGTTAATGGTAAAATAACGGGAGATGTTAATTTTGATGATGTTTATGAAAAAGCATCATTAATTACACCAGTTCCAGGAGGAGTAGGTTCTTTAACTACGACTCTTCTTTTAAAAAATGTTTGTAAGGAGTTAGATTAGAATGAAACTAAAGACATTATCTGTTGGTGAAGTTAATAACTACGTTAAAAAGTTAGTTGAAAATGACTTTATATTAAAGAATCTTAATGTCAAAGGTGAAATATCTAATTTAAAATTCCATTCAAGTGGTCATATTTATTTTTCATTGAAAGATGAAAATAGCAAGGTTAACTGCATTATGTTTAAAAATAATGCAGTTAATTTAGATTTTAGACTAGAAGAAGGAATGAAGGTAGAAATAAAGGCTAGATTAGGTGTTTATCATAAAGAAGGAACTTATCAGCTTTATTGTGAAAATATAAAAAAAGCAGGAATTGGAGAACTTTTTGAAGAATTTCATAAATTAAAAAAGGAGCTTAGTGAAGAAGGAATTTTTGATGAAAAATACAAAAGAGCCTTACCAAAATTCCCTAAGAGAATTGGAATAATTACAGCAAGGACTGGAGCAGCAGTAAGGGATATAATAAACGTAATACAAAGAAGAAATAAATCTTTGGATATTATTTTGTATCCAGCTAATGTTCAAGGAGAAAATGCAGTAGATTCAATAATTGAGGGTATTAGATATTTTAATAATGAGAAATCAGTTGATGCTATCATCTTAGGTAGAGGTGGAGGATCTATTGAAGAACTTTGGGCTTTTAATAATAGAGACTTAGCATATGAGATATTTAATAGTAGAATACCTACTGTATCAGCTGTTGGTCACGAAGTAGATTTTACTATTAGTGATTTTGTAAGTGATATGAGAGCACCTACACCATCAGCAGCAGGAGAGTTAGTATCACCATCATTACAAGAAATGATAAATGATTTATTAAATAAAAAAGAGTTCTTACATAGAGCCGTTGATAGAAGATTTTTAAATGCAAAGAGAGATGTAGATTTATTACACAAAGGATTAAAAGGTAATAATCCTAAACATATAATTGAAAAAAGAATAAAAGAAGTAAATACCTTAGAAGAAAAGTTAAACTTTTTAGGAAAAAGAAAAATTGATAAGGCAAAAGATGAACTTATTGCTTTAAATAGCATATTACAAACCTTAAATCCATTAAACACCTTAGGAAGAGGGTATTCAGTAATAATGGATAAGGAAGATAAAGTAATTAATGAAGTAAGTGAATTAAAAAAGAACGATATGGTAAAAGTGATAATGAAGGATGGTTCCGTTAATATAGATATAAAAATTATTAATGAATAAGGAGCAAAGAGAGATAAAATGGCTAGAAAAGAAACTAATTATGAAAGTATGGTTAGTGAATTAAATGAAATCGTAAAGCAACTTGAAAATGGAGATTTGACCTTAGAAGAGTCTATAAAAAGCTATGAAAATGGCGTTAAAATAGTAAATAAACTATATAAGAAGCTAAGCACTTTAGAAGGCAAAATAAAGGTTGTTGAAGATGAAAAAGAGGAAGACTTTGGAGGATACAGCAATGAATATTAATAGCTTAAAAGAGGAAGTTGATCAATCTTTAAAAGCTTATTTTAATAAAGATAGAGAATACAATAAAGTTTTATATGATTCAATGGCATATAGCATAAACGTAGGAGGAAAAAGAATAAGACCAATCTTAATGCTTTTATCTTACTATATTTATAAAAGTGATTATAAAAAAATATTAACACCTGCAATGGCCATAGAAATGATACACACTTATTCTTTAATACATGATGATTTACCATGTATGGACAATGATGATTTAAGAAGAGGAAAACCTACAAATCATAAGGTTTTTGGAGAAGCTATTGCTGTTTTAGCTGGAGATGCTCTTTTAAATGAAGCTATGAAAATTTTAGTTGATTATTCTTTATTAGAAGAAGGAAGAAGTGCATTAAAGGCAACTAAGATAATTGCAGACGCCGCAGGATCAGATGGAATGATTGGTGGGCAAATTGTTGATATAATAAATGAAGATAAGGAAGAAATTTCTTTAGAAGAATTAGATTATATGCATTTAAAGAAAACAGGGGAACTTATAAAAGCTTCAATAATGTCTGGGGCTATTTTAGCAGAAGCTTCAGAGGGAGATATTAAAAAATTAGAGGATTTTGGATATAAGTTAGGCTTAGCATTTCAAATAAAAGATGATATATTAGATGTAGTGGGAAATGCAAAAGATTTAGGGAAGAATGTTCACAAAGACCAAGAAAGCAATAAAAATAATTATATAACCATTTTTGGATTAGAAGAGTGTAAGAAAAAATGCGTGAATATAACTGAGGAATGTATAGAGATATTAAGTTCAATAGAAGGAAATACAGAGCCTCTAAAAGTTTTAACCATGAAACTTTTAGAGAGAAAATTTTAATAATAAAGGATTTGGTTTAAATGAGTGAAGTTCTACATAGAATAACTGATCCTAAAGAAATAAAGGATTTAGATGAGAAAGAATTAGAAATATTAGCTGAAGATTTAAGAGAATTTTTAATTGAAAGTGTTTCAAATACTGGGGGACATTTTGCTTCAAACTTAGGAGTTATTGATTTAACAGTAGCTTTATTTAAAAATTTTGATTTTAGTGAAGATAGAATAATATGGGATGTTGGACATCAATCTTATGCTTATAAGATATTAACAGGAAGAAAAGATAAATTTAATACTTTAAGACAATATGGTGGATTGTGTGGGTTTCCTAAGAGAACAGAAAGTGAATATGATTTCTTTGCCACTGGACATAGTAGTACATCATTATCTTCAGCAGCAGGTATGGCTAGAGCGCAGAGGCTACTTGGAAAAGATAATAAAGTTATAGCAGTTATAGGTGATGGAGCCCTAACTGGAGGAATGGCCTTAGAAGCCTTAAATGATATTGGATATAGAAAAGATAATCTTATAATAATATTAAATGATAATCAAATGTCTATATGTAAAAATGTTGGAGGACTTGCAACCTATTTAAATAAGCTTAGAATGGGTGTAGGTTATAACAAATTAAAATCAGATATTGGATCAACTTTAGATACAACTTCTTTTGGAAAAAGAGTAAAGAATTCTCTTTCAAAATTAAAAGATGGTATTAAAAAAATTGTTGTACCAAGTATGTACTTTGAGGATATTGGATTAAAATATTTTGGTATAGTAGATGGACATAATATTAGAGAGTTAAATGAGGTTTTAAGCATAGCTAAAAATATAAAAGGACCAGTTATAATACATACAGTTACTAAAAAAGGAAAAGGCTATGAATTGGCAGAAAAAAATCCTAATAAGTATCATGGAGTATCTCCTTTTGATTTAGAACAAGGAGTAATTTCAAAGTTTGCAAGTAGAAATTATTCTTCTACCTTTGGAGAAGAAATGATTAAATTAGCTAAAAATGATGACAAAGTTGTTGCAATTACTGCTGCTATGCCAGATGGAACAGGGTTAAAGGAATTTAGAGAAGAATTTCCTGATAGATTTTTTGATGTAGGAATAGCAGAACAACACGCTGTTACCTTAGCTGCTGGAATGGCAGCAGAGGGTTTAAAACCATTTTTTGCAGTTTATTCCACTTTCCTACAAAGAGCTTATGACCAAGTTTTACATGATGTATGCATACAAAAGCTACCTGTTACACTTTGTTTAGATAGAGCTGGCTTAGTTGGAGAAGATGGAGAAACTCATCAAGGTATATTCGATATTTCATTTTTATCTCCAATGCCTAATATGACTATTGTTGCACCTAAGTGTATAGATGAAATGGAAGTTATCTTAAAATGGGCAAGTAATTTTAATGCACCTTTAGCTATAAGATATCCAAGAGGTGGAGATATTGATGTTAATTTAAAACCATTAAGTAAAATAGAATATGGAAAATGGGAAAAGGTTCAAGAGGGAGAGAAGATAGCAATAGTTGCTACTGGTAAAATGGTTCAACATGCTATGATTGCTACACAAAAGATAAAAGAAGAAAAAAATATAGATATTTTAATTATAAATGCAACCTTTATAAAACCTATGGATAAAGAATTATTAAATTCTTTATCAAAGGATGGATTTAAGATTGTAACTATTGAAGATAATATTAAAAAAGGTGGCTTTGGAGAAGGTGTTCTAGAATATTTAAATGAAATTGGACATAAAGAAAAAGTTGTTACATTAGCATTTAATGATAAGTTTATAGAACATGGTAAGCCTGATATTTTATATAAAATTAATGGGTTAGATGCAGAAGGAATAAAAAACACATTAATTGAATTACTTTAAAGGAGAACATTATGGCAGAAAAAAAAGAGAAAAAAGAAAGACTTGACGTACTTCTTGTTGAACAAGGTATTGCTGAGTCAAGAGAAAAAGCTAAGAGATATATAATGGCAGGTATGGTATTCATAGGAGAAAAGAGAGTTGATAAGGCTGGAGAAAAAGTTCCTGTAAGTTCAAATATCATATTTAGAGGAGAAAAACTACCTTTTGTTAGTAGAGGTGGATTTAAGCTTGATAAGGCAGTTAAATCCTTTGGGATAGACCTTAAAGGAAAGAGATGCTTAGATATTGGAGCATCCACTGGTGGATTTACTGACTGTATGCTTCAAAATGATGCTTCAAAAGTATTTTCAATTGATGTTGGCTATGGACAATTTGCTTGGAAACTTAGAGTAGATCCAAGAGTTGTTTGTATGGAAAGAACTAACGTAAGATATGTAACCCCAGAGCAAATAGGAGAATTATGTGATTTTGCATCAATAGATGTATCTTTTATATCACTAACAACAGTTTTGCCAGCTGTACTTAATCTTTTAAATGATAAGGGAGAAGTTATGGCACTTATTAAGCCTCAATTTGAAGCTGGTAGAGAAAAGGTTGGTAAGAAGGGTGTTGTAAGAGAAGCTTCTACTCATAAAGAAGTAATTAAGAAAATTGTTGATTTTGCTTTATCACACAAATTAAATATATTAGGTCTTGATTTCTCTCCTATAAAAGGACCAGAAGGAAATATAGAATATTTAATATATTTAAAGAAGGATAACAATACAGAAGAGTTTGATTATAATATTATAGATGAAGTAGTAGATAAATCTCATAGTGATTTATAAAAATTAAATTGTTGAATAAGAAATATTAATTTTATAATTACTTTAGATAAACTGCATAGTTAAAGTAAAGGTGTGTTTTGGGGCATGAGAAATATAGGAATTATAATTAATAAAGAAAAAGATAAAGAAAATAAAATTTTAAATTTGGTTATTTTAAAGGTTAAAGAATATCTAAATCCTGATGAAATAAAAGTTATAGACCAATTTTATAAGGGAGATTATAAAGATTTAATGTCTTTAGATCTTTTAATAGTCCTTGGTGGAGATGGAACGCTTTTAGGTGTGGCTAGGAAATTCTCTACAGTTATAGATACTCCAATTTTAGGAATTAACATTGGAAATTTAGGCTTTTTAGTTACAGCTGAGATAAGTGAATTAGATGAAGCTTTATATAGAATAAAGGTTGGTGATTATAAAGTAGAGGAAAGAATGTTACTTTCTTGTACTATAGAAGGGGTAACTTGTTCAGAGGAAAGGGCTTTAAATGATATTGTTGTTGCTAGGGGAACCTTATCTAGAATGGCACAATATGAGGTCTTTATAAATGATGAACTTTATGCTACTTTTAAAGGGGATGGAGTTATAATTTCTACTCCAGTTGGATCAACAGCCTATTCTTTTTCAGCTGGAGGTCCACTTATAATGCCAGATTTACAAATAGTATCAATAGTCCCTATATGTCCTCATACACCTAATTCAAGACCTATGATAATAGATGGAAATAACACAGTAAGAGTTAAGCCTCTTATTAATGAATCAGATGTCTTTGTTACAATAGATGGACAAAAAGCATTAAAGTTAGAAAAACACAATGAAGTTTTAATAAAAAAAGCACAAGAATTTTTTAGGATAATTTCATTTGATAATAAAAGTTATTTTAAGGTACTAAGGAAAAAATTGTTTAAGATAGAATAAATATTATGAAGGTGAGTTGAAGATGAAATCTAAGAGACATTCTAAGATAATTGAAATTATAAAATCAACAGCGATAGAAACTCAAGAAGAGTTAGCGGAAGAATTAAAAAAAGCTGGGTTCGATGTTACTCAAGCTACAGTATCTAGAGATATAAAAAATTTAAAACTTGTAAAAAAACAAGATAATAAAGGGCACTATAGATACACAATCATAGAAGAAGAAAAAAATGAAATGGTTGATAGATTAAGCAATATATTAGCCAATACTGTAACTTCGGTAGAAAATGTTGATAAGATGGTTGTTGTTAAAACAATATCAGGTTCGGCATCTGCGGCAGCAGAAGCAATAGATACCCTTCATTTAGGTGAAATTGCCGGGACTATAGCAGGAGATAATACAATATTTATATTAGTTAGAAGCTTAGAAAAAGCAGAAACTCTAGTTTCTAGGATACTAGAAATGATAGAAGGATAGTTAAGGAGGAGAAGTATGCTTTTACAATTAACTATAAATAACTTTGCTTTGATAGAAAAAGCATCTTTAGATTTTAAAGAAGGATTCACTATTTTATCAGGAGAAACTGGAGCTGGTAAGTCTATTCTTATAGATGCGATAAATTATGTTCAAGGAAGTAAGTTTAACAAGGACTTAATTAGAACTGGAGAAGAAAAGACTTTTGTAGAGGCTATATTTTCAATAGATGATAATGAGAGGCTTAAAGAAATTTTAGATGATTTAGAAATAGAGTATGATGATACTTTAATAATTTCTAGAGAAACTTTTATAAACGGTAGAAGTAATATAAAGGTTAATGGAAGAAGTATAATAGTAGCTACTTTAAAAAAAATAAGTAGCACACTTCTAGACATACATGGTCAACATAACAATCAAAATTTATTAAATAAAGAAAATCATATAATGTATTTAGATGATTTTGGAGATTCTAAGTTAAGTGAAGATTTAAAAGAATATGGAGAAAAATTCTCAGAGCTTAAGGATATAGAAAGACAAATAAGTGAATTAAGCAATGAAGGAAAAGATGAAAAACTTTTAAATTATTTAGAATATCAGTTAAATGAAATTGAAGAAGCCAAGCTTAGAAATGGTGAAGAAGAAGAGTTAACAGAAAGATTCAATGTTTTATCTAATGCAGAAAAAATAAAAAATTCACTGGGAATATCATATAATCTATTAAATGGTATTGAAAGCAGTGTAGTGGATTCTTTATCAGTAGTAAATAGGGAGCTTTCAAATGTTGAAGAGCATTTAGAAAAAATCAAAAATATAAACTCTAAAATAATGGAAATGTACTATGAAATACAAGAAATGGCTAGAGAAATTAGAGATATATGTGATGAAAGTGTTTATGATGGCAATGAATTAGAAGAAATAAATAGTCGTATGTTTAAGATTGCTGCATTAAAGAAGAAGTATGGAAATAGTATAGCCGAAATCTTAGAATATAAAAATAATATTTTATCTCAAATAAATAATATTAAAAACTCAGAAAAAATAATTGAAGATCTTTTAAATGAAAAAAGTAAAGTTGAGAATGTTTTAAGTGAAATAGCTAATAGAATTCATAATAAGAGAATAGAACTTTCAAAAGTTTTAGAAGAAAATATCCATAAAGAACTGGCCTATGTTGGCTTAGGAAAATGTAGATTTGAAGTTCTTATTGAGGAAGATGAAACCTTTAACTTTAAAGGTAAGGACAAAGTACAATTTCTTATATCAACAAATCCTGGTGAACCATTAAAGCCTATGGAAAGAATAGTTTCTGGAGGAGAACTTTCAAGAATAATGTTAGCTTTAAAAGCTGTGTTTATAGATAAGGATAAGATTCCTACAGTTATATTTGATGAAATAGACACAGGTATAAGTGGAAGAGTAGCTCAATCCGTTGGAGAAAAGATGTATGAAATATCAACAAAACATCAAGTTTTTTGTATCACACATCTTCCTCAAATAGCAAGTATGTCGGACAATCATTATATGGTTAGAAAAAAAGTAATAGATAATAAAACTTTTTCAAAGGTTGAACCTATAACTTATAATCAAAAAATTGAAGAGGTTGGAAAAATGCTAGGTGGCGTTGAAATGACAAGCAATACATTATTAAATGCTAAAGAGATGATAGAGCTAGCTGATACAAAAAAAGAAACAATTAAGACTTTTCATACATAATAAAGTGATTTTTAATACAAAATAGAACTGTTAAACAGTTCTATTTTTTTTTATTTTAAAACTAATATGAGAATTTTAGTATATTTTAAATTGATTTGGCTAGAATAACAAAGTTAATACAGGATATTATTTTTTTGAAAGGGGCAAATTAAGAATAGAAAAGGAGGAGATAGTTAATGAAAAATATGAACAAAAGAATAAAGATTATATCAATAATAATGATGTCTTTAATATTACTTTTATCCTCTGTAACATTTGCAAGGGATTATTGTGAGAGTAATAATGTTTTTGCAAGTAGCAATTTCTATTCTTTAAATTCTAAGAGTAGTAATGATGAAAAGTTTAAGAACAGATATGGCGTAGCTCTTGTAAATAGTGAACAGGAAAAGAAAGATATAGAGCTTTATGCTGGAGGAAATTCAGTAGGTGTAAGGGTTTCAACAGATGGTGTATTAGCAGTAGGTTATTCAGACTTAACAACAATCGATGGAGAAATAGAGAGTCCAGCTCAAAATGGTGGAATACAAATTGGTGATAGACTTATAAGCGTAAATGGAAATAAAATAAAAAACTCAAAAGATTTATCAAAAAAAATCAATGAGAGTAAATCAGAAAATGTTGAAATATTAATTGAGAGAAATGGTGAAGAAATAACTAAAAACATAAATTTATCAAAAAATGCAGATGGTGATTATAAAATAGGTCTTTGGGTAAGAGATTCTACTGCTGGTGTAGGTACACTTACTTTCTATGATAAAGAAAGTGGAAAATATGGAGCAATAGGTCATCCAATAACAGATAGTGAAACAGAAAAAATTCTTTCAATAAAAAATGGAGATCTTTTAAATTCTTCAATAATAAGCGTAAAAAAAGGTGTTAAAGGTAATCCAGGAGAATTAAGAGGAATTTTTTCAAGTGATAAGAAACCAATAGGAAATGTTACAGGAAATACACAATGTGGAATATTTGGTAGCATGAATACAGAAAATTTAAAAAATATTAATAATAAAACTTATAAAGTTGGTTGGAGAGATGAAATTCAGACAGGACCAGCACAAATTATAACTACTATTGATGAAGAAGGTCCTAAGCTTTATGATATCGAAATTGTAAAACTTGCAAAGCAAGATAGCATTAGTACAAAGAGTATGGTAATTAAGATTACAGATGAAAGATTATTAGAAAAAACTGGTGGTGTTGTTCAAGGAATGAGTGGAAGTCCAATTATACAAAATGATAAAATAATTGGTGCTGTGACACATGTTTTGGTTAATAAGCCCGAAGTGGGATATGGAATTTATATAGAGTGGATGTTAAAGGATGCAAAAATTATATAATAGAAAATAAGTGTGATTAATGTAAATATGTGTTATAATAAATACTAGAAAATTAAATGAATTTTTTAGTATTTATTTTTTTTAGAAGGAAATAAATAAGTTTTGTCGAATATAGTTTAAAGTAGAATAATTGTAAAAAAATGGATATATAAAGTTGGGTAAGGAGAGAAAAGCATGAAGGAATCAAAAATATCTGTATTAATTGCTGATGATAACAAAGAGTTTTGCAATATTTTAAATGACTATTTATTAAGTCAAAGGGATATTGTTGTTACAGGAATTGCAAAAGATGGATTAGAAGCTTTAAAACTTATAGAAGAAAAACAACCAGATTTAGTTGTATTAGATATAATTATGCCACACTTAGATGGATTAGGTGTACTTGAAAGAATAAATTCTCTAGGCTTAGAAAAAACTCCAAGAGTAATAGTACTATCTGCTGTTGGACAAGACAAAATTACTCAAAGAGCTATAACTTTAGGGGCAGACTATTATGTTGTTAAACCATTTGATATGGATGTATTTACAGAGAGAATAAGACAAATGTTTAATAGCACAATATCAGAGGAACCTACAAATAGTAAACCTACAATTAGTGTAGTTGAAGGATCAAAAAGTGAGGATTCATCTTCTGATGATAACAAAGAGCCTATGGATTTAGAGGTTGAAATAACTAGTATAATTCATGAAATAGGAGTTCCAGCTCACATAAAAGGATATATGTATTTAAGAGAAGCTATAACTATGGTTGTAAATGATATGGAATTATTATCAGCTATAACAAAAGAGTTATATCCTTCAATAGCAAAGAAATATAATACTACTGCAAGTAGAGTTGAAAGAGCTATAAGACATGCTATAGAGGTTGCTTGGGGAAGAGGACAAATAGATGCTATAAACAAAATATTTGGACATACTATCCACAATGATAAGGGTAAACCAACAAACTCAGAATTTATAGCTATGGTTGCAGATAAATTAAGACTAAAGAATAAAGTTAGCTAAATTAAGGAGAAAGCACTTTTTATCAGATAATATTTTCGCTGATAAAAAGTGCTTTTTTATAGGGAGGTGGAGTTAATTTGAGAAAAGCGGTATATGTAGAAGGAAATGAAAAAAAGATTATTTTAGCTAATTGTATAACTAAATCTGAGTATGAAAAAATATATAAAAAAAATTTAGTTTGTCCAATAGATGGATGTAAAGCAAAACTTGGTTTTAGGGAAGTTAAAAAGCAAAGAGATGGAAAATATTTTTATACATTACCTAATAATAAACATGTTGATGGATGTCCTTATAAAATTCAAAAGAAGAAAAGAAGGGTAAGAAGAAAAATAGATAATAATTTAAGTGATGATTTTTCACAAATATCCTTTGAAATTTTATGATATTTAATATTAAAAAGAATAATTTTAGACTTTTTTTAGGTTCAAATTGAGGTGATATATATGGATTTATATGAGAAAACTTTAAGTGAGGAGAGCATATTTAAGTGTTCTTTTATGGAACTTGTTAAGCAAAAGGTAAAATTGCCTGATGGCAATGAGGTAGAAAGAGATATTGTTAAACACTCAAATGGTGTTTGTATTCTAGCTTTTAATGAAAAAGGATATATCCTTATGGTAGAACAGTTTAGAAAACCTTTTAATAGGGTGTTTTTAGAATTACCAGCAGGAAAGGTTGATAAGGATGAAATATTAGAAAAAGCAGCCTTAAGAGAACTTAAAGAGGAAACAGGATATTCAGCTAATAACATAACATATTTAGGACAAATAGCACCATCACCAGGATTTTGTGATGAAGTGGTTCATATATATAAAGCTTATGAATTAAAAAAGGGGAATACAAATTTTGATGAAGATGAGTTTTTAAATTTAAAACAATATTCCTTAGAGGAAGTTAAAAATATGATTATAGAAGGAAAAATAATTGATGCTAAAACTATAGCATGTTTATTTTTTTATGAAAATATTAAGTAATTAGAAATAAGAACTAGGGTATATAAATTTACTTTAGTTCTTATTTTTTTTAATAAATTTAAATAACTTTATTATAAACTTATCTAGTCCTAAATATTTATTTTTCAGATAGAACGAAGAGAACATCTTAATAAGCAGTTCTCGGAGTTTAGCTAAAAAATAAATATTTAATAGAGCCTTAAAAATAAATTTAAAAAAGTATGTATCTTTTTATTATGTTAATCATATCTTTTAATAAATAGCTTTAATGGAGGGGAAAAAGAATTTATGAGGATGTTTTTTAGTGGACTTATGGAGTCATTAAAGGAAAATAAAATCACTTTTTTATGGGTACTTTTATTCTTTTTAGTTGGAATAGTTTTAGGATCTTATACTGTTTATTACATGAGTGATTTTAATAGGGTTGAAATTACTACTTATTTTAATAACTTTTTAGAGTTTTTAGGTGGAAACTCTGTAGCTTATACAAGTATTCTTGTAGATAGTATAAAAAGTATTTTACCAATGGTTGTAATAATAGTTTTATTAGGTTACACAGCTGTAGGAACACCAATAATTCTTATGATGGATTTAGCTAAAGGATATGTTATTGGATTTACATTTTCTTTAATAGTTAGCATGTTAGGAAGCAAGGGCGTTATGTTAGTATTATCAGGATTAATGCTTCAAAATTTGATTTTTATTCCAATAATAATGTTAATCAGCGTTTTAGCTATAAGACATTCAGTTACAAAGTTAAAAATGGGAGTATCTAGAGATAGAGTAAAACTTGATGTTAGTAGAGCATATTTAAACTTTCAAGGGCTTTTAAGCTTAATTATAATATCAGGAATACTAATTGAAACATATATATCACCTAATTTAATAAGATTAGTAATTAGTAGGTGATTTCTGTAATATAAATAATTATGTAATAACATTTTGGTTAGGAGTTAATATGAAAGATTTAGTAAGCAAATACGAAGTATATCTAGAATCAATAGGAAAGAGAAAGAATACCGTAAGTGCATACATTACAGATGTCTCTATGTATTTAGATTTTGTAGAGGAAAAAGAGTTTAAGGTAAGTGAGGATGCATATCCTTTAATATCTTATGTACAACATTTAAAAGAGAGCCACAAGTCTCCATCATCAATTCAAAGAACAATCATCTCTTTAAGAAATTTTTATAATTTCTTAGTGGCAGAAGAATTTTTAAAGAAGGTTCCAAATTTAACTATGAAAAAAGAAAGAGTTGAAAAGAAAAAACCTTTAGTTTTAACTGTTGAAGAGATAAATAAAATAATGAACTCTACTAATGTTTTAACTGAAAAGGGAATACGTGATAAGGCTTTATTAGAACTTATGTATGCCACTGGAATGAAAGTTTCAGAGTTAATATCTTTAAGAATTGAAGATATTAATTTAGATTCATCTTTTGTAAATTGTAGAGATAGTAGAGGATATGAGAGACTTATACCAATAGGAAAAGCAGCTAAGGAATCTCTTAAAAGATATATTGTGGTAAGAGAAGATAATTCTAAAGGATCAGATAAGCTTTTCTTAAATATGAGTGGAGAACCTATAACTAGGCAAGGAGTTTGGAGAATTGTTAAGGAGTATGCTGTTATTGCAAATATTGGTAAGGATATAAATTTAAATACCTTTAGACATTCTTTTGCAGTGCATTTATTACAAAACGGAGCAAATGCTAAGGTGGTACAAGAGCTATTAGGAAATCAAGTTATGACTTATATAGATATGTACTATGATATTATAAATAATGAAAAAATTAACAATATATACAGAAAAGCTCATCCAAGAGCATAATATATAAAAGAAAAGGCTTTCATAAAAGTCTTTTCTTTTTATAATTTTTAGCTTTAAAATATTAGAATTTATCAAAAAATACATAAAAATAATTTGAATTTTATAATTAAGAAAAGAAAAATTCATTAATGTTGAAAAAAATATAATATTTTATAGGGTGAAAGTACTTGTAAATAAGGAATCTCTCTGATAAAATGAATTTATGAAAAGGTTATCACAAATTGAAAGTGTGGAGGAAAGAAACTTATGAGAATGTATGATTTAATATTAAAAAAGAGAAATGGTGGGGAATTAAGCACTGAAGAAATAAACTTTTTTGTTGATAAATATACAAATGGTGAAATACCAGATTATCAAGTAGCAGCCTTATTAATGGCTATATATTTCCAAAAAATGAATAAGAGAGAAACTTCAGATTTAACTATGGCTATGGTTAATTCAGGAGATATATTAGATTTAAGTGAAATACACGGTATAAAAGTAGACAAGCATTCAACTGGTGGGGTTGGTGATACTACTACTTTAGTTTTAGGACCTATGGTTGCAGCTTTAGGAATTCCTGTAGCTAAAATGTCAGGAAGAGGTCTTGGACATACTGGTGGAACAATAGATAAATTAGAAAGTTTTGATGGATTCTCAGTAGAAATGACTAAGGATCAATTTATAAATAATGTTAATAATATAAAATTAGCAGTTGGTGGACAAACAGGAGATTTAGCTCCAGCTGATAAAAAACTTTATGCTTTAAGAGATGTTACTGGAACTGTTGATAATGTATCATTAATAGCTTCAAGTATTATGAGTAAAAAAATTGCTGCAGGTGCTGATGCCATAGTATTAGACGTTAAGGTTGGAGATGGAGCATTTATGAAAACTCCAGAGGCAGCTAGAGAACTTGCAACTGAAATGGTTGGTATAGGTAAACATGTTGGAAGAAATACTGTTGCCATAATTTCAGATATGGATCAACCTTTAGGATTTGCTATAGGTAATGCCTTAGAAGTTAAAGAAGCCATAGAAACTTTAAGAGGAAATGGTCCTAAGGATCTTTTAGAGCTTTGCTTAACACTTGGAAGCAACATGGTTGTTTTAGCAGGTGCTGCTAAAGATACTGATGAAGCAAGAAAAATGTTAATGGAAACAATAACTTCAGGAAAAGCAATTGAAAAATTAAAAGAATTTGTAAAAGCTCAAGGTGGAGATGCATCAGTTATTGATGATATATCAAACTTCCATAATGCTAAATATGTAATTCCAGTTAAAGCTACTAAATCAGGAGTTGTAAGCAAAATTCATGCTGAAAACATAGGATTAGTTGCTATGGAACTTGGAGCAGGAAGAGCTACTAAGGAAAGTATTATAGATTTAGCTGTTGGTATTGTTCTTCAAAAGAAAAGAGGAGACAAAGTTAATGAAGGAGATATAATAGCATATATTCATGCTGATGATGAAGAAAAAGGTAAGAAAGCAGTAGATGGAATATTAGCTAATTACGAAATATCAGATTCAGTAAAAGATATTCCATTAATCTACGATATAGTTAAATAGTTTTAAAAAAATGCTTTAAAGCTGGTTGGATTCTTGTCAGGTATAGCTAAGATTTATAGTTATGCATCGTAATCTTTGAATAACCATATCTAACAAGTAACCCAACCACTTTAAATAAATTAAGTTTTGGTACTCATTATAGATTTTCTTGTTAAAGTTATCCTATACAAATTAAAGTATAGGATAACTTTTTCTTTTTTGCTTATAATTTATTTCTTTTGGGAGAAAATAAGCAAGAAAGGAGGAGATATTATGAAAAAATACATAAGAAAAATAGCAGCTTTTGCAATATTTTTATCCTTATTTAGCATTGTTTCTTCTGTTCCTGTAAAAGCTGAAGAAGCAATAGAAGTAGAAGCAAGATCAGCTCTTCTTATGGAAGCTAGTACAGGAAAAATAATTTATGAAAAAAATGCTAATGAAAAATTTGCACCTGCTTCAGTAACAAAGATTATGACAATGTTACTTGCCATGGAAAAAGTAGATAGAGGAGAAATAAAACTTTCAGATCAAATCACAGTAAGTGAGACTGCTAAGAAAATGGGTGGTAGTACTATGCTCCTAGATGTTGGAGAAGTAAGAACTGTTGAGGAGATTATAAAAGGTATAGGAATAGCTTCAGGTAATGATGCCGCTGTAGCTATGGCTGAATATTTAGGTGGAAGTGAAAGTGGTTTTGTTGAGATGATGAACAAAAGAGCTCAAGAACTTGGAATGAAAAACACTACATTTAAAAACTGCACAGGGCTTCCTATAGAAGGACATTTATCTACTGCGTATGATATTTCTATTATGTCTAGGGAATTATTAAAACATCCTACTATATTAAAATATACAGGAACTTATATGGAAACTATATCAGAGGGAAGAAAATCTCCTATTGAACTTGTTAACCATAATAAATTAGTTAGATTCTTTAAGGGATGTGATGGTCTTAAAACTGGATTTACTAATGACGCTAAATACTGTATATCAGCTACAGCAACTAGGGACGGAGTTAGAATGCTTTCAGTAATAATGGGAGCTCCAACATTTAAAATAAGAAATAGAGATGCTAGTATGCTTATGAATTATGGATTTTCTAAGTTTGAAAGCAAGCAAGTAGCTACAAAAGATGGTGACGTAGAACAAATTCCTATGAGTCAAACAGGGGATAAGTTTATCATAGGAAAAGCTAAGGATGATTTAACTCTAGTTTGTCCAAAGGGTATGAGTGATAAAATAGAGAAAAAAGTTGTTTTAGATGAAAGCAAGAAAAAAATTAAAGAATTTGATACTGTTGGATATTGTGAATATTATCTAGATGGAGAACTTCTAGGTAAAGTTGAATTATATTCAGATAGAGATATGAAAAAAGGCGGAATTATTGATAGTGTTAAATTCAAGGTTAAGAATTTCTTTAATGGTGAAGAGGAAGATAAAGTAGAAGAAAAAACAGAAGAAAAGAGTAATGAAAAATAGAATAATATTTAGACATTTTGATTTTACTGATTAGAAATTAAAAATAAATACCTATAAGTTGAAAGAAAAACAACTAGCATATAGTCTCCTTATGCTAGTTGTTTTTGTATATAAATTTTTCTTATATGCATGTAAAGTTACTACATAGTCTTAATTTTTATAAAATTAACTTCTTGTATGCCTTGAGATTAGTGTTAATTGCTTTTTTATATGATAGTTGTTATGATATTATGTGAAGTTTTGAATAGTAGGAGAAAAATAGACTATGGAAATGCCAATTATCAAACTTAAAAACTTTGATGGACCTTTTGATTTGCTTTTGCATTTAATCAAAAAAAATGAAATGAGTATTACTGAGATAAAGATTCATGAAATCACAAAACAGTATTTAGAATATATAGCCTTAATGAAGGAACTTGATTTAGAAATAACTTCAGAGTTTATAGTTATGGCAGCTACTTTAATAGAAATAAAATCGAAATCATTACTTCCTAAAGTTAAAGTTGAAGATGAGACTTGTGAGGAAGATCTTCAGAAAATATTAATGGAAAAACTTCAAGAGTATAAAAAGTTTAAGAAAATAAGTGCTTATTTAAGAGAAAGAGAACTTTCTACTGGAGAAGTATTTACAAAGAAAGCTGAAATTATTGAGGTTGAAGTGGACAACAAACTTGATGAAGATTACTTTAAAAATATAACTATGCTTGATCTTTATAAGCTTTATAATAATCTTATGAGAATTTACGGTGAAAAACAAAATGTAAATGTCATGGAGAAAAAGATAAGTGTAGATAAATATAAAATTACTGATAAAATTAATTTCTTAAGGGATAAGCTAAGTGAAAAGAGCGTTGTTAGATTTTCAGAGTTTATACCACAGTGTGAATGTAAGCTAGAAGTAGTTGTTACGTTTATGGCAATGCTTGAACTTATAAAAAGAAGTGAAGTTAAAGTTGTCCAATATGAAAACTTTGGTGAGATTATGATGGAGAAGGTGATAGTAAATGAGTGATATAAATCAAATAGAATTTAGTGAAATATCTAAAAAAGACGAGCTTAAGTCTATTATAGAATCTCTTTTATTTGTTAGTGGAGAACCTCTTGCTTTAAAAGATATATGTAGAATAGTAGAAGAAGATTTTAAATATGTAGAAGATTTAATGAGAGAATTAATGAATATATACAATGGAGATAGTTCAAGAGGAATAAAAATTATTAGTTTAAATGGAACTTATCAGTTAGTTACTAAAACAAAAAATAGTGAATATGTTCAAAAACTTTTAAAAAAGAATGTTAGACAATCATTATCTCAGGCTTCTTTAGAAAGTTTAGCAATAATATGTTATAAACAACCTATTACTAGAGTGGAGATAGATGAGATAAGAGGAGTAAAAAGCGAAAGTGCTATACAGAGACTTGTTGAAAAAAATTTAGTTGAGGAAACTGGTAGATTAGAAGTTCCAGGAAGACCTATACTTTATGGAACTACAGATGAATTTTTAAGACATTTTGCATTAAATGATTTAGGAGATCTTCCATCTATAGAATTATTTGAAGAAAATGATGAGGTTTCTGCCATAGTAGAAGAGTAGTTAATACTAGATTATAAAAAGTAAAATAGTATGATTTAAGGAATTTAGTATAATGATTTGTTTATATAAATTAAGAAGGTAGAGAATATTAATTATTCTCTACCTTTTATTATTTAAATAGCAAATTAACTCATTAAATTATAAAGTTTCTATTTCTTACTCCCTGCGAAGTAAGAATTTTATTTTTTAGGTTTTAGGTTGTTTTATTATGGAGTTTGATTGGTTGATTTTATTGTATTAGAGGGTATTTATAATGTTTAACTCTTCAATAAAATCAGGAATAGTTAAGAAACTATTTAAATGAGTTAATAAAGCTATAGCAGGCCTTTAATCACAAAAATTAGAATCTTCTTTTTTGTCTTTACACTTTTTATTGCCCATATCCTTAAAGATTTCAATTATTTGAGGAATATTATCAACTATTCTGTCATAAGTATTAGTTTGGTTTACAGGTAATAGCCTTACAGAATCACCTTTAAGAACTAAGAAAGCAACTGGTTTTACACTAACACCAGCTCCAGAGCCCCCACCAAAGGCAAATCTATCATCTATTTTTTCGCATTCTTTATTTGGAAGTTCTGAGCCTCCTGAAGCAAACCCAAAGGAAACTTTTGATATTGGAATTATGTAACTTCCATCTCTAGTTTCTATGGCATCTCCAACTACAGTATTAACATCTATCATGTCTCTTATGTTTTCCATTGTTGTACCCATTAGATTTTCTATTGGGTGATTTGAGTTTATCATGGTACAAACCTCCTAAAATTTTAAACTCTATTAAAAATAATATTTATAACTTCTTGAAGTTTAATAAGTAAAGAAATCCTATATATATAATTTGAGCAAAATTTATGGTTATTATACCTTGAACTTCAAAAAATAAGTAATTTTCATTATTAAATTTAGGATTTATGTTTCCAGTAAACTTTTTTAGTTTAAAAAAGCAATCCAATCTTGTGTATATTAAAGATAAAATTTGATGTATAAATCCATATAAGATAGCAGTTAAAGCTGCATCTTCACTTGAAAAATTTAAATCTAATATAATTTTTAAAGAGGGTTTAAATTTACTTTTAGTTAATAATTTTATTAATTTTGCAATGGTAAGGTTAGATGGAGGCTTTAAAAAGGTTCTTTCCTTTTTAGAAGATTTCTTTATTTTAGTGTCCTTATTTCCTTTTTTTGAAATTTCCTTTTTTTCTTTATGAGCTCCTAATATTTTATTTAAAGATAATATTTCAAATTTATAAAGATTAATCTTAAAATCTTTCTCTGAAAATACTAATTTGAATTTTAAATTTATTGGAAAAAACAATAAAACTAAAAGTAGTAATAATAAAAATAATAAAAAAAACTTCAGCACTTCATAAACCTCCTTACCATTTATACATTATTGACAATAATAGCTTTAATTATCCAAAAATATACTAGGTTATTAAATTTATAAAGTGGAAAGCTAATAAAAGAAGGTTTCATAGATAAAAAAGCTTAGTTTAAGGAGAGATATTTTATGAAAAAGAAGATTTCAATTCTTATGTTTTTTTTAATAACAATATCTATATGTTCTAATGTTATTGTTCTTGGAAAGGAAAGTTGTATTCCAGAGGAAGTTTCAGTAGAGACTATGGATGTAAAAGATGGATATGGAAAGCAGTGCAAGGATATTACTCCTGATGCACATTTTGCTATTGCCTATGATGCTAAAAACAAAAAGATTTTATATGAAAAGAATGCTTTTAGAAATGTACCTATGGCAAGTACCACTAAAATATTAACTGCTTTAGTTGCAATAAATTATTCTGACTTAGATGAAGAGGTTACAATATCTAAAACTGCAGCAAGTATTAGAGGATCAAAAGTTGGATTTAGGGCTGGAGAAAAGGTTACAATGAGAGAACTTCTTTTTGGACTTATGTACAAGTCAGGAAATGATGCTGCCATAGCTATTGCAGAGCATATTGGAGGTAGTATAGAGAATTTTTCTATACTTATGAATGACTTTGCTAGAATGTTAGGTCTTAAGGATTCAAACTTTCAATCCCCGCATGGATTAGATAGCCAAATGCATTTTTCCTCTGCTTATGATTTAGCGGTTTTAATGTCAAAAGCTATGGAAGAACCTTTCTTTAGAGAAATATCAGGAACTAAAGAGGTAGGAGCTGCAAAATATAATTTTACTAGAAGTTATAGCAATATAAATAAAATGCTTTGGAGATTACCTAATGCCAATGGAGGAAAAACAGGTTATACTGGTCAGGCAGGGAAATGTTTAGTAAGTTCTGTAGATCATAATGGAAGAAATATAATAATAGTAGTTTTAAATTGTCCAACTAGGTGGGAAGCTACTGAAAGAGTTTATGAATATGTTAAAGCAAATTATTCTTAAAATCAAAGGTGTTATATTGATATTTTAATATAACACCTTTGATTTTTTGTTTTAAAGTTTAAAAAATATATTATTTTTGTTATATATAAATGCTTAATAGCTTTTAATACTAGGGATTTAAAGTTATATATTTAAAATAATTTTAGAAAATATTTTAAGGATTAATTATTTATTAAAGAAATTTTGTAACATTTTTAATCTCTCAGGGATATTTTAATAGTAAGAATTCAAATGGGAGGGTTTTTATGGATTATGAAGTAATTGATTGTATAGATGCTGGTACGGAATTTTGTCCTTGTCACTTAGCAGAAGAAGGAGAATGCATACTTTGTTCTCAACTTCACGGAAAGTGTTTTTGTGATTGTGTAAACTGGAAAGGGGTTTGCATATATGAAGAATTTGCAAGTAATGGATTTAAAGCTAAGGAAGGCAGAAAAACTTTTACTTGTGATGTCATAGATGCCGTAGAAGTTGAAGAAGGATTATTATTTATAGAGTTTAGGGCACCTCATAAACTTTGTATTGATTTACTTGGACCAGGTAAGTTTATATTTATAAGAACTAATGATAATCCGTTTTTTGATGTACCTATATCTATTTTAGAATCTGATGCTGATAAAAATATAATAAAAGTACTTATTGAAGTTAGAGGAATAAAAACTAAGAGGCTCTTAAATACTGAGGTTAAAGGAGAAATAACTATAAGAGGGCCTTATTTTAATGGAGTCTTTGGAATAAAAAATATAGATTCAACTAAGAATAGAGAGGTCCTTGTACTTTGTAGAGGAATTGGATTAGCTCCTGCTGTACCAGTTATTAAAAAGTTAGCTAATGAAGGAAATAAGGTTAAGATTCTTTTAGATAAGTCACCTTTTAAAGAAAGTTATATAGAAAAATATTTAGAGGGATATGATGTTCAGTATATTCCTATGAATTTAATTAACAAAGGTGAAATATCAAATGAAGCAAAGGAAGTTATTAAAAATGGACAATGGGATTTAATCCATTGTGCTGGAGCGGATATATTAACTTATAAACTTATAGAATATTTAAATGATTTGAAAGATGAATCTACAAAAGTATCTTGTTGTAATAATGCTAAAATGTGCTGCGGAGAAGGGGTATGTGGAAGCTGTACAGCTAGGTTTGCTGGTCACAAGGTAAAAAGACTTTGTAAGGTACAAAGTGATCCTAGAAAGATATTTGAAGATAGAAGATTCATTTAATAAAGATTAATTTATAGAAGGGAGAGTTTTTATGAAGGTTGTTGTTATTGGTGGTGGATGGTCAGGAGTTGCAGCTGCTATTGAAGCGAAAAAAATGGGGGCAGATGTAGTTCTTTTTGAAAAGACAGATTTATTATTAGGACTTGGTAATGTTGGCGGAATAATGAGGAATAATGGAAGATATACAGCCTCTGAGGAATTAATAGCTATGGGAGGCGGAGATTTAATAAATATAACTGATAAGGTTAGTAGACACAAGGATATACCATTCCCAGGACATGAACATGCTTGGCTTTATGATGTTAATTTAGTTGAAGGAGAAGTTAAGAGATATGTAGAAAGTCTAGGAATTGAAACAAAAATGGTTTCTAGAATTATTGATATAAAACAAGAAGATAATAAAATTTTAGGAGTTTATACAAGTGATGGACAATATTATCCAGGAGATGTTTTCATTGAAACTACCGGTTCAACAGGACCTATGGGAAATTGCCTAAGATACGGTAACGGATGCTCTATGTGTATTTTAAGATGCCCTTCCTTTGGTCCTAGAATAAGCATAAGCTCAAGATGCGGAGTTGAAGATATACAAGGAGAAAGGGTTGGGGATGAACTAGGAGCATTTAGTGGTTCATGTAAACTTGCAAAAGAAACTCTTTCAGAGGAGATAAGAAAAGAACTTGATGAAAAAGGCTGTGTTGTCCTTAAGATTCCAAAAGAAGATATTAATTACGATAAATTAAATACAAAGGTTTGTCAGCAATATGCTCTTAAGGAGTTTGCAGAAAATGTTGTTTTATTAGATACTGGACATGCTAAGCTTATGACTACTTATTATCCTCTCGAAAAGCTTAGAAAGATTAAAGGACTTGAAAATGCTAAGTATGTTGATCCATATGCAGGTGGAAAGGGTAACTCTATAAGATACTTATCAGTGGCTCCAAGAGATGATAATATGAAGGTTAAAGGAGTTACTAATTTATTCTGTGCAGGAGAAAAATCAGGACTTTTTGTTGGACATACAGAGGCTATAGTTACAGGTACTCTAGCAGGACACAATGCAGTAAGACATGCTTTAGGAATTCCTTACTTGATTCTTCCAAGAGCAACAGTTTTAGGAGATATAATAGCCTTTGCTAATGAAGAATCTCAATCTAGAGAAGGAAAGAAAAATAGATATACCTTTGCAGGTTCAGTTTACTTTAATAGAATGAAAGAGTTAGGACTTTATACAATAGATAAGGATGAAATTCAAAAGAGAGTAGCTCAATTAAATTTAGATGGAGTTTTTAGTAAAAAACTTATGTAAATTTAAGATTTTATAAAATTATTATGCTTAAAATATAGTTTAAACACAAAAAGTATCTTTAGAGTATTTATAAATATTAAGTTTATTTATATTCTTTAGATACTTTATTTTTTATAAAGAAATTAAAAAATTTTGAGTAAGTAAATATAGTGTTAAATTAAGTAGGAATATAATTACAATGAGGATTTATATTATAAAATTAAGTAACAGGGGGTGTTTATATGAAAATATGTAAAAGATGTGGAGAAGTTAATGAGGATGAAAATTTGCTTTGTAAAAATGGTGATTGCTTAAGTAAAGAGTTTGAAGATTATGAAGCACTTAAAAATAAGGCAAAAAGTAATTTAATAAGAAAAGAAAAATTAAAAAGTCTTTTAGAAAAAGCTATTTTTATTACATATTTAGCAGGAGTTTTAATTGCATATACAACAAACTTTAGAAATTTAAGTTTTTCAAATATTATTTTAACAATAGTTTCAGGAATAGTAGGAATTATGTGCATAAAGTTTACTAGTCTTGTTTTTGAGATTCAGCATATTTTTTCTTTGAAAGACTCTAGTGGTGACAATATGGCTGATATTTATGAAAGTTATTTAAAAGTAATTGGAGTAGTAACTTTAATTTATTCAGTTTATTTATTGTTTAAATAAAAATTAAAGGTATAAGTAAGAAATAAGTGTATAATTTATTTGTTATTTTAGTGAAAGGTACTATAATTAATTCATAGTACCTTTTCTTAGTTAAGTTTTAAATTTAAAGGACAGAATAAAAAAATATGTGTATATTTATTGAAAATATAGATTGAAAAAATATATCTATATTTTGATTTATATAAGTATTATAAATAAAGAAGAATAAATTTTAGATTAAGAAAAAAAGTTTTAACAAAGAAAATTAAAATAATTTAAAATGCAGTTAAAAAGCGTGATAATTATCATATTATTATGGGAAATATAATGATATAATTCAAATTAGTATGATAAATTTTTAACAAAGTTATGTTTGTGAACGGAGGAAAAAAGTATGAAAAGAATACAATCTACTTGTAACTATTGTGCTCTTGCGTGTAATTTAGATTTTTACACAGAGGATGGAAAGATAAAAAGAGTAGTTCCAACTCCACATTATCCAGTTAATAAGGGATTTTCTTGTATAAAAGGACTTAATTTAGATAAACAATGCACTAAGTTTAATGGTTCTAAAAAGCCTTTACTTAAAATGAAAGATGGAGAAAGAAAAGCTATAGAATGGAAAGAAGCTTTTGAGATATTTGCTAGTAAAATGACAGCTATTCAAGAAAAGTATGGCAAAGAAAGTGTAGCTTACATAAGTACAGGTCAATTACCAACAGAGGAAATGGCTCTTTTAGGTCATGTAGGAAGAAGTTACATGGGTATAAATGGAGATGGGAATACAAGACTTTGTATGGCTTCAGCAGTTGTAGCTTATAAACAAAGTTTTGGATTTGACGCACCTCCATATACTTTAAAAGATTTAGAGCTTTCAGATACTATATTCTTTATTGGAGCAAACCCAGTTATAGCTCATCCAATAGCTTGGGGAAGAGTTAGAAAAAATAAGGATGCTAAAATAATTACTATAGATCCAAGAAAGTCTGAGACAGCTATGAATTCAGATATGTGGATTGATATAAAAACTAAGGGAGATTTAGCTCTTTTCTATACTTTAGCAAATGTTCTTATAGAAAAGGGATGGATAGACCAAGATTATATAGATAATTATACAGAAGGTTTTGAAGATTTCAAAGAACATGTGAAGAAATATACATTAGAAGATGTTGAAGAAAGAACTGGAATCTCTAAGATGAGAGTTCTAGAACTTGCAAAAATAATCCACGAAGGAAAGAGGGTTTCATTCTGGTGGACAATGGGAGTTAATCAAAGTTATGAAGCTGTTAGAACTGCTCAAGCCATTATAAATCTTGCTTTAATCACAGGAAATATGGGAAGAGAAGGAACAGGAGCTAACTCTTTAACAGGACAATGTAATGCCATGGGATCAAGAATGTTTAGTAACACAACTGCTCTTTATGGTGGTGGAGAATATAATAATCAAGAGAGAAGAAAAGTGGTTGCTGATATATTAGGCATGGATGAAAATATGCTTCCAACTAAACCAACTTTAGATTATGAGCAAATAATAAAAGGAATAAATAAGGGAGAAATCAAAGGACTATGGGTAGTTTGTACTAACCCTAGACATTCATTTAGTAACAACGAAGAGTTTAAAAAAGCTATGAAAAACTTAGATTTCTTTGTAGTTCAAGATATTTATGAAGATACAGATAGTTCTAAAGAATGTGATTTATATTTACCTTCAGTTCCAGCTATTAAAAAAGAAGGTTTCCTAATAAATACTGAGCGTAGACTTTCAGCTTTAGTTCCTGTTTTAGAGAAGGAAGAAGATGAATTAAGCGATTATGAAATATTATTAGGAATTGGAGAAGCCTTAGGAATGGGAAGTCTTTTAGACAAATGGAGAACTCCAGAGGATGCTTTCAAACTTCTAAGAGAATGTAGTAAAGGAATGCCTTGTGATATTACAGGAGTATCTTATGAGAGATTAAGAGATTCTAAGGGAGTTCAATGGCCTTGTAGAGAAGGGGAAGAATTAGAATCTGATGAAAGAAGATTATTTGAAGATGGAAAATACTATACTCCAAGTGGAAAAGCTAAATTTATTTTTGAAGATGTAACTGAAAATCCAAATGCTACAAATGAAGAGTTTCCATTTAACTTAAACACTGGTAGAGGAACTGTAGGTCAATGGCATACCCATACTAGAACTAGAGAAATAAAAGCTGTAACTAATATAGTTTCACAAAAGGCTTATGTAGATATAAATAGAAAAGATGCAGAAAGACTTAATATAAAAGAAAATGATGAAGTTTTAATTCATTCATCAAATGGGAATACATCTAAATTTATAGCAAGATTAACTGATAATCTTAAAGAAAAAGATTTATATGCTCCAATACATTATATAGAAACAAATTTATTAACACCATCTGTATTTGATCCTTATTCTAAGGAGCCTTCATATAAGACAGTTCAAGTTAATATAGAAAAGGTTAAAAAATAGGAGGGGATTACTTTGAAAAGAATAAAAATCAATAGAGATAAATGCGTGGGATGCTTAACATGTACAACTGCTTGTATAGTTTCTCATGATTCAGAGGATACAAGAAGTAGAATCACAATAACAAGTGAAGGAAAATACACTCCTATTTTCTGTAGACACTGTGATAGACCAGAGTGTGTTTATACTTGTATGAGTGGTGCTATGAAGAAAGATAAGGAAACTGGTTTTGTAACTTATGATAAATCAAGATGTGCAAGTTGCTTTATGTGTGTAATGGCTTGCCCATATGGGGTATTAAAAGCTGAACATGAAATGAATAAATATATAATGAAATGTGATATGTGTGCAAGTACACCAGAAAAAACTCCTCAATGCGTTGCAAAATGTCCAATGGGAGCAATAACTTTAGAGGAGGTAGAAGAATAATATGAGATATATTGTTGTGGGGGCATCAGCTGCTGGAATAAGTGGAGCAAAAACACTTAGAGAACTTGATAAAGATGCAGAAATAATATTAGTTTCAAAGGACGAAAATGTTTATTCAAGATGTATATTACATCATTACATAAGCGGCCATAGAGATATTGAGGCTTTAGATTTTACAGATAGAGATTTCTTTGAAAAATATAACATAGAGTGGAAAAAAGGTTTAGAAGTTAAATCTATAGATGATAGAGAGCATGTAATAGTTCTTTCAAATGGAGAGAGCTTAAAATATGATAAGATATTATTAGCAACAGGAGCGTCAGCTTTCATTCCTCCAGTAGAGAATTTAAGAGAAGCTAAAAATGTTGTTGGATTAAGAAACTTAGAGGATGCTATTAAAATAAAGGAAGAAGCAGAAAAAGTTAAAAACGTGGTTGTCTTAGGAGCAGGACTTGTTGGAATAGACGCCATAGCAGGACTTGCATTTAAAGATTTAAATGTTACTTTAGTTGAAATGGGGGACAGAGTTCTTCCAATTCAACTTGATAAATATGCTTCTTCTAAATATGAAAAGAGATTTGAAGATGCTGGAGTTAAATTAAAACTTGGAGTTAGAGCGGAAAAAGTTTTAATTGATGAAAATAAAAATCCAAAGGCATTACTTATAAATACAGGAGAAGAAATTCCTTGCGAACTTATAATAGTTGCAACTGGGGTTAGATCAAATGTGGCATTCTTAAAAGATAGTTCTATAGAAACAGATAGATTTGGATTAATAATAAATGAAAAAGGCGAAACTAACGCAAGAGATGTTTATGGAGCTGGAGATATCACTGGAAGAAATCCTATATGGCCAACTGCTGTAAAAGAAGGTATAATAGCAGCAAACAATATGGTTGGTAATGAAATATTCATGGAAGATTTCTTTGGAAGTAAGAATACAATGAATTTCTTAGGACTTACAACAATGTCTTTAGGCGTTGTTAATGTTCCAGATAATTCTTATACAGAAGAAATTGATATTTCAGGAGAGAATTATAAAAAGATAATCCATAAGGATGGAAAAATTTATGGAGCTATAATTCAAGGTGATTTATCTTATGCAGGTGTTTTAACTCAACTTATAAAAGAGAAGATACACGTATCAAAGGTTAAAAAACCATTATTTGAAATTGACTATGCAGATTTCTTCAATATAAAAGAAAATTTAGAGTACACATATTAATATAAATTATAATTAAATTTATTTAATATAAGTATGTAAATTTTAATTTAGAAAATAATAAATTAAAGTTATAATTAGGAGGAAAAGGCTTTGGCTAAGATTGTGAATGTAGTTGCTAGCTGTTCTAATACAGGAAAAACAGTTTTAATAGAAGGTCTTGTAAAAGAGCTTAAAAATAGAGGATATACTGTTGCTACTATAAAGCATGATGTTCATGGCTTTGATATAGACAAAGAGGGAAAAGATACTTGGCGTCATAGAAAAGCTGGAGCTGAAGCAGTGATAATTTCCTCAAGGGAAAGAATGGCTCTTATAAGAGAAGTTCAAGAAGAAATTCCTCTAGAAGAGTTAATAAAGCAAGTTGAAGATTTCGATTTTATAATAATAGAAGGTTATAAAAAGAGTAAATATAGAAAGCTTGAAGTATATAGACAAGGTATTAGTAAGAAAATAATAACTCCAAAGGAAAAGCTTATAGGAGTTGCTAGTGATGTTAGTTTATCTCTAGAAGGAGTTAGAGTTGTTGACTTAAATAATTATGAAGAAATTGCTAACCTTGTAATAGAAAATTAGTATAAATCTCCAAGCTTAAAAATCTAAGGAGAAGGTTCTATGATTTTTAAGCCTGGGTTACTAAATTATTTAACATTAAGTTTAATAAGAAAAATACTTAATTTGTTAATTAGTTTAATTGGGGTAATCCACAGGGTAAGGTTTGAAAGAATTTTGCCTCCACGTATTTTGGGAAGGAGAATAAGCAAAAGTAAAAAACATAGAACTTACATAATAATATTGTTAATTATGTTTTTTAGTTTTAATATTAAGGTCTAAAAGGACTATTTAATTTAATGCTTATTATTCTTGTTGTTATAACAAAAATAATAAGCATTTTATTTTATAAAGGGATGGTGATATTTTGAAAAAATTTATAGCTTTAGAAGAAGCTCTTGAAATATTAAATAAGAACACTAAGGCTTTAAAAAGTGAGGTTGTTAGCATAAAGGATTCTTTAAAGAGAGTTTTGTATGGTGATGTTAAATCTAAGATTAATAATCCTCCCTTTAATAAGTCAGTTTTTGATGGATATGCTTTTAAATCAGAAGATTCTAAGGGAACTTCAAAAGAAAATCCTATAGAGCTTAAAATAGTAGATGAGATATTTGCAGGTGATTGGTCAGATAGAGAAATAAAACATGGAGAGGCTATTAGAATTATGACTGGGGCTCCAATCCCTGTGGGAGCTGATTGCGTGCTTAAGCAAGAAGAAACAGAAAGACATGGAGATTTAGTTAAAATATTTAAGGAAATGAAAGCTAATGAGAACATATCCTTTATGGGAGAGGATATAAAGATTGGAGAAACTTTAATTAAAAGGGGCAAAAGACTTGATTATGCTGATTTAGGTATAATGGCTAGTTCTGGTATAAGTGAGGTTACCGTTTATAAAAATCCAAGAGTTTCAATAATTAGCACAGGTGATGAGGTATGTGATATAAATTCCACCTTAAAACCAGGGAAAATATATGATAGTAATTTATATAGTTTAAGTGGAAGAATAGAAGAGCTAGGATACCATGTTTTGTCTATGGAACATGTAGGAGATAATATCTTAAAAATAGGAGAAGCCATAGAAAAAGCCTTTGAAAAATCAGATATAGTATTTACTACAGGAGGAGCTTCTGTGGGAGAAAAAGATCTTATGCAAAAGGTTTCTGAAAGCATAGGCTTTAAAAAGTTATTTTGGAAAATAAAAATTAAACCTGGATCTGCAGTTGTATGTAGCAAAAGGGAAGAAAAAATATTGATAAGCCTTTCAGGAAATCCTAATGCTGCCTTAACTACATTTGAATTATTAGGAAAGTCTGTACTTAAAAAATTAGAGGGAGAGGAAGAAAATATAAATATTAAAAGAGAAAAGGGAATATTAATGGATTCTTTTAATAAAAAAAGCCCTCAAAGAAGATTTTTAAGGGGGAATGTTATATATGATGAAAAGGGAGCAAAGGTTTATATAACTCAAATTAAAAGTGGAAATGGTATATTAAGCTCTCTTCTAAATGCTAATTGCTTAATAGAAATTGAAAAAAGAAATGAAGGCTTAAATAGAGGAGAAGTAGTAAACATAATAAAATTATAATAAATAATTAGCTTAAAAATAAGTTTATAGGAGGTGTATTAAGGTGATAAAAAAGAGTGCTGCTATTTTAGCAGGAGGGAAAAGTAGTAGAATGAATTATAGAAATAAGGCTTTTTTAAAATATGAAGAGGACTATTTTATAGAGAGAATAATAAAAGCCTTAGAAGATTATGAGGAAATAATAATAATATCTAATAATCCAGAAGAGTATAAGGAGTTTGGACTTAAAGTTTTTAAGGATATATATCCTGGTCAAGGGCCTTTAAGTGGAATTCATTCAGCTTTAAATCATATTAAAAATAATTATTGCTTAGTTGTTGCCTGTGATATGCCTTTTATAAATAAAGATGTGGTTAATTATTTAGGAAATATAAAGGAAGATTATGAAATTTTAATTCCTAAATTTCAGGAAAGACTGCAACCTCTTTGTGCCATATATAAAAAAAGTTGCAAAGATATTATGGAAAAAGAACTTATAAATAATAGCAATAAATTAATAAAAACCTGTTTTAAATTTTCTATGAAGGTAGTTGAAGAATTTCCTTTTATAGAAAAAGTACATAAAAAAGAAATAAAGAATTTTTATAATATAAATACAGTTCATGAATATGAAGATTTAATAAAGAAAAAAGAAATTTAGGAAACCTTTTATTACTAAAAACACTAGGAGGAGGTGAACTGTTTAAAGTTATTTATATTAAAACATATAGTTTTAGATGGAGATGGATTTAAAATAAATAACTTATAACAGGATTATTATGAAACAAATAAGAGTTGAAGATGCTGTTGGAACAATATTATCTCATGATGTAACTCAAATAATACCAGGTAAGTTTAAAGGAAGAGCCTTTAAAAAAGGTCATGTTATAAGAGAAGAAGATATAGAAAAACTTTTATCAATAGGAAAAGAACATGTTTATGTATGGGAAAAAGAAGAGGGAATGCTTCACGAAAATGAGGCAGCTGAAAGGTTAAAGGACTTAGTTTGTGGAGAAGGATTAAGTTTTGGAGAAATAAAAGAAGGAAAAATAGAATTTTTAGCTGATAAAGATGGACTTTTAAAAATAGATAAGGAAAAATTATTAGAATTAAATATGTTAGGTGAAATAATAGTTTCTACAATTCATGGTAATTTTTCAGTTAAAAAAGGTGACAAGGTAGGGGCTACTAGAGTAATTCCATTAGTTATAGATGAAAATAAAATAATAGAAGCAGAAAATCTTATAAAAGATAAGATTATAGAAGTTAAAGAGATAAAAAATAAAAAGACTTTTGCAATAACTACAGGAAATGAAGTTTATAGTGGAAGAATAAAAGATGCCTTTGGCCCTGTTCTTAAGGAAAAGCTTAAGGAATTTAATATAGATCTTGAAAGACAGGTTATTCTTCCAGATGATAAGGAGAAAATTATAGAGGAAATAAAAAGAGCTTTAGAGGAAGGTGCAGAACTTATACTTTGTACAGGGGGAATGTCAGTTGATCCAGACGATGTTACTCCTACAGCTATAAAGGAATGTGGAGGAGAATTAATAACATATGGTTCACCTGTACTTCCAGGAGCTATGCTTCTTTTAGCTTATTATAATGAGGTTCCCATTATTGGAATACCAAGCTGTGCTATGTATTCAAAAAGAACAGCTTTAGATTTAGTCCTTCCAAGAGTTTTAGCAGATGAAAGATTAACTTTAAGAGATATAGCTGAATATGGTCATGGTGGACTTTGTTTAAATTGCCCAGTTTGTACTTTTCCACATTGCTCCTTTGGAAAGTAATTAGAAATTGTTGTTAAAGATTAGAAAAACTTCGGATAAAGAGTTAAAATCATTATTCACCTAAAAGAGGGAATGGAATTTGTATAAAGAAGAAGGTGAGAATTTGAAAGATAAGTATGGAAGAGAAATTGACTATTTAAGAATTTCTTTAACTGATAAATGTAATTTAAGATGTGCTTATTGTATGGAGAAAGATCATAATGATTTTATTCAAAATAATAAGCTTATGACTTTAGATGAAATTTTAAGAGTTGTTAAAGAATGTGCTTCTATTGGAATAAAAAAAGTAAGACTTACAGGAGGAGAGCCTCTTGTAAGAGAAGGTGTAGTAGATTTAATAAAAAATATAAACAAAATACCTGAGATAGAAGAGATTTGTTTAACCACTAATGGGATTTTACTAGGAGATAAAGTAAAGGAACTTAGTGAAAATGGATTAAAGAGAGTAAATATAAGTTTAGATACATTAAAAGAAGATAGATTTAAGGAAATAACAAGGATAGGAACCTTAGATAAAGTACTTTATTCAATAGAAAAGTGCTTAGAGAATAATGTTAAGGTAAAGATAAATACTGTAATATTAGAAGATTTCAATAAAGATGAAATTTTAGATTTAATAAATTTAGCTTATAAAAATCCAATAGATCTTAGATTTATAGAGCTTATGCCTATTGGTGAAGGTAAAAAGTTTAAGGGCGTTACTAATAGTGAGATTTTAGAAATTATAAAGAAAGAAAAAAATGTATTAAGTGATGGAAAAACCTTAAGACTAAATGGTCCAGCTAAATACATAAGTATAGATGGATTCAAAGGGAAAATAGGATTTATAAGTGCCATGAGTGATTGTTTTTGTGAGGACTGTAATAGAATAAGGGTCACTCCTGAAGGATTTATGAAGCAGTGTTTACATTGGAAATATGGAATAAATCTAAGAGATAAAATGAGAGCTGGAATAACTGATGAAGAACTTAGAGAGATAATCAAAAAAAGTATTTATGAAAAGCCAGAAAAACATAACTTTAAAATGAAAGAAAAAGATGAAGATAAAAGATTTATGTATGAAATAGGAGGATAAAAATGAGCAAGGTAAGAGCTATTTGTATAAGTGAAAAGAAAGGTACTGCTAAGGTGCAAGTTCCTAAAGCTGATTTTATAGAAGATTTCGGAATTAAGGGTGATGCTCATGCTGGGAAATGGCATAGACAAGTAAGTTTATTAGCTTTTGAAAAAATAGAAGATTTTAGAGCTGATGGTGGAAATGTAGATTTTGGAGCTTTTGGAGAAAACCTAGTTGTAGATGGAATAGAACTAAATAAACTTCCTATAGGACAAAAAATAAAAATAGGAGATGTTCTTTTAGAAGTAACACAAATAGGCAAAAAGTGTCATGATAAATGTGCAATATACTATCAAGTTGGAAGATGTATAATGCCTGCTTATGGTATATTTACAAAGGTATTAAATGGAGGAGAAATTGTTTTAGGAGAAGAGGTAGAACTTCTTTAAAAGAAAATTTTAATATAAAGGTTCTAATAGTTTTTATTAGAACCTTTTTTTATTGTATAATTGTTAATAAAGAATGTACGGAAACGGCATTAATTTTAGATATCACTTTAATATGTGTTAAGATTTGGGGATGAATTAAAAATTCTAAAAGATGGAGGAAGATTAATTGGGAGTTTTACTAGATATAAAAGAAAGAATGTCTATATTCAAAAACTTTTACGATGAAATTAGAGTGGTGGATCCTATAAATAATAAAGTATTTTCAGATGAATTTAACTCAAAAATCAATGACAACCTTAATAAAAAAGAGTGTTCCACAAGCAATTGTTATGATGTGTGGGGAAAAAAATCAATGTGCAGTACTTGTATATCAAAAAAAGCTTATTTAAAAAATGATACCTTTATGAAATTAGAATATAACCAAAAGAATATATTTTTAGTTCTAGCTTCACCAATTGAAATTGAAGAAAGAAAATATGTTGTTGAAATATTAAAAGATATAACAAACAATGGAGAAATAGTAGAAGGTACAGGAGAAACAGATTATTTAGACTTAACAATAAAAACGATGGGAGAAAATCTTGTGAAAGATTATTTAACTGGAGTTTATAATAAAAGATATATAGACCAAAGATTTTCAAAAGAAGCTAATAGAAACTTAAAAGAATCTATACCTACAACTGTAATTATGACTGATATAGATTCATTTAAAAGAGTAAATGATACTTATGGACATTTAATAGGTGATAAAATTTTAAGAGATTTTGCAAAGGTATTAAATAATAATATTAGAGAAAATAGTGATTGGATTGGTAGATATGGAGGAGAAGAATTCATAATTGTTTTAAATAATACCAATATGAAAAATGGAGTAAAGGTTGCTGAGAAGCTTAGAAAAATCATAGAAAAAATGAGTTTTGACTATGATGAGATAAGTGTGAAAATAACTGCTAGCTTTGGAGTTTGTGAAGTTTCAGAAAAAGAAGATCCGTTTGATACAATAAAAAATGCTGATGAAAAATTATATATGGCAAAAATGGCAGGAAGAAATAAAACTGTATTTTAGTATTATAATAATTATGTAATTAAATTAAGATTTAGTTTAGGAAATTAATTATAAAAGTATAAGAAGGGAGGAAAATTATCAAGTTTTATATTAACATATTATGTTTCTGAGATAATGAGATTTTTAATGAATACAAAAATTAAAAAGAGTCTTTAGTTAACATAGTAATGTTATTAGAATTTTGATAATTAAGAAAATTTGAGACCTTTAGCGGATATTATGCGTCCTAAAAATTTAGAGGATATAGTTGGACAGAAACACATTGTAGGAGAAGGAACTCCTTTAAATAAGCTTATAAAAAATAAGAATATAATGAATTGTATTTTTTATGGTCCACCTGGTGTTGGAAAAACTACTTTAGCTAATATAATTTCAAATTACACTGATAAGAAATTTTATAAAATAAATGCTACTACATCTTCAATAAAAGAAATACAAAGTATAACTTCTGATATAGATAATCTGTTGAATTTTAAGGGAATAATACTTTATATAGATGAGCTTCAACATTTTAATAAGAAACAGCAGCAAGCACTTTTGGAATTTATTGAAGATGGAAGAGTAGTATTAATAGCAAGTACTACAGAAAATCCATACTTTGCTATTCATAAGGCTATATTGAGTAGAAGTACTATATTTCAATTTAAGCCAGTAAGTACTGAGGATATAATAATAGCTTTAGAAAGAGCTATAAGTAAACTTGAAAAAGAGAGATATTCCATTTCTATTAAAGAAGGCGTTTTAAAATATATTGGAGAGATTTCTCAAGGAGATGTAAGAAAGGCCTACACAGTATTAGAATTAGCTATTAAATCTCAAGAAAAAGATAATATTATTTTAAATAAAGAGTATGTAGAAGCACTAGGTCAATCTAATTTGAAATCTGATTCATCAGGAGATGATTATTATAATTTATTAAGTGCTCTTCAAAAAAGTATAAGAGGAAGTGACCCAGATGCTGCAATTCATTATCTAGCTAGGCTTATTAAAGGTGGGAATATGGATAGCGTAATTAGGAGAATAGGAGTAATTGCAGCTGAAGATATAGGGCTTGCCCACCCAAATGCTTTGCAGGTTGTAAATAGTGGAATAGACCTTGCTTTGAAAATAGGAATGCCAGAGGCAAGAATAATATTATCTGAATTAGTAATATATTTAGCTACTTTACCAAAGTCAAATAGTGCTTATATGGCTATTGATGATGCCTTAAGAGATTTAGAAAAAAATAATGCAGGGGATGTGCCAAAACATTTAAAAGATGCTCATTATAGTGGAGCAAGTAATTTAGGTGTTGGTGGTTACTTGTATCCCCATAATTATCCTAATAGTTATATAAATCAAGAATATATGCCTGAAAATATGAGAGGAAAAGAATATTATAAGCCTAAGGATAATAAATACGAAAATAGTATAAAAGCCTATTGGAATAATGTAAAAAACAAATAGTTAAATTTGAATTTTAAATTCCATTTTTTAAGTAAAAAATATGTGAATATTATTGTTGACAAATTTACTCGGTTTTGATATTATAATCACATAAAGTACATCGAATTAGTCAGATTTAGAGGTGATTAAATGAAATTATCTACCAAAGGAAGATATGGTGTAAAAGCCATGGTTGATTTAGCTATACATTATGGTGGATCACCTGTGTCAATAAAGTCAATATCGCAAAGACAAAATATATCTGAATATTATTTAGAGCAATTATTTAGTTCTTTAAGAAAAGCTAAGCTTATAAAGAGTATTAGAGGTGCTCAAGGAGGATATATTTTAAATAGACAACCAGAAGATATAACAGTTTCAGATATTATAGAAGTTTTAGAAGGACCAATAGAAATATCAGATTGTTTAGAGGGTGTAACTTGCAATAATGTTGATTGTTGTGCGACTAGACTTTTATGGAAAAAGATAAAAACAAGTATAGACGAGGTTACTAATTCAGTAACACTTAAAGATATAGTAGAAGATTATAAAGCTATGAAAGAAAAAAATGAAGCTTTAAAAATTGTTAGTAGGAGTGAAGAAAATGAATAATAGAGTTGTTTATATGGACTACTCAGCAACTACATATGTTAAGCCAGAAGTATTAGAGGAAATGTTACCATATTTCACAAATAAGTTTGGAAATCCATCAGCATTTTACGGAGTTTCAAGAGAATCAAGAATGGCTGTAGATACTGCTAGAGAAAGAGTAGCTAAAGTATTAAATGCTGATACAAATGAAATCTACTTTACTGGTGGCGGATCAGAAGCAGATAACTGGGCAATAAAAGGAATAGCTTTTGCTCACAAAAATAAAGGAAATCATATAATAACTACAAAAATAGAACACCATGCTGTATTACATACTTGCCAATGGTTAGAAAAACAAGGTTTTGAAGTAACTTACTTAGATGTAAATGAAGAAGGTTTTGTTGACTTAGAAGAATTAAAAAATGCTATTACTGATAAAACTATTTTAGTTTCTGTAATGTTTGCAAACAATGAAATAGGAACTATAGAGCCAGTTAAGGAAATAGGAAAGATTTGTAGAGAAAGAAAAGTAATATTCCATACAGATGCAGTTCAAGCTGTAGGAAATGTAAAGATAGATGTTAAAGATATGAACATCGATTTACTTTCACTAGCTGGACATAAAGTTTATGGACCAAAAGGAATCGGAGCTTTATATATAAGAAAAGGTATAAGAATAGATAACTTAATCCATGGTGGTGGTCAAGAGAGAGCTAGAAGAGCTGGAACCGAGAACATACCTGCAATAGTTGGATTAGGAAAGGCTATGGAAATAGCTGGAGAAAACTTAGATGAGCATATAGCTAAAATTTCTAAGTTAAGAGATAAATTAATAAAAGGATTATTAGAAGTACCATTTACAAGATTAAACGGACCAAAAGATGGTAGCAAGAGATTACCAGGTAACGTAAATGTATGCTTTGAATTCATTGAAGGTGAAGGAATTCTTCTTTCATTAGACTTTGAAGGAATTTGTGGTTCAAGTGGAAGTGCTTGTACATCAGGATCATTAGATCCATCACACGTGTTATTAGCAATAGGTTTACCTCATGAAATAGCACACGGATCATTAAGATTAAGTTTAGGTGAAGGTACAACTGAAGAAGACGTTGATTACGTATTAGAAAAAGTACCACCAATAATCGCAAGATTAAGAAGTATGTCACCATTATGGAAAAATCATTTAAGAGAAGTAGAAGGAGAGAATTAATCATGATATATAGTGAAAAAGTTATGGATCATTTCAAAAACCCAAGAAATGTAGGAGAAATTAAAGATGCTAACGGAATCGGAGAAGTTGGTAATGCTAAATGTGGAGATATAATGAGAATATATCTTAAAATAGAAAATAACATTGTAGAAGATGTTAAATTTGAAACTTATGGATGTGGATCTGCTATAGCTTCATCAAGTATGGCTACAGAGCTTATAAAAGGAAAAACTGTAGAAGAAGCTTGGGAATTATCAAATAAAGCTGTTGCAGAAGCTTTAGATGGTCTTCCACCAGTAAAAATGCACTGTTCAGTATTAGCTGAGGAAGCTATACACAAAGCTATAAATGACTATAGACAAAGACAAGGATTAGAGCCTTGGGATATGAAAGAACATTCACATGACATACATGAGCATGTTCACGGTTAAGAATAATATTAAAGTGGTGATTTTGTGACAAAGAAAAAGGTTGTTATAGGTATGAGCGGCGGAGTTGATAGCTCCGTTGCTGCTTATCTTTTAAAGGAACAGGGATACGATGTAATTGGTGTTACAATGCAAATATGGCAAGAAGATAAGGAATATGAGGAAAGAGAAGGTGGATGTTGTTCACTGTCAGCAGTGGATGATGCAAGAAGAGTTGCTCAAAAACTAGATATTCCTTTTTACGTTTTAAACTTTAGAGATAGTTTTAAAAGAAACGTAATAGATTATTTTGTAGACGAATATATACAAGGTAGAACTCCAAATCCATGTATTGCATGTAACAAATATCTTAAATTTGATGAGCTTTTACAAAAAGCTAAAGGTATAGGTGCAGACTATGTTGCAACAGGTCACTATGCTAAAATCGAAGAAAGAGATGGAAGATTCCAACTTATAAGATCAAAGGATGATAGAAAAGATCAAACTTATGCTTTATACAATCTAACTCAAGAGCAGTTAGAGCATACTTTAATGCCTTGTGGAGAATTCACTAAGGATAAAATTAGAGAAATAGCTAAAGAGATCGGTCTAGATGTACATAATAAGAAGGATAGTGAAGAAATATGCTTTATTCCAGATAATAATCATGGAAGATACATATGTGAAGCTGCTCCAAACAAAGTTAGGCCAGGAAACTTTGTTGATAAGTATGGAAATGTCTTAGGAAAACATAAAGGAATAGTCTATTATACAATAGGCCAAAGAAAGGGCTTAGGATTAGCTCTTGGAAGACCAGTATTTGTTACTGATATAAATCCTGTAACAAATACAGTTGTAGTAGGACCAGAAGAAGATATCTTTAAAACTGATTTAGTTTGTAAAGATGTAAATTTCATATCTATAGATAAACTTGAAGGCCCTATGGAAGTTGAATCTAAAATTAGATATTCAGCTAGACCAGCTAAGGCTACTATAAGTCCTATGGAAAATGGAAGAGTTAAAGTTTCTTTTGAAGATAAGCAAAGAGCTATAACTAAAGGACAATCTGTTGTTTTCTATAAAGATGATTTAGTTGTAGGTGGAGGAATAATCGAAAGCCTACTTTAATAGAAAGCTCCCGAAAGGGGGCTTTTTTTCTTTTATATTAAAACTTTTTAAAAGGTTATTTTAAATATTCAATATAAAGTGCACTATACAAAGTGTATTTATTAAGTAAAGAATATATCATTACTTTATTTAGTTAATAACTTACTTAGAAAGTTTAAGGATTATTATTTAAGTTTACAAAAATAAATTTAAAATACCTATGAAACTATGTATTTTTTGGAAGGATATAGATAATACTAAATATATTACTAATGGCTTTACTTAAATTAGAAAGGGATGACTTTTAGAGTGTATAGAATAAGAGATTTAATTGGGCTTAAGGTTTTTGATTCTAATGGAAAAAAGGTTGGAGTAGTTTATGATCTTGCTATAGATTATTTTAATGGGAAAGTCATGGGATTTATAATAACAAAAAAATTATTTTCAAAAAGAGATTATGTGGACTTAACTAATGTTATTTCTTTAAGCGATACTATTATGACAGAGGGGGTACATGTACATAGGGGATTAAAATTTAGCGAGATAAAAAACTTTGATCTTATAAATAAGGATGGCCATATGATAGGAATATTAGAAGATATTTTAATAGATTATGACTTTTATATAAGAGGACTAATAGTGGTAAGTGGATTAGTTGATAAATTTAAAAATGGAAAGCGAGTTATACAATTAAAAGAAACTATTTTAGGAGAAGAAAGCATTTTATTTTTTGGCAATAAAAATATAAATATGAGAATGATTCCAAGAAAATATTTTGGTTAGGTAAATTAAAAAAGGAGGAGTGGGAATGTTTAGAGCTTTAAAAGATAAAAAAAGATTTATAAGAAATTTAATATTAACATTTATAATTTTTTTATTTATATTCCTTTTATATCAATTTGAAGCTTTTAGGGACATTATTTTTATAGTGCTTGTATCAGGAATTTTTGCATATATTCTTAAGCCTCTATATAGATTTTTATGTGAAAGAACAAAAATAAATAAAAACTTTTTAGCTATGTCTATAGTGCTTAGTGTAATTTTTCTTATATTATTTTTTTTAACAGTTCTAATTCCAAGTATGTTTAAAGAAGGAGAAAGTTTTGATGGTTTAATAAATGGTATAGAATTCTTTATAAATGATTTGATTATGAAGATGAAGTTTATGGAATTAGGGATTTTTGATGTTGTTGAAGCTCAAGTTACTGAAAAATTAAATATATTATTAGTTAGTTTTGCAACTAGTATTATAAATAATTTAATTAGCTTTTCAGAAAATATTTTAGCTTTTGCTGTTATACCTGTATTAGCATATTATTTTTTAGCCTATGGAGATTTATTATCTAATAAATTTTTATATTGCTGCCCAATGGAGAAGAGAGCTCTATTAAAAAATCTAGGGAGAGATGTTGATAAAGTATTAGGTAAATATATTTTAGGGCAATTACTTTTAAGCTTATTAGTTGGAGTTATGACCTTTATAGGTATGCTTATACTAGGAATAAAGTTTCCTCTATTATTAGCGTTTTTAAATGCGTTACTCAATATTATACCCTATTTTGGAGCGGTTTTAGGGGCAATACCTGCAATAGTTGTAGCATTAGTAGAAGGCCCAAATAAAATTTTGTGGGTTATATTAACTTTTTTAATAATTCAACAAATTGAAGGAAATTTAATAGCACCTAAAATTACAGCTGAGAGTATAGATATGCATCCAATATTAATCATAATATTACTTTTAATTGGAGAGCAAATAGGAGGGCTTTTAGGAATGGTTTTTATAGTTCCTATAGCTGTTGTGATTAAAGTTTTATTTGATGATTGGGATTATTATATGTTTTTATGATATTTTAGTATTAGATTAAATTATAGTTATTAAGAAGTATTATATATTTTTTATAGTTAAAAGGTTTTAGACATTAATTAAACACACCTAATAATATTATTTTAATAGTATTTTATATAAAAATAATATTTAACTTAGTAGATAAATAATCATAAAATATATAGGAATACATAGTAATTTAGTAAAATAGATATTAATACAATTGGCAATTATATTGACAGGTAAAGAAATTTTTTTTATAATTTGCCTATAATAACTTAATGAAAAGCGTTGACGAGAATGAGTAGGCATTTATCTTTTAGTCAGAGAGGAAGTGGTTGGTGAGAACTTCTTAAAAGAGATGTTGAAGCTATCTTTGAGCTATAATTTTTAGAGTGATGTAGTTTTACATAATTAGGGTGGTACCGCGGAGCATAGGATTTCGTCCCTTTTAATTAGGGGTGAGGTGTTTTATGTTCTTTTTTTATGTGTGAAACTAATTATAAAATAAAACAATATCTAGGCTAAGTAGAGGGTTTAATCTTATTTTATAATATAGGATTAAACTTAAAGGCTAAAGGATAAATACATAAAATTTGGAGGAATAAATTATGAAATTCATGGGAGCAAATGAATTAAGAGAAAAATATTTAAGCTTTTTTGAAAGCAAAGATCATTTAAGATTACAGTCATTTCCGTTAGTACCTAAAAATGATAAGAGTTTATTATTAATAAATGCAGGTATGGCACCACTTAAACCTTATTTCACAGGTTTAGAAGAACCACCAAAAAGAAGAATAACAACTTGTCAAAAGTGTATAAGAACTGGTGATATAGAGAATGTTGGTAAAACATCAAGACATGGTACATTCTTTGAAATGTTAGGAAACTTCTCATTTGGAGATTACTTTAAATCAGAAATAATTCCATGGGCTTGGGAGTTTATAACAGAAACTTTAGGAATTCCAAAGGATAAATTATATGTAACTATATATTTAAATGACGATGAAGCTTATGATATTTGGACTAGTAAAACTGATGTAGATCCAAGCAGAATATTCAGATTAGGAAAAGATGATAACTTCTGGGAAATAGGGGTAGGTCCTTGTGGTCCTTGTACAGAGATTCACTTTGATAGAGGAGAAGGAAAGGTTGAAACTGTAGAAGAATTTTTAGAAGCTTCAGATGCTGATAGAATAGTTGAGTTCTGGAACTTAGTTTTCACTCAATTTGATAAAGATGAAGAAGGAAACTACAATGAGTTAGCTCAAAAGAATATAGATACAGGTATGGGCTTAGAAAGAATAGCTACAATAATGCAAGGCGTAGATAATATCTTCGAAATAGATACAGTTAAAAACATATTAAATAAAGCATGTGAATTAACAAATGCTAAATATGGAGAAGATAAAGACAAAGATGTATCATTAAGAATAATAACTGACCATGGGAAAAGTGTTACTTTCTTAATATGTGACGGTGTTCAACCATCAAATGAAGGTAGAGGATATGTTTTAAGAAGACTTCTTAGAAGAGCTGCTAGACATGGAAGACTTTTAGGGGTTAAAGGTATATTCTTAAATGAAATGGTTGATGCTGTAGTTGAAAATTATGGTGAAGCTTATCCTGAATTAAAAGAAAAAGCTGATTACATTAAGAAGATAATCAAGTTAGAAGAAGAAAGATTTAATGAAACAATAGACTCAGGTATGGACATACTTATGAGCTATATTTCAGAAATGGAAGAAAAAAATGAGAAAGTTTTATCAGGAGCTAAAGCTTTCAAATTATATGATACTTATGGATTCCCTCTAGAGCTTACTCAAGAGATATTAGAAGAAAAAGGATTAGAGTTAGATATAGAAAACTTTAATAAGGAAATGAAAGAGCAAAGAGAAAGAGCTAGAAATGCTAGAGGAGAAAGTAGCTACATGGGAAGCGAAGAAAGTCCAGTAAACAAAGTGGATGCTTCAATAGTTACTGAATTTGATGGATATGTTAATTTAGAACTTAACTCAAAAGTTATAGTACTAGGAAATAATGAAGAATTTAAATCTGAACTTAAAGAAGGTGAAGAAGGATTCTTATTAACTGATAAAACTCCTTTCTATGCTGAAATGGGAGGTCAAGTTGGAGATAGAGGAAATATAACTTCAGAAACTGGAATGGCAATAGTTACAGATTGTAAGAAAAATGTTGGTGGAAAATTTGTTCACTACATTAAGGTTATAGAGGGTAGTTTAAAAGAAGGTCAAGAAGTTAAATTATCAGTTGATGCTTCAAGAAGATCTAACATATGTAAAAACCACACAGCTACACACATGTTACATGAAGCTTTAAAAGAAGTTTTGGGAGATCATGTAAATCAATCAGGTTCATATGTTGATGAAGAAAGATTAAGATTTGACTTTACTCATTTTGCAGCTTTAACAGAAGAAGAATTAGAAAAAGTTGAATTATTAGTAAATGAAAAAATAATGACTGTATCTGTAGTTGATACAAAGGAAATGTCATTAGATGAAGCTAGAAATAGTGGAGCAACTTGTCTTTTCGATGAAAAGTATGCTGAAAAAGTAAGAGTTGTTTCAGTTGGAGATTTCTCAAAAGAATTATGTGGAGGAACTCACGTAGCTAACTCAGGAGAAATTGGATTATTTAAGATAGTTTCAGAATCAGGAGTTGCTGCTGGAATAAGAAGAATAGAAGCTGTTACTGGAATAAGCGCATTAAAATTCATGGAACTTAAAAATAACATGCTTAAGGAAGCTGCTTCAATGCTTAAGTGTAATGAAAAAGATATTGCTAAGAGAATAGCAGCTCAAGCTCATGAATTAAAAGAAAAAGATAAAGAAATAGCAGAACTTAAAGCTAAATTAGTTCAAGGTGCTGAGGATGATATATTAAAAGACAAAGTTGAAATAAACGGAGTTGAATTAGTTACAGCAGAATTAAAAGATGTTGATGGAAATTCATTAAGAGATTTAGCTGATAAAGTTAGAAATAAATTAAATAATGGAATAGTTGTTTTAGCAAGTGACAATGGTGGAAAAGTAAACTTAGTAGCTATGGCAACTAAAAATTCATTAGCTAATGGAGTTCATTGTGGAAAAGTAATAAAAGAAGTTGCGGCAGTTGTAGGCGGCGGCGGAGGTGGAAGACCTGATATGGCTCAAGCTGGTGGAAAAAATCCAGAAAATATAGCTAAAGCATTAGAAAAAGCAAAAGAAGTTGTAGAATTACTTGTAAAATAGTTGTACTTTTATGTAAATATAGTTTATAATGAGTATAAAGTAAAGCGTGAATAAAAACTAATTTAAAAGATAATAATATATGTAAATATATAAATTAAAATATATTTACTGTAAGGGGGTGAGCTGCTAGTAAGCAGCATGTTATGAGTAACAATTTTGACCACACAATGCAGTTTGATTTTAGTAAAAATAAGGAAGATTTAACTAAATCAATATTAACTGATGTATACAACTCACTAAAGGAAAAAGGCTATAACCCGGTTAATCAGCTAGTTGGATACTTAATTTCAGGTGACCCTACTTACATCACTAATTACAACGGGGCAAGAGCTTTAGTAAGGAAACTGGAAAGAGATGAAATACTTGAAGAAGTTATAAAATCTTATCTAGAGATAAAATAACAAAGAGTGCCCGAAAGGGTACTCTTTCGTTTATGTAAGGAGATTCAATGAGAATTTTAGGTTTGGATATCGGAAGTAAAACTATAGGAGTTGCAGTAAGTGATCCACTTGGATGGACAGCTCAAGGTGTAACAACTATAAAAAGAGATTGCTACACTAAAGACGTAGAGGCAGTCATGAAAATATGCAAAGAGTATGGAGTAGAAACTATAGTTGCAGGTATGCCCAAAAATATGAATGGAACAATAGGACCATCTGGAGAAATGGTTAAAAATTTATGTGAACAAATTGAAAAATCATTTGATGGTAAAATAGAGTTTTGGGATGAAAGACTTACAACAGTTGCTGCTCATAGAGCAATGCTAGAAGCGGATTTATCAAGAGCGAAAAGAAAAAAAATAGTCGATAAAATAGCGGCTACTTATATATTACAAGGATACTTAGACAGAATATCAAAATAAAAAGGAGAAGTTAAAATGAATAACGATTTACAACCAATAGTTTTAGTTGATGAAGAAGGAATAGAAACAACATTCAACGTAGTAACTAAATTAGATATTGAAGAAAAAGAATATTTCTTATTATCACCAGAAGGTGAGGAAGACGTAGTTATAGCTATGCAAGTTGTTCAAGACGAAGATGGAGAAGAGACTTTAGCTCCAGTTGAGAATGATTTTGAAATTGAAATGATAGAAGAAGCTTATGCAACTTTATTCGCAGAAGAAGAATAACGGTAAAGTGAGGTTTTAATATGGCAAATACAGCTTCAGTAGATTTTGATGCTTTAAAAGAAGAATTAAAGAAGAAGGGTTATAAGTTAACACCTCAGAGAAGAGCTATAGTTGATACTATAATACAAAATGAGGGTAAACACTTAACTGCTGAGGAAATTTATGACGAGGTTAAGAAAAGTTGTCCAGAGATTGGATTAGCTACCGTATATAGAACAATAATTCTTCTAGAAGAGATGGGTGTAATCTATAAGTTAGATTTAGAAGATGGATGCAGTAGATATGAACTTGCTCATGATGATGAAGAGCATAGACACCATCATCTAGTTTGTAATAAATGTGGAAAAGTTTTTGAGGTTGAAGCGGATTTATTAGACGAACTAGAAGAAGAGATTGAAACTAAATATGGCTTTGAAATATTAGATCATACAGTAAAGTTTTTCGGAATATGCAAGGATTGTAAAAATGAATAGAGAAATTTTCTCAAATGAGGAAACCTCTTTTATACATAAGCGTACTACTACAAAAAAGAGGAGGGAAAATATGAAACGTGAAAAGCTAAAGGTTAAAATTATACCTTTAGGTGGTTTGAACGAGATAGGTAAGAATCTAACTGTTATCGAATTTAAAGACGATATAATTGTAGTCGACTGTGGACTTAAGTTCCCAGACGAAGATATGTTTGGTATTGATATAGTTATTCCAGACGTATCATATCTTGTTAAAAATGCAGAAAAAGTTAGAGGAATATTTTTAACTCATGGTCATGAAGATCATATTGGTGCTTTACCATATGTGTTAAAAAATTTAAATGTACCTGTTTATGGAACAAAACTTACTTTAGGAATAGTTGAAACTAAACTAAAAGAACATGGTTTATTAAGCACCACAGAGCTTATAAGAGTTAAACCAAGAGATATTATAAAATTAAAATCATCATCTGTTGAATTTGTAAAAACTAATCATAGTATAGCAGATTCAGTTGCTATAGCAGTGCATACACCACTAGGAGTTGTACTTCATACTGGTGATTTTAAAGTAGACTATACTCCAACTGACGGAGAGGTAATGGATTTTGCTAGATTTGCAGAATTAGGAAGAAAAGGAGTTCTTGCAATGATGGCTGACTCTACTAATGTAGAGAGACCAGGATATACAATGTCAGAAAGAGCTGTAGGAGAAAATCTTAAAAAAATATTTGTTGGAGCAAAGGGAAGAATAATAATAGCTACATTTGCTTCAAATATTCATAGAATACAGCAAATTGTTGAAGCTGCAGAAATGACAGGAAGAAAGATTGCTGTTTCAGGAAGAAGTATGGAAAATATAGTACAGGTTGCAATAGAACTAGGATATTTAACAATAGATAAGGATTCTTTTGTTAGCATAGATTCTATAAACAAATATCCAAATGAGCAAGTGACTATAATAACTACAGGAAGCCAAGGCGAGCCAATGTCAGCATTAGCCAGAATGGCATCTTCAGAGCATAAAAAAGTTAATATCATTGAGGGAGATACAGTAATACTATCTGCAACACCTATACCAGGAAATGAAAAATTAGTTTCTAAGGTTATTAATCAACTTTTCAAAAAAGGAGCAGAAGTAGTGTATGGAAAACTAGCAGATGTCCATGTTTCAGGTCATGCTTGTCAAGAGGAATTAAAACTTATGCAAGCTCTTGTTAAGCCTAAATTCTTTATACCAGTTCATGGTGAGTATAGACACCTTAAACAGCATGCAGAGTTAGCTGTTGATGTTGGACTATCAGAAAAGAATTTTATGATAGCTGAAAATGGAGATGTTATAGAAATCACTAGAGATTCAATCAAAAAGAATGGATCTGTTACTTCTGGTCAAATTTTTGTTGATGGACTTGGAGTTGGTGATGTAGGAAACATAGTTTTAAGAGATAGAAAACATCTTTCACAAGACGGAATTCTTACAGTAGTGGTTACTATTTCAAAAGAAACTGCTTCAGTGGTAGCAGGACCAGATATTATATCAAGAGGTTTTGTTTACGTAAGAGAATCAGAAGACTTAATGGATGAAGCTAAAGAGATAGTAAAAGACGTTTTAAGAGATTGTGAAAAGAAAGGAATCTGTGACTGGGCTACTATGAAATCTAACATAAGAGATGGCCTTAGAAGTTTCCTTTATGAAAAAACTAAGAGAAAACCAATGATATTACCAATAATAATGGAAATATAAAAAAATTAGATGATAATGTAGAATGTAACTGTTTAAGTAAAAAATGTTGTGTTGACTTTTTTAAAGCTTAACAGTAGAATCTAATAAGGTAAAGAAAATTGGGTACTTAAATAGTATCCAATTTTTTATGCACATAAAATTGGAGGAATAAATATAATGAGTAACGAATTTACAAGAAATGATATTAGAAATATAGCTATAATCGCTCACGTTGACCATGGTAAAACAACTTTAGTGGACGCATTATTAAGACAAAGTAACGTTTTTAGAACAAACGAAAAAGTAGAAGAGAGAGTAATGGACTCAAATGACTTAGAAAAAGAAAGAGGTATTACAATACTTTCAAAAAATACAGCAGTTCATTATAACGGAGTTAAAATAAATATAATAGATACACCAGGACATGCTGACTTCGGAGGAGAGGTTGAACGTGTACTTAAAATGGTAGAAAGTGTTTTACTTGTAGTAGATTCATATGAAGGGGCTATGCCTCAAACAAAATTCGTTTTAAGAAAAGCTCTTGAGTTAGGATTAAAACCAATAGTTGTTATAAACAAAATAGATAAACCAGATGCTAGACCAGAAGAAGTTATTGATGAAATATTTGAATTATTCTTAGAGCTTGGTGCAGATGATGAGCAATTAGATTTCCCAATAGTTTATGCTTCAGCTAGAGATGGAGTAGCTACAATTAACATAGATGAGCCAAAAGATAACATGAAAGATTTATTCGATACTATAATCGAAAAAGTTGAATCACCAAAGGGATCTATAGAAGAAAGTTTACAAATGTTAGTTACAACTTTAGATTCAAGTGAATATGTTGGTAAAATAGCTATAGGTAAAATAACTAGAGGAATAGCTAAGAAAAACCAACAAGCTGCTGTTGTAAGACAAGATGGAACAGTAACTAAATTCAAAATATCAAGTCTTTATACTCATGATGGATTAAAAAGAATAGAGGTTGATGAAGCACAATTAGGAGATATAGTTGCAATAAGTGGTATATCTGACGTAAATATTGGAGAAACTATAACAGATGCACAAAATCCAGAAGGATTACCATTTGTTAAAATAGACGAGCCTACATTAAACATGAACTTTATGGTTAATGATTCACCATTTGCTGGTAGAGAAGGGGATTTCGTAACTTCAAGACATTTAAGAGATAGATTATTAAAAGAATTAGAAACTAACGTAAGTTTAAAAGTTAAAGAAATAACTCCAGATTGTTTCGAAGTAAGTGGTAGAGGAGAGTTACATCTTTCAATACTTATAGAAACAATGAGAAGAGAAGGATATGAATTCCAAGTTTCTAAGCCAAACGTTATAACAAAAATAGATGAAAATGGTGTTAAGGTTGAACCAATAGAGCACTTAACTATAGACGTTCCAGAAGAATTTATGGGACCTGTTATGGAAAAATTAGGACCTAGAAAAGCTGAAATGGTAAATATGACTTCAGCGGTTAATGGATACTCAAGATTAGAGTTCAAAATACCTGCAAGAGGACTTATAGGATTTAGAAATGAATTCATGACAGATACAAAGGGTAACGGAATAATGAACCATGTATTTGATGGATTTGAAAAATACAAAGGAGAGATCCCAGGAAGAAGTAGAGGATCAATCGTAGTATTTGAATCAGGAGAAGCAGTTACATATGGATTATTTAATGCTCAAGAAAGAGGAACTTTATTCATAGAGCCAGGTACAGAAGTTTATGCTGGAATGGTTTGTGGAGAATGTTCAAGAGCAGATGACATAGACGTTAATATTTGTAAGAAAAAACAATTAACTAATACAAGATCATCTGGAGCTGATGATGCTTTAAAATTAACTCCAGTAAGACAAATGTCATTAGAGCAATGTTTAGAATTTATAAACAATGACGAATTAGTTGAAGTTACTCCAGTAAATGTAAGAATGAGAAAGAGAATCTTAGACAGTGCTGAGAGAAAGAGAGCTATAAATAGAAGTAAAAAATAATAAATTTTCTTATAATTTTATTTTATAACTTTGGGTACATAAACAAAAATTAGTAAAACAAGTTTGTTTTTATGAGAAAAAGATTTATAATTAGATAAATGGCTTTATGGCCATTTATCTTAAAATATGAGGGGGTACTACTGTGAAAAGGCTAAAAAACTCTAAAAGTATGGTTTTGATATCCATATTCATAATTTTACTTGTGATTAACTTAGCTGTATTTGTAGTTAAATATAACTCCATAAAGCGAAGCCCTTTACAATCTAATAAAGCTGATATAACCTTTAAAGTTAAAGAAGGAGAGTCACTAAATGGACTTTTTGAACGATTAAACAATGAAAATGTACTTAGAAGTTCCTTTTTTTCTAAGATATATATAAAGTTTAATAACGTAGAAGAAAGCATAAAACCAGGTACATATACTGTGAATAGTGACATAAGTTTTAAGGATTTTTTAAGTGTACTAACTGATGGGAAGGTATCAGATTATAAGGTAACATTTCCAGAGGGATACACTGTAGAGGATATAGCTAAGAAATTGGAAGAATCTAAGGTATGCACAAAAGATGAGTTTTTAAAAGTAGTAAAAGAGTATCCATTACCATCTTATATAAAACCTAATAATGAAAGAAAATATGAGTTAGAAGGATTTTTATTTCCAGACACATATGCTATTCCTAAAGGCACAACACCAAAACAAATAATTGAAATGATGCTTAACAGGTTTGAAGGGGTAATTAGTGAGATACAAAGTGAACTAGGCATTACTATTCCAAAGGAAGAGTATGAGAAATATGTAATAGTAGCTTCAATGGTTGAAAAAGAGGCTAGGGATGATAGTGAGCGTGCAGAAATAGCATCTGTTATATATAACAGATTACAAAAAGGTATGCCTTTACAAATCGACGCTACAGTTTTATATGCTTTAGGAGAGCATAAAGATACTGTACTTTATAAAGACTTAAAAGTGGATTCACCATATAATACATATAAGATTAAAGGACTTCCAGTGGGGCCAATATGTAATCCTGGAAAACCTTCACTTTTGGCTGCCATAAAACCAGCTAAAACAGACTACATATATTATTTATTGAATCCATCAAATAATAAGCACTATTTTACTAATAATTACGAAGATTTCCTAGCTAAGAAGAAAGAATTTGGATACTAAAATTTGGAGGAGCAAATGAGTGGAGTAACCTTTGAATATATGGAAAAGTATCTTAGAGATCTTATTCCAGATAGAAATGACGAATTAAAAGAACTAGAAGATTTTGCAAAAGAAAATAAGGTGCCAATAATACAAAAGGAAGGTGCTAAGTTCCTTGAGTTTATGGTATCTATGAATAAACCAAAGAAAATATTAGAATTAGGCACAGCTATAGGTTATTCTTCAATACTGATGAACAAAGCTTGTGGTGGAGAATGTCATATTACTACAATCGAGAGAGATGATAATATGATAAATTATGCTAAAGAGAATATTAAAAAATTTGGATTAGAGGAAAAAATCAATATTTTACAGGGAGATTGTTTAGAAGTTTTAGAGAGTCTTCATGATGAATTTGATATGATATTCATGGATGCAGGTAAAGGACATTATAATCATTTTTTACCAGAATGTTTAAGACTTTTAAAAAAAGATGGAATTATAATAGCAGATAATGTTTTGTTTAGAGGAATGGTTGCTTCTGATGACTTAGTGAAGAGAAGAAAAATAACTATTGTTAAGAGAATGAGAAAGTATTTGGATATGGTCTCAAAGGATGAAAATTTAATAACAACTGTTATTCCTATGGGAGATGGAATTGCGTTAACTAAGAGGAGGTAGCAAACATGAGAAAACCAGAAATATTAGCACCAGCAGGTAGCTTAGAAAAATTAAAGACAGCAATTGATTTTGGAGCAGATGCAGTTTATATTGGAGGAAGTAAACTTAACCTAAGAGCTTTCGCTGATAACTTTACAAATGAACAGATTGCAGAAGGTGTAAAGTATGCTCATGATAGAGGAAGAAAAGTTTATGTTACTATGAATGTATTTCCTCACAATGCAGATTTAGAAGGATTAGAAGAATACATTGTAGGACTTAATGATTTAAATGTAGATGCAATAATAGTTTCAGATCCATCAATAATAATGACTGCAAAGGAAGTTGCACCAGATTTAGAAATACACTTAAGTACTCAAGCAAACAATGTAAACTGGAAGTCAGCTAAGTTTTGGCATAGCTTAGGAGTTAAGAGAATTGTTTTAGCTAGAGAGCTTAGTTTTAAAGAAATTGAAAAAATACATGAGAATTTACCAGAAGATTGTGATTTAGAAGCATTTGTTCATGGTTCAATGTGTATGGCATACTCAGGAAGATGTTTAATATCAAACTACATGACAGGAAGAGACTCAAATAGAGGAGCTTGTTCACAAGCATGTAGATATAAGTATTATTTAATGGAAGAAAAGAGACCTGGAGAGTATTTCCAAGTTATAGAAGATGATAAAGGTACATACATAATGAACTCTAAGGATTTATGTATGATAGAATATATACCAGAGCTTGTTAAGAGTGGTATATACTCATTTAAAATAGAAGGAAGAATGAAGAGCCCATACTATGTTGCTGCAATTGTTAAAGCTTACAGAGAAGCTTTAGATAAGTATTGGGATGATCCAGAAGGATATGAATTTGATCAAAAATTAATGGATAATCTTTTAAAGGTTAGTCATAGAAGATATCACACAGGATTTTACTTTGGAAAATCAGGAGAGCAAGTTTATGAATCATCATCTTATATAAGAGATTATGATATCGTAGGAGTTGTTAGAGATTATAACGAAGAAACTAAGGTAGCAACTATAGAACAAAGAAACAGATTATTCGAAGGGGATACAGTAGAGGTATTAACTCCAGTAGGAGATTACTATGAAATCCAAATGAATGATATGAAGGATGAAAAAGACGAAAAAATAGATGTTGCTAACAAAGCTCAAATGATATTCAAGGTTAAAATAGATAAGCCTGTAAAGGTAAATGATATGTTAATTAAGTGCAAGGAGGCAAACAGCTAATGAAGAGACCAATTTTTATAGGAATAACAGGAGGCACTGGCTCAGGTAAAAGTACAATAGCTAAGGAGATATATAGACAATTTGGTGAAGATTGTATAGCAATGATAGAGCAAGATTCATATTATAAGGATCAAAGCCATTTATCAATGGAGGATAGAGTTAAAACTAACTACGATCATCCAAATGCTTTTGATAACAATCTTTTAGTTTCACATTTAGAATCACTTTTAAATGGACATTCTATACAAAAACCTAGTTATGACTTTTCTATACATAATAGAATTGAAGATACAACTAAGGTTGAGCCAAAAGAAATTGTTATTGTAGAAGGAATATTAATACTAGAAGATCCAAGAATAAGAGAACTTCTAGATATAAAGATTTACGTTGATACAGATGCTGATGTTAGAATCATAAGAAGAATGGTCAGAGATATAAACGAAAGAGGAAGAACTATAGAGTCTGTTATAAATCAGTACTTAAATGTAGTAAAGCCTATGCATAATCAATTTACAGAACCTACAAAGAAATTTGCTGATTTAATAATACCAGAAGGTGGACATAATAAAGTTGCTATAGATATTATTGTTGCAAAAATAAAAGAGGTTTTAGGACAATACGAATAATATATTGGTTGTAATTTTATATTATAATTTTTACTTCAATATGAGATAAAACTAATAATTTATTATTGAATAAAACACCCCTAACTTGGCTAGAATTTAGCCAGGAGGGGTGTTTTTATGTTTAACAGAAAAAGAAAAATTGAAATTAAAAATAGATTAATAAGCGTAGTCTCTTTATTGTTATTAGCTTTACTATTACTTGACATGAGGATTTATTATGTGCAGAAAAAGTATAGTACAAAAGAAACAGGAAACTTCAAAGGGAATCACAAACAATATGAAAATATTTCTGACCTTAATTATTCACTTTTAGATAGAGAGGGAGAAAGCATATTTCAATATGAGACTAAATACAAAGTTGTTATAGATTCTATGGCTTTTAGATTAAATAATTTAAATCAAAACTTAGAGAATATAATGGCCTTTAATTATATTATGCAATCTGAAGATAAGAATTTTTCTTTTGATAATGTAGTAAAAAGTGGAGGGAAATTATATTATGATGTTTCAAAGGAAAGTTTTGATAAGATAAATAGTTTGAAAAATATAAAAGGAATTTATACTTATAAGGCACAAGAAAAGAAAAAAGATGATAACTGGAAAATAGAGAATATGATAACTTCTACTAAAGGTTTTGCTTTAGTAGAGAATAAGGATAAAAAGGTAGAAACAAAAGAGGTTGATAAATCAGAAAACTCTCTAGAAATGATAATAAATAAGGAGTTAGAAAATAATAAAGATCCTAAAATTATTTTTGAAAGAGATCATGAAGGATTATATGGAGAAGGAGAATATGAAATTCCAGAGGATAATCTAAATGTTAAGTTAACTTTGGACAATAAATTTCAAAAAATAGTTAGAGATGTTTTAGCTAAGGAGGAGTATAAAACTTTTAAAAATGCAGGAGCAGTAATTATTGATAGTGCTAGCGGTGAAGTCTTAGCCTTAGCTCAAAAGGATGAGGCAGCTCCAAATGTTGTTCTAGGATCAGGTAGCATTAATGGTTATGAGGCAGGATCAATATTTAAAATTTTAACTTTAGAGGCTGCTATGGAAGAAAAGGGTATTAGCCTTTCTGATAAATTAAGATGCGATGGGTTAGTATGTAAAAAGGAAAAAATACATGGAACAATAAGTATTAAAGAAGCTTTTGAGGTTTCATGTAATGATGTTTTTTCTAAATTAGGAGCTCAAATAGGAACTAGAGGATTATTAGATTTTGCAAAGGACCAAGGAGTTTTTTCTTTAGCTTTAGGATTAGATGAAAAAACAGGCATGGAGACTAAGGGAGATGTCCCTGAAAATGTTAGTATAACAAATCTTTCTATAGGCCAATCTATGCAAACTAGTTTAATTCAAATGGCAGGTATAATATCTACTGTTGTTAATGAAGGGGAATACGTAGAGCCTTATATATTAAAAGATTTTGAAAATCAAAAAGGAGAGGTAAAAAAAGAATTTAAGGAGTTAAGAAAAAATGTAATCTCTGAGAAGACAGCAGAGGACTTAAAAAGTGTAATGAACTCAACGGTTTTAGAAGGAACTGCAAATATAACTAAAATTGAAGGAGTTGAGATAGGTGCTAAAACTGGAACTGCTGAAGCTCTAGGTGGAGAATTACATGGATGGTTTTTAGGATATTTTAAACATGAAGGAAAATACTATACTTTAGGAGTTATGGTGCCAAATATAAAAAATGTTTATGAAGATAGAAAACCAGGCGGTGGAAATACTGCAGGCCCTATTTTCAGAGATATAGTTTTAGAACTTACAAAAAATAAATAGATTTAGCAATATTTTAACTATCAACTCATATTATAGTAATAAGCATTAATAGGGGGAACGACATGTTCATGTTACAATACTTATTAGAATTAGTTGGTAGTAAAATATTTTTAACTGGCTATGTAACAGGAAATTCTACTTTTCCAAAGCCTTTAAATGAGAAGGAAGAAAAAATCTATTTAGAAAAATTAAAAGATGGAGATGTTGAGGCAAAAAGAGTACTAGTTGAGCGGAATTTAAGACTAGTAGCACATATAGTTAAGAAGTATTCTTCAAATTATCAAAACTCAAAAGAAATGGATGATTTAATATCTATAGGAACAATAGGTTTAATAAAGGCTATAGATTCTTTTGACACTAACAAGGGAATACGACTTGCAACATATGCAGCTAAGTGTATAGATAATGAAATACTTATGTTTTTTAGGAATACTAAGAAGACAAAGGGAGAAGTATTCCTTCAAGATCCTATAGGAGTGGATAAGGAAGGAAATGAAATTTGTCTTATAGATATTTTAAGTAGTGATTCTGATTCGGTTTTGGAGGCTGTTGAAAATTCATTACAGGTTAAGGACCTTTATAAAAAAATGTCAGATGTCTTAAGCTCTAGAGAGAAAGAGATAATTCAAATGAGATACGGTCTTTTGGATGGTGATATAAAAACACAGAGGGAAATAGCGGGAATTCTTGGTATATCAAGATCATATGTATCTAGAATAGAGAAAAAGGCATTAAAAAAATTAAATAAGGAATTTAAATGTTAAATGATACTTAATAAATTGTATAAAAAAAAATAAGTTTTATAAAATTATGGAATTGATATATCATATGGTTTATAATATTTATTATACGATAAAAAAGGTGGATTCTTCTATAAATAATTTGTTCATTTCTTTATGAAATGAACAAATTATTTATTAAGAATTAAGTTTAGGAGGAGATTTATGCAAAGTTTAGCAGAACTTTTAGAGTTAACAGTTAAAGAAGGAGCATCTGATTTGCATTTAACAGTAGGTATTTCTCCTATAATAAAAGTTAATGGAAAATTAGTAAGGTTAGAACATGAAATATTACGCCCTGAAGATACTGAAGCATATGCTAGAGAGATATTACAGGATGCATATGAAAAGTATGATGCTATTGGAGAATACGATACATCATATTCAATACATGGTAAAGGTAGATTTAGAGTTAATATATATAAACAAAGAAATAGTACAGCTTTAGCTATAAGAGTTATATCTTTAGATATGCCAACTCTAGATAGTTTAGGATATCCTGAGACTTTAAAGGATATATGTAATCTTAAAAGGGGCCTTGTATTAGTTACAGGACCTACTGGAAGTGGTAAAAGTACAACTTTAGCTGCTTTAATAAATGAAATAAATAGTAATAGGGAATCTCATATAATAACAATAGAAGATCCTATAGAGTTTCTTCATAAACATAATAAATCTATTGTAAACCAGAGAGAGATAGGGAAGGACACTCTAAGTTATGAAAGAGCCTTAAAAGCAGCACTTAGAGAGGATCCTGATGTTATTTTAATTGGAGAAATGAGAGATTTAGAGACTATTTCAACAGCTATAACAGCAGCAGAGACTGGACACTTAGTGTTTTCAACTCTTCATACTATAGGAGCAGCTAAGACTATAGATAGAATAGTAGATGTTTTTCCACCACATCAACAAGAGCAAATAAAAATACAGTTAGCTTCCGTTTTACAAACAATTATATCACAGCAGTTAGTAGAAACAGTTGATGGAGATAGAACTGCGGCATTAGAAATAATGGTTGCTACACCAGCTATAAAAAATTTAATAAGAGAAGGAAAAACTCATCAAATAGAATCATCCATACAAACAGGAAGTAAATATGGAATGAGAACAATGGACATGGAACTTGCTAATCTTTATAGAGAAGGTATAATAACACAGGAAACTGCAATGAACTCTGCTATAGATAGGGAGATTCTAAGTCGATTATTGATGTATTAATTATAGAGGGAATTTGAATTTTTAAGAGAATATATATATTATCACAATTTTTAGATAGGGAGGTACACATAGAAAAAATGTCTAAAAACATAGTGGGTCTAGATATTGGGAACAGAAATATTTGTGCGGTGATATCAGGTGAAAATGAAAATGGAGAATTCGAAGTATTAGATTTTGTAGTAAAGGATTTACAAGGTGTATCTAAAGGTAAAATAATAGATGAAGAGTCTGTTATAAAAACCATTAAAGAATGTCTAAAAGAATTAGAAGAAAAAAGTGGACATAATATTCAAGGTGTTTATTTATCATTAAAAAATAATGATTGTAGAATGGTAGAAAATAAGGGATATTCTTATACTGATAATGATGATTCATTAGTTTTTAAAGAAAATATAGAAGAAGCTTATATAGAAGGAAGAACATTAAAACTTTCAGAGGAAGAATGTGTAGCAGATAGCACAATAAATTCATTCTATACTGAAGAATTTGGCTTTGTTCAGAATCCAATTGGAATTAAAGCTGAAAGAATAGAAATAGATGAAGATTTAATTATTGCTCCTAAATCTAAAATTAGTACTTTAAATAAAATTATTTTAGAAGCTGGATATGAGGTTTTAGGAACAGTTTCATTGGGATTTGGATTTAAAAATGTTTTTTTAAGTAAAAAAACAGAAACTTCAAATGTTGTAATTATAGATGTAGGGGCAGAGGAAACACAAATATATAGTTACAAAGGTAATACCCTAAAGGATATGGATTATATACCATTAGGAGGAAGAAATATAAGCAAAGATTTAGCTATATGTTTATCTATATCAGAAGAGGAAGCAGAAAGATTAAAATTGCAATATTCTTCAAAATATTATAGTATTAGAAAGGATTATAATAATATTTCCTTTGAGGAACACATATTAGATACCTATTTAATTCATGATATTATAGATGCAAGATTAAGTGAAATAGTAGAATTAGTTAATAGTAAATTAGTGGAAAGGGATATTCTAAATACCACAGATATGATAATATTAACTGGTGATGGTATCAGTTATTATGAACATATTAAGGAAAGAATAGAGTATACAACTGATAAGAATGTAAGAATTTTCACTAAAAAGCAATTTTTCTTTGACAATTCTTCAATAATTAATTCAATTAGTATTGTTAAAGAGGTATATGATAGGTTAAAATTAATATGTGATGAAGAATTACTTTCAGGAAGAAAAGTAACAGTGGATAAAGAAAATAAAAGTGAAAATAAAAGTGTAAAGAAGAGAGGGCTTTCCAAAATAATGGCGTTCTTAGAGGAGCTTTTTTAAAGGAGGAATTAGTTTGTTAGATTTTGATGTAGATATACAATCATTTACTAATATTAAGGTAATTGGATGTGGAGGCGGAGGCGGAAACGCTGTTAATAGAATGATTCAAGAAGGATTAAGAGATGTTGAATTTATTGCTATAAATACAGATAAACAAGCCTTAACATTATCTCATGCCCAAAATAAAATTCAAATAGGTGATAAACTTACAAAAGGACTAGGCGCAGGAGCAAATCCTGAAATAGGAAAAAAAGCTGCTGAGGAAAGTAGAGATGAAATAACAGAGGCTATATCAGGAGCTGATATGGTATTTATAACTGCTGGTATGGGCGGTGGTACTGGTACAGGAGCTGCACCAGTAGTAGCTGAAATAGCTAAATCAATGGGAATACTAACAGTAGGTATAGTTACTAAGCCATTCCCATTTGAAGGTAGAAGAAGAATGACTCATGCTGAAATGGGTATAGCAAATTTAAAAGAAAAAGTTGATACATTAGTTACAATACCTAATGAAAGACTTTTATCAATGGTAGATAAGAAAACAACTTTATTAGAATCATTTAAGAAAGCTGATGATGTTTTAAGACAAGGTGTACAAGGTATATCAGATCTTATAACTAATCCAGGTTTAATAAACTTAGACTTTGCAGACGTTAGAGCTGTTATGTTAGATAAAGGCTTAGCTCATATGGGTGTTGGATATGGTAAAGGAGAAACAAGAGCACAAGATGCTGCAAGAGAAGCAATATCATCTCCATTATTAGAAACATCAATAGTTGGTGCTACTGGAGTCTTATTAAATGTAACAGGAGATTCTGAATTAGGATTATTAGAAATAAATGAAGCGGCAGAAATAGTTCAAGAAGCTGCAGATCCAGATGCTAACATAATATTTGGTACTGTTATTGATGAAACATTAAAAGATGAAATAAGAATAACAGTTATAGCTACTGGATTTGAAAAAGAGCGTCAAAGAATGGGAATGGGATCTCAAGGAGCAACAAATAGAGAGACTCAAACTCAAAGAGAAGTTATAGTTGAAAAAGTTGAAGAAAAAGTAGCGGAGCAAGAAGTTGCTGCATCTTCACAAGCACAACAAGAAGATAGATATAATGATGATTTAGAAATACCTATGTTTTTAAGAAGAGGTAGAAGATAGTATTTTTAAAAATAAAAGCACTTATGGTAATTAATTACTATAAGTGCTTTTATTTTTACTTTAATTAGAAAAAATTTTATATATTTATAATAGAGTTTATGTAGAAATAAAAAGTTTTTCTAGTTATTTTTCAATATTTTGGGATGTAAAACTCAGGAAATGGAAAAAAATATTGAATTTTATTATTTAGAGTTTAATAAATTATGAACTTATGTTTAATGAATACATTTTCATTACAAGAATAGACATGAAAAAAATAATTATAATATTAAGAATTTTTTATTTGGTAGAAAAATGTAGAATAATGAGGAAAAAGAAAGATAGAAAATATGCATATGGAATATATAATGACAAAATTTTAGAATAAGAAGCTTTATAATTATAAATAGGGAGTGAGTTGATTTATGACTGTATATATTGACATTGTCATATTAGAAAATTTTTTAATTAACTTTTTTCTACTTTATTTAACTTTACAGACCTTAAAAGATACAATAATTTACAAGAGAATAGTACTAGCAGCTTTCTTAGGAGCAATATATACTTTATTTGTTTTTATTCCAGGATTAAATATACTCACATCATTGCCTTTAAAACTACTTTTTTCTTTGGGAATGATTACTATAATATCAGAAAGAAGAGAGTTAAAGACAATAATGAAAAGATATATAACTTTTTTAGTGATAACTTTTGCCTTTTGTGGTACTTGTTTTATGTTTGCTTTAGTTGAAAATCAGTATAATATTTCAGAATCCTTTATAATAAATGATTATTCAACTAAATCTATAATATTCTCACTAATTATAAGTTACATACTTGTTAGTGGAGTTATGAATTATTTTAAAAATAGAGCTATTATAAATAACTTTATATATGATTTAGATGTATGTATTGATTCAGAAGTTGTTAATATTAAAGCTTTTTTAGATACAGGGAATGGACTTGTAGAGCCTGCAACTGCATTGCCTGTAATAATAGCAGAAAGAGAAAAGTTTAGAGGGGTAAACATTAAGGAAAAAGATCAATTTAGAATACCGTATAAAGTAGTTGATGGGAATTCAGGATATATGAAAGGGATTAAGATTGACAATATAAAGCTTTGTAATGTTAATGGAGAAACAATGACAAGAGATGCAATCTTATGTTTTTGTGATAATAAATTAAGTAAAGAGGGAGAATATGAAGCTTTATTGTCTAGAGGAATTATATAGGGGTGATTAGGTTATGTTAAATATAAGACTTTTGCTTAATAAGTTATTTACTAAATTAGATATTATGGTAGAACCAATTTATTATGTTGGGGGGAATGATGTTCTTCCAGCACCTCTTAGTAAAGAAGAGGAAGAGGAGTTAGTTAACAAATTAGGGGAGAATGATGAAGCTATTAGAAGTATTCTTATTGAGAGAAATTTAAGACTAGTTGTATATATAGCTAGAAAATTTGAGAATACTGGTGTAGGCGTTGAGGATTTAATTTCTGTAGGAACAATTGGACTTATAAAGGCAGTAAATACATTTAATCCAGAAAAAAAGATAAAGCTTGCAACCTATGCATCAAGATGTATAGAAAATGAAATTCTTATGTATTTAAGGAGAAATAGCAAGGTTAAAGCTGAGATATCATTTTATGAGCCCTTAAATATAGATTGGGATGGAAATGAACTTTTACTTTCAGATATACTTGGCACAGATGATGATATTGTTTACAATCTGATAGAAGATGAAGTTGACAAGGAATTATTATTTACTGCAATGAAGAATCTTTCAAATAGAGAAAAAGAAATTGTTGAATTAAGATTTGGACTATGTGGATATAAAGAAAAAACTCAAAAGGAAGTAGCTGATATGCTAGGAATATCTCAATCTTATATTTCAAGGTTAGAGAAGAAAATTATAAAAAGATTAAAGAAAGAAATTAACAAAATGATTTAAGAGTATAAAATTAACCTCTACAGGTAATAATTAAAATGCGGAAGGGAATTACTTCGAAGGGGTTGATTTCAATTATGATGATAAATAAAGTAGAAATATGTGGAGTCAATACAGCTAAATTACCAGTTTTAAAAGAAAAAGAAATGAAAGAATTATTGCTACAAATGCAAGATGGAGATACAAGTGCTAGAGAGAAATTTATTAAGGGGAATCTGAGATTAGTGCTTAGTGTAATCCAAAGGTTTAATAATAGAGGCGAAAATGTAGATGATTTATTTCAAGTTGGTTGTATAGGACTTATGAAATCTATAGATAACTTTGATTTATCACAAAATGTTAAATTTTCAACTTATGCTGTGCCAATGATAATAGGAGAAATAAGAAGATATTTAAGGGATAATAATACTATAAGAGTAAGTAGATCTTTAAGAGATATAGCTTATAAAGCTTTACTTGTAAGAGATAAGCTAGTAAATGAAAATAATAAGGAACCTACTGTATCTCAAATAGCAAAAGAGCTTAAAATTCCAAGGGAAGATGTTGTTTTTGCTTTAGATGCAATTCAAGATCCAGTTTCTTTATTTGAGCCTATTTATCATGATGGTGGAGATGCAATATATGTAATGGATCAGATAAGTGATTCAAAAAATCAAGATGATAGTTGGCTTGAAAATATAGCAATAAAGGAAGCTATGAAGAAATTAAATGATAGAGAAAAACTTATATTGAATTTAAGATTCTTTAATGGAAGAACTCAAATGGAGGTAGCTGATGAAATTGGTATATCTCAAGCACAAGTTTCAAGGTTGGAAAAAATAGCATTAAAGCATATGAGGAAGTATGTATAGAGCTCTTTTGAGCTCTATTTTTTATGGATAAATTGAAAATCTTATGTTATTTAGTGTTTTTTACCTCTTCTAATTAATAAATATAAAAATTAAACATATAAATTAAATATAATAATTATATGTTTAGGAGGAGTTTATACATGGAAGAAAATTTATTTTCTTTAAACAATTTAAGGGCTATGGAAGTGATAGATGTAAGTGAAGGTAAAAAGTTAGGCTTAATAGCTGATGTTAAGATAGATTGTGATGATAATAGAATATTATCTATTATAATACCTGGAGAAAAAACATCCTTTTTTAGTAAGTCAGAGGATATAGAGATAGAATGGTCTGATGTATATAAAGTTGGAGTAGATGTTATACTAATAGATTCAAAAGGGAAAAATATACTAGATGTTCAAAAATATATATAGAAATTAAGTAGAAAAGAGGGTATAATATTATTACAACTTAGAGAAAGGCGTGGATTTTAAAATGAGATGTCCTTACTGTTCTTATGAAGAAAGTAAAGTTGTGGATTCTAGATCTGCAGAAGATTATAATGCAATTAGAAGAAGAAGAGAATGTTTAAGATGTTCTAAAAGATACACAACTTACGAAAAGGTAGAAGATATACCAATACTTGTTATAAAAAAGGATTTAAGTAGAGAAAGTTTCAATAAAGAAAAAATCATAAGCGGATTAATTAAAGCGTGTCAAAAGAGACCTGTATCTAGGGCTCAAATAGAAGAAATAGCAGCTGATATTGAACGAAACATAAGTAATAAAATGATGGTAGAGATAAAGTCTGATTACATAGGTGAAATGATAATGGAGAGACTTAAGGATATAGACGAAGTTTCATACGTAAGATTTGCTTCTGTATATAGACAATTTAAAGATATTAATACCTTTATGGAAGAAATAAAAAGTTTAATGAAATAATTTTAAGCTATCTTAAAGAGAGTTCTTTAAGATAGCTTTTTTATTTGTTTTAATTTATCCATATACTTAAATAATATTTAACTTGAATTTAATTTAACAAAGAGTTGAAATATGATAATATGGTAAAATAAGTAGATTATAATTTGTGTTTTTGAGGTGAAAGTTATGAAAAGAGAAATAATAGATAACAAAGAATTTATAGTTTTTAACGATGGAAATATAAAAGTTAGATTTTCAACTGCATTAAATAATGTTAATTATAAAAAAGAAGATGAAGAGGGAAAGAAAAATTTAGAGAACTTAAAGGAAATATTTAAAGTAGATAAGGTGGTTTATGTTAACCAAACACATAGTAGTGATTTTATTGATGCAACTGGAGAAGAATTTAAAGGGGATAGAGACTGTGATTCCTTAGTTACTAAGGATAAAAACACACTTATAGGAGTTTTTACAGCAGATTGTGTTCCAGTTATAGCTTATGATAAAGAGAAGGAAGTAATTGCAGCTATTCATAGTGGATGGAAAGGAACATACAATAAAATAGCTAGAAAAACTTGTGAATATATGAAAGAGAAATATGGTTGTGAAAATATTAAAGTAATAATAGGCCCTCACGTAAGACAATGTTGTTATGAAGTAAGTGAAGATTTAGCAGAGAAGTTCAGTGAAGAATTTGGGAAAGATGTATGTAATGGAAGAATGCTAAATCTTGAGAAGTGTGTAGAAATTCAGCTTAAGGGTATTGTTAAAAAAGAAAATATAACGTCTACTAGAATTTGTACTTATTGTGAAGAGGAAGTGAAGATGCATAGTTATAGACAGGATCAAGAAAAGGCAGGAAGATTATTTTCATCAATATTTATTGATTAAGGTGGATTAATAAATGAAGAAAAGAATAATTATTTTTACAACACTAATAATAACATTTTTTCTAGCAATAATGACTTCTATGTATTTAGTAATATCAAATCATAAATATTTAGAGGAATCAAAGAATGTTCTAAATGAATATAATAAGGTCATAGCTTTATTGTTAGAAAATGATAATGGAAATATTAAGAGTGAATTAGAAAGAATAGAATCAAATAATGATATGAAAAATATAAGAATAACATATATCAGTAAGGATGGAAATGTTATTTTTGATACACATAAAAAATTAATCAATGATAATGAAAGTTATCTTAAGAGACAGGAAATAATAGAGGCCATAGAAAGTGGTCTAGGAAGCAGTGTTAGATATAGTAATGATCTTCATCAAAACATGATTTACAGTGCACTTAAACTTAAGGATGGTTCTATTGTTAGAACATCAATAGCTGTTGAAAATGCCAAACTAATAGATAGTATAAATAGTAACTATCTATTAGTTGGTGTTATATTATCCTTAGTAATTGCATTGTTGTTAACTGTTAAAATAACTAATATAATATTGAATCCATTAAAGGAATTAGAACAATTAACATCTACTATTGCAAGTGGTAATTTTCATAAGAGAGTAAAAATTAACTCTAAAGATGATGAAATTCAAAGGTTAGGAAAAAGCTTTAATTATATGGCAGAGCAATTAGAAATAACCATGGAGCGATTTAAGGATAAACAAAATGGTTTAGAAGCTATATTAAAAAGTATGGGTAGTGGAGTAATAGCTTTTGACAGGGATATGAATATTTTAATGATAAATCCTTATGCTAAAAAAATATTTGGTATAAGTGGAGAAATTATTGGGAATAAACTTTTGGATTATATAACTGACAAAGAGATAATAAAGGCTTTTTGTGATGGAAAAGATAGGGTAGAAATTGAAGTTAACTATAATGATGATCCAAAAATATTAAAGATAAGAAAAGCAAGTATAATAAATGAACCTGAAATAATAGGTACAGTTGTGGTTATACAAGACATTACAGATATTAAAAAGCTTGAAAACATGAGAAGTCAATTTGTAGCTAATATATCTCATGAACTTAAGACACCACTTACATCAATTAAGGGTTTTGCAGAAACCTTAAGATATGTAGATGATGATGAAACTAGAAATAAATTTTTAAGCATAATAGATGAAGAATCAGATAGATTAGCAAGGCTTTTAGAGGATATATTATGTCTTTATGAAATAGAACAAAAAAGAAGTACTGTTTTAGAAGAATTTAATGTTGATGAAGAAATTGATAAAGTTTATATGCTACTAAATGATCAAGCGAAGAAAAAAGGTGTGGAAATCTTTTTAGATACAAATAGTAATTGTGTTCTTATGGGAGATAAGGATAAGTTTAAACAAATGTTACTTAATCTTGTAAGCAATTCTGTTAAATATACTGAAAAAGGTGGAAAGGTAAGAGTTGAAAGTTATAATCGTGACATGAATCTTATTTTGGTTATTGAAGATAATGGAATTGGAATAAGTGCAGAGGATCTTCCAAGGATATTTGAAAGATTTTATAGAGTGGATAAAGCTAGAAGTAGAGAAAGTGGTGGAACTGGTTTAGGGCTTGCCATAGTTAAGCATATAGTTAGACTTTTTGATGGTGAGATAAATGTAACTAGTGAACTAGGAGTAGGAACTAAAATAGTAATAACTATACCTATAAATATATAATTCTAGTTAATTAATACTTTATAACACCTTTAAATTTATAACACTTATTATATAATTAGTTATATATTTTAAAATTTTTTTACTATAATAGAATTAAGAGAAAGCTATTAAAAGTAATCCCCAAAAATTTTTTTTGTGGATTACTTTTTAATATTTAAATAACATAGTTTAAAGCTTAATGAAAAAGTTAATAATTAAATTTAGAGTTAAATAAAAAGTTAGTAATTGAAACAAAACACAATATATAGGTATAAAGTTATTTCAGTTGACTACATTATTTAATTAAGGTAATATAACATAGATAGTACTAAAATAGGAGTGAAGCATATGAAAAGTAGAATTGCTGAAGTCTTACCAGGAGGAATTGGTGAGGAATTAGGCTTTGAAAAGGGAGATATACTATTAAGCATAAACGGTACTAAAGTTGAAGATATACTTGATTATAGATTTTTATTGGCAGACGAATACGTTGAGGTAGAAATATTAAAACCAAACAAAGAGGTTTGGGAGTTTGAAATAGAAAAGGAATATGGCGAAGATTTAGGAGTGGAATTTGAAGAGGCCATCCTAGACAAAGCTAAAAGTTGTACAAATAAATGTATATTTTGCTTCATAGATCAATTACCAAAGGGAATGAGAAAAACTTTATATTTTAAGGACGATGATTCAAGACTTTCATTTTTACAAGGTAACTTTGTTACTTTAACAAATATGAAGGATGAAGATATTGATAGAATTATAAAATATAGAATAAGTCCTATAAATGTATCAGTTCATACAACAAATCCAGATTTAAGAAAAAAAATTCTTAATAATAGATTTGCAGGGAATGTATATGAAAGATTACAAAAGTTAGCGGCAGCTGGTATAACTGTAAATGCTCAAATAGTTGTTATGCCAGGAATAAATAATGGAGACGAATTAGTTAGAACTGTAGAAGATCTTTATAAATTACGTCCTTCAATAGAAAATGTTGCTGCTGTACCAATTGGAATAACAAAGTTTAGAGAAGGATTAGCTGACCTTGAAATATATAATAAAGAAACTGCTAAAGAAGAATTAGATAGAATAAAAGTTCTTCAAGAAAAATATATGAAAGAAATAGGAAGCCCATTTGTAAGATTATCAGATGAGTTTTATGTTATGGCAGAAGAGGAAGTTCCAAATGAAGAATTCTATAATGGATATGAGCAAATAGAAGATGGAGTTGGAATGATAAGACTTCTAAGAGAAACCATGGCAGTAGATATAAAGAACAAGTTAACTAAAAGTGGAAAAGGTAAATTTACTCTTATTACAGGAACATCTGCATTTAAAGAATTAGATAAGGTTTGTACTGATATAAGAGAAGAAAATAATAATATAGATATTAAGTGTAAGGTTATATTAAATGATTTCTTTGGGCATACAATAACAGTTGCAGGACTTTTAACTGGTCAAGATGTTATTGCTCAACTTAAAGATAACATTGATAGTGAGTACTTAATTATGGCAGATAACATGTTTAGAAAAGGTTACGAGCCAGGTGATATAACTCAAAGAATAATGTTAGATGATTTGACAGCAAAGGATATTGAGGAAAGATTGGGAGTTAAAGTTATAGTTTGTAGCTATACAGGGGAAGACCTAATAGACTTAATAAATGAACACTGTGAGGAGGAATAAGAATGAGTAAACCAATAGTTGCTATGGTTGGAAGACCGAACGTAGGTAAGTCGACTCTTTTCAATAAATTAGCAGGAAAAAGAATTTCAATAGTACAAGATACACCAGGGGTTACTAGAGACAGAGTATATGCAGAATCAGAATGGTTAAACAGAAAATTCACAATGATAGATACAGGTGGAATAGAGCCTGAGAGTAGTGATATAATTGTTAAACAAATGAGAAGACAAGCGCAAATTGCTATAGAAATGGCTGATGTAATAGTATTCGTTGTTGATGGTAAGGAAGGACTTACTGCTGCTGACCAAGAAGTTGCACAAATGCTTAGAAAAAGTAAAAAGCCTGTTGTTTTAGTCGTTAATAAAATAGATAGATTAGCTTTAGAAGAAAATAGCTATGAATTCTACAATTTAGGAATTGGAGATCCTATAACTATATCAGCATCTCAAGGATTAGGACTTGGAGATATGCTAGATGAAGTTGTTAAATATTTCAATGATCCTTCAGAAGATGAAGAGGATGATGAATATATTAGAATAGCTATGATAGGTAAACCAAATGTAGGTAAGTCATCACTTATTAATAGATTATTAGGTGAAGAGAGAGTTATAGTAAGTAATGTTCCAGGAACAACAAGGGATTCTATAGATAGTTATCTAGAAACAGAAGATGGAAAATTCATCTTAGTTGATACTGCTGGATTAAGAAGAAAAAGTAAAGTAAAAGAAGAAATAGAAAGATATAGTGTAATCAGAACTTATGCTGCTATAGAGAAAGCTGATGTAGCTATACTTGTAATAGATGCTGAGCAAGGAATAACTGAGCAAGATGAAAAAATAATAGGATATGCTCATGAAATGAACAAAGCAATTATGGTTGTTGTAAACAAATGGGATCTTATTGAAAAAGATGATAAAACATTAAGCAATTATCAAAAAGACTTACAACAAAAACTTAAGTTTATGCCATATGCTAAATACTTATTCATATCAGCTTTAACAGGACAAAGAGTACATAAAATATTATCAACAGCTAAATATTGCTATGATAATTACTCTAAGAGAGTTTCAACTGGATTATTAAATGATGTTATAAGTAAGGCTGTTTTAATGAAAGAGCCACCAGTTGTAGCCTTAAAGAGATTAAAGATATACTATGCTACTCAGGTTGCTACAAAGCCACCTAAGTTTGTGTTCTTTGTAAATGACCCTAATTTATTACATTTCTCATATGGTAGATATTTAGAAAACCAATTAAGAGAAAGTTTTGATTTTGATGGAACTGGTATAGAAATAGAATATAGAGCTAGAAAGGAGTAATTTTATGAGTAAAGTGGCTTTTTTAGGAGCAGGAAGTTTTGGAACTTCTTTAGGTATATTATTGGGGAATAAAGGTGTTACGGTTTCTCTGTGGGATAGAGATGAAAATGTAATAAATGACATTAACGTAAACAGAAAAAATGATAAATATATAAAAGATTTAAATATTCCTACGAATGTCACTGCTTATAAAGACTTAGATGAAGCTTTAAATGGGGCTGAATATGTAGTTCTTGCAGTACCTTCTCATGTTATAAGAACAGCTTGTAAAAACTTAAAAGGTAAAATTAATGATGATGTAATAATTATTAATATTGCTAAAGGAATAGAAGAGGGTACTAATTTGAGACTATCTCAAGTTATAAATCAAGAATTACCAAATAATAAGGTTGTAGTTTTATCTGGGCCAAGTCATGCAGAAGAGGTTTCAAAGGGAATTCCAACAACTTTAGTTGCAAGTTCAGAATGTATGGAATGTGCAGAGAAAGTTCAAGACCTATTTATGGATAAAAACTTTAGAATATATACTAATGATGATATCATAGGAGTTGAAATTGGAGGTGCTGTTAAGAACATTATAGCCTTAGCGGCAGGTGTTTGTGACGGTATAGGATATGGAGACAATTCTAAGGCTGCATTAATGACTAGAGGAATGGCTGAAATAGCTAGAATAGGAATTAAAATGGGTGGAAAAGCTGAAACTTTCTTTGGATTAACTGGTATGGGAGATTTAATAGTTACTTGTACAAGTATGCATTCAAGAAACAGAAGAGCTGGAATACTTATAGGTCAAGGGAAAACTGCTGAAGAAGCTATAGAAGAAGTAGGAATGGTTGTTGAAGGTATAAAAGCTTGTAAAGCCTTCTATGAGTTAAAAGAAAAAGAAGGAGTAACAATGCCTATAACTGATATAGCATATAAAGTTCTTTTTGAAGGGGCAAAGGCAGAAAATGCTGTAAGTCTTTTAATGGAAAGAGATAAGAAAAAAGAAGAAATATAAAATTAAATTTAAAAAGAGATAGAAGCTTTTCTATCTCTTTTTGTTTTAATTAAAAGTAGACAGTGTTAAAAATGTTTTTTATGTAGTTATAAAATTAGTTTAAGTCTTAAATATAAAAAAATAAAATTATTTAAAATAAATAGCATTAATTTAGATTTTTTTGAATAAATAATATTAATACATAATATTAGAAAGAGAAAGTTGAAGTTTAGATAAAGGAGTTAAAAGGTATATTCAATTAAAGTAAAAATATATTTTGCTAAACAGTATACTTTTTCAAAGTTTCTAATATATATATAGTGTTAATAATATTTATAGGAGGGTGTATCTTGGAAGATTTCAATATATACAAAGATATAGCAGAAAGAACACAGGGAGATATTTATGTTGGAGTTGTTGGGCCAGTAAGAACAGGTAAATCTACATTTATAAAAAGATTTATGGACTTAATGGTAATACCTAAGATTGATAATGCTTATAAAAAGGAAAGAGCAAAGGATGAATTACCACAAAGTGGATCAGGAAAAACTATTCATACAACAGAGCCTAAATTTGTACCTAATGAGGCAGTAGAAATTGCTTTAGATGATGGCATTAAGTTTAGTGTGAGAATGGTTGATTGTGTTGGATACATTGTTAAAGGGGCTAATGGTTATTTTGATGATGGAGAATCTAAAAAAGTTCATACTCCTTGGTTTGATTATGAAATTCCATTTGAAGATGCAGCTGAGATAGGAACTAGAAAAGTAATAACAGACCATTCAACAATAGGATTAGTAGTTACTACAGATGGAAGTATAACTGGTATAGAACGTGATGATTACTTAGATGCTGAAGAAAGAGTAGTAGCTGAGTTAAAATCAATAGATAAACCTTTTATAATTGTACTTAATTCATTATATCCAAGGGCAGAAGAGACTTTAGACTTAAAACAAGAATTAGAAATCAGATATGGAGTTCCAGTTCAAATAATGGATGTAGCCAATATGAATGAAAATGACATAAACGATTTATTTACAAAAGTACTTAAAGAATTTCCTGTTAAGGAAATTAATATAGACATGCCAAAATGGATTGAAAAATTAGAGCCTTCTCATTGGTTAAAATCTAATTTTATAGACATAGTTAAAGACATGTGTAAAAACATATCAAAAATTAGAGACGTTAAGGATCTACTTAGTACTTATGGAGAAGATTTCTTAGGAGTAGCTGATATAAGTGAGATGAATTTAGGAGATGGAACTGTAAGAGTTAAAATGACTCCTAAAAATGGCATCTTCTATAAAATAATAAGTGAAATGTGTGATGAAGAATTAAATGATGAAAGTGATTTAATAGCTTTAATCAAAGATTTGCATAAAGCAAAATCTGAATATGATAAGGTAGCTGAAGCAATAAATAGTGTTAAGGAAACAGGTTATGGACTAGTTGCTCCTCAATTATCAGAAATGAAGTTTGAAAAACCAGATATTGATAAGCAAGGTTCAAAATATGTTGTTAAACTTAAGGCTAGTGCTCCTAGTCTACATTTAATAAAAGCAGATATTCAAACAGAAATTTGCCCAATAATGGGAACTGAAAAAGAAACTCAAGAGGTATTTAAAACATTACTTGAGCAATTTGAAAGTGATCCGGAAAAATTATGGCAAAGCAATATGTTTGGTAAGTCCTTAGAAACATTAGTTCAAGAAGGTTTAAGAAGTAAACTTTATAAGATGCCAGATGACATTCAAAGTAAGATTCAAAAAACTCTTCAAAGAATTATTAATGAAGGTGAAGGAAACTTAATCTGTATTATTTTCTAAGTTAATTATTATATTTAAAGACCATATCAAAATAAAATTTGATATGGTCTTTTAAATTTTATACTGAAATAATTTTATGAAGTTTTAGATTGTAAGATATGTACATTAATTTAATTATTTTTATAATATATGTATTTTACAAAAAAGAAGATTAAATTAAAAAGAAAATGTTTTGATTTATTAGTTTTATAAAATTTGTAAAAAGATTATAATTATTAGGGGAATGATTAAGTTATTAGGGCTTATTAGTATTTAATATAAGTTTAGCTTTGCAAAGATTGAATAGAATTATTAATTTAATTATAATAAGCATTGTGACGAATGATACTTAGTCAAATAAAAAAGAAATTCGGAGGTACTCATGAAGAAAATAGCTGTAATTTTTAATGGTGGAACAATATCAATGAAAGTTGATGATAGAATAAAGGCTGCAGTTCCAAGTTTGACAGGAGAGGAAATAATGGCTATGGTAACAGGAATAGAAAGCTTTGCAACAATAGAGTCACATAGCTTTTCTTCATTACCAAGTCCACATATTACTCCAGAGATAATGCTTGAACTATCAAAATTTATAAATGCTTTAGTAGAGAGAGAAGATATAGATGGAGTTGTAGTAACTCATGGAACAGATACTCTAGAAGAAACATCTTATTTTGTTAATTTAACAACTAAGACAAGTAAACCAATAGTTTTTACTGGAGCTATGAGAAGTGGATCGGAGTTAGGATATGATGGACCAGCTAACTTAGCTGCATCAATATGTACAGCTGCATCAGATGAAGCGAAAAATAGAGGAGTTTTAGTTTGTTTCAATGGTGAATTAAATAGTGCTTCAGAGGTAACTAAGGCTAATTCAATGGCTTTAAACGCTTTTAGAACACCTAATTTTGGTCCAATAGGAATAGTTGATAATAATAGGGTAATATTTGATAGAAGAGTTCCACAGGAAGATTTTATACCATTAGAAGTTATTGATAAAAAAGTAGCCATAATAAAATGTGCTGCAGGGATGGATGGAGATTTTATATATCATTGCATAGATAAAAAATATGATGGAATTATACTTGAAGCTTTAGGAAGAGGGAATGTACCACCAACTATGGTTGAAGCAATAAAAGATGCTTTAGATAAGGGCATAGTTATAGTACTTACTTCAAGATGCTTTGAAGGAAGAGTAAGTGATAGCTATGGATATCTTGGAGGAGGAAAAAATCTTAAAGAGCTTGGAGTTATATTTGGAGAAAGTATGCCGAGTCAAAAAGCGAGAATAAAACTTTTAACTCTTCTTGGTTTTAATAAAGATTATAGATATATTAAACATAGTTTTGAGAAAGAAAGATACTAAACACATATATTTTTGAAAATAATAATAAAAAATATTCGATAATTATTGAACAATAACTTAAAATAGTGTACAATAACATTCGTAGACAGATGAATGGTTCATTTTATATAAAAACGTTCGTGTTTTGGGAGAGTGTTAATAGTAAACTTGATTAAAGTTATTATTCAGTAATTGGATAAAAGCTATTTTAAGTTTACTAAACTTAAAATAGCTTTTTTATATTTATGAACTTAAGACGAATATGGAGGTTTTTTATGGGAAATAAAATTCATGCTTTAAGGGAAGAAGGAAATTTACGTGTTTTACCTGAGAATAAAAGTGAATATAAGAGAGAATTTTTAGCTGGAACAACAAGTTTCTTAGCAATGGCTTATATAATAGCTGTAAATCCATCTATATTAAGCGCAGCAGGAATGCCAGCAGGTGCTATAGTAACGGCAACATGTATATCAGCAGTTATTGGATGTTTAATAATGGGGTTTTATGCTAAATTACCTTTTGGACTAGCTCCTGGAATGGGACTAAATGCATTCTTTACTTTTTCAGTAGTTATAGGAATGGGAATTTCTTGGGAAGTAGCTCTTACAGCTGTTTTTGTAGAAGGAATAATATTTATACTTTTATCATTATTTAAAGTAAGAGAGGCTGTTGTTGATGCAATTCCAATAAATTTAAAATATGCAGTTACAGCAGGGATAGGTCTTTTCATAGCTTTCATAGGATTTAATGGAGCTGGAGTTGTTATTGGAAATCCAGATACAATGGTTGCTATGGGACAAGTTGGTCCTAAAATGTTAATAGCAATGGTTGGACTTTGTATAATAGTAATTTTAGAAAAGAAAAAAGTTAAAGGTTCAATGCTAGTTGGTATAGTAGTTTCAACTCTTTTAGCTTGGGGATATGCTTTAATAAATACTGAAGCCGCAGCTAGTATGGGAATCTATTTACCAAATGGAATATTTAAATTTGAATCAATAGCTCCAATAGCAGGTAAAGTTAATTTTTCATATTTAACTTCACCACAGCATGTATTTAATTTTATAACTATAGTTTTCACATTTTTATTTGTTGATTTTTTTGATACAGTGGGAACTTTAATAGGAGTAGCTTCAAGAGCTAATATGTTAGATAAGAAGGGAAGAGTTCCTAATGCAGGTAAAGCATTAATGACAGATGCTATAGCAACTACGGCAGGCGCTTTACTTGGAACATCTACTGTAACAGTTTATGTTGAAAGTGCTACTGGAGTTGAAGAAGGTGGTAGAACAGGATTAACAGCTATAACAATAGGAGCTTTATTTTTCGTAGCAATGTTCTTTTCACCAATATTTGTAGCAGTACCAGCATGTGCTACTGCACCAGCTTTAATATATGTTGGATATTTAATGCTAACTAGTGTGTTAAAAATAGATTTTAGTGATATTACAGATGCAGTACCAGCATTTTTAATAATAGCTTTAATGCCTTTAACTTATAGCATAGGTGATGGATTAACAATTGGCGTTTTAGCATATGTAATATTAAATATATTACACAATATCTTTACTAAAAACAAAGAAGATAAAAAAGAATTATCAATGGTAATGATAGTTTTAGCGATTATATTTGTAATAAAACTTTGTCTACCATTAATTACTCAAATGATAGGTTAAGATAAAAATAAATTTTATTTAGAATATGTACTTTAAAAGACTTTACTATAAGATCGAGAGTTATTTAATAAAAAATAATTTGAGACTTAGGTAAAGTCTTTTTTATGTAGAAGAAATAAGTCTTAAAAAAATAAATGTTAACAAAATGTAAAAAATAACTTGTTATTACTTGGATTTTATATTAATCTATATTTAGATTATTTTCAAGGAGGCTCTCTTTATGGTTAAAAGTATGACTGGTTTTGGGAGAGCAACTAGTGAAGAGGGAAAAGAAAGAATATTTTCTCTAGAAATGAAGAGTGTAAACCATAGATATTTAGACATGAATATAAGAATGCCAAGAAGTATGGTTTCTTTAGAAGAAAAAATAAGAAATATTATTTCTTCTAAACTTAGCAGGGGAAAAGTTGATATCTTTATAAATTATAAAGATTATGCTAAAAATCAAGGAGCTGCTGTTTTAAATGAAGATTTAGCTAAGAGTTATGTAAATTCTTTAGAACAATTAAAATCCTTATTTCCTAATATGCAAGATGACTTAAGTTTATCATTAGTTGCTAGATACCCAGATGTAATAACTATAGAAGAAAAATCAGAAGATTTAGAAGCTATATGGGAAGAGATAAACTCACTATTAAATATGGCTGTAGAAAATATGATTTCTATGAGAAAAGTTGAAGGTGAGAAATTAGCTAGTGATATATTAGTTAAGTGTAGTTCTATAGAAGAAATAGTAGCTTTTATAGAAGAAAAGGCAGAGGTTATTGTTGCTTCTTATAAGCAAAAGTTAGAGGATAGACTTAAGAATTTATTAGGAGAAGTTCCAGTAGATGAAAACAGAGTGGCTATGGAAGTTGCCGTTTTTGCTGATAAAGCTTCGATTGATGAAGAGATAATAAGACTTAGAAGTCATATTAATCAATTAAGAAAAACTTTAACTTTAGATGAACCTATAGGTAGAAAGCTAGATTTCATAGTACAAGAAATGAACAGAGAAGCTAATACAATAGCATCAAAGTCAACAGATTTAGAAATAACCAACAAGGTTATAGATATAAAAAATATTATTGAAAAGATTAGAGAACAAGTTCAAAACATAGAATAATAGGAGGTAGCAAATGAGTATAAAGTTAATTAATATTGGTTTTGGAAACATAGTTTCAGCTAATAGATTAGTAGCAATAGTAAGTCCTGAATCAGCACCTATAAAGAGAATCATACAAGAAGCTAGAGATAGAGGTATGCTTATAGATGCAACTTATGGTAGAAGAACAAGAGCCGTAATAATTACAGATTCAGATCATGTAATTCTTTCAGCTGTTCAACCTGAGACAGTGGCTCACAGATTATCAACTAAGGAAGAAGTAGTTGTTGAAGATGATGAATAAGATACATAAGGATAATAGAGGTGTATTAATAGTTATTTCTGGTCCTTCAGGTGCAGGTAAGGGAACTATTTGTAAAGCCTTATTAGAAAAACACGATGATATATTCATATCAGTTTCTGCTACTACTAGAAACCCTAGAGTAGGAGAAGTTGATGGAGTTAATTATCATTTCTTAACAAAAGAAGAATTTAAACAAAGAATAGCAGAGGATGATTTCCTTGAGCATGCTGAAGTATATGGAAATTATTATGGAACTCCTAAATCAAGTGTTGAAAAAATGCTTGATGAAGGAAAAAACGTAATATTAGAAATAGATATACAAGGTGCTTTAAAAGTTAAGGAGAAAGCTACTGACGGAGTATTTATCTTTATATTACCTCCTTCAATGGAAGAGCTTAAGCAAAGAATAATAAAAAGAGGTAGCGAAACTCCAGAAAGTTTAATGACTAGATTTAAGTCGGCTTATAAAGAAATTAATTATGTGTCAAAATACAATTATGCAGTAGTTAACGATAATGTAGAAGATGCAGTAAAGAAAATAGAGGCTATATTATTAGCAGAAAAATGTAGAGTAGATAGATTAAAAGAAAATATATTAGAGTCAAAGGAGGACGAAATGCATGAACAACTCTATGATTAATCCATCAATCGTTGATTTATTAAAAAGGGTAGAAGATAGATATTCTTTAGTAATATTAAGTGCTAAGAGAGCAAGACAAATAATTGACGGAGCAGAAACTTTTGTTGATGTTGAGTCAAATAAACCATTAACAATAGCTATAAATGAAATAGATGAAGGATTTGTAAATTACAAAGACACTGAGGAGAAATAAGAGCTATGAAAGATAAGAAATGTGTTGTTGTAGGAGTAAGTGGAGGAGTAGCTGTTTATAAAGCCTTAGACGTTATAAGCAGACTAAGAAAAAAAGATGTAGAAGTACATGTAATAATGACTAAATCCGCTACTGAGTTTGTAACACCATTATCTTTTCAATCATTAAGCCAAAACATGGTTATAACAGATATGTTTGCTGAACCAAAGGCTTGGGAAATACAGCATATATCACTAGCAAAGAAAGCAGATTTAATGCTTATTGTACCAGCTACAGCAAACATTATAGGAAAGGTTGCAAATGGCATAGCTGACGATATGTTATCAACAACTATAATGGCAACAAAGGCGCCAGTTGTTTTTTGCCCTGCAATGAATACAAACATGTATGAAAATCCTATAGTTCAAAGGAACATAAGTCTTCTAAAGGAGCTTGGTTATGAATTTATAGAACCAGCTAGTGGAAGATTAGCATGTGGTGATGAGGGGAAAGGTAAACTTCAAGATACCGAAATTATTGCAGAAGAAACATTGAGAAGGTTACATTCTACTAATGATTTAGTTGGTAAGAAGGTTGTTGTTACTGCAGGACCTACTATGGTACCAATAGATCCAGTAAGAATTTTAACAAATAGATCTTCAGGTAAAATGGGATACTCAATAGCAGAGGAGGCCAGAGATAGAGGAGCAGAAGTTGTTCTTATATCAGGACCTACTTCTTTAAGAAAACCTAATGGAATTAAAGTTATTGATATTAAGACAAATGAAGATATGTTTAATGCTATAAAAAATGAATTTGAAGATGCTGATATAGTTATCAAGTCAGCAGCTGTAGCAGATTATAAAGCTAAAAATTATAGCAGTGAAAAGATTAAAAAAACAGGTGATGATTTAAATTTAATTTTTGAGAGAGATAGAGATATTCTAAAAACTCTTGGAGATATGAAAAAAAATCAAATTCTAGTAGGCTTTGCAGCAGAAAGTAGCAATGTAGTAGAAAATGCTAAAGGCAAACTAGAGAGGAAAACTCTAGATTATATTGTTGCAAATGATATAAGTAAGCCAGAAACAGGTTTCGCAAGTGATGAGAATAAAGTTACTATAATAAGCAAATCTGGTGAAGAGGTATCTTTAGAAAAGATGTCTAAAAGAGAAGTTGCAAAGAATATATTTGACATTATAAAAGGGCGCTAATTGCGCCTTTTTATTCTATATGAACAAGGGTGATTATTTTGGAGAAATTTGCTGAAGTAATTGTAAATAGTGAAGCTGTTACAATTGATAAGCCTTTTACATATAAGATTAAAGAAGATTTAGTTCATAATATAAAGGTTGGACATAGAGTTCTTATTCCTTTTGGAAATGGAAATAAAAAAATTGAAGGTTTTGTTTTAAAAATATTAGATAATGTTGAAAATAAAAGTATAAGATATAAATCTATATATAATGTTTGTGATAATGAACCCTTATTAAGTGAAGATTCTTTAAAGCTTATTAAATTTTTAAGAGAGAAATATTTATGTAAGTATATAGATGCTATAAGAGTTATGATTCCACCTAAAATAATGAGTGGAAATAAGGAAAAAACAAAACAAGTTATAGTATTTAAAAAATATATAGAAGAATTAAGTGAGCCACAAAAAAGAGCTTTAGAGCTAATTGAAGAAAAAAGTGGTGGTTTCACAAAAGCAGAATGGAATAAAATTTTTAATATATCAACATATATGATAAATAAATTAATAGAATTAGGTTGTACTTCTAGTGAAGAAGTAAGGGTTGGAAGGGAAAATTTAAGAGAGTTTAAGCCTTATCCGCCTAAAAGTTTAAATGAAGAACAGATAAGAGCATATGATACTGTTTTAGAAAGTGATAAAAATATATTTTTATTAAAGGGTATCACTGGAAGTGGAAAAACAGAAGTATATATGAATTTAGTTAGTTATATGCTCCTTTTTGAAAAGAGTTCATTAATATTAGTACCAGAAATAGCCCTAACTCCTCAAATGATTGAAAGATTTAAAGGAAGATTTGGAAAAGATGTAGCGGTCTTTCATAGTAGGCTTTCAGATGGAGAGAGATATGATGAATGGTATAGGGTTAAAAATGATCAAGTTAAGGTTGTTATAGGGGCAAGATCTGCCATATTTTTACCATTTAATGATTTAGGACTAATAGTAGTAGATGAAGAACATGAAAGTAGTTATAAATCAGATATGAATCCTAAATATAATACTATAGAAGTTTGTGAGTATTTAAGTGTTCTAAAAAATTGTAAGGTTGTTTTAGGTTCAGCAACCCCTAGTGTTGTTAGTTTTTATAAAGCACTTAAAGGGAATTATGAATTAATTGAACTTAAAAAGAGAGTTAATAATGGAGAACTTCCTAATGTATCTATTGTGGATATGAGGGAAGAGCTAAAATCAAATAACAAAACAATGTTTAGTAGGGATTTATATTTGAAGATAAAAGATAGATTAGAGAAAAAAGAACAAATAATTTTGTTTTTAAATAGAAGAGGATTTTCATCCTTTGTTTCTTGTAGAAGTTGTGGATTTGTTTTTAAATGTAACAATTGTGACATATCAATGACTTATCATAATAATGGATACTTAGTTTGCCATTATTGTGGAAATACTGAAAAGATGCCTAAGCTTTGTCCTAAGTGTGGCAGTAACTATGTCAAACATTTTGGGGTAGGAACAGAAAAATTAGAGGAAGCAGTACATCATTATTTCAAAGAAGCAAAGGTTTTAAGGATGGATGTAGATACAACAAGAAAGAAAAATTCTCATGAGGAAATTTATAACTCATTTAAAAGTAAGGAAGCTGATATTTTAATAGGAACTCAGATGATAGCTAAGGGCCTTGATTTCCCAGATGTAACCTTAGTTGGAGTTATGGCTGCTGATATGTCTTTAAACCTACCAGATTATAAGTCTAGTGAAAAGACATTTCAACTTATAACTCAGGTAAGTGGTAGAGCCGGACGTGGTGATAAAAAGGGAGATGTAATAATTCAAAGTTATTCTCCAGAACATTATGCTTTGACTTGTGCAAGGGATAATAATTATGAAGAGTTCTTTAAAAGAGAAATAAATGTAAGAAAACTTATGGCATATCCACCCTTTGATGATTTGTTTTTAATAAACCTAAGTGCAAAGGGAGAAATAAAAGTAAAGATTTTTGCAAAAAAATTAGAGATGTATTTACGTAATATTTTAAAAGAATATGATAATATATTTATATACGAAGCATGTCCTTGTTCCATAAGTAAAATAAAAAATGTTTATAGATGGCAAATTCTAATTAAGGGAAAATTAGATTTAGAGGTATGCTCTAAAATAAAAAAAGGGGTTTATGAATTATCCAAAGATGTTTATAATGAGATTAAGATTGGTTTAGACATAAATCCTAATAGTTTAATTTAAGGAGGAAGCTATTTTGGCAATAAGAAACTTAAGATTTAATGATGACGAAATATTAAGAAAAAAATGTAGAGTAGTTGATGACATTAATGATAGAATAAAAGTCTTAGTAGAAGATATGATAGAAACTATGTATGAAAATAATGGAGTTGGATTAGCAGCACCACAAGTTGGAATACTAAAGAGGATCTTTGTTGTTGATGCTATGGATGGAGCAGGTTCTAGAGTATTTATAAATCCAGAAATATTAGAAAAAAGTGGAGAGCAAACTGATGAAGAAGGATGCTTAAGCTTACCAGGTAGACATAAACCAGTAAAGAGAGCTAATAAAATAAAGATAAAGGCTTTAGATGTTAATGGAAATGAGTTTGTATTAGATGCAGAAGAATTTTTAGCAAGAGCTATACAACATGAATATGATCATTTAGAGGGAGTACTTTTTATAGATCATGAGCTTTAAGACTAAGGAGGAATATGACATGAAGATAGTATTTATGGGAACACCAGATTTTGCTGTTCCATCATTAAAGAGCTTAATAAATGAATTTGGAGTAAAAGCTGTTTTTACTCAACCAGATAGACCAAAGGGAAGAGGAAAGAAATTAGGTATGTCACCTGTAAAGGAAGTTGCTTTAGAACACAACATACCAGTTTATCAACCTTTAAGATTAAAAAATGAACCAGAAACTATAGAAGAACTAAAAAATATGGAACCAGACTTTATAATAGTAGTAGCTTTTGGTCAGATATTACCTAAAGAGGTTTTAGATATTCCTAAATATGGATGTATCAATCTACATGCGTCATTACTTCCTAAATTTAGAGGAGCAGCACCTTTAAACTGGAGTATAATCAAAGGAGAAAAGGTAACAGGAAATACAACTATGCTTATGGATGTAGGTCTTGATACTGGAGATATGCTTTTAAAAGATGAAGTAGAAATAACTGATAATATGACTGCAGGAGAATTACATGATATTTTAATGGAAAGAGGAGGAGAGTTATTAGTTAGAACTATAAAGGGCATACTTAATAATGAAATAACTCCAGAAAAGCAAAATGAAGAAGAAACATGTTATGCTTCAATGCTTAATAAAGAAATAGCTAAAATTGATTGGTCTCTTTCAGCACAGGATATTCATAATTTAGTTAGAGGATTAAATCCTTGGCCTGTAGCTTTAACTTCATATGATGATATTACAATGAAAGTTCATCAAACTAGAGTTGAAAAAGGGGATAGCAATAAAGAACCAGGAACTATAATAGCTGTAGATAAAACAGGAATTAAGGTTTCAACAGGCAAAGATATACTTGTTATAGAAAAATTACAGTTCCCAAATAGTAAGCAACTATTTGTAGAGCAATTTATAAATGGAAACACAATAGAAGTAGGTAAAGTTTTAAAATAATTTAAGAGGGTGATGGTATGTTTTATCCATATTATATTGAGCCAACATATTTAATACTTATACCAGCCATTTTAATATCGGCATGGGCACAATTTAAAGTTTCTAGCACATTTAACAAATATAGCACAGTTAGAAGTATAAATGGATATACTGGTGCACAAGTTGCAAGAATTCTTTTAAATGATGCTGGACTTCAAGAAGTAGAAATTCAACAAGTACCAGGAAGATTAAGTGACCATTATGATCCAAGAGCTAAGGTTTTAAGATTATCATCTGATGTTTATGGAAGCACTTCTGTAGCATCCATAGGCGTAGCAGCTCATGAAGTTGGGCACGCTATACAAGATAAAGAATCTTATTCTGCATTAGTTTTTAGAAATGCCATAGTACCTGTAGTAAACTTTTCATCAAGCTTATCATGGATTTTGTTTTTTATTGGAATATTACTTAGTTATAGTACTTTAGTAACTATTGGAATAATATTATTTTCAGTAGTTGTACTTTTCCAACTAGTAACATTACCAGTAGAATTTAATGCCTCATCAAGAGCATTAAAACTTTTAGAGGCAAGAGGAATATTATATGATAAAGAAGTAGATGGAGCTAGAAAGGTATTAAGTGCAGCGGCATTAACTTATGTTGCAGCAACACTTATGGCTGTTTTACAATTAGTAAGACTTATAGCTATAAGTAACAGAAATTCAAATGATTAGAGGTTAAAATATGAATGCAAGAAAAATAATAGTTGAAATATTAGACAATGTCTTATTAAATGGAGCATATTCAAATATAGAAATAAATAAGCAATTTGCATCTAATGATATAGATCCAAAAGATAAGGGATTAATAACAGAGGTTGTTTATGGAACAATAAAATACAAAAAAATGATAGATATAATTCTTTCAAGTTTTGTTGCCGATATTGGTAAGATAGATGAGAGTGTAGTAAACATATTAAGAAGTGCTATATATCAAATGAAATTCTTAGATAGAGTTCCTCCATATGCAATAGTTAACGAAGCTGTAAACTTAACTAAAGAAACTGCACCTAATTTAGCTAAGTTTGTAAATGGAGTTTTAAGAAATTATTTAAGAAATGAAAATAAAAACTTTAAAGCAGGATTAAGAAATAACGAAGCTTTATGTTATGATTTTTCTTTTGATAGATGGATGATAGAAATGTTTATAAAACAATATGGAAAAGAGGATGCTTTAAGAATACTTAGAGGATTAAATACAGTTCCATATGTAACAGTTAGAGTTAATACATGTAAAGCTGATTATGATGAAGTTTATGAAAGACTTGAAGAAGAAGGATATGATATAGAAGAAGGTGCATTTTCACCAGAAGCTATCATAATCAAAAAAGGTAGTGCAATAGAGAGAAATAAACTTTATCAAGAAGGTTTAATAACAGTTCAAGATGAAAGTGCTATGTTAGTAGCTCCTTTATTTGATTTAAAGGGTGATGAACAAGTTATGGATCTATGTAGTGCACCAGGAACTAAAGCAACTCATATAGGTGAGTTAATGATGAATAAAGGAAAAGTAGTGGCTTTTGATATTCATGACCATAAGTTAGCTTTAATAAAGGGAAATATAGATAGATTAGGTTTAACTAATGTTGAAGTTGAATTAGGAGATGCTACAAAGATAAATTCTAAGTATATTAACTGGGCTGATAGAGTATTATTAGATGTACCTTGCTCAGGTCTTGGAATTATAAGAAAGAAACCAGAAATAAAATGGAATAAAAAGAACAATGATTTAACAGAAGTTGTTAAGGTTCAAAAAGAAATATTAAAAAATGCTTGGAATTATTTAAGAGAAGGTGGAGAATTAGTTTACTCTACTTGTACTTTAAATAAAAAAGAAAATGAAGAAGTTATAGATTGGTTCGTAGAAAGAATTTCAGACTGCGAAGTAGAAAAAGTATTTTTAGGTAAGGCTGATAATGTGGTATATAATGATAACGGAAGTGTTACCATATTACCTAATAAGTACATGGATGGTTTCTTTATTGCTAAGCTTAAGAAAAAAGAAAGTAAATAGCAAAAAGGATAAACATGGAAGGTGAGACTGTATGAAAAACATCTTAGATTTTACATTAGAAGAGTTAAAAGAGTGGATGAAGGAAAATGGAGAGAGTGCTTTTAGAGCAAAGCAAATCTTCGATTGGATATACAAAAAGGAAGTATTTAATTTTGAAGAAATGAAAAATATTTCAAAAGCTCTAATTGGCAAGCTTTCAGAAAATTTTTATATAGGTATCCCTGAAGTTATAGATTATTTATCATCTAATGAAGATGGTACTAGAAAAATCCTTTTAGGATTAGGTGATGGAAACATAATAGAATGCGTTATTATGAGATATAAATATGGTAATTCTATTTGTGTTTCCACACAAATAGGATGTAGAATGGGATGTAAATTCTGTGCATCTACCTTAGAAGGAATGGTAAGAAATTTAACTGCAGGAGAAATATTATCAGAAGTTTTAATTGGACAAAAACTTCTAGGTGAGAGAATATCTAATATAGTTTTAATGGGAAGTGGAGAACCCTTAGACAATTATGATAATGTTATGAAGTTCTTGGAGCTTGTTAATGCTGATTATGGCTTAAATATAGGGCAAAGACATATAACATTATCAACATGTGGTCTTGTGCCAAAAATTCGTGAAATGGCTGATAAAGAAATGCAAGTAACTTTAGCAATTTCATTACATGCTGTTTCAGATGAAAAGAGAAAAACAATAATGCCAATAGCTAATAAGTATTCAATTAGTGAGATTTTAGACGCTTGTAATTATTATATTGAGAAAACAGGAAGAAGAATAACTTTTGAATATTCTTTAGTTAGTGGAGTTAATGATACTAAAGAAGATGCTAAGAGCTTAGGAAGATTATTAAAAGGCATGCTTTGTCATGTTAATTTAATTCCTGTAAATGAAATAAAGGAAAATGAGTTTAAAAAATCTACTAAGAAGGATATAGAAACATTTTTAAATACTCTTAAAACATATGGAGTAGAAGCTACAGTAAGAAGAGAGATGGGCTCAGATATAAATGCAGCCTGTGGTCAATTGAGAAGAAGCTATATTAAGTCAAAAGGGTTAAAGCTGTAGGGGGAAATATTTATGTTAGGATTTGTAACAGATAAAGGAAATGTTAGAGAATTAAATGAAGATTTTTTATCTTATTCTAGAGAAGATGAATTTTCAATATATGTAGTTGGTGATGGAATGGGTGGACATAATGCTGGAGAAGTAGCTAGTAAGAGAGCTGTGGAAAGCATTATTTGTTTTGTTAAAGAAAATTTCGGTATTATACCATTAGATAATCTTTTAAAAGATGCAATTTTACATGCGAATGCTAAAATATATAGTATGAGTCAAGAAAGTTCTGGTTTATCTGGTATGGGTACAACAATAACAGCTATATTAGAGGTTAAAAACATAGTTTACATTGCCAATGTTGGTGATAGTGCTTGTTTTGGTATTAATGAAAATGGAATAAAAAAATTAACAAAGGATCATTCCTTAGTTCAAGAACTTGTTGATAGTGGTTGCATTACAGAGGGGGAAGCTAAAAATCATCCAAGAAAAAATGTAATAACTAGAGCTATAGGAACTAATTCAAATGTTGATGTTGATGTCTTTAAAGTTGATAGACATGAATATAAGGCATATTTACTTTGTACAGATGGATTAAGCAATGATGTTGATGAGGATGAAATTTGGAAAAAAGTAATTAAATCTAATGATTTTGATAAAGCATGCAATGAATTAGTTGAAATGGCTAAAGCAAGGGGAGGAAAGGATAATATTACAGTGTTAGTTTTTGGAGGAGAGAAATAGAATGATAGGTAAAATCTTAGGGAATAGGTACGAGTTACTTCAGTGCGTAGGCGAAGGTGGCATGTCCTTTGTATACAAAGCTAGATGTAGAAAATTAAATAGATTCGTAGCTGTTAAAATACTAAAAGATGAATTTAAAAACAATGAAGAAATTGTTAGAAGATTTAAAAAAGAAGCTACAGCTATTGCTAACTTGTCTAATCCAAATGTAGTAAATGTATTAGATGTTGGAACTCAAGATGATATCAATTATATTGTTATGGAATATGTTGAAGGTAAAACTTTAAAAGATATAATTAAGGAAAAAGGCGCTTTACCTTATGAGGTTGCCATAAGTATAGGAATAAAAGTTGCTAAAGCTTTAGAATGTGCCCATAAAAGCGGAATTATACATAGAGATGTTAAACCACAAAATATATTAGTTACGGAAGAAGGAGTTGTTAAAGTAACTGACTTCGGAATAGCTAAATCTATGGATTCCTCAACTATAGCACATACTAATAGTGTTATGGGATCAGCACATTATTTTTCACCAGAACAAGCTAAAGGAACTTATACTGACTATAGAACTGATTTATATTCTTTAGGAATAGTATTGTATGAAATGGTTACTGGAGTTGTTCCTTTTAATGGTGATTCACCTGTTACTGTAGCTGTAAAACATATACAGGAAAAAGCAATACCTCCTAAGAATATAAATCAAAATATTCCTAATAGTTTAAATGATTTAATAATGAAAGCTATGGAGAAGGATCCTGTTAATAGATATCAAACAGCTAAGGAAATAATAGGTGACTTAGAAAAGATAAAGAAGGATCCAAACATTACAATATCATCAAAATCTGCAGAAGATGAGGAACAATTTACAAGAGTTATGTCTCCAGTTGTTGTTCCAAAAACTGAAACTAATAACTCAGAACCTGATGAGGATGATGAGGACGATGATGATGAATATTATGAAGATGATGAGGATGAAGATGAAGAAGAAAATAATATTCAAAATAAGCCTCAAAAAACTCTTAACAAAAATAAAAAGAAATCACCAATATTAATGATACTTGTAACTATTTTAGTTGTAGCATTAGGAATAACTCTTGGCTTCCTTGGTATGAAGAAATTTACAGAAGGTAGAAAAGATGTTAAAATACCTAATATTGTAGGAGAAAAGGCAGAAGATGCTAAGAGTAAGTTAGAAGGCTTAGGATTAAAGGTATTAGAAGTTACAGAAGAAAGTGATCAAGAAAAAGGAATTGTTTTAAAAGTTGATCCAAATGTAGATTCTACTGTTAAGAGCGGTAGCGAAGTAAAACTTACTGTTAGTGGTGGAGAAGCACAAATAAAAGTTCCAAACTTTGCAGAAATGAATTTAGATAGCGTTAAGAGAACATTAAAAAGTTTAGGTTTAGAGATTGGAACTGTTAACGAAGAATATAGTGATAGTGTTCCTAGAGGAGAAGTTATTTCTCAAAGTCCTAATGCTAATGAATCTGTAGATAAAGGTTCTAAAGTAAATGTTACTATAAGTAAAGGTAAAGAAATAAAAAATATAACTTTAAATATTCCAGATGTTTCAGGAAAAAGTGTAGATGAAGCTAAATCAATATTAGCTAATGCTGGTGTTGAAGCTAATGCTGTTAAGGGAGACCCTGCTAAAAGTGAAGGAGAATCTGGTAAGGTTTATAGTCAAAGTCAATCAGGACATTTTACAATTAAGCAAGGGGAAAAAGTAACTATAACAATAAATTACTACGGTGATTATGTGAAGCCTGAAAAACCTAAGCATAATGCAGGAGAACTTGTTGGAATGACTGGTGCTCAAGCTAAAGCGTGGGCTTCAAAAAATAAAATTAATGTAAGTGGAATTACAAGCGATACTGCTAAGGTTAAATCAGTAAGTAATTCTGGTGAGGTTGAAGAAGGAGGATCAGTTTCTGTAACTATGGAAGAAGAAAAGAAACCTGAGAAACCAGAACAATCTCAGCCAACACAACCAGAACAACCAAATCAGCAAGCACAGCCAGAACAATCAAAACAACCAGAACAATCTGGTAATAATTAATAAATAAGTTTAAATGTTATTTTTATTTCTAAAATAAATAAAAATTATAAGGTAAAAGGGAGTTAATACTCCCTTTTATTTTATATAGTTAAATAAACAAGAGAAAAACTTGATTTATAAATAGAAAATAGAATTAGAAGGAAAGGAAAAGAGTCTATATAATTATTAAGATTCTTGCATTTTATATTAAAATTTGTTTATTATAAGAATATATAATATTAAAGATAGGGAGGAAATATGGAAGGAATTATAATAAAAGGTATAGGTGGATTCTATTATATAAAAACAGATGAAGGAATTATTGAATGTAAAGCTAGAGGTAAATTTAGATACAATTCATTAAAGCCTATGGTAGGAGATAGAGTTACCATAAAAGTAGAGAATGGAAAAGGTGTAATAGAGGATATACATGAGAGAAGCTCAGAGCTTATAAGACCAACTGTTGCAAACGTAACACAAGCTTTCGTTGTATTTGCAATAAAAAATCCTGATATAAATTTAGATTTATTAAATAGATTTTTAACTCTTTGTGAGTATAATGATATACATGCAGTTGTATGTTTAAATAAAGAAGATTTATGTACAGAGGAAGAAAAAGAAAACTTAAAGGAATTAATAAATGATATAGGTTATGAGGTTCTCTTCATAAATGCCAAGGAAGGAAAAGGTTTTGATGCTTTAAAGGAAAGATTAGAACATAACATAACAGTTCTTTGTGGCCCTTCTGGAGCAGGGAAATCTACACTTTTAAATTCTTTTATAGATAGGGAACATATGGAAACAGGAAGTGTAAGTGAAAAAATAGGAAGAGGTAAGCATACTACTAGACATAGTGAACTTATAGATGTAGATAATGGATACTTAGTTGATACTCCAGGTTTTACAACTTTAGATGTTACTTTTATAGATAGAGATAGCTTAAAATATTGCTTCCCAGAGTTTAATGATTATAATAATCTTTGCAAATTTAATGGATGTAATCATTATAAAGAACCTAAGTGTGCTGTGAAAGAAGCAGTTGAAGAGGGTAAAATAAATAAGCTAAGATATGATTTTTATATAAAAACCTTAGAAGAGATAATAAATAGGAGGGGTAATTAATGGTTAAAATAGCACCATCAATATTATCAGCAGATTTTAGTATTTTAGGAGAACAAGTTAAGAGAGTAGAAAAAGGTGGGGCAGAGTTCTTACATATAGATGTAATGGATGGTCATTTTGTTCCAAATATAAGCTTTGGATTTCCAATAATGAAAGCTATAAGGAACTTAAGCAATCTTGTTTTTGATGTTCACTTAATGATAGAAGAGCCAGGAAGATATGTAGATGAATTTATAAGTGCAGGAGCAGATTTAATAACTGTACATTATGAAGCTGATAGACATATTGATAGAACAATAAATTATATAAAAAGTAAAGGATGCAAGGCTGGAATAGCTTTAAATCCAGGTACACCAGTTTCAATGCTTAAGAATTTAATACCTTCATTAGATATGGTATTAATAATGTCTGTTAATCCAGGCTTTGGAGGACAAAGCTTTATACCATATAGTTTAGATAAGATAAAAGAAGTAAAAGAAATGGCTAAGGCTTGTGGTAAGGAAGACTTATTAATCCAAGTTGATGGAGGAGTAGGTGCAAATAATATAAAAGAGATAGTAGAAGCTGGAGCTAATGTTTTAGTTGCTGGATCAGCTGTATTTAAAGAAGATAAAATAGAAGAAAACATTAAAGCTTTAAGAGAGGCACTATAAAATGAAAGTTCTTATAATAGCTGGGGGAGAAAAGCCTAGTAGTGAGTTATTAAAAAGTGAAATTAAAGAGTGTGACTTATTAATAGCTGCTGATAGGGGAGCTGAAGCCTATTTAGAAAATGGATTTACTCCAGATTATGCCCTAGGAGACTTTGATTCTATAGGAGAAGAATATAAGGATATATTAGATAAAATAAAAGTAGAAAAATTTAATCCTGAGAAGGATAATACTGATACAGAGATTGCTTTTTTTAAAGCAGTTGAATTAGGAGCTACAGAAATTGTCTTCTTAGGGGTTACAGGCACAAGATTAGATCATGTTATGGCTAATTTAGGACTTTTAAGAGAAGCTTTAGAGAGAGGTATTGAGGCATATATTATTGATAATAATAATAAAATTTACCTAAAGAATAAAGGGACAACTCTAAAAAAAGAATTTGGTGATTATATATCATTTCAAGCTTTTGGTTCTCCAGTAAATAATTTTTCTATAAAAGGTTCTAAATATGAACTTTATAATCATAAACTTTTAATAGGAGATTCATTATGTGTGTCTAATGAGTTTATTGATGAATATATTGATATATCCTTTGAAAAAGGTGAAGTTTTAGTTATATATTCAAGAGATTAAACACAATTTGAGTTTCTTCTGCATAAAATAAAATAAGAAATAATTTTAAAGGTAGGAGAGAGTTTATGAGAATAATGACTATTAAGTTACCAAAGTTCTTAGCTAAAATAGTTAGAATGTTTAAAGGTAATAAGAAATCTGATACATAAGATGGAAAAAATTAAGGGATAAGTAAAGCTTATCCCTTATTTTTATGCAAAATAAAAATGCAGTTATTAAACTGCATTTTAGCCAAAGATTTCTTATATAGCTCTTTGAACTTTTCCAGATCTTAAGCATCTTGTACAAACGTGAACAGTTTTTGGTGTTCCTTTAACGATTGCTTTAACCTTTTTTATGTTAGGAGCCCAAGTTCTCTTTGATTGTCTGTGAGAGTGACTGTATTGTACTCCAGCTACAACTCCTTTGTTACAAATCTCGCATCTTCTTGCCATTAAAAACACCTCCTTTAAAATGAAGATAAAATCTTCAATAGGACAGATAATATTCTATCATAATATATATTAGTTATGCAAGTATAATATTAAAATAATTCTTTAAAAATATGTTTCAAAAGGTATATAGTTCTTGAATAATCAAAGTATTTAATATAGAATATAGTATATGTAATAGGTTTATGTATTTATTTTTAAGTGACTTTTATAGGCAGTTAATATAGAATACAGTATATCTAATAGTTGAGGAGGAATCGCCATGATAGGATATTCAAATGAATATGGAAATGTGTCTTATACTGATGACGTTTTAGCAAAGATTGTTGGGTTATCAACAATGGAATGCTACGGAGTTGTTGGAATGGTTTCTAAGAGCGCTACAGAAGGCCTTTGGGAGTTAATGAGAATAGAAAATTTAACAAAAGGCGTAAAAATAGATGATAAAAATGATAAGTTAACAATAGAAGTATTTGTTATGGTAGAATATGGTACAAAAATATCTGTAATAGCAAACAATATAATTCAAAAAGTTAAATATAATGTTGAAAATTATACTGGGCTTAAAGTATCTAGCATAACAGTAAATGTTCAAGCGGTTAGAGTCTAGGAGGTAAAACAGAATGAAATTTAATAAAGTAAATGGGGAACACTTGTATTATATGATGAGTAATGCAGCGAATAAGCTAGAGTTACAGAGTGAATATGTAAACTCTCTTAACGTTTTCCCAGTTCCAGATGGAGATACAGGAACAAACATGTCTATGACATTTAGAGCTGCTGTTAAGGAAATCGAAGGAATGGATAGCAAAAACATTGGTGAAGTTTCTAAGAAACTAGCTAAGGGTGCTCTTATGGGTGCAAGAGGAAACTCAGGTGTTATTCTTTCACAAATTCTTAGAGGTATATCAAAAGGGCTTGAAGGAAAAGAAGAGGCTGATGCAAGTGAATTTGCTAATGCGCTTTTAGAGGGAAGTAAATCAGCGTATAAGGCTGTTATGAGACCAACAGAGGGAACAATACTTACAATTGTTAGAACTGCTGGTGAAGTGGCTGTAGCCTTAAAAGAAGATAATATAACTGAACTTATGAGAGAAGTATGCAGAGAAAGTAAAATTATGCTTGATAAGACACCAGAAATGTTACCAGCATTAAAGAAAGCTAAAGTTGTTGATTCAGGCGGAATGGGATTATTAATAATCCTTCAAGGAATGCAAGAAGCTTTAGAAAATGGATTAAAAGTAACTACAGGAACACCACAAGCTGTTAAATCTTCAGTAGCTAAAGCTCAAAGAAATGAAACTATGAGTGAAGAAGATATTAAATTTGGATACTGTACTGAGTTTATAATCTTAGGGGACTCAAACCATGCAGAAGAATTTAAATCAAAAGTTATAAATAAGGGTGATTCTTTAGTTGTTGTTGGATATGAGGATGTAATTAAAGTTCATATTCACACAAATAATCCAGGAAAAGTTCTAGAAGAGGCAGTTAAATTTGGAGAACTTTCAAAAATTAAGATTGATAACATGAGAGAAGAGCATAGAGAAATGCTTGAAGGTATGTATGAAGAGGCAGCTGAAACAGAGGAGAGTGTTGCAGCTGGAGAGTTTAAAAAATATGCATTTATATCAGTAGCAATGGGTGAAGGTATGAAAAACATATTTAAGGACTTAGGTGTTGACTATGTTATAGAAGGTGGTCAAACTATGAACCCAAGTACTCAAGATATGTTAGAAGCTATTGAAAAATTAAATGCTGAGCATATATTTATTTTACCTAACAATAAAAATATAATTATGGCAGCTAATCAAGCAGCTGAAATATCAGATAAGGATATAAGAGTTATACCAACAAAGACAATTCCTCAAGGAATAACTTGTATAACTATGTTTAACCCAGAAGCTGACGTTGAAGAAAATACTGAAGAATTAAAAGAAGCTATGGAAATGGTAAAAACAACTTCTGTAACATATGCTGTTAGAGATACTGAAGTTGATGGAAAAGAAATTAAAGAAGGTAATATCTTAGGCTTAGTTGAAGGTAAGATAAAAGAAGTTGGAGAAGATCCATATAAAGTAGCTGAAGATTTAATAGATTCTTTAGTTGATGAAGATTCAGAGTTAATCACTATATTCTATGGTAAAGACTGTGAAGAGGAAAAAGTTGATGCCTTAATTGAAAAACTAGAAGGAAAATATGAAGATTTAGATGTTCAATGTTATAAGGGTGAACAGCCATTATATTACTTCATAATGTCAGTAGAATAATTAAGAGTTAATAATTTTTAGTGGAATTTTAGTTTTTTAAAGCTAATATGAATAGAAATTTTATTATAGGGTTATAGCTATAAGTTTTATGGTTATAATCCTTTAATTTTGCAATTTTAAGAATGTAATTAAAGTATATTTATTTTTTATAGATGATTAAATTAGCTTTATTATTTAAGGAGGGGATTAGGATTAACATATATGATGACATAGGATTAGTAAAAGGTGTTGGACCTAAACTTAAAGAGAGACTTAATAAAGTTGGTATATTTACTGTTTTAGATTTACTTTTATATTTTCCAAGGGACTATGAATTTTTAAATGATGATATAAGTTTAAATGGAGATACAAGTGATGAAAAAGCTATTTTAAAATGTAAAGTCCAAAGTTATGGAAGTTCCATAAGAACTAGAAATGGAAAAACTTTAACCACAATTAACTTTACATATAATAATTTAAAGGTTATAGGGAAATGGTTTAATCAGCCTTATATAAAAAGGAATTTCATTTTAGGTAATGAATATAATCTTATGGGGAAATTTAAAAAGGTTAATAATACTCTAGAGGTTATTAATCCATTAATACCTTGTAAAGAAGCTAATAAAAGTGAGATTTTACCTATATATACTTTGAAAAATGGATTAACAAACAAAATTTTAGTTAAACTTATAAATGAAATACTTAAGAATATGATTATAAAAGAAAATTTACCAGATGAAATAGTGAAAAAGTATAAACTTATATCCTTAGATAAAGCTATAAGAAGCATACATTTTCCAGCGGGAAGAGGAGAGTTACAAAGTGCAATAAATAGACTTAAGTTTCAAGAATTATTCACATACTCCCTAAAAATAATAATGATGAAGGCTCATATAAAGAAAGAAAATAGCGGAATAAGTTTTAAAATGAGTCCTCTTCTTAAGGATTTAAAAGAGTCACTTCCATATACTTTAACTAATGCACAATCAAGAACTCTTAGAGAAATACTTCTAGATCAAAAGAGAAATATTGCTATGAATAGATTAGTTCAAGGAGATGTTGGATCTGGAAAAACTTTAGTAGCATTAATATCTATGTTTAATGTGTACATGAACGGATATCAAACTGTTCTTATGGCACCTACAGAAATATTAGCTAACCAACATTATGCTGAAGCTAAAAAATATTTAGATAAATTTGGAGTTGATATAGAGCTTTTAACTGGAAGCACTAAGGAAAAAGAGAAGAAGAGAATAAAAGAAAAAATAGCTTCAGGAAAAGAAATAATGTTAATAGGAACTCACGCCTTAATACAGGATGACGTTGAATTAAACAATTTAGGTCTTGTAGTAACAGATGAGCAACATAGATTTGGAGTAGAACAGAGAAGTAGGCTTATAAATAAAAATAAAAGAGCAGATGTTTTAGTAATGACTGCTACCCCTATTCCAAGAACTCTTTCCTTATATTTATATAGTGACTTAGATATTTCTATAATAGATGAATTGCCTCCAGGAAGAAAGCCAATAGATACTATGCTAGTAGATATGAATCAAAGAATGAAGGCTTATAACTTTGCTTTAAAAGAAGTAGAGAAAGGAAGACAATTCTATATAGTATCACCTTTAATAGAGGAAAATGAAAAGTTAAATCTAAACTCTGTTGAAAAAATTTATGAAGAACTTAAAAATGGAATCTTTAAGGATGTAAGAATTGAAATTTTACATGGTAAGATGGCTGGAAAAGATAAGGATAAAATTATAAATACCTTTAAAAATGGGGAAATAAAAGGTATAATATCTACAACGGTTATAGAAGTAGGTGTTAATGTACCAAACTCTACAATGATGATTATAGAAAATGCAGAGAGGTTTGGTTTAGCACAACTTCATCAGCTTAGAGGAAGAGTTGGAAGAGGAGAACATAAGTCTTATTGTATTCTTATAGCTAATACTAAAAATGATATTACTAGAAGAAGGATGGAAATAATGACAGAGAGTTCAGATGGTTTTTATATTGCAGAAGAGGATTTAAAACTAAGAGGTGCTGGGGAAGTCTTTGGAATGAGACAGCATGGGGATGAAGGATTTATTCTAGCTAATGTAGTTGATGATATAAATATATTAAAATGTGCTAATCAAGAAGCTAAATTAATAGTAAATAATATAAATGAAGATAATAAAAAGCTTTGTACAGAAATAATGAGAGGAATTGAAAGAAATAGTAGGTATATTTGTTTCAATTAGTAAATTGTTCAAAAACTAGTAATATGATAAAATAATTAAGGAAAATCAAAGGAGGACATTATAAATGAGAATAATAGCAGGAAAAGCAAGAGGAAGAAAACTATTATCACCACCAACATATGAAACAAGACCAACACTAGATAGAGTAAAAGAATCAATGTTTAGTATGATTCAATGGTATATACCTGATGCTGTAGTTATAGATGTTTTTGCAGGGACAGGAAGTTTAGGATTAGAAGCAGCAAGTAGAGGAGCTAAAGAATGCTACTTAGTTGATAAGAGTCCAGTAACATTCCCTGTTTTAAAGAAAAATATAGAAAATTTAGGCTTCGGAGATTTTTGTCATGCTCTAAACACAGATGCTTATTCTGCATTAAGAAGTTTAGCTTCAAGAGGTAAAGTATTTGATTTAATGTTTATAGATCCTCCATATATGAAAAATCTTATTCCAGAAGCTATAGAAATAATTGAAGAAAAGAACTTACTTCAAGAAGATGGGTTAATAGTTACTAAAATAGATTCAAGTGAAGAAATTTTTGAGGGAACTGAAAAGATAAAGCTTACAAAAGTTAAGAAGTATGGAAATACAACAGTTTGCTTTTATAAAATAGAGGAGGACTAAAATGAGAGTAGGGGTTTATCCAGGAAGTTTTGACCCTATTACTAAAGGACATCTAGACCTTATTGAAAGAGCGGCAAGTAAATTTGATAAGGTCATAGTTGCTGTTCTTATAAACATAAATAAAAAAGGTATGTTTTCTATAGAAGAAAGGGTTAATCTTATAGAGAAGTGCGTTGCAAAATACAATAATGTTGAGGTTAAAAGTTTTAATGGACTTTTAATTGATTTTGTGAGAAAAGAAAAAGCAGATGTAATAATAAAAGGTTTAAGATCAGTTACTGATTTTGAATATGAATTCCAAATGGCACTTATGAACAGAGAATTAGCAAATGAGGTTGAAACTGTATTTATGGTTACAAGCCCTAATTACTCTTATATAAGCTCGTCTGCAATAAAGCAGGTTGCAAGTTTTAATGGAGAAATAAAAAACTTTGTTCCAAAAGAGATAGTAGAGGATTTAGAAGAAAGGATTATTAGTTTAAGAGGGGAGGGATAATTATTAACATGGAGTCACAAGTTATTGAAATTTTAGATTACTTAAGAGATATTGTTGAGGGAGCTTCTAAGGTCCCTATAACAGGTAAGGTTGTTGTTGATAGAAAAGAAGTTTTAGAACTTTTAGACCAAGTGATTAATTGTCTTCCAGATGAGATTAAAAAAGCACAGTGGGTTTTAGGAGAGAAAGAAAGAATCTTAGCTGAAGCTAGAAAAGAAAATGAGAGTGTTAAGCAAGAAACTTATGAAATGATGAAAAAAAGAATTGAGAATCATAATATAGTAAAAGAAGCAGAATTAAGAGCCCAGGAGATAATAGCTAATGCTCAAAGACAAGCAAAAACTATTAGACTAGGCTCAAGAGAATATGCTGATGAAATATTATCTCAATTAGAAAATGAAATAACTAATAAAAGAGAAGAATTTCTTAATCATATGAAAAATAATATGGAGAAGTTTGCTATTGATTTCACAGAAGACTTAGATAAAGCAACTGGTGAAATAAGAAGCAATATTAAGGAATTAAGAGGCGATAAGTAATTTATATAAAATTGCTAAGCCAAGGGTTATTCCTATAATTAATATTATTGGAGAAAGCGTAATTAAAAATGAGCTTTCTATAAGGAAAACTGCAATATTATTTTTAAATATCATATAAACGAAAAACATAAGTACAAAGGCAATTATTCCTTGCAAAACTTTAAGTAAGAAGTATTTTATTATAGATACATTTTCTTTATAAAAGAAAGAAGAAGTTTGCATTATTATTGAAAGTCCACCAAAGGAACTTAAAAATGATAGTAAGAGTAATTTGCTAAAAAGTGATAAATTACTAGAAGCTATTATGTTACATCCATTTGTAACTTCTATGCTTCCTAAAAATAAACCGTTAAATATATCAGGAGGTATATTTAACATAGAACTTAAGTTTGTTAATGTTCCAGTTGAAATAAATAAGGTTTTTAACATACTTATTATTACTGAAAACATAATTACATATCCGCATAGGACAAGGATATTTAAGGAAGCATCCTCAATAGACTTTTTAATCACTTCTCCTATGTTAAAAGTAGATTTGTTTTCAGTAATGACTTCTTTAGAAAGAGAGAGTTTTTTCTCTCTTTTTTTATTTTTAGTTATTATACCCATAATAATTGCAGAAAGATAACTTGGTATTAACAATAAATATCCAAGAGTTGAATTGCCAAGCATAGATGTTCCTACAGCACCTAATAGAAATAAAGGGCCTATATTAGAAGCTATATTTAAAAGTCTTACAAATTCATCGTGGGGAATAAGCCCCTTTTTATATAAGTCAGTAGAATATTTTGCACCAAGTGGATATCCACAAAGAAAACTTGCAACTAAAGCAAAGCTACAAGGATAACTTAATCCCAAGGGTTTACATAGGATAGGGCCTAAGATCTTTGAATATAGTTTTATTCCATCTAAATTAATTATCATGTTACATATAACCATAAATGGAAACATAGTTGGAAGCACAGAGTAAAAAAATAACTTTGCACCAGACAAGGATGCTTCCATGGAAAGTTTAGGGTTTACTATAAAGTAAATTACTGTTAAGGTTAAAAATAAAGAAAAAATAATATTGCCTTTTATTTTTAATAATTTTATTAAAATTATACTTAGTATTATTATAAGTAAAAATAAAATACTATACATGGTTTCCTCCTTTTACGAAATCATATATAGTATTTATATTTAAGTACATATAATAATATTATTGTTATCTAAAAATAATAGGACTAATTAAATAATCACTGTTAATTTTAACTGATGGATTTAGAAAGCTATAAATATTAGTGGCTTTTATGTCAAATTCTAACAAAGGATCTGGTTTAGCTTTTGATAATTTATTAACGATGTTTATTTCAGAATTTTTCTTAATCTCTTTTAAAATTTCCCTTCCTTTATTATTAAATCCTAAGATTCTTACATAATTAGGAGAAGATTTTCTAAGAGAAAGAAGATCTTTATTTACATTTAATAGTACGTGACATAAAATTCTGTTTAATCTAGTGTATGAATAGCGCTTGCTTTTACAAAGGTTTATTAATTCATCTAAGGAATTAGCTTTTCCTATGTTTTGAATTATCTTATTATCTATGCCTTCAGAAGCCTCTGGTATTTCTTTTAATACATTAGGATTACTTACTATAGCGTATTTTACTAAGTCAAACATTTTATCTAAATCACTAAAAGAAGTATTTTTTAATAAGTTATAGCTATACTCAGGCATAAAATCAAGACTTTCTTCCATATTTGAAGTATAAATACTTTTTCTTATGGCAGAAGCAGAAGCTATTTCATTTTTTGAAAGTTCTTCATCATTGTAATCTGCTCCTAATCTTTGTATAGTAAAAGGTTTTATAGAACTTTGAAGCTTATAAAGGCTTTTACAATATTCAATGGCTAATATATTATTAGAAGAGTTTAGAACTTTTTCTAAGTATGAAAAATCAATTTTATAATTATTATAATCTAAGTACTTCATTAAAGCTTTACTTCTAGCTTTAGGAAAGGGAAGTCCTTCCTTTAAATAATCCTTTAAATATTCTTTAAATAGAGGAGGTTCATTGACAATAATTTCACTAAGTTTTTTGATTAAATCTATATCTCCACATTCTGACCCAAAACAAATATTATTAACTACATTTAAAGAATTAAGCAAAGATACTGCACCAAAGGCAAAAAATTCTGCTGAAGAAGTTGCAAAAAGGGTTGGAAGTTCTACAACTAGATCAACTCCAGCTTCTAAGGCCATTTTTGTTCTAGTCCATTTGTCAGTTAAAGCAGGCAAACCTCTTTGCACAAAGTTTCCACTCATAACACAAATAACTCCATCGCAATTTGTAATCTCTTTTGAACTTTTTAGATGAAGTTCATGACCTAGATGAAAAGGGTTATATTCAGTTATTATGCCAGTTATATTCATTTAAATCACCACTTTTTCCTGTTTTGATAAAACTATAATAACCTAATATATAAAAATAATAAAGTGTATATATTTATTAGAAAATTCAGATAATTTTAAATATAAAAACAATATTATGATACCGTTTTTTTGTTTGTTATCTGTTGAAAAATATATTAGTATAGGAGTATAGTATTATTAGTATTGTGTGTGATAACACATAACATCTGCTTTGACTTGAAAGGAGAAATGAACATGGAACTTATGAAACAAATATGGGAAAGTGCTAAAAATAATAGAAAAAAAATAGTACTTCCAGAAGGTGATGAAGAGAGAACTCTTGTCGCTTCACAAAGAATAAAAGAAGAAGGACTTGCTGACGTTTACTTAGTAGGTTCAGAACAAGTAATAAGAGAAAAAGCTGAAGCTTTAGGCGTAAACTTAGAGGGAGTAAACATAGTTGATCCTGAAACTTCAGATAAATTAGACAGTTATATAAACGAATTTTATGAATTAAGAAAAGCTAAAGGAATGACAGTTGAAAAAGCTGGGAAAATCGTAAGAGATCCTTTATACTTCGGAACAATGATGGTAAAAATGGGTGATGCAGACGGAATGGTATCAGGTGCTGTACACACAACTGGTGACCTTTTAAGACCAGGTCTTCAAATAATAAAAACTGCTCCAGGAGTATCTGTAGTATCAAGTTTCTTCATAATGATGGTACCAGGTTCACAATATGGAGAAGGTGGAATGTTATTATTCTCAGACTGTGCTGTTAATCCAAATCCAAATGCAGACCAATTAGCTGCTATAGCTATAGCTACTGCTGATACTGCTAAAAATCTTTGCAAAATGGATCCAAAGGTTGCAATGCTTTCATTCTCAACAATGGGAAGTGCTGACCATGATTTAGTAACAAAGGTAAGAGTAGCGACAGAAAAAGCTAAAGAATTAAGACCAGATTTAGATATAGATGGTGAATTACAATTAGATGCTGCTATAGTTGGAAAAGTTGCTTCACAAAAAGCTCCAAATAGTAAAGTAGCAGGAAATGCTAATGTTTTAGTATTCCCAGATTTACAAGCTGGAAATATAGGATACAAATTAGTTCAAAGATTTGCTAATGCAGAAGCTATTGGACCAGTTTGTCAAGGTTTCGCTAAACCAATAAACGACCTTTCAAGAGGATGTAGTTCAGAGGATATAGTTAACGTTGTTGCAATAACTGCTGTTCAAGCACAAGCAACTAAATAGTAATTGATTAGAATTTTATATAGATGGATAAAATTAAAATGAATTAAGCTTATTAATTTTAGTTTATAGGTTTAACAGGAGGAGTTTATAATGAACGTATTAGTTATAAATTGCGGAAGCTCATCATTAAAATATCAATTAATAGATATGGATACTGAAAATGCTTTAGCAACTGGATTAGTAGAAAGAATAGGATTAGAAGGCGCAAACTTAACTCAAAAGAGTGAAGGTAAAGATAAATATGAGATTGTAGAACCAATGAAAGATCATCAAGATGCTATTAGATTAGTTCTAGGAGCTTTAATAGATGAAAAACATGGTGTTATAAAATCATTAGATGAAATAAATGCTATAGGACACAGAGTTGTTCATGGTGGAGAAAAATATGCTGAATCTGCATTAGTTACAGAGGAAGTTATGAAAGATTTAGAAGAGTGTGCTAAATTAGCTCCACTTCATAATCCAGCAAATATAATAGGAATAAATGCTTGTAAAGCATTAATGCCAAATGTTCCTATGGTTGTTGTATTTGATACAGCATTCCATCAAACAATGCCAGAAAAAGCATTCGTATATGCATTACCATATGAATTATATGAAAAAGAACACATAAGAAAATATGGTTTCCACGGAACTTCTCATAAATATGTTTCAGCTAAAATTGCAGAAGCTATGGGTAAAAACATAGAAGATTTAAAAATAATCACTTGTCACTTAGGAAATGGTGCAAGTATAGCAGCTATAAAAAATGGTAAATGTGTAGATACTACTATGGGATTCACACCACTTGAAGGTTTAGTAATGGGAACTAGATGTGGAAATATAGATCCAGCCGTAGTTACATACTTAATAGATGAATTAGGATATACTTCACAAGAAGTAAATACTTTAATGAACAAAAAATCAGGAATATTTGGAGTTTCAGGAGTAAGCAGTGACTTTAGAGATGTTGAAGCAGCTGCTGACAAAGGAAGCAAAGAAGCTCAAATAGCTTTAGATTTATTCAGAAACTCAGTTAAGAAATATATAGGAGCATACATTGCAGAGATGAATGGATGCGACGTAATAGTATTTACTGCTGGTGTTGGAGAAAACTCAATCATAGAAAGAGGAGCTATCTGTAGAGATTTAGAGTTCTTAGGAATTGAGTTAGATGAAGAAAGAAACAATATAAGAGCTAAAGTTGCTGAAATAAGCAAAGAGGGTTCAAAAATTAAACTTTTCGTAGTTCCAACTAACGAAGAATTAATGATAGCACAAGATACAGTAAGTATTGTAAGTAAATAATTATAAAATGCTTGACTTTTAAATAGCTAGTTAATATAATAAGATATGTGTTGTTTAGGAATAAACAATGCATATCTTATGTTAAGGAGCGTGAAAGTAGTTATTTAACTACGGTGATTATGAAATTAATTTTTTCAGAAATATGCTCAAAAAGAGAAAGAAGAAAATCTTTAGATTTTGTTCTGGATTTAAAAAGCTTCGAATTTGAAGGCGAAAATATGAAGGTTATAAAGCCTCTACATTTTACTGGTGAAGTTATATCTAATGAGTCTTTTATAGAGTTAGTAGGTAACATTACTGGAGAACTTCAGATGAAGTGTTCAAGATGCTTAACTAATTTCTCTTATGAAGTATCAATAGATATGGATGAGAAATTTACAAATAATTCAAATCAAGAAGATGATTCTATTGCTTATGTAGAAGGCGACGAATTAGATGTTGCTGAAGCGGTAGTAGAAAACGTAATTTCAACCTTACCTATAAAAAGACTTTGCAGCATAGACTGCAAGGGGCTTTGTCAAAAATGTGGTATTGATTTAAATAAAGAAACATGCCAATGTGACAATGAAGAAATTGACTTAAGAATGGCAAAGCTAATGGACTTGTTTAAGTAATAAGGAGGTGTAACAATGGGAAATCCAGCTAGAAAAACGTTCAGAGCAAAAAGAGATTCAAGAAGAGCTCAAACTTTCAAGGCAAGCTTACCAGGTATCGTAGAATGCCCACAATGTCATGAAATGAAAATGGCTCATAGAGTATGTAAAAACTGCGGACACTACAAAGGTAAAGAAGTAGTATCAGTTGAAGAATAAAAGAAAGTCTTATGACTTTCTTTTCTTTATATATAGGAAAAAAAGGGGTGAAACTCATGAGAATTGCTGTAGATGGAATGGGAGGAGATCATTCCCCAAGTGCAGTAGTTGAAGGGTGTGTTCAGGCATTAGAAGAATTTAAGGATATAGAAATATATATAACTGGACCAGAAGATCTTTTAAAAGAGGCTTTTTCTAAATTTAAATACGATAAAGAAAGAGTTGCTTTTATAGATGCTAAAGAAGTAATAAGTACAAATGAGCATCCTGCTATGGCTGTTAAAAAGAAAAAAGACTCAAGTCTTGTTAAAGCTCTTAGACTTGTTAAGGATAATGAGTGTGAAGCAGTTATATCAGCTGGAAGCACAGGTGCATTTTTAACAGGATGTACACTTATTGTAGGAAGAATAAAAGGGGTTGAAAGACCTGCTTTAGCACCAGTTATGCCAGGTAAAAATGGTCCTTTTATGATAATCGATGCAGGAGCTAACGTTGATTCTAAACCTTCTTATTTAGTTCAATTTGCTAAAATGGGTGAGGTTTACTTTAAATCTGTTATGGATGTTAATAACCCTAAGGTAGGATTAGTTAATATTGGAGAAGAAGAAGAAAAGGGTAATGACCTTACAAAGGCTACTTATAAGCTTCTAAAAGAAGAAAAAGATATTAACTTTATTGGAAATGTTGAACCGAGAGAAGTTTCAACAGGAGATGTGGATGTCTTAGTTTGTGATGGATTTGTTGGAAATACTGTTTTAAAGATGTATGAAGGAGTAGCTTCTACAATATTAAGTATGATCAAATCAGAAGTTAAATCATCATTTTTAGCTAAATTAGGAGTACCATTCTTAGCACCAGCTTTAATGAACCTTAAGAAGAAAATGGATTATAAAGAATATGGTGGAGCACCATTCTTAGGTGTAAAGGGAATATGTGTAAAAGCACATGGTAGTTCTGATGCAAAAGCTTTTAAGAATGCAATAAGACAGGCAAGAAAGTTCCATGAAAATAACCTGATTGGGAAATTAAGTGAAGAAATCACTAAAAAAAGCTTTGATAATCAAAAAAATATTTAAAAATTACGTAATGCGTATTGACTATGCATTTTATATATAATAATATTTTATTAGATTAACTTAGGAGGTGAATTGAATGTTTGATAAATTAAAAGAAATTATTGCTGATAAATTAAGCGTAAACGAAGATGAAATAACTATGGAATCAACATTTATAGATGACTTAGGTGCGGATTCTCTTGATATAGTTGAATTAATAATGGCTCTTGAAGAAGAGTTAGAGATGGAAATCCCAGATGAAGATGCTGAGGGCTTCAAAACAGTAGGAGATGTAGTAGAATACATCACAGAACATACAGAGAAGTAATAAAGTCCCGCAATAAGCGGGATTTTTAATTTAAGTTTATTCTTGAAGTTGTTTCAAAAACAACTTGAAGAATAAACCTTAAGGAGATGAATTTTAAGGTGAAAGATATAAATTTAATAGAAGTTGAAAAACTTATAGGAATTGAGTTTGAAAACAAAGGGGTGCTTATAACAGCATTAACGCATAGTTCATATGCAAATCAATTTAAAGATGTAAAATATAATGAAAGATTAGAATTTTTAGGAGATTCAGTTTTACAGCTTTGTGTTACAAAATATTTATTTAATAATTACAAAGATAAATCTGAAGGTGAATTAACAAAAATAAGAGCTTTAGTAGTTTGTGAAAATTCTTTACATAAAGTTTCAAAAAACCTATCACTTGGTAAGTATATAAGAATGAGTAAAGGTGAGGAACTAACTGGAGGAAGAGAAAGAACTTCAATACAAGCTGATGCATTAGAAGCAGTAATTGCTGCAGTTTATTTAGATAAAGGAATTGAGGTTGCAAATGACTTTATTTTAAGAAACTTTAAAGATGTTATAGATAAGGCTATAAATGAAGAAATAATCTTAGACTTTAAAACTAGATTACAAGAAGTTCTTCAAAAAAATGGGGAAGTTAATATTGTTTATAATTTAGTTAAGCATGAAGGACCACCTCACAGAAGAAAATTCTTTACAGACCTTTTAATTAATAATGAGATTATGGGTCAAGGTGTTGGATTTAGTAAAAAAGAATCAGAACAAAATGCAGCTAAAGCAGCACTGCAAAGGTTAGGTGAAATTAAATGGGAAAAAGACACTATATAATCCCAATTTTTGTTCCTCATGAAGGATGTCCACATGATTGCGTATTTTGTAATCAAGGGAAAATAACTGGAGAAAATAAAGAGATTATATTAGGGCCAAAGTACAAGCAAGAAAATAAGGTTAATAGTGATTTTGTAAGAAAGACAATTGAAGAATATATAGAAACAATTGGTGAAGGAGATAGAATATTAGAGGTTTCTTTCTTTGGAGGAACTTTTACTGCTATTGATATAAATAAGCAAAGAGAACTATTAGCTGTTGCAAAAGAATATAAGGATAAAAAAATTATAGACTATATAAGGTTGTCTACTAGACCAGATTATATTGATGAGTTTATTTTAGATCATTTAAAAAGTTATAAAGTTGATATAATAGAACTTGGAGTTCAGTCTTTAGATAAGGAAGTGTTGCATAAATCAGGTAGAGGTCATGGTTATGATGAGGTTTTAAAAGCTTCTAAGTTAATTAAAGAATATGGCTTTACTTTAGGTCATCAAATAATGGTAGGACTTCCTGAGGACACTTTTGAGAAGGATATAGAAACAACAAGAGAGTCTATAAAGATGAAACCTGATATATGTAGAATATATCCTGCTCTTACAGTGAAAAATACTCCTATGGAGGATATGTACTTAGAGGGAACTTATAAGCCATATACTCTAGAAGAGGCTGTTTCTATAAGTGCTAAACTTTATAAGATGTATAAAGAAAATAATATACAGGTTATAAGAATTGGATTGCAGCCTACAGATAATATAGCTTTAGGTAAGGATATTGTAGATGGACCTTTCCATCCTGCTTTTAGAGAATTAGTAGAGAGTAGTATTATAAATGAAAATATATATAATATTTTAAAGAATAAAAGTGGAGAAGTAACTATAAGAATTAGCAATAAATCAGTTTCTAAGCTTTATGCTGATAAAAAGAGATACTTCAATGAACTTAAAGACAAGGCACAAAATTGTAATTTGAAGGTTAAAGTAGATAATTCTATGGAAGTAGATAAAATAAATATAGAAGTAGAATCGAAAGTATATAAAATAGATTTATAGTTATTATATGCCTTGGAGTTGATCTCTGAGGCTTTTTTTATTGATATTTTAATTGGCATAATATAAACTTATACCATGAGGAGTGAAGTACAGTGAGAAAAACTACGAGAGACAGGGTTATAAAAATTACTATTATTTTTGTTGTAATATGCTTTTTAGCAACTTTATTACCGATTATGTTTATGTAAGGATAGGAGTGAATATATGTTTTTAAAATCTCTTGAAATAAGGGGATTTAAATCATTTGCTGATAAAACAGAATTAAATTTTAAAAAAGGAATAACGGCTATAGTTGGGCCTAATGGAAGTGGAAAAAGTAATGTATCAGATAGCGTAAGATGGGTTTTAGGGGAGCAAAGTGCTAAAACATTAAGAGGAGCTAAGATGGAAGATGTAATCTTTACTGGTACAGAATATAGAAAGCCTATAGGATATGCACAGGTTTCTTTAACTTTAGACAATTCTTCAGGGGAACTCCCTTTAGATTATTTAGATGTAAAAGTTACTAGAAAATTATTCCGTTCTGGAGAAAGCGAATATTTAATAAATAATTCTCCTTGTAGATTAAAAGATGTTGTAAACCTATTTATGGATACAGGAATAGGAAAAGAAGGGTATTCGCTTATTGGTCAAGGTAAAATAGATAGTATTCTAAGTGGTAAGCCGGAAGATAGAAGAGCTATTCTAGAGGAAGCTGCAGGTATTGTAAAGTTTAAATCTAGAAAGGGTGAAGCTGAAAAAAAGTTAAAGAATACGGAAGAAAACTTAGTTAGAATAAATGATATAATTTTTACTTATGAAGAAAGATTAGGTCCTTTAGAAGAGGAAAAAAATAAAGCTTTAAGATATTTAGAGCTTTCAAATGAATTAAAGCACAAAGAAATATCATCTATTATGAGTGAATTACACAATATTGATGGTGTTATATTAAGGCAAAAAGAAAAGATAAAAGATTTAATAGCTTTTAATGATAAGCAAAAAGAAAAGTATAAAGAAGAAAGAGAGAAAATGTTTGCTTTAAAGGAAGAGTTAGACTCTTTAGAAGGCAGCCATTCTAAAAAGCAAGAAGAGTATTTTGCTAAAAAGGAAGAAATAAATAAAAGCTTAGGAAAAGTAAATCTTTTAAATGAAAGAATTAAAAATATAGATGAATTAATTCTTAAAAACAAAGAAGAGTTAGAAGAAAATAAGAAGAAATTACATGTCTTAATGAAGGAAAAAAACTCTATAGAGAAGGATTTTAATTCAAATAAAAGTAAGTTTGAAAAAGAATTAGAAGAAATTAATAACTTAGAAAAAGAAGTTAATGAACTTAACTTAAAATTTATTTCTAAGGAAAAAGAAATTAAAAAGATAAAGGATGAGGAATTAGAACTTTTAAAAAAGGTTTCCTTATCTAAAAATAAAATGACAATGTTAGAAAGTGAATTGAGTAACATAAATGAAAAACTTGATTCATCAAAAAGCAAACAAGTAAATTATGATAATTCATTAAAAATTAATTTGGCAACTAATTTAAATCTTCAAAAAGAGCTTCAAATTATAGAAGAGGAAAAGAAAGATAAAGAAAGAGAATTAAGGGAAAAAGAAGAAGAGTTTAGAGAAGGCTTAAAAATAATTAAGGAAACTCAAGCTAAACTTAATCAAATTTTATCAAAGGTAAATAAGATTGAAGCTAATAAAGAAATGCTAAAAAAATTAGAAAATCAATATGAAGGATACAACCTTTCAGTAAAGAAAATAATGGCTAGTGTAGATGCTGGACGTGTTAAAATAAATAAAAACAAATGCAAGGTTTTAGGAGAGGTTGTGGAAACTAAGGCTGGATATGAAACTGCCATTGAAGTAGCCTTAGGTGGAAGTATTTCTAATATTATAACTGAAGATGAGGAAGTTGCAAAAATTCTTATTAATCATCTTAGAGAAAATAAGTTAGGAAGAGCTACATTCTTACCATTATCAATAATAAGAGGTAAGAAGTTAGAACTTAGCAAAAACATAGTTGAAAGTGAAGGATTCTTAGGAATAGCTTCAGATTTAGTAAACTTTAAAGAGGTTTATAATAATGTTATAAATTATGTATTAGGTAAAACTATAATATGTGATAATATAGATAATGCTATAAAAATTGCTAAAATGCTTAATTATAGACATAAGATTGTTACATTATCTGGTGAGGTTGTAAATGCAGGTGGAGCACTTACAGGTGGTAGTCTTTATCAAAAAAACACAGGTATAATGTCTAGAAAAAACGAAGTTAAAGCTTTAGAGGATGAATTAGTTAGAGTAAAAAATGAAGAGCACATACTAACTAAAGAATTGGAAAATTTAAATAGGGATCAAGAAGAGTTAAGTATAAAAAAACAAGAAATTATAGACAAAATATATGAAAAGAATTTAGAGTTAGCGGACTTAAACAACAAGATTAAAAATGTTAATGATGAAACTTTTAAAATAAAAAATTCTATAAAATCTTTAGAATTAGAGCTTAAGGATATTGATTCAAGAAAGATTAAGATAGTTAAAGAAATTGAAATTATTAATGAAAAGATTAATCAATTTGAAAACAAAGAAGTAACTAATTCAGAAAAGGTGAAAGAATTAGATAAGAAACGTGAAGAACTTTCAAAAACTCTTTCTAAATATAAAGATAAGCTAACTAATATGAAAATAAATAAAGCTAAACTTCAAGAAGTTATTGAGGGAAGAGAAAAGGAAGCTAATAGAATAAATTCTTCTATAAAAGAAGTAGAAAATAAACTTATAAATATTACTAAGTACTTAGAAGAGATAAAAGCTAATAAGGAAGAAAGTAAAAAAGAAATAGTTTTATGTGAGAAGTTCATAAAAGAAGAGGAAGTAAATATAATTACTCTTGAAGAGAACTTTAAATCCTTTGAACTTAAAAAAGGTAAGTTAAAAGAGGCTATAAGCTCTGCTGAGAATATCTTAGAAGTTCTTTCAGTTGAAATAGCTAAAAAGGAAGAAGAAGTTCATAAAAATGATATAACTTATACAAAACAAGAAAATGAAAAAAATATTTTAAACAAAAGACTTCTAGAAGAGTTTAATACAAGTTTTGAAGAAGAGAAAAATAGATTTAAGCCTATTGAAGATATGAATTCTCATAAGTCAAGGATATCAACTCTTAAAGCTAGAATAACTGGTTTAGGAAATGTAAATGTAAATGCTATTGAAGAATTTAAAGAAATATCTGAGAAGTATAATTTTATGACAACAGAAAGAGATGACTTGGAAAAGGCTAAGGAAGAACTTTTGAATGTTATAGAAGAAATGACATCTAAGATGAGAGTAGTCTTTAGACAAAACTTTAATATCTTAAATAAGCTATTTGATGAAACCTTTAAAGAATTATTTAAAGGAGGTAGTGCAAAGCTTGTTTTAGGTGATGGTGATGAGCTTACAGGAAATATAGACATAAATGTTCAACCACCAGGAAAGAAGCTTCAAAATATTAATCTTATGTCTGGAGGAGAGAAGGTTTTATCTGCTATAGCCTTATTATTCTCCATATTAAAGATGAAACCTACACCATTTTGTATATTAGATGAAATTGAGGCTGCTTTAGATGATGCCAATGTAAGAAGATATGCAGAGTTTCTAGGTAAGTTTAGAGATAATACTCAGTTTATAGTAATAACACATAGAAAAGGTACTATGGAAGCTGCTGATGTTATGTATGGAGTTACTATGGAAGAGAAAGGTATATCTAAAATTGTTTCAGTAGACTTGGACAAATAGAGGAGGACAAAAAATGTTTGGAAAATTATTTGATAAATTAAAAACTGGATTAACAAAAACAAGAGATAACTTAACAGATAAAATAAATGAAGCTTTAAATTTAGCTGTAACTATAGACGACGATATGTATGAGGAGCTTGAAGAAGCACTTATAATGTCAGATATAGGAATGGATACTACTGTTGAAATAATTGATAGATTAAAAGCTAAAATAAGAAAAGAAAAAATAAATGATGTTGAAATGGTTAAACCAGCCTTAAAAGAAGTTATTGCAGAAATGATGCTAGAAGGAGACTCTGAAGAGGAAGAAGATGATAAGGAAAAGAAGGTTATGCTTATAATAGGGGTTAACGGAGTAGGTAAGACTACTTCAATAGGTAAGATAGCAGCTAGAAATAAAAATAATGGTAAAAAAGTTCTATTAGCCGCTGCAGATACCTTTAGAGCAGCTGCCATAGATCAATTAGATATATGGAGTCAAAGAGCTAATGTAGATATAGTTAAGCATCAAGAAGGATCAGATCCTGCGGCAGTAGTTTTTGATGCCGTACAGGCTGCTAAAGCTAGGGATGTAGATTTATTAATATGTGATACGGCAGGAAGACTTCATAACAAGAAAAATCTTATGGATGAGTTAGCTAAAATAAATAGAATAATAGATAGAGAATTAGGAGATAGAAAAAAAGAAACTCTTCTAGTATTAGATGGTACAACAGGACAAAATGCAGTTATACAAGCAAAACAATTTATGGAGGCTTGTCCTATTGACGGAATAATATTAACTAAGTTAGATGGAACAGCTAAGGGTGGAGTTGTTATATCTATTAAGAATACTTTAAATATACCAGTTAAATATATTGGTGTTGGAGAAGGTGTAGAGGATTTACAAAAATTCAATGCTAAGGAATTTGCAGAAGCATTATTATAAGAAAAAAATAAAAAAATATTTAGAAAAATTATTAATCATAAATGAATATATAGTAATTTATATAAGTAATCATCAGGTTTTTAAGCATAAATATCAAAAAAATAAGTGTTAAGTAAAAATACTTGACACTTATAAAATTATTTGTTATTATCTTATTCGTGAGCAAGGTGGTTATATGGAAAATAGATTTGAAATATCAATGTTAATAGATTACTATGGAACATTGCTTACGGAAAAGCAGTTTAATGTTATGACCCTTTATTACAATGAAGATTTGTCACTAGCAGAGATTGCTGAAATTAATAAAACCAGTAGGCAAGCAATTTATGATTTAATCAAAAGATGCTCTAAGCAACTTCATTCTTATGATGAAAAACTTAAATTATCAAAAAAAATTGATAAAAGGTATAGAATTAAAGAAGAGCTTATGGCAGAATTAAATAAGAACTCTAATTTAGATGAAAATATAAAAAAATATATAGATGAGAAATTAGAGGAAATTATAAACGCTTAGGAGGGTTAAGCATGGCTTTTGATGGATTAGCGTCTAAATTACAAGACACGCTTAAAAAATTAAAGGGTAAAGGTAAGCTAACAGAAAAAGATATAAAAGAAGCCATGAGAGAAGTAAAGCTTGCGCTTTTAGAGGCAGATGTTAACTTCAAGGTGGTAAAAAAGTTTATATCAAATGTTAAAGATAAATGTGTTGGTGAGGAAGTATTAAATAGTTTAACTCCAGGTCAACAGGTTATTAAAATAGTTAATGACGAATTAACAACTCTTATGGGAGAGACTGAGAGTAAATTAAAATACTCAGACAATGGACCAACAGTGTTCATGTTAGTAGGTCTTCAAGGTGCAGGTAAAACAACTATGGCTGGAAAACTTGCATTGCACTTAAGAAAGAAAAACAAAAAGCCATTACTTGTGGCTTGTGATATATATAGACCTGCAGCCATAAAGCAATTACAGGTTGTAGGAAAACAAATAGATATACCAGTATTCTCAATGGGAGATAAGGTTAAGGCTGTAGATATTGCCAAAGCTGCAATAGAGCATGCAAAAGACAATGGAAATAACGTTGTTATAATAGATACCGCTGGTAGACTTCATATAGATGAAGATTTAATGCAAGAGTTAAAAGATGTTAAAGAAGTTTCAAATCCTAGTGAAATATTATTAGTAGTTGATGCTATGACAGGTCAAGATGCTGTTAATGTAGCTGAGACATTTAATAATTCATTAGATCTTTCAGGAATAATATTAACAAAGTTAGATGGTGATACAAGAGGTGGTGCTGCTCTTTCAATAAGAGACATTACTGGTAAACCAATTAAATTTGTTGGTGTTGGTGAAAAGATGAGTGATATTGAAGTATTCCATCCAGATAGAATGGCTTCAAGAATATTAGGAATGGGAGATGTCCTTTCTTTAATAGAAAAAGCTCAGCAAGCTATTGACCAAGATGAAGCAAGTAAGTTAAGTGAAAAAATGTTAAATCAAGAATTTAACTTTGATGACTACTTATCAGCTATGGATCAAATGAAAAAGCTTGGACCTATAAATAAATTAATAGAGATGATTCCAGGTGTTAACACAAAGGAACTTGAAGGCATTGATTTTTCTCAAGGAGAAAAACAAATGGCTACAGTTAAGGCAATCATACAATCAATGACAGCTAAAGAAAGAAAACAACCTTCTTTAGTAATAGGAAATGGTTCAAGAAAGAGAAGAATAGCTAAAGGTTCTGGTACAACAGTACAAGAAGTAAATAAAGTCTTAAAAGGCTATGAAATGATGAAAAAGCAAATGAAGCAAATGAAATCATTCCAAAAAAATGCTAGTAAAAAGGGATTTTTAAGTAAACTTCCTTTTATGAAATAAATTGAACACACTTTTGAAGGAGGTGAAAATGTAATGGCAGTTAAAATAAGATTAAGAAGAATGGGTGCTCACAAAGCTCCTTTCTACAGAGTAGTTGTTGCTGATTCAAGAAGTCCAAGAGACGGAAGATTCATCGAAGAAATAGGATACTACAACCCAATCGCTAAGCCAGAAGCTGAAGTTAAAATAGACGCTGAAAAGGCTGCTAAGTGGTTAGGAAATGGTGCACAACCAACTGATATAGTTAAAAAATTATTCAACCAAGCTGGTATAAAATAGTTTTCCTAGGGGGTGAATCTACTTATTTTTAAGTAGGAATAATATGAAGGAATTAGTTGAAATAATTGCTAAGTCACTAGTAGATAAACCTGAGGATGTTCATGTAAATGAGGTCTTAGGAGAGGAATCAATCATATTAGAACTAAAGGTATCACCTGAAGATATGGGAAAAGTTATTGGAAAGCAAGGTAGAATTGCCAAAGCTATCAGAACAGTAGTGAAAGCTGCTGCAATTAAAGAAAACAAAAAAGTTGTAGTAGAAATCATTTAAAAAGAGTTAGGGGAATACCTAACTCTTATTTTATATACAGAAAAGGGGTGTAATAATGGAAGATTTATTAGTAGTTGGTCAAATAATAAACACTCATGGTTTAAGAGGCGAGATGAAAGTTATGCCTTTAACTGAAGATATGAGAAGATTTGACTATTTAGAATATGTTATCTTAAAAGGAAAAAAGGTTAAAGTAGAGGGCGTAAAATACTTTAAGGATAAAGTTATACTTAAATTAGAAGGAATAAATTCAATAGAGGAAGCTGAAAAATTAAAGAGAACTTATTTAGAAATAGAACGTGAAGATGCTATAGAGCTTGAAGAAGATGAATATTTCATAGTTGATTTAGTTGGATGCACTGTTGTTGATACAGAAGGATTTGAGTATGGAAAAATCAAAGATGTAATCCAAACTCCAAGTAATGATGTTTATTGGGTTCAAGGAAAGAAGGAAGTATTAGTTCCAGTATTAAAGGATATAGTTTTAGATATTAATATGGATGAAAAATTAATTACTATAAGACCTTCTGGAGAGTGGCAATATGAAGATTAATATTCTTACATTGTTCCCAGAGATGTTTGATATATTTAAACATAGTATAATAGGAAGAGCTAGGGAAAACGGCTTTATACATATAGAGACGGTAAATATAAGAGATTATACTTTAAATAAGCACAAAAAGGTAGATGATTATCCTTATGGTGGAGGAGCAGGAATGGTTATGACTCCTCAGCCAGTTGTAGATGCTATAAAGGCTGTTAAAGAGAAAAATAAGGGTAAGGTTATATTTTTAGGACCAAGAGGAAAAACTTTCAATCAAGAAATGGCTAAGGAACTTTCTAAAGAGGAAGAATTAGTTTTTGTTTGTGGACACTATGAAGGTATAGACCAAAGAGTTTATAAATATTTTGATTTAGAAATTTCTCTTGGAGATTTTGTGTTAACAGGTGGAGAAATGGCATGTATTCCAGTTATTGATAGCATATCTAGATTAGTGCCAGGTGTTTTAGGAAGTGAAGAAAGTTTCCAAGATGAAAGTTATTATGATGGGACTTTAGAATACCCACAATATACAAGACCTTTTGAATTTGAGGGAGAGAAAGTTCCAGAGGTTCTTATGTCAGGTCATCACGAAAATATAAGAAAGTGGAGAAGAAAAGAATCACTTCTTATAACTAAAGAAAGAAGACCAGATATGTTTGAAAAAATTAAACTTTCAAAAGAAGACATAAAATTGTTAAAATCAAAATAAATATATTGATTAAAGAATACAAGTATGATAGAATAAACTTCGTGCTAGTACCGGCGGTCCTCTGTCACAGAGTGTGTTAAGAACGTCAAAATTTTAGAAGATATCAAGGAGGAATGCACAATGAACGAAATCATAAGAGCAATCGAAAAAGAACAAATCAGAGAAGATTTAACTCAATTCAACATAGGTGACACTATAAAAGTTCACGTTAGAATTAAAGAAGGTAACAGAGAAAGAATCCAAGTATTCGAAGGAACTGTTATCAAAAAACAAAACGGTGGATTAAGAGAAACTTTCACAGTAAGAAGAGTTGCTTACGGTGTAGGTGTTGAAAGAACTTTCCCAATAAACGCTCCGATCATCGATAAGATTGATGTTGTAAGAAGAGGTAAAGTAAGAAGAGCTAAATTATTCTACTTAAGAGACAGAGTAGGTAAAGCTGCTAAAGTTAAAGAGTTAACTAGATAATTTAAACATAAACTGGGACTAGTGAATAGTCCCATTTTTTGTTTGTATAAAAATATTAGAATTTTACTTTAAACAATATTGATTTAATTTGTTTAAGATAATATATTGAATATAACCTAAAATAAAAAATGGAAGGGTGATTTATTATGGCAATAAACTGGTTCCCTGGCCATATGGTCAAAACGAAAAGAGAAATACAGAACAATTTAAAGCTTGTAGATGCCGTTATAGAAATTAGAGATGCTAGAATACCTAAATCTTCTAAAAATCCAGACATAGACACTCTATGTGCTGGTAAGCCTAGAGTAATACTTTTAAATAAAAGTGACTTAACTGATCCTAGGGTAACTAAAGCTTGGAAAGAGAGCTTAACTAATGATGAAACAATTGTTTTAGAAGTAAACGCTTTAAAAGGTGAAGGATTAAATGCTATAAAACCTGCCCTTTTAAAACTTTTAAAAGAGAAACATGATAGATTAAAAGCTAAAGGTTTAGCTAAAATCACTACTAGAGCTATGGTTGTTGGAATACCTAACGTTGGTAAATCAACATTTATAAATAAAATGGCTAAAAACAATATAGCTAAAACTGGAGATAGACCAGGTGTTACTAAGAATAAACAATGGATAAAAACCAAGTTAGGTATAGAATTAATGGATACACCAGGAGTTTTATGGCCTAAATTTGAGGATGAGATCGTTGGATTAAATTTAGCATTTACTGGAGCTATAAAAGACGAAATAATGGATACTGAAGAATTAGCTCTTAAACTAGTGGAAAGACTTCAAGAAACAAATCCAGAAGAGTTAATGACTAGATATAAACTTACAGAACTTCATGAAAATCCATTAGATAACTTAGATGCTATAGCTAGAAAAAGAGGAACTATAATGGCAGGTAATCAAATAGATTACAATAGAATTGCAGGAATAATTTTAGATGAATTTAGAGGCGGAAAAATAGGGAAAATATCTTTAGAAAAACCAGAATAGGAAGTAGGGTTTATTATGGATAATTTAATAAAAGATATGAGAGAAAATTTAAATTCATACTCTTTTAAAGTAGTAAGTGATTTAGTAAAAGAGTTAGATGTAAATAGAGATAACAAAGCTCAAATAAAAGAACTTGCTGATTTATTAAAAGAGGACAAAAGAAAAAATGTATCATCTTTAGGAAATAGATTAGAGAAAAATCTAAATAATCTTATTAAAGAAGAGGAAAGAGTTAAAAACATGTATCTTTTTGATAAGAGTTTTGGTGATTATAAGTATGTAGCTGGAGTTGATGAGGTTGGAAGAGGACCTTTAGCAGGTCCTATAGTTTCAGCAGCGGTAATATTAGATTCTAGTGATTTAGATGATATAATTCTTTACATAAATGACTCAAAAAAATTATCAGAACATAAAAGAGAAGAGTTAAGTGAGATCATAAAAGAAAAAGCCTTAAGTTATTCTATTTCAATGTGTGATAGCAAGGAAATAGATGAAAAAGGCATAGGATACTGTAATAATGAAGTATTCATAAAAGCTTGTGAAGGACTTAGTATAAAACCAGATTTAGTCCTTTCAGATGGATATTTAATAAAAAACTTTAATGGAGAAAATAAGCATGTTATAAAAGGTGATACAAAAAGTGCTTGTATAGCCTGTGCTTCAATAATTGCAAAAGTTTATAGAGATAATATTATGAAGGAATATCATAAAAAATATCCACAATATGATTTTGAAAAAAATGTTGGTTATGGAACTAAGACTCATGTAGATGCTTTAAAAGAAGTAGGACCTACAGAAATTCATAGAATGAGTTTTTTAAAGAATATTCTATAGTTATACTCTAAAAGCATCTTTTAAAAAGTTTAATTCATATTTTGAACTATCAATATGAAAGTTAACTTCAATAACATCAAATCTAATATAATAATTGTAGAGTTTTTTTATATGTAGATAGTATTTTGCTACATTTATTATTCTACCTTGTTTAGAGCAGGTTACTGATTCTTTTGGCTTACCAAAGGAGTTAGAAAACCTGCTTTTTACTTCTATAAAAGAAATTATTTCATCTTTAATAGCTATAATATCAATTTCTCCAGAGGAACAATTAAAGTTTTTTTCTAAGATTGAATATCCCTCTTTTTCTAAGAATTTTGCGCTTAAATCCTCCCCGTAGAAACCTATAGATTTATTATATTTTTTCATTTAAATCACCTCTACTGAATTTTTAACACTTAAGTACAAGTTTAAACATTTTAAAATTTTAATGATTAAAAAATTTTTTTGTGGTTAGTATGATTTTTGAAAGTATATCTTTTAAAGAAGGTGATTTGTATGTCTATAAGTTTGAAAAGTTCAACTTTAATAGGAATAGAAGGTGTAATTGTTAATATAGAAGTTGATATAAGTAAGGGGTTGCCAAGTTTTACTTTGGTAGGCTTAGCGGATACTTCCGTTAGAGAAGCTAAAGAGAGAGTAAGAGCAGCTATTTTAAATAGTGGTTATGAATTTCCTTTAGGGAGAATAACAGTAAATTTAGCTCCAGGTAATTTAAGAAAGGTAGGAACTGGATTTGATCTTCCTATAGCTTTAGCCATATTAATTGAAAGTGGTCAAATTCAAAGAGAGATTTTAGAGAATACTGTTTATTTAGGAGAATTATCTTTAGATGGCCATATTAGATCTGTTAATGGAGCTTTGTGCTCTGTTATATCTGGAGTTGAAAATAATAATGATAAGTTTATTATACCAATGGATAATTTAAGAGAATGTTCTTGTGTTGATAATATTAATTTATATGGTTTCTCTCATTTAAAAGAGGTAGTTGGATTTTTAACCTATAGAGATGTGCTACCTTATAAAAGAGAAAAGGAAATTTGTGCGTTAAAGGAAGATAATTCTTTTAATGAGATTTGTGGTCAAGAAAGTGCAAAGAGAGCTATGATAATTGCAGCAGCTGGAAATCACAATGTTATATTGCAAGGACCTCCAGGATCAGGTAAAACAATGCTTGCTAAAGGTGTTAAATCTTTATTGCCAGAATTAAATAAAAAAGAAATATTAGAGACAACAAGGATATATAGTGTTTCAGGACTTTTAAATAATACTAAAGGAAAAATTGAAAGACCCTTTAGAAATCCACATCATACTGCAACAAGGGTATCTCTCATAGGGGGAGGAAGAGATTTAAGAGTAGGAGAAGTTACCTTAGCTCACAATGGTATTTTGTTTTTAGATGAACTTTTAGAGTTTGATAGAAGAACCTTAGAATGTTTAAGAGAGCCTATGGAAAATGGAGAGATAACAATATCTAGGAATGTAGGAAGTGTAACATATCCAGCAGAAGTCATGCTTATAGGAGCTTTTAATCCATGTCCATGTGGAAATTACTTAAGTGGTTATGAAGGAAGAGTATGTACTTGTAGTGAATATGAACGGATTAAATACAGAAATAGACTTTCTAAGGCTATGTTAGATAGAATAGATATTTTTACTTCTGTTAGATATGCCTCTTATAATGAACTTAATTCAAGTAATAAAAAAGAAAATTTAGAGGATATAAGAAATAAAATTAAGGAAGCAAGAGAAAGACAAAAATTTAGGTTTAAAGATTTAGAAATAACTTATAACTCTCAGATGAAACATAGTCATATTCAAAGTTTAATAAAATTAGATCAAGAATGTCATGAAGTTTTAAATAATATATACACAAGATTTTCTTTAAGTAGTAGGGCTTTAGATAGAATTATAAAATTATCTAGAACCATAGCAGATATGGATGGCAGTGAAGATATTAAAAAAAGCAATATTTATGAGGCACTTAATTATAGAAAAAATTTAGAGGGAGAGGTTATATAAATGAAAGAGGTTGATTTAAATTATAAAATATGGTTTGGAAGTTTAAAGATTTCAAATAATATAAAAATAGAACTTTTAAATCAATTAGGAAATGAAGAAAATATATACATACATAGAAAGGATATAGAGGAAACGGGAATTAAATGCGCTAGTAAATTTAAAAATGATATTAACATTGATTTGAATAGTAGGGTAATTAATGATATAAATAAGAAAGACTATAAAATAGTAACATATTTAGACAAAGACTATCCTAAAAGACTTAAAAATATAGATGAACCTCCCTATATTCTTTTTTATAAGGGAGATTTAGAAAGAGCTGAAGATACTAATGTTGCCATTGTTGGATCAAGAAAATGCGATCCATATGGGAAAAGATGTGCAAGTCTTATAGCTTCAGGGCTAGGAAAAGCAGGTGTTGGAATAGTAAGCGGTGGAGCTTTTGGGGTTGATACTGAAGCACATAAAAAGTGTGTTGAAGAAAATTTTTATAATGTTGCCGTTTTGGGTTGTGGAATAAATTTAGATTATCCTGTCTATAATAGAGAATTGTATAAAAAAATAATTAAAAATGGATGTATAATTAGTGAATTTTTCCCTGATACACCACCTCTTAGATATAATTTTCCTCAAAGGAATAGAATAATAAGTGGATTATCTGAAGCAGTTATAGTAGTTCAAGCTGGAGAAAAAAGTGGATCTTTAATAACGGCAAATTATGCTATAAATCAAGGAAAAGATGTTTTTGCAGTGCCAGGAGATGTGTTTTCTTCTCAAAGCAGGGGTTGTAATAATCTTATAAAAGATGGAGCAGGCATATTTACTAATATAGGTGATTTATTAAATTCAATACCTTTTAAAATAAAAAAAGAAGGAAAATGTAATAAAGATGGCAAAAAAGAGGAAAATTCAGAGATTAACCAGTTGCTTTTAAGCATATTAGAGAATAATATTCTACATATAGACGATATTATAAGAGTAACAAATATTGACACATCTATCATATATGAGTTATTATGTGAATTGCAATTTGAAAATAAAATAGAAGTTATACCAGGAGATTATTATACAAAAATAATATGATAGTTTGAGGGGGTGAACACTCTGGATTTAATTCAGAGTTTACGATGGGTCAAAAATTAGTAATTGTTGAGTCACCAGCTAAAGCCAAGACAATAGAAAAATATTTAGGTAAAAATTATGTAGTCGAAGCTTCCATGGGACATGTAAGAGATTTGCCAAAAAGCCAATTAGGCGTTGATATAGAAAATGAATATAATCCTAAATATATAACAATAAGAGGAAAAGGTGAACTTTTAAGCAAACTTAGAAAGTTAGCTAAAAAAAGTGATAAGATATACCTTGCAACTGACCCTGATAGAGAAGGGGAAGCTATATCTTGGCACTTAGCTAATGTGCTTAAGATAGATGAAAACGAGAATTGTAGAATAGAATTTAATGAAATAACAAAGGATGCAGTTAAAAATTCAATAAAGCATCCAAGAAAAATAAATTGTAATTTAGTAGATGCTCAGCAAGCAAGAAGAGTGTTAGACAGATTGGTTGGATATGAAATAAGTCCACTTCTATGGAGAAATGTAAAATGGGGATTGAGTGCTGGAAGGGTTCAGTCAGCAGCATTAAAACTTATATGTGATAGAGAAGAAGAAATAAAGAAGTTCAATCCAGAAGAGTATTGGACTGTTGATGTTAAACTTAAAAAAGGAAAGAAGTCTTTCCCTGTTAAGTTAACAACTAAAAATAAGAAAAAGATAGAAATAAAAAATAAAGAACAAGCAGATCAAATAATAGATGAACTTAAAGAAAATGAATATATAGTAAGCAAAATAAAAAAAGGAACTAAAAATAAAAATCCTTTAGCTCCATTTACCACAAGTACTCTTCAACAAGAGGCAAGTAAAAAGCTTAACTTTATGACAAAGAAAACAATGTCAGTAGCTCAACAACTTTATGAAGGGGTTGAAGTTAAGAAATTTGGAACTGTAGGTTTAATAACTTATATGAGAACTGATTCTGTTAGAATCTCAAAGGAAGCTCAAGAAAAAGCTCTTAACTTTATAGATGAAACATATGGAAAAGAGTATGTTCCAGAGGAGCCAAGAGTATATAAAGGAAAGAAAAATATACAAGATGCACATGAAGCCATAAGACCTACATATGTTGAAATAACACCAGAGATTGCTAAGGCAAACTTAAGTAATGATCAATATAAGTTATATGCTTTAATATGGAAAAGATTCATAGCAAGTCAAATGGCTACATGTATATTAAATACTAATAGCTTAGAGATTAAAAATGGTGATTATACATTAAGAGCTAGTGGATCCACTATAAAATTTGATGGTTTCATGAAAGTTTATGAATATATATCAGGGGAAGAGGAAGAATCAGTACTTTTACCTGAATTAGAAGAAAATGAAGTTTTAAAAGAAGAATCAATTGAAGGTAAACAACATTTTACTCAACCACCTGCTAGATATTCAGAGGCTGCTTTCGTTAAGCTTTTAGAGGAAAAAGGTATTGGAAGACCAAGTACTTATGTTCCAACAATATCTACATTAATAAGTAGAAAATATGTAGATAGAGAGAAAAAGATTCTTATACCTACAGAATTAGGCTTTATAGTAAATGATATACTTTCAAATTATTTCAAGCAGATAGTTGATACTGACTTTACCGCAGAAATGGAAGTTAAACTTGATAATGTTGAAGCTGGAAAAGAAAGTTGGACTCATATAGTAGATGAATTCTTTACTCCATTAAAGGAAGATATAGAAAAGGCAGAAAAAGAGATATCTAAGGTTATTATAGAAGATAAAGTTAGTGATGTTCCTTGTGATAAATGTGGAAGACTTATGGTTATTAAGCATGGAAGATTTGGAGACTTCTTAGCTTGTCCTGGATATCCAGAGTGTCAAAATACAAAACCTATAGTTGAAGAGGTTGATGCAAACTGTCCATTATGTGGAGGAAAGATTTTAGTTAAGAGAAGTAAAAAGGGAAACAGATTCTATGGATGTAGTAATTATCCAGAGTGTAATTTCGTAAGTTGGTATGAACCAACAAATGAAAAATGCCCAGAATGTGGTTCATATATGGTTAAGAGATACTCTAAGAGTAAAGGTGAATATTTACAGTGTAGCGATAAAGAATGTAAATATGAAAAAATAATTGAAAAAAATAATGATGAAAATAACTCAGAAAAGTAGTTTTTAGTCCTTATCTCCACCAGTATTACTGGTTGAAATGAAGTATTTACTATGTTAATATTTAAATAATAAGTTTATTATAAGAATATTTTAAAAATTCTGAAATTTACATCTTTTGTAAAATGGTGCGAGGAGGATATAATGTCGACACTACTTAGTAAAACTAGAAGATTAAATAAGATTTTACAAAAATCAGGTACTGAAGCTATAGCTTTTGGAGATATATGCCAATTATTAAGTGATGTTATGTCGTGTAATGTATATTTAGTTGGAAGAAAAGGTAGAATATTAGGTTATTCTTTTTCTGAAAAATTTGAATGTGACATAATGAAAGAAAAAGTTGTTGTTGATAGAAAATTCCCAGAAGACTACAATAATAAATTAATAAACATTCAAGATACAATTGCAAACATACCTAATAAAGGAATATGTGTTTTTGAAGGGGTAGGCGAATGTTTAATCTCTAAAAAAATATCAACTATTGTTCCTATAGTTGGTAATGGAGATAGATTAGGAACTTTATTATTAGCTAGATTTGGGGAAGAATTTAATGATGATGACCTAGTTTTAGCAGAATATAGTGCTACAATAGTTGGGATGGAGCTTTTAAGAGCTAGACAAGGTGAGATAGAAGAAGAAGCACGTAAAAAAGCAGTGGTTCAGTTAGCTATTGGAACTTTATCTTACTCAGAATTAGAGGCTGTAGAACATATTTTTAGTGAGTTAAATGGAGATGAAGGATTATTAGTAGCTTCTAAAATAGCTGATAAAGTTGGAATAACTAGATCAGTTATAGTAAATGCTCTTAGAAAATTTGAGAGTGCAGGAGTTATTGAATCAAGAAGTCTTGGAATGAAGGGTACTCATATAAAAATATTAAACGAAAAGTTAATGGATGAACTTAAAAAGATAAAATAAGATTTGAAGAAGGTGTTTTTTGCATCTTCTTCTTTTTTTATATAATAAACTAATATTAATTAAATAAATATAAAAATCTATGATTTATAACTTTTATAAGAGGTTTAATAGAAATAAGTAATTTTTTATAATTAATTAGTATTTTTCAGTATATTTATAGATAATTTAAGATAAAATCAAATTAGGTGAAAGGTTTAAAAGTTATATAATATTATTTTATAAAAACTTTGAAAAATCTTGTTGATACTTTTATAACCCTATGTTATACTATCAAAGGTAACAAATACACACATTATCGAATCTATAAGCTGGTGCTACTTTAAGTAGTGCTTATAGTAAAGAAGATAGTGGAGGAAATAACCAATCTAGGAGGAAAAAATAATGTCAGTAATTTCAATGAAACAATTATTAGAAGCTGGTGTTCATTTCGGACATCAAACAAGAAGATGGAACCCTAAAATGGCTCCTTACATCTTTACAGAAAGAAACGGTATATACATAATCGATTTACAAAAAACTGTAAAGAAAGCTGAAGAAGCTTACAACTTTATAAGAGAAGTATCAGAAGCTGGTAAAGACGTAATATTCGTTGGAACTAAAAAACAAGCTCAAGAAGCTGTTAAAGAAGAAGCTGAAAGATCAAACATGTACTTCGTTAACCACAGATGGTTAGGAGGAATGTTAACTAACTTCACAACTATAAAAACAAGAATAAACAGATTAAACAAATTAGATGAAATGGAACAAGACGGAACATTTGACGTTTTACCTAAGAAAGAAGTAATCAAGTTAAAACTTGAAAGAGAAAAATTACAAAGAAACTTAGGCGGAATCAAAGAATTAGACGCTTCAAACATAGGAGCTATGTTCGTTGTTGACCCAAGAAAAGAAAAGAATGCAATAGCAGAAGCTAAAATATTAGGAATCCCAGTAGTAGCTATAGTTGATACTAACTGTGATCCAGAAGAAGTTGACTACGTAATTCCAGGAAATGACGATGCTATAAGAGCAGTTAAATTAATAGCTGGTAAAATGGCAGACGCTATAATCGAAGGAAGACAAGGCGAGCAATTAGCAGAGTAATATTAAGATAAATACTGAAAAGGTAGATGAAGCTCTCTGCTTCGTTTACCTTTTAATTAAATAGTCAGGAGGAATTTCAATGATAACAGCTAAAGCAGTTAAAGAGTTAAGAGAAAGAACTGGCGCAGGAATGATGGATTGTAAAAAAGCGCTAACTGAAACTAATGGAGATATGGAAAAAGCAGTTGAAGTTTTAAGAGAAAAAGGATTAGCAGCTGCAGCTAAAAAAGCTGGAAGAGTAGCAGCTGAAGGTATCGTTAAAACTTACGTATCAGAAGATATGAAAAAAGGTTCAATAGTTGAAATCAACTGTGAAACTGACTTCGTTGCTTTAAACGAAGAATTCGTTGGATTTGCAGGAAGAGTAGCAGAATTAGTTGCTAACTCAAATGTAAACACTGTAGAAGAATTATTAGCAGAAAAATTAGACGGAGACAAAACTGTTCAAGAAGTTTTAACTGAGTTAATTGCTAAGATCGGTGAAAACATGAGCGTAAGAAGATTCGAAAGATTCTCTGTTGAAAGCGGATTAGTTCAAAGCTACATCCACGGTGGTGGAAGAATAGGTGTTATGGCTGAATTAGCATGTGAAGCTTCATCACCAGTATTAGCTGAAGTTGCTAAAGATGTTTGTATGCAAATAGCTGCTGCTAACCCACTATTCTTATCAGAAGCTGATGTTGATCAAGAATCTTTAGAAAAAGAAAAAGAAATATACAGAGCTCAAGCTCTTAACGAAGGTAAACCAGAGCACATCGTTGATAAGATGGTAATGGGAAGAATCAAAAAATACTGTAAAGAAGTTTGTCTTTTAGATCAAGCTTGGGTAAAAGATGGCGACAAATCAATCGCTAAATTATTAGAAGAAAAATCAAAAGAAGTAGGTTCTCCAATAACTATAACTAAGTTCGTAAGATTCGAAAGAGGAGAAGGAATCGAAAAGAAAGAAGAAAACTTCGCTGAAGAAGTAGCTAAAATGGGCGGAAAATAATAACATAAGAGAACACATTGTGTTCTCTTTTTTTAGAATATAGATATAAAAAATTAACAAAAATAGAGAATTCAGCGTTTTGGAGGTTTAAGATGGGAACTTGTAAATACAAAAGAGTTATGCTTAAGTTATCAGGTGAGGCTTTAGCAGGCGAAAATGGTTTTGGAATAGATTTTAATATAGCAATGAACATAGCAAAGGCTGTAAAAGAGCTTGTTGATATGGGAATAGAAGTAGGCGCAGTTGTAGGTGGCGGAAACATATGGAGAGGTAGAAGTGGAGAAGGCATGGATAGAACTACTGCTGACTATATGGGAATGCTAGCTACTTCAATAAATGCTTTAGCACTTCAAGATTCATTAGAATCTTTAGGGGTAGACACTAGAGTACAAACTGCTATAGAAATGAAGGAAATAGCAGAGCCATATATAAGAAGAAGAGCTATGAGACACTTAGAAAAAGGTAGAGTAGTAATATTCGGAGCAGGAACAGGAAACCCTTATTTTTCAACTGATACAGCAGCAGCATTAAGAGCCGCTGAAATAGAAGCTGATGTAATATTATTAGCTAAAAAGGTTGATGGAGTTTATGATAAAGATCCACATAAATACGATGATGCTAAAAAATATGATGAATTATCATATATAGAAGTACTTGAGCAAGGATTACAAGTAATGGATTCAACTGCAACATCACTTTGTATGGACAACAACATCCCTATATTAGTATTTGCTTTAGATAATCCTGAAAACATTAAGAGAGTTGTTTTAGGAGAAAATATAGGAACAATAGTAAGCAAAAAATAAGGAGGAGTTTTAAATGATTAAGGACGTTATAAAAAAATCAGAAGAAAAAATGAATAAAACTATAAATTCTTTAAATTCAGAATTAGCTACAATGAAAGCTGGAAGAGCTAACCCAACTATGTTAGATAGAATTCAAGTTGAGTATTATGGAAGCATGTGTCCTTTAAATCAAGTAGCTAATGTTTCATCACCAGAACCAAGATTATTAGTTATAACACCTTGGGAAAAACCAATGCTTAAAGAAATAGAAAAAGCTATCTTAAAATCAGATTTAGGAATAAACCCTAACAATGATGGTACTATAATAAGACTTTTAGTTCCAGAATTAACTGAAGAAACTAGAAAAAATTTAGTTAAGAACGTTAAAAAAGTTGGAGAGCAAGCTAAGGTTGCTATAAGATCTATAAGAAAAGATGCAAATGATAAAGTTAAAAACTTCAAAAAAGAAGGAACTATAACTGAAGATGAAATGAAAAAGGGTGAAGATGACATCCAAAAAGTAACAGATAAGTTTGTTAAAGAAATAGATACTATAGTGGCAGCTAAAGAAAAAGAGATTATGTCAATTTAATTTAAAAAACCTGCTCTTTAGCAGGTTTTTTATTTTATAATTGAATTATAAGGAGGAACCTTCTATGTTAGATTTTTTTAGTAAAAAAGGAAATGAAGATTCAGAAGAAATAGTTCTAATTGAAGATAAAATGCCAAAGCATATTGCCATAATAATGGATGGTAATGGAAGATGGGCAAAAAAAAGAGGTCTTCCAAGAACTATGGGACATAGAGCTGGGGTTAAGACTATAAAAACTATTGTAAAAGAATGCGATAAATTAGGAGTGAAATATTTAACTTTATATGCTTTCTCTACTGAAAACTGGAAAAGACCAGAAGATGAAGTTAATGCTCTTATGAAGTTAGTTGTTGAATTTATAAAAAATGAAATTGATGAACTTCATCAAAACGGAGTAAGGGTACAAACTATAGGTGATTTATCAAGATTCCCAGAAGAACCTAAAAAAGCTATACTTTGGGCTATGGAAAAAACTAAAGATAACACTGGAGTAGTTTTAAGCTTAGCATTAAATTATGGTGGAAGAAATGAAATAGTTAGAGGTATAAAATCTGTAATAGAAGATGTTAAAGCGGGCAAAATAAGTATAGATGATATAAACGAAGATATGTTTGATGACTATCTTTATACTAAGGGAATGCCAGATCCAGATCTTATAATAAGGCCAAGTGGAGAACAAAGACTTAGCAACTTCTTATTATGGCAATGTGCATACTCAGAATTTTGGTATTCTCAAATAAACTGGCCAGATTTTAATGGTGAAGATTTAAGAAAAGCTATTTTTGATTATCAAAATAGAGATAGAAGATTTGGTGGAATTAAATAAATAATGAGGTGATTTGGGTGAAATCTAATAGCAGATATCTAGGCGCACTTATAATGGCTCCATTTATTGCTTTTATATTCCTAGGTGGAATTTGGCTTAAGCTATTTACTATTGCTCTTTCTTTTGCAGGATTATATGAATATTATAAAACTGTTAAAGTAGCAAAATTAAAGCCTATTTCCATAGGGGGATATATATTATTAATATTATATTACTTAACTTCAAATAATTTTGAAATGTTATCATTTTTAATAATAATAGCTACATTTATATTACTTTGTGTTCCTATACTTAATATTGAATATACATTTATAGATGTTGCAGTTACTATTTTAGGATTTATATATGTAGGAGTTTTCTTTAGCTTCATACATTTAGTAAACATCAAAGAAGGTGGACAATACCTAGTTTGGTTAATATTCCTATCATCATGGCTTTGTGATACTGCTGCATACTACTCAGGTAGATTCTTTGGTAAACACAAATTATGTCCAAAGGTTAGTCCTAAGAAGACTATAGAAGGTTCTATAGGAGGAATATTAGGAAGTACATTAGCTTGTGGAATATTTGGTATAATAATATCTAATAGTTTATCTTTAATACCTGTATATCATTATTTTATAATAGGTATATTATGTGGAGTATTCTGTCAATTTGGTGATTTAGTTGCTTCATCAATAAAGAGATACGCAGGAATAAAAGATTATAGTAATTTAATACCAGGACATGGTGGAATATTAGATAGATTTGACAGTATATTATTTGCTGGAACAATAGTATTCTTCTATTTAACACTTGTCTTAAAATTTTAATGCTTTAGATTTTCTAAAGCATTTTTTTATGCAAAGATTTATAAATATTAAATAAATCTGTATTTTATGTAAAAAAATATATACCTTATGTACTTCATATTGTAATAGTATTTTTTAGAATATATAATTTAGATATTCTAGAATATAAAAAATAGAATTTGCACTAGTGGAGAGTTTTATGATAAGAATTGGAATATGTGATGATGATAAGTCGGTTATTGAAAAAATTAAAAGTTATGTAGAAAACTTTAAAGAATGTAAGTGTCAAATAACTACTTATTGTAATGGAGAGAAGCTTTTAAATGAAAGAAAAAAGTTTGATGTAATATTTTTAGATATTGATATGCCAAATATAGATGGAATTGAAACAGCTAAGAGAATAAGATTATACGATAAATCAGTAAAGATAATATATATAACAAGTTATAATGAGTATGCAAATTTAGCATTTCAAGTTCATGCATTTGCATATTTAAAAAAACCAGTAGATGAATTAGAAATACATAAGCAGTTAAAAGAGGTGATATGTTATTTAGAAGAAGAGAAGCATGAAAAGAGTATAAGGTTTGTTACTACAGAAGGATTATTAACTTTAGAATTAAAAAATATCTGGTACTTTGAGTATATAGAAAGAAAAGTCTATATTCATTCTAAGGAAAAAGTATATGTTATAAAGGAGAAGATAACAAATATTGCAGATATAATGGGGAAATATGGTTTTATTATGCCTCATAAGAGTTTTGTTGTAAACTTGCTATACGTTAAATCTATAAAAGGGTATGATATTTTCATGATGGATGGAAGTATTATTCCATTATCTCAAAAAAAAGCTACTTACTTTAGAGATAAGTTAAATAGATTTTTAGAGAGTTGTCTCTTATTTTAAGGAGGAAATAAGGTGAGTAATTCAATTGAACTTTTAGCAAGTTTTATAAATATTTTATTAGGTCTATTTTCCACTTTTATAATATTTGATTTTTTAGGTAGATTTAAAAGAAGTATATTTTATCCAAAGTATATTTATATAATAACCTACATTTTATTTACAGCTTCTTTGTTTTTAGTAAATATAACCTTAGATAATGGAATTATAACTTTAGTAGTAACACTTTTAGGGACTGTATTTATAGGGCACTTTTTATATAATAATGAAAAAATATATATAATATATTATGCTATTTATGTAGTATCATTACTAATAATTCAGTGTATTGTCAGCTTATTGTTTAATTTTTCTTGTTATTATTTTGACATATATTTCTATAGTTCATTAATTTATATTAATACTCTTTCCTTAGTTATTCAATTTTCTTATTTAGGAATTTCAAGATTATTTATAATATATTTTAAAAATAAAAAAATTAAGAAAATAACAAAAGTTCAATATTTAAATTTTTTAGTTATGCCTTTGTTTAGCATAATATATATAATAACTTTGATGATGTATCTTCAAATCTATATAGAATTTAGTGATGTACTTTGGATAATCGTTAATATAGTATCAATAATTATTCTTAATATATTTATTACTAGTATATTTGAATCTATATCAAAAAATAATGAGCTTAAGAGTAAATTAATGATATATGAAGAAAAATCAAGAATTCAGTATGACTATTATATTTCATTAGAGAATAATTATAAAAATTCTAGGAAAATAATTCACGATATAAAGAATCATCTTCAAACAGTAGAAAATTTATATAAATCAGGAAATTATGATAAAGGAAAAATGTATACCGAGGATATGTATAAACTTTTAGATAAGTTTTCTCAAAAGCAATATGCAGAACATAAGACTTTGAATCTTATTATAAATGATAAGATGCTTAAAGCTCATAAGTATGATATTGATTTTCAGTGCAAAATTGGTGATATAGATTTAGAGTTCATTAAGGATATAGACTTAACAACGATTTTTGCAAATTTATTAGATAATGCTATTGATGAGACAAGATTAGGAAAAGATAGAAAGAAGATAATGTTAAAAGTTGATTCTTTTAATAATTTTTTAATAATTAATATTATAAATTCATTGAATAGTACACCAAAAAAGGGAAATAAGTTTTTAAAAAGCACTAAGCGAAATCATAGTGGATTTGGGTTAGAAAACGTAAATACGGCTATAGAAAATTATGATGGAAACATGAGAATAGATTTTGATAAGAATGAATTTAAAGTAAATATAATTATTCCAATTAATAATTAGGGGGGATTATATGGAATCATCAAGTATAATTTATTATATTTTAATAAATATAATAATCAGCTTTGGAATACCTATAGTAGCATTAATTTATTTTATATTAAAAAAGAAGGCATGTGTGAAATCTTATTTTATAGGTGTAATAGTTTTTTTTATATCTCAAATTACTCTTAGATTACCCATTTTGAATAATGTAATAAGTAATATGGATTGGTATATAGAGATATCTATAGTTTCACCAATAATAATTATGATATTTCTTGGATTAACAGCAGGAATATTTGAAGAGATAGGAAGATATTTAGGATTTAAAATAGCTTTAAAAAATAATAGAAGGTGGATAGATGGAATTGCATTTGGAATAGGTCATGGTGGAATAGAAGCTATTCTTTTATCAGGAGTTACTAATTTGAAAAATTTGTTTATGGCAATTTCAAAGGTAGATGGAAATGTTTTAAGTGTTTTGAATTCAAATGGACCATATATTCTTTTAAGTGGAATTGAACGTCTATTTGCAATTTTTATTCATATAGGATTAACAATGATAATCTTATATGGAATTAATAAAAATAAGAAAAGATATTTGTTCTTAGCAATTATAATTCATGGATTTATAGATTTTATGGTTTTATTATTATCAAGTCTAGGAATAAATATAATTTTAATTGAATTAATTGTAGGAATTTTTGCCTTGGGAGGATTAATAGTTATTATTAAATCTAAAAGATTATTTTAAGGAAAATAATGGAGGTATTAAAATGAAAAAAATAATATCTATATTAATTATAGCTTTATGTGGAATTTTATTTATTGGGTGCGGAGCACAAAAATTAAGTTCAGATTATAATGAAGAAGATTTAAAAGCTTCCTCAGAAAAAATTGTTAATTATTTAGTAGAAGGAAAATATGAAGATATAATAAATATGGGAAGTGATGAGCTGAAAAAGATAGCAACTAAAGAGCAGATAGAAGAGGCATATATGAACTTATCTTCTAAACTAGGCCATTACGAAGGAATAAAAAAAATTGTATTTCAAGAAACTGAAGATGGTGTAGTTGTGGCTGTAATAGCAAAGTATGAAAATGGTAAAGCACAATTTACATTAGGGTTCAATAAAGAGATGAACTTAACTGCAATCTATATGAAGTAATAAAGAATTTGGATGTGGTAATATGATTATATATTTTTTAGCATCAATAACTTTATGGATATTAGCAATAGCAATAGGTTTAGGAAAAGCTAATTTTGGGGTTGCAGGATATAATATTGCAAGCAAAGAAGAAAAAATTGACGAGAAAAAATTAAGTGGATTTATGAGGAAATTCTTATTTGTTTTAGGATTAATTTAATTAGTTTTACCTATTGCTGAGATTTTAAAATTTAATGAGGAGTGGCTTATTTTCTTAGTGAATGTAATATTTATTATTGTTACATTAGGTGGAATTATATATATGAATACTGGGAATAGGTTTGAAAAATAATATTGAAAAGCATGGTTAATCCATGTTTTTTATTTTTTTATGTAGAATATACTTAGAGTAAAATAATCTATGTAGAATATATTAGAAATAAATATAATATATTTATTATGTAGATAAGTATTAAGTTTTTAAATCAAATACTAAATTTAATAGTGAATATATAAATATTTGTTAAAAGAAAACATAATAAATGTATATTATTGTATTTAGAGATATAATGATATAAAATAATATAATAGGCTAAGTAGATAATTTTAGTCTATTATGTTTAAGGAAGAACTTAGGAGGAAAGAATATGAAGAGAATATCTATACTAGGGGTAACTGGTTCTATAGGAACTCAAACTTTAGATGTATTAAGATTTCATAAAGAAGATTTTGAATTAGTTGGTATAACAGCTAATAGAAATATAGAATTAACAATGGATATAATAAAAGAGTTTTCACCTAAATACATTGCAATAAATCATGAGGAGTCTTACAAAAAACTTGTAGATTTAGTAAAAAGCGAAGGTTTAAAATGTGAAGTTATCTATGGTATGGAAGGCTTAGTTAAAGTTGCTACTTTAGATGAAATTGATATAGTTGTTACTTCTGTTGTTGGCATGATTGGATTAAAACCAACTGTGGAAGCTATAAGAAAAGGAAAAGATATCGCTTTAGCAAATAAAGAAACTTTAGTAGTAGCAGGTGAACTTGTTATGAGAGAAGCTAAAGAAAATGGAGTAAAAATACTTCCAGTAGATTCAGAACATAGTGCTATATTCCAATCATTACAAGGAAATGCTCATAACAAAATTGATAAAATACTTTTAACTGCTTCTGGAGGGCCTTTTAGAGGATTTACTATAGAAGATTTAAAATCAGTAACTCCAGAAAGAGCTCTTAAGCATCCAAAATGGAATATGGGTCAAAAAATATCAATAGATTCATCAACTCTAATGAACAAGGGATTAGAAGTTATAGAAGCTCATTGGTTATTTGATTGTCCTTATAAAGATATAGAGGTTGTAGTTCATCCACAATCAATAATACATTCTATGGTTCAATATACTGATGGAGCAGTTATAGCTCAATTAGGTGTACCAGATATGAAATTACCAATTCAATATGCTTTAAATTATCCAAATAGGGAAGGAAATATTAGTGAAAAGTTAGATTTATTTAAGATTAGAGAGTTAACTTTTGAAAAGCCAGATTTAGATACATTTAAATGCTTAAAATTAGCTTATGAAGCAGGAGAAAAAGGAAAGCTTATGCCAACAATTTTAAATGGGGCTAATGAAGTATGTGTTGAACTATTCCTAAATAAAAAGATAACATATCTGCAAATACCAGAGATAATAGAAGAGTGTATGAATACTTTTGATTACAACAAAGAGGTTACTCTTGATAATGTAATAAATTTAGACAAAGAAGTAAGACAGTATATATATGAAAAATATAACTAGGAGGGAAAAGGGTGTATATAATTTTTGCTTTATTAGCATTTAGTGCTTTAATCTTAGTTCATGAGCTTGGACATTTTATTGTGGCTAAATTAAATGGGATTTATGTTGAGGAATTTGCTATTGGTATGGGTCCAAAGCTTTTTGGTGTAAAAGTTGGAGAAACAGAATATAACTTAAGAATCCTTCCTTTTGGTGGATTTGTTAAAATGCTTGGTGAAGAGGATGAAAGTGATGATTCAAGAAGCTTAAATGCAAAAACTCCTATTCAAAGAATACTTGTTATGGGAGCAGGGGCATTTATGAATTATGTATTAGCCCTTATAATATTTATTGGGCTAGCTATGAGTTCTGGCTTTGCAGAAAATAAAGTAGCAAGTGTAGTACCTAATTCACCAGCACAAGAAATAGGAATTGAACAGGGAGATGAATTCCTAAAAATAGATGGAAACAAAATTCATACAACTGATGATTTTAGAATGGGATTAGCTTTAGCTAAGGGAAATCCAGTTGAATTAGAGATAAAAAGAGGCAATGATGTCTTAACAAAAACAGTACAGCCGATTTTAAATGAGAGTGGAATGTATCAAGTTGGAATAAGCTATGCTTTAGTTGAAAAACCTACTTTGCTTCAAGGAATAAAACAAGGATTTAATGAAACAAGAAGTCTTGTATCTCAGTCATTTATTGCATTAAAGACTATTGTTACAGGAGAAGCAAATTTAAAAACTGATGTAGGAGGTCCTGTTACAATAATTAAAATGTCAGGGCAAGCAGCAAAAGCAGGAGCAAATACTCTTTTATGGTTTATGGCATTCTTAAGTGTTCAATTAGCAGTATTTAACCTTTTACCATTCCCAGCTTTAGATGGTGGAAGAATATTTATAGAGCTTATTCAAATGATAATTAGAAAAGAAATACCTGCTAAGTACATTGAAGCTGTAAATACCGTTGGATTCATGCTCCTTATGGGACTTATGGTATTAGTAACTATAAAAGATATAATATTCCCGATACTATAAAAATTTGGAGGAATTAATAGTGAATAGAAAAGAAACTAGAAAGGTTAAGGTTGGAAACATATATGTTGGAGGAGATTTTAGAGTTTCCATTCAATCTATGACCAATACAGATACAAAAGATGTAGAGTCTACAGTTAAACAAATAAAAGAGCTTCAAGAAGCTGGATGTGATATTGTTAGATGTGCAGTTTTAGATATGGATGCAGCTTGTGCTATAAAAGATATAGTGGAAAAAATAAATATACCACTAGTTGCAGACATTCATTTTGATTATAGATTAGCTTTAAAAGCCATAGAAAATGGAGTTTCTGCAATAAGAATAAATCCAGGAAATATTGGATCAAGAGAAAAGGTAGAAGCTGTAGTAAAAGCTTGTAAAGAAAAAAATATTCCTATAAGAATAGGGGTTAACTCAGGGTCATTATCAAAAGAGCTTTTAGCAAAATACGGAAAGCCTACCCCAGATGCCCTAGTTGAAAGTGCATTAGAACATGTTAAAATATTAGAAGAGTTAGATTTTCATGATATAGTAATTTCAATGAAATCATCAAATGTTGAAACTATGATAGAAAGTTATAGAATAGCTTCACAAAAAACAAATTATCCTCTTCACTTAGGGGTTACTGAGGCTGGTACACCTTGGAGAGGAACAATAAAATCTGCTATAGGAATAGGAACTTTACTTGCAGAAGGAATAGGTGATACTATAAGAGTTTCTTTAACTGGAGATCCTGTTGAAGAGATAAAAGTAGGTAAAGAAATTCTTAAAAACTTTGGATATGTAAAAGAAGGAATAGAGTTTATATCATGTCCTACATGTGGAAGAACTCAAATAGACTTAATAAACATAGCTAAAGAAGTAGAAGAAAGATTAAGTTCTTGCAAGAAAAATATAAAGGTTGCAGTAATGGGCTGTGTTGTAAATGGACCAGGAGAAGCAAGAGAGGCAGATATTGGAATAGCTGGAGGTAAAGGCGAAGGTCTTATCTTTAGAAAAGGTGAAATAATTAAAAAAGTAAAAGAAGAAGACTTAGTTGAAGAGCTTATAAAGATAATAGAAACAATATAGTTTAAAGGAGGGATTAATATCCCTTCTTTATGTCGTATAGGGATAAATTAAAATAAAATTCAAAGGAGGCTTAGATTTTGAGTAACGAGTTTGTTAAACAGATTAACAGATCTATAAAATCAGATGATAATCTTAATGATTTAGAGTTTGAAATAACTAAGTTTCAATTGTTGAAGAAAAGCAATACTTTAAGAACCATAATAAAAAGTAAAGATCAATTATCAGAAGAACAAAAGAAAATAATTAAGCAATATATAAAAAAAGCTATAGGTTTTGAAATAAATATAGAGATTATGTATTACATAGATATTTCTGATATAACTTTAAAACAGGTAGTAGATCAGCATTGGAATCATGTTTGTGAAAAAATTATAGAGAAACATCCTGTTTTAAAAGAAGTTTTACTTAATTCTCCTATAGTAATTGAAGGAGAAAAAATAATTATAAAAAATGGTTCTGAGTTTTTATGTACTTTTGTTAATAAGAAACATATAGATAGAGAGATTAAGGGATATATAAAATCATTCTTTGGAATAAATTCTTTAGTAGAAGTTAAATATGATGAAAGTTTAGCTAATAAGAATTACAATGATGAAAAGTTAAATGAAAATAAAGAAATAGCTAAAAAAGTTATAGAAACTATGAAAGCTCAAGCTGCTCAAGAAAAGCCTGTTAAAAAAGAAAGTAGTGATAATAAACATAAATCTAATGGTGGCAATAAAGGTGGTTATGAGAAGAAATCTTATAAAGATGAGCCTAAGAATGAAAATACTATACTTGGAAGAAATATTCAAGGAGATACTATAGATATAAGCAGTATAGATATGGGGTCTGGAATTGTTACTATTTCAGGAGATGTATTTAAAACTGATATTTTTGAAACTAAGACAGGTAGAATAATACTTACATTCTTCATAACAGACTATACAAGTTCCATAGCCGTTAAATGCTTCTTAAGAGATAAGGATAAAGAACATGTTTTAGAAAATGTTAAAAAAGGTCTTTATTGTAAAGTAAGAGGAGAAGCTACTATGGATCCTTATGCTAAGGAAGTTGTAATAATGGCTAGGGATATAAATAAGCTTACAAAAATAGAGCGTATGGATACAGCAGAGGAAAAAAGAGTAGAACTTCATATGCATACAACTATGAGCTCAATGGATGCCGTAACTGCTGCAAGTAAAATTGTTGAGAGAGCAGCAAAGTTTGGTCATAAGGCTGTAGCCATAACAGACCATGGAGTTGTTCAGGCCTTTCCAGATGCTCAAATAGCTGCTAAAAAGAATAACATAAAAGTTATTTATGGAGTAGAGGGATATTTAGCGGATAATGGAACACCTATAGTTATTAATGGCCATGAGGAATCCTTTGATGATGAGTATGTGGTTTTTGATATAGAAACCACAGGTTTTTCAAGTAAAAATGATAAGATTATAGAAATTGGTGCTGTTAAGTTAAAGGATGGAGAAATAGTTGATTCCTTTAGTACTTTTGTTGATCCAAAGGTAAATATTCCATATAAGATTACAGAGCTTACAAGTATAACTCAAAATATGGTTAATGGACAGCCTACTATAGATGAAGTGCTTCCTAAATTTATGGAATTTGTAGGAGATTCTATACTAGTAGCTCACAATGCTGCCTTTGACGTTGGTTTTATAAAAAAGAACTTAATGGATATGGGAAAAACTTTAAATAATCCTGTAATGGATACCGTTCCTTTAGCTAGATATCTTTATCCAGATTTAAAAAAGGTTAAGTTAAATCTAGTTGCTAAACATTTAGGAATTAGCCTTGAAAATCACCATAGAGCTGTTGATGATGCAAAGGCTACTGCGGAGATATTAAAGTTTTCTTTCAAAAAGATGAAAGAAGAAATGGATATTCATGATGTTAAAACTCTAAATGAAAAGTATTTATCAAATATAGATGTAAAGAAACTTCCTCTACATCACATAATAATATTAGCTAAAAATCAAACTGGAATTAAGAATTTATATAAATTAGTTTCTATGGCTCACTTAGATTATTTTGCTAGAAGGCCAAGACTTCCTAAAAGTATAATAACTGAGTATAGAGAAGGCTTAATAATTGGTTCAGCTTGTGAAGCAGGTCAATTATATAAGGCAGTTTTAGAAGGAAAGACAGATGGGGAGTTAAAAGAAATAGCATCTTTTTATGATTATCTAGAAATTCAACCAATACAAAATAATGAATTCCTTATAAGAAAAGGAAATGTAAAAGATGAAGATGAACTTAGAGAGTTAAATAGAAAAATATATGATTTAGGAAAGGAAATGGATAAACCAGTAGTTGCTACATGCGATTGTCATTTCTTAGATCCTAATGATGAAGTATTTAGAAGAATAATAATGGCTGGTCAAGGATATGGAGATGCAGATAATCAACCACCTTTATATTTTAGAACTACTAATGAAATGATGAAAGAGTTTGAATATTTAGGAGAAGAGGCTTGCAGGGAAGTTGTAATAGAAAATACTCAGAAGATAGCTGATATGGTTGATGTTGTAAAACCTATACCAGATGAAACATTTCCTCCTAAAATAGAGGGGGCTGAGGAAGATATAAGAAATATGACCATGAATAAGGTTCATAGCATATATGGAGAAAATCTTCCAGAAGTTGTTCAAAAGAGATTAGATAAAGAACTTAATTCTATAATAAATAATGGATATGCAGTGCTTTATCTTATAGCTCAAAAATTGGTTGCTAAATCCTTAGAAGATGGATACCTAGTTGGTTCAAGGGGTTCTGTTGGTTCCTCTTTCGTAGCAACAATGTCAGATATAACAGAGGTTAATGGATTACCACCTCATTATGTTTGTCCAAATTGTAAGAAATCAGAATTTTTCTTAGACGGTTCTATAAGTTCAGGAGCAGATTTACCAGATAAAAATTGTCCTGATTGTGGAGCTAAGTATATTAAGGATGGCCATGATATTCCTTTCGAAACATTCTTAGGTTTTGAAGGGGATAAGGAACCAGATATAGACCTTAACTTCTCTGGAGAATACCAAGCTGTTGTACATAAATACACAGAAGTTCTTTTCGGAAAAGGATATGTATTTAAAGCTGGAACTATAGGTACAGTAGCTGAAAAAACAGCTTATGGTTTTGTAAAAAAATACCTTCAAGAAAGAGGATTAGTTGTATCTCAAGCTGAAATAGAAAGGCTTACTATTGGATGTACTGGAATAAAAAGAACTAGTGGACAGCATCCTGGTGGAATCATGGTTGTTCCAAATGACAATGAAATATATAATTTTTGTCCAATACAACATCCAGCTGATGATGTTAACACAGATATTATAACTACTCACTTTGATTACCATTCAATAAGTGGTAGACTTCTTAAGCTTGATATACTTGGACACGATGACCCGACCGTTCTTAGAATGCTTCAAGACTTAACTGGCTTAGATCCTAAGACAATACCTTTAAATGATCCTAAGGTTATAAGTTTATTTACATCACCAGATGCCTTAGGGGTAACTAAAGAAGAATTAGGATGTGAAGTTGGTAGTTATGGACTTCCTGAGTTCGGTACTAAATTCGTTAGACAGATGCTTGTGGATACTCAACCTAAGAGTTTTGCAGACCTTGTGAGAATATCTGGACTTTCCCATGGTACTGATGTTTGGCTTAATAATGCACAGTACTTTATTAAAGAAGGTTATACTACACTAAAAGATTGTATAGCAACAAGAGACGATATTATGGTTTATCTTATGTATAAAGATCTTCCTCCTAAGACAGCCTTTACTATAATGGAAAAGGTAAGAAAGGGAAAAGGACTTAGTGAAGATGATGAAGCTTTAATGAGAGAGAAAAATGTACCAGATTGGTATATTGAATCTTGTAAAAGAATAAAATACATGTTCCCTAAAGGCCATGCTGTTGCATATGTTATGATGGCAGTTAGAATAGCATATTATAAAGTTTATTATCCAGAAGCATATTACACAACATACTTTACAGTAAGAGCTGATGATTTTGATGCAGACTTAATTTGTAAGGGTGAAGAAGCAATAAAGGCAAAAATGGAAGAGCTAAATTCTTTAGGAAATAACATATCAGTAAAAGAAAAAGGGCTTTTAACTATTTTAGAAATTTCTTATGAAATGTATAAAAGAGGATTGAATTTCTTAAAGGTTGATTTATATAAATCAGAAGCAACTAAGTTTAAGATAGAAGAAGATGGTATAAGACCTCCATTAAATGCTCTTCAAGGAGTTGGAGATAATGCTGCAAAAAGTATAGTTGAATGTAGGGTTAATGGAGAATTTATTTCAAAGGAAGATTTAAGAATTAGATCTAAGGTTTCAAAGACTGTAATAGAAACTTTAGATAATCATGGATGCCTAGAAGGAATGCAAGAAAGTAACCAACTTAGTTTGTTTGGCTAATTTTAAAAATTTCTTGTAATATAAAATATACTATGTTACTATATAAGTAGAAGTTTTTTACTAATAGTTTGAGGTAAAGGAGTGGGACAGAAAAGCCCGCTCTTTCTATTTGTAACGCAACTTAGAATAAAGTTGCGTTTTTGCATACCTATTATTATATAAATTAATAGGTATTTGCTTTATTGGATACAATAAAGATAAGATTTAAAACTTAATAAGGGAGGGAAGTATAATGAAAAAAGAACAACTTGTAGCTGATCTTGAAGCACTTTGTGCTCCTATAGTTAAAGAAAAGGGATATGATTTATATCATATTGAATATGTAAAAGAAAATAATGAATATTATTTAAGATTATATATAGAAAAGCCAGAGGAGAGAATTTCTCTAAGGGATTGTGAAATTGTAAGTAGAGCATTAAGTGATATGCTTGATATAGAAGATCCAATAAAAGATGCGTACTTTTTAGAAGTTTCATCACCAGGATTAAATAGAAGATTACATAGTGATGAGCATTTTAATAGATTTATAGGAAAAGAAGTTTTTGTTGGATTTAAGAGTTCTTTAAGTGGAAGAAAAAATGTAAAAGGAATTCTTAAAGATGTACAAGAAAATGAAATAATAGTTGAATGTGAAGGGAATGAAATAAAAGTTCCTAAAGATAAAATTAAGACAGCGAACCTTGAAGGGGAGATATAATTTTAAGGAGGGTTTAAAAATGAATGAAGAATTTCTAGGGGCATTATCTGAAATAGTAAAAGAGAAAGGTATTTCAGTAGAGGCTTTATTAGAAACTATAGATGATGCTATAATAGCAGCTTATAAGAAAAACTTTTCAAATTCAGGAACAACTGCACAAAATGTAAAGGTAAAACGTGATGAAAAATCAGGAGAAATCCATGTTTATGCTCAAAAAGTTGTTGTTGAAGAAGTTTATGATGATGTAACAGAAATAAGTTTAGAAGATGCAAAGGCTATTAGTGCTATTTATCAATTAGATGACATAGTAGAAATAGAAGTAACACCTAAAAACTTTGGAAGAGTTGCAGCACAACTTGCTAAGCAAATGGTTATCCAAAGAATAAAAGAATCTGAGAGAAATGTAATTTACTCAGAATTTGCAGAAAAAGAATTTGACATATTACCTGGTACAGTAATTAGAAAAGACAAAGGTAATGTATTTGTAGACTTAGGAAAAATAGAAGGTGTTTTAGGACCAAATGAACAAATGCCTACAGAAAAATATAACTTCAATGAAAAATTACAATTATACGTAGTTGAAGTTAAGAAAACATCTAAAGGTGCTTCAGTTTTATGTTCAAGAACACATCCAGGTTTAGTTAAAAGATTATTTGAATTAGAAGTTCCAGAAATATATGAAGGAATAGTTGAAATAAAAAGTATAGCTAGAGAAGCTGGATCAAGAACTAAAATAGCTGTTTACTCAAATGATGAATCAGTAGATGCTATGGGAGCTTGTGTTGGACCTAAGGGTGTTAGAGTTCAAAATATAGTTAATGAACTAAAAAATGAAAAAATTGATATAATAAAATGGAGCAATACTCCATCTGAGTATATAGAAAATGCTTTAAGCCCAGCTAAGGTTATAAGTGTAGAAGCTGATGAAGAAACTAAATCAGCTAAGGTTATAGTAGATGATAGTCAATTATCATTAGCTATAGGTAAAGAAGGACAAAACGTTAGATTAGCAGCTAAATTAACTGGTTGGAAAATAGACATAAAGAGCAAATCTAAAGCAGAAGAATTATTACAAGAAGAAGATATTGTTGTTGAAGAAGACACTATAATAGAAGAATAATAACTTCTAGACTTTGGAGGTGACAAGATGAAACCTAAAAAAATTCCAATGAGAATGTGCAATGGTTGCATGGAAATGAAGCCTAAAAAAGAACTGATAAGAATAGTTAAAAATGCTGAAGGAGAAGTTTCTGTAGATTTAACTGGTAAAAAGTCAGGAAGAGGGGCTTACATTTGTAAAAGTGTTGAATGTTTAGAAAAAGCATTTAAAGCAAAAAGATTAAATAAAAATCTTCAATCTAACATTGGAGATGAAGTCTATGATAGATTGAGGGATGAGATAACAAATGGATAAATTTCTTAATTTTTTAGGACTTACAAAAAGATCAGGTAAACTTTTGGAAGGTTATAATAAATGTGAAGAGGAAATGAAAAGAAGTAAGATCTACTTATTTATTTTTTCAAATAGCATTTCAAATCGTTCAAAAGATAAATTCGTTAAGTACTGTGAACAGTATGATATACCATACATAGACAATTTTTCAAAAGAAGAATTAGGATATAGTATAGGTAGATGCGAAATCAATATATTAGGAGTAACTGATGAGAATATGGCAGAAAAACTTTTGTCATATTCTAATAATAATTAGTTCATCTAAAAATTTTTCGGGGGTGAATATATGTCAAAAATAAGAGTTTATGAATTGGCAAAAGAGTTAAGAGTTCCAAGTAAAGTTCTTATAAACGTATTAATGGATGAGTTCGGCGTTGAGGTTAAAAACCATATGAGCGTTATAGAAGATGAAGATGCTGCGTTAATAAAAGAACTTTTAGCAGGAAGTGAAGCAAACAGTGAATTGGTTGCTGAATATGAAGCTGAATTAGCTGAAGAAGTTAATAACGCTGCTAAGAAGAAAAAGAAAAAGAAAAAAGGTAGTGAAGATGATAACCTAGAACAAGATGTTGAAGTTATCGAAATCGGAAAAACTATAACAGTTAAAGAATTAGCTGAGAAATTAAACAAACCAGTTAATGATGTTATAAAAACTCTTATCTTCACAGGAGTAATGGCTGCTATAAACCAAGAAATAGACTTTGAAACAGCTGAAAAGGTTGCTGAAAAATATGAGGTTGCAGTTTATGAAAAAGAAGAAGAGAACACTTTAGAAGAGTTCGAAGAAGAAACTGATGTAGAAGAAGAAAACCTAGCTAAGAGACCACCTATCATAACAGTTATGGGTCACGTTGACCATGGTAAAACTTCATTACTTGATGCTATACGAAAATCAAAGGTAACAAGTACAGAAGCTGGTGGAATAACTCAACATATAGGTGCTTACACTGTTGAAGTAAACGGAGAAACTTTAACATTCTTAGATACACCAGGACATGAAGCTTTCACAGCAATGAGAGCTAGAGGAGCTCAAATAACAGACGTAGTTATCTTAGTTGTTGCAGCTGATGACGGAATAATGCCACAAACAGTAGAAGCTATAAATCACTGTAAGGCAGCTAACGTTCCAATGATAGTTGCTATAAACAAAATGGATAGAGAAGGTGCTAATCCAGATAGAGTTAAACAAGAATTAACTGAGCATGGATTAGTTGTTGAAGACTGGGGTGGAGATATAATAGCAGTACCAGTTTCAGCTAAAACTAGAGAAAACATAGATACTCTATTAGAAATGGTTCTTTTAACTTCAGAAATGCAAGAATTAAAAGCAGATGCTGGAAGAAAAGCAAAAGGAACAGTTGTAGAGGCTAAATTAGATAAAGGTAGAGGTGCTGTAGCAACATTATTAGTTCAAAATGGTACTCTACACATGGGAGATTCAATCATAGTTGGTAGCACTTACGGAAGAATAAGAGCTATGTTTGATGACTCAGGTAAGAAGATAAAATCAGCTGGTCCATCAATCCCAGTTGAGGTTTTAGGTCTTTCAGAAGTGCCAGCTGCTGGAGATAGATTCACAGTTGTTAAAGATGAAAAGACTGCTAGAAACATGGCTGAAGCTAGAAAAGAAAAAATAAGACAAGAAAGTTTCGCAACTTCACATAGAGTTTCATTAGAAGATTTATATAGTCAAATTAAAGAAGGTTCAGTTAAAGAACTTTCAGTTATAGTTAAAGCAGACGTTCAAGGTTCTGTTGAAGCTATAAAAGCATCATTAGAAAAATTATCAACTGATGATGTAAAGGTAAGAGTTATACACGGAGCTGTTGGTGCTATATCAGAAACAGATATAACATTAGCTGCTGCATCTAACGCTATAGTAATAGGATTTAATGTTAGACCAGATAACAATGCTGTAGCAGCTTCAGAAAGAGATGGAGTTGAAGTTAAAACTTACAGAGTAATATACGATGCTATAGAAGATATTAAGTCAGCTATGATTGGTATGTTAGATCCAGAATACAAAGAAGTTGTATTAGGAACTGCTGAAATAAGAGCAACTTACAAAATTTCTAACGTTGGAACAATTGCTGGAGGATATGTATTAACTGGTAAATTAGTTAGAAATGCAGATGTAAGAGTTATAAGAGAAGGTATTGTAATATTTGAATCTAAGTTAGCATCATTAAAGAGATTTAAAGATGATGTAAAAGAAGTAAATGCTGGATACGAGTGTGGATTTAGTGTAGAAAAGTTCAATGACATTAAAGAAGGCGATATAATAGAAGCATATACTATGGAAGCTGTTCAAAGAAAAGAACTTTAATTTTATAAAGAGGTGATTTATATGGCTAACTTCAGAGGTAAAAGAATAAATGAAGAAGTAAGAAAAGAAGTAAGTGATATCATAAGAAATCAAATAAAAGACCCTAGACTAACAGCTATGGTAAGTGTAACTCAAGTTGAAGTTACTAAAGATTTAAGATACGCTAAAGTTTTTGTTAGCCTATTCGCTAAAAATGATGAAGAAAAAGAGGAAAGCTTAAAGGCTCTAAAAAGTTCAGCTGGATTCATAAGAAGAGAAGTTGGAAACAGAGTTAAGCTAAGAAGTACTCCTGAAATATTATTTGAAGAAGATAATTCTATAGATAATGCAATGTATATTGAATCATTGCTAAACAAAATCAAGGAGAAATAAAAAATGAGATTTCATGATGTAATATCAATTATAAATAAAAGCAAAAAGATTGGTATAACATATCATGTGTCTCCAGATGGTGATGCCTTAGGTAGTGTCTTAGCACTACTTCAAGGCATTAGAATTTATGGTAAAGAAGCTTATGTTATCTCTAAAGACCTAGTCTCAGATAACCTAAGCTTTCTGCCTTATGCTGAGGAAATAACTGGAGAAGTTATAAAGCCATCAGAAGATACTGATTGTGTTATAGTATTAGATTGTGGAAATGTTGAAAGAATTTCCGCAGATTTAAGCGAATTCAAAGGAACTTTAGTTAATATGGATCATCATTTATCAAATGATAAATATGGTGCTATTAACTATGTAGATACAGAGGCTTCTGCAACAGCTGAAATAATATTTATGTTACTTAAGGAATTAAAGGTTGAAATTAATGAAAATATAGCTAAATGTCTATATACATCATTAATAACTGATACAGGTTCTTTTAGATACTCAAATTCTACTGAAAGAACTCATATAATAGCAGGGGAATTAGTTAATTATATAAAACATGATGAAATTCATAGAAATATATTTGATAATAAGCCTTTTGCTAAAATGAAACTAATGTCTTTAGTTTTAGGAGACATGGAGCTAGTTTGCAATAATAAAATAGTTCTTATGAGAATTACTAAAGAGATGATAGATTCTATTGGAGAAGAAGTTCAAAATAGTTCAGATGTTGTATCCTTAGGAAATCAAATAAAAGGTGTAGAAGGATGCATACTTCTTAAAGAGGTAGATGAGGGAGTAAAGGTTAGCTTAAGATCTAAAGATACACTAGATGTTAGAAAAATTGCAGAAAACTTTGGTGGCGGTGGTCATACAAAGGCTTCTGGAGCATTCATTAAAGGTGTAAGTATAGATGAAGCTAAAAATAAAATATTAGAAATACTTGCAAAAGAGATGGTGTAATATATGAATGGAGTAATTAACATATATAAAAATACGGGAATGACTTCATTTGATGTTGTAGCAATGGTAAGAAGAGTTGCAAAAATGAAAAAGGTAGGACATACAGGAACTTTAGATCCAGCAGCTTCTGGAGTTTTACCCGTATGCCTTGGAAAAGCTACAAAAATTATAGATTATATAATGGAAAATAAAAAAGTTTATAGAGTGAATTTAAAACTTGGTATGGTTACTGACACATATGATTTAGAAGGAGAAGTTTTAAGAGAAGAGGATGCATCACATATAACAAAGGATGAAATATTAAATTGTATAAATTCCTTTTTAGGAACAATAGATCAAGTTCCACCAATGTATTCTGCTTTAAAACAAAATGGAGTAAGATTATATGAATTAGCACGTCAAGGAATAGAAGTTCACAGAGAAGCTAGAAAAATTACTATTTATTCTATTGAAAATATAAAAATAGAATCAAATGATAATATACAAATGGATGTTTGTTGTTCTAAGGGAACATATATAAGAAGCCTTTGCTATGATATTGGTGAAAAATTAAATGTTGGAGCAACAATGACTGCCTTAGAGAGAATACAAAATGGTCCATTTACTAAAGAAGAAGCAATAAATATAGAGGAATTAACAGAAGAACTTTTAGAAAAACACATTATTTCCATTGAAAAGGCTTTAGATTCTTTTGAAAAAATCACAGTAAATGAGAAGTTTGGTAAGCTTTTAAGAAATGGTGTTAAAGTATTTGATAATAGAATGTATAGTGAAGAAGTTGAATTTAATAAACTATATAGAGTATATGAAGACAATGGAGTCTTTTTAGGATTAGGAAAAAGGGATGAAAAAGGATTTAAATTGGAGAAATTACTGATAGAGGAGTAGTCAATGATTTTAATAAATAATGATTTTAAGAGAGTGGTTCAAAAAAGCACCTATGCAGCTTTAGGGAGTTTTGATGGAATTCATAAAGGTCATTTAGCTTTAATAAACAAAAGTAATGAATTGTCTAGGAAGAACGATTCATTAAGTATGGTATATACATTTAAAAATCATCCAAGAAAATTTATAAACAAGGAAGGTGCACCAAAACTTTTAGTAACTTTACATGAAAAAATAAGAATTCTTGAAGACTTAAAAGTTGATTTAAGTAGTTTTGTTAAGTTTAATAAAAAGTTTATGGAACTAGAACCAGAAGAGTTTATAGAAAATCTTATAAAAAACTATAATGTACGAGGAATTGTTGTTGGATTTAACTATAGATTTGGCCATAAAAATAAAGGTGATGTTAAGTTACTTAAGGAATTATGTGATTTAAAGGGATTAGAACTTTACGTTATAGAGCCTTTTACATATAAATCAGAAGTAGTTAGTTCAACAAGAATAAGAAAAGCTTTATCAGAAGGAGAGCTAGAAGATGCTAATAATATGTTAGGCAGGTATTTCTCGTTAAATGGTGAAGTGGTAAGTGGAAAGAAAATAGGAAGAACAATTAATTTCCCAACAGCCAATTTAAAGAATAATGATGAAATAATTCTTCCTAAAATAGGAGTTTATTATACTAATGTAGAAGTTAATGGAGAAATTTATAAAGGTATAACTTCAGTTGGGAATAATCCTACTGTAAATGGTAAGAATACTACAGTAGAGACTCACATACTAAATTTTGATGAAGACATATATGGAAAGCATATAAAACTTTACTTTATAAGTAAGATAAGAAATGAAAAGAAATTTAATTCTTTAGAAGAATTAAAAGAACAACTAATTAAGGATAAAAAATTCGCAGAAGAAAGTAACATAAAAATTTCTTTGTAATAAAGATTTACAAGAAAAGCGAGTTTTGATATAATCATATAGAACCTAACTCTAAGATTTAAGGGTAACCGTCTTTTTTCTTGGAACTAGGGGATAATTTTTCGGAGGTGTAACAATGGATAAAATAAGAAAACAAGAAATAATAGCTAAACATGCAAGACACGAAGGAGACACTGGTTCACCAGAAGTTCAAATCGCGTTATTAACAGAAAGAATAAACTCTTTAACTGATCACTTAAGAACACACAAAAAAGACCACCACTCAAGAAGAGGTCTTTTAATGATGGTTGGACAAAGAAGAGGTTTATTAAACTACTTATATGAGCAAGATATCGAAAGATACAGAGCTATAATCAAAGAATTAGGATTAAGAAGATAATTTAGTAGAGCGGGTTTTTTACCGCTCTATTATTTTAAAAATATTAATATTGTAAAAATTTAGTCTTTATATACCGAAAGGAGGTATTTATATGAATCATACCCATGAAACTATCATAGCAGGAAGACCGATGAAAGTTGAGTTCGGGAAATTAGGAATGCTTTCAGATGCTGCTATATTAATGAGTTATGGTGATACAGTAATATTAACAAATGTAAATGCATCAGAAAAACCAAGAGAGGGAATAGACTTTTTCCCACTAAGTGTTGAATACGAAGAGAGATTATATTCAGTTGGTAAAATACCAGGTGGATTTATAAAAAGAGAAGGAAAACCTTCAGAGAAAGCTATACTAAATGGTAGAGCTATAGACAGACCTTTAAGACCTTTATTCCCAAAAGGATATAGAAATGATGTTCAAGTAGTATGTACAGTTGTTTCAGTAGAAAATGATAACCTTCCTGAAATACTAGCTATAAATGCTGCCTCAATGGCATTATGTTTATCAAGCATACCTTTTACTACTCCAGTGGCTGCAGTTCAAGTAGGATTAATAGGAGAAGAATTCATACTAAACCCTACTTCAAAGGAAAGAGAAGAAAGTTCACTTCAATTAACTGTTTGCGCAACTAAGGAAAGAGTTATGATGATTGAAGCTGGTGGAGATGAAATCCCAGAAGATACAATGATTAATGCTATCAAATTTGGTTTTGATAAGTGTCAAGATATAATAAAATTCCAAGAAGAAGCTGTAAGTATGTTCGGTAAAGAGAAAAAAGTGCCAGAACTACATAAAGTACCAGAAGAAATAGAAGAAGCTGTAAGAGAATTTGCTTTTGATATGATTAGTGAGTCAATGCACATTACTGATAGAGATGAAAGAAATGCTGCAATGGACGAAGTTAAAGCTAAAATAAATGAAGAGTTCGAAGAAAAATATCCAGATAACATGTCTGATATTGGAGAAGCTGTTTACGATATGCAAAAAGAAGTCGTAAGACATATGCTTTTAAAAGAAGGAAAAAGACCTGATGGAAGAGCTTTTGATCAGGTAAGAAATATTGGTTGTGAAGTTGGATTACTTCCAAGAACTCATGGAACAGGATTATTTACAAGAGGACTTACTCAAGTAATGACTGTTGCAACTTTAGGATCAATAAGTGAAATTCAAATATTAGATGGTATTGGTGAAGAAGAATCTAAGAGATATATGCATCACTATAACTTCCCAGCATACAGTGTAGGAGAAGTTAGACCATTAAGAGGACCAGGTAGAAGAGAAATTGGTCATGGAGCTTTAGCTGAAAGAGCTTTAGAACCACTTATACCTTCAGAAGCTGAGTTCCCATACACAATAAGATTAGTATCAGAAGTATTAAGCTCAAATGGATCTACTTCACAGGCTTCAGTTTGTGGTAGTACATTAGCACTTTTAGATGCTGGGGTTCCAATAAAGAGACCAGCAGCAGGTATAGCTATGGGATTAATAACTTCAAAAGATTTAACTGAGGAAGAAGTTTTAACTGATATCCAAGGTTTAGAAGATTTCTTTGGAGATATGGACTTTAAGGTAGCTGGAACAGAAGAGGGAATAACTTCAATTCAAGTAGATACTAAAATAAAAGGTTTATCAGAGAAAGTTATACACGATGCTATATATGGAGCAAGAAAAGCAAGATTAATGATTTTAGATAAGATTAAAGAATGCATACCAGCTCCAAGAGAAGAAGTTTCAAAATATGCACCTAAGACATCAACTTTACAAATAGATCCTGAGAAAATCAGAGATGTAATTGGGGCTGGTGGAAAAGTTATAAACAAGATTATAGCTGATACTGGTGTTAAAATAGATATAAAAGAAGATGGATTAGTTTATGTTTCATCAGCTGAATCAGAAGGTGTTAAAGAAGCTGTTAAAATAATAGAAGGTTTAACTAAAGAGGTTAAAGCTGGAGAAATTTATTTAGGTAAAGTTACAAAAATTGCTCAATTTGGTGCCTTTGTTGAGGTATTACCTAATAAAGAAGGATTAGTTCATATTTCTAAGTTAGATAATAAGAGAGTAGAAAAAGTTGAGGATGTAGTATCTGTTGGAGATGAAATCTTAGTTAAGGTAACAGAAATAGATTCTCAAGGTAGAATAAATCTTTCAAGAAAAGATGCAATAAAAGAAGCTGAAGAAGAAAATAAACAGCAATAGTAAAAGGCAATTATTATTGCCTTTTTATTTTTTTTCTTATTCATAAAGCCTACCTCTTTTAATGAGAATTGACATATATTATTTATAATCAACATATTATTTATTGTTTTAATAAATAAGTGGAGGTATGTTTTATGAGTAATAATGTTAGATATTTAAGCGAAATAGAAAGATATGAAATTATAAACATAAATGATGGTGAAAAGTATAGCGGACTTATAAATAATGATGTTATTATAGATGAAGAAGGAAAGCTAAAATATTTAATAGTAAACTTAGGTGGTGGCAAGTTTAATCTTTTTAACTCAGATGAATACTTAGAAATCGAGTGGGAAAATGTAAAAAGAATAGGAGCTAAAACCATAATATTAGATGTAGATAGTGATATGATAAAAAAAACTAAGCTGTAGGAGTGTGGGGATTTTGAAAATAGTAGTACAAAAATTTGGTGGTACTTCTGTATCAACAAAAGAAAGAAGAACTATGGTTGTAGAAAAGGTAAAAGGGGCAATAAATAAAGGATATTTACCAGTGGTTGTTGTATCTGCTATGGGAAGAAAAGGAGAACCTTATGCAACTGATACACTTTTAGGATTAGTATCAGAAGAGTTTAAAAAAGAAAATAAATTAGCTACTGATTTACTTATGGGATGTGGAGAAATTATAAGCACTGTTGTCATGAGTGATGAATTAAGAGAGGCAGAAATAGAAGCAGTTCCTTTAACAGGAGGAAATGCAGGAATACTTACAGATGATAATTATTCAAGTGCTGATTTTATAGATATAAATCCTAAATTAATATTAGAAGTTCTTAAAGAAGGAAAAGTACCTGTTGTTGCAGGATTCCAAGGAGTTGATAGAAATGGGTTCTTAACCACTTTAGGAAGAGGCGGAAGTGATACTACGGCAGCGGTTTTAGGAGTTGCATTAAAGGCTGAAGAAATTGAAATATATACAGATGTTGATGGAATAATGACTGCTGACCCAAGAATAGTTGGAGATGCTGAGCTTATAAATAAAATAAGCTACAATGAAGTATTCCAATTAGCAGACCAAGGGGCTAAGGTAATTCATCCAAGAGCTGTAGAAATAGCAATGAAAGGTAATGTTACTTTAGTCATAAAGAATACTATGAGTACTTGCATTGGTACAATGATAGATAGTTTAGGAGATGTAGATAATAATAAGTTCATAACTGGAATAACTCATCAAGGAAATAGAATTCAAGTTTCTATAAAATCTGATGACAATAAAGATAATATAAATTATAAGACTATTTTGGAAAGCCTTGCAAATAATAAAATAAGTTTAGACTTAATCAATATCTTCCCTAAAGAAAAAGTATTTACAATAGATGCAAGTGTTAAAGAATTATTTGAAGATATTATGAGGAAAAATGATTTAAAATATAGTTTAGTAGAAGATTTAAGCACTATAGCTATAGTTGGTTCAAGAATGAGAGGAATTCCAGGAGTTATGGCTAAAATAGTAGGTGCTTTAGATCAGGAAAACATAGAAGTTTTACAAACAGCAGACTCACATATGACAATTTGGTGTCTTGTTGAAAGTAAAAATGTAAAAGAAGCTATAAAAGCACTTCACAGAGCTTTTATGAAATAATGTATATAAATTTCCTTTCTGTACAAAATAATTTTAGTACAGGAGGGATATATATGGAACATAACAAAGAAAATGAAAATAAAAGTATAGAAGAAATAAAAGAAATGGGAGCAGTTTTACCTGAGCATAAGAAAGAAGATTCTAATATACAGGTTTTAACAATAATAGGGCAAATTGAAGGACATAGTGTTCAACCGCCACAAACTAAAACAACTAAGTATGAGCATATGATTCCTCAACTAATTGATATAGAACAAAATGATAGAATAAAAGGTATATTATTTGTTTTAAATACTGTTGGAGGGGATGTTGAAGCTGGATTAGCAATTGCTGAGATGATAAGAAGCTTAAAAAAACCAACAGTATCCTTAGTTATTGGGGGAGGTCATTCCATAGGAGTTCCTCTAGCAACTGCATCCCAATATTCCTTTATTTCTCCATCAGCTACAATGATAATACATCCAATAAGAATGAATGGACTTGTAATAGGGGTTCCTCAAACATTTAATTATTTTAATAAAATGCAAGAGAGAATAAATGATTTTATAATAAGGACATCAGAAATCAAGTTAGATGTACTAAAAAAGATGATGATGCAAACAGATGAACTTTTAAATGATATGGGAACAATATTAGTTGGAGAAGAAGCAGTTAAGTGCGGATTAATAAACGAAGTTGGCGGTGTTAAGGAAGCCTTAGATAAGTTAAATAGCTTAATAGAAGCTTATAATGTAGAACCATAGTATATCTATGGTTCTATTTATGTAATATAAAAATATTTTGACAATTTATAGTCATTTATGTATATAATATTTTTTGGTACAAGTATTTTACCATTTTGAAATTAAAATAGGGTGAGGTGATTTAGTTTAGTATGGCTGGGGGAAAAAAGAAAACCGCAACTAAAACTCAAAAAAAGAAAAATCAAAGCCAAATTAAAGTTACAGAAGAAATATATGCCTTAATAGCGATATGTGTTTCTTTAATTGTTATGTTTAGTTTATATACTGATAAAGCAGGATATTTAAGTGTTATATCAAGAACTCTCTTAATAGGACTTTTTGGAATAGGAGCTTTTTTTATTCCGATTTACATAATATATTTATGTACAAAGCTTTTCTTATTTAAAAGAGAGGTGTTATTTTCAAGAATAGGATTAGGAATAACCATAGCACTTATAACTAGTGTTTTACTTATTCAGACTGTGAATATAAACGATTATTATGTGCAGGGAAGCATATGGGGATCTATAAAAACTATATGGAATTCTCAAAGTGAATGGCATGGAGGAGTAGTAGGATTTTTAATTGTATTACCATTATATAAATTAGTAGGTAAAATAGGACTTTTTGTTATTTTTGTAACCTTATATCTTATATCTTCAATGCTTATATTCGATTATAATCTAGTTTCAATAAGAAATTTCTTTGGAGGTTTTAAGGAAAAAGCTTCTAAGGTTAAATTTGTGGATAAAAAGTATGAAAAAGATGATTATATTAATTTGAAGAAAAAAGATGGAGCTTCTGAAGGAAATAAAGAGAGTAAAAAAGATGATATTTCAGAGGATAACAATAAGATAAAAATATTAGACTTTATGAAAAATTCTTCTTTAAATGATATAGAAGATAATAAGAAGGAAAAAGATAATCAATTAAAGGATAATATTAAGATAAATGATTTTAAACAAGAGTCTAAAATGCCTAGAGACTTAAGTTTAGATAATACTATAATAGAGCAAAGAGGATTCAATTCAGAAAAGGCTAAGGATGAAGAATCTATAGATAAAGAAATATCAAATAATATAGCTAGTAAAGGCTCAAATGTGGGAGCTAGTTATGTTGCACCAAATGCAGATTTATTAAATTTAAATAATAATAATGAATTAGACAAAGATGATAAAAAGGCATTATTAGCTAATGCTGCTAAACTTGAAGAAACTCTTATGAGCTTTGGAGTAGAGGCAAAAATACTTCAAGTAACAAAAGGGCCATCTGTTACTAGATTTGAACTTCAACCTAAGGCTGGTATAAAGGTTAGTAAAATAGTTAATTTAGCTGATGATATAGCTTTAGGATTAGCAGCTAAAGGAGTTAGAATAGAGGCACCTATTCCAGGAAAATCTGCCATAGGAATAGAGGTTCCAAATAAAGAACAAACACCAGTTTTTTTTAGAGAGATTGTAGAATCTAAAGAATTTTTAGATAATAAGTTTAAGGTAGCTTGTGCTTTAGGAAAAGATATAACAGGTAAGGCGGTTGTTACAGATTTAAGTAAGATGCCTCACGTTCTTATTGCAGGGGCAACTGGTTCTGGTAAGAGTGTATGTATAAATACATTAATAGTGAGTATATTATATAAGTATTCTCCAGATGATGTTAAACTTTTAATGGTAGACCCAAAAGTTGTTGAATTAAATGTTTATAATGGAATTCCACACTTATTAATCCCAGTAGTTACAGATCCTAAGAAGGCTGCTGCGGCATTAAACTGGGCTGTAAATGAAATGACTAGAAGATATAAACTTTTTGCAGATAATGGAGTAAGAAATATAGAATCATATAATGCTTTATATAACAAAGGGGAAGTTCCAGAAAAGCTTCCTTATATAGTTATTATAGTAGATGAGCTTGCAGACCTTATGATGGCTTGTCCTCATGATGTAGAAGATTATATTTGTAGACTTGCTCAAATGGCTAGAGCCGCAGGTATGCATTTAGTAATAGCTACTCAAAGACCATCTGTAGATGTAATTACAGGGGTAATTAAGGCTAATATACCTTCTAGAATATCCTTTGCAGTTTCAAGCCAAATTGACTCTAGAACAATATTAGACTCAGCAGGAGCTGAAAAACTTTTAGGTAGGGGAGATATGTTATTCTACCCAGTTGGAGAGTCTAAACCTCAGAGAGTTCAAGGTGCTTTTATTTCAGAGGAAGAGGTTGAACATGTTGTATCATTTATAAAAGAGTCTCAAAAGGATGCTCAGTATGAAGAGGATATATTAGAACATATAAACTCAGCAACTCTAGCTTCAGAGGGAAATGGTGATGGTGATAGAGATGAACTTTTAGATGAAGCTATAGAAATCGTAGTTGAAAGTGGTCAAGCTTCAGCATCATATTTACAAAGAAGATTAAGAATAGGATTTAATAGAGCGGCAAGAATAATAGAAGAGCTAGAAGAATGTGGTGTTATTTCTAGAAGAGATGGAAGTAAACCAAGACAAGTACTTCTTAGTAAAGATGAATTAGAAAATATGAAATAAAAACTTGTTTAATTTAAAAAAGAGTTTTAAAATAAGAAATATATATTTAAACGTAGGAGGAAGTAGATTTGGCGAAATATAAGGTAGGAATGGTGAGTTTAGGTTGTGATAAAAATAGAGTTGACTCAGAAATCATGCTTGGAATGGTTCAGAATGAGTACGAACTTACTAATAATCCAAAGGAAGCTGACATAATAATAGTAAATACTTGCGGATTTATAGAAAAGGCTAAACAAGAATCCATAAACACAATATTAGATATGGCAAAATATAAAACAAGTCACAACTGTAAGTTACTTATAGCTACAGGCTGCTTAACTCAAAGATATGGTGATGAATTATTAGAATTAATGCCTGAAATAGATATAATGTTAGGTGTTAATGATTATGCTAAAATAAATGAAGCCATAATGAACTTTATAAATGGAAATAATGAAAAAGTAAAAGCTACAAATTACAGTGATGTATCAATTAATGAAGGATTAAGACTTATAACAACTGATAAAACTACTGCATACCTAAGAATTGCAGAAGGATGTGATAATTTCTGTACTTATTGCATTATTCCTAAAATCAGAGGTAAGTTTAGAAGTAGAACTTTAGAAAGTATTGTAGAAGAAGCAAAAAAATTAGCTGAAAATGGAGTGAAAGAGTTAATATTAATAGCTCAAGACACAACTAATTATGGTATAGATATATATGGTGAAAAAAAACTTCACTTAGTTTTAAGAGAATTAGCTAGGATTGAAGGAATAGAGTGGATAAGAGTTCTTTATTGTTATCCAGAGGCTATATATGATGAACTTATCAAAGAGATTTCAGTAAATGCTAAGGTATGTAATTATCTTGACTTGCCTATACAACATATTAGCAATAATGTTTTAAAAAGAATGGGAAGAAAGACAACAAAAGAAGAAATAATAGGAAAAATTAATGACTTAAGAAAAAATGTTCCTAACATAGTTTTAAGAACTTCTTTAATAGTTGGTTTCCCAGGAGAATCTTGTGAAGATTTTAATGAATTAAAAGATTTTATAAAAACAATAAAGTTAGATAAAGTTGGAGTATTTACTTACTCAAGAGAAGAAGGAACACCAGCTGCCATAATGGAAGATCAAATAGATGAAGAAGTTAAAAAAGCTAGGGAAGAAGAAATAATGTTACTTCAAAAGGAAGTATCAGAGGAAATCAATAAAAACAAAGTAGGTAGAGAATATGATGTTCTTATCGAAAAGTTTAATGGAGAATACTATATAGGAAGAAGCTATGAGATGGCTCCAGATATAGATGGATATATTTATGTGAAAGGGAATGGAGCTAAAAAGGACCAGTTCTGTAAAGTTAAAATTGAAAAGGCCTTAGAATATGATTTGGTAGGAGTTGTATGCAATGAATCTTGCAAATAAATTAACTTTAATTAGAATAATTTTAGTTCCCATATTCTTAGTGTTTATAGCTTACCAGGACTTACCTTATGGGAGTGTAATAGCAACACTTATATTCATAATAGCATCTGTTACAGATCAACTAGATGGATATATTGCAAGATCAAGAAATCAAGTTACTAACTTTGGTAAGTTTATGGACCCTTTAGCAGATAAGTTATTGGTTACGGCAGCACTTATATCTTTAGTTGAATTACAATTAGTTCCTGCATGGGCAGCTATTGTAATAATAGCTAGAGAGTTTGCTGTTTCAGGTTTAAGAACTATAGCTGCATCAGAGGGATTAGTTATAGCTGCTAGCTGGTGGGGAAAAATTAAGACTGTAATACAAATAATTGCAATAGTGCTTTTATTATTACAAGTAAACATAATTAATTCACCAGGAATTAAGGAGTTAGTTGCAGGAAGCAGCTTTTTAAGAAATTTCTTTATATATGTTCCTGATATATTCTTATATTTAGCTGTTGTAATAACAATAATTTCTGGAGTAGATTACTTTAGAAAAAATAAAAATGTTATAAATACTTATAAATAATGTTTTAAAAGTCAAAAAATAGTCAATTATTAAGGCATGAGGTTCTTTTAAGAACTTCATGTTGATGTTGACTTTTTTTTTGTATATATTATAATAATAGTAGAACTTATGTTCGGTTATTTAAGGAGGTTACGTATGGCAAATATAGATAAAGATAAATTAAAAGCTATTGAGATGGCTATGGGTCAAATAGAGAAGCAATTTGGAAAGGGATCAGTAATGAAACTTGGCGAGCAAGGAGCTCCTCAAATGGATGCTGTTTCTACTGGATGTTTAGATCTTGATATAGCTTTAGGAATCGGTGGAGTACCAAGAGGAAGAATTATTGAGATATATGGACCAGAAAGTTCAGGTAAAACAACGGTGGCTTTACATGTAGTAGCAGAAGCGCAAAAATTAGGGGGAGCAGCAGCGTATATAGATGCAGAGCATGCTTTAGACCCAGTTTATGCAAAAAGATTAGGTGTTAATATAGATGATTTAGTAGTTTCACAACCAGATACAGGAGAACAGGCTTTAGAGATAACAGAAGCTTTAGTTAGATCAGGAGCTATAGATGTTTTAGTTGTGGACTCAGTTGCGGCTTTAGTTCCAAGAGCGGAAATTGAAGGTGAAATGGGTGATTCTCATGTTGGTCTTCAAGCTAGATTAATGTCACAAGCTTTAAGAAAGTTAACAGGAACAATCAACAAATCAAACTGCGTAGTAATATTCATAAATCAATTAAGAGAAAAAGTTGGTATAATGTTTGGTAATCCAGAAACAACACCTGGTGGTAGAGCATTAAAGTTCTATGCTTCAGTTAGAATGGACATAAGAAGAATAGATTCAATAAAACAAGGTGACGGAATAACTGGTAATAGAACAAGAGTTAAAATAGTTAAGAATAAGGTTGCTCCTCCATTTAAGCAAGCTGAATTTGATATAATGTACAATGAAGGTATATCAAAAGAAGGTAATATAGTAGACGTTGGAGTAAAAGAAAATATAGTACAAAAGAGTGGTGCTTGGTTCTCATATGGAGATATAAGATTAGGCCAAGGTAGAGAAAATGCTAAACAATATTTAAAAGAGAATCCAGCAGTTGCTTTAGATATAGAAAATCAAATAAGAGAAAAATATTCTCTTCCTTTAGCTAAGGCTGTTGAATCAGTAGATGTAGAAAAAAATACAGAAGAGTCTGTTGAAAGTTAATAAAAAAAGATAAGGATTTCCTTATCTTTTTTTTATAATTTAATCACTGTTTAATAATTCTAACGTGTGAATTTAAAGTTTTATGAATATGTTAACATTAATAAAATTTTAAAGCTTTTTTAGAATATAAAAAACTAAAAAAAGCACAATATAACTAGTATTATAAGGGAATAATTTTAGCTTTCTAGCATATAATATACGCAAGGGGTAACCTTGACATAAGTTTAAAATTACTATACAATAATAACAAATACTGGTTTATCATATTCAAAAAATTACAGTGAGAATAGTATGACACCTTTCTACGCGAAGTGTTTTTATAGAGAGAATAAGCGAGGAGGTGTTTATATGGTAGTAGGAATACTTATAGGAATAATAATATTAGGGGTAGTAGGGTTTATTCAATACACTCTTATACAAAAAGCTTCAAAAAATAGGGTGGAAAGCTTAGAAAAAGAAGCTAGTTTAACACTTGAGGAGGCTAAAAGAGAAGCTGAATCAACAAAGAAAGAAGCCATATTAGAAGCTAAAGAAGAGGTGCACAAACTAAGAGCAGATCTTGATAAAGAAACTCGTGACAGAAGAAATGAGATTCAAAGGTTTGAAAGAAGACTTATCCAAAGGGAAGAGTCATTAGATAAAAAAGGTGAAATGCTTGAAAAAAGAGAAGATAGCATAAACAAAAAATCTATAGAGATTCAAGAACTTGAAGAACGTGTACAAAATTTATACGGTGAACAAAGAGCTGAACTTGAGAGGATTTCAAATCTTTCAAGTGAAGACGCAAGAACATTATTATTAGATGAAGTAAGAAGAGAAATAAAACATGAATCAGCTATGCTGATCAAAGAACTTGAGACTAAGGCCAAAGAAGAAGCTGACAAAAAATCAAGAGAAATAATTACTACTGCTATTCAAAGATGTGCAGCAGATCATGTTTCTGAAACTACAGTACATGTTGTTGCCCTACCTAATGACGAAATGAAAGGAAGAATCATTGGTAGAGAAGGTAGAAATATAAGAACTTTAGAAACATTAACAGGAGTTGATTTAATAATAGATGATACTCCAGAGGCTGTTATTCTTTCAAGCTTCGATCCAATAAGAAGAGAAGTTGCTAGAATAGCTTTAGAAAAATTAATTGTAGATGGAAGAATTCATCCAGCTAGAATTGAAGAAATGGTAGAAAGAGCTATTAAAGATGTAGAAAATGACATTAAGGAAGAGGGAGAACAAGCAACTTTCGAAACTGGTGTTCATGGATTACATCCAGAAATAATTAAGCTTCTAGGAAGACTAAAGTACAGAACAAGTTATGGTCAAAATGTTTTAAAACATTCAATAGAGGTTTCATATTTAGCGGGATTAATGGCATCTGAATTAGGTTTAGATGTAAATCTAGCTAGAAGAGCAGGTCTTTTACATGATATAGGTAAAGGTGTTGACCAAGAATATGAAGGTCCTCATGCTGTTATAGGTGGAGAACTTGCAAAAAAATATCATGAGTCACCAGCTGTGGTAAATGCTATAGCAGCCCATCATGGTGATACAGAAATGCAAACTCTTGAAGCAGTACTTGTTCAAGCAGCAGATGCTATATCAGCAGCTAGACCTGGTGCAAGAAGAGAAACTTTAGAAGCTTATATTAAGAGATTAGAAAAATTAGAAGAAATAGCTACTTCATATGAAGGTGTAGAAAAGTCATATGCCATTCAAGCTGGAAGAGAAATTAGAATTATGGTTAAACCAGATCAAGTTGACGATGCAGGGGCAATTGAGATGGCGAGAAATATTGTTAAGAAGATAGAAGAACAATTAGAGTATCCAGGTCAAATCAAGATAAATGTAATAAGAGAAACCCGTGCAGTTGACTATGCTAAATAAATGAATATGTAAAATACATTTTGGTTACAAAATGTATTTTTTTAATTAACTCTACTGAAATCATTCAGTAGAGTTTTCTTATTATTTAAAATAAAAAATAAAATATTTTATCTATTTAAGAAGGAATTAGAGAGTTTATATAGAATATTATTAGGTAAAGGAAAACGTTAACTATTAAATGTAAACGTATCCTAAAAAGATCTAGGAGGTTTATATAATGGAAGTATTAAAGGTATCAACTAAATCAAATCCTAATTCAGTAGCAGGAGCACTAGCAGCCATAATAAAAGAAAGAAATACTGTGGAGATACAAGCAGTAGGAGCTGGAGCTATAAATCAAGCTGTAAAGGCTATAGCTATAGCAAGAGGTTTTGTAGCCCCAAGTGGAAAAGATATAGTTTGTATTCCTGCATTCACAGACATCGAAATTGATGGTGAAGAAAGAACAGCTATAAAGCTTATAATACAACCAAGATAAAGTTTATAGAGGAACTAAGTTTGGTAAATAAATAGATACTGCTATGAGTATTTTAACTTATAGCAGTATTTTTTATTGGTTTACTTTAAATAATAAAAATGATATATTGGAAGCGTAATAAATAAATTTAAAGCAGTAAAGAGGGGATTAGATGATATTATCTAGAAAAGCACAGAATATAGGGGCATCACTAACTTTAGCCTTAACAGCTAAAGCAGGTGAATTAAAAAAAGAAGGAATAGATGTAGTAAGCTTTGGAGTAGGTGAGCCAGATTTTAATACACCTAAAAATATAATAGAAGCTGCCACTAGAGCTATGGAAGAAGGAAAGACAAAGTATACAGCCACATCTGGAATAGTAGAATTAAAAGAGGCCATAGCAAAGAAATTACATGATGATAATGGACTTAACTATGGAACTAAAAATATAATTATCTCAACAGGAGCTAAACAATCTTTAGCTAATGTATTTATGGCGATTTTAAATCCAGGAGATGAGGTTATAATACCAGTACCATATTGGGTAAGTTATCCTGAGCTAGTTAAATTAAGTGATGGAGTTCCTGTTTTTATAGAAACAAAAAAAGAAAATGATTTTAAGGTTACTTATGATGAATTAAAATCAGTTTTAAGTGAAAATACAAAGGCAATAGTGATAAATTCACCAAACAATCCAACAGGAACTGTATATTCAAAAAAAGATTTAGAAGTTATTGCGAAATTTGCTGAAGAAAATGATCTTATAATAATTTCTGATGAAATATATGAAAAACTTATATATGGAAAAGAAAAACATATAAGTATTGCTTCATTAAGTGAAGATGCTTTCAAGAGAACAGTAGTTATAAATGGATTTTCAAAGGCTTATGCAATGACTGGATGGAGAATTGGATATGCAGCTTGTTATGATGAAGAGCTAATTAAGGTAATGAACAATGTTCAAAGTCATATGACATCAAATACAAATAGTATAGCTCAGTTTGCTGCCTTAGAAGCCTTAAATGGAGATCAAGAAACTATAAAGAATATGGTTAAAGAATTTAGTTTAAGAAGAGAACTTATGATAGAACTTATAAGTGGAATTGAGGATCTTACTTTTATAGAGCCTAAAGGTGCTTTTTATGTAATGATTGATGTGTCTAAGGTTCTAAAAAAAGCTAATATAAAGGGTTCAATGGAATTTGCAAACTTATTACTAAAAGAGGAAAATGTTGTTGTAATACCAGGTATAGCTTTTGGGGAAGATAACTTCATACGACTATCTTATGCTACATCTAAAGAAGAAATAATTAAGGGCTTAAAGAGAATAAAGAAATTTGTTAATAAATTTATGAATAGGGATTAATCTTTTCTTAAGTTGTTGAAATTTTCTAAAAAAATGAGTATAATTAAGAAGTTAGTATTATTAAATAACAAATAAAAGTAAAGAGGTGTTTATAATGGTAACTAAAGAAGTTATAGTTAAAAATTCAACAGGATTACATGCTAGACCAGCAACTTTACTAGTAAAAAAAGCTTCAGCTTTCAAATCAGACATAAGCTTAGAGTACAATGGAAAAAAAGCTAATGTTAAGAGCTTAATCGGAGTTTTATCATTAGGAGTTTCTAAAGATGCTAATGTTAAGGTTATCGCTAGTGGTGATGATGAAGCTTTAGCAGCTGAAGAAATAGCTAAGTTAATCGAAAATTTAGAAGAGTAGTCTTCGTAAAAGGATTCCTAATGGAATCCTTTTATTTTTATAAATTTATTTTAATAATTTTTTATGGTTTTTCAAAAACTATAAGTAAGATACGTACATTAAAGTCTAAGTTATAGGAATTTTGTGAGTAATAAAGGTGAAAACACGAATGATAGATAAAAAATGGATAAATTTATTTATAATAAACTTATCTTATGATATAATAAATTTAAATTAGCATTTCTACTTTAGGAGGGTACAAAGTGAAAAATTTATATAGCACACCATTGAATTCAAGATATGCGTCAAAAGAAATGTCATATATTTTCTCAGATGATATGAAATTCTCAACATGGAGAAAATTATGGGTTGCTCTTGCAGAGGGTGAAAAAGAATTAGGATTAAATATAACTAACGAGCAAATAGAAGAGCTTAAAAGTCATATTTCAGATATAAATTACGAAGAAGCAATAAAAAAAGAAAAAGAAGTTAGACACGATGTTATGAGTCACGTTTATGCATATGGACTTCAATGTCCTTCAGCAAAAGGTATCATACATTTAGGAGCAACAAGCTGCTATGTTGGAGATAATACAGATGTAATAATAATGAGAGATGCATTATTATTAATAAAGAAAAAAATAGTTGCAGTTTTAAATAATTTAAAAAGATTTGCTTTAGAATATAAGGATATGCCTACTCTAGGATTTACTCATTTCCAACCAGCACAGCTTACTACTGTAGGTAAGAGAGCTACATTATGGATGCAAGATTTAGTAATGGATATGGAGAACATAGATTTTCTATTATCAACTTTAAAATTAAGAGGGGTAAAAGGAACTACTGGTACTCAAGCAAGCTTTATGAATCTTTTTGAAGGTGATGAAGAAAAGGTTAAGGCTTTAGATAAAATCGTTGCAGAAAAAATGGGATTTAAAAAGAGTTTTGGAGTTACAGGTCAAACTTATCCAAGAAAATTAGATTCTATAATTTTAAATACATTATCAGAGATTGCACAAAGTGCATATAAATTCTCAAATGACTTAAGATTACTTCAAAGTATGAAAGAAATAGAAGAACCATTTGAAAAAAATCAAATAGGATCATCAGCTATGGCATATAAGAGAAATCCTATGAGAAGTGAAAGAATGGGTGCATTAGCTAGATACGTTATAGTAGATGCCTTAAATCCAGCTATTACAGCTTCAACTCAATGGTTTGAGAGAACATTAGATGATTCAGCTAACAAGAGAATTGCAGTAGCAGAAGCTTTCTTAGCTTTAGATGGAGTTTTAAATCTTTATATAAATATTGCTGAGAATATGGTAGTTTATGATAAGGTTATTGAAGCTCATGTAAATCAAGAATTACCTTTCATGGCGACTGAAAATATAATGATGGAATCAGTTAAAAAAGGCGGAGATAGACAAGAACTTCATGAAAGAATAAGAGTTCATTCTATGGATGCTGCTCAAAGAGTTAAAGGAGAAGGGCTTAATAATGATTTAATAGAAAGAATAATAAATGATCCTTCATTTAATCTTTCTAAAGAAGAAATTATAGCTATAATAGATCCAGTTAAATTTGTTGGTAGAGCTCCAAGCCAAGTTGTAGAGTTTATTGATGAGTATGTAAACCCTATAATAGAAGCTAATAAGGATGCAGCTAGCTTAAGTAGTGATATAACAGTTTAATATAATTTAGAGCTATTAAAGATTTATCTTTAATAGCTCTTTTTTATGGAAATAATTAAAAATTTCATAAAAATATTTATGAATTTTTACTTTGAGTTTTCATATAACTTTTGGCTTAAAAAAATTATAAAGATAAAAACAATATTTAACATTTATAATAAAGAATAAATTTTTATGTTATATTAAATTGATTTGTTAAAAAAAATTTAAAGAACACGTGTTTGAGACTCTTAAATCTGGTCAATACTTTAGATAAATTATAATCAAGGAGATGAAAAGCATGAATAAAGTGGATCTTATTGGAAGAGTTGCTACTAAAATTGAAGTTAAGGAATCTAAAAATAAGAAAAAATATGTTAGATTTAGAATAGCTGTTAATAGTTTTAATGGAAGAGAAGAAACAACTACATTTTTAAGTGTAATTACTTGGAGTAAATCTACAGTGGATTTCTTAGAGAAATTTGTGAACATAGGAGACTTAGTATCTGTAAGTGGAGAAATAGTAGAGAGTAGATACGAAAGTGAAGGTGGAGAAGTTAGATATTATACAAATATACAAACTTCTAATATAAATCTTCTTAATAAAGCAAAGGAAAAAGAGATTTCATAGTAAAGAAAAAAAGATATATTGTGAAAATATATCTTTTTATTTTGCTTCTAAAAGTTTTGTAAAATAATTTCTTGGAATTAATCCTTTTTTTATACCATTTATAACAGTAAGATAAGTTGCTGCTGTATCAAATCTAGCATCATGATAGTTTCCACTACCTTGGAAATATTTATTAGCAGTTTCACTTATTTCAGAATCAGTTATATTTAAGTGTTTGATTACTTCTTCAAGTTTAGGATTTTTATAATCTCCAGTAGGTCTTAATATTTTACAAATATCTTTATAATATTTCATAGTACAAAATACGTTGTTAGGTTCAAAGAACTCTCCAAGACCTAGTAATTCATGTTTTAAGAATTTAATATCAAACTGAACGTTATGACCTATTATAAAATCTGCTTCTAAGAAGTCATTTATAAAATCAGCATAAAGATCTTCAAAGTACATTCCTTCACTTAATTCATATAATTTCTCTAAAGAAAAACCATGGATTCTTTCAGCTTCTGGTTCCATTTCATCAACTGTAAAAAATATATTTTTACCTATTGTTTTTTGAGGTTTAGTTGAAGTATCTACAAGGATATAACTAAGCTGACATATGCTTCCAGGTTTGACTCCTGTAGTTTCTGTATCAAAAAAAAGTAATTTCATTATTTAAGGCCTCCCATATTCTAATGTCCATATAATAGTATAAACTAAAATTTTTATTAATAAAATCTAATTTAAAATTTATATATTATAGATTATAGAAATTTTGATTATAAAATATCAATATTTAAGAATTATATTGAGTATTCTTAAATATTAATATATAAACAAATGAAAATCAAGTTTGATTATTATAGCTGTATTATTCTAAAGGAGTGATTGTTTTGAAGAAAACTTATATATTAGATACCAATGTATTGCTATATTCACCAGGAGCTATATATTCATTTGAAGATAACAATGTTATTATTCCAGAGGTGGTTCTAGAGGAATTAGACAATATTAAAAAAATGAATAATGATTTAGGAGCAAATGCTAGGCATGTTGCAAGAGAATTAGATAAACTTAGATTAAGTGGGTCATTAAGCGAAGGAGTTGATTTACCTAAAGGCGGAAAGCTTAAGGTGGTTACTAACTTTTATAATACTGAAATACCAGAAGCATGGAATATAAGCAAGCCTGATAATAGAATAATACAAATTTGTAAGGCCTTAAAGGAAAAGGGAGAAGATGTTTGTTTAATAACTAAGGATATATTTGAGAGAATAAAGGCTGATACTGTTGGCATAAAATCAGAGGATTTTTATGAGATTGTAGTTCCAGAATTTGAAGAACAATATAGTGGAAGAATGGAAGTTTACACAAGTTCTGAATGTTTAAGTAAATTCTTTAAAAATAAATTTATGGAGAAAAAAGATTTAACTTCCTATGATGAAGAAAATAAGTGCTATGTGGAACCAAAATTAGAGATTAATCAATTTTTAATAATACATTGTAATGACAATGATAAACAAACTGCTTTAGGAAGATTTGATGGAAAAGTTATAAGACCTTTACTTTATAAAGATAGCAATAATATTATGGGAATAAGCCCTAGAAATGTTGGTCAAAAATTTATGCTAGAATGTTTGAGTATGGATGCTAAAAAGGCACCTTTAGTAATTATAAAGGGACCAGCAGGAACAGCAAAAACTTTATTTTCATTAGCTGTGGGATTACAAAAGATATTAGAAGAGGAAAGTGGACAATATAGAAGGATTTTAGTTTGTAGACCTAATGTAACAATGGATGAAGAAATAGGGTATTTGCCAGGAACTGAGCAAGAAAAAATAGCTCCATTTATGAGACCTATATATGATAATTTAGAGATTTTAATAGATTCAGATGAGAAAGAAAGATATTCAAATGAGAGAGAGTTAAATGATAAAATAGAGGAGCTTTTTGAAAGAAAGATAATAACAACAGAGGCTGTGGCTTATTTAAGAGGAAGAAGCATAATAAAGAATTGGATTATAATAGATGAAGCACAAAACTTAACACCAAAGCAGGTTAAAGCAATTATAACAAGAGCTGGAGAAGGATCAAAAATAATACTAGTTGGAGATCCAGAGCAAATAGATCAAGCTTTCTTAGATTCAAGAAGTAATGGACTTTGTTATGCTTCAGAAAAGATGAAAGGAAGTCATCTTTGCTACCAAGTTACCTTAAAATATGATGAATGTGAGAGAAGTGAATTGGCTTATGAAGCTGCAAAAAGATTATAATATTTAGACTTTTAAGAGGTTTCTTACTCCTAAATAGGGAGGAAAGGAACCTCTATTTTTAAATGTTTAGAGAAACATATAATCTTATTTGTAGAAAAATATTCTGATATAAAAATTAAAATTAATAAATTATTAAGTTTACTGAATAATAAATTCAAGAAATTTATGGTATAATTTAAAATACAAAATAAGGAGGTCTTGATTATGCAATTTTTATTAGATGCGTTTCTTAGTATTCCAGCAATATTAATAGCTTTTTCAGTAAAAGAGTATACTCGTGCTAAAATGGCAGATAAATTAGGAGATAAATCACCAAGGTTTAAAGGGGAATTAACCTTAGATCCATTAAAGCATGTTGATATAGCTGGTGCCTTAATGATGGCTTTCTTTGGATTTGGTTGGAGTAAATCTGTAGAGATAAATAAATATGCATTTAAAAATCCAAAGAAGGATGCTCTTAAAGTTAACATAGCTGCATGGCTTTCAAACTTAGTTGTTGCCATAATTGGAGTAATACTTACAAGTTTATACTTAAGATTTTTTGGTTTAAGAGGAGATCTTTCTCAAATTATATTTTTAATGTTACAATATATAATAATATTAAATGTAAACTTCTTTGTATTTAATATATTACCACTTCCAGGACTTGATTGTTTTAGAATTTTAGAGGATCTTAAACCTCAATTATTCTATAAGTTATCTGGAATAGTGTATCAATATTATTATCCTATACTTATAGTTATAATACTTCTTGGGAGATATGTATTAGCTATACCATCTCAATTGGTTATGGCTTTTGTATATTCTATAGGTTTATTTATTTAAGAATAATTTAAAATTTATAATAGTTTAGTTAGATTAGGTTAATAATTTGAAAATAACTCTTGATTTATAAGTTGTTTTCAAATTTAATATCTAATCTAATTTTTTTATGCAAAGATAATTGAAATAAAATGTAAAAATATGGTAATATATAGAGGGGTGAGAATATGATAAGAATGTCTAAAAAAATTAAAGTAATTTTAGCCTCTCTACTTATTGTTTGTTCTGTTTTAGTAATAAATAGTGTTATAAGCAATAATGTTGTAACAACAAAGGGAGCTAGTATTGAGGAAAAAGAAGTAATTAAGGAGAATGATAAAAAGGGATTTTTTGATATGTTTAGCTTAGGAAGAAAGGTTAATATAAGTGCTGTAGGAGACATAATATTACATGATGAACAAATATGGTCTGCATATAATGAAGAAAATAAGGCCTATGATTTTATGAATAATTTTAAGTATGTAAAGAACTTCATAGAAAAAAGCGATATAGCCTATGGAACAATTGAGGGAACTTATGCTGGAGAAGAAATAGGGTATTCTGGTTATCCTAATTATAATGGGCCAGATTCCATGATAGATGCTTTAAAGGATACTGGATTTGATATTATAAATGTAGCAACGGATCATTCTTTAGATAAGGGGTTAGAAGGAGTTAGTAAAACTGGAGAAAAAATAGATAAGGATATGACTTCTATTGGGAATAAGAAGTATATTATTAAGAAGATAAAGGGAATAGAAATAGGATTTACCTCTTATACTTATGAGAGCAAAGAGGGAGAGTTAAATGGTCATAAAATTCCTGAAGATATTAATTTAAATACTTTTTCTTATAATAAATTAGATAAGGGACTAGAGGAGATGAAAGCCTTAGTAGAAGAGATGAAAAATGAGGGGGCTGAGTTTATAGTCTTTGGAATGCACTGGGGTATAGAATATAACACTGAGCCTAGTAAATATCAAGTGAAAATTGCTGAAGCCTTAAACGAATATGGAGTTGACTTAATATTAGGAAGTAATCCTCATGTTGTACAACCTATAGAAGAAATAGAGGGGAAAGATGGACATAATACCTTAGTAGCTTATTCTTTAGGTAATTTTATATCTAATCAAAGACTAGAGACTATGGGAGATAGAAGAACAGCTGATGGTGTTATATTAAATTTAACCTTAGATAAGAGTAGAAAAGGGGTTAAAATAGAGAAGTGGGATTACACTCCAACTTGGGTATATAAGATTCCAAGAGAAAATAAAAAATCAGATTATTATATATTACCAGTTGAAGAGACTTTAAATAGTGAAGAAGGAAAAAAACTAGATAAGGAAACCTTAAATCAGTTAAATAAGTCTTTAGAATCAACTAAATCTATAGTAGAGAAATAAAGTTTATTGGAAAGTAGAGTGCTTTAAGCTTAAATAAATTTAGGGATATAAGTTTAAAAAAGTTTATGGGAAACTATTCTCCCATAAACTTTTTTATTTAGGCTTTTTCAATAACTAGATTTTTATTATAAACTTCTTTAAAGGCTTTAGAACTTCTTCTAGCTTGACGAAGCTCTAATTCTAAATCATATTCAGAATGAAGTTTTAAATTAACAGTATCTTCGTTAATTATTACATCAACATTTTCTACATGGCCAGTTAATCCTCTGTCTAAGCCTTCAGCAAGCTTAAGAATAACTCCTAAATACTCTACATGTTTTACGTCTAATCTATTTATTATAGTTGAATATTTAGCAATTGGAGCTTGGAAAGAGTTATTTCTATGGTAAGCGGCACATAATGCACTTAATAATATTTCTTTATGAGTTAATCCGCTTATATGAGAATTTAAAATAACATAAAATGAGTGTACATGGTGATCATAATATCTTATGCTTATACCACAATCATGAAGTAAGGAGGCTGTTTTTAATATATTCTTAAACTCATCTCCTAAATGATGAAGTGGTTTTAAACCTTCAAATAGTGAAAAAGAAAGTTTACATACATTTTGAGCATGAGGAATATTTATGTTTAAAGTATCCATAATTCCTTTTAAACTTACATCTAAAATATCATCATAAGTATGGAATTTATCTATTATATATTCATATATAAGTCCTTCTCTAAGACCACGACCACATATTATTACTTCATTAGTATTTGTGAAGCTTAAAACTTCTTTTATTAAGTCTGTAGAAGCAACTATGACATCAGCTCTAGCAGGAGAAAGTCCTTCAATTTTTTGTCTTTGACGAAGATTTTTACTTTTTAGTAGATGAAACATCTCATCAATATCATAGTCATAAAGAACATAATTATGAACTATATCAATAGGATATCTTTTTCTACGTCTATCAATTTTTCCTAGGTTTCTGAAAGAACCTCCAACACCTATAACAGATTTAAATGAATTATCTTTAAGCCAATCTATTTTTTCAAGGTGTTCCTTAATATAATTAACACAGTTTGTATTATTTTCATATCCAATCATGTCGTTTAATTGGAATAAGGATGTTAAAGTTACATATCCAAAGGGTAGAGTAACTTCTTTATAAATTTCGTTGTTTTTTAACCAACATAAGTGAGTATTATTTCCGTTTATATCTAAAAGAAGAGAATTATCTATATAAAGAGAATTTTTAGCTCCTAAAAAGTTATAATGAATTTCTTCTTCATTAGATAATATTCTAAGGTCTAATCCAAGTTCTTTTTTTATTATTTCTTTAAGATTAATTTTTTCATCTACATTTTTAATACTTTCAGCACCTATAAGTATAATTTTTGATGCACCACAGGATATGCACATAGATTTAAAAGCTTTTATAGATGAGATTGTAAGCTTAATTTTCTCTTCGTCTAAAACAGAGCAAGCGAAGAAATCAGAGCCAAGTCTTATATGCTCTTTTAATTCATCAATTATTTTAAAATATCCAGACTTCTCAACTTCAGCAAGTGTTAATCTTACAGAGTTAGAGCCTATGTCTATTACTCCTATTCTATCCATTTCTTTTCCCCTCTACTTGTTTAAAATATAATTTGATTATAATACTGATACTATAGAATTTCAAAGAAGTTTTCAATGGATATTTCAAAATAAAATATTATTAATAATAAATGAAAGATGATATTGACAGGGTTTAAGGTAAAATACTATAATAAGTTAAGAAAATATAATATAAAAAGTCTGTGAAGAGAAGAGTAGTCTTTATGATTTCTTAAGCGAGTAAGGGATGGTGTAAGCCTTATAGAATAGTTTAGATGAAGAGAGCCTCTGAGATTGCATTTTAATAACTAGTATTTTTATTAAAGTGTCGCTTATGCGTTAAATTATAAAGTGGGTTTTTAACCAATTAGAGTGGTACCGCGGATATATCCGTCTCTTTGTTACAAAGAGGCGGTTTTTTATATTGTAAATAAATTTATATTTTGGCAATAATGTCATTATAATATATGTTTTAAAATCAGATAAAATAAGGAGGACAATTATGGATTACAAAAAGTTAGTTGCAGAAAGAATTAAAGAACATGTTGATCTAGAATTAGAAAACATAGAAAAACTTATAGAAATACCACCTAAGCCAGAAATGGGAGACTTTGCATTCCCTTGCTTCCAATTAGCAAAAGTTATGAGAAAAGCTCCTAATATGATAGCAGCTGAATTAGCTGAAAAGATAAATAAAGAGGGATTTGAAAGAGTAGAGTGTTTAGGACCTTACTTAAACTTCTTTGTTGATAAAGTAGCTTTCTCAAAAAATATAATAAGCAAAGTTTTAGAAGAAGGAGATAAATATGGTTCTTCTAAAATAGGAGAGGGAAAAAATGTTGTAGTTGAATATTCATCACCTAACATAGCTAAGCCTTTCCACGTTGGGCATTTATTCACAACAGCTATAGGACATTCATTATATAGAATGTTAAACTTTGAAGGATATAATCCAATAAGAATAAATCACTTAGGAGACTGGGGAACTCAGTTTGGTAAGTTAATCTCAGCTTATAAAAGATGGGGAAATGAAGAAGCTTTAGAAGAGGCTCCAATAAATGAGCTTTTAAGAATATATGTTAAATTCCATGATGAAGCTGAAAATAATCCAGAACTTGAAGATGAAGGAAGAATGTACTTTAAGAAGCTTGAAGATGGGGATCAAGAAGCTGTGGCTCTATGGGAAAGATTTAAAGACTTATCTTTAAAAGAATTTAATAAGATATACGGTATGCTAGGAGTAGATTTCGATTCTTGGGCTGGAGAAAGCTTCTACAATGATAAGATGGATACAGTAGTAGAAGAATTAGAAAAGGCTAATATATTAACTGAGAGTAATGGTGCTAAGGTTGTAATGTTAGATGAATACAATATGCCACCTTGTATAGTTGTTAAATCAGATGGAGCATCAATATATGCTACAAGAGACTTAGCAGCAGCTAGTTATAGACATAAAACATATAACTTTGATAAATGTATATATGTAGTTGGTAAGGACCAAATATTACACTTTAACCAAGTATTCAAAACATTAGAATTAGCAGGTAATGAATGGGCTAAAAACTGCGTACACATTCCATTTGGATTAGTTAAGTTTGCAGATAGAAAGCTTTCAACAAGAAAAGGTAATGTAGTTTTACTTGAAGACTTATTAAACGAAGCTATAGATAAAACTAGAGAAACTATAGAAGAAAAGAACCCACAATTAGAAAATAAAGAGGAAGTAGCTAAGAAAATAGGTATAGGAGCTATATTATTTACTTACTTAAAGAACTCAAGAGAAAGAGATATAGTTTTCGATTGGAAAGAGATGTTAAGTTTTGATGGAGAAACTGGTCCATATGTTCAATACTCATATGCAAGAGCTAAGAGTATATTAAGAAAAGCTGAAGAACAAAATATAACAGCTGAGCCAGATTTCACAAAGTTAACTTCAAAAGAAGAATTTGAATTAGCTAAAACTCTGGAAGGATTACAAAAGGCTGTAGTCTTAGGAATAGATAAGTTAGAACCTTCAGTTGTAACTAGATATTCAATAGAAGTAGCTAAGGCTTTCAATAAATTCTACAATAACCATACAGTTTTAAATGTAGAAGATGAAGGATTAAAAGCTGCAAGACTTGAACTTATAAAAGCTACTGCTCAAGTTATTAAAAATGCTTTATTCTTAATAGGAATAGATGTAGTTGAAAAAATGTAGTTTATAATAAAAAATAACCAATTCCATTTGGAATTGGTTATTTTTTTACTTCTTATTATCTTTTCTACTAGGACAACTTCCTTTAGATGCACATCCGCTGCAACCACTACATTGTCCTTTAGAGGATTTTTTGAAGTTTTTATATAATATAAACACAACAGCTATTACTATTAAAACTGTAATAAGAATTTCCATTTTAAACACCTTCTTTAAAAGATTAATAAACCGATATGATAAATTATGAAGGCACTTATCCAAGCAACTAGGAATTGGAATATTACTGATAAAATTGTGAACTTACCACCATATTCTTTTTTCATAACACCTACAACACTTATACATGGTGTATAAAGTAATACAAATACCATGAATGAGTAAGATGAAATTGCTGTAAAGAATTGAGGTAACATATGAGTTAAATCACCTTTATAAATAACTTCCATTGTTGATATTATAGTTTCTTTAGCCATTAAACCAGTTAATAATGAAACTGAAGCTTGCCAATCTCCAAATCCTAATGGAGCAAATATTGGAGCTATAAATGAACCTATGTTATATAAGAAACTATGAGTTATATCCTCAACCATTCCAGTAAAATTAAAGCTTTGAAGGAACCAAATAACAACACTCATTGCAAATATAATAGTTCCAGCTTTCTTTAAGAAGCTCTTTGATTTATCCCAAAGTTGAGCTAATACAGATCTAACTTCTGGTACTTTATATTCAGGAAGCTCTATAATGAATGGTTCTTCATCTTTCTTGAATAAAGTATTTTTAAATACTAAGCCTAATATGAAAGCTACTAATATACCTAATATGTATAAAGATGCAACAACCATAGATGCATTATCTGGGAAGAATAATCCAGCAAATATTACATATACAGGTAGTCTAGCATTACATGACATAAATGGTGCTAAAAGAGCAGTAAGTTTTCTATCCTTTTCGCTTTCTAAAGTTCTAGCTGACATAATAGCAGGAACTGTACATCCAAATCCTGTTATCATAGGAAGGAAAGCCTTTCCTGAAAGTCCTATTTTTCTCATGAACTTATCCATTAAGAAAGCAACTCTAGCCATATATCCACTGTCTTCTAATATTGCTATACATAAGAATAAAGCTAATATTATTGGTAATAAGACTATAATTCCACCTACACCGGCTACGATACCATCAACAAGTAATGATTGGAACCATGGAGCCGTACCTGATAATAGATCACTTAAGTATGGCATGAAAGTGTCACCTAAGAATCCATCTAAAGCATCTGAAATAGGTTGTCCAACCCATGAGAATGTAAATTGAAATACAAAGTACATAAGTGCTATAAATAATGGGTATGCAAGCCATGGGTTTAAAAATATTTTATCTAACTTATCTGTTAAAGTAGTTGAAGAATTACCTGATCTATTAAAGCAGTCTGATAATTTATCTTCAATAAATTTATAAGTATGAGCCTCATCCTTAAATGAGTAACTATTTTTATCTAAATATTTTTCGAAATTACCTTTATTTAAGAATTCTTTAACCTCATCTAATCCTTCTTTTTTAGATGCTGTTATTGGAATTACTTTAAGATTAAAAGCCTTTTCTAATTTTTTAGGATCAATTTTGATTCCTTTTTTCTCAGCGATGTCATTCATGTTAAGAAGCAATACTATTGGCTTCTTGAATTCTTTAAGTTGCATAGTTAAATATAGGTTTCTATCTAGATTAGAAGCATCTACTATATTTAATATTAAATCAACATCTCCAGATTCTAAGAATTTTTTAGATACTTTTTCTTCGTTAGAGAATGTATCTAAAGCATATATACCAGGTAAATCCACTATTTTGTTAGAGTTGAAAAATCCTTCCTTTTTATCAACTGTAACACCTGGCCAGTTTCCTACATGTTGGTTAGAGCCTGTTAAGGCATTAAAAAGAGTAGTTTTACCAACGTTAGGATTACCGAGTAAGGCTATTGTTGTCATTAGTTTTCCCCCTAATTAAATTATTCTATTTTATTTATTATTTTAAAATTATATTTTTAGCATCTTTCTTTCTGATTGCTAAATCAAATCCTCTTAAATTTACTATTAATGGATCACCAAGTGGAGCCACTCTTTTAAGTTTAACTTCTGTTCCTTCTATACATCCTAAAGCAAGAAGTCTTTTAGCTAAACCATCGTGTCCGCATATTTTATCTACAACACCTGCTTGGCCTATTTTTAAATCATATATACTCATCTTAAGCACCTCACTAATGAAAATCATTATCAAATTCATTTAAATTATATCAAGTTACTTGGAATTTGTCAATTGATAAATTCTATTAATTAAAAATTTAATTAATATTTATTAATACTTAACGAAATAATGATATAATGATATAATATTTTTGTTATAAGTTTATATAAGAAAAGAGTGATAGAGTGATCATAAAAGAGCATGAAATAGATATAAATGATTTAGATCTTAGTAATGCCCTATCTTTTAATGAAAATTATGATATATATAAACAGGCTGTATATTTTGATTTAGAACACTATGTATATAAAAAACCAAAGTGCATAGGTGTTTTTGGTGCTGGATATTTTGATGAAGAGAAATCAAAATTCATTACTACTCAGTACATGATAGAGCATAAGGGCGAAGTGAGAGATATTCTTTACTTAGCAAAGAAATATTTTATAATGGTTGCAGCAGAGAAAAAGAAGAAATACATAGTGACTTTTTCTGGAAATAATGATTTTACAGTTATAAATTATTTGTTTGATAAATATGGAATAAACTTTGATTTTAATAATTACTTTAGATCTGTGGATATACAGAAAATTTATGAGCATACTTTTAAGCAAGGGATAGGTCTTAAAGCTTTGGAAAAGAAATTTGGAATTGAAAGAGAAGGTGATGTTCTTTCAGGATCAAATTTAGCAAAAACATTCCATAAGGTTTTAAAGGATAAAGATTATTTTCAAAGAATGCCAAAAGAAAAAGTTGAAAAGATACTTGTCTATAATGAGCAAGATGTTGTAAATTTATTTTACATATTATTAAGTTGGAAAAAGATATTAGTTAATTTAGAAGACAGTGAAAGTAAAGAAAGTGAAAATTAATAGTTTATTATAGTAAATAAAACTATAAAAACTAAAGGCACCAATTATTGGTGCCTTTAGTTTTTATGTTTTTTTATAGATTTTCCATCAGAGGTTAAAATAATAGTTCCATCTTCATCTGTTCTAAAAATCTTAGTTTTATAGGAAGATAATTTTTTTAGGGTTTCTTTTGCTGGATGTCCATATGAATTATCTAATCCTGAAGAAATTATAGCTATTTTAGGAGAAACTTCTTTTAGAAAGGAATCTGTTGAAGATGTTGTACTTCCATGATGTCCTACCTTTAACACATCTGATTTTAAATTTTCATTTGATTTAACAGCTTCCATTTCTGCTTCAGTCTCTGCATCTCCAGTAAACAAAAAGGAGGTTTCACCATAATATATCTTAAGGATAGGTGAGTAGTTATTTAGGTTTTCATAGGTTTTATCAGAGGGAGAATATACCTCTATTTTAGTATTTTCACCTAAATCTATAGGAAGAGATTTTGATTTAGATATAGTATTTATATTAAGATTCTTTTCTTTTAGTGAAGTTACCATGTCTTTAAATATATCAGTATTTTCTGTAACTTTTGGTGCACAAAAATAGTCTACATCAAATTTTTTAATAATAGATTCAATACCTCCAATATGATCAGCATGAGGATGAGTGGCTATTATAAAATCAAGCTTCTTTATTCCAAGGTTTTTTAAATATTTTACTAGAGAATTAGTAGATTCAGGAGTACCTGCGTCTATTAAAAGATTTTTACCATTGCTTTGAATTAAAGCAGAATCTCCTTGTCCTACATCTATATAATGGACTATAAAATTCTCATTTGGAATTGAATATGAAGTAGAATATAAAAATATTGATGTTACTAGTATAAATATTAAAAATAAACTAACTTTTTTAGAGGTGATTTTCAATTAAAAAACTCCTTTGAAAATAATTAATCATATAATAGATTATTAACAGATAGTTAAAGGAATAAACTTTAATTTGTAAATTTTATAATTACAATTAAAATAAACAATGAAAATTTTTGGAAAGATACAACTTTAGTGATATAATTGAATTGGAGATATTCATCTTTAAACTTGTAAAAAATAAAAAGGGGGCTTAATAATGAAAAAAGAATTTTGCTTAAAGCATGGAAAAGTAACTATGAACTTTACTGCAAAGTATTGTGATAGTTTTGAATCCATAATAAATAGCGAAGGATTTAGAAAAGTTTTAGAAACTTATTTAAAAAAGACTAAAAATAAAAAGAGTCATAATTTTAGATTCTTAAGCGAAGCCATAGGTACTGAAGACATAAAGGTTATATCTAGGTACTTAATAAGCACATTAAAGCTATTATCTATGATGGGGGCTGATGAGGTATTAGTTGTTAATGACGCTTTTGAAGGATTGCTTGAGGATAAGAAATCTTTTGCTAATATTATAGATGATGTCTATTCATTCTGGAGAAAGTTAGAAAGATACACTGTTATTCAAAATAATAAAGTAAAAGATGGTATTGCAGCAGTTGGATTTGTAGATGCTAATAAAAGTTTTAATGATTTAATTTTAAGATTTTACAGAAGACTTCAAAAGAATCTATTAGGAAGTATGCCAAACATACTTAGGCAGGTTTCTGCTGGTGGAAATGCAAGTATTATGGTAAGTAATTTAATATGGCCAAGTCCAAGGGAATATTCCATACTAGATCATATTCCATTTATAGATGCAATATCCTTAGAAGCACCATTTATAACTTATCCAAGTAAGAATACTAGGGATGGTATATTCTTAGAAACAAGTGAAAATCCCTTAAGTGGATCTCATATAAATAGTGAAGAATGGTTTTGTTATCCTGCTAAGGTAGGGGAATTATTAGCATATGTATATTTCCATAGAGATTTTATGTCTCATGGAATAAGTTTATGTAATTTGTTTGATTTAGCAACTGTAGAGGAGTGCAGAGGGGTAAAACCAGATATTATTTATGTTTTCGGAGCTAAGGATGATGATGATGAATTAAAAACTTGTTTCTATGATGATGAAAAAAATAATATCATGCTAGGGTATGCTAATTATAGTGAAGAAATAGATTACTTTGGATATATGAAAAAAATGATATTAACTCTTCACAATATAATAATGATAAAAAGAGGATATATGCCTATTCATGGAGCTATGGTCAACGTGGTTCTTAAAAATGGAAAAGAAGCTAATATTGTAATAATGGGTGATAGTGGAGCTGGAAAATCTGAAAGTTTAGAAGCATTTAGAGCCTTGAGTGAAGAATATATAAGTGATATGACCATAATTTTTGATGACATGGGTGTATTTAAAAATGTAGATGGCATAATTAAGGGTTATGGAACTGAAATAGGAGCCTTTGTAAGACTTGATGACTTAGATCAAGGATATGCATTTAAGGAAATTGATAGAAGTATATTTATGAATCCTGATAAGATAAATGCTAGACTTCTTATGCCAGTATGTAAGTATGATGATATAATAAAGGGATATGATGTAGATCTTTTCCTTTATGCTAATAATTATGATGGAGTAGATGAGGGAGAAAAATCTATTGAATATTTTAATAATCCAGAGGAAGCTAAGAAAATTTTTAAAGCTGGTGCTAGAATGGCAAAGGGAACAACTACTGAAAATGGTTTAGTGGAATCATATTTTGCTAATCCTTTTGGACCAGTGCAAAAGAAAGACGAGATGGATTTAATAATAGATAAATATTTTGATGATATGTTTAATAATAAAGTGAAGGTTGGACAAATAAAAACTTGTTTAGGAGTTTTAGGTTTTGAAAAGGAAGGACCTAAAAAAGCAGCCATAGAACTTTTCAATATAATTGAAAAAATGTAAAATGGTATGTATAAAAGTAACTTTTTATAAAACTTACAAACATATTCTGAGAATTACTAGATTTCGCTAAGAATTTATAATTATTACTCCGAAGATATTACTAAAACTTCGAAACTTGCTACGCTTCGAACAGTCTCAGTTTTTTAACGTAATATCTTCTCCGTAATAATTTAAATTCTAAAGCTCATCTAGATATTCTCTTCATATTGTTTGTAAGTTTTATTTGTTATATTTTGATACAGACCCTTTATTTTTAGTCTTTTATACGATTGAAATAACCGTAGAATGATAAGCAGTATAATCCTGCTAATCCTACTAATACATATATTGTTCTACTCCAAATAGAAGCTATTCCAAAGATTGAGTCTACTAAATTAAAATTCATGATACCAATTAGACCCCAATTTAGAGCACCTATTATTACTAAAGTAAGAGCAATAATATTTAATGTTTTCATTGTTAACACATCCTTTTCTAAGATATGTTAATATTATTAGTAGAAATTTGTATTTTATTCATAGTTAAAAATATAAAAAAAGAAATAGCTTAAGCTATTTCTTTTTTTAAAGGGTTATATTTCTATCTATTGGTTGAGATAGAGATATAAATGTATCAGTTCCGCTTATTCCTTCAATATGATTAATTTTGTTCATTAAAATATCTTGAAGATCTGATATGCTCTTGCAAATAACCTTAGCGAAAATAGCATAACCCCCAGTTATTAAATGAATTTCAACTACTTCTTTAATTTTTGAAAGTTCATCAAAAACATGAGTATATGATGAAGTTGAGTTAACATGAATACCAACGAAGCATGTAACGTCATAGCCTAATTTAGGTAAATTTAAAAGTATTCTAGTACCTTTTATAATTCCTAAGTCTTCCATCTTTTTCATTCTAACATGGATTGTACCACCTGAAACGTGGCATATTCTTGCTATCTCTAAGTAAGGAGTTCTGCAATCTTTAATTAGGATATCTAAAATTTGTAAATCTAATTCATCTAAATGAGTTGATGTGTTTATTAAAGACATAGTATCACCTCTTTAAAATTTGAATAAAATGATAATTCTATTTTATCAAATTTTTTATAGAAATACTATATATACTTTTGAAAATAACAAATATATTTTTATTAATTTAACACATTAATAAAAATGATATTATAAATGTTAATTTTATAAGAACAACTTTAAAAATTAAAAACTTGAAAATGTTTTTCTTTTAGACTAATATATTATATAAGGAGTATTATGCAAGGAGGCAAAACTATGGGAATATTTGTATTAATTTTACAAATAATACTTTTAGCAGTAGTGATTTTCGGGGGATTTTCATTATTAAGTAGATTTGTATTTAACAAAGTTAAAATTAATAAATGGATAATTTTAGCTGCAGCAATAATAATCTTCCTTATTCCTACGTTCATCCCTATGAATCAATGGATTGTGTTAGCAATTTCTGCAGTAGCAACTATATTATTCTTATGGTTCTTAGATATTCTTAGAAATGGATATCCAAAGCTTAAAAAAGAGAAAAAAGTTGTTATTAAACCAAAGGCAAAACCAAATAGAGTTAAACATAATAAGGATTCAAAAAAATAAACTCCATTATTAATGGAGTTTGTTTTTTTATTCATAATTAACAAAGATTGGAGAGGACATGGCCTCTTTATTGTTATTTAAATAAACTTTAGCTACAAACCAAGTTTCATTTAAAGAAACTTCCTTTTCAAAAATATATTTAACATTATGCAAATCTATATCTTTAATTTCTTTAATGATTTTTCCCTGGTTAGTTAAAAATTGAACTTTAGATATTTTGTTTATATGATCTTCAACTTGTAAATAGAGACTAATTTTTGAAGAGGAATCTACAGTTATTGTTCCCCCCATAAAGGTTGAATTTAAAGAAAATAGCATTTTTAAAGTTTTTGATTCCGTTGAAAATATATGTCTATTTTTAAATGCATCAAGTAAGGAGTTTTTATTTAATTTATGTGAAATTACGCAGGTTAAATTTTCGCTATCTCCTTGATTTAATTTGTGATTGTCTTGGGAATTTATAGCTCCTAGTTTAAATCCCTTATCTAAAAGGGAGAAAAATTGAGAGTCATATCTTGTATAAGTACTAGGTGGGATTCCATTTCCAACCTCTATAGAACATAAAAGTTTATCTAAAATAGGAGTAAATTCAATTTTTTTAGCTATGGAATTTTTAGGATGATTAATACTAAGTAAGGCTGTGTGATCATTAATGAGCCAAAGTAATAGATATTTAATGTCTGGAATTATTCCAGTAAAAAATGTATTAGGACATAGGATATTTAAGTGACCTAAGGTTGTTGATTTAGCTTCAAAACCACATAAGGCTAAAAAATCAGAATGTTTTTTATTAAATTTATTTATGCACTTATTTAAATACTCCCATTTTGAAATTTCTTTATTTTTTTCTTTGATAGTTTCGCTTAAATATTTATTATGATCAGTAATTATTAAAAAATCTAATCCATTAGAGCGAGCATGTTCTAAGGATTCATAAGGACTACTTTTTCCTGTTGATAAGGATGTATGAGAATGGGGAATTCCATAGTAAAACTTAAGCTTATCAAAGGGTATAGATTTTTTATCCATTAATACCTCTTTATAAATATTAGTATAGTATATAATATTTATAATATTTAGATTAAATGTGTTTTATTTATTATTTTTATATATGATTTTTTAAGTATATAATGTTAAGTACATTTAAACTAAAGTATCTTAATTTTTATTAGGGAAATCTTTAAAATAGAAAAGATTAAATTAAGCATACAAAAGCATAAGTAGACATATTCTACTTTCATATGATAAAATTACAAGAATGACTAAGAGGTGATCATATGTTAATTGAAATTAGAGGAAAGAAGCCTGAAATAGGGGAAAAAACATTTATAGCTCACAGTAGTGATATCATTGGTGGTGTTACTATAGGAAGAGATTGTGGAATTTGGTTTGGATCTGTAATAAGAGGAGACGATAATTTAATTAAAATAGGAAATGAAACCAATGTACAAGATAATGCAGTATTACATGTTGATAAGGAGCACACTATTGAAATTGGGAGTGGTGTTACTATAGGACATGGTGCTATAATACATGGGTGTAAGATAGAGGATGAATGCTTAATTGGTATGGGAGCAATAATATTAAACGGAGCAAAAATAGGAAAAAATACTATGATTGCTGCTGGAACTTTAGTAAGTCAAAACAAGGAAATACCAGAGGGCGTTTTAGTCATGGGAGTTCCAGGAAAGGTTGTTAGAAAACTTACTGAGGATGAAATTGAAAGTATAAAAAATTCAAGAAGAGAATATGTAAAGATGAAAAATCTTTATATTAAATAAAGGAGGAGCTTATGATAATAAACATAGGACAATTTAATAAAATGAAAGTAGTAAGAGAAGCGGATTTTGGATACTACTTGGACAGAGGAACTAGAAATACTTCTGATGATATATTAATTCCAACTGGAAATTTAGATGGAAGAGAAATCAAGGTTGGAGATGAGGTAGAAGCTTTTATATATAGAGATTCTAGAGATAGACTTATAGCTACATTAAAAAAGCCTTTAGCTGTTGTGGGAGATGTTGCTTTATTAGAAGTTAAATCTATTACTAAAATAGGTGCTTTTGTAGACTTTGGTTTAGAAAGAGATATACTTGTTCCATTAAAAGAGCAAAAATATAAAATGGAAGAGGGTAAAAAGTACTTAGTATATATTTATGTAGATAAAACAGGAAGATTAGCAGCAACAACAGAGGTTGATAAATACTTAGATGAAATAGAAGAACCTAAAATGGGAACTGAAGTTTCAGGAATAGTTTATGGATACCAAACTAATGGTTCTTTAAGAGTAGCAATAGATAATAAACATAGAGCTGTGGTTCTTAAAAATGAATATTTTACAAATATTAAACCTGGAGATAATATAAAAGGTAAGATAATAAAGGTTTATGAAGATGGAATAGTAGGATTATCTTTAAGAAATCATAAACTTAAGGAAAGAAATGAATTAGGAGATACTATATTAAATTACTTAAAAGAAAATGGTGGAGTTATGAGCTTAAATGATAAGAGTACTCCAGATGAAATAAGAAATACTTTTAAAACTTCTAAAAATTACTTTAAAATGGCCTTAGGTGGACTTATGAAAAAAGGTTTAATTGAGCAAGATGAATTTGGTACTAGATTAAAATAATAAAAATAGAGCTATATGGAGTTTTTACTCTATAGGCTCTTTTTTTTATTATTATATTTAGTATAAAAAATAATTTTCTGGGGATTTTATTGGTATAGGTGGTGAATTTTATGAGAAAAATAAAAGTAAATGGAATAATATTTCTTATAAGTTTAATATCATGTTTATTCATTGGAGGTAATACTGCTTTGGCAAAGGAAAATCCTAATACTATAGAATTTCTAAGCTATGATGAAGAAATCTTAATTTTAAGAAGTAATGATGAAACTGTTCTTATAAGCGAAGGTGATAATGTAGAGGGAATCATAGAAGGAATAAATAAAGAAAATTTAAAGGAAATTGATTTGTTTGTTTTAAGATCTATGGAAGAAGAAACTGATGAACTTATAAAAACTTTGATAAATAAAAGTAGTGTAAAGAAAATACTTCTTCCCACTTTAAAGGGAGTAAGTGAAGAGGTAAGTAATCTTACAAAGGAAAAAAATATAGAAATAGCATCTATGGAAGAGGGATTTAACTATAACAAGGAAAGCATTTCTTTAAATGTAAAGAAAGTAGAGAATTCTAAGGAAGGTATGATTTTTGCTACTGTAGATAATATTAAGCTAGCAGTTTTATCAGAAGAGGCTTATGACAGTGCAATTAACCTTAGTAATATAGAAGATTGTAGAGTTGAGATTTTAAATTTAATTGACTCAGAGAAAGAAAATAAAAAAGAAGTAAAAAAATTAGTTAAGAGATTAAAACCTTTAGTTATAATAGAGGATTTAGATAATGGGAAATCCATAGAAAAGTTAGGAGTAAAACATTATAACTTAAATGAAGAAAAAGGATTAAAAATAATGAGAGTTCTTGGAGAAACTAAAGAGTTCAAGGTTCTTTCAAAAAAGGAAGGCTATACATCAAAATAACTTTTTATAAAACTTACAAACATATTCCGAGAATTACTAGATATTCTCTTCATACTGTTTGTAAGTTTTATTATTATATTTTGATATAGCCTTCTATCTGCTTTTTAAAGAGATTTTTCTAAACCTCGATGAGAATTTCTCCTTTATTATTAAAAATATGAATATAGAAGCTGATATAGAAGTTACAGCTAAAACTTGAACTCTAAAATCAATAAAAGAAAGTTTTAGTGAAAGTGGACTTAAGCATATATAGGTTAAAACTCCTGTTAATATATATATTAAGAAGTTTGATAAGGATAAACCTATATTTATATTTTTATATATTTCATAAAGGTTTAAACAAAGAGAAAGTGATGAAATTATAAGCATAGTTATTGCATAACCATAAATATTTATAGATGGTATTGCAGTTAAGAAAAATAACAATGTAACTTCTAAAACTTCTGTTATTATAGTATTTCTTAAAATTACATTTTGTCTTCCAAGTCCATTTAAAATTCCATACATAGTATTTGAAGTAAATACTATTGGCATCATTACTGATGTTATTCTTATATATTCTCCTAAATCATCTCTTCCAAAGAATAATTTACCTAAAGAGTCAGGAACACATAGTCCAATTACTGTGGTACAAACACCTATTAAAAAAGCTATTTTAATAACATCTCTAATTCTTTTAGTAGCTGAAAGATAATTCCCTTTACTTAAAGTTTGAGATAAGTCAGGTATTAGCATAGTATTTATTGAAGAAACTATAATTATAGGAAAAGTTACTATGGACATTGCCATGGAAGAATACTTTCCTATAAGAGAAAGTGCTTGGGAATAAGTAAATCCTGCAACTATAAGCCGTTTAGGAACTAAAAGTGTTGAGATAACGCTAAAAATACTCATTAAAAATCCATTTAAGCATAAAGGTACTGAGGTTACTAAAACATCAAATAATAATTGAGCACGGCTTTCCCCTTTTGCATTTGTTTTTGGAAATTTACTCATTGAGTATTTAAAATATCCAAATAAAAGTATTAAACTTTGTAGTTCCCCAAGGCATAAGGCTAAGTAAGCTAAAGTAACTAAAGACTCTAAAGTTTCAGCTTTAAATATAAAAATTAATATAGCTAAAACAAAGATACGTAAAGATTTTTCTAAAATATCTATAAAAGAAGGAACAGTGATTTTTGAAGTTCCATAGAAAAATCCCTTTAATATGTTTGAAAGTGCTATAAATATCATAGCTGGACAAGTTACCATTATGGATTTTATTATTCTAGGATCCTTAGCCCAAAAATGTCCGATTATAGGTGATAAGAAAAATACAAATATTCCTATTATAAGACACCAAATAAAGTTAAAAATAGCCACAACTTTCATTGTTCGAATTATGTTTTTATAATCATCTCTTGCTGAATATACAGCAGTTATCTTAGAAATGGATGCAATTATACCAGCTGTCATAATTGATATAAATAAATTATAAATAGGCATTATAATACCATAGAGTCCCATTCCTTCAGGGCCTAGTACCTTTGATAGGTACATAGAAAATATAAAACCTAATAATCCAGTTGTTAAGTTAGAGGCTGTTAGCATGAAAGAGTTTTTATAGAAATCATTTTTACTCAATGAATCACCACCCTATTTAAAAGTTCAATAATAATGAATATTCACAACTTATGTTAAATATTCATTATATAGGAGGTAATTATTATTAATTATCTATGAGTTTCTAATTATTAAAATTTATTATTGAGGCTTTTTTAGGGAGGAAATATGAAGAATGTTATAAAGTTTATAAGTTTAATTTTAATTAGTGCATTACTAGGAAGTATAATATGTTTTTTTACTAATAAAGATGGTAAATATTTAGAAAGTGAAAGTTTTAGTGAAGAGTTAATACTAAAGGGATTAAAGGGAGCAAGAGCCTTATGTAATGATGAAGAGAATATTTATATAGCATTAGAAAATAAGATTTTGAAAATAGATAGAAATAATAATGTGTTTTTAGAATTAAAAGAAGAGGAAAATATATATGATTTAGAATATTATAATGAATTTTTATATTATACTTTAGATGAAAAGTTAGTATCTTATAACATAAAAAGTTCAGAAAGAGAAGTTTTAATTGAGGATATTCCTAATAAGGGTATAAATAAAGAGGATACTAGGATTTTAATAAATGATGGAAAGGTTTATTTAACCATAGGAACTTCTACAAATTCTGGAATAGTAGATGAAGAGGGAGAAAATCCTGATATTCCTCCGGTAGATATTGTTTTAAGTGGAAGAAATTATGATGAAAATAAAAAGGGAGCCTTTGTGCCATATAACACTAAGACATCAAAGGGAGAAAAAATACAAGGAAATATACTAGGTAATGGAGCTATTATAGAATTTAATATAGAGAGTAAGAAAAAGCAATTATATTCTTATGGAATAAGAAATGTTAAAGGATTTGATTTAAATAGTTCAGGAGAGATTTTTGCAATTGTTGGAGGAATTGAAGATGAGGGGTATAGACCTTTAAGTGGAGATTCAGATTATATATATAAAATAGAAGGAAAGGGAACTTGGTATGGTTGGCCAGATTATAGTGGAGGAGATCCAGTTAATTCTCCAAGATTTAGAGAAGAAGGAAAACCTATAATTAATTTTATAACAGATGAACATAAAAGCTATGTAATGCCAAAACCACTATACCAAAGTGAGAGTGTTGGAAATATAAATACATTATTAATAGATAGAAAAGGAACAATTTTAGAAGATGAGAATTCATTTTTATTCTTTAACAATAAAAATAATACTCTTTCGAAATTGTTAAAAGAGGGAGAGGTTAAAGAATTAATATATTTAGATAAAAATTCATATATAAATGATATGAAGATAATAGAGGACAATCTTTATATATTAGATGGGAATAAGGGTGTACTTTTTAGACTAGAAAAAAGTAACACTATAAATAACATACCTATTTATAATTACTTTGTTATATTAGGAATAAACTTTATATTAATTGGAGTTTTAGGTATTAAGTTTGTACTATCCTTAAAGAAAAAATAAATTAAGTAATTAGTTTGAATTTTAAAATATAAAAAAATAATTATAGAAAATAAAATTATAAGAGTAATTTTTTCTAATAAGCATAGAAAGAATTACTCTTTAAATGTATAATAGAAATTAATATGGAATAAATTGGGAGTGATATTATGGTGAGAGAAGTTATACTTGATATGAGTAACATAAATTTTAAAGGTAACACTTTAGATGTTGGTATAAATAACTATGGAATTATTTATAATATTTTAAAGCAAACAGAAAGTGAAATAAGTGTAGATTATTATGTTGAAAATTTTAATGGAGAATATAGAAATCAATATGATAATGGTGTGCTTTTCTTTTCTTTAAGTCAATTGCATAGAAATGAGGTTGAAGATGTTATAAAAAACATATGGAGCAATGTAAGGTTTGGAGGAAACTTATATATATGGGATAGAGAAAAGCAAAAAAAAGAAACTGTAAATGATAAGGTTAAAGTTTTAATGGCGGGAAATAAAGAAAAAGAGTTTGAATTTATAGATAATAGTATTTCTAATGAGTTTACAGTAGATAGCTCAAAAAAAATACTTGAAAAATATTTTGAAATAGAGGAAACTAAAGTTTGTGATAAAATAATATTTATCAAAGGAATAAAGAGAGGAAGTATAAAGAATGAAAATACTGCTAACAGCAATAAACTCAAAGTACATTCACAGCAATCTAGCAGTGAGGTACCTGAAGGCATTTACAAAGGATTTAGATTTCCAAGGTGATATAAAAGAATTTTCAATAAATGATAGAGTTGAGAATATTTTAGAAGGCATTATTGAGGAGAAACCAGATGTAGTGGCTTTCTCCTGTTACATATGGAATATGGAATTTGTAAATAGACTAGCTGAACTTATAAAACTTGTTGATCCTAATATAGAAATACTTTATGGTGGACCAGAAGTTTCTTATGAAGGAAAAGAATTTTTAGAAAATCATCCAGGTGAATATGTAATAGTAGGAGAAGGAGAAAAAACTTTTAGAGAGTTTGTTCTTTATAAGCTTGGAGAAGGAAAAATAGAAGATATAAAAGGATTAAATTATAAGAGGGATGGGAAAGTAGTTGAAAATCCTAAAAGACCTGAAATTGATATGAATGAATTAGTATTCCCTTATACTTATGAAGAAGATATAAACAATAAGATTGTTTACTATGAAGCTTCAAGGGGATGTCCTTTTAAATGTAAATATTGTCTTTCATCTGTAATGCATGGAGTTAGGTTCTTAGATGTAGAAAGAGTAAAGAAAGAATTAAAATACTTCATGGAAAGAGGATTAAAATTAGTTAAGTTTGTTGATAGAACTTTTAACTGTAATAGAGAATATACAGTGGAGCTTCTTAAATATTTAAGCGAACAGGATACAGAGACAAGATTCCATTTTGAGGTTGCAGCAGACCTTTTAACAGAGGAGCAAATAGAAATATTAAATAATGCTCCAAAGGGAAGATTCCAATTAGAGGTTGGAGTTCAAACTACAAATAATGAAGTCCTACATAATATAAATAGATATATTACATATGAAAATATAAAAGAGAAAGTATTAAAAGTTGCATCAGGAAAAAATGTAATGCAACATTTAGATTTAATTGCAGGACTACCAGGAGAAGATTTAGAGTCATTTAAAAAATCTTTTAATGATGTTCATGCCATAAGACCAGATGAAATTCAATTAGGTTTCCTAAAATTATTAAAGGGATCTTCAATGAGAGAAGAAGCTGAAAAGTGGGGGATAGTTTATTCACCTTATGCTCCATATGAAATAATCAGAAGTAAAGATATAAGTTATGAAGAGCTTTTATTGTTAAAAAAAGTAGAAGCCATGGTTGATAAATATTATAATTCATGTAAATTTAACAATGTAATTAAATTCTTCTTAAATATATATGAGAAACCTTTTGATTTTTATTATGACTTAGCTATGTTCTTTGAAGAGAAGGGTAATTTCAAGAGAAGTATAGGAAATGTTGAATATTATAAGATATTATTAGATTTTTATCTTGAGAAGATAGGAGGAGAGGATGAAGGTCTATTTAAGGAAGTTTTAAAATTTGATTATTTATGCTTTAATAAAAAGAGATGGTTACCAGACTTTTTAGTTAGAACAATTACTAAAGATGATGAACAAAATATAAAAGATAGTTTTGATAGACAAATGCCATTTAAAAAAGCTCATATAGAAAAATTTGAATTAGATATAATTAATTACATTAAAAATGGGAAAATTAACTTTGAACCAAAATATCTTATATTTGATGAAATGAATTTTGACTATGATTCATATGTAGAAGTGGAAATGAAATAAATGGAAAATTAAAAATTATTAGTATATTAGTCGTATTAATATACAATATGAAAAGATATTAATACGACTTTTTTGTAAATGTTAATAATTTTAATCTTTTATTCAAAAAAATGTAATGTGGATTTTTGCAAAAAAACCTTTGAAAATGTATACAATCATAAAATTATGTTGAATTAAGTTAATTTTCATGTATAATTAATATTAAGGGTTAATTAATACTATATAAAGTATTAATATATATTTTATAAAAATTCCTTATATAAAGGTGGTGAAACTTTGGCAATAGAAGCAATAAAAGAAATTAAAAAAGTTGAATTGCAAGCTGATGAAATGATTAAAAAAGCTCATGAGCAAAGCAAAAAAATAATTTCTGATGCAACAATAGAAGCTGATGAAAGATATAACTCAATAATAGAAGAAGCTAAAAATGTTGCAAGAGGAATTGTTAGCAATGCAGAGGAAGCCGGAAGAAAAGAGGCTGAGGTCATACTTTCAGAAGGTGAAAAACAATGTGCTGAGGTATCAAGTCTTAAAGGTTCTAAGATTGATTCAGCAGTAAATTTAGTTATTGAGAGGATTGTGAAAACTAATGGCAATAGTTAAGATGAATAAATTCACCTTACTTGCCTTTGAATCAGAGAAAGAAAAGCTTCTTAAAAAAATTCAAAGTTCTTCAGAAGTTGAGTTCATAAACTTACAAGATGAAGAAAAAGTGGAAGGCAATGAAGTCTTTGAATCTCTTAGCAAAGATGATTTAGATGCTGAAACAACTCTTATAGAAGAAAATGTTTCAAAAACAAGATCAGCTTTAGACTTCTTAAAAGAGTTTGTTGCTGAAGTTGGAGGACTTAAGGCTTTAAAAGCTGGTAAAGAAAGCTTAACTTTGGATGAGCTAGAAGTAAAGGTTGAAAATAGCAACTGGGAAGTCGTTTATTCAGAGGTTAAGAAAATGGAGAGAGAGCTTGCTACTCTAGAAAACGAAAAGACAAAACTTTTAGGTGAAATAGAAATCTTAGAGCCATGGCAAAGTTTCGATGCTCCACTAGGTGAATTAAATAATTTTGAAAAAGTAGTTGCGTTCTTAGGTGTGATTTCAAGTCAAAATCTTGAAAACATGAAGAATGAAATTGAAAGCGAATTCAAGGAAAGTTATATAGAAGTTATTTCTAACACTGACCAAGATTCATATGTCTTTGTAATGACAATGAAAGAAAGAGCTGAAGAAATGGACGAAGTTTTAAAGAACTTTGGTTTTTCAGCGTTCCAAACTAAGTACAAAGAAAAAGCTTCAGTTCTTGTTGAAGAGTTTAAATTAAAGATACAAGAAATCGAAGCTCAAAAATCAGACTTAAAAGGAGTACTTTCAAATTACAGAGAAGAAAAGAGAACTTTAGAACTAGCTTATGAATATTACAGCAACATACTTCTTAGAAAAGAAGCAAGTGAAAACTTCTTAAAAACAGATAGAGTAGTTGTTATTCAAGGTTGGGTTCCTAAAAATGATAATTCTTCTTTAGAAGGAATCATTCAAAGTTCAGTAGGAGATATGTATTATCTTGAGTTTGAAGAAGTTAAGGAAGAAGAGGTTGCAGAAGTTCCAGTTAAATTACACAATAAGGGACCAGCAGCAGCTTTCGATTCAATAACAGAAATGTATAGCTTACCAAGATATGATGAAATAGACCCTACACCACTTTTAACACCTTTCTACCTAGTATTCTTCGGCATGATGGTTGCAGACTTAGGATACGGACTAGTATTATTTATAGGATCACTATTAGCTATGAAATTACTTAATTTAGATGAGGCACAAGAAAAGTTTGCTAAATTCTTTATGTATTTAAGTATAGCTACAACTATTGCAGGTGCAATATTTGGTACTGCCTTTGGATTTGAATTGAAATTTGGGCTTATAAATCCAAGTAAAGATACCAACTTGTTACTTATGTTATCAGTTGGATTTGGGGTTATTCAAATATTCTTTGGATTATTTATAAAAGCGTATATGTTAATCAGAGATAAGCAATATTTATATGCTTTATTTGATGTAGGATCATGGATTATGCTTTTAATAGGTCTTCCAATGATATTCTTTGATGGGCCTATAAGCTTAGTAGGTAAAGTATTATCAATAGTAGGTTCAATATTAATAATCTTAACACAAGGTAGAGATGAAGAAACAAAAGGTGCTCAAATAGGTCAAGGTTTATATGCCTTATACGGTATAACAGGATACGTAGGAGACTTAGTATCATATACAAGACTTATGGCTTTAGGTATTGCAGGTGGATCAATAGCAGCTGCACTTAACCTAATAATAGGTATGTTCCCAGGAATAGCAGTTATAATTGTAGGACCTCTATTCTTTATAGCAGCTCATACATTTAACATGCTTTTATCATTACTTGGAGCATATGTTCACACAGCGAGATTACAGTACGTTGAGTACTTCTCAAAATTCTATGAAGGTGGCGGAAAAGCATTCACACCATTTAGAACAATAAATAAATTCATAACAATAAAAAGAAATAAATAAATTATAGTTAAAATTAAATTAAAATAACATTATATTTTCAGGAGGAATTAAATTATGGAAAACTGGATTTCATATTTTATGGCAAATTACGGAGGATTAATATTTGGAGCTTTAGGTATAGCTTTAGCTGTAGGTATGTCAGGTATAGGATCAGCTAAAGGTGTTGGTATAGTTGGGGAAGCAGCAGCGGGATTAGTTACTGAAGAACCAGAAAAGTTTGGTAAAGCATTAGTTCTTGAATTATTACCAGGTACACAAGGTCTTTATGGATTCGTTATAGGTTTCTTAGTATTTAACCAAATCAGTAATGGTGATGCATCATTAGCTAAAGGATTATACTTATTATTTGCTTGTTTACCAATAGCTATCGCTGGATTATGGTCAGGTATATCTCAAGGTAAAGCAGCTGCAGCTGGTATCCAAATCTTAGCTAAAAGACCAGAGCACAATACTAAAGGTATCATATTCGCAGCAATGGTTGAAACATATGCATTATTAGGATTCGTTATATCATTCTTATTAGTAAATGGTGCAAGCGTAATAAAATAGTAAGCAAAGATTGGAGAAGTGAAGGGAATGTCAAATTTAAATAATTTAACTTCCAAGATTCTAAATGATGCTGAAGAAAAGAAAAAGTATATATTAGCTGACGCTGAAGCACAAAAAGATAAAATAATATCTAAGAAAACTAATAGAGCAGAAGCGGATAAAGAAGAAATAATAACTAAAGCTAATATAGAAGCAGAAGTTAAAAAAGCAAGAATAATTTCAAATGCTAAATTATCAGTAAGAAATGATATGTTAAGAGCTAAGCAAGACGTTATATCAAAAGTATTTAACGAAGCTATAGAGAAGTTACAAAATCTTTCTAATGGAGATTATAAATACTATGTTATCTCAACTTTAGATTCTTTAGAGTTAGAAGGAACAGAAGTTATTATAATCAATGAAAAAGATAAAGATATATTTAGCAATGAGTTCTTGGAAGCATTAAATAAAGAACTTGAATCTAAAGGAAAAAAAGGAAGTATTACATTAAATATGGAAGGCAAATTTAATGGTGGCTTCATATTAGATAGAAATGGAATACAAATAAATAATACCTTTGAAGCTTTAATTAACTCTTTAAGAGGAGAGTTAGAGTTTGAGGTGAACAAAGTATTATTTGATTAAGGAGGATGAAGAATGGATTCAATGCAATTTTTGCAATTAATTCCTAGAATCAGAGTATACGAAAAGAAACTCCTTGATAAAGCTCAAATAGAAAGAATGATAGATGCAAACACTTCAGAAGGTGCATTAAAAGTTCTACAAGAAACAGAGTATGCAGCATTTATGAATGAAGTAAGAAGACCAGATGATTATGAAATTCTTTTATCAAATGAGTTAGTTAGATTATATAAAACTATGTATGAAGCTAGTCCTTTAAAAGAAATCATAGATGTTATGGCTTTAAAATATGACTATCATAACATAAAAGTGTTAGTTAAGGGGAAAATCTTAGATAAAGATTTTTCCCAAATGCTAATACCAGTTGGTATGGTAGGAGTAAATGATTTAAAATCTGCAATAAATGGAGAAGATTTTGGTAGACTTCCTAAGAAAATGGAAGAGTGCTTAAGAAAAATATTTGAAAAGTTTGAGGAAACTAATGATCCTCAATTCATAGATTTAATCGCAGATCAATACTTATATGCTCATATTCATGAAATTGCAAATAAGAAAAATATAAAAGATAAGGCTTTAGATAGATATCTTACTAATCTTATAGATTTAAATAATGTTAAAACATTATTAAGAGCTAAAAAGCAAGATAAAAATGTTAACTTCTTTTTAGATGCTATAGTACCAGGCGGTAGTATAGATGCAAGTAAGTTTAGAAGTTTATACTTAGATACAATCGAAAATATTCCTAATAACTTAAGCAGTAAAGAATATTCACAAGTACTAAGAGAAGGTATAGCTAGTTACATAGAGACTTCATCAGTTAGTGAATTTGAAAAGCTTATTGATAATCACATAATGGGTATAATGAAGGAAGCTAAAATAGTAACTAAAGGTTTAGAGCCAGTTTTAACATATATGTATGTTAAAGAGAATGAAATAAAGCAAATAAGAACTATCATGGTTGGTAAATTAAACAATATTACTAAGGAAGTAATAAGAGAAAGGCTGCGTGATGGATATGTATAAGAAAATAGGAGTTGTAGGTGATAAAGATTCAGTTTTAGCTTTCAAAGCTCTTGGAATAGATGTGTTCCCTGTAGTTGAAGATGAAGAAGCTAGAAAAACAATTGATAAGCTTGCAATGACAGGTTATGCAGTAATCTTTGTTACAGAGCACGTAGCTAAGAATATAGAAGAAACTATCGAGAGATATACAAGACAAGTACTTCCTGCTGTAATATTAATTCCAAGCAATCAAGGAACTCTAAATATAGGAAAACAAAGAATATCAGATAACGTTGAAAAAGCAGTTGGCGTTAACATTTTATAGAAAGTAGGTAGATAACTTGAAAACGGGGAAAATTATCAAGGTTTCAGGTCCTTTAGTAGTTGCTGAAGGTATGGATGAAGCTAATGTATATGACGTTGTAAAAGTTGGAGAAAAAGGTCTTATCGGAGAGATCATTGAAATGAGAGGAGATAAGGCTTCAATCCAGGTATATGAAGAAACATCAGGTATTGGACCTGGGGACCCAGTTATAACTACTGGAGAACCACTTTCAGTAGAGTTAGGACCAGGACTTATAGAGTCAATGTTCGATGGAATACAAAGACCTCTAGACGCTTTCATGAAAGCAGCTAATTCTGCTTTCTTAAGTAAAGGAGTAGAAGTTAAATCTTTAAATAGAGAGAAAAAATGGCCTTTTATGCCGACTGCTAAGGTTGGAGATAAGGTTTCAGCTGGAGACGTAATAGGAACAGTTCAAGAGACTGCCGTTGTTCTTCATAGAATAATGGTTCCTTTCGGCGTTGAAGGTACAATAAAAGAAATCAAAGCTGGAGATTTCAATGTAGAAGAGATTATCGCTGTAGTAGAAACTGAAAAAGGTGATAAGAACTTAACATTAATGCAAAAATGGCCTGTAAGAAAAGGTAGACCATATGCAAGAAAATTAAATCCAGTTGAACCAATGACTACAGGACAAAGAGTTATAGATACTTTCTTCCCAGTAGCTAAAGGTGGAGCTGCTGCCGTTCCAGGACCTTTCGGAGCTGGTAAAACAGTAGTTCAGCACCAAGTTGCTAAATGGGGAGATACTGAGATAGTTGTTTACGTTGGATGTGGAGAACGTGGTAACGAGATGACAGACGTTCTTAACGAATTCCCAGAACTTAAAGACCCTAAAACTGGGGAAAGCTTAATGAAGAGAACAGTCCTTATAGCTAATACATCTAACATGCCAGTTGCTGCCAGAGAAGCATCAATATATACTGGTATAACAATAGCAGAGTATTTCAGAGATATGGGATACTCAGTATCAATCATGGCTGACTCAACTTCACGTTGGGCAGAGGCTCTAAGAGAAATGTCAGGAAGACTTGAAGAAATGCCAGGAGACGAAGGTTACCCAGCATACTTAGGATCAAGACTTGCTGATTACTATGAAAGAGCTGGTAAAGTTGTAGCTTTAGGTAAAGATGGAAGAGAAGGAGCTGTTACAGCTATCGGAGCAGTATCACCTCCAGGAGGAGATATATCTGAGCCAGTTACACAATCAACTTTAAGAATAGTTAAAGTTTTCTGGGGACTAGATGCTCAATTAGCATATAAGAGACACTTCCCATCAATTAACTGGTTAACATCATATTCATTATACCTAGAAAAAATGGGTGAATGGATGGATGCTCACGTAGCAGATGATTGGTCAGCATTAAGAACAGAAGCTATGGCACTTCTTCAAGAAGAAGCAAATTTAGAAGAAATAGTAAGACTTGTTGGTATGGATGCACTTTCAGAAGGTGATAGATTAAAACTTGAAGTTGCTAAATCAATAAGAGAAGACTATTTACAACAAAACGCATTCCATGAGAATGACACATATACTTCATTAAATAAACAGTACAAAATGTTAAACTTAATCTTAAGTTTCAGACATGAAGCTGAAAAAGCTTTAGAAGCTGGAGTTTATTTAGATAAAGTATTAAAACTTCCTGTTAGAGATAGAATTGCAAGAAGTAAATATATTTCAGAAGAAGAAATAAGTAAGATGGATGACATCTTAGTTGAATTAAAATCAGAGATGAACAAGTTAATCAGCGAGGGAGGTGTTCTAAATGCTTAAAGAGTACAGAACAGTTACAGAAGTTGTAGGACCCTTAATGGCTGTTGAAGGCGTGGAAGGTGTTAAATACGATGAACTAGTTGAAATAGAAATGCAAACTGGTGAGTTAAGAAGAGGTAAAGTTCTTGAGGTTAACGGAGATAAAGCTATGGTTCAGCTTTTCGAAGGTTCAGCAGGAATCAACCTTAAAAATACAAAAGTAAGATTCTTAGGAAGACCACTTGAAATTGGTGTTTCAGAAGATATGTTAGGAAGAGTATTCGATGGTATGGGAAGACCAAAAGATAATGGTCCAAATATAATACCAGAGAAGAGATTAGATATAAATGGAGAAGCTATAAACCCAGTTGCTAGAAACTATCCATCAGAATTTATTCAAACTGGTATTTCTGCAATAGATGGACTTAACACTCTAGTTAGAGGACAAAAACTTCCTGTTTTCTCAGGATCAGGTCTTCCACACAAAGAGTTAGCTGCTCAAATTGCAAGACAAGCAAAAGTTTTAAACTCAGATTCTAAGTTCGCAGTTGTATTCGCTGCTATAGGTATAACTTTCGAAGAAGCTGAATTCTTCGTAGATGAGTTCACAAAAACTGGTGCTATAGATAGATCAGTTCTATTTATGAACTTAGCATCAGACCCAGCTATCGAGAGAATAGCTACTCCAAGAATGGCATTAACTACTGCTGAGTACTTAGCATATGAAAAAGGAATGCATGTTCTTGTTATAATGACAGATATAACAAACTACTGTGAAGCTTTAAGAGAAGTTTCTGCAGCTAGAAAAGAGGTTCCAGGAAGAAGAGGATATCCAGGATACTTATATACTGACCTTTCAACATTATATGAAAGAGCAGGAAGATTAGTTGGAAAAGAAGGTTCAATAACTCAAATTCCAATATTAACAATGCCTGAAGATGATAAGACTCACCCAATTCCAGACTTAACTGGATACATCACTGAGGGACAAATAATCCTTTCAAGAGAACTTTACAAGAAAGGAATAATGCCTCCAATAGATGTTTTACCATCATTATCAAGACTTAAAGATAAGGGTATTGGTAAAGGAAAAACTAGAGAAGATCACGCTGATACAATGAACCAATTATTCTCAGCATATGCTCAAGGTAAGCAAGCAAAAGAACTTGCTGCTATCTTAGGAGAATCAGCATTATCAGATGTAGATAAAGCATACGCTAAATTTGCTGAAGCTTTCGAAAATGAATATGTTTCACAAGGTTTCACAACTAACAGAACAATAGAGGAAACTCTAAATCTTGGATGGAAATTACTTAAGATCTTACCTAGAACAGAGCTTAAGAGAATTAGAGATGAATATCTTGAAAAGTATATGCCTGTTGGAGAGGATGAGTAAGAATGGCACAAAGATTAAATGTCAATCCTACTAGAATGGAACTCTCAAAGCTAAAGAAAAGATTAGCAACAGCAACAAGAGGACATAAATTATTAAAAGATAAGCAAGATGAGTTAATGAGACAATTCATAAATCTTATCAAATATAATAATCAATTAAGAGATGAAGTTGAAAAGGAACTAGGAAGTTCCTTAAAAGACTTCGTTATGGCTAGAGCTGTTATGAGTTCAGAGTTCCTAGAGGAAGCTATAGCATACCCTAAAGAAGAAATTGAGGTTGAAGTGGGAAATAAAAACATAATGAGTGTAAATGTGCCTATAATGAACTTCAAAAGAAAATTAGAAGGTGATGAAGGTAGTATTTATCCTTATGGCTTTATGAATACTTCAGCTGAACTTGATGATGCAATTTCTAAACTATATGGAATTTTACCAAAGTTATTAGAACTTGCAGAAGTTGAGAAATCTGGTCAGCTTATGGCAGACGAGATAGAGAAGACAAGAAGAAGAGTTAATGCTCTTGAATATATGACAATTCCTCAATTAAAAGAAACTATCAGATACATCAGAATGAAGCTTGATGAAAATGAGAGAAGTGCCTTAACAAGACTTATGAAAGTTAAGTCTATGATAGAGCAAAGAGGATAATATATTTAAATTAATAAAAAAGGCAATCTTATGTTAATAAAACATCAAGGTTTGCCTTTTTTCTTTACTATTTTCAAAATAAAATGTATAATTTTATTAAGCAAAATAGATATTTTAATATAATAAAAATTTTAATAATATTTTTATATATGTAAAATATCTAAAAATATGGTATAATAAGTAAAAAATTATACTGAAATATTAGGGGGGCTTAAAATGAACAGTGTTATGAATTTAACAACTTTAGAACAAATAAAAGCATATTCAGATCCTTATAGACTGAAGATAATAACTTATCTTAGAAATAATCAAGAATCTGCTACGGTAAAGGAAATTGCTGATTTTTTTGGGGAAGTACCAGCAAAAGTTCATTACCACATTAAAAAATTAGAAAAAGCAGGTATCTTAGAGCTTGTAAAAACAAAAGAAATAAAGGGAATAATAGCAAAATATTATTATCTAACTGCAGAAAGCTTCAATATAGAGGGAAATCAAATTAAAAAAGAAGCTAAACAAGTTTACAAATCTCAAATATTAAATATTCTAAGTGAATATTATGATAGTTCAAAGGAACAAACTATGAAAAGAATATCTGAGAAAGTAGATACTGGTAATGCAGAGGATTCCATAGGTTTCAATTATAAGAACATATACTTAAATGAAGAAGAGTTTAAAGAAGTAAATAGACAAATGAGAGAACTGGTTAAAAAATACGAAAGAAAAGAAGAAGGAAAAATGCCTTGTCATGTATTTTCAGTTTGCTTAAAACATGAAGTAGAGTAATTATTAAAATATGATTAAATTTCTTAATTAGTGACATAATAAGAAGTGATAAAATAATTTTAATTAAAATGTCATTAATATGACTTATTAATCTACTAGAATAGTATATGTAAGAAAAAATGTTTTTAATACAGAGGGAGAAAAAATGATTAAGTATTTAATTGTAATGCTTATTCCTTTTGTCATAGTATATCTATTAATGCCAAAGTTTATTGAATTTGCAAATGAAAAGGGTTTTGTTGATAAGCCTACAGGAAGAAAAAAACATGATAAATTAACACCTTTAATAGGTGGGGTTGTTATGTATATAGGATTCTTTGCAACATACCTTTTTGGAATAGATTCTACAAGGCAATTATCACAAACTTTTATTATATTTATAGCATCTACTTTGGTAATAATAATAGGAGTAATTGATGACTATTATAAGGGAAAGGGCAAAGAGTTTCCAATTTATCCAAGGGTTATAATTCAAGTTTTAGCTGCAACTATGGTTTTTAAAGCTGGGATTGTTTTTAGAGGTATAACTAATCCATTTACTGGAGAGTTTACTCAATTTTCAGGATGGATTCAATATATACTTACAATAACATGGATTTTTGGGGTTACTACAGTAATAAACTGGTCTGATGGAATGGATGGATTAGCAGGAAGCATTTCCATAATATCTGCTATGACTATGTTTGTTGTTGCTCTTGCAAAAGGACAATTTAACTCTGCATATATGTCAATAACTCTAGTAGGGTCAATATTAGCCTTTTTAAGATATAATAGACATCCAGCGCGGGTATTTATGGGTGATTCAGGTGCTAACTTTTTAGGGTTTATTTTAGCTATTATAGCCTTAGAAGGTGCTTTTAAGCAAGCAACAGCATTATCTATATTAGTGCCAGTATTAGCCTTAGGAGTTCCTATTTTTGATAATATCTTTGTAATTTTTAGAAGATTTCAATCTGGAAAGCCTGTTTATGAAGCTGATAGAAGCCAAATACATTATAGGCTACAAGAAAGAGGAATGTCTGTAAAGCAAATTGTGTCATATATATGCATACTAAGTGGATGTTTAAGTTTAGTATCATTATTAATAATTATGATAATATTATAAGTATTGACTGTCTTTAAAGTATAATAAGTTTTAACTTAGATGCTTTAAAGACAGTCAATAATATTTTACAGAGAATATAATATATAATTTATTAGTGAAAAATTTATATTTTTATGTTTTAATATATTTATAGGAATTTTGAAAGGAGAAGTTAAATGGCTGTTAAGAAAATAGTTCAAATAGGACACGAAGCTTTAAAAAAGGTTTCAGAACCTGTTAAAGATGTTAATGAAGTTAAAGGATTAATACAAGATTTAAAAGATACATTAGCAACTGTAGAAGGAATAGGATTAGCTGCACCTCAAATAGCAGTTAATAAAAGAGTTGTTTATATAAATTTTGGAGATGGTGAGAATGAATATGTTCTTATAAATCCAGAAATAACAGGAGTTTCAAAGGAAACTTATGAAGACTATGAAGGTTGTTTAAGCTATGTAATGCATGAGGGATTAGTTGAAAGACCAAGAGCAGTAAGAATACAAGCTTTAAATGAAAAGGGTGAATTAAAAGTTTATGAAGCTCAAGACCTTTTAGCAAGATGTTTCTTACATGAAATAGATCACTTAGAGGGTATTATGTATGTTGATAGAGCTAAAGAAATGTACGAATTAGTAGAAAAGTAAATAGCTAGTTTAAGAGTATAGATTTTAAAATCTATACTCTTTTTTTATAGTTTTGTAAAAAAAGTCTTGATTATCGTTTACAAAAGTATTATTATATAGTTAATCGGTTCAGTGAAGCGGTTAACTAGGGAGGGATATTAATGAATAAGATATGTGTACTTGGAAGTATGAATATGGATTTAGTTTTAAAGGTTAAAGATATGCCTAAAGTAGGAGAAACTATACTTTCTAAGTCATTTCAAAAAATAGCTGGTGGAAAAGGAGCTAATCAAGCAGTATCAGCTAAAAGAAGTGGCGCAGAAGTTTTCATGATTTCTAAAATAGGAAAAGATGAAAATGGAAGAGAGTTAAGAGATAAATTAGTAGAAGATAATATAGATGTTAAATATGTTTTTGAAGATAGAATAGAGCCAACTGGAATGGCTTTAATAATGGTAAATCATAATGGAAATAATTCAATAATTGTTAATGCTGGTTCAAATATGACATTAACAAAAGAGGAAATACATAGTGCTGAAAATTTAATAAAAGAATCAGATATTATAATTTCACAATTTGAAACACCAGAGGATATTACAATAGAAGCATTTAAAATAGCTAAGGAGAATGGAAAAGTTACAATATTAAATCCAGCTCCAGCTAAAAAAATAAAAGATGAATTATTAAATTACACAGATATAATAGTTCCAAATGAAACAGAAGCAGAGCTTTTAACTGGAATTGAAATAAAAGATATAGAAGATGCTAAAAAAGCTGGGGATATATTCTTAGGTAAAGGAGTTAAGTTTGTAATTATTACTCTTGGTGAAAAGGGAGCAGCTTTAATAGGAAAAGATTTTTGTGAAATAGTTCCAGCTTATAGAGTTAATGCAATAGATACTACCGCAGCTGGAGATAGCTTCATTGGAGGCCTAAGTTCAAAGTTAGATACTAAAAATTTAGGAAGAGAGACTTTAAGTAGCTCCATAAGATTTGGAAATAAGGTATCATCAATAGCAGTACAAAGAAAAGGAGCTCAACCATCAATACCATATTTAAAGGAAGTTTTAGAAGTTTATAAGGGAGAAGAGTAATTATGAGAAAAACAAGTTTATTAAATAGTAACATAAGTTCAGTCATATCAAAGATGGGACATACTGATATGTTGGCTATAGGGGATTGTGGATTACCTATACCAAAGGAAACTGAGAGAATAGACTTAGCTTTAATAAAAGGCATACCTGGCTTTATAGAAACTTTAAAAGCTATTTTAGAAGAATTACAAGTAGAAGAGGTACTTATTGCAAATGAAACAGAAAAGGTAAGTCCAGAATTATTTACAGAAATAAAAGAGATTATAAAAGATACTAAAATAACTTTTATATCACATGAGGAATTAAAGAAAGAATTAAAAGATTGTAAGGCAGTTGTTAGAACTGGAGAACAAACTCCATATGCAAATATAATCTTAAAATCAGGGGTTGTTTTTTAAAAAGTTTAAAAATGAATATTCTACTCAGTATTTATTGAGTGGAATATTCTTTGCAAAATAGGAATTATTTTGGGAGGTGTAGTAAATGGGTGAAAGAACACCAATGCTAAAAATGGTAGGTGTATCAAAATCCTTTCCGGGAGTCAAAGCTTTAGATAATGTTAGCTTAATGGCTTATGGTGGAGAAGTTACTGCTTTAATGGGAGAAAATGGAGCAGGAAAATCAACTTTAATGAAAATACTAAGTGGAGTATATAAAAAAGATGAAGGTAAGATATTCATTGAAGGAAGGGAAGTAGAAGTAAAGGGAATTAAATCAGCAGAAGAAGCTGGAATAACAATAATTCACCAAGAACTTAGTGTTTTAAATAACTTAACTGTTTCAGAAAATATTTTTTTAGGTAATGAAAAACATAGTAAATTTACAGGAAGAATAAATAAAAAATTATTAGCTGAAAGAAGTAAAATGTTCTTAGAACAAATAGGTTGTAATATAGATCCAAATAGATTAGTTAGTACTCTTAATGTAGGTGAAAAGCAAATGATAGAAATAGCAAAAGCCTTAACTAAGAATGCTAGAATAATTATTATGGACGAGCCTACTACAGCCTTAACTGATGTAGAGACTGAAAACCTTTTTAAAGTAATAGAGAATTTAAGAAAAAAGGGAATAGCAATAATATACATATCACATAGAATGGAAGAAATATTTAAAATATGTCATAGAGTAGAAGTATTAAGAGATGGTAAATATGCAGGAAGTGCAGAAATAAAAGACATAGATAATGATAAGCTTATAGCAATGATGGTTGGAAGAACCATAGAGGACCAATTTCCATACAGAGATGTTAAAAAAGGAGATTTAGCTTTAGAAGTTAAAAATCTTAGCTGTAAGGAAGGTGTTAAAGGAGCTTCATTTACTCTTAGAAAGGGAGAAATATTAGGAATTGCAGGTCTTATGGGATCAGGCAGAACAGAGCTTGCAAAAACAATATTTGGAGAATATAAAAGAACAAGTGGTGAAATTTCCTTAAATGGAAGTCCTATTAATATAAATTGCATAAGTGATGCCATAAATAATGGTATATGTTATCTTTCAGAGGATAGAAAAAAAGAGGGCTGTATTTTAGGAATGTCTGTTGGAGAAAATATGACCTTATGTAACTTAAAGAAATATGAGAATAAGTTTAAATCTATTGATAAAAAAGAAGAAGCAAAGGATATAGAGTACTATATTAAGAAGATAAACATAAAAACTCCAAATAAGGAGCAATTCATTAAGAATTTAAGTGGAGGTAATCAACAGAAGGTTATACTTGCTAAATGGCTTATGCTATCTCCAGAAGTATTAATAATTGACGAGCCAACTAGAGGAATAGACGTAGGGGCAAAGAAGGAAATTTATGAACTTTTAAATGAACTTAAAGCTAGTGGAAAAGCCATAATAATGATTTCTTCAGACTTACCAGAGGTTTTAGGAATTAGTGATAGAATTATGGTTATGAGTGAAGGAAGAATCTCTGGAGAATTAAATAGAGATGAAGCAAATCAAGAAAGTATAATGAAATTAGCAGTTGGAATAAACAATTAGGGAGGATTACATAATGAAAGCGAATGTTAAAGCAAATATATCTAAATATAAATCTCTTATAGGACTAGTATTATTATGTATAGTTATTACTATAGTTACTCCAAACTTTTTAAGTGTATCTAATATAACTAACGTATTTACACAGGTTTCAGTTAATGCAATCATAGCAATAGGTATGACTTTCGTAATTTTAACTGGTGGAATAGACTTATCAGTTGGATCTACTTTAGCTATTAGTGGTGCCGTAGGGGCTTCTATTGTTAAGTCAACTGGAAACGTATTCTTAGCAATTATAGTGGCAGCTGTTATTGGTATAGCAGTTGGATTAATAAATGGTTTATTAGTATCAAAAGGAAAATTACAAGCATTCATAGTTACTTTAGCTACAATGACAATATTTAGAGGAGCTACTTTAGTATTTACAGATGGTACTCCAATATCAAAATTACCTGAAGCTTTTGTTAAAATAGGAAATGGTAAACTTGGATTTATGCCAATACCAGTTATAATAACAATAATAATAGCAATCATAGCAGTATATGCTTTATCACAAACAAGATTTGGAAGATATTTATATGCTTTAGGTGGAAATGAAGATGCTTCAAGATTATCAGGAATAAATACAGATAAGATAAAAACTTTAGTTTATGTAGTATCAGGTTTTGCCTCAGCTATTGCAGGGGTAATAATAACAAGTAGAATAGGATCTGCTTCACCTAATGCAGGAACAGGATTTGAATTAGATGCTATCGCTGCTGTAGTAATAGGAGGAACTTCTTTAGCAGGGGGAGAAGGAACAATAACAGGTACTTTAATAGGTGCTCTTATTATAGGTGTACTTAATAATGGATTAAACCTTATGAATGTATCACCATTCTATCAATCAATAGTAAAAGGTTTAGTTATATTAATAGCAGTACTTTTAGATAAAAAGAGCAGAAAAAATTAAGAAGCTTAAGAGGTGAGTTTTATGCATATAAATAAAAAAATATTTTCAGTTGGATTAATGCTCATGATGCTTATGACTTCATTTATAGGGTGTGGAAGAGATAATAAGCCTAAAATAGGAATGGTTGTATCAACTCTTAATAACCCATTCTTTGTAAATATGAAAGATGGAGCAGAAAAAGAGGCTGAAAAATTAGGATATGATTTAGTAGTATTAGATTCTCAAAATGATCCAGCTAAAGAAAGAGCAAATGTAGAGGATTTAGTACAATTAGGAGTTATTGCCTTACTTATAAATCCAACAGATAGCGATGCCGTAGTTAAGACTGTTGAGGTAGCTAACAAGAGTAATATTCCAGTAATAACATTAGATAGACAAGCTAATGGTGGAAAAATAACAAGTCATATAGCTTCAGATAATATAAAAGGCGGAGAAATGGCTGCTGAGTATGTATTAGATAAATTCAAAGATGAAAAAGGACCAATAAATGTAGTTGAGATACAAGGTATTCCAGGTGCATCAGCTACTAGAGATAGGGGAGAAGGATTCCATAATATAATGGATAAAAATGATAAATTTAATTTTATTTCAATACAAGCTGCTGATTTTGATAGACAAAAAGGTCTTCAAGTTATGGAAAATATAATCCAAGCTAATCCTAATATACAAGTTGTATTTGCTCACAATGATGAAATGGCTTTAGGGGCAGTTAAAGCAATTAAGGCTAGTGGAATAAATGCATTAGTTATAGGATTCGATGGAAATGATGATGCTAAAGATTCCATAGATGCTAATGAAATGACAGCTACAATAGCTCAACAACCAGATTTAATTGGAGCATTAGGAGTAGAATTAGCTAATAAGATATATAATGGTGAAAGCATTAAAGATAAAATAGCAGCAGACCTTAAGGTATATACTAAATAATTAGTAAAATTTTAGATTTGTTTTGATTAATAATATTAAATAATGCTTGTATATGCTAAATAGTAGGGGTATAGGTAGTCATAATATGGTATAATTACTGTTGTTATAAAAGGAAGCGGACAAGAGGTGTTGCGTAAAATGGGAAAAACTACATTACTAGACATAGCTAAAGCAGTAAATGTATCAAAGACCACTGTATCTATGGTGTTAAATAATAAAGAAATAAATGTTTCAAAAGAAACTAGAGAAAAAATATTTAAAGCTGCAAAAGATATGAATTATATACCAAATTCCTTAGCTAGAAGCCTAAGTACTAAAAAGAGTTATACTTTAGGTATGATAATACCAGATATTCAAAACCCTTTTTTCTCAGAAATGGCAAAGGCCATAGAAATTGAAAGTGAAAAGCATGGTTATAGTATTATTTTGTGCAACACTCTCAATGAAAAAAAGAAAGAAGAGGAATACTTAAAACTTTTAATTAGTAAATTAGTAGATGGTGTTATAATAGCAGCTTGTGGTGATGGTAAAGAGTGGATTAAAATTCTAAAAAATAATAAGATTCCCTTTGTTATGATTGATAGAATGGTTTCAGATGAAAAAAATGCTAATGGTGTATTTTGTGATAACAAGAAAGGTGTTGAATTAGGAGTAAATTACTTAGTTAATAAGGGCAATAAGCATATTGCCTTTGTTACAGGAAAGGCTAATTTAGAAATAGCTAATTTAAGACTAGAGGGTTTCAAAAATACGGCAAAGAGTTTGGGAATATCTAATGAGACCATAATAGAAGAATCTGATTTCTCTATGGAAGGTGGAATAAATGCCACAGAGAGAATAATTAAAAATAATAAAAAGGTAGATGCAATTTTTTATAGTAGTGATGTTATGGCAATTGGAGGTATGAAATACTTAATAAGAAACGGATATAAAATACCGGAAGATATAAGCATATTAGGTTATGATAATATAAACATTTGTTCTTATATGGAGCCAGAATTAACTACCATAGCTCAACCAATATATAAAATTGGGGAATCTTCTTGTAAACTACTTATGGATTTAATAAACAATAAATCTTTAAAAAGCAAAATAATAAATTTAGAGCCTTCTTTAGTAGAGAGGGGAACAGTAAAATAATTAAATGAGGTTGTGTCAAAAGTTAATAATAAGACTTACAAACATATTCCGAGAATTACTAGGTTTCGCTAAGAATTTATAATCATTACTACGAAGATATTACTAAAGCTTCGAAACTTGCTTCGCTTCGAACAGTCTCAGCTTTTTAACGTAATATCTTCTCCGTAATAATTTAAATTCTAAAGCTCATTTAGATATTCTCTTCATATTGTTTATAAGTCTTATTAAAAGCTAGTTTGATATAGCCTCATTTTTATTTTTTTCATTTTACTTAAAAATAAGTTTTGTAAAAAGTAAAGTTAACATAGTTTTTCAGAGAAAATAAATTTATGTTATAATTATAAGATATGAAGCACTTAAATAGAGGAGTAAATATGTTAGTTGAAGATTTATTGTTACAAAGGTTTAAAGAAGAAACTACAGGAAGAAATTATGCTAAGGGACAAAGAATAATAAGCAACGATCTTGTGGAATCTATAGAAATAGAAGACGAAGAAGATTTAGTGGCCGTTAATGGAATAGTGATTTCAGAACAATTATTTAGTAAATATAGTACGAAATTAGAGATAGATATTAGAACTAGAGGGATTTTATCAACATATTGTACCTGTACTGATTATGAAAAACATGAGTTTAGTAAGGAAAATTATTGTTGCAAGCATTTAGTAGCCACTTTTTATAAAGCTTTAGGAGAGTTAGCTAAGAAAAAAGAGTTTGAAGAGGATAAAAACTTATTTGCTAAGAAGAAAGAAAATAAAATTTTAGATTTAATTCTTCAAGAGGAAACATATAAAGAAGAGTTGAAAATAGAGGTTTATATAAATAAAAATGAGTGGAGCAATAGCATATTAGCAGAGTTTAAAATAGGAACTAAGTCTATGAGTTCAAATAAACTTTATATATTAAAGGATATTGAACAGTTTTTAGTAGCTTACTATAACAGAATACCTATTAAATATAGTAAGGCTTTTACTTTTGATATAAGGGAACAAAGGTTAAGTACTAAGGACAGGGAGTTAATAGAGTTTATAGAAAGCTTAAAAGAGATAGAAAAGCCAATAAAAAGCTTCTTAAGAAATAGAGATACATTTGTAGAGGGTAAAAGCATAAAGATACCTAATTATTTAGTAAGAGATTTTTTTCGTGTTATAAAAAATCATAGAATTTATTTAAATGAAGGATTTTTTTATAGAGCAGTAGAAGGTGAAGTGCTTTTTGAAGAGGTTCCAATAGATTTTTCTCTAAAGGATTCAAAAAATAATTTTGAACTTAGCTCCTTAAATGGAATGCCTAAGGTCTTAGGGGATAGAGCTGATGTATTCTTATATGGAACTAATATATATATTCCTAAAAAAGATTTTTGCTATAAGATAAAGAATTATTTAGATATATTTTCTGAAGGAAAGGTTATAAAGATTGATAAATGTGAAGAGGAAAGAGTATTTAGAAAATTAATACCTTCCTTAAGAGATTTAACTGAGAATGTAGTTCTTTCTAAAAATATAATGAATAAGACGGTTTTAGAGCCTGTAAAATTTAATTTTTACTTTGATAAAGAGGGGAAAGAAGTAACTTTAACCTTAAAAGTAAAATATGGTTCTTATGAATTTAATATATTTGATGATTGTAAGGAAAAAATAATATATAGAGATATAAAAAAAGAAAAAGAGGTTATTGCCTTAATTGAGAGATTTAGCCTTGAAGAGATAAAGAAAAAGTTTTATTTCTATTTAGGAGATGAATATATATTTAGCTTTTTTAAATATGATGTATGCAAATTACAAGAGTATGGAGAAGTGTATTATTCAGAAAACTTTAAAGGTATAAAAAGCTTAGGAAGCAAGGGGATAAAGGGAGACATCAAACCAGGAAGATATAATTATTTTGAGTTTGACTTTAAAATAGGAGATATACCTAGTGAGGAAACAAGAGAAATACTTAGAGCTTTTAGAGAAAATTTAAAGTTTTTTAAACTTAAAAGTGGAGAATTTCTTGATTTAGAAGAACTAGAATTAAAGCAATTTTTAAAGTTATTAGATTCAGTGGATAATGGAGATTTAGAGAAAAATTGCCTAGAAATAAATAATAGTAGGGCATTATATATAGCTAATTACATAGAAGAGAAGGGTATTAGATATATTAAGGGGAAAAAGAAGTTAAATGAATTGAAAAGTAAATTTAAAAATATAAATAAACTGTCCTTTGAAGTTCCTAAGGATCTTAAGGCTGAGCTTAGAGAGTATCAAAAGTTTGGATATAATTGGCTTAAAACTTTAGAGCATTTAGGCTTAGGAGGAATTCTTGGAGATGAAATGGGACTTGGAAAAACCCTTCAAGCAATTACCTTTATTCTTTCTAATAAGGGAAAGAAAACATTAGTAGTAGCACCAACTTCCTTAATATATAACTGGAAAGAAGAATTCAATAAATTTGCACCTAATTTAGTTGTGGAGGTATTAAATGAAGGCAAGAATAAGAGGGAAGAAGCTTTAAGAGATATAGAGAGTAAGGATGTAATTATAACTACCTATAACTTATTAAAAAGAGATTTAAAGGAATATAAGAAGATAAACTTTGATTATTGTTTTATTGATGAAGCGCAAGCTATTAAGAACCCAGATTCTCAAAATTCTGAAGCTGTTAAAGAGGTTAATTCAGAATATAAATTTGCTTTAACGGGTACCCCTATGGAAAATTCTCTTATGGAACTTTGGTCAATTTTTGACTTTGTAATGCCAGGATATCTTTATGATAGAAAAAGATTCACTGTTAGATATTATAAAAAGTTAAATGAAAGTGAAGAAGTATTAAGTGAAATACATAGCCTTATAAAACCTTTCATACTAAGAAGAAAGAAAAAAGATGTTATAAAAGAATTGCCTGATAAGATTGAAAAGATGCACTTAGTTGATTTAGGGGAAGAGCAGAAAAAGGTATATTCAATATATGCTAATAATGCCTTATCAATTATGGAAAAGAAACAGGATGCAGAGGAATTTAATAAGAGTAAAATAGAGATATTATCTTATATAACTAAACTTAGACAATTAGCCTTAGATCCTTCTGTAACAATAAATGATTATATGGGGGAAAGTGCAAAAATAGAGGCTTTAGTTGAAATATTAAATCAAGGAATAGAAGAAGGACATAAAATTCTTGTGTTTTCACAGTTTACTTCAGTATTAAAAAATATAAGTAGTAGACTTAAGGAAGAAAAAATTTCTTTTAGTTACTTAGATGGAAGTGTTTCATCTAAGAAAAGAATAAATATGGTGAATGAATTTAATGAAGGTGAAAACTCAGTATTTTTAATAAGCTTAAAAGCTGGGGGAACAGGACTTAACTTAACTTCAGCAGATATTGTAATTCATTTTGATCCTTGGTGGAATCCAGCAGTAGAAAATCAGGCAACGGATAGAGCACATAGAATGGGACAAAAAAATGTAGTAGAGGTTATAAAATTAATAGCTAAAGGAACTATTGAGGAAAAGGTAGTAGCTCTTCAAGAGGAGAAGAAGGAATTGATTTCTAAGATTATTGAAGAGGGAGAGTTAGGAGCAGGAAGTACATTTAATACCTTAAGTGAAGAAGAGTTAATGGATTTATTCAAAGTAGATTATTTAGGTTAATAATAAACTATAAGATAATAAATTTAGGTGATTTAAGAAACGCTAAGGTTTAGTATATAGTTAATAATAAACTCTATAAATAATTTTAAATAATAAAGTTTACTAATATAAAAAAAGAGCGTATATGAAAATAGCTTATGAATAAAACTTACAAAGAGTATAAAAATAATTTTTACTAATTTTAAATTTGTAAGTTTTATTAAGCTTCATATAAGCTCTTATATTTTTATGTAATCAAATAAAATTAAGATAATATTATTAAGGTTTATAGTTTAATTTTATATGCACTTATAATTTAATCACATAAATAAGTTTTTTATCTCATTATAAATTTTATTCTAAGTGTTCTTATAATGAGATAGTTACTTAAGAAATAAGCTTTAATTAATATATGAACCCATTAGAGGCAGGATTATAAATTACTTTTCTAGAGTAAGGACAATTAATAAGAGAATCAACTGTTGAGTCTAATAGGTTTATTATATCTATTAATGGAGCTTTTTCTTTAAGGGAATATTGCAATTTACTTTGAAGCTTAATTAACTCATCTTTATTTATTCCACATACCAATCCTAAATCTTTCTTTAAAAGGGTATAGTAGCTTAAAGAAGCAGTAAGATTTTCAGTTAACAGTATTAATCTATTTATATCCTTATCTTTTTTTTGAATATTTCTAAGTGTAAGCTTATTACACATAAGCTTTATATGTATAGTTAAGTTTATTATTTCATCTTCATTTTTTGAAGGATTTTTTACTAGATCTTCTGCTAATATATTTACATATTTTATTAATTTAAGACTTAATTCCTTTAGCCCTTGATCTAAGTTATAAGGGAATAAAAATTTATTAGCTAAGAAGGTTATTAATATACCTAAAGATAAATAAAAAACTCTAAATATAGCTAAGGTATTAACTCCATAGCTAAGAGATGCCATGCAAATAGCAGAGATGGCAGTAAAGAGAGAAAGCTTATAATAGCTTTTAAATCCATAGGTTAGATATAGGCTACAAATTAATACAATAATATGAATAACTTGGCTTTGAAACAAGTTTAAAATAATAATTACAAGGAAAATAGCTAAAAGATTTCCTTTTAATCTGTCTTTACTTTTATTTAAGGTCTCTTCATAATAAGGCTGCATTATGGACATTATAGTTATTCCAAGCCAACTCATTTTAGTAAAATCAAATAGATAGCTAAGAAGTAACACAAGGCTTAAGGTTAAAGAAATCCTTAGGGCAAAATTAAATTTTATTGTACCAAAATGTAGAGAATCTCTAAATTTAAATTGGTTTTTATCTGTATTTTTCCATAAATCATAGCTTTTGTATCCTTCACCTTCTTCAAGAGTAGTCATATCAGCTAAATACAAATAAAGATTGGTTACTGAAATAGATAAGTCATGAAAAAAAGTGAACTGATTAGGTAAATCTTCATGAAATCTATTTAATCTATACAGTTGTTTATCTATTTCATAATAAGAAATCTCATCATTTAAATATAATCTTAAAATATTTATAGATTTTTTTAATTCCTTTAAAAATGATTTAATTAGGGCACTATTGTAATTAAGTTTTGAGTATAGCTTATTTAGATTATATAAATCTAAGTTTAAGTTTTCTAATATTATATATATTTTAAATTGAATACTGCCTAAATTATTAGTTAAAATTTTTCTTTTTCTAGTAGTATAAAGGTTATAACAAATAGTAGTAAGTTCTTTAGAGATAGATTGCTGCAAATCTAAATTATAACTTCTAAAAATAAGGTTATCTACTTGGCTTTCTAATAAAAGTAAAGATTTATTTATGTTATCTTTTATTAAGGATTTATAACTTAGCTTGTTTAAAAATAAGTGAAAGATTATTATTAAACTAAAGCCAAAGAAAATAGACAATAATCTCCTAGGTAAGCCTTGAAAGTCTACCTTATAAAAATAAGTAAATACATATAACATTAAGAATGGTTTGTATAATAAAGGGGTGTAGGCAACTGAGAGCTTATAGGCTATAAAAAATATGGTGAAGAAATTTATTATAATTCCTAATATAAAGTTACTTGAGGCTAAAAATGATAAAACAACTATAAAACAATATAAAAACAAAAGTCTTATAGTTTTTTCTAAGGGATTTATTTTAAAATTTTCTTTTAAAAGAATTGAGGAGGTTAAAGCTATTGGATATGCTAAGATTGCATTATTAATTCCAAAGAATATCCAAGAGGCTAAAAATGTTAAAAAGGCAATTGTCCCTTCACGTTTCATTGAATCCACATCTAAATTGTATTTCTTTATAACTTTATCAATCATAAACATCACCTAAACTAATATATAATAAATCTATTATTCCACTTAATATATAAATTTATGTTTGAAATTAAAAAAGGCATTTATCAAAATACCTTTTGATAAAGCCATTTTTTAATTTAGGTTTGGAAAGATTGAGCTAAGTAACGGAATAGTACCATTAAATACTATTATTATTTTATTATCCTCTACTTTTATAGATTTTATTTGAAGGTATTTTATTATATCCTTAAAAGAAAGGATTATATCTCCATTATTTTTGTCAAAGGAAAGTATTGAATTATCTTTTAGGTTTTTAAAGATAGTATCCTTAGAAATATCAATAAAACCAACCTTTCCTTCTTTGTAGTGAAATATTCCTTTACCATCCTTGCTTTGAGCTGTAAAGGTAAGTTTTCCTTGGAAAGGTATATCTTTATAGTTTATATCTACATAAATATTAATATCATCATTTTCTATATCTACTTTTAATCCTGTAAGATCTTTTATTGCATCAGGTTCTTCACGTAAAGCTAGTATAAATAAATCTGTTAATTCAGAATCAGAAAATTCAGTTGTAGAGCTAATATTTATTTCTTTTAAAGAAAGATTTATGTTGTTAGGAAGGAATTTTTTTATTAAATTCCAATCATTAAGTTCTATGTTGGAATTCATTGAGGTTACAGGTACTTTAGGAGCAAAATATGATTTATAAACCATTTTTACTCCAAAAAAACAAGCTAATATTAAAATTAATATTGATAATATAACTATAAAAAGTTTATTTTTCTTTTTAGTCATGTTAATTATCTCCAATCTATAAGAGTTTATTAATTCAATTATAAACTAAATTAATTTAAATTTCACTTGTTTTCAAATGAAAGTAACAGATAAGGAAAGAGAAGATAAAATAATATTATAACGATATAATTTGGAGTTAATATGCTTGAAAATAATAATGAAAAAATAATAGATTACAAATCAGGTGATGTTACTGGTGATGGTATTAATGACGAAGTTTATATTATGTCTTGTGCCTTTAATCAATGTTTAAATAGACATTGGTTACTTATTAAAGAGGGAAATTCCGAAAGGGTTGTAAAGTATGAATTGGAAGAAAATAATTATAATTTTGAAGTTCATTTGGAACACTTTAAGGATCCAAATAAATTAGATATATTTATAAGATCCATAGGTGATTGTTTTGGGGGATGTGTTAAGGGACAAATTCTTACTTATGAGAATAATGAATTAAAGGAGATATTTAATACCAATGATTTCTACGAGAAAAATAAAGTAAGTGCCTTTTATAGAGATGATTATAAAGTTGAGGTATTTAACTATGAAAGAAATAAAAAATATATTGTTGATATAAAAGAGAATTTTAAATATTATCTAGACTTTGTATATTACGGAGATGGAAAAGTAAAAGAAGGAAAGGAAAAAGCAAATATAAGTAGTGTATGGGGATGTAACTCATATTATCCTATAGGAAGTGAAGTTGCTAATATAAGCATTATACAAAAGGTTATAGGTCAAGCTTCTACAGATAATATATGTTTAATTGAAAGTAAATTAAGGTGGAAAGATAATTCTTTTAATATAATTGATCAAACAGTAATTTTAAAGGGAACTTCTATAAATCAAAATAATAGAAGTAAAGAAATAAACAATAAAAAAGATTTTTCAATTGATACAAAAAATATTTATGAAGATTTAGTTGAATACTATAATGAATGTGTGAAATTTGATTCATCATCAATATATTGGTATTACTTAGCTAAAGCACAGTTATTAACAAAAGACTTAATTGGAGCTTTAAAATCAATAAATATGAATTTAAGTTTTCAATATCCATATCCTTCAAAGGAAAAAGCTCTAATATTAAAAGAAAATATTGAATATAGTCTTAGGTTAAATAAATAGTTATTTTTAAAAGTAGCTTTCTGATGTGAAATAGTGATTAAAATGTTTTATACTAAATTTTATACAAGGCAAAGATAATGTAATAGTGTCATATTTAAGACTTATTAGTTAGTGAATTTCCTTGAAAAAAACCATAAAATATTATTAGAAGGTTTATTTTGAGGTGAAATTTATGGGGACGGAAAGTTATTTGCTTAAGATATCTACATTAGGAACATTGTTTTTTGCTGTGTTAGGAATAGCATGGGGATGAACTGTAAAGTCAGAGATGATTTTATTTGATGGAATGTACTCACTAGGTGGTGTGATTTTATCATTACTAGCTCTAATGGGAAGTATTTATATAAATAAAAAAGATTATGAGAAGTATCCCTTTGGTAAGAGGATGATAGAACCTTTAATAGTAATAATCAAATCCTTAGCAATTTTTATTATGTGTATATATTCACTTACAGGCTCTATTAAAGAGTTAATAGCTGGTGGTAATGAAGTTCAATATGGGTATGCCTTAATATATGCCCTAATATCAACTTTAGGGTGTGGAATTGTATATTTTTTCTTAAAGAAAAAAGGAAAAGCTATTAATTCAAGTTTAGTAAATGTAGAAAGTAGTCAGTGGTTAATGGACACTTTATTAAGCCTAGGAGTTTTAGTAGGATTTTTAATAGCAAATATAATTAAGCATACAGAATTTATTTGGTTTAATAAATACTTAGACCCATTAATGGTTATTGTTTGTTCATCAGTATTTATAAAAATGCCTATAAAATCTTTTAGTTATGGATTAAAAGAAATTTTAGAGTTTAAGGCTGATGATAGTATAACTTTAGAAATAGATAAACTTGTAGAGGGAATAGAGAGAGAATATAATTTTGAAGAGGCTATTACAAGAGTATCTAAAACGGGAAATGATTTAAGAATAGAAATAGATTTTATATATAATGAAGAATCTAATATTAAAGCATTAGATGAAATGGATAGGTTAAGAGAAAAAATATTTAATTCTTTATCACATATAAATTATGAAAAATGGTTAAATGTATCCTTTACTAAGGATAAAAAGTGGGCTATATAAAAGCTTAAATTAAAACTTATAAATAGTTTAATAAATAATTTATAAGTTTAATTTATAGGCTATTTATATAGCCTTGTTTATTTAGAAAAAGTTAGCTTGGTGAGGGCTTGAATACTCATTTAATTTTTTACTAAGCTCTTCATTTTCTTGTATCATATTTTTTACTAGGTCAATTGATTCTTTATCTAATTGATCTTCTTTTTCATGTAAAAACTTTTGAAACATAATTATACCTGTCTTAAAAGCTTTTATGCTTTCCTCTAGAATTTCACTATCTGTATCAGCTGTAACAGTTTTTATATTGTAAATAGCCTCAGAAGCTTTTCCAAGAATTCCAACATTTGAAGCTGGGGAATCACCAAGAGCAGAGATTTTGCTTGAAAGTTCACAGGCTTCCTTAGAGTAAAGATTTATAACATCATTAAGTAAATTTTTAAGGTCATTAGACTTACATTTTTTTTCGTAACGTTTAAAAATATCCATTCCCATATAAAGCCCCTTAAGATTATCGTTTAAAGCTTCACTAGGAGTTCTATCTGTAATTTTTTCCATGAATATCACCTCTAATTTATTTTGTCCTTTTATAAAAAAATAATTAGAAAAATTTATTTTAAACAAGAAATTCTTAGTTTTATATTAATATTTTAAGAGAATATTCAATTAAACATTAATTAATAAGTTTGTGATTTTAGGTTATATTCATAGATTATGTAATAGAAAATATAATTGAACTTAATAATAAAATCTAATATAATTAACAATATGATGTAGGCAAGTTATAATAATGACTTTATGAAGGAAAATAAATTGATTATACCTAAAAATATGTTCTATCTTTAATATGATTTTAGCTAAATAGATTAAGATTATAGAAGAACTTAATTGATTAAAACATATTTCGTGAAATAAAGGTGTAAAAGGACTTACATTGTTAGTAAATAATAATGAAGTAGTCTTTTACACCTTTTTTAAGGTATATTTTATAAATTAAAATTTTTTGTTTTATAAATTATTTTTTATTATTTATGATTTAAATGAGAAATTAAATGGGACTATTTAGTGAGGGAGGTATTTATTATGAGTGATAATAAGATTTTAACTTATGAGAGAGAAGTCCTTTCAGAAACTAAAAGGTGGATTGAAAGTGAAGAGGAAAGATTAGAAGGTGAAAAGTTAAAAGCTAATGAAAAACTAGACGCTTTAAATAAGAAATCTAAGGGAGCCTATGATCCAGAAATAGAAATAGTTAAGAAGTCTGTAGACTTTTTATCAAAGGAAGAAGAAAAATTTAAAGAAGCTTATAATAAGCCATACTTTGCAAGAATAGATTTTAGGGAGTATAGAAAAGATTTTGAAAGTTTTTATATAGGTAAATGCGGACTTGGAGATATGCTAGAAGGAGAAGAAAAGGTAATAGATTGGAGAGCTCCACTTGCAGATCTTTATTACAGTGGTACTCAAGGGGAGGCATATTATAAGGCACCTATTGGGGTTATTGAGGGTGAGCTTAGTTTAAAGAGAAAATTTCTTTTTGATGATGAGCATAGCTTAAAGGAATGTTTTGATGAGGGAATTAATGAAATTATTTTAAAATCTGGTCTTGATGAAGAAGGGGATGGATTAATAGACGAATTCCTTAGAATTAATTTAGAAAATAGCACAGGTACTAAATTAAAAGATGTAGTAGCTACTATACAAAAAGAGCAGAATGATATAATAAGAGCACCTAAAAATTCACCTTTAATAATACAAGGGTCAGCAGGTTCAGGAAAAACCACTGTAGCTCTTCATAGACTGGCTTATTTATTATATAGATATAAGGAAACCATAACTGGAGAAGATATTTTAGTTGTAGCACCAAATAAAATATTTTTAGATTATATTTCTGAAGTATTGCCTAACTTAGGAGTAGATAAGGTTGAACAAAAAACTTTTGAAGAGCTAGCCTTAAAAAAGTTAGGTATGAAAGGTAAAGTTATAACTAAGGATAAAAAACTAGTAGAAATTTTAGAAAATGATTTAGAAAAAAATAAATATATAATGAATGATAGTAAAATAAAAGGTTCTATATTATTTAAAGAAATGTTAGATAGATATATTCAAATTCTTGAAAGAGAAGATAGCGATATAGATAATATAAGAATTTGTGGATATTCAGTTTTTGATTCAAAGGAGATAAAAAGATTATTCCTAAAAGATTTAATAAAATATCCTGTTAACAAGAGAAAGGATGAAATCAAAAATTATTTTTCTAAAAAATTAGGAGAAAAGGTAAGTAAGGTTTTAGATAAGGTTGATTTTCAGTATGAGTATAGAATAGCTAGACTTAAAAAAAGTATGGAAGATTCTAAGGAAAGAAGAGAAAAACTTATAGAGCTTTATGATGAGAGAGATAATCATAAAAAAGAAATAAAGAAATCGGCTAAAAAAGAATTTAATGAATATTTCAATAGATGGAAGGGTATAGATACAACTAATGTTTATAAAAATTTCTTTGAAAACAAGGATATTTTTAATGAAGTAACAGCAGGAAAAATACCAGATAAGTTGGCTGAATATATGAGAGAAAATTTGGCTAATAATATAGATAAAAAAATAATAGATTCAGATGACTTAGCAGCTATGCTTTATTTAAAATTTAGAATAGAAGGCATAGAAGAAAGCAGCTTATTAAAACATATTGTTATTGATGAGGCTCAGGATTATTCTATGCTACAGCTATATGTTATGTCTATGATGGCTTCAGGAAAGTCTTTAACAATAGTTGGAGATATTGGTCAGGGAATATATTCATTTAAAGGCATTAATGATTGGAAAGAAGCTATTAAATTAGTTTATGATGAAAATGCAGAGTATAAGCATTTAAGTCAAAGCTATAGAAGTACAGTAGAAATAATAAATTATGCAAATAAGGTTTTAGTTAAACAAAATACCTATGAAGAGCCAGCAAAGCCAGTTTTAAGACATGGAATGGTTCCAGAGGAAATTGAGTTTAATAATGCAAAAGAATTTTGTGAAAGATTAGATAACATAGTTAAAAAAGTAAAAGATGAAGGAAAAACTTCAATAGCTATAGTTGGTAAAACCCTTGATGAATGTAAGAAGATAAGAACCTTAGTTAAGAAATATTCAAATTATGACTTTGAATTAATTAAAGATGATCAAAAAGAGTTTGATTTGAACTTAATAATTATACCATCATATCTTACTAAAGGATTAGAATTTGACTGCACTATAGTTTATAATTTAAATAAAGAAAATTATAATGATAATGAAATAGATAAGAAACTTCTTTATGTGGTTTTAACTAGAGCGTTACATTATGAATATATATTTTATAAAGAGGAAAAATCACCTTTAATAGGTTGATTTAGGAGGAGAAATAATGGAAGAAAAACAAATAATGGCTTTTAGAGATGAAGAGGGAAATAAAGTTGAATTTGAGGTTGTTGCTAAAATATATTTAGGAGAAAAGAATAAAAAAGAATATATAGTTCTTTCACCAGTAGAAGGTAACGGAGATGAAGCTGATGACTTTGTTTTCAGAGTTGATAAAGTAAATGATTCAGTTGAATATAACTTAGTTGAGGATGATGAAGAATTTAGATTAGTAAAAAAAGAATATAAGAAGTTATTATACTAAAAAGAGGTAAATATTATGGAGAAGTATAGAATAATAAATTTTTTATCTACTAATGGATTAACAGAAATAGAGGAAGTTTCTTCAGAAGAGGATAGATTAGCTCTTAAATTTTATTATGATTTTGAAGATATAGAAATACAAGGTGCTAAAGCTTGTGCAAATGATGAAACAGACTATGAAGAAGATAGTAATCCATGGATTGTGGAAGGTGTTATTCCATATTTAGATGATATTGCAACAGATAGTGTTGAAGAGATTTTAGAAGAAGTTATGGAAGACTTTGAAATAATAGCTAAAGCTGAAGGATATGAAATAGAAGCTAGCAATTATTCAGGAAAACAGTTCTTAGCTGTGTTCTTACCAGAGGATGAAGAACTAGAAATAGATGATATTTTAGATGAATTAAAGTAGTTTAAGCAAATACTTAACTAAAACTATCTTAATAGTAAAAATATTCTAAAAATTCAATGTTGATTTTTTTATATCTTGTGTTATAATAAAAACATGATTAATCCTGAGATGTACGCGAAGCTTATTAATTTTAACCTACATGATTAATACGGGATTTGCAAAACAGCTAATGAAATCGGGCTTCAAGTTTTACTTCACTTTTGTGACAGAAGATGATCGAGTTAGTTTGCGTAAAACCCACCTGCGAGAGGCAGGTATAAAATTGTAAGTGTGACGGCATATTTGGGAACATTAATTGAGTTTGTTTAAAGGTTCAACTTTTGTTGGACCTTTTTTTCTTTACTCAATTATTTTTTCTATATATGTATAAAAATAAATTTTAGATTTTAAATTATATAAATTAAATTTAAAGTATAAACTTTTTTATATAATTAAAAAAAGTAGCTTAAAGAGCTACCTTTTTAAAAAATTGATGTATTTTTTAGCTTTTCTTTTAAAGAGAAGAATTTACTTTCTAGTGAGTCTACTTTTTTAGAATAGACTTCTCTATCTTTCCGATTAAGATTTTTACTTAACAAATCATTGTAATAATCAATATCGCCCATTAAGGATAAAATTTCTAATGTATAGTCCCAAGCTGATTTACTCATAAAAAAACCTCCTAAGTTTAAAATCTAGTAATAGTATAGATTTTAATAGAAGATTTGGTGAATAATTTTAATAATTACTTTAATATATTTTAGTCCATGTGTATAATATAATTATGAATAAATTATTAACTTATCTAGGGAGTGAACGATTATGAGCAAAGAAATAAGCAATGAAGATAGAGAAAATATAATAAAAAGAATATATGAAAGAATGAAACATGATTTCAAGGAAGAAGAGTTTTATGCTGAAGTTTCATTATCAGAAATGGAAGATAGTATAAAAAAACATTATTTAAATGGAAAAAGTAAATTTAAAACTCTAGAAGAGCTTATAGATGATGAAATAAAAAATGAAAAATTTTAATTTATAATTAAGGACTATATAAAAGCATATTACTTAGACAAAGTATGTTTTTGTATAGTCTTTTTAAAAGTAGAGTTAAGCAAATATTAATTAAATTTACTATATATACTTATTATATTAACAAAATTATTTTTATGGTGTATAATATGTTGATGTGTAGTGTTTTAGTAAAATAATATATTTAAAGAAATAGGTGAATATTATGAACAAGAGAAAATTAACTGCAATTATACTTAGTATATCAATGATCTTTGCAGTTTCAATAAATAGCAATAATATTGTACAAGCTAAGACTACAGAAGAAGCTCAACAAGAAATTGATAATAATAAGAATAAAATAAATGATCTTAAAGATAAACAAAGTGATATAAATGCTGAGAAAAGTAAATCTCAAAGTAAATTAGATGAAATACAAAAACAAGTAGCTGATAAAAATCAAAAGTTACTTACTTCACAAAAGAAAGTTGATGAATATAAAGGTAATATTGATTCCTTAAAGGATAGTATAGATAAACTTCAAGGGCAAATCACTGATATTCAAAGCAATATAGATAAGAAGAAAAAAGAAGAACAAGAAAAAGAAGAAATACTTTCAGGTAGAATAAGAAGTGCTTATAAATCTAATTTAAGTAATCAGTTTTTATACATAATGCTTGAATCAAAGAATGTAGGGGACTTTATAAGTAATGTATCAAGCATAAAATATGTGGTGGACACAGATAATAAGTTAATTGATGATATAAAGAAGGTTCAAGGTGAATTAAAAAGTGAAGAATCTCAATTAAAAAGTCAAGAAGAAGACTTATCAAGTAAAAAAACTAAGTTAGAAAATGAGAAGAAAGAATATGATACCTTAGTAAGTCAGTATCAATCTCAATTAAATGAATTAAATTCTTTAGAAGAGCAAAAGCAAGCTGAAATAAATAGCTTAAGTGAAAAAGAAAGAACAGTATTAGATGAAATTAATAGTTACGAAGAAGATAATGCTAATCTTAAAGATTATATAAATAATTTAATTAATGAGAAAAAAAGTGTTAAGGTAAATAGTGATAATAATAGTAAAAGTAGTACAAACAATAAAAGTAGTCAAGAATCAGGTTCATCTAGTAATGAAGGAAGTTCAGAGACAAAGGCTAATTCCTCAAGTGGATTTATGAGACCAGCTCCAGGTGGAGTTACAGATCCCTTTGGACCTAGAGTGCATCCTGTTACAGGAAAAAGAAGTGTTCACACAGGGGCAGATTTAGGAGCATCTTATGGAACACCTATTCTTGCATCAAAGTCAGGTACTGTTGTTGAAGCAGGGTGGAATACTGCTTATGGTAATATGGTTATAATAGATCATGGAGATGGAACAAGTACTTTATATGGACATTCATCTAGACTTGCTGTACAAGCTGGTCAACATGTATCACAAGGACAAGTAATTGCCTATGTAGGATCAACAGGATATAGTACAGGACCTCACCTTCATTTTGGTATAATGATAAATGGTGAATGGGTAAATCCTATGAATTATATAAGTTAATTTAAAGGGAGTGTATTAAAATTATATTTACAAAGAAAACTATGATAGAATTTCTTTGGAGTTAAATTTTAATATGCTCCTTTTTACTTAATATAGTTTAAATAAAAATTTAGTTTGGAGATGATTAGGTGAAAGCTTTAATTTTAGTAGGAATAATATTATTTGCTGTAGGATTATTATTTGAGTCAATGTATAAAATAAAAATGGTATTTAAGAGTTTTTCTAAAGATACTAATGGAAAGGCTGGAAAGGATTTTAATTTTGACTTTAAAAATCAGTTTAATAATATATCAGCAGAAAAGAGAGAAGAGTTTATAAGATCCTTATCAGATGATAAGAAGAGTTTATTTAAAGAATACTTAGCTTGTAATAAAGAAGAGGAAAATTTATTAAGAGAAAAATTAGATGAAAAACATGTGTTTAATATGTTTAACAGATGGGCAAGACAAAATAATATAGAACCAATAAACATAAGTAATTATAAAGATTTATAAAAGGTTTTTACAAATATAAAAATAGTCCTAGGAAGAAAAAATCCTTGGACTATTTTTATTTTGTAAAAAAGATTTAATTATCTTTTGCTAAATGCTTATTTATATAAATTTTCTTTAAGAACACAGATACTATTATAAATAATATTAATAGACTTACAGATAGATATATACTTGTTTTGTTAAAAGTAATCCATTGAGCTCCTAAATTTACAAAAACTAATATGCCAGGAATAGTTCCTATTAAAGTACCTAAAGCAAAGTCTTTATATGATATTTTAGTAAGACCAGCTCCATAGCTTATTAAATCAAAGGGGAAAAGAGGGATTAATCTTAAAAGTAGAATCATTAAAAATCCATTGTCCTTTAATAATTCTTGTATGTTTTTAAGTTTATCATTTTCAAACTTTTCCACAAAGGATTGACCAAGGATTCTAGAAATAAAGAAAGATATACTTCCTCCTATTAAAGCACCAATACTTGTATATAAGAATCCTCCTCCTAGTCCAAATATACTTCCACCTAAGATTGCTAGTACTGAATCAGGAAAAAAAGTTAATGGAACTAAGGCAAAGGCTATTATATAAATTAGTGGAGCGAAATATCCAGAACTTAAAATTAAGTTTTTTAAGCTATCTAAATTTAATATATTACTCTTAGCAAGGAAAAATATAAGACAAACTAAGGCTAATATTATTATAGAAATTAAAAATTTATAAAATTTCGTCATTATTAAACCATCCTTTATATTTATTCAGCAATTTTTATTGTAAAATAAAATTATAGAATTGTAAAATTAAATAAAAATATAGTTTTAGTGAGGGGGGATAGGATGATAAATAGAGATTTTATTATAAGCTTTATTGTTGTAACTTGTATTATATATCTTATATATGTATGTTACGGCAAATATTTAGAGAAAAAGCAAATATATCTTAAAACTTTAACTATATTTTTAATAATAGAAGTCTTAAGAAGGATTTTTATTTATGGAAAAGTCAACAATCGTTTAATAAGTGGACTTTCTTTTATTCAATTGATATTTTTAGGAATTTCAGTAGCTGTGTATGGACTTATGTATTTTAAGAATAATTTAAGCTGATAAATTTAATCATAAGAATAAACTTTAGTAATTTATCTTAATAGAGTTTATTCTTATTTTTTATTAGAAAATATACTTTCATTTGATATATAATAATATTTAGGCTAAAATTAATTTTATAATTATTAAAAAAATGTAACTATTTTGAAATGATAAATTTAAAAAATTAAAAGATAATTATCTAAGTGAGAAATGGAGTAATTATAAAATATACAAATTTAACATAGGAGGAAAGAATGAGTAAGGAGATTTTTTCTAAAAGAAGAAACTCAAATAAAAATAATTTTTTGAAAATATTTTTAGGAGTTTTAGCAATTATAGTATTATTATGGGGTGGAATAAAAGTTGTTACAATGATAGGTAGCAATTTAGCTAATAAGGCTTCAATTAATAAAGAACAGGAAGAGCAGGAGAAGGTTATAAAGCCTAATCCAGATGATGTAATGCCTGGAATGAATATTACATATGAAGCAGATAAATATGCTGTTGATGCTAAAGATGTACAAGCAATGGCTAATGATACGTATAAAGGTGAAGGAAAATATGTATTTTTAACCTTTGATGATGGACCATCTAATTCAACAGAAAAGATATTAAATATATTAAAAGATAAGGATGTACATGGAACATTTTTTGTTTTAGGAAGTAGTATAGAAAAAGACGCTAAAAGACAAGAGTATTTAAAAGAAGAATTAAAAAGTGGAAATGCAATTGCAAATCACAGTTATAGTCATGACTTTAAAAAATTATACCCAGGAAATAAGCTGAAAATTGATTATTTTATGGATGAGTTCAATAAGACTAATGATATAATGAAGAGTATTTTAGGAGGAGAATTTGATTGCAAGGTATTAAGAATGCCAGGTGGGTATGGAACAAGAAAATATTATAAAGATCCTTCTCTTAAAGAATTTGACAATACATTACAGGAAAATGGAATAATAAATGTTGATTGGAACGCTCTAGATGGTGATGCAGAGGGAAAACCATATTCTACAGAGGAAATGCTTAATTATGTGAAAAAAACATCAAAAGGAAAAAATCATGTAGTTATTCTTATGCATGATGCAGCAGGAAAAGAAAAAACTGTAGAAATATTACCACAAATAATAGATTACTACAAAAATGAAGGATATGAGTTTAAAGTTATAAAAAATACTTCTAAGGAAGAAAATAATAGGAATAAAACTGAAAATAATACAGAGAAATCAAGTAAATAGTATAAGAAAACATCATTAGAAAATCCTAATGATGTTTTTTATTTTTTATCTATAGTAAATTTCCATTTCCAAAAGGATTCATTAGTTAATTCATATATACGCTTCTTTTCTTTACTTGAAAAATCTTTGCTAGAAAAAATATCACTAATTTCCTTTTCAAGTAATTCTAAGTACATTTTTTTATCTTTTAGGTTCTCATAAATTTCTTTTGAAAAGTCATTTTTTAGATCTTTTTTCTTTTTTGAATTTCTAAGCCAGCTACATTGTTCTTTAAAATGGATTTCAGAGATCATTTTGTTGCTTTTGGCTTGAACTTCTTTTATATTATCAATATTCATAAGAACTCCTTTCTAAAAAAGAGATTATATTATATATTCTTCTATTTTATAGAAAATCCTTTGTGGAAAATATAAATATAAATTTTTCTTTCTTGAAAAAATTTAACATATAATTATATAATAGAATTTAAAAAGAAGGTGAGTAAAATATGAACAGTTTTAATATAGAGAAGCAATCAATGTGGAAATGTAGAACTAAGAACAAATTAATTTGTAATGAAAGTGATACTTTAGCAATAATACTACCAGGCCTTGGGTACACCCTAGATAAAGCACTTTTAGATTATTCTAAACAGCTTATTTTAGATTTTAAATTTGATTGTTTAGGAATAGAATATGGATTTCAAGTTAGTAGAGAATCTTTTAATAGACAGGATGAAAATGATATAAGAGAATTATTACTTGAAAGTTTAGATATTATTTTTAGTGCCTTAGAACTTAGAAGAGGAAAATATAAGAGAATTATTCTTATAGGTAAAAGTCTAGGTACAGTATTACAGGGTAAAATACATAAAGAAATTAAGGAAAATTATAATATTCATATTAAAAATATTTATTTAACTCCTATAAATGCAACCTTTAAAGAAAAATTAGATAAAGAAGGATTAATAATAACTGGTACTAAGGATACTTTAATATCTTCAGAGAATTTGGAAAAAATAAAATCTGAAGGATTAAGAGTATTAGAAATAGAGGATGCTGGCCATTCATTATGTATAAAAGGAAATGTATTAAGGAGTATTAAAGCTTTAGAAATAATAATTGAAGATATAAAAGATTATCTTGAAAGAATGTAAATATAAAGCATTAAAATAATATTTTACATAAGTATTATTTTAAAATAATAATAAATAAAAAATGGAGTGATCATTTTGAAATATACAAAGAAGGAAAAAGAGGAATTAAAAAAAGTTTTAACTGAGGAAGAATATTATGTTACTCAAGAAAATGGAACTGAAAGACCTTTTACAAATGAATATTGGGACTTTAATGGAGAAGGAATATATGTAGATATTACAACAGGAGAGCCTTTATTCACTTCAAAGGATAAATTTCACTCTTCTTGTGGATGGCCTGCCTTTTCAAAACCAATAGATAGAAACATAATAAAAGAAAAGGTAGATAAAAGTCATGGAATGATTAGAACAGAAGTTAGAAGTAGACTAGGAGATTCACATCTAGGCCATGTGTTTTGTGATGGACCAGAGGATTTAGGTGGATTAAGATATTGCATAAATTCTGCTTCTTTAAAATTTATTCCAAAGGAAGAATTAAAGGAAAAGGGATATGAAGAATATTTAGAGCTTTTTAAATAAAGTTAAGTATTTTAAATATAAGGATATAATAAAGAAAATAGAAAAGTAGGTGTTTTAATGGGATTCTTATTAAACAATGATGGAGAAAATGATTTTCTTTTAGCTGATACTTATTCAAAGGATGATATCTTTTGGATAACTTTAAGAGGATTAATATCTAAAGGTAAAATTGATGAAGCTGAGGATATGCTTTTTAAAGAGGCAGAGAAAAATCCTTCTATGGAAATATATGAAATAGGAGAGAAAATGTATAGCTTATTAGCTAATAAAAGTGAAGAAGAACTTAAAAAATATAATTTCTCCAAAGAGGAAATTGATTTAGGTTTAGAAGATTTAAAGAGATTAATAGATAAACATAGCTTATAGTCTACTGTATATAGCAATAAATCAAAATAAGGGGAGATAGTTATGAGAAGTTTAAATAAAGAAGTTTTTCTTAAGAAATATCCTCATGTAGAAGAATATATAGAGAAAAATAAAATTAAATTTGAAGATTTACAAAGAATATATAAGGATTTTGTAAAGTTTGAGGGTTCTTATTATAATCAAGCTGATTTTATAGCAAATATACTTCGTTCTAATGAAAATGTTCATTCTGTTAAATCAAGGATAAAAAATCCAGATAGATTAATAGAAAAAATAATTAGAAAAACAGAAGATAGAAAAGAAAAGTATGGTGAAGATTTTTATTTTAATGAGGATAACTATAAAAATGAAATAACTGACTTAATAGGAATAAGGGTTTTACATATATTTAAGGATCAATGGAAGGATATACATGATTTCATAATAAAGACTTGGAATGTAATTGAAATAACAGCAAATATAAGAGATGGAGATGATAGAAGTATATTTGATAATCTTGGTATTGAAGTTATATCAAGACAATCAGGATATAGATCAGTTCATTATCTTGTAGAATGTTATCCTACTAATCAGAAGGTTATTGCAGAAATTCAAGTAAGAACTATTTTTGAGGAAGGGTATGGAGAAATTGATCATAGACTTAGATATTCTCATAATGAAATTCCAGAGATATTAAAATCTAATCTTTTACTTTTTAATAGAATTGTAGGAAGTGCAGATGAAATGGCTTCCTTAATAAATATGTTAAATAATAATTTAGATGATAAAGACAATTATTATGAAAGTAAGCTAAAAGAAAAAGATGAAGAAATAAGAAATTTAAAAGAAGAAATTGAAAAGTTAAAATAGCTAAAATGGGTTATATCAAAATAATTAGTAAATAAAATTTACAAATATTAACAAAGAAATATTTATAGGTTTTATACTTTTATTTTAATATAGCCCTTAATTTTTAGAAAATATAATGTTAACAAAATATTAACTAAATGTGAATAAAAATAAAATAAATAAGGAGTTTTAATAAATTTTGGGAGAATTTAAAAAAATTCAAACTTTGATTTTATAAGCTTTAGGTAGTAAACTGAACATAGTTCACTGTGAGTTTTATTAATGGTATTCAAAGAAATAATATTAATAAAAGTCACACTTAGAATAAGTAAAACTTAAGAAAGGGTGACAATAATGAAGAAAAAATCAGTTGGAATTACCATGGCTGTCTTTTTACTAGGAATATTCATGGGAGCTATTGACTCTGGTATAGTTTCACCAGCAAGAGATATAATAGCTGAGGGATTAAAAGTTTCACAAAATGCTAGTGTTTGGGTTGTAACAATATACACCTTAGCATATGCAGTATCAATGCCTCTTATGGGAAAACTTTCTGATAAGTATGGTAGAAAAAAAGTTTACATGGTTTCAATAACTCTATTTGGACTAGGTTCTTTACTATGTGGGGTATCAGATTACGTAAATAGTTATACATTCTTATTATTCTCAAGAGTTATAGAAGCAATAGGTGGCGGAGGTATAATGCCAATAGCTACAGCATACATAGGAACATCATTCCCCGTTGAAAAAAGAGGTTCAGCTTTAGGAATGATTGGTGGAGTATATGGAATAGCAACAGTTGTAGGACCAACCTTAGGTTCTGGAATACTTTCTATTTTTGGAGATAAAAACTGGGGATTTTTATTCTTAGTAAATGTTCCAATCAGTATAATAATATTACTTATGGCAACTAAATTAGAAGAAAATACTTCTGCACAAGGAATTAAGAAGTTAGATGTTTGTGGTTCAGGGGTATTAACAATATTAATTTTATCTTTAATGTATGGAGCTACAAACTTAAGATTCTATGATTTCACTAATTCAATAAAATCACTAGATGTTTGGCCATATCTTTTAATATTTATAATATCAATTCCAGTATTAGTTTGGGTAGAAAGAAAAGCCGAAGATCCAGTAATAAACTTATCTTACTTTACTAATAAGGAAATAGCTATAACTTTAATATTAAGCTTTGTTGTGGGTTGTGGATTAATGGCAACAGTATTTATTCCTCAATTTAGTGAAAATATATTAAGAACTCCAATGGGGAGTGGTGGATATATAGTTACAATATTTGCAATATTTGTAGGTATAGCAGCACCTTTAGGTGGAAAATTTATTGATAAAATAGGGGTTAAAAAAGTATTATTAATAGGTATGTGTTTAGTTATAATAGGTAACCTTTATCAAGGATATGTAACAACTAAACACCCAGGTATGGTTAATTTAGTAATAGGACTAGCTATTATGGGATTTGGGTTAGGATTCTCTATGGGAACACCGATAAATTACTTAATGCTTAGCTTAGTACCGGATAATGAGGCTACAGTTGGACAATCAGCAGTATCATTAGTTAAATCTATAGGTATTGCAGTATCACCAAATATTCTTATTAACTTTATATCAGATGCTGGTAGAAGAGTACCAGAAGCATTACAAAAAGTTATGCCACATGTAGATGGAATGTCTAATATTATGTCAAACAGTGGTGGAGCTTCAAGTTTTGCTAATTCAATGGGAAATGCTAGTGTTACGAATATATTTAGTCTTATAAAAGGAATGGCACAATCACAGTTTTCAGCTTTAGGAGATAAGTTTGCAAATAATCCTCATATGAATATTGATATGATTGAAAAATCATATATGCAAAGTTTAGATGGAGCTAAAGATGCAATAGAAACTGCATTCCAACAAACTATGAATACAGGATATACTAAATTATTCTTAACATGTGCTATTATAGCTTTAATAGGATTGATATTAACAGCTATGTTAAATAATAATTTAATAACAATGAAAAATAGAAGATTAGAAAAGAAGGAAAAAACTAATTGATAAAAAATGTTTTTTGAGTTATGATAAATAAAAACAAATAATTTTAAGATATTGCTAGGGGTGCTGTAAAAGGCTGAGAGGGATAATAAGTCCTAACTCTAATAACCTGATTTGGTTAATACCAACGTAGGGAAGTATATTTTAAGTTGTGATTTTTCATATTAGAAAATATTATTATGATTAATTAGAGAATATATTTTTAAAAGGTTTAGCAATATTGCTAGACCTTTTTTTGTTGGTATAAAAGTCTTAAGAATATAGAAAAGAGGTGAAGGTATGATTGTTAATGGTAAGAAAGTGGAAAAGGGTGAACTTAATACAGTTTATGATTTACTAAAAAGTTTAAATGTAAACAGCAACAGAGTTGTTGTAGAACTTAATAAAGAGATAGTTAATTCCTGTAATTATAATAAAATCTTACTTAATCATGAAGATGTAATTGAGATTATTGCTTTTGTTGGTGGAGGATGATCAATAAATTAATGAAGACTTAAAAAGTTTAAGCAAATAAAAGGTGAGTGAAAATAAAAGAGAAAAAAATAGAGGGACCTTTATGAATATAAAGATTAATGAAAAGTGGAGAGAGGTAAAGGAAAATTGCACAGTATATGCTTTAAAAAATGAAGAATTTCCTGATTCTCATGTTATAGTTTTAAATGGATTTCCACTTGTAGAAGATAAGAAACTTAAGGATGGAGATAGGATTGTCTTTATAAAAAAGGGAATTATGCCTAATAAAGAGGAGTTAGAAGAACTAATGGTATCTAGGCATACACCAGGTATTCATGAAAAACTAAAAAGAATTAAGGTTTTAATAGCTGGATGTGGAGGCCTTGGATCTAATATTGCTATCTCCTTAGGAAGAATAGGGGTTGGAAGTATAAGCTTAGTAGACTTTGATATAGTAGAACCTTCTAATTTAAATAGGCAGCAGTATTATATTGAGGATATTGGAGAATTTAAAGTAACTGCTTTAAAAAGAAATTTAATGAGAATAAATCCTTTTATAAAAATAGAAGCTTTAAATCTTAAGCTTTCTGGAGATAATATGAGTGTTTTACAAGGGGCTGACATAATAATAGAAGCCTTTGATAATCCAGATTACAAAGCTTTATTAGCTAATTATGTTTTAAGTAATATGAAGGATAAATTTTTGATTTCCTCTTCAGGAATGGCTGGCTTTTATGATTCAAATTTAATAAAAACAAAGCAAATAACAGATAAGTTTTATATTTGTGGAGATTTGGTAAATGAAGCTAAGGAAGGCTGTGGATTAATGGCTCCTAGAGTGGCTATATGTGCAAATCACATGGCTAATTTAGTTATAGATATAGCTGTTAACAGAATAAAATTTCCAAAATAAATACTAGTAAAAAGAGAGCAGATTTTAAGTGCTTTTTAGACAGAGTTTATATATAAAAAATAAAATACTATTCTAAAATATGAATAACTAAGAAGAGTAGTGAGTAAAAAAGGGGAGTTTTTTATGGACAAGTTAATAATAGGTGGAATAGAAATAAAAAATAGACTTTTTGTTGGAAGTGGTAAATATCCTTCAAATGAAATAATAAAGGATGTTTTAGAGGGAAGTGGCTCTCAAGTTATAACTTTAGCCTTAAGAAGGATAGATTTAGATAATAAGGAAGAGGATATTCTTCAAAATATACCTAAGGATGTAATATTGCTTCCTAATACTTCTGGGGCAACTAATGCAGAGGAGGCTATTAGGATAGCTAGGATAGCAAGAGCTATGGGATGTGGAAACTGGATAAAGATAGAAGTTATATCAGATTCTAAGTATTTGCTTCCAGATAATGAAGAAACCATAAAGGCAACTAAGGTATTAGCTGATGAAGGATTTATTGTCCTTCCTTATATGTGTCCAGATCTTTATGCAGGAAGAAGGTTAATAGAAGCTGGAGCGGCAGCTGTAATGCCACTTGGTGCACCAATAGGAAGTAATAGAGGGTTAAAGACTAAAGAATTGATTCAAATAATGATAGATGAATTAGATATTCCTATTATAGTTGACGCAGGTATAGGAAAGCCATCACAGGCTATGGAAGCAATGGAAATGGGAGCTGCAGCTTGTTTAGTTAATACTGCCATAGCATCCTCAGAAGATCCTATAAATATGGCTAGAGCTTTTAAAATGGCAGTAGAAGGTGGCAGATTAGCTTATGAAGCTAAAATGGGAGGAGAATCAAAGTTTGGAAATGCTTCATCTCCACTTACTGGATTTTTAGATTAGGAGATGATTTAATTGAGTTTTTATGATGTAGTAGAAAAATATAGAGATTTTGATTTTTATGGATATTTTGATTCTGTAAAAAAGGAAGATGTATTAAGAAGTATTTATGAAAGAAATAAGAGACCAGAAGATTTACTTAATTTAATATCTCCTATGGGAGAAGAGCTTTTAGAAGAAATGGCTCAGGAAGCAAGAAATCTCTCTTTAAAATATTTTGGAAGAACAATATTACTTTATACACCTATGTATATATCAAATTATTGTGTAAATAAGTGTTCATATTGTGGATATAATGTAGAAAATAAAATATGTAGAAAAAAATTAAATCAAGAAGAAATAGAAAAAGAGGGAGAAGCTATTTCAAAGGAGGGATTTAAACATATTTTAATATTAACAGGGGAAAGTGAATATCATACTCCAGTAGAGTATATAGAAGAGAGTATTAAAACTTTGAAAGAGAAATTTCCTTCAATAACCATTGAAATATATCCAATGACAGAAGAGGAATATAAAAAGGTGGTAGAAGCAGGGGCTGAAGGGCTTACTGTATATCAAGAGACCTATGATGAAAAAGTATATGATAGGGTTCATGTGGCGGGTCCAAAGAAAAATTATAAATTCAGATTAGAAGCTCCAGAGAGAGGAGCAGAAGCTGGAATGAGAAGCATAAGTATAGGAGCCTTATTAGGATTAGCTGATTTTAGAATAGATGCCTTCTTTACAGCAATGCATGGAAAATATTTAAGAGATAAGTATCCTTATATAGATATAAGTTATTCGGTGCCAAGAATAAGACCCTGTGAAGGAGGGCTTAAAAAGTTAAATGAAGTTGATGATAGGGAACTAGTTCAAATACTTTTAGCCTATAGACTATTTGATCCTCAAGGGGGAATAAATATATCTACTAGAGAAGGAAAGGATTTTAGAAGAAATTTAATTCCTTTTGGAGTAAGTAAAATCAGTGCTGGAGTTTCTACTGAAGTTGGAGGTCATTCTTTAAAAGAAAAAGGTACAAGCCAATTTGATATAAATGATGAAAGCTCTGTAAGTGAAGTTAAGGAATTAATAAAAAGTCAAGGTTATCAACCTATATTTAAGGATTGGCATAGATTTTAAAATAATTTTTTATTAAAATGGTGATTTTTATGTTTTTAATAACCAATAGAAAGTTAGTAAATAGGGAAAGATATTTTAATGCTATAGAGGAATCAGGTAAATATGGTGTTAAAAATATAATTTTAAGAGAAAAAGATTTAAGTACAGAGGAATTAATAAAGATTTATATAAAAATAAAAGAGTTAGTTCCAGAGGAAACAAATATAATAATAAATTCCAATATTGAAGCAACAAGGATTTTGAAAGAGAAGTTTATTCATTTAAGCTTTAAGGATTTTAAGAGAAATTTAGAAGAAATTAAATCCTTAAAGGTTGGAGTATCTGTTCATTCTATCTTAGAGGCCATAGAGGCTGATAGATTAGGAGCAAGCTATATATTAGTATCTCCTATTTTTGAAACACAATGTAAGAAGGACGTAATTCCTAAGGGAATTGATTTTATAAAAGAAATTAAGGAAAAGGTAAATTGCAAGGTCATAGCCTTAGGAGGAATAAATGAAGATAACTTTAAAGAAGTATTAGGGGCTGGTGCTGATGATTTTGCATGTATGTCACTTTTGTTTATGAGTAATAATATAAAGAAGTGCTTAGATACTTTTAAAGCTCTTTAAATACATCTAGGCTTACATAAAGGAAAGTGTAAATTATATGATTATTAATAGAATTATGGTATAATTCATATTAATTAATAATTACAATTTGTTATCAAAGGAGAATTGCTTATGTCATTTGAGAGAATAGATATTTCAGATAGAAGTGAACAAGAAGGAAGAAGTTGTGTAATCTTATATAACTTTGGAAATAAAGAATTAAAGAAAATACAAAACTTTGCTAGAATAATGGGAATAAAAGATCAAATAGTTTTAAATTCTAAAAATGGAGATGAAACTATAAAGAATATATTAGAAGACAAAATTGAAAAAACAGAAGGCGAAGGAGTTAAAGAAAGAGCAATAATATTTAATGCCATAGCTCCTGGAAAAGTTCATATATTTTTAGAAAACTTAAAAAAAGTAGGCATACAAAGACCTTTAGTTGCAATGGTTACAGAAACATCTATTAATTGGACTATTGATGTTTTAGTTAAAAATTTAATAGCTGAAAGAAGAGCATTAAGATCAGGAGATATGACTACTCACGAAAATAACTAATTTACAAAGTTTTTAATTTGTATTAATACAGAGAAATTAAATATTTTTTATACTTAAAATCTACAGATATTTTACCTGTAGATTTTTTTGGCTTTTAGGGAACTTTTTATTTACACAGAGAATCTAAATAGTGAATAAAAAAATAACTATGTAAATAAAAGTGGAGGGGTAATGGAAATAGGAAATTTAATAGAGTTTAATATATTTAAAAATAGAAAAAAGAAAATAAAGAGTAAAGTAAATTTAGCAATGGAAGGTGATAAGGAAGCGTTTATTTTTCTTATAGAAGAAAATATGGATTTCTTTTATAGGGTTAGTAAAAGAATATTACAAAATGAGTATGATGTAGAAGATGCTGTTCAAAACATGATAATAAAAGCCTATGAAAATATAGTAAATCTAAGGAATGAAGAATATTTTAAAACTTGGATAACAAGGATACTTATAAATGAGTGTAACAAGATACTCAATAAGAGAAATAAGATAATACCTGTATCAGAAATATTTGCTTTGGAAACTTCTGATGAAAAAATAAGTGAAATTGATTTGAAGGAGGCAATTAAAACTTTAAATTTAGAGTTTAGAATTGTTATAGAATTATTTTATTTTGAGGATTTATCCATAAATGATATAAGTAAAATTCTTAATATACCTAAGGGAACTGTGAAATCAAGATTAAGTAGGGGAAAAGAAAAACTTTTTAAAATTATAGGGGGAGTTTAAATGGGAAAAGATTTAAAGAAAGAATTTGATAAAGAACTTAGGGATATAGGAAAGAAAGAAAATTTAAGAGCTAGTGATGAATTTAAAAATAAAATGATGAAAGTGTTAAATGAGTTACCGGAACGAAACAATATAAGAAAAAAGAAAAAATATAAAAAAGTTATTGGATTTTCATTAATTGGTGTTTTAACACTAGGAAGTGTTTTTAATGTTTATGCTGAAAATAATGAAGCGCTAAAAGCTACATTTTCGAGCATTAAAAAGATATTAAATATAGGAGAAAGTTATTATGAAGAAAAAGGAAAAAATATAAATTTAGAGGATTCATTTTGGGGAACAACTATGATATTAAATGATGTTTATTATGATGGATCAAGATTAGGAATAACATATGAAATAAAAAGTCGAAGTAAGCTAGATAAAAATAAAAAGCCAATTATTTTTCCTATAATAGATAGTGGAGATAGGGAATCTATATATTATAGAAATTTAAATCATGATGGAGAATTTATTGATGATAACACATATGTTGGGATAGCAGAATATGATTTTACTATGAGTGATTTAGGAGAAAAAGTTAACTTAACATTTTTAGTAAATGATTTATATGGAAATTGGAAGGGTAGATATCCTGAAAAATATAAATTTCAGCTTAGCTTAGATTCAAATGATATAGATAAGTATGTATATAACATAGAAGAAACTATAAATTATAATGGTATTGAATTTAAAATAGAAAACTTAACTAATACTCCTATTCAATCTATTTTAAATTATAAATCCTTAGGTAAGATTGATGAAAATAAAGAAGATATTAGGGGATATTTATTAGAACCTATAATTCTTGATGAAAAAGGTATCCCTATAGAGGTTAAAGGATTTAACTATAGCTTTGATGACAGTAACAATATTTTAAATGGAAGTGGAAACTTAATATTTGAAAATATTGAGAAAAAACATAAAAATGTATTATTAATACCAGCTTTAAAGAATGGATTTGATGATATTAATGCTGAATTAATTAAAGAGGGAAGTATGGAAATAAAAAATGAGAATAATAGTGCTTTATATGAAATAAACACTTATCAAAATGGAGAAAATCTTGAATTTAGTTTAACTGCTAAGGGATATATAAGCACAGTTAGAGATTTATTCAAAATTACTAAAATAGAGAAGAATATAGAGGGAAATGAAAATTTTTCAGAAGTTGATATTAATTGTGAATTCTTAGGTCTTACAAATGAGGGGTATTCATTTAAAGGAACCATAGAGAATTTTAATAAAGATGCTAAATATAATATAGAATTTCCGAGAGAAAATTATAAAATAGTTGGAAATAATATAAGAATTAATATAGAAAAATAGTAAAAAAGGCACTAGTTCTTCTAGTGCCTTTTATAGTTTAAGAAAACATTATTTATTAAAATTTATTGATTTTCCATCTGAAGTTAGAATTATTTCTCCATCTGTATCAGTTCTAAAGGTCTTAATATTATATTTTTTTATTATGTCTAAAGTTTCTCTATGGGGATGTCCATATTTATTATCTTTAGCACAACTTATTATTCCATACTTTGGAGAAACAGCTTCTATAAAGGCATTGCTTGATGAACTACTAGATCCATGATGACCAAATTTTATTACATCTGAATCAAGAGAAGTTTTATACTTAGCTAAGGCTTCCTCTTCAGCTAACTTTTCAGCATCACCAGTGAATAAATAAGAAGTGTCACCAAAGCTTAATTTCATTATAGGAGAATAATCGTTAAGTTCTTCATATTCTGATTTTTGAGGGGTAAATACCTCAAATTTAGCTCCCTCTCCTAAATCTATAACCATTCCACCTTTTAATTCTTTAGTTTTTAATCCTTCATCTTTCACTGCTTTAACAAGATTTTCATATGTTTTAGTTGTATGAGTTATTTTTGGAGAATAGAAAGCCTTTACTTCATATTCTTTAAATACATCAACCATTCCACCAATGTGATCTTCATGGGGATGAGTTGCAATAACTAATTCAAAATCATCAATGTTTTTAGCTTTTAATTGTTCTAATAGTTCTTTAGAATTACTTCTTGGACCAGCATCTATTAAAATATCATTTCCATTTACTTTTATATATGCTGCATCACCTTGCCCAACATCCATATAAGAAATCATAAGTTTAGAGTCTTTAGGAACTTTAGAGTCTTGTGTTAAATCTATTCCAAAATATCCAGCTAAAAGAACAACTATAATTCCAATAATTGAGCTAATAATTTTCTTTTTTTTATCCATGTAATAAATCTCCTTGTATTTTATTTGTGAGAATTAAATTCATCAATAAGAATTATAGTTTAATATGAGATTTAATAGATGTACATTGTTTATATTAAGAGTAAACTTTTTAATAAAATTAAAATTATTATTCTAAAGATTTAATAATTTAAATGATCTTATGGCAATATAGATAATTATTAAGCCACAAGGAATAATTAAAATGAGAAATTAATTAAAATGTAGTATACTTAACTAGTTTTTAGAAAAAATTTTCTATGATGTTTTGATCAAAGATAATATATGAATTAATTGAAAGAAATACAATTTAATGGTAAAATTAGGTTGTGGTAAAGGTTTAAATTTAATAAAAATAAAAAGATTTTATAAAAATATATATAGGGGAAAATAATTTTTAAATTAAATGTAGGTATATGGGATTATAGGGGGAGTATTATCATGGCAATTTTAGATATGTCTTTAGAGAAACTTTATGAATATAGAGGGATTAGCCCACTGCCAGAAGATTTTGATGAATTTTGGGATTCTAAGTTAATGGAATTAGATGATTTAGATATTAAATTAGAATTAAAAAAAGCTGACTTTGAAAGTCCTATAGCAGAATGTTATGATTTGTATTTTAATGGTATTGATGGAGCTAGAATATATGCAAAATTTATGAAACCTAAAGAGGTTAAAGGGAAAATGCCAGCTTTATTAGAGTTTCATGGATATGAAGAGAGAAGCAATGACTGGAGTAATAATCTTCACTATGTAGCTAGTGGAATGTGTGTTGCAGTTATGGAGTGTAGAGGGCAAGATTACTTGAAAGAAGATTCTTGTAAGTTTAAATCTTTTAAGTCAAAAGGGCATATAGTTAGAGGATTAGTCGAAGGAAGAGAAAAATTGTTATTTAAGAATATATTTTTAGATACTGCTATTTTAGCTAGAATAGTAATGAATATGGAATGGGTAGATGAGAAGAGAGTTTTTGCAACTGGTGGTTCTCAAGGAGGAGCCTTAGCTTTGGCTTGTGCAGCCTTAGAAAATAGAATAAAAGGTGTTTATGCTTATTATCCATTTTTATGTGATTACAAAAGAATTTGGGTTATGGATTTAGGGGGAGATTCTTATGATGAATTAATAAGATATTTTAAGTTTATAGATCCAAATCATGAGAATGAAGAATATGTTTTTAATACCTTAGGATATATTGATATAAAAAATATGGTTCATAGAATAAAAGGAAAAGTAAATATGGCTATAGGACTAAGGGATGATATATGCCCTCCATCAACTCAATTTGCTGCTTATAATAATATTCTATGTGAAAAAGAGCTAGTTTTATATGATTCAGGACAAAAGCCTTACTTACTAAATTTAAAGGACAGGATATACAAGTGGGCAATAAATCTTTAAATTGAATAATATTTTATAATTGATATAATTATATTAGGGGATGAATTTTAGATTGAATTCATCCCTTTATACATATTTAGAAAGAAGATGAGTTTATGAGGATTATTGATAATGAAAAAGAATTTAAGGAATTTTGTAATGAAAAAGGTATAAGGTTAGCTTATTTAAGCACTAATACTTGTTGTGCTTGCAGCGTTTTAAAACCTAAAATAGAGGAATTAATAAAAAAGTACCATAATGCAAAAATTATAGAGGTTCAGGCTGATAAAAGTGTAGATATAGTATCACAATTAAGCATTTTTATGTTTCCAGCAATTATTTTATATATAGATGGCAAGGAAATTCTAAGGAAAGCTAAATATATAAGTGTTGTTGAGTTAGAAAAGGTTATAGATAGATATTCTGAACTTTATAATTAAAAATAAGAAACATATGAAAAAGGTTAGGAGATAATTCTAGGTTCTATTTCTATGCTTTATTAAAATATTTAATTCAATTTGCTTTGTAAAATAAAATTTTATATACTATATACAAGTTAAATATGAATAATTTGACAATATTTTAATATATTTTTAAAAGAAAGGAGATAGTATGTGGGATTCACTAAAAAAAAGTTATAGGCATTTAAAAAATATTTTAGGATTTGTTACTGATAAAAGAAATTATGAAAATATAAAGAAGCTTTTAAAAAACTACAAAATATTAAGTGATATATCAAATATAATAGTATCAGTTTTAGTATTTTTAAGTGGTATTCTTTTAATAATTTCAGGAGTTTATCCTAGTATATTTTATAAGATAAAATTTTTAGACAATATATATAGTTTATCTTTTTTAAGGTTTTCACATAGAGTTTCAATATTAATTGGATTAATGTTAATAATGACCTCTAAGGAAGTTTTCTTTAAGGTAAAAAGAGCCTATTATGTCACATTAACATTGCTTATAGTAGGAGGAGTTTTTGCCTTTGTAAAAGATTTAGATTACAAAGAAGGAATTTTTATTTTAGGAGTAATAATACTTCTAATATTATCAAAAAAAAGTTTTTACAGAAAAAGTATTCCTATTAAGGTTACTAAATTAAGTGGTATATTACTAGTTCTTTCAATTGTAATGATTATCTTTGCAAGTTTTATACATAAATTTAACATACATTTTAGTAAGAATTATAGGTACTATGTAGATTTCTTCCACAGCACAAAGGGTTATTTAAGGGTAGCATTATTCACCTATGTAGCCTTTATAATATTTGTGATAATATGGTATTTAACAATGCCTAAAATAGAAGATGACGAAAGATATATGGATGCTGATTTAGAAAAGATATCAAAATTCTTTGGAGAAATAAATTATGGAACAATATTCTCTCATTTAGTTTATTTAAGAGATAAAAAGGTCTTTTGGGCTAATGAAGGCAAGTCCTTAATAATGTACAGCAAGTACAAAGATAAGATAATAGTTTTGGGAGACCCTATAGCTACAAAGGAAAATCTATATAGTTGTATAGAAGAGTTTCAAGCTTTTACAAACTTATATGGATATGATGTTGTCTTTTATGAAATAGAAGAAAAAAACTTTTCTACCTATCATGATGCAGGGTATTATTTCTTTAAGCTAGGAGAAGAGGCAAGAATAGATTTAAAAGAATTTAATTTGGTTGGTTCTAAAAAGAGTGCCTTTAGAAATACCTTAAGAAGAGTTGAAAGAGAAGGATATAGTTTTAGTATTATAGAGCCTCCTTTTAATAATGAGGTAGTAAGCCAATTGAAAGAAATATCTGATAAATGGTTAGGGGACAGAAAGGAAAAGGGATTTTCTTTAGGATGGTTTAGTGAGGATTATATACAAAGATCGCCTATAGCTATTTTAAAGAATGAAGAAGAAAATAAGATTATGGGCTTTGTAACAATAATGGATGCCAATGATGGAGGAGATACAGTAGCAATAGATTTAATGAGAATAGATAAAAATGCACCTAATGCCTCTATGGATTACTTAATGCTGAATTTATTCTTAACATTTAAAGAAAAAGGATATAAATATTTTAGCTTAGGAGAAGCACCATTATCTAATGTAGGATTTAACACTCATTCACATTTACAAGAAAAGCTTGCAAGGTTAGTTTATAATAGTGGTAATATATTCTATAGTTTTGATGGACTAAGAAGATATAAGTCAAAGTTTTCTCCAATTTGGCAGCCTAGATATTTAGCATATCCTAAGTTTATGTCCTTACCAGAGGTGTTTATTAATTTATGTTTATTAATAGCTAATTCAAAGGAAAGAGTAGAGAAAAAATAAAAATTTAATTTAAGTTTTATTTTTAAGTAAATATTTTTATAGCTAGCTTAATTAAGTTTATTATGTTAAAGAGAGTCTTTTAGTTATAAGGCTCTCTTTTTTTTAGAAAATTTTATTTTTTATAAATAAAGCTTATTTTTTATATTGAAGTTAAAAAAAATAAGGGTAATATTTTTGATTTATTTAGAAGAAACAATGAGTTTTTAAATAGATATAAAAAATCTAAGGATTTAGGCTAAGATTTGTCAAATGAAAATGTTTTGAAGTGATTTTTAAGAGGTGTATAATAGTGTTAAATATTTAATAAAACATATTAAACTTTGTTTTATTAAGGAGGGTATAAATATGGGAAACTTTTTTTTAGAAAGTGATTTTAGAGCTTTTGATATAGACAAATCAAGAAGTAGAGATAAGGTAATATTAGAGAGAAGAAGAGTTGCTGCTGAGAAATTAAGAGAACTGAATAATTTAGGTCTTTTTGAATTTATGAATTCTAAAGGGTTAAGTTCTCATTGGGAAAAGCAATATATAACTAGTATAACTTGGCCATTAAAAAGAGTTAATGATGAATATGTTGATAGAATATATTTATCTTATGGGAAAAATAGAGCTGATGTTAGAAAGCTTATAAAGGTTTTAAATTTATTTCATGATATTGAGGGAAGTAGAATAGAAGATGACATGGTATTTAATTATATTCCTCGCATTCAATTAGGATTAGACTCTAATTCTTGGAATACAGCTCTATATTTAGACAAGTATGGAGCCATAGAACAAAAAAATCTTGTTAATAAAATAAGAGAAAACTACGAGTTAAAAGAAAGATTTAAAAACATACTTATGGCTTTAGAAGAAAAGGGATATAGATTATATTTAATTAAGGACAATAATCCTAGAAGTTATGAAGATGAAACAGATTATGTTGAGGATATAATAAAATATACAGATAGTGGAGAAAAATATGGATTAACCATAAGAAAAGATTATGATAAAAATCATGTTAGTAACTCAAGAAATGAAATATTAGATTTTGTTAAAAATGAATTTGATAATTTAATGGATGTTTATTATTTTATTTCTTGGGATTCAGAAGAAAATGACTATTTAAGATAATATCTATAGTTTAAAAAGTTAATGACTTTTAATTATAAATTTAAAGTTAAGTTTATGCTTTATATATAGATAAATAAAAATCTAGTATAAAACTCATAAAAGGAGTTATATCAAAAGTTAACAATAAAACTTATTTTGATATAACTCCTTTTTATTTGATTTATTGTATCTATAAAAACATTTTAAGCAAACTAAATACTTTTATTTAAATAGTTATTATTTTCAGTACTTTTAATTTTACTATTAATAAGTCTTTTTATAGAAAAATATAGCTTAGTAAAGGATGAAACTAAAACAATTCCAGTAGCTATGGAACCAGCTAACATTAGTGTATTGCATCCTAAGGATAAAGCCTTATCTATATTTCCTTTTAAGGTCTCTAGCATCGTATAGAACATGCCTCCTCCAGGAACTAGAGGAATTATTCCACAAACTAAAAATACTAATACAGGAGCTTTTAATACCCTAGCTGAAATCTCAGAGAATAGGGCTATGAAAATAGCAGCTAAAAAATAATTAAAGCTTTCATTTGTGCTAATAAAACTTGAGGAAAAAAGATAAACAAACCATCCTAAACCACCACATAGGGAAGAGAAAAATAAGTTTTTACCTTTTATATTAAATATTATTCCAAAACCTAAAGAACTAAAAAATGCATATATTGAGTTTATTATTAGGTTCATATAGTCATACCCCCATAGTGATTTATTAATATAGATAAAATACTAGCACTTCCAATAGCAATCCCTACAGCTATTAAAAAGGCTTCAATAAATTTAGCACTTCCAGCAACTAAATCACCAGCTATTATATCACGAAGTGAGTTGGTTATAGCAAGTCCAGGTACTAAGGGCATTAAAGAACCTATTATTATTTCATTTAGATTAGGAGCAATATTAAATCTTACTGCAAGAAAAGCTAGTAATGATGCCAAAGCTCCAGATATTATATTTAGAAAGAAATTATTTGTCTTTAAAATATTAAAAAAGTATGCAAGAAGACAAAGAACTATTCCTATAAAACCTGAGACTAAAGAATCCTTTAAATTACCTCCAAAAAGTAGAGTAAATGTTGAAGCTGAAATTAAATATCCTAATATTTTTATTTTAAGAGGATATTCTTTTTCATCAGCTATACTACTTAGCTTTTTTTCAGCATCTTCAATAGAAACTTTATTAAAGGCAACCTCTCTTGAAAGGTTGTTTAATTTAGCTATTTTATCTAAATTAATAGTTCTACTTGTTACCCTTCTAGTTCTAGAAATTGCATTTTTATATGTTTTTATTGTTATTATTATGTTTGTAGGAATTACAAAAACATCAACTTTTTCTATTCCATAAGCCAAACAGATTCTGCTCATGGTTTCTTCAACTCTATATGTTTCAGCGCCATTTTCAAGCATTAGAGTACCAAGTTCAGTTGAGAAATTGATAATTCTATTAAAATCCATATGTACCTCCAAATAAGTATGTAAAAATTAATAAGAACATTTTTTCATTATTACAATATTTCTTTTCTATTATACTTTGAAGAAGAGTTTATTATAAAGACTTTAAATTAAAAAAATGTAAAAAAATATGTTTTTTTAATGGAAAATAGCTAATAGATTTGTATTTATAATTTAGTTACTATAGTTAAAATTTTGCATAGATTAATTATGAATGGAATTTATTAGGGAGGATGAACTATAATGGCTATTTTAGATTCTAAAGTTGGACATATAAAAAGTAGAATTTCTAAAGATAGGGTTGTATTAAAAACAATTTATCCATTTAAAAAAGGAGAGTTAGCAGATGAAGTTGAAATAAATTTATACTTAGAAGGAAGTAATAGGGTAATAAAAAAAGAATTGCCTTATGGTGGATATAATATGCATTTGTTTTTAGGAGATTTTTTAGGCAGTGGAAGAGATTGTATTTTGGTGAAGGGAAGATTTCAAGGTTCTGGTGGAATTGCTATTTTATTATTATATGAATATGATAATGGAGAAATAAGAGAAATAACTAATCAGTGGGAAATAAGTGCTAGAAACAAAGCTATTATAAGATACTTACCAAATTATAAAGTAGAGGTATCTTACGGAGCAAAAGAAAAATATATTGTAGATCTTTCTTCAAAGGATAAATCTTACTTAAATCTTATATATGATGAAAAGGGAAATGTAAAATTAAAAATTAATCCTGGTATTTCTGATATTAATACCTATTATGAAATAAAAGAACTTGGAAGTAATAAATATGATTTTTTAATACGCCAAAATATCATAGGAATAGTACTAGTAGATGTTATAGGTATAATACAAAGTAGAGTTGTATTTAATATTAATGGAAACTTTGTCATAAAAGATAGGGAACTTATAATAAGTAAAGATAGAAATTTGAATAACACCCATAATTAATTGTAATTTAATACCTAAAATAGTATAATTAAAGCAAAATATTGTGTTTATAATATTTTGCTTTAATGAGAGGTTTACTATGGGGGGGGAAAGAGATGAGAAATTGTAAAGAACTTAAGCATGAGAAAAATGGTAACGTTACCGAAAAAGTGGGGAAAAACAAAGAAAAAAGCAAAAAAGTGTCTAAAGATGAAAGCTTATTAAGCTTTGATTTATTTTTAGAAGGAAAAGAACATTCAGCTTATAAGTTTATGGGAGCTCATTTTGTAACTGAAAATAGAAAAAGGGGTGTAAGATTTACTACTTGGGCTCCAAGGGCTAGCAAAATATATGTTATAGGTGATTTTAATAATTGGGAATTAAAAGAAGAATACTCTATGGAAAAAATTAATGAAAGAGGAATATGGAGTTTATTTGTTCCTAAATTAGAAGAGGGTATAAAGTATAAATTTGCAGTAGTAAATGAATGTGGAAATAATACAGTATATAAAGCTGACCCATATGCATTTAAATCAGAATTGAGACCTAATACAGCCTCTGTACTTACTAAAATTAAGAGTTTTAGATGGGGAGATAAGAGATGGCTTAATAAAAGAGAAAAAGAAGGTTTAGATAATAAACCTATGAATATATATGAACTTCATTTAGGTTCTTGGAAAAGAAAAGATGGAGAGTTTATGACCTATGAAGAAATAAGTGAAGTACTAGTAGAATATATAAAAGAAATGGGATATACCCATGTTGAGTTTATGCCTATAAATGAACATCCCTTAGATGCTTCTTGGGGATATCAAGGAGTAGGGTATTACTCAGTTACAAGTAGATATGGAGATTTAAATGGATTAAAGACTCTTATAAATAAACTTCATAAAAATAATATTGGAGTATTACTAGATTGGGTACCTAGCCATTTTTGTAAGGATGAGCATGGATTATTTATGTTTGATGGGTCACCAACCTATGAATATGAGGCTTGGTGGAAGGCTAATAATGAAGGCTGGGGAACCTGTAATTTTGATTTAGGAAGACCAGAAGTTAAATCCTTTTTATTTTCCAATGCTATGTACTGGATAAATGAATTTCATATAGATGGACTAAGAGTAGATGCGGTATCTAATATGCTTTATTTAGATTATGGAAGAGAATATGGAGAGTGGGAACCAAACATATATGGAGGAAATGGAAACCTTGAAGCTATTGCCTTTTTAAAAGAACTAAATACAATTATAAAAAAAGAAGGAAAAGGTGCAATTACAGTAGCTGAAGAATCAACTTCATGGGAAGGAATTACTAAACCTGTTGAAGAGGATGGATTAGGATTTGACTATAAATGGAATATGGGATGGATGAATGATACTTTAAGTTATATTGAGTTAGATCCAATATACAGAAAGTATCATCATAATAAAATGAATTTTTCAATGATGTACAATTATTCAGAAAAGTTTATTCTACCAATTTCACATGATGAGGTTGTTCATGGCAAGAAATCCCTTATAAATAAAATGTGGGGAGATGATTGGAAAAAGTATGCAGGACTAAGACTTTATGCTTCTTTTATGATGGGACACCCAGGGAAAAAATTAATGTTTATGGGCTGTGAATTTGGTCAGTTCGTTGAATGGAGAGAATGGGAAGAACTTCAATGGAATGTTATTGAAGAATTTGATATACACAGAAAAACCAAGGAGTATTTTAAAGCATTAAATAAATTTTATTTAGAGAATAGTTCTTTATGGTCACTTGATTATGAAGAAGAAGGTTTTAGATGGATTGATGCTGATAATTCAGAAGAAAGTGTACTTTCATTTATAAGAATTGGAAAGAATAAAAAGGAAAAATTAATATTTATATGTAATTTTACTCCAGAGGTTTATTATGATTTTAAAGTAGGGGTTCCAGAGCTTGGAGAATATGTTGAGGTCTTTAACTCAGATTCCTTAGAATTTGGAGGAGCAGGAAATATTATGGGAGATAGTATTTTAAAAGCTACAGAGGAAAGTTTTAAAGATTTTGATTATTCAATAAGTGTTAAGGTACCTCCATTAGGAACTTTAGTTTTAAAAGTAAAATAAGAAAGAAAAGGCTACTATAAATCTAAGTACATAATATTATTTTACTTTGGATAAATAGTAGCTTTTATTACATAAATAATTAATAGAGGAGCATTTTATATGTTTGATTCTGTAAAAAGAAAACTTGTTTGTTATGATGATAATGAATACTACATAGAGATTAGTCCTTTAACTAATACCATAAGAGCAACCTTATGTTGTAAGGGGGCAATTGAGGCTTATTTAGTTGGAGATTTTAATAATTGGGAAAAAAGCGAAAATTTTAAGCTTAATTGGGGCTTGGATACTAATGATGGTAGAGTAAAAATGATTAAAGATATTACCTTTCCTTGCGGACTAAAGAAGGGGGAATATAAGTATGGATATATAATTATTACTCTAGATGGAAAAGAAATATATGTAGATAACTTAAATGAAGAGAAAAATGATTTTTATTTCCTTTGGGAGCCCTTTGAAGAATCCTTAGAAATAAAAAGTTCAAGAGATTTTATATCTACTAGATACCCAGTTGAATTAATAGCTGTTAAAAATTCATTTTATGGAAATATAACCATTGAAGAAGCGGTTCTTTCCATAGAGAACTCTTTAAAGGGAGTAACTTTAGAAAATGGTTTTTTAAAGATCAATGAGGAAGTAGCCCCTGGCACTAAAATTATAGTAAAGGCCTATGATTCTTTAAATGACATGACAGCTTATAAGGAAATTGAGGTTAGAGAAGAAGGGGAAAAAGGGACTTTTGTACAATTTTTAAAGAATGATGGATTATATTATGGAGAAAATTTCAGTTGGAATATCTGGGGCTTTGGAGAGAATAGCTCAGGTAAAGAATTTAATTTAAATATTAAAACAGATTTAGGTGTAGGAACTTTTGTAGATGAAGAGAAATTTATAGTAAGAAAGAGAACTTGGGGATGTAACTGGGTAAATGATTGGAATGAGCAAACATATACTTTTTATTTAGGTAAGGAAGATAGGAATTTATTTTGCATATATGAAAATAATAAGATATTAACTTCTTTAAAGACTGCCATAGAAGAAACTACCCCTAAAATACAAGTTGCCTTAATGGATCATAAAAATACTATAAAAGCATATCTTTCTCATAAGCCTTTAATTGGAGTTAAGTATGGATTGTATATAAACGGAATAAAGGCTAAGGGAGTTTCAACCCTAGTTAGAGAAAATGAAAAAGAAGTTTTAATCACTAATCTTCCAAGTGATATAGATCCATCAGATTTATTAGAAGTAAGAGCTTCTAGTATGTTTTCAAGTTGCAAAGTAATAGTAAGAGATTATTTAAATGATTATTATTATGGAGGAAATGACCTAGGGGTAAGATTTAGTGAAGAAAATATAAGCTTAAGGTTGTGGGCACCTACTGCTAAAAAAGTAGAATTATTAATATATGAAGATTATAAATCTCTAAGGGAAAATCCTTTAAGAAAATATGATATGAATAGAGAAAAAGGAAATGGAACTCATTTAATTAAAGTACCAAGAAAAGAAAATGAGGGTAAATATTATTTATATAGATTATACTTTAATGATTTAAGCAAAGAAGGTAAATATGTAAATAAGATAACCTATGCTGTAGATCCCTATGCTGTTTCAGTAGGAGTAAATGGAGAAAAGGGAGCTTTAGTAGATTTATTTAGTAAAGAGTGTGTACCAGAAGGATGGAATAAATATAATAAACCTAAGTTAATAAATAAAGAAGACTCAATAATTTATGAGATGCATATTAGAGATTTTACCATAAATGAAAATTCAGGAGTTTCTGAAAGTTTAAGAGGAAAATTTTTAGGGGCAGTTGAAGAGGGAACTTTCTATATTAATAAAGAAAATGGAAATAAGGTTAAGACAGGATTAGATCATTTAAAGGAATTAGGGATAACCCATGTTCACTTGCTTCCAGTCTTTGATTTTGCTTCTGTTAATGAAGAAATAAGCAATGATGAAAATAATAGAAACTGGGGATATGATCCTAAAAACTTTAATGCCTTAGAAGGAAGTTATTCAACAGATCCATATACACCTTCAAGAAGAATAATAGAGTTTAGAGAGATGATAAAAAAGTTTCATGATAATGGAATAAGAGTTGTATTAGATATGGTTTATAATCACATGTATGAAACTAGTAATATGGATAATATAGTTCCTTTATATTACTTTAGAAGTGATAAATTAGGAAAATATACAAATGGATCTGGCTGTGGAAATGAAATGGCTTCTGAGAAACCAATGGTTAGAAAGTTTATCTTGGATTCCATATTGCATTGGATTAAAAATTATCATATAGATGGATTAAGATTTGACTTAATGGAACTTATAGACTTAGATACTATGAAGGAAATAGTAAAGCGAAGCGAAGAGATTGATGAAAAAATACTTATTTATGGGGAGCCTTGGAAAGGTGGAGATTCTCCTTTAAGTAATGGAACTTACAAGGGAAGTCAAAAAGGTCTTGGATTTTCCATATTTAATGATGATTTTAGAAATGCTCTAAGAGGAAATAATGACCCATCTAATGGATTTATAAATGGAGAACAGCACAATAAAAATAAAGCTTGGCAAGTTATAGAAGGAATTAAGGGATCCATAAATTCAATAACCTATAAACCTATGGAAAGTATAAATTATTTAGAAGCACATGATAACTATACCCTATGGGATCAAATAGTAAAAAGTCAAAATCATAGTGTGGAAAAGGGACATTATAGAGATTTTAATGAAGAAAATATATTAGATAATTTTTATGTTAAGGAAGATTTACTAGGAGCTTCTATATTATTTACTTCTCAAGGAATTTCCTTTATTCAATCTGGAGCTGAATTTTTAAGATCTAAAGATGGAGATCATAATAGCTATAAGAGTCCAGACAGTATAAATGCTTTAAATTGGGCAGAGAAAGAAAAGTATATTGATGTTTTTAATTATTATAAAGACTTAATAAGTTTAAGGAAAAATCACAGTGCTTTTAGAATGAAAAACCCAGAGGATATAATAGAAAATTTAGAAGTTTATTTTTATGACAATAATGATACTAGCGGAGTAATAATAGCTCACTATAAAAATAATGCTAATGAAGATTTATGGAAAGATATAGTGGTAATATATAATGGAACTACCATTGATGATTATAATGTAATTTCTTCTATGCCCAAATCAAGTAATGGATTTTGGAATATTGTAGTTAAAAATGGGGTTGTAAATCAGTTTGGTATAGAAAGAGTAAGTGAGGATGAAATTCCTAAAATAAAATCTCATTCTATGATGATCCTTTATGATGAATAAAAAAGATAAATAATTTTTAAAAGACTACATAGAATATATCTATGTGGTCTTTTTTGCTTTTAAATTAAGGTAACAAATAAAAAAATAAGTAATATATTAAAGTTAGAAAGAATATATAGGATTATTAAAAAGGAGTAAGAGATGAGTAGAATTTTTAGTATTTTAAATATATGTGAGAAAAGCCTAGCTTATAGGGATTATCATGAGTATATATTAGGATTAATAAAAATATATACTGAAAATAAATTGAAGACTTGTAAAGAGGACAATTTAGAAAAATTAAGGAAGATGAATAATATAAATTACTTATTAGAACAAAAGAGAACTGATTTCTTCTGGAGAATGAATAGAATGTTTCAGGGACTTGATTATGATGAATTAAAAACCTTAAAAAAAGATAGTAAAAGTTATGAAATAAAAAGAAATATTAATGAGGTTATAAAAGAAAAAAGAAATAAAAAATGATAAAGAGAAATACTTCAAAAAGTATTTCTCTTTATCATTAAAAGATTATTTTTCAACGTCTCCATCCCATTTAGATATTCCATCTTTCATGTGAACAAGATTTTTAAACCCATTTTCCTTTAAAATATCCATAGCTTCAGCACTTCTTTTTCCACTTCTACAGTAAACTAAAACTAATTCATCTTTAAACTTTTCTATGTCACTTAGGTTTTCTTTAAGTTCATTAACTGGAATTTGAATTGCATTTTTTAAATGTCCTTCAGCAAATTCATCTTCATTTCTAACATCTAAGATTAGAGTAACTTCCCCTTCATTTATAAGTTTTTTAGATTCTTCTATTGAGATATCTTTTGCAACTGCTTCAGCTGGCGCTTCGCTTGATGATTCAGAACTTGTTTGTGTATTAGTTCCAGTATTAGTATCCTTTTTTTCAGTACTATTATTACCACATCCTACAAATAAGCTAGTTGTTAAAGTCAAACTAAGTAATAATAATGATATTCTTTTCATAAATATCCTCCCTATCTTCAAACATATAAATAGAATTTAACATATTATTACATAATAAGGCAATTAAGAAAATGTTAATATTTAAGGGCTCAGCTTAAGGTTATTGACAATTACTTTAATAATCTTTATAGTTAACTGTGTGAAATTATGTTTAAAATAATATATATTAAAAAATATTTTATTATATAGAGATAGATTTTTCTAAAATGGAGATTAACAATGAAAAAAAATAAACTATCAATTAAAACAATTGTAGCTATAGGAATTGGCTCAGCAGTTTTTATGATATTAGGTAGATTTGGTTCTTTGCCTACAGGAATTCCTAATACAAACATAGAAACAGCATATGCGTTTTTAGCTTTAATGGCATTGTTATATGGTCCTTTAGCTGGTTTTTTAATAGGATTCATAGGACATGCTTTAAAAGATATAGTATTCTTTGGATCACCTTGGATAAGTTGGGTTTTTGCTTCAGGTATAGTAGGATTAATAATTGGATTTGGAGCTAGATTTATAAAAATTAATCAAGGAGTATTTAAGTTAAAGCAAATATTTACGTTTAATTTAATACAGATAATTGCCAATGGAGTAGCGTGGTTTTTAGTAGCACCAACTTTAGATATATTAATTTACTCTGAACCTGCAAATAAGGTTTATCTACAAGGGGGAATTGGTGGAATTTCTAATATGGTTACTGTTGGAGTTTTAGGAACTATTTTAATAGCTAATTATGCTAAAACAAGAATACAAAAAGGTAGCTTAAGAAAAGAATATTAGAAGTATATGAGGTTGTGGGAAAGATATTTTCAGACAACCTTTTTTTGAAGTTTAATTTAGGAGATGTATAAAACTTAAATATAGAGTTAAAAAATAATATATACAATTCCTTAACTTAAAATGACTATTTGTAAAGGAGATTGATATGGAAAGAAAAGCAATAATAGAGTTTAAAGATTTTACTGCTCATTATACAGTTCAATCAAAGCCAACTTTAAATAATATAAATTTAACTATATATGAAGGAGAAAAAGTTCTTATAGCTGGTCCTTCAGGTTCAGGAAAAAGTACATTAGCTAATTGTATAAATGGATTAATACCATTTTCAACTGATATTGAGATTTCAGGAAGTCTTAAAATAAAGGGAAAAGAAACTAAAGATTTAAGTGTTTTTGAAATATCTAAAATGGTAGGAACTGTACTTCAAGATCCAGATAGTCAATTTATAGGATTAACTGTGGCTGAAGATATAGCTTTTAAATTAGAAAATAACTGTGTATCTCAAGAAGAGATGAAGAAAAAAGTTAATTATGTATCAAAAATAGTTGATATAGAAAATAGATTAGAGTTAGCTCCATATAGTCTTTCAGGAGGACAAAAGCAGAGGGTAACCTTAGCTGGAACTATTGTTGATGATGTTGATATACTTCTTTTTGATGAACCTTTAGCAAGCTTAGATCCAGCAGCAGGAAAAGCTTCTATAAAGCTTATAGATAAAATACAAAAGGAAGAAAAAAAGACAGTAATAATAATAGAACATAGATTAGAAGAAGTTTTAAATTGTGATGTAGACAGAATAATACTTATGAATGAAGGAGAAATTATTGCTGATACAAATCCAAATGAAATCTTATCTTCCAATAAATTAAAAGAGTGTGGAATAAGAGAACCTTTATACATAACAGCTCTTAAATATAGTGGATATGAATTAAATAAGGAAATGAACCTTGAGAATATAGACAAGTTAAAGCTTAGTGATAATGGAGAGAAATTAAAAACTTGGTATAAGAGTTTAAATTTTAATAAGAAAGAAAGAGAAGAAGACACCCTATTAGAATTTAAAAATGTATCTTTTTCTTACGATAAGAAAAAAGATATATTAAGTGATATTAATTTTAAAATTAATAGGGGAGACATAGTAAGTGTAGTTGGGAAAAATGGTGCTGGTAAATCAACTATATCTAAGCTTATATGTGGTTTTTTCAAAGAATCAAAGGGAGATATAATATTTGAAGGAAAAAGTTTAGATGGAAAGACTATTAAGGAAAGAGGAGAAGAAATAGGAGTTGTTCTTCAAAATCCAAATCAAATGATATCTAAAACAATGATTTTTGATGAGGTTGCATTAGGCTTAAGAGTTAGAGGAATTGATGAAAAAGAAGTTAAGGAAAGAGTACTTGAAACACTAAAGACCTGTGGCTTATATCCATATAGAAATTGGCCAGTTTCTGCGCTGAGTTTTGGACAGAAAAAAAGGGTTACTATAGCTTCAATATTAGTTTTAAATCCTAAGGTTATAATACTTGATGAACCAACAGCAGGGCAAGATTATAGACATTATAATGAAATAATGGAGTTTCTTCTAAAACTTAATAAAAAGGGAGTTACAATAATTTTAATAACTCACGATATGCATTTAATGCTTGAATATACAGACAAGGCTATTGTAATTTCAAATGGACGTAAAATAGCTGATACAACATCAGCAGAAATACTTACAGATAAAGAAGTAATAGAAAAGGCAAGCTTAAAAGAAACATCATTATATGATTTAGCCTTGAAATTTAAGGTGGAAGACCCTAAGGATTTTGTTTGTAAATTTATTGATTTTGACAGGGGGGCAAGAAATTAGTGGATGCAATGCTTACATATATAAAAAAGGATTCTCCTATTGATAAACTTACTGGAGCAACTAAGCTTATTTGCTTTATATTTTGGACATTAGCTGCCATGCTTACATATGATACAAGAGTATTAATTGGCATGCTTATATTTAGTTTAATTATATTTAAGGTCTCAAAAATAGAGTTTAAAGAAGTTTCTTTTATAGTTTACTTTATATTATTCTTTTTACTTTTAAATGATTTAGCTATTTTTATATTTTCACCTTATGAAGGAGTTAATATATATGGAACAAGACATGATATATTTCATATAGTTGGGCCATACACACTAACATGGGAACAATTATTTTATGAGTTTAATGTTACATTAAAATATTTATCAGTTATACCTATGGCACTTTTATTTATACTTGCAACAAATCCAAGTGAGTTTGCTGCATCTTTAAATAAAATAGGTGTTAGTTACAAAATATCATATTCTGTATCAATAGCTTTAAGATACATACCAGATATTCAAAGGGAGTATCATGATATATCCTTTGCTCAACAAGCAAGAGGAATTGATATGTCTAAAAAAGAAAAGTTAGGAAAAAGAATAAAGAATATATCTTCAGTTTTAATGCCACTTATTTTTTCAAGTTTAGATAGAATAGAAAATATAAGTACAGCAATGGAACTTAGAGCCTTTGGAAAGAATAAAAAAAGAACTTGGTATAACGAAAGAAAATTTTCTAAGGGTGATTACTTAGCTATTATTGTAGTCATATTAATATTTGTTTTATCATTATACTTTACATTTAATAATGGAAGTAGATTTTATAATCCTTTTATAAAATAGTAAATAAAAATATAATTTAATAGTTAATATAAAGTTTAATTAAGGGCGTGTATCAAAATAACTTTTGATACAGCCCTTTTATTTTATTACAATCAAAAGCGTTCTTTGTTGATTATTTTAGGGTAATAGAAAAATAAAAGATGAAAATGAAATAAATATTAATAAATTTTAAACAAAGTGTTGAAATTGTTAATAAATATAAGGTATATTTGTATTTGAGAAATTTAAATGTAATTTTAAAGTTTAAGGAGATTATAAATGTATGATAGTCAGAAAGAAGAGAAAAAATTAAAGAGAAAATTGTTTTTTAAAATCTTTAACTACAATTTCTTAAAGGATAGAAATATAGAATATAAAGAGTTTAGATATGGTGATAATAAAAGAGATTACTATAGAGTATATAAAGGCTATGATAAAAGAAAGCCTACCATATTCTTTATATATAGTGGAGGTTTATGGAAGGGCAGCCCTAAAGGCTGTGCGGCTATAGGTAAGTTTTTCTATAAGTATGGTTTTACTGTAGTAATTCCATCCTATGAGTTAGCTCCAGAACATAAATATCCAGTGCAAATGGAAAATATATTTTCATCATTTAAGCATTATGTAGAAAATAATAACTTTAATAGAATAGTAGTTATGGGATATTCTTCAGGAGCAGATTTAGCTGCAAATTTAGTTTACAATGAAGACATGAAAGAAAAATTCAATATAGACAGTAATATAATATCTTCTTTTATAACACTAGGAGGAACCTTAGATTTTAGTCAATGTAATTCTAAAGAATATGAAAAGTATATAAAAAGGTATTTATATGGAAAAGAACAGATTTTTGATGTTAATCCAATAAATCTAGTAACTGAATATTCACCTAAAATCCCTGTACTATGTGTACATGGCTCTAAAGATTGTATAGTTAGTTGTGAAAATTCTAAAAGGTTTGTAGAAAAAATAAATAAATTTAAAGGCAATGGGCAGTTTTTAAAATTAGATGAATATCAACATTCAGATTTACTAAACTTATTTATTGGATTAGGAAATGAAAAAACTGGAGATATAATGAGTTTTATTAATAGATGTTAAATTTATATTTAGAGCATAGTAATTTTACTATACTCTTTTTTTATTTTTTCTTTCTAAGAACCTAAAATTAATCTTTTATTTTAATAATATTTTTATGTTAAAGTAATTATTTTAATAAATAAAGTTTTAATTGCTAATAATAAAAATTAATAATTAAAAGTATACATATCAAAATGTTTAACTAGCTTAAATGATATAATATTTAATTTGTGAAAGCGCTTTCTAAGCGTTTTTCTTAAGTATTAATAAAGTTGAAATAACTTGTATATAAAGTGTTAATCTACGAAAAGAAGTAACTGTAAAAAATATGCAAAAAAAGATTAAAAAGGTTAAAATACATAAAATGTAAGTTTGGGTTTTGTATAAAATAATAAATTATGTCTAATTACTATAAAAATGAAAATAAAATATTAAAATAAAAAAAACGTTATAGAAGGGCATCGCTTTCACAGTTTAATATAATCTTGTAAACTCGAACGTTAAGTTTAAAATAGCTTATGAATATTAGTTTATTACATTTTTATTATTAACTTAACTTTAAGGTTAGTACATAAGCTTTAAAATAAGAATTATTTTAATAGGTATTAAGGAGGATTATTAAATGAAAAAGAAATTTCTTTCTGCTGTGTTAGCAGTACTTACAACAGCTACTTTACTTGCGGGATGTGGTGGTTCAAATGATGGACAAGCAACGAGTGATAGTGGTTCTAAGGGGAATAAAATGAAGGTCGGAATGGCTACCGATGCAGGTACTATAGATGATAAATCATTTAACCAAGGAACATGGACAGGAATCGAAAAGGCTAAAACTGATTTAGGAATAGAAAATAAGTACTTAAAACCAAATGGTACAACAGAAGCTGATTATTTAAAAGAAATAGGAAATCTTTATGATGCAGGATATAAATTTATAGTAACTCCTGGATTTAAATTTGAAACAGCTATATATAAGGGACAAGAAAAATATAAAGATGCTAAATTTGTATTATTAGATGGTGCTCCTCACTCAGGTGAAAAAGACGCAAAACCAGAGGTAGGATCAAATACAGTTTCAATATTTTTTGCTGAAGAACAAGCTGGATTTATGGCTGGAGTTGCTACAGCTTTAGAACTTAAAGAAGGTGACTTAGGATTTATAGGTGGTATGGAAATTCCATCAGTACAAAAGTTTAACTGGGGATTCCAACAAGGAGTAGCTTTTGCTAACGAGAAATTAGGTACTAAGATGTCTCTTCAAGAAAAAAATGTTATATATCAAGGATCATTTGATGATTCAGCTGCTGGTGGACAAATTGCTGCTCAAATGTATGACAATGGTGTAAAAGCTATATTCTGTGCTGCTGGTGGAGTTGGTGTAGGAGCTATACAAGAAGCTAAAAATAGAACTGCTTCAGGAAAAGAAGCTTGGATAATCGGTGTTGACGTTGACCAATACGATGATGGTATATATGAAGGAGATAAATCTGTAATACTTACTTCAGCTATTAAGAGAATAGACCACGCTTCATACGATATGATAAAGAAAGAATTAGATGGAAGTTTCCCAGGAGGACAAACTTTAAGATATGATGTAACAAATGATGGTGTAGGTTTACCTGATAAAAATCCAAACTTAAGTGAAGAAACAATAACTGAAGTAAATAAAGTATTTGAACAGTTAAAAAATGGAGAAATAACAGTTTCTGCTGAGCAAGGAGACTTAATAAAGTAATTTAAAAATTCAAGGAAGTTTTTATTAAGGAGATGGGGCTTCCCTCTCCTTTTATTTATATTAAGTTAATAATAGAAAAAATAAATTTATGATATAAAAATCAAATTTGTTAAAGGTATAGAATTTTTTAGTATTAAGGAGGAGAACTTATGGAATATGTAGTAGAAATGCTAAATATCCGTAAAGAATTTCCAGGTATAGTAGCAAATGATAACATAACTTTGCAACTAAGAAAAGGAGAAATACATGCTTTGCTTGGAGAAAATGGAGCAGGTAAATCTACTTTAATGGGAATTCTTTTTGGAATGAACCAACCTGATAGAGGAATTATAAAAGTTAAAGGTAAAGAAGTTAAAATTACTAACCCTAATGTTGCTAATGACCTTGGAATAGGTATGGTACATCAGCATTTTAAACTAGTTGAAAACTTTACCGTAACTCAAAATATAGTTTTAGGATGTGAGCCTAAAATTCTATTTGGATTAGGAATGGACTTAAATAAAGCAGCGAAGAGAATTGAAGAATTATCAAAGCAATATGGATTAAATGTGGATCCTTATGCGAAGATTGAAGATATATCTGTTGGTATGCAACAAAGAGTTGAAATATTAAAAATGCTTTATAGAGATGCTGATGTTCTTATACTAGATGAGCCTACAGCAGTTTTAACTCCGCAGGAAATTGATGAACTTATAAAAATAATGAAAAATCTTATAAATGAGGGAAAATCAATAATAATTATTACTCATAAGCTTAAAGAGATAAAGGCTGCCGCAGATAGATGTACAGTTATAAGAAGAGGAAGATATATTGGTACTGTAGATGTAAAAACTACTAGCGAAGCTGAAATGGCTAAGATGATGGTAGGAAGAGAAGTATCATTTAAAGTTGATAAGAAACCAGCTAATCCAGGTGAAGTAGTATTAGATATAAAAAATCTTTCAGTTAAGAATAATAAGAAAGTATTAGGACTAAAGAATTTTTCTATTGATGTTAGAGCAGGAGAAATAGTAGGAATAGCCGGAGTAGAGGGGAATGGTCAAAGTGAACTTATTGAAGCTATTACAGGGCTTAGAAAAAGTGAAAGTGGGACTATAAACTTTAAAAATAAGAATATAACTGATGAATCTATAAGAAATAGAATAAACTCAGGTATTGCACATATTCCAGAAGATAGACATAAAAGAGGATTGGTTTTAGATTATACAATTGAAGATAATATGGTTTTAGAAGTATACAATAAAAAACCATTCTCAAATAAAGGTTTATTAAATAGAAAAGAAATAAAAAAATATGCAGAAAAAATAATAGATGAATTTGATGTAAGGTCTGGTGAAGGTGCTGAGTCTGTAGCAAGATCTCTATCGGGAGGAAATCAGCAAAAAGCAATTATAGGACGTGAAATAGAATTAAATCCAGAACTTCTAATAGCAGCACAGCCTACAAGGGGACTTGATGTAGGTTCTATAGAATATATCCATAAAAGACTTGTTGAACAAAGAGATGGTGGAAAGGCTGTCCTTTTAGTATCTCTTGAATTAGATGAAATATTAAATGTTTCAGATAGAATTGCAATAATAAATAACGGAGAACTTATAGGAATTGTAAATGCAGATGAAACAAATGAAAATGAAGTAGGTCTTATGATGGCTGGTATAAAAGGAGGAGAAAAGCATGAAGTTTAAACAGTGTATTATATCTTTAATGGCTATTTTATTAGGACTTATTGCTGGTGCTATTTTAATGGCTATTATGGGGCATAATCCAATAGATGGTTATTCTTTCTTATTCCAAGGTGGACTTATGAACATAGAAAGAATAGGAAATACTTTAGCTACAGCTACTCCTCTTATATTAACAGGGCTTTCATTAGCTTTTGCTTTTAGAACTGGATTATTTAATATAGGGGCTCCAGGACAAATGCTTATGGGAGGATTTTTTGCTACAGCAGTAGGATTAACAGTGAAATTACCAGCTCCAGTATTAATTCCATTAATGATTCTTGCTGGAATACTTGGGGGAGCTTTGTGGGCATTTATACCAGGCGCTTTAAAAGCTAAGTTTAATGTTCATGAGGTTGTTTCAACAATAATGATGAACTGGATAGCTTATTGGATAGTTTATTATATGGTTCCTATGTATTTTAAGGGAGAATTCTTAGAAACTGAATCAGCACAGCTTCCAGCTACAGCTACTTTAAGAATACAAGCACTTACAGATTTCTTCCAAGGATCATTTATAAACATGGGAATATTAATAGCACTTGTTTCCGTATTTGCTATTTGGTTTATACTAAATAAAACAGTTTTAGGATACGAATTAAAGGCTGTTGGATTCAATAGAGATGCTGCAGAATATGCAGGTATTTCAGTAAATAGAAACATAGTATTATCAATGATGATAGCTGGTGCTTTAGCAGGACTTGCAGGTGTTGTTCAATATACAGGAAACGCTACAAGCATACAAATAGGGGTTATGCCAACACAAGGATTTGATGGTATAGCAGTAGCTTTACTTGGTGCAAGTAATCCTATAGGAGTTTTATTCTCAGCTTTATTCTTTGGTATATTATACACAGGAAAAGGATTTATGAATGCTATGACAAGCATACCTCCAGAAATAGCAGATACTATAATGGCTACAATAATATACTTTGCAGCTACCAGCGTAATAATGGAAAGAGTGTTTAATAAATTTCAAAAAAGAAAGAAAGATAAATTAAATAAAAATACCAATCAGGAAACAACTAAAGAAAGGGTGGTGAGCAAGTAATGTGGGGAACAATTCAACAAATATTTCCGTATGCTATAGCCTTTACTATACCTCTTTTAATAACTGCATTAGGTGCTTTATTTTCTGAAAGAAGTGGTGTAGTAAATATAGGACTTGATGGTCTTATGATTGTAGGATCTTTTACTGGAGCATTTACAGTTTCAAAGCTTCAAGAGGCTATGCCAGGTAGCTCACTTCCTTTATGGATTGGTTTAGGAGTTGCAGTTTTAGTAGGCGTGTTATTTTCTTTATTACATGCTTTTGCAAGTATAAATTTAAATGCAGATCAGGTAATAAGTGGTACGGCTATAAATATGATAGCTGGAGCTTTAACTGTATTCTTAGCTAGAAATATGACAGGTAGTGGTAATATAAGAATTATGCAAGGTTTTATACCAAAAGATATTCCAGTATTATCTTCAATACCAATAATAGGGGATTTATTCTTTTCAAAAACTTATGCAACTACATGGTTAGTTATTGCAATACTTGCTATAAGTACATTCTTATTATATAAGACAAGCTTTGGATTAAGGCTTAGAGCATGTGGAGAGCATCCTCAAGCTGCTGATGCTGCAGGTATAAATGTTTATAAAATGAGATATATAGGAGTTATGATATCAGGAGCATTTTCATCTCTTGGTGGAGCTATAATACTTGTAACTTATGGTGGAGAATTTACAGGAAGCGTTGCAGGACTTGGATTCTTAGCTTTAGCTGCTTTAATATTTGGTCAATGGAAGCCATGGGGAATATTGGGAGCAACTTTATTCTTCGGCTTTGCAACAACTATAGCAAACGTATCTCAAATAATACCATCGCTTTCAGCTATACCTCCAGTAATACTTAAGATATTCCCATATGTTGTTACCTTAATAGCATTAATAGTATTCTCTAAAACATCTCAAGCGCCTAAGGCTGCTGGAGAGCCATATCAAAAGGATAAGAGATAGTAAATTTTAAAAACTTATCTCTGGATAGTATTTTATTATATCCAGGGATAGTTTTTTTATTTTGAAATATATTTTTAGGTATCATTAATTTAAAGAGAAGAACTTATATATGTAAAGCTGTAAAAACAAAATTAATTTATTTATATCCTTTATATTTTAAAGATAATTAGCCATAATAGAGTTAAATAAAGTTTAAATGGAGGAATTATTATGTTAGCTAAAGATTTTTTGAATTTTAAAAATTGGTGTGTTGTTGGTGATGTAGGCAATGAGAAAAAGTATGCATATAGAATTTTAAATAAGCTTAAAGAAAATGGATATAATGCTTTTGGAGTTAGCTTAAAAGAAGGAGAAAACATATTTAAAAGCTTATCAGAAGTTCCTTATAACATCGAGGTTATAGATTTATGTATAAATCCTATTAAGGGAATAGAATTTATTAAAGAGGCTAAAGCTTTAGAAATAAATAAAGTTTTGATTCAACCAGGTGCTGAAAGCGAAGAGATTTTGAATTTTTGTAAGGAGAATAGTATTTGTGCTATAGAAGGATGTGCACTAGTTGAACTAAGTAGAAAGTAATATTTAAAAAGTTCGCATGTTTAATAAAAAAGTATTTATTGAATAGATTTAAATTATAAAAATATGGTTTTATACGTACTATAAAGAGGTGAGTTCGCTTGAATATACGTATAAAGTGAAATATAATTACAAAAAAACTTATTAATTTCACTTTTTCGACAAAAATATTCGTAAAAGTATTGATAAATATAAAAAATCTGATAATATATTAAAGGTGATTTAGAAAAACAAATGAAGGAAAGAGTGAGATTATGGAAAAGTTCTTTAAGCTTAAAGAAAATAACACTGATGCAAAAACAGAATTTATTGCTGGATTAACTACTTTTATGACAATGGCTTATATACTTATAGTAAATCCATCAATATTATCAGCAGCAGGAATGGATCAAGGAGCTGTATTTACAGCAACGGCTTTATCAGCAGTAATAGCAACTTTAATAATGGGACTTTACGCTAAGTTACCATTTGCACAAGCTCCAGGAATGGGACTAAATGCATTTTTTGCTTATACAATAGTTATTCAAATGGGATATTCATTTGAATTTGCTTTAACTGCAGTTTTATTAGAAGGAATAATATTTATACTTTTAACTATATTTAATGTACGTGAAGCAATAGTAGACTCAATACCAAAGGGAATTAAAAATGCTATATCAGTAGGTATAGGATTACTTATTGCCTTAATAGGATTAGAGGGTGCAGGAATCGTAGTACATACAGATGGAGGAACTATAGTTTCTTTAGGAAATATAGTTTCAGGCTCAGGACTTTTAGCAATAATAGGTCTTTTAATAACAAGTGTTTTAATAGCTAAAAATGTTAAGGGAGCATTATTTATAGGTATGATTATTACTGCAATAATAGGAATACCTATGGGAATAACTCCATTACCAAGTAAGATTATTAGTATGCCACCTTCAATAGCGCCTACTTTCTTCAAGTTCGATTTCCACAACATATTCTCTTTAGATATGGTAATAGCATTATTTACATTATTATTCATGGATATGTTTGATACAATAGGAACTTTAGTTGGAGTTGCAACTAAGGCTAAAATGTTAGATAAGGACGGAAAAGTACCTAACATAAAGAAAGCTTTATTTTCTGATGCAGTAGGTACAACATTAGGAGCTTGTTTAGGAACAAGTACAGTAAGTACTTTTGTAGAGAGTGCTTCAGGGGTTGCAGAAGGAGGAAGAACTGGATTAACAGCAGTTTCAACTGCATTTATGTTCTTCTTAGCTTTATTCTTTGCTCCATTATTTGCAGTTATAACTCCAGCGGTTACAGCATCAGCTTTAGTTTTAGTTGGATTATTTATGATAGAACCAATAAAAGAAATAGACTTACATGATTTTACAGAAGCTATACCAGCTTTCTTAACAATAATCATGATGCCATTTGCTTACTCAATATCAGATGGTATAGTATTTGGAGTTATATCATACATAATATTAAAATTATTCTCTGGAAAAAGAAAAGAGATAAGTTTAACTACTGTTATTTTAGGATTAGTATTTTTACTTAAATTTTTAATATAATAATTAATAAAATAGACTATGTGATTTTATCATGTAGTCTATTTTTATATAATTTATTATCAATTTTTTGTATAATGTAGTAAAATAATATAATGGATATCTTATTGGTATAAAACGATTCATTTAATAATGAATGGAGGAAATATTATGAAAGTTGGATTAGTTTTATCAGGTGGGGGAGGAAAAGGAGCATATGAACTAGGTGTTTGGAAAGCTTTAGTTGAAATGAAATTGGACAAGTACATAGAAGTTATATCAGGAACTTCTATTGGTGCATTTAATGCTGCCCTATTTGCTCAAGGGGATATGGACAATGCTCAAGCCTTATGGGATGAAGTTACTATGGAGAAGTTAGTTCCTATGACTAAAATGGATTTGTTAAAAAAAGGGGTAGCTTTAGCCTTAGGAGTAAAAAGTATTAACTTTGTTAAAAAACATATGTCAGATAGATTAGAAAATGGAGATTTTCCTAAGGATGGAGCTTATGAAGTTGTAAATAAATTTATAGATATAAATAAGGTTAAAGAATCAGGGAAAATTTGCTATGCTGCTTGTACAGAGTTACCAGACTGTAAGGTTAAATATTTTAAAATTAATGATTACGATGAAGAGGTAGGAAGAGAGATAATAATGGCTTCAGCATCACTTCCTTTAATATATGATAGTTCAGAGGTAGATGGTAAAAAATATTTAGATGGAGGAATGGTGGATAATACACCAATTCAACCAGTTTATGGAGAAGGTTGTGATTTAATTATTGTAGTACATTTATCTAAAGAGGGAACTGTAGATAGAAGCCTTTATCCAAATGCTCAGATAATAGAAATAGTACCTAAGAGTTTAGATGATAGCATGATAAATGGAACATTAAATTTAGATATAGATGCAAAAAGATTAAGAGCTCAGCAGGGATATGAGGATACTATGAATCTTATGAGACCTATAATAAGTTTAGCAAAAACTAGCTTTGAATTTGAAATGAATGAAAAAAATCCAATATTATATAGGTTGTTTAATAGTTTTAAGGAGTTTAAAGAAAAATGTTCTAAAAGACACTATAGTTAAAAAGCTATGGTGTTTTTTTATTTATAAAATAAAAATTAGAGAAAAAGGTTATTATAAGAAATAAAAGATTTTTAATGGAAAAATAAAATATATTAATTAATAGAGATTTTCAAGTGTTTAGAAATATAGAGAAAAGAAAAGTAATTTTGAAAAAATGAAAGAAATATATATAATACCCCCTTTGACTATATAAGGAATTTCTTATATATTTATAATAAAGCCTAGAATTCCTATAAGAATTAAGGTGATTAATAAGTATTATATTATTTTTATCAATTAATATAATTTTGAAGAAAAAATAGTTAGTTCATAAATAATACATAAGTAGATGTTTTATTATAAATGGTTAAATAGAACTGGTTAGTATGGATAAGAGAATTCCAGGAGGAGAGAAATGGTGAATTTAGATGAATGTTTATTAAAGATTATAAAAGATGAAAGTTTAGAAGATTACTTTATAAAGGCTAATTTTGGTTTGGAAAAAGAAAATGTTAGGGTTACAGAAAGGGGAAACTTAGCTTTAACACCTCATCCAAAGGCCTTTGGAGATAGAGAAAAGAATCCATATATAAAAACAGATTTTTCTGAGAGTCAGTTAGAAATGGTAACACCTGTCTGTAATACTTTAGAGGAAGTTTATAGTTTTATATGTAATTTAAATAAGGTTGTATCTTTAGAGATTATGAAAAATGGAGAGTTTTTATGGCCACAGAGTAATCCACCTATATTACCAAGGGAAGAGGAGATTCCAATTGCTAAGCTTTCTAATAGAGAAGATGAATTATATAGAGAAAATCTTAGTTATAAATACGGTAAAAAGAAACAAGTAATAAGTGGAATACATTATAACTTTTCATTTAAAGAGGAATTTATTAAGTTACTTTATAAAGAACTTAAAGTGGAAAAGGATTTTAGAGAATTTAAAGATGATATTTACCTTAGAATGGCTAGAAATTTCCAAAAATATCATTGGTTATTAATATACTTAACTGGAGCAAGTCCTGTTTTCCATGAAAGTTATATAGATGAGATTAAAAAAGAGGGTGAAAAATTAGGAGAGGATTCTTATTATATAAAAGATGATACTTCTTTAAGAAATAGTTCTTATGGATATAAAAATAAAAAGGACTATTATGTTTCATATAATAGTATAGGAGAATATGCTAGTGATATAAAGAATTTAGTTAATGATAAGGAAATACAAAGTATAAAAGAATATTATAATCCTATAAGGTTAAAATCATTAGGAAGCGAAGATATGCTTGAAAGTTTACTTAATAAGGGAATTGATTACTTAGAGGTAAGACTTTTAGACTTAGATCCTTTAAGTATTCAAGGAGTGAGTAAAGAAACACTTTATCTAGTGCACTTATTTATGATTTATACTTTATTAAAAGAGAACAAGGAAATAACATATAAAGAGCAGGAAGAATTTTTCAAAAATCATGATATGGTTGCTTTAAAGGGTAGAAATGAAGAAGCTGTTATACATGAAAATGGAGTTCCTGTTTTATTAAAAGACAAAGGAAGAGAAATATTAAGTGAGATGGGTGAGATTGTAGAGATCTTATTTTCAAATAATGAGGAATTTAAAAATGTTATCAAAAGAGCATTAGAAAAAATTAATAATCCTCATGATACAATTTCAGAGAAACTTATTAAGGATATAAAAGAAGAGGGATATGTTAATTTCCATATGAGATTAGCTAAGGATTACTTAAATAACTTTAAAAATAAAGAATTTAATTTAGTTGGTTATGAAGATTTAGAATTATCAACACAAATATTAATATTAGATGCTATTAAAAGAGGAATAGAGTTTAATATGATGGATAGATTAGAGAACTTTATTTCTCTTAGTGATGGAGAAAAGGTTGAATATGTTAAACAAGCAACAAAAACTTCTAAGGATTCATATATAACTGCCTTAATAATGGAAAATAAATTAGTTACTAAGGACATTCTTAGGGAAAATAATATAAGGGTTCCTAAGGGTAAAGATTATGACAATATAGATGAGGCAAAGAAAGATTTTAGATTATTTAAGGGTGAGAAAATAGTTATAAAACCTAAGTCTACTAATTTTGGTTTAGGAATTAGTATATTTCCTGGAGAATATTCAAGGGAAGACTATGATAAAGCTGTTGAAATAGCTTTTAGAGAGGATAGTTCAATCCTTATAGAAGAGTTTATGACAGGAAAGGAATATAGATTTCTTGTAATAGGGGAAGAGGTAGTAGGAATACTTCATAGAGAACCTGCCAATGTAATTGGTAATGGAGAAAGTACCATAGAAGAGCTTGTTTCTGAAAAGAATAAAGATCCATTAAGAGGAAAGGGATATAAGACTCCTTTAGAGAAAATAAAATTAGGAGAGATAGAAGAAATGTTTTTGAAAAATCAAGGACTAAGCTTTAAGTATATTCCTAAAAATGGAGAAAAAATTTATTTAAGAGAAAACTCTAATATAAGCACAGGAGGAGACAGCATAGACTTTACTGACAAAATACATCCTAGTTATAAAGAGGTAGCATTAAAGTCTGCTAAGGCTGTTAAAGCCCTTATATGCGGAGTAGATATGGTAATAGATAATATAGAGGAAGAGGCAAAGGAAAAAAATCATGGCATAATAGAATTGAATTTTAACCCAGCAATACATATTCATTGTTTCCCTTATAAAGGAGAGAATAGAAAAGCTGGTGAAAAGATATTAGATTTATTGTTTAATTAAATTAGATATAAAACTTGTAGAATTAAGATAATATTAAATAAAAAGTAGATATATAAAATAAGATTTTAAGGGCTGTATTAAAATATAAAAGGTTATTTTAATACACGCCCTTATTAAGTATTTAAATACTTTATTTTAATTTATATCTTATTACTTTCATAAATATCTATTATTTCATTAAATAGGTCTACATCCTCAATTGAATTATATAGATCACCATCTTTTATATTGTAGACATACTCAAGCACAAATTGTTCACCACTTAAAACTTCTTTAATTATTCTAAAACGCTTGTCCATATCTAACATTTCCACTTCACAAAGAATTTCAAGAGGTTCATTTTCATTAGTTTCATTATTGTATTGTTGTTTTATAAAGTTTTTAAATACTATAAGATTAGTATTTTCTTTATCACAATAATTAACTTTTCCAGTTTTGTTACATGATAAACATGGGTTAAAGCCACATTCTCTTATGCATTTTACACACATGCATTTAGAACATACAAATATTTTATCAAGAGAATCTTTATAAGTTTTTTTGAAATCTTCACATTCTTTTATAATTTCATTTTCTTTAGATTTATTTAAAAATGACAGGAAAGATTTTTTTTCTGGAACTTCTCTAGATAACTTATCTAATAAATCATTATATTTTTTTAATATTTTAATGTTTTTGTAGTATGCTCTTTCCTTTAAAGTAGAATCTTCGCTTAAATCTTCAATATCATCTAAAACAAAAATTAGCTCACTGTAAAGATTACCATAAGTAGTTTTTTCTTTATCTAAAAATTCCTTTGCATTCATTTGCTATACTCCTTCACCATATAAATAATATATATATTTATGATATCATATATTATCAAATAATTATGAATTTAGACTATTAAAATATACAAAATTTAATAATTAATTTATAATGATGATATATAACATATTTAAGGAGGGGAAGAGGTGAAAAAACATAAGAGGTTTGGTCAGTTAGTCCTATTTTTTATAGCTTTTTTCTTTTTAGTTGGATGTTTTAATATTTCTCCAATTAAAAAAGTTAAGGCAGAAACCTTTGGTATAGAAAATACTATTGCTAAAGGTGGAAGATCCTCAGGTGGAGGCTCTAGAAGTAGTTCAAGGAGTTCAGGAAGTTCTTCTAGGAGTTCAAGTAAGAGTAGTTCTTATAATTCTAGTAAAAAGTATTCTAAGCCTAGTAGTTCATCTAGTGAAAAGAAAAAAAGCCAAGGAAATAGTAATTATTCCACTACGGATAAGTTCAATAACTCTTCATCAGGAAGCAATTCAAGTTCTGATAAAGTAGAAAGTGGAAAAGATTCTAGTAACTCAGATAAAGGTAGTACACAGGGAAATAATAATTATTCAACTACAGATAAGTTTAATAGCAAAGCCCCTAATAATCCAGAAGGAAGTTCTAAAGAAAATAATAAGTATGAAAATAATGATAAATCCAGTGGTAGTTCAAATAAAAGCTATAGAAGTAGCAATTCAGGAGGATTTAGCTTTTTTGATATACTTATGTTAAATAATATACTTAATATGTTTGGAAATATGTTTAGTTTTATGTTCATAAGAAGACCTCTTATAGGTATTGGAACTATTTTATTAATAGCTTTAATAATATTTGCAATTAGAAAAAGAAGATAGTTAAAATTAATAATTATGACATGAATTTGTAAAAAAGAGAGAGTATAATAAATCTAAATAAAAAGTCGGTAAAGGTGGTAATAAAATGGGAATATTTAATAGAATATCAAATATGATTAAGGCTAAGACTAACTCAGCTTTAGATGAAATGGAGAATCCAGTAGAATTATTAGATCAAAAAATAAGAGATATGGAGAAATCTTTTAATGAAGCTAAAAGATCATCAGCTCAAATTTTTGGTAACTTAAAAGATACTGAAAAGAAAATGAATGAAGCTAAGGAAGAGTCAGCTCAGTATGATGAAAAAGTAAGATTAGCAATGAGTAAAGGAAATGAAGAGTTAGCTAAGAAAGCTTTAAAACTTAAATTAGACAGTGACAAGAAATTTGAGTCTTTAAAGGCAAGCTATGAAGGACAAAGAGCGAAAGCTGATGTTTTAAAAGCAAAATTAGTGGAATTAGAAAAAGAATTAGATAAAACAAGAAGTTATAGAGATGAAGCAGTAGCTAGACTTAATAATGCTGAAGCTTCAAAACAAATAAATGAAGTTATTGCAAATGTTCAAAGTAAGAGTAATTCAATTAATATTGATGATATAGAAAGAAGTATTTCAAGAAAAGAGAGTTATGCTGCTGGACTAGAAGAATTAAAAGGTGAAAGCTTAGATGATGAATTTGCTAAATTAGAAGAATTAAGTTTAGACGATGAATTAAATAAGTATAGAACACAAAATACACAAGAAGATAAAACTTCAGATTCAGAGGTAGATTTAGAATTAGAGAAATATAAAAATAAATAATATGAATTTAAAAGGGTTATACTAAAATAGCTCGTAAATAAAACTTATAAATATTGGGAAGAGAATATTTGAATGAACTTAAATTTTTAGTGGAATTCAGAGATTCTCAGAAGATATTTATAAGTTTTTTATTTTAGAAGATAACTTTATAAGTCTTTAGAAAAATATTATATAGAATTTATAACAAATAGAATTTTAAGTTATAACATAACTACTTTTATGGCTGTATATTAAAGTATTAAATCTTGATTAAAAAAGAAAGTCTATATAAAATTTAATTTAGAAAGGGGAGAATTAAATGAATTATAAATTAGTTTGTATAGATATGGACGGTACGCTTTTAGATTCTCATCATAAAGTTAGTGAAAGAAATAAAGAGGCTTTAAAGAAAGCCATTGAAAAAGGAGTACATATTGCTATATCAACAGGAAGGGTTTTTCCGTCAGCTAGGATATATGGGAATATAATAGGAGTAAATGCACCATTAATCTGTTCAAATGGTTCATATATAAAGGATAAAAATACTGATGAGGTAATATTTAAATCTACACTAGACAGGGAAACTTACTTTAAAATATGTGATATTATAAACAAATATAAGTTTTTAGCTTATGTAGACTCTACAGATGGACTAATAGCAGATACAGATATTCCAGAGGATGATAGTCATAGGCTTATGAATAGCTGGGTAGATGAGGAAGAAAAAATAAAATTTTATAAATATGATGACTTAAGAGATGCTTATGATGAACATGAAGATGATATATTAAAGTTCATAATAATAAAAAAAGAAGAGGGTCCTAATATAGAAGAAGCAAAGGATGAATTTGAAGCTTTAGAAGGAGTAGATTTAGTTTATGCTTCTTGGGGTGGATGTATAGAGATCATGAAAAAAGGAACTTCAAAGGGAAGTGCAGTTAAAGCCCTTGCAGATAAATTAGGAATAAGCCTAAAAGAGGTAATATGCATTGGTGATAGTGGAAATGATGTATCTATGCTAGAAGAGGCAGGATTATCTGTAGTAATGGGAAATGCACCAGACTTTATTAAGGAATATGGAGATTATATAACAGATACAAATGAAAATGAAGGCGTTGCTAAGGCTATAGAGAAATTTATATTAGAGTAATAGAAATAAAGAGTTTAATAAAAAAGAAATTTAGTTTGACATATTGTCTTTAAAGTTATTAAATATGTTTAGAGATAATAATAAAATATAAATTGTTCATAGAAAGGAATGATTAAATGTTTAGTTTCACTTTTGATAAAAAAGAATATACTTTATCAGAGGATAAATTGCTTTATTTCTTTAATGAAGATGTTGAAGGTTTTGATATAGATAAGCTTTTTGAAATATTAAATAGTAGTGAGGGTGTTAGCTTTGGAAAAGCCTATTATGATGGCCCTTGTGAAGAATGTAAATTTGGATTAGAGGAAAAAAAGAAGAGCTTCCCATTTTTAGAGTTTAATATGTTTATTTATGCTAAGAATGGAAAGTTTGTAATAAGCAATATAGAAAAAGCTTATGAAGGTCTTACTTACAATAAATTATTAAGAGATAAAAAAGTAGACAAGAGCTATTTAGTTAATATAAATGTTTGTAAAAATTGTGGGAACTTCGCAGTTGAAGTTGAAGAACTTGAAGTATAATAAAAAAGTTTTTGGTATGTATTCTTATAACACAAAAAAAGAATACATACCTTTTTTGTTTTAGGAAAATTTAATTATATAGAAACAAATTAATAGCTTATATGACATAAATTTAAAGGGTTTAGATGATATAATTTAAAACATATTAGTAAAAATTTTAAGAAAGGGGAATAAAGAAATGAGTTTATTAAAGAAAGTTAGCAAAATAGCAATAGGAGTTACAATGGCATCTTTACTTTTAATAGGATGTGGAGGAACAGGTAAAAAGGCAAAGGAAAATATACCAGAGGATAAATTACCTGTAGCTACTATTGAAGTTAAGAATTTTGGAACTATAGAAGCAGAGTTATATCCAAACAAAGCTCCAAATACTGTTGATAACTTTATAAGCCTAGCTAATAGTGGATTTTATGATGGCTTAACTATCCATAGAATAGTTAAGGGATTTGTGCTTCAAGGTGGAGATCCAAAGGGAACGGGTACAGGTGGACCAGGATATATGATAAAGGGTGAATTTTCTTCTAATGGAGTAGAAAATGATATTAAGCATGAAGAGGGAATATTATCAATGGCAAGGTCTCAAAATCCTGATAGTGCAGGAAGTCAATTTTTTATTGTTACAAAAGAAGCACCACATTTAGATGGTCAATATGCAGCCTTTGGAAAAGTTACTAAGGGATTAGATGTGGTTCATGAAATAGAAAAGGTTTCAGTAGGTGCAAATGATAAACCAGTTGAGGATGTTGTTATAGAATCAATTAAGGTAGATACAAAGGGAATAGAGTATAAGGAGCCTGAAAAGGTTAAATAAAGGAATTTTAATTTATTAATTACCATATTTAAGATAAGTTTTAAATAGATTTATAATTTAAAACTTATCTTTTATAATATTGGAATTTAAAAAGTCTTAGTGTAAAATTAAAAATGAACATATGTTTGCATGGAGGCTTTATGAAAGAGAATAGAAAGATAATTCACATAGATATGGATGCTTTTTATGCATCCATTGAACAAAGAGATAATCCTAAGTATAAAGGAAAGCCATTGATTGTTGGAGGCGATCCAAATAGGAGAGGGGTAGTTGCAACTTGTTCTTATGAAGCAAGAAAATATGGAATACATTCAGCTATGCCCTCTTTAACTGCATATAAATTATGTCCTAAAGCTATTTTTATAAGACCTAGAATGGATGTTTATAAAAAAGTTTCTAGACAGGTTATGAATATATTAAATGAATACTCTAATCTTGTAGAGCCTTTGTCCTTAGATGAGGCTTTTGTTGACGTAAGTAAAAGCAAAAGGTGCAAAGGTTCTGCAACCTTAATGGCACTTGAAATAAAGGAGAGAATATTTAAAGAATTAGGTCTTACTGCTTCAGCAGGGGTTTCTTTTAATAAATTTTTAGCAAAGATGGCATCAGATTTTAGAAAACCAGATGGTATAACAGTAATAACAGAGGAGAATTCAAAGGATTTTATAAGAAATTTACCTATAGGAAAATTTTTTGGAGTTGGAAGAGTAACTAAAAATAAGCTAAATAATATAGGTGTATTTAAGGGAGAGGATTTACTTAAATTTTCTGAAGAAGAACTTATAGATATTTTTAGTGAAAGAGGCAAGATATTATACGAGTTTGCTAGGGGAATAGATAATAGGCCAGTAAATCCATACAGGATTAGAAAGTCTATAGGTAAAGAAATTACCTTAAGAGAAGACATAGAAGATATAGAAGAAATGATAGAGATTTTAGAGGGAATAGCAGAAAGAGTTAGTGAGAGCTTAGATTTATTGAATAAAAAAGGAAAAACTGTAACCTTAAAGGTGAAATTTAACGACTTTAAACATATAACAAGAAGTATTACTTTAGAACACTTTTTAAAAGAAAAGAAGGAAATAATGGAATGTGTAAAAGATCTTATAAGCGTAGTTGATTTTAAAAATAAAAAGGTCAGATTATTAGGAATAACAATATCATCTTTAGAAGAAAATATAATAACAGAAGAAAGTAAGCAGTTAAGCTTTGATGTTTAGACAATTTATTAACTAGATGAAAACAAATTTCGATAATATAGAAATTATTTAAATAAATAGTATAATTATACTTATGATTTATAAAAAATATTTATATTTAGTAAAGTTATTTGAAATGGAGAGGAATTAATGAACTACATACTTCTAATAATAGGGTTCCTTTTACTTATTAAAGGGGCAGATCTTTTTGTTGATGGTGCTTCAGGAATAGCTAAAAAGCTAGGAGTTCCAGCAGTTATAATTGGACTTACTATTGTATCTTTAGGAACTAGTGCTCCAGAGCTTGCTGTAAGTATATCAGCTTCACTAAAAGGTAGCAATGATATTACCATGGGAAATGTTTTAGGTTCAAATTTATTTAATCTTTTAGCAGCTTTAGGGTGTACAGCTATTGTGGCTCCTTTAGTCATAAAGAAGAACATAATAAAAAATGATTTTATAGTAAATTTAATTGCAACTTTTGTTTTATATATTTTTACTTTTACTGGACTAATAGGAAGTAAAAACTCTTTATCTAGAATAGATGGAGGAATATTAGTCTTAATGTGCATAACTTATATAATATATTTAATATATACAGTTAAGAGAAGCAATAAAAAAGAAGATGAAGTAGCAGTAACTGCAGAGTTTGAAGATTTTGAAGAGCAAAATATAAAGTCACCTAATAGCACAGTTAAAAATATAATTTTATCAATAGTTGGAGTTATAGGAATAATATTAGGTGGAAAAATAGTTGTTGATTCAGCTTCTGCAATTGCCTTAGGGTTAGGACTGAGTGAAAAATTAGTTGGCCTTACAATTGTAGCAATAGGTACTTCTCTTCCAGAACTTGTTACTTCTTTAGTTGCGGCTAAAAAGGGTGAAAATGACATAGCTCTTGGAAATATATTAGGATCTAATACCTTTAACATATTATTAATATTAGGTTTATCCTCCTTAATAAGTCCTATAACAATAGCTGCAAGCTTATCAATAGATTTAATATTCCTTATAATTGTTATTCTCATAATAGGTGCTTTAATTTTCTTAAATAAGAAAAAGGAAAAAGTACTTACTAGATATGAAGGGATATTTCTTTTAGTTCTTTATATTGGATATACAGTATATATAATAATGAGAAATTAATTTTTTATAACTGTCTTAAATTAAGACAGTTATTTTTTTATAAAATTATGTTAAATAGAGAGAAAGAATATTACTATTAGGTAAAATATATTGAAACTTTGGTAGTTTGGAAGATATACTTAAAATGAGAATTAACAGTGTTAATATGTAAGCGGGGGAGGAGAAAAATATAAATAGTTTAATAAATATTTTTAATCAGTATAGCGAGTTAGCTATATTTATAAGTTTGTTTATAAGTGTAATTATAGCATTACTTGGGGTAGTTCCATCTGTATTTGTTACAGGAGCCAATATAGTATTCTTCGGTCCTATAAATGGATTTTTAATTTCTTTATTAGGTGAAGTTATAGGGGGATGGATAAGCTTTAAAGTATATAGAAAAGGTATAAATAAATTTGCAGGAAATATTGAAGGAAAGTATGAATTAATAGATAAAATTGTAAATAGTGAAGGGAAAAGTGTTGGAATTTTAATTTTTGAAGGAAGATTAATACCATTTATTCCATCAGGATTAGTAACCTTAGCTGCTGCCATGAGTAAAGTTAATAGTTTTACATTTATAATAGCTACATTCTTAGGAAAAATACCTTCTATTTTATTAGAGGTTTTAGCCAGTTATGGAGTGATAATAGCTTCTCAAAAAAATTTAAAACTTGTTATTGGAGTTTTAAGTTTAATTTTATTTTTACTAACATTAAAGAAATTAAAGGATAAAACAAGCATAAAATGAGAAATTTATCATTAAAAACAAAAAAAGCTCAAATTTTTTGTAAAAAATGGGTTTTTATTATTGATTTAATATGAATTATATGATTTAATTTAAATGGATAAAGTTTTAATAATTTGTTAAAGCTTTACAGTTGGTTGAAGGAGTAAAATAATGATCGAAGCAGTGATTATAGCATTAATAATTGCAAAAATAAAAGGATATAGTTTAAAACCTTTCTTTAAAAGTTGGACAATCTATCCTATTTTGATTTTTGAAGCTATTTATATAGTCTTTCAAATGAGTATATTTATGGGTAACTATGATGTCATAAAATGGGCACCTTGGTTCAAAAGTATATATATGTACTTATTCTTAATACCTATATTTTGGTACAAGGAGTATGTAAGTGCTTTAATTGGATCGTTATTTATTTTAGCAGGAACTTTCTTAAATCATATTGTAATGGCTGCTAACGGTGGGGAAATGCCTGTTTTTCCAAGTTTATCTTATTTAACAGGATATCTTAAGCCGAATACTATTTCAAAGGTCAATGATATACATATGATAGGAACAAGTACAGTAAAATATAAGTATTTAAGTGACATAATAGATATAGGATATAGTGTTTTAAGTATTGGTGATATACTTATAAGAGTTTTTGTAGTTATAATAATATATGTTACAGTTAAAAAAACTAATGAGAAAAATGAATATAAGCAAAGAAATATATTTGCTTAGTGACAGCGGAGGAAGAATGTTAAAAGTAACTTTATTTGAAACTTTAGTAAGGGGAATACCAGAAGCTCTTACAATGATGTTAGCTATGTACTCTTTCGCTAATAAAAAGTTAGAAAAGAAGGAGTATTTAATCTCAAGTTTGATATTGGTATTAGTAGTTTATTTAATTAGATTATTACCTATAAATTATGGGATTCATACAATATTGAATATATTCGTTTTAATATTTTTAGCATTCAATGTTAATAAAATAGATTTAATAGTAAGTATAAAAGCATCAATATTAATATTAATGATTTTATTTTTATGTGAAGGTTTAAACTTACTATTTATAGAGAAATTCTTTAATGAAAATATTGATTATTTGTTTGAAAATGTATTTACTAAAACAATATTAGGTATTCCATCTACTATAATGTTTATGGTTATTGTTACTTATTATTATTTAATAGCATCAAAAAAAGGAAAGTTGAGATAAAATGATTGAGAATATATCGAAGTTAATAGCTGAAAAAGTTTCTAGTGAGTTAAATTATGATAATGAAAGAAAAGAAATTATTCAGTATGGAACTTATGCTTTAATACAAACATTAATATCAATAATTTCAGTACTTATACTGGGATTAGTCTTTAATATAGCTTTAGAAGCTTTGATATTTTTATTTACAGCAAGCATACTTAGAAAATACTCTGGAGGAGCACATTCAGAATCTTCTAATGTATGTACTTTATTAGGCATAATAATTTCAATATGTATTGGTTTTTTAATAAAAAGTAGTTTTTTTACAAAAATGAACTTTGAGCTTGTAGTGTTTATTGGAATATTTATTTTTGTTTTTGCATATTTTATAGTTTTTAAATTTGCTCCAGTAGATACACCAAATAAACCAATAAAAACCGAAAAGAAGAAAAGACGCATGAAAAAAGGATCTTTAAAGATTTTAACTATATATTTACTTATTGAACTATTAAGTATAATTTTATATTATAATTCAGGATGGAGTTTAGCTAAGCCTGTTATGTTAAGCATAATCTTTGGAGTAGCATGGCAATGCATGACTCTAACCTACATAGGAAATATATTGTTAAGAACTATAGATTCTTTTACAAATAAATTATTATAAATTTTGAGGGGATGAGTTAAATGAAAAAATTAAACAAAAACTTATTAACATTATTTGCTGCATTAACAACAGTAGTTGCAACAACAGTTGCTACTTCAGCATGTCTTTGGTTTACACACCAACCAGAGGAACCAAAATCTTTAAGAGATGAATAATTTACCTAAAGGTCGGTTTTAAACCGGCCTTATTTTATACTAGATTAGAGAGGGAGAATATGATTAGAGATGTAAATGATAATAAAAAGAAAAAAGTTGATGAAATATTATCAATAGTAAAAGTATCATCATTATTATTTTCAGCTATGGCTTTTTTACAATACACCTTTAATCTTACAAAGTCTAACAATAAATTTTTAGCGTATTATAGTATATTATCAATTTTAATAAGTATATTCTTATTATCAACGATTTACATACTTTGGAGTTTAGCTAGTTTAAACAAATATAAAGATCATATAAATAAGATACAATTAATTGAAATAATTTTATTTATGATTATATTCATAATGGCTATATTAGTTTCAGGGGGAAATTCTAGTAATAATAAATTTTTATTTTTATTTATTATAATAACATCTACAATACAGGGAGGCATGCATAGAGGATGTGTGGTTTCAGTAGTGTCATCAGCTATTATTTTATCTATAGATTTGATTTTTTCAGGGAATGCTGATGTAAATATTTATTTTCAAAATGATTTAATATTAGCAGGAGTATTTGTTTTAACAGCTTGGACATTGGGTTTTTATGTAAAAACTGAAAATGATCACATTAGGGAATTACAAACTTTGGTTAATGAAGATGGATTAACAGGAGTTTATAATCATAGATATTTTTATGATAAATTAAGAGAGAAAATGCATATTAGTGAGGTTGAAAACGAGAAACTTTCATTAATATTTTTGGATATAGATTATTTTAAGCATTATAATGATTTGTATGGACATCAAAAAGGTGATGAAGCATTAAAAAAAATAGGGAAAATTCTGAAAAACATAGCTAGGGAAAATGATTTAGTATCTAGATATGGAGGAGAAGAGTTTGCAATAATTTTACCTAATACTTCAGAAGAGGAAGCAACTAAAATTGCAGAAAGAATTAGAAATAAAGTAGAAAAGACATATTTTGAGGGACAAGAAAATCAACCTAATGCTAATTTTACAGTATCTGTTGGTATAGCTGTATTTCCAGATAAAGCTAAAAGTGAGTTGGAATTAGTTAAATGTGCTGATGATGCATTGTATAGAGCTAAATTTTTCCATAAAAATAGGGTTGAGACCTATGTATCTGTTTTAGATGAGTTAAAACGAGATTTAAATGAAGAGGAAAATGCCCTTGTAACATCTATAAAAACGTTAATAAGCATTATAAATGCAAAGGATAAATATACATATAGCCATGTAGAAAGAGTAGTTATTTATAGTAGACTTATGGCTAAAAAATTAGGACTTTCAGAAGATGAGAAAAAGGAGTTAATATATGGGGCTTATATGCATGATATAGGCAAAATAAATATACCTAATGAAATATTAACTAAAAAGATGAGACTTACTAAAGAGGAATGGGAGATCTTAAAGCAACATCCTAAAGATGGAGTAGAAATAATAAAATCAGTAAATTCTTTAAAGAATGTTGTACCTCTTATTTTATATCATCATGAGAGATATGATGGCTTTGGATATCCAGTAGGGTTAAAGGAGAAAGAAATACCATATCTAGCAAGGGTCTTAACTGTAATAGATAGTTTTGATGCTATGACTTCAAGTAGACCTTATAATAAAAGAAAAACTTATGATGAAGGATTAATTGAACTAGAAAGATGCAGTGGAACTCAATTTGATCCAGAAATAGTTGGTATTTTTAGTGAAGTGGTTAAGGAAAATATAAATGAAATACAAGATTTTTAAAGAGATGTATCATAATACACCTCTTTTTATTTTAGCTAAAATCTGATATTATTTTTTCACAGCATAGCTTAGCTGAGATTAAAGACATGGATATTCCAGAGCCAGGATGTACTGAATCACCTACAAAATATATATTCTTTAGTTTTTTTATTTTTGCCTGAGGTCTAAAAATAGTTGTTTGTAGTAAATTATGATTAAGACCAAAAGCTGCACCAAAAAAGCAATTAAAATCATTTTTTAAGGTCATAGGTGTTGTATAGCTTTCGTAAATTATATTTTCTTTTATATCTTCTAAACCTTTAATTTTACTTAGGTCATATAAGATTTTATTTCTCAAAGAAACAATTGTAGATTCATTCCATTTTGATTTATATTTTTTTAAGTTTGGAACACGTACTGTTATATTAATGCATTCACAATCTTCAGGAGTTAATGAAGTATCTATTGAGCTTGGGCAATAGATATAATATATATATTCCTTTGGCAAAGGCCCATCTATAAAGGGAGCTAATAAAACTTCTTTCTTATTTAAATTAAGTACTATATTATGAACATGTAAATTTTTATATTTTTTCTTAAGAAATAAATGTAGTATAAATGTAGAGCAAGAAAAGGATAAATTATTTTGTTTTCGCTTAGAAATTTTATTTTTAAATGTACTTCTAGGAAGTAAATTTTGTATGGTATAAGTAAAATCTGAATTACAAACAATTAAATCAGAAAATATATTTTCGTGGTTTATTTTTGCTCCAATTGATACATTCTTTTCCATAAGTATATTAGTTACATTTGAGTTAAGATGTATTTTACCGCCAAGTTCTAGGATTAATTTTTCTAAAGCCTTCACATAAGAGTACATCCCACCTTTAATATAGTATAATCCATATATTTGAGTGGTTGATGGAATTAAATTAAAAACATTAGAACTTTTAAGGGGAGACTCCCCAATATACATGCATTGAAAAGCTAATAAGGTTTTTAAATATTCATTATTTATATATTCTTCAATGGTTTTATAACAATTTTTAAAAGGATGTATTTTAAGTAGTTCAGGTAAAGATTTAAAATAGCTCCAATAATTTAAGGTGAAAAAACTCCTATTTAAAAAATATTTTTCTACTAAAAGATATCTTCTATAAGAATCAGATATATATTTATAATAATTTGAACTTTCATCATTAAATACTTTTTCTAAAGACTCTGTAGTTTTCAAAAAGTCTGAATAAATATTAAAGCTATCTCCTCTATCATTAAACACTTTATATAAAGTATTTAATTCTACAAGATCTATATAATCTTTAGGGTCTTTTTTTGCATATTTAAATACTTCTAAATAGGGCTTAGGGAGCATAAATATTGAAGCAGAAGAATCTATCTTAAAATCTTTGTATTCAATTAAATTTACTTTTCCACCTATCTTAGAGTTTTTTTCAAAAATATCTACTTCAAAATTATTAACAAGAAGGCGAACAGCAGTAGCTAATCCACCTATTCCAGCTCCAACTATTATAGCTTTTTTCTTTGAACTCATTTAATTAACCGCCTAGGGTAATATCTTGATCGTTGTACCATTCAAGAGCATTAAAGAAATGATCTTTATTAAAATTAGGCCATAAATCATCAATTATGTATATATCAGAATAAACTGATTGAACTGGCAAAAATCCGCTTAATCTACGTCTACCGCCCCATCTTATTAATAAATCTATTCTTGAAATATCTTTTGATTGAATATTATCATAGATATTTTTACTCTTAATGTCACAGGATTTTAGAAGGTTTAAATCCCATTCCCAACCATAATTAACAAGGAAGTTAACACGTATGCCACCTTTACCCATTTTAGTCCTTTTAGTATATTTTTTTAACTCTTCAGGAAAAACTGGAGAATCATCATTCCCTATAACAAGCAATTCACAATCTTCATTTGCAATTAATTCTACTGATTTTATGCAGGCATCTATGAATGCCTTTTTTTGATATGATGGTCTTTTGGTATTGTCTGTAGTAAAACCATAATAAGTTATTTCTTTAATATCTAGTTTTTGACAAAGTTTAAAAAGTTCAAGTCCAGGGTCAATTCCATGTAAATATCCTTGATCTTTTTCAAGTCCATTTTCTACAGCCCAACGTCTATTACCATCTGGGATAACCCCTATATGTTTTGGAATTCTCATAATATGTCTCAACCCTTTCTTAAAAATAGATTCAAATGAAAGTATTCCCATTTTAATAAATAAAATGCATAAATTTGATTATTTTAAATTTTGATTATATTATTATTCTATGGAAAAATTTAATGTTAATTATACGGAGTTGAAAAATGAGATTTATAGGTGTTAGAACTTGGAAAACAGGAATAGGCGCTGTAATAGCTATGATAATAGCAAAGGAATTAGGGCTAAGTTACTGGGTTTCAGCGGGAATTATAACTATACTGAGCATACAGAGTACAAAAAGAGAATCATTAAAAATAGCTATAAAGAGAATAGAATCTGTTATTATAGCCTTAATAGTGTCTTCGATTTTATTTTTAGTATTAGGATTTAACTCAGTTGTTTTTGGATTATATCTTTTAATTTTTATACCTTTAACAGTAAAACTAAAAGTGACAGATGGAATTGTTGTAAGTTCTGTTTTAGTAACTCATTTATTAGTTGAGAAACAAGTGAATTCATATTGGATAATAAATGAACTAAGCCTTATGCTAGTTGGGGTTTTAGTTGCACTAATATTAAATAGTTATATGCCTAAGAATGAGGAAAAGATAAAAGAAGACATAGATTATATATCAGAAAAAATAAAAGAGATATTTATGGATATGGCATATTCCCTAAGAACACATAGTGTTTCAATAAAGGAACAAAGACTTTTTGATGAACTTGAAAATAGGATAGAGTTAGCTAAAAAAAGAGCTAATGATAATTTTAATAACTACTTGTTTTCGGATGTTAGATATTATGTACACTACATAGATATGAGAGAAGTTCAATTTCAAATTCTAAAGTATATGAGAGAACACTTTTCAAGAATATCTATTACTGTGAAACAGACTGAACTAGTTGCCAATTTTACAGAAGAAGTAGCCTCTGTAATAGGTAAAGAAGTTAATGTAAATATACTTATTAATAGATTAAATAGATTGAAAAAAGAGTTAAGTGAACAAGAGCTTCCAGTGACCAGAGAAGAGTTTGAAAATAGAGCTATGTTATTTCAATTTATTAATGATTTAGAGATTTTTATAAAAACAAAAAATCAATGTTATATAAAATAAAAAATTATATTTAGAATATGTTTATTAAAATAAAAGAATATCAGGGTAAATTTATATTTTTTAGTTTTGTTGATGTTTAAAATATATAAAAATTGCTAATAATGGTGATGAAATAAGATACAATAGAAAAGTATATTCAATAAATATAATATATTGGATAAACATGAATAATATTCATTTAATGATTATTAACAAAATTAAAATAGCATAAAATTCTTAAATAAGTTAGAATAGTCAATATAGATTTATAAATTTAATTCTTAATTAAGTCTTATTTTGTTACATTCGTTCTAAGGGAGGCATAAGATGAACAAAAAGTACTTTAAAGAGGTTTTAGGAAATAAAAAAACTTTGAAGAATTTGGGGATTAACGTATTTATTTGGATTACTCTATCTTTTCTATTAGTATTTTTAGGGGAGTCATTTCATAGAGGATCTATTGAAAATGGAAAGAATTTTTTAGATAATCAAACAACAGTATTTATATTAAATTATTTAATATTTTTGATGATTACTTCAATAGCTTTTTTCTTTAAGAAGACTAGAATGGTTTATGGAATAATAAGCACTATTCTTATGGGATTTTATATGGCGAGCGGAGTAATACTAGGTTTTAGAGGAACACCACTTATATGGGCAGATATGTTTTCTTTTAAAGAAGGTTTAGCTATAGCAGGAAATTATTTAAACTTAAACATTTTAAAATATGCTGTTATAGCCTTAGTAATTATAATTGCAATATTAGTATTGTTATGTTTTAGTGAAAGATATAAAAGTAGAAATAAAGTTATTAACCCCTATGGGGTTATAATTCTACCATTATCTATTTTGGCTGTAGGAGCTTTTTATGGAAATGCAAAAGGGAGTATAGAAGTATATAGATGGGATTTGCCAGTTTCCTATGAGAGAAATGGGTTTATGTACTCATTTTTAGATACTGCAGCAGGATTTAAAGTTAAAGAGCCAAGTGATTATAATAAGGTATCTATTGAGAAAATAAAGAGTGATATAATTGAAGAGGCACAATTAGCTAGTAATGATACTAAAATGGCATCTGCTATGCCAGCAGAATTTCCTAATATAATAATTGTTCAATTAGAATCATTTATGGATTTAGGGAGAATAAATGGATTAACTTTTACAGAGGACCCTATACCAACCTTTAGAAAAATAGCTAGTGAATCGACAAATGGGTTTTTAAAGGTTCCTACTTATGGAGGGGGAACTGTTAGAAGTGAATTTGAAGTATTAACTGGATTAAGCACTGATTACTTACCAGTAGGTGAAATACCTAATAATAATATACTTAAAAAACAACCAGTTGAAAGTTTAGCTTATATATTACATGATTATGGTTATGGAACAAATGTTATACATAATTATGAAGGGAATTTTTATAATAGAGACACAGTATATCCTAACTTAGGATTTGATAAATATATATCTATGGAATATATGGACAAACCTAATAATGCCACTTGGCAATATCCAGAGGATGTTTTAAATATAGAGCCTATAGAAGATATAATAGCTAATAATGAAAAGCCTCAGTTTATTTATAATGTAACTGTAGAAAGTCATGGAGGATATTCTTCTTCAGATTTTGAAAATTATACAGTGGATGGAAATTTAGATCAAGAAGAAAAAAATGAACTTCAATGTTACATAGATAAATTAAGAGGTGTTGATGAATACATAAAAGAACTTTTAGATTATGTAGAATCTTCAGGAGAGCCTACAGTAATTGCTATGTTTGGAGATCATTTACCTTCATTAAAGATAATAAATGATGATGAGAGTGTATTAAAAGATGGAAATAAATATTTAGCTGACTTTTTTATATGGGATAATATTGGCTTACCAAAGGAAAATATAAATATGGAAGCAGAGGAGTTGACAACATATATATTAGAAAAGCTTAATATGGTGGCAGGCGTTATGCCTACTTTTCATAATGCATGTAAGGATGATGAGAATTATAAAGAAGAGTTTGAACTTCTTCAATATGACATGCTATTTGGAAATAAATATATTTTAAATGAAAATAAAAATAAGTATGAAAAAACCAACATGAAAATGGGCTTAAAGGAAATAACTCTAAATAATTATGATATAAGAAATGATATATTAACTGTAACTGGTAATAATTTTAATTATAAGAGCAAAATTATTATAAATGGAAAAATTAAAGAAACTAATTTTATAGATGAAAATACATTAACAACCACTGAAATTCCCTCAAATATTAAAAATATTTCAGTTGGTCAAATAGGAAAGTATGACAAAATACTAAGTACTAGCAATTTACTAGAAACAAAATAGTAGGTTAATTCATATAAAAGGCTATTCAAAAATCATATGCTTTTAATTTAATTAATAACATATGATTTTAAAAATTTAAGAATGGCCTTTTATTTATTAGCTCTTAGTATAAATTTATCTTTTAAGAATAAAATGTAAATGTTATACTTAATTTGAGAATTACTAAATTATACTAATTTAACAGGAGGATATTTATGAACATAATAAAAAAAGATGGAAGAATTGAAGAATTTAAAATTGAAAAATTATCAACAAGCTTATCTAATGCAGCAAGTGATTTAAATTTCACACTTAATAAATCAGATATAAATATAATTGCAAAAGATGTTGAGGAAACACTAAAATCAATAAGAAAAGATAATGGAGAAACTTCAAGTTATGAAGTTATTGGTGTTGTAATTGATACATTAAAAAATGAAAAGTTTAGTGATGTTTTAAGAGCGTATGTAAAATATAGAAAATAATTAAAAGGGGCTGTATCAACTATAACAAATAAAACTTATTTTGATACACGCCCTTTCTTTGTAAAGAGTATATTTTATTAATGGTAAATAGGGGAGAGAAGTGAAAATATGATAAAAAAAATAGTTGTAGCTGTAGGTTTAGTATTTAGTTTAAGTTTTTTGGTTGGGTGTGGAAATAAAAGTTTAGTAGAACAAGGTAAAGCTGCCATAAAACAAGGAAATTATGAAGAAGCTACAGCAATTTTTAAAGCGGCCAGTGAAGAGGATTCAAAGGATAAAGAAGAAGCTGAAAGCTTATACGATTTAACATATAATTATGTAATATCTACTAAAGCATATAATGAATTTAAGTTAGATGTGGCCTTAGATAGTTTAAAGAAAGTAGAAGAAAATAAAAATAAAGAATTAATGAAAGAAGATATTACTAGTTTAAAAGAAGAAATAAGTAAAGATAAGAGTGTACTAGATGACTTTTACTCAAGTATGGAGAAGGTTAATGATTTAGAGAGTGAAGGTAAGATATCAGAAGCAAGGGACTTGTTAAATAAATCTCTTAAAAATATTTCTTATTTAGGAGAAAATGTTAAGGAACTAATTGAAAGTGGAAATTCTAAATTAAAAAATTTAGATGAAAAGCTTGATAAAGGGGAACTTGGTAAAGAAGATAATAATAAAGAAGAAAAAACTGATTCCACTGAAAAAAATAATAAAGAATTAGCAAATAAAGCTTTAGAAACAGTAAAGAATCTTGGTGTAGTAAAAAAAGATCAATATTTAGAGTTAAAATCTGATGAAATATATGACTTAGGTGATGGAAGTTACGGTTTTATAGTAAATAAATACTATTATCCAGAAGGAAAGCCAGAGCCTGCATTTATATGTCAGTATTTAGTAGATAAAGAATCATGGAAAGTTAAAGAGGTAAAAGAGGGGATTAACAAAGAATTGAATTAAAAATTTTATGACAAACTAGAGTGATATTTTTATTCTCTCTAGTTTGTTTAATTTAAATTAAAATAATTTAAATTTATGATTCTTACAGCAATATTTAAATATTGCCTTGCCTTGAATATCAGTACCTTGTACTAGTCCGAAATACCTAGAATCCAAACTTATATTCCTATTATCACCCATAACAAAGAATTTATCTTTAGGTATCTTTAATTTTAAATAATAAGGAAGATTCATTTCTTCTTTTATATATGATTCATAAATTTTATCACCATTTACATATACTTCAGAATCATTTATTTCAATTATATCACCAGGAAGACCTATGATTCTTTTAACTAGAAAATTATCATATTTACAAGGGGCATAAATATTTACTATATCATACCTTTTAGGAGAAGAAGTGGAATAGGATTTTTTATTTATAATTAATACATCACCGTGATGAATAGTATCTTCCATTGAAGAGCCATCAACAACAGCTATGAATATATTGTTTAAGAAGAAACCTAAAATTAGAATTAAGGATATTAATATGGCTATTATAATCTTAAAAAAGCTATCAGGTAGATCTAAAATATAATTAAAGCATTTCATGAATTATTACCTCATGTATATTAAGAATATATTATTAGATTATTTTTTATGGATTCAAATAAGAACTAATAATTAACTTTAAGTTGAAATTTAATTACTACTTTAATATAATTAAGTTAGTTGTAATTTATATACAGTTAATTGGAAACGTTACCGAAATTGGGGGGAGGATTTTATGAGAAGAAATTTTAATTCTAAAGAGTTTAATGATAAGTTTTATTATGATGGAGAACTTGGAGCTATTTATAATAAAGAGGAGACTATTTTTAGAGTATGGTCACCAGAAGCTAAGAGTTTAGAATTATTACTTTATAGAGATGGGAATACAGAGAGTTTAATAGAAAGAGATTTGCTTCATAAAAAAAGTAATGGACTTTGGGAAGTAGTAAAGAAAGGAGATTTAAATGGAGTTTATTATAAATACCATATTGTAGGAGAAGATTTTGAGCATGATTTTGTTGATCCTTACTGTAAAGCTTTAGGAGTTAATGGGTATAGGGCTATGGTTATTGATTTGAAGGAAACTAATCCTAAGGGATGGGAAAATGAAAAGAAACCATCAATTGAAAATCCCTTAGATTCAATTTTATATGAGATGCATGTAAGAGATTTTTCAATTGATAAGAGTTCAGGGGTTTCTTTAGAAAATAGAGGAAAGTTTTTAGGAATAGTTGAGGAAAATACAAAAGTTCCTGGTACAGAAGTAAAAACAACTTTAGATCATTTAAAGGAGTTAGGAATAACCCATGTACATCTTTTACCTTCTTTTGATTTTGGAACAATTGATGAGGAGAGATTACATGAAGAGCAGTATAATTGGGGATATGATCCTGTAAATTATAATGTACCAGAAGGATCATATTCTAAAAATCCATATAAAGGGGACGTGAGGATTAAAGAATTCAAGGAAATGGTACTTAAACTTCATAGAGAAGGAATAAGAGTTGTTATGGATGTTGTGTATAATCACACTTATTCAGGAGAAAACTCTAATTTAAATTTATCTTACCCAGGATATTACCATAGACAAGATGACTTTGGGAATTTTTCTAATGGTTCTGGATGTGGTAATGAATTAGCATCAGAAAGACTTATGGTAAGAAAATATATGGTTGATTCATTAAAATATTGGGCAAAAGAATATCACATAGATGGATTTAGATTTGATTTAATGGCATTACATGACATTGAAACCTTAAAGGAAATAAGAGAAGAATTAAATAAAATAGATCCTTCAATATTAATATATGGAGAAGGGTGGAATGGAGGAGAGTCTCCACTGCCTAGAGAAGAAGCTTGTTTTAAATGTAATATAGGTAAGTTTGATAAATTACAAATAGCAGCTTTCAGTGATGATATGAGAGATGGAATAAAAGGACATGTAGCACATCTTAAAGAAGGTGGTTTTGTAAATGGAGGGAAAGACTTTGAAGAGAGTATAAAGTTTGGAATAGTAGCTTCTACTTATCATGAGGGTGTGGATTATAATAAAGTAAATTATTCAGATTCTCCTTGGGCAAATGAGCCTTATCAGACAGTAAATTATTGCTCTGCCCATGATAATAATACATTACATGATAAACTTAAAATTGTATGTGAAAATGCTTCTGAAGAAGAGACAATAGAAATGAATAAGTTAAGTGCTGCTATTTTCTTAACATCTCAAGGAATACCATTTATTCATTCAGGAGAGGAGTTTTTAAGAACTAAGACTAATGAAAAAGGAGAATTTATTGAAAATAGTTATAATTCTAATGATTTTGTAAATAAGATTGACTGGACTAGAAAAGTAAAGTATATGGATTTGTTTAAATACTATAAGGGATTAATCGAATTAAGAAAGGAATATCCTTTATTTAGATTAGAAAGTAACAAAGAAATAAGAGAAAAAATTTCATTTATAGAGAGTGAGTTAAGAATAAAGAAAAAGGGTATAGTTGCTTATAGATTAAAAGATCATAATAATGAATTCATAGTAGTTTTTAATAGTAATAATAATGAAGTTAAAATAAATCTTCCTAAGGGTCTTTGGGGAGTTATGGTGAATAATAAGTTTTCAGGAAAAGAAATAAGGGAGGAATCTAGAGATTTTTATGATATAATAAGAAAGTCAGCATGTGTTATTAAAAAATTAAGTGATTAAATATAATTATAAATTCTTATTGAAATCTAGTAATTATCGGAATATGTTTGTAATCTGTATTATATTTTGATACAGATACTTGTTTAAAATAGAGCTAATTATGAAATTTTCATATAGCTCTATTTTTCTTATTTAATTTAATATGAATTAAATTTAAACAATTTGTAACAAAAATATTTTTATAAAGTTTTATTATAGATAATGAGAGGTTAATAATTTAATTTATATAGACATGGAGATGAATTTTGTGAGTAACAAAGTAAGAAATGGAAAACCTAATAAGTATTTAAAAAGAAGAATAGCCGTTGCTGTAGCAGGGATTGTAGTAATTGCAGGAGTAGGTTTTGGAATTAAATCACTAGTTAGCAATAAAGCTAATAAAGAGGCTTTAGCATCAGCTAAGGAAGAGGAAACTAAAAAAGAAGAGGAAAAACCAAAGCCAACGGATATAATGCCAAATGGTAATATAATTTATGCTGCAGATTCTTATGCAGTTAGCGCAGATGAAGTTGAAAAAATGCTTCAAGGAAAATCTACAAATACTGACAAAGAAATATTTTTAACTTTTGATGATGGTCCAAGTGAAAATACAAGGGAAATATTAAAGATTTTAAAGGAAGAAGATGTACATGCTACATTTTTTGATATAGGATCTGCCTTAAAGGATAATAAAGAAAATCAAGAGTTATTAAAACAAGAAATTGATCAAGGAAACGCAGTAGCTGGTCATAGTTTTTCACATAATTATAAAATATTATATCCAGGAAATTCAGTTGATGTAAATAAGTTTATGAGCGAATTAAATGAAACTAATGAAATAATGAAAAGCGTATTAGGAAAAAACTTTAATGCTAGAGTAATTAGAATGCCAGGTGGATATATGTCTAGAAGGTATTACAGAGATCCTAACTTAAAAGCTTTAGATGAGGCTTTTGCAAAGGATAATATAGTTAGTATAGATTGGGATGCAGAAACAGGAGATGCAACTGGAAGACATTATACAGTAGAGCAATATGTTCAAAACTCAGCTAAAAACATTAATAATTTAAATCATGTAATTTTATTAATGCATGATGCAGCGGCTAAAAAAGAAACTGTACAAGCATTACCTGCAATAATTAAATTCTATAAAGAACATGGATATGCATTTAAAGTAATAAAAAATACACCTGTAGGTGAAAATAATTCTTCAGATGCAACTAATAGTTCACAAAATACTGATAATAAAACAAAGTAAAGATAAATTATTATTAATAAACATACATTAAATTTTTAAATATTAATACTTAATTAAACATAGAAGAAGGATTTAAGGGAACATTATTTAATATAAAGAAGAGAGTTGATTTTATAAAAATAAGATCAGCTCTCTTCTTTGCTGTAACTTATTTACAAATTTAAAAATATAATAAGTTAAGAGCTATATATTGATATTAAGGAGAAGAAAATGAAAAATGTAGTTTATTATTATGGAGCAGGAAACACAGCAAAAGGATTTAGACCACTTTATAATTCTATATTTCAAGGAGTCAAGAAAATTTATTCACTAAATGGAGGTAGCAATATATTTAAAACTGCCATTATAAAGGAACTTATAGATGAATATAGTGATACCTTAAGTTTAGAGGGAATCGTGAGTACTATAGACAATAATGAAATGGAAGGGGTAATACTAAGAGAAAAAGAAATTGCAGTAATAAATGGAACACCTCTTCATGGATTTATGAATTTAGCTATTGATAATATTGAAGTTATAGATTTAGATATATTTTTAGATAAAGATGAAATAGAGAAAAATGAAGAAACTATAAAAGCTTTAAAGGAACAATTTAAGGAGTGTATGGAAAATACTCATAAAGAATACGAAAAGGCTTTGAAGATACATGATTATTGGGAAGACATTTATTTCCCTTATTTAAATATTGAAAAGGCAAATAAATTTACTGAGCATGTTATTTCCTTACTAACAGAGGGAGCAGTTAAAAAAGAGTCAAAGGGCAAGTGTGTTGAAAGATATTTAGGTGGAGCAACACCAAGTGGTTCTAAGGATTCTGTTCCTAGTATAACTGAAGGGGTAAAAAGATACTTTTTAAAAGGAAGAGCTGGAACTGGAAAGTCAACTATGCTAAAGAAAATAGCTAAGGAAGTAATAGAATTAGGTTATGATGTGGAAGTTTATAATTGTGGATTTGATCCAGATAGTAAGGATATGATTATAAGTAGAGAACTAAATTTTGCAATTTTTGATAGTACAGCTCCTCATGAATATTTCCCAAGTAGGGAAGATGATGAAATAATAGATGTTTATACAACATATATTGATGGAGATGTTGATAAAATTCACAATGAAGAGATTAAAAAGATTGCTTTAAGTTACAAAAATCAAGTAGCAAAAGGAACAGCTTTTTTAGCAAAAGGAGAAGAAATAAAAAATAAGCTAGATGATATTTATAATAATGCATTTAATCATAAGGAAGCAAAAGGTGTTTTAGAATTTTTATTTGAATAGACTAAAAAAGTGCTCTGCAAAAAAGCAGAGCACTTTTAAATTAAGCATATTATTTTTCGTCTAATAATCTTTGGATTATGTTAGTAGCGTCCATATATGAGGCTACAGATTTATCATAGTTTAATCTGTTTATTATTCTTGAGATAAAGTCAGATAAATCAACAGCTTTAAACCAAGGAGCAGCCTTTAATTCATCAGGAATATAAGTTAAGTTTGTTGAGTAAACACTCTTAATTATTCCATCATTGAAGAATTTATTGAATTTTTCTAAACCTTCAGTAAAGAATGAGAAAGTAGTAGCAACATATACATTTCTAGCACTTCTTCCTTTAAGTTCCTTAGCAATATCAAGTACAGATTCTCCAGAAGCTATCATATCATCAACGATTAAAACATCTTTTCCAGCAACGTCTCTTCCCATATATTCATGTTTAACTATTGGGTTTTTACCATTAACTATACGTGAATGGTCTCTTCTTTTGTAGAATAAACCAACATCAACACCTAGTACGCTTGAATAGTAGATTGCCCTATCCATGGCACCAGTATCAGGACTTATTACAAGTAATTTTTCCTTATCAAGCTCTAAATCTTTTTCATTGTGAATTAAAGATTTAACTATATCATAAGTTGGGTAGAAGTTTTCAAAGGACATTAGTGGGATAGCATTTTGAACGTTAGGATCGTGAACGTCAAAAGTTAAAACTTCATCAACGCCTAATCTTTCTAGTTCTTGAAGTGCTAAAGCACAATCTAGAGATTCTCTTCCTTTACGTCTATGTTGTCTTGATTCATATAAAAGAGGCATTATTACAGTTATTCTTCTAGCCTTTCCTCTTATAGCAGAAACAGTTCTTTTTATATCTTGGAAATGTTCATCTGGTCCTTTATGATTTTCAAAACCAAACATTTTATATGTACAACTATAGTTACCTATATCACAAAGAATGTATATATCTCTTCCTCTTACAGATTCAGGTATTTTAACCTTTCCTTCACCATTAGAGAATCTTATCTCATCAGTTTTTATTAAAAAAGATTCCTCACAATTTCTTTTCTCTTGTATAAGCTTGTCTATAGCATTACCAAGTTCTGTACAACTTTCTAAAGCTATAATTCCTAATCCATGATTTTGTTCGTTCATTCGTCTATCTCCTTTTTTAATGCTTATTTAAAATATTTTACAATCGTAAATACTAAAGATATCGTCATTTATATTATATACGAATAATTTACTTTTAAAAATAGAAATTTATCATAAATTTTGACTAAATTTAATAAAAAACTTGAAAATTTGTTGTCAGATAATTTAGATTTTTTAGAAAATATGAATATTATTCTAAATTTACTTCATAAAAAATCTATTTTTTTATAGTTAAATTCAATTTAATAGGAAGCAAAAAGGTTATAGTATGCTTTTAATTGTTTTTATTTTTTAATAGTAATTTTTGATTTTATAGTTGTTAATGAAGGAACATTCATATAAAATTAGACTAAATTAGACATAGAGGAATTTTATTATGTACGTCGTTTAAAGATGTATGAAATTAATAAAAGATAAGGGGGAGTTATTATGGAAGTATTAAGTCACGGATGTACATTGGATTGCTTTGATTGTTGTAAATTTAATGTTTATAAAGAAGAAAGTAAAATTCTAAAAATAGAAGGTGACAAAAATCATCCATTTACAAAGGGGCTAATATGTAAAAAAGGAATAGCTCACTTAAAAAGATTAAATCATAAAGAGAGAATATACACTCCTCTTTTAAAGAATAATGGAGTATGGGAAGAGATTTCCTTTGAAAATGCCTTAGAAATAATGAAAGAGAAACTTGAATCTACAAAAGAGAAGTATTCTTCTAAGTCAATATTATATTATAGCCAATATGGAAGCGGAGGCATATTAAAGGGAATAGAGGATATATTCTTTAATTTTTATGGGGGTGTAAGTAAAGCCACAGGAGGTCCTTGCTGGAGTGCTGGAATGAGAGCTCAAAAATATGATTTTGGAGATTCTGTATCAAATTCTTTAGAGGATATGATAAATAGTAAAAACATATTTTTATGGGGTAAAAATCCTGCAAATACAACAATACATACTATGGCAATTTTAAATAAGGCAAAGAAAAACGGGAGCAGAATAATAGTTATAGATCCAATAAATACTCAAAGTGCAAAGCTTGGAGATATTCATGTGAAAATTAAACCAGGGACAGATGGAGCTTTAGCTATGGCTATGGCAAAAATAATAATTTCTGAGGGTCTTCAAGATGATGATTTTATAAATAAATATGTTTTAGGATTCCAAGAATATAAAGATCATTTAGAGAATTTTGATTTGGATTATTTAAGTTATGAATGTGGAATAGAAATAAAGGATATAGAAAAGCTAACTAAATACTATTGTGAGAAAAATTCTAGCATATATTTGGGATATGGAATGCAAAAATATAAAAATGGTGGAAATACCATAAGAACTATTGATGCCTTAGGTGCTTTAACTGGTCAAATTGGAGTTAAAGGTGGTGGAGTAAATTACGCCAATAAGGTATTAAGTAGAATTTTAGATTTAGATCCCTTTAAAAGTGGAGAAGTTGGAGAAAATAGAGAATTTTATGTTTCTAATATAAATGAGTTCATAGAAGAACCTAAAAAATATTCTTTAAGTACAGAAAATTCTAATGCACCTATAAAAATCATGGTAATAGCTAATAGCAATCTCATGAATCAACTTCCAAACTTAAGTAGATTAAATAGTACTTTAGATAAAGTAGAGTTTAAAGTTTGTTTCGACATGTTTATGACAGATACTGCTTTAAAGTGTGATTTATTCATTCCTTGTACCAATACTTTAGAAAGTGAAGATATGGTTTTTAGTTCAATGACTAATCCATATTTAATATATAATGAAAAGATAATAGAACCTAGAGAAAAACTTATGGATGAATACTACTTTTTTAGAGAGTTAGCTAAAAGAATGAACTTAAAAGGATATCCAATCCTATCTAAAAAAGAATATTTAAGTAAGGTTATTGAACCTTTAATGAGATATAATAAAGATATAACCTTAGATTATTTAAAAAATAATCCTTTTACAGTTTATGATGATGTAGCTTGGGAAAATAAAAAGTTTAAAACACCTTCTGGCAAATTTGAACTTGCTTCTAAAAGGGCTTTAAAAGAGTGCGGAAGCTTAACACCAACATACTTAAGTCCTAGAATAAAAGAAAACTGTTTTAGATTGCTTACTAATCATTCTAAAGATTCATTATCAAGTCAGCATTATATAGATGTAGATGAAAAGGCAAAAGTATATTTAAATGAGAAGATGATAAAAAAGTTTTCCTTAATTTGCGGAGAAGAAGTTAAATTAAAATCAAGGACTGGAGAGATTACAGCAATTTGTTCCTTAGATAATGGAGTTCAAGATTATGTGGCTTTAATGTATGTTGGTTGGTGGAAGAAACATGGAAATCCAAACTTTTTAACTGAATCAGGAATTTCTGATATAGGTGGACAAATAACATACAATGAAACCTTTATAGAGATTGAAAATATATAATAAATAAAAATCAAAAGAGAAAGGTTGTATTTTAAAAGGGAATAAACATTAAAGAAAAAAGGAGGATGCTTCATAAAATATTCTTTGTGGAGCGAAAAGATATGGTGAATAAAGAGATTATAGAAAATGGATTTTTTAAAATAGAAAAAAAGTTAAATGAAGAATTTATAGGACAAAAAACTTTCAATAAGGAGTTATGTAATTACTTTAAAGAAAAAATAGAGGAAGATAGCAAAGGGATATTGCTTATAGTAGAAGAAAGAGACATATTTAAAAATAGTGTACTAAAATACTTTTTCGGAGAACTTAATCATTATAAGTTTGTTAAAAATAGTAAAATTGATGAGATTGATTTAGCTGCATATAAGTTTAATTTAGGATACAATGCCTTTTTAACAGATTTATATGAAAAATTAAATAATGACTCTCAATGTTTAGTATTTAAAAATACAGATAAAGCAAGTGAAGATATATTAAATGTTCTTTCAGGAATAAGCCCTAATTCTTGTATAATGCTAAAAGATAATTATGTAATAAAAAATAAATTTTTAGTTGAAGCTGAAGAAATTGATGAGGATATTGTAAATAAAATTATTTGTAATAATAAATTCTTCATATTCCTTTATAACAAGGATAAGGGTGAGGAACTTGAAATAATAGATAATGAATTCCTAATAAATAAAGACAAGACCTTATATAGAAAAGCCTTAAGCGAAAAGGACAAAAACAAAGTAATAAAGAAAAAGCTATTAAAAGAAATAAATAAGGTTAAGGAGCTTTTTGATATTGACATAATAATAGGAGTAGATGAAAACCCAGATATAGAAGAAAGAGCAGGGGTTTGTACTTATATAGAAGATAACTTTAGGGAAAAAGGAAGTTTAAGCTTAGATCAATACATATCATATAAGATTTGTAAGCCTATAATCAATATAATCAGAAAAGAAGCTATAGAAGTAAATAGTAGATTACTTATATATGTAGAAGATGATGAAATCTATTGTAAATCAAATGATGAAGTTTATGATTTAAGTAAGTATAGTAATCCAACCTTAGAAGAAGTTAGATATAAATTAGAATCTATAATTGGTATGAAAGAGCTTAAGGAGTTTATAGATAAGATTGAAAATAACTTTAAGGTTCAAAAAATAAGAGAAAAACTTGGATTAAAGACTACACAAATCTCATTAAATATGATATTTGCTGGAAATGCTGGTACTGGTAAAACCAATGCAGCAAGAATAACCTTTGAGTATTTATACGCCTTAGGCATGATAAAAGAAAATATATTTAAAGAGGTTAGTAAAGCAGATTTTATAGGAGAAGGAATTAGTAATACAGCAAGAAGAACTAATGAAATAATAGAATCAGCTTTAGGTGGAGTATTATTTATAGATGAGGCCTATTCCTTATGTACAGATGAAAATGATAAGGCAGGCCGTGAAATAGTAGATGCTTTATTAAAAGGAATAGAAGATAACAGAGACAATATAACTGTTATTTTAGCAGGGTATGAGAAGGATATGGAAACTTTCCTAAGTTTCAACCAAGGATTAAAATCTAGATTTCCAAATGTAATTAAGTTTGAGGACTATAATCCTTCAGAAATGTATGAGATAGCAGTTAATATTGCTAAGTCAAAGGGATATAGAATAGCTAAAAGTGCAAAGGCTGGACTTATTGAATTATTTACTAAAAACCAAATGGTTGGGAAAAGTGATTTAGGAAATGCCAGATTTGTTAGAAATATTGTAGAAAACGCAATAATGGATGCATCTAAGAAGTATTTAGTGAATAAGGAGAGAGCTATTGATCTTCTAGAAAAAGATAATTTTAACTTTAAGGTAAGTGCAAAATTTGATTTAGAAGAAAAGTTAAAAGAAATAATAGGGCTTGAAGAGGTTAAGGAATTTTTAAGAAGCCAATATAAGCTTATAGTAGCTCAAGAAAAGAGAAAATCTGTTGGAGTAAATACGAAAATAGAGCAAAATTTAAATATGATATTTGCAGGTAACCCTGGAACAGGAAAGACTAGTATAGCAAGATTAGTAGCTGAAATGTTAAATAGCATGGGGCTTTTAAAGGTTGGACAATTAGTTGAAACAGACAGATCAAGTTTTGTTTCAGATATTCCTGGAGAAACTTCAAAGAAAACTGAAGAAAAATTTAAAGAAGCATTAGGTGGAGTTTTATTTATTGATGAAGCTTATACTTTAGCTAATGATTCCATAGGTAGAGAAGCTATAGAGACACTTCTTAAATTAATAGAAGACTATTCAAGAGAAGTAATAGTTATTTTAGCAGGATATGAAGAAGAGATGGAGAATTTCTTTGATGTTAATATAGGCTTAAGATCAAGATTCCCACTTTGGACTAAATTTGAAGACTATAATCCTAATGAACTTTTAGAAATGGCAATAAAATTAGTAGAAGCTAAGGGATTTAAACTTTCTAAAAATGGATATTCAGAGCTTAAAAAGAATTTCGTTGAGATATATGAAAACGCAGATGCTCAATCAGGAAATGGAAGAATGGTAAGAAACTATGTTGAGCAACTTATAAGAAATCAAAGTATTAGAATTGCAGAAAGTGATATAAGTGTTTATGAAATGAACCTTATAAACACAAAAGATATAAAGGCTATGAATGCAATAAAATATGATAATCACTTTGATTTAGAGAAAAAGTTAAATAATTTAATTGGAAATGAAGAGCTTAAGGATTTTCTTAGAGGACAATATAAACTTATGAAAATCAGAGAAAAGAGAAAGAAACTTGGTTTTCAAGTTGATTTAAATAAGTATATGAATATGGTCTTTACTGGAGAAAGTGGAACAGGGAAAAAGACAGTTTTAAATATATATTCAGAAATGCTATATAGTATGGGGATAATCAAGGCAAAAAACATAGTTCAAATAGATAAATATGAATTTATGGCAATGATTAATTCAGGTATGAAAGTTGAAGATATATTAAATAAACATGTTGGAAAAATATTGTATATAGACAAATGGAATACTTTCTTTGGAGAAGAAAGATACAATGAAATAGTATCTGATCTTATAAAATTCATAGATAATAATAGCAATAGAATAGTTATTGTTCTTGGTGGAATAAGAGGTAAGATGAAAGACCTTATTTTAACTAATGAGGGATTAAATTATAGATTCCCTATTTGGGTTGACTTTGGAAACTACAATGAAAGAGAATTATATGACATAGCCTCAAGCACTTTAGTTAAAAAAGGTTTTACTTTAGATGAAGAAGCTGAAACTGCTTTAGAAAATGCTATCGGAGATATACAAAAGAGAATGGGAGAGCTAGCACTTAAAAATGGTCTTATGATTAAGCAATTTTTAGATAGCTTAGTAAGAGTACAAAGTATTAGAGTTTGTGATGAAGATTTTGATATAAACACAATAAATAGAATTATATCAGAGGATATATTAAAGAGTACTGAAATCTTTTTAAAGAAAAATATAACTCAAAATGGAAGTTTTTAAAGAATTAAATTTATAAATTAAATACTTCTAAGTTAGTTATACATTCTATTTGAAAAAGTATTAAATTTATCTAAATTGCTAAGGTCCTAGTACAATTAATATTGTGCTAGGGCTTTATTTATATAAATTACTTTTTTCTTAAGATATACTAACGTAATTAAATTTTAATTTTTAGTCATATTTGCCATGATATAATTTGAAAACAGATGATTAATTAAGCAGAGTTTTAACTTTAAAGCTTAAGTTTCTCATGATAATTATTTTAGGAGGTGAGGTTGTTAGTAATAGAGAAGTAGTTAAAAAAACATTAGCTATTACTTACAACAAATAGAGTATGATAAAGAAAAAGAGTATTATGAAAGTTCTTTGTGGAGCAATAGTTAGTACATTCATGTTTGGAATGGCTACTCCAGTATTTGCACAAAGTGAAAAAACTGAGGCTGTAGTAACTTTAGGAGCTAATTTAACAAAGTCAGAAAGATTACAAATGTTAGATGCTTTTGGAGTAAAAGCTAATGAGGTTAAAATAATAGATGTAACTAATCAAGATATAAGAGAACAATTAGGTTTAGATACAAGTAAACCAATACCTGCTAGCAGTCAATCAATATCAAGTTCTTACGTTGTGGTTAAGGACAAAGGTGGAATAAATGTAACTACTAACAATTTAACAGAGGTAACAGGAAGTATGCTTGCTAATGCCCTTCTTACTTCAGGGGTAAATAATGCTGATGTAAAGGCTGATGCTCCATTTAAGGTTACAGGAACAGCTGCCTTAGCTGGTATTTTAAAAGGATTTGAAGATGCATCAGGAGAGGAGTTATCTCTTCCAAAGAAAGAGGCTGCAAGAGAGGAAATTTCTTTAACTAATAATTTAAGTAATGCTAAAACTAAAGATGGACAAACACTAGGAAAAGATGAAGCCGCTGTAGTAGTAAATGATATTAAAACTGATGTAATTAAAGATAAACCTAAAAATGATGAGGAAATAGGTAAGATAGTAAACAATGTTACAAATAACTATAATATACTTTTAACACAAGGACAACAAGAACAAACAATAAAATTTATGTCTAAAATAAATGATTTAGACTATAACTATGGTGCTATGAAAGAATCCTTAAATCAAATGAATGATAAGCTTCAACAGATATTAAAAGACACAGGAAAACAATTAGAAGAAAGTGGTCTTTTAGAAAAAGCATTAAATGGTATAAAAAATGTTTTAGTTGATATTAAGGATTTTCTAGTAAATATGTTTAGCTCAGCTAGTGAAAAAGTTAAAGATGGAATAACTTACGATGAAAATGGTAATATAGTTATAAAAACAGGAAATAATTCTGATGAATCAAAGAATCAAGAAAGTATCCAAGATAAGCCACAAACTCAGTCAAATGATAATAATCAAAATCAAGAAAATGAACAAGGACAAAATCAAACAAAATAATTAGTATTGAAAAAGAGAGTATTTAACTCTCTTTTTTTATTTTTAAATAGAATTTAGGGTAAACTAATTAAGGTTTATTGTAAACCTAAAAATAGAAAATAGTTGACAATTGTGAATTGTAAGGTTATTATAGGGAATATACTTTGATAATCAAGATAAATTTATTTTGAAAGTAGTATGGATGTATAAGATTAAAGGAGAGTTAACTATGAAAATGAAAACAAGAGATTTAACACTGATACCTATTTTTGCAGCGCTTACAGCTATTGGAGCTTTTATTAAAATACCAATACCAATAGTGCCTTTTACACTTCAATATTTCTTTTGTGCCTTAGGAGCAATTTTACTTGGTGCTAAAAGAGGAGCCTTAGCTCAAATAATCTATGTATTAGTAGGACTCCTTGGAATTCCTGTATTTACTCAAGGAGGAGGACCATCATATGTATTTCAACCTACCTTTGGATATTTAATTGGTTTTATTTTTGGAGCTTATATAATAGGAAAAATAACAGAAAATCTAAAAAGTATGAATATTAAAAATTTATTTTTAGCTGGAATTTTAGGACTTTTAGTAATCTATTTATTTGGAGTTTCATATATGTATGTAATTTATAATTTTTATCTAGGGGATTCAATGAGCTTATTATCAGCAGTGAGCATTGGAGCCATAGCATGTTTACCAAGTGATTTATTATTGACATTTATAATTTCATTAGTAGGATCTAAGGTTTGTCCAAGGTTAAAAAGACTTGATTATATTTAAGGGGTGGAGTTGATTTTATGGATTTTATTTTAAAAATGAAGAATAAGTCTTTAAAAAATATCAAATTAACTAGAGAAGAAGGGTTAAGACTTTTTAATAGTAATCTAGAGGAATTAATTAAAGAAGCTAACAACATAAGAAAAGAGATTCATGGTGATGGTATTGATTTATGTTCAATAATTAATGGGAAAAGTGGAAGGTGCGGAGAGGATTGTGCTTTTTGTGCCCAATCTAAGTATCATAAGACTAATATAAGTGAATACACTCTTCTTGATTATGAAAAGATAAAAAAAGTTGCTAAGGAAAATGAAGATGAAGGAGTTCATAGATTTTCTATAGTTACTTCAGGAAGAGGACTTTATGGTGAGGAGTTTGAGAGAGTAATTACTTATTATTCAAATTTAAATAAAGAACTTAAAATAAATCTTTGTGCTTCCCATGGAATAATAAATAAAGAGTCTTTAATAAAATTAAAGAAAGCTGGAGTAAAAAGATATCATCATAATTTAGAGACATCTAGAAACTACTATGAGAAAATATGCAAAACTCATTCTTATGAGGAAAGAGTAAAGACTATAAAAAATGCTAAGGAAGCTGGTTTAGAAGTATGCTCAGGAGGAATAATTGGCCTTGGAGAAACATTTTTAGATAGAATAGATTTAGCTATTACCCTTAGAGAATTAGAAATAAAATCAATTCCAATAAATGTTTTAAGTGCTATTAAGGGAACTAAGCTTCAGCATATGACTCCTTTAAATGAAGAAGAAATTCTTAGGACAATAGCTGTTTTTAGATTTATAAATCCAGAAGCTAAAATAAGATTAGCAGGAGGGAGGTATTTGCTTAAAAACTTTGGTGAAAATGCTTTTAAAGCAGGAGCAAATGCTACTATAACAGGAAATTTATTAACTACATGTGGAAATAAGATAAAAGACGATAAAAGATTAATAGAGAATATTGGGATGAGGATTTTTTAGTTATGGAAAAGGGAGTATATATAATAGGAACTAATACTGATATTGGTAAAACTTTTATTAGTGGACTAATTTTAAAAAAGTTAAGAGAAGAGGGAATAAATGCAGGGTATTACAAGGCAGTCTTAAGTGGAGCTATAAAAGGAAAAAAGGGGTTAATACCTTTAGATTGTGAAAAAGTTATGGAGATTTCTGGACTTAAGGAATCCTATGAAAATATGGTTTCTTACATACTAGAAAATCCATATTCTCCTCATTTAGCAAGTGAAGTAGAAGAAGTTTCTATAAGTATGGAAAAGATAAAAAAAGATTATAAGAGTGTTAGAGATAAATATGACTTTATTCTTTGTGAAGGAAGTGGAGGAATAGTGTGTCCCATAAGTTTTTCAGAGAAAAAGCTTATGCTAGAAGATGTAATTAAAGAGTTTAACCTTCCAATAATACTAGTATCTAATAGTGGGTTAGGTGCTATTAATCACACTGTTTTAACAGTAAGTTATTTAAGAAATTTAGGACTAAAAGTAAGAGGAATAATACTTAATGAATTTAATAAAAGTGATATCATACACATAGATAATAAAAATATAATCAAAGAACTAACAGGAGTAAATAATATTTCAACTGTGCCAAAGATAGAAGATATAGAAAAGTATGATTTAAATGAACTTAATGAGGTGATTTATGGAATTTAAAGAGGATTTAATTTAGAGGAATATATTAAATTTATGCTTTAATTAACTAAAAATGTATAGAAAATCTTTTAGGAGAATAAGATAGTTTTGCTATCTTATTTTTTTATTAATAAAACGTTAAGAATTGGATTTAAGGTTTATTTAAGGTTTAAAATATTCAAAAATTATACATAATTTTTAAAAATATGATATTATTAGGATAAATGATTCGTAAGGGAGGATATTCATGAAAAAGAAATACATAATAGCAATAGTAACAGTTGTAATACTTGCAGGGGTAGGAGTTGGAAGTTATTTTTTAAAACAAAGTATGAATAAGGAATCAGTGGCAACTATGGAGATATACACTGTTCCCTCTACAGATAAGGTTTTTGTAAATGGGAAAATAGAACCAGAAAAAGTTGAAAATATATTTTTAGATGCTACAAAGGGTACTGTAGATAAAGTAGAAGTTGAAAATGGAGATGTTGTTGAAAAAGGAGATACTTTATTTACATATAAAAATGACCAAGTTCAAAGTCAGGTAGAACAGTTAGAATTACAATTAAATTCTGCTAAAAGTCAAAAAGAAGAAATTAATAAACAAAATGCAGAAGCAAAAAAACAATTAGAGGATTTAAAGAAAGCCGGATTAGAAAATCAAATGCCTCAAGGAGGTCAAATGCCTAATTTAGGGCAAAATGCAGGTGGGGAGCTATCAACTGGAAATGTAGATGAGCAAATAAAACTTCTAGAAAAGCAAATAAAAGCATTAAAGGATAAGGAATATTATAAAGTAACTGCGCCTATAGGTGGAAAGGTAATTTTGGCAGAATCAAGTGGAAATCCTACACAACCATATATTACTGTTGAATCAGGTGATTATTATATTAGTGGAAGTGTAAATGAAAAAGATCAACCTAAGATAAAGGAAGGACAAGAAGTTCAGATAACTATTCTTTCAACAAATAAAAATATAAATGGTAAAATATCTTCTGTTGGAAATACTCCTATAGATAATGGAGCTTCTTTAGCGGCACAGACAGGTGCACAGGGAGGCGCAGGTGGAAATATGTCTTATTATGAAGTTAAGATAACTCCAGATTCTCAGGAGGATTTAACTAACGGATTCCATGTTCAAGCATCTGTTAATTTAGATAAAAAGCCAATAGAAATTCCTAAGGAAGCAATTTTAAGTGTGGATAATGAGGAATTTGTATTTAAAAATGTAGATGGAAAACTTGTTAAGCAGGTTATAACATATTCACCTAAAGAAGGAAGTGAAGATGAAGTTATAGTAAGCAGTGGATTAAATGAAGAAGATAAAATAGTTTCTAATCCTACTCCTAACATGAAAGAGGGGATGAAGGTTGAGTAATATAGTAGAGGTTATTAAGTTAAATAAATACTATAACTTAGGTAAAGAGAAATTTCATGCTTTAAAGGATGTTAATTTGGAAATAGAACAAGGGGATTTTGTCATGATAATGGGGAAATCAGGTAGTGGTAAAACAACTTTAATGAACTTACTAGGATTATTAGATAGCTTTGAAGATGGAACATATAAGTTTAATAATATTGATGTTAGTAAATTAAAAGAAGATCAGAAAGCTGACATAAGAAATAAGTATATGGGATTTATATTTCAACAATTCCATTTAATAAACTCTATGACCATAGGAAGCAATGTTGAACTTCCATTATTATATAATGAAAAAAGCATACCTCGTAAGAAAAGAGAAGAACTTATAGATAAATACTTAAAAATGGTAGGTTTATCGGAAAAGAAGAACCAACTTCCTCTAGAGTTATCAGGAGGTCAGCAACAAAGGGTAGCTATTGCAAGAGCTCTTATAAATAATCCTTATGTTATTTTTGCTGATGAACCAACAGGAGCTTTAGATAGTAATACTAGTACAGAAATCATGGAGATTTTAAAAAAATTAAATGAGGATAATAAGACAATAATCATGGTAACACATGATGAAGACTTAACTAAATATGCAAATAAGATAATAAGAGTTAAGGATGGAGTTATAACAAAGGGGGAAGATTATGTCAGCAATTAATTTAATAAAAACAGCCATTGCTAGTTTAAAGTTTCATAAGTTAAGAACTTTTCTAACAATGATTGGTATTATTATTGGCATAAGCTCTGTAGTTACAATACTTTCAGTTGGAGATGGATTAAAAGCTTATGTTTTAGAATCTTCTCAAGAAACTAATGCTAATAAGATAAACATAACATTTAAACCAGATAATTTTGACGCTAATATGAGTCTTTTAGAACCTTTTACAAAATCAGATATGAACGGCATAAAAGGAATAAAGGGAGTTAAAGATGTGAAACCATCTCAAGGCTTTATGGGTATAATGAGCTTTTCAAGTAGTCAACTTCAGTATTTTGATAAAAATCAATTTGCTATGCTTGGATCCTATGATGGAAAAAATGAGAAAGTTGAATATGGAAGATGGTTTGAAGATGGAGATAAGGATAAGTCTGTAATTGTATTAGATAATAATGTTGCAAAAGAACTATTTAATCCAATAGAAAGTGGTATTGGTAAGGCTGTAACTATGAATGGAATGAATTTTGAGGTTATAGGTATTTTACCACAGGTTGATATGATGAGCTTTGGAGGAAATACAAGTTATGTTCCAAAGAAAGCTATAGACAATATGAATAGCAATGAATTAATAACTTCCTTAGATGTATCACTTAATGCAGGTGTTGATAAAAAAGAAGTATATAAGGAAATAGAAAAATATTTAATGTCTAATCATCCTAATATTGGAGGAAAATATGAGATGCAAGACCCAGAGGAAGTTACAAAGGCCTTTGAAAAGATAATTGGTGGATTAACAAAATTCATAGCATTTATTACAGGAATTTCACTTTTAGTAGGTGGAATTGGAGTTATGAATATAATGTATGTTTCAGTTTCTGAAAGAAAAAGAGAAATTGGTATAAGAAGAGCTATTGGGGCAAAGCCTAAGAGCATATTGCTTCAATTCTTATTTGAAGCTGTATTAGTAACTTTAATAGGTGGGTTAATTGGAATATTATTAGGATACTTAATATCTAAAGTAGCTGGTGCCTTTTTACCATTTAAGCCAATACTTACAATGAGTACATTTGTAGGAGCTACATTGGTTTCAATAATAGAAGGAGTAGTATTTGGAATAATACCAGCTTACAATGCTTGTAAGTTAGATCCTATAAAAGCCATTTATAGATAAAGAAGATTAATAGTAATAAATATATAAATTAATTATAAAAGATAAATAAAAAAGATGGAAATTTAAATTGATTTCCATCTTTTTTATTAATATTCTTATTTACTTAATCCGAAAAGCTCCTTTTTTCTATAAATAAAGAATGTCATTAATACTGGTAAAATTAATGAGCCTATTAATGATGATATCATAAATCCATTCATTATAATTGAATAAATTATATTAGCAGCAGTTACTAATAAATATATGTATAGTCCAATAGCTTTTTTTCTTAATATTAGTATTATTCCTAAAAGATCTAATATTATTGAAACTAATCCAATAATAATACTAGTATTATTTATACCTAATTGATCTATTGGTGCTCCAGTAATTGTAGCTAACTTTTCTTGAAAGCTTGGTATTAATAACATTATTGATCCAAAAAGAGCAAAAACTGAAAAAATTATTTGTATTACAGAAATGGTTATTATTCCAGCTCCTAATTTATTTTGTTTTTGGTTTTCCATAATATAGTCCCCCTTTAAAGTTTATTTATTACAATATACCATAAAAGTAAATAAAATGTAAAAGAAATAACAAGAAAATGTTAATAATTAAGGAAAATTTAAGAAAAATAATATTTATAAATAAGTAATTAAAATTACAGAAAAATAATATTTTTAGAGTATTTTATATTTTACAATGTATTTTTAGATTTATCTTCTAATAAAGTATTCTTATATAGGAATACCAGAATCCATTGCATATTTTTGCATTGTTAAAGCTTCAAAAATTATTTTATTTGTATCTTGTCCATTAGAAAATAGTATTTTAGTAGGATTATTAACTTTACTTTGTTTTTATAAAATTCTATAGATTTATTGGAATTCTATTTTCCTGTTTTAAGGCTATTTTAGAGTTTATTAATAAGTCTATTATAAGTACATATATGTAAAATAGAATTATAAAAATAATAAATAAAACACCTTTTGATAAAAAATATATATAAATTGTGAATGTTTTTAGATGAAAAATAAAAAATACTTATCTAAAATTTTTAATTTACTAAATTTCCCTTAATTATTAACGACTTGTGGATATATATTTACAAAATGTTAACTTTTATGGTATATTGTAATAGATAACTTTTAAAAAGAGACTATATTAAACTTTGATATAGGAATTTTTATAAAGATATTCATAGAGAGTCATAAAAATGTATATAGGTAAATAGTTATGATTTCAATAAAAAAAGAGAATTTAACTTATTTATAAAAATGGAGTATTATAAGTATGTAAGGAGTTTGTTAAAAAATAAACTATCAAAAGAAGAATAGTTTAAATTTTGGAGGTGTTTGAATGGGATACAAATTAAATTTAAAAGAAGTAAATGATTTATTTAACGAGCTTAAAAAGGAGTATATAATTTATGCTCCAAAAAGATTTGAAAAACAAGGAAGATACTCAGACACAGATATTATAAAATATGATGTTATAAATAATGTGGAAGAAATAGTATATAATGAAAAATCAACTTATCCAGTAAAAGAAATAATTACTCCAATTTCTCAAACTTTATATTATTTCATAGAAAATGAGTTTAGAGAAAGTAAAATGGATAGTCAAAAGAAAATGCTTATATTTGCAAGACCATGTGATATAAATGCTCAAAGAAGACAAGACACTATATATCTTAAAAATGGAAATTTTGAAGATACATTTTATAAAAGAATGAGAGATAGGGTTAAGTTTATTTGTATGGAATGTACAGAGGGATGGGATACTTGTTTCTGTACAACAATGAATAGCAATAAAACTGATGACTATAGTTTAGCAGTAAGATTTAATGAGGATAATTTACTTTTTAATGTTAAAGAAGAAGAATTTAATAAATACTTTGAAGGAAAAGAAGAAGAAGAATTTGAACTTAAGTTTATTGAAGAAAATATAGCTAAGGTTGAGTTACCAGAAATAGAGAGTGTTGAAGTTTTAAATAAATTAAAGGATCATAAAATGTGGGAAGAATACAATAAAAGATGTATTCAATGTGGAAGCTGTACACTAGCTTGTAGTACATGTACATGCTTTACAACAAGGGATATAGTTCATGATTCAAATCATAACATAGGTGAAAGAAAGAGAATACAAGCATCTTGTCATGTAGATGGATTCGATGAAATGGCTGGTGGACATTTATTTAGAAAAACTGCTGGCGATAAAATGAGATATAAAGTTATGCATAAAATTCATGATTATAAAGCTCAATTTGGAGAAGAGCATATGTGTGTAGGATGTGGAAGATGTACAGATAGATGTCCAGAACATATATCAATTACATCTACTATTAATAAGGTTTCAAAAGCAGTAAAAGAGATAATGGAGGAGATGTAAATGGAAAATATTTTAACACCTAAATCATGTGAAATAATAGACATAGTTAAGGAAACTGATAAAGAATGGACTTTTAGAATAGCTTCTGATGTTGTTCCAGAACATGGTCAATTTTTAGAATTATCTCTTCCTAAGGTAGGGGAAGCACCTATTTCTGTTAGTGGATTTGGACCAGGATACTTAGATTTTACAATAAGAGCAGTAGGTAAAGTTACTGATGAAATATTTAAGTTACAACCAGGAGATAAGATTTCTTTAAGAGGAGCTTATGGAAAAGGGTGGCCTGTAGAACAATTTAAAAATAAAAATGTAATAATAGTAGCTGGGGGTACAGGAGTAGCACCAGTTAGAAGTTTAATAAATAAATTTTATGAGGAACCAAATTATGTTGAAACTTTAAGTCTAGTATTTGGATTTAAAAATTCAGAGGGAATACTTTTTAAAAATGACTTAGATAGATGGAATGAAAAATTCAATACTATTTATACTTTAGATAATGATACAAAAGAAGGATGGGAAACTGGACTTGTAACAGTTCATTTAAATAAATTACCTTTAGAAAGCTTTGGAGATAATTATGAGGTTATAATAGTTGGACCTCCTGTAATGATGCATTTTACAGCTTTAGAATTCTTAAAACTTGGAGTTCCAGAAGATAAGATATGGGTTTCATTTGAAAGAAAAATGTCATGTGCAGTAGGAAAGTGTGGACATTGTAGAATAAATGAAACATATGTATGTCTTGAAGGACCTGTGTTTAACTATACAAAAGCAAAGACATTATTAGATTAGGAGGAATTATTTATGAATCATGATATAGATATTAAAAAAGTTAGATTAAATTGTTTTCGTCAATCAAAGGTTCCAGGAGAGTTTATGCTTCAAATGCGTATTCCAGGAGGAATAGTAGATGCTAAGTATTTATCACAAATACAAGAAATAGCAGAAACTTGGGGAAATGGAACATTTCATATGGGGATGAGACAAACCTTTAATATTCCAGGAATTAAATATGAAAATATTCCAGCAGTAAATAAGTTTATAGAAAATTATTTACAAGAAGTTGAAGTTGATAGATGTAATTGTGATATGAAAGTTGATGAAAATGGATATCCAACAATAGGTGCTAGAAATGTTATGGCATGTATTGGGAATTCACATTGTATAAAAGCAAATGTTGATACTAAGGATATGGCTAATAAAATAGAAAAATTAGTATTTCCATCACACTATCATATAAAAGTATCTGTAGCTGGATGTCCAAATGACTGTGCAAAGGGACATTTCCAAGACTTTGGTGTTATAGGACAAGCTAGGATGGAATATCATCCAGAAAGATGTATAGGCTGTGGAGCTTGTGTAAGGGCTTGTGAACATCATGCAACAAGAGTTTTAAGTTTAAATGATAAAGGACTAGTTGATAAGGATCCATGTTGTTGTGTAGGATGTGGAGAATGTGTATTAGCATGTCCAGCAAGTGCTTGGACTAGAAAACCAGAAAAATACTATAGAATAGTTATAGGAGGAAGAACAGGAAAGCAAACTCCTAGAATGGGTAAAACATTTATAAACTTTGCAACAGAAGAAGTTGTTCTTGGTATCTTTGGTAACTGGCAAAAATTCTCTGCTTGGGCTTTAGATTATAAACCAGAATATTTACATGGTGGTCACTTAATTGATAGAGCGGGATATCATAAATTTAAAGAAATAATTTTAGATGGAGTAGAGTTAAATCCAGAAGCTTTAGTTGCAGATAATATATTCTGGGCTGAAACAGAATATAGATCAAACTTTAATGTTAAACCAATAAAGATGCATAAAACTATAGAATCTAATAGACCTTTAAGATAGTTATTTAATGTGAGAAAGATAAATTTTATTATATTAGTATTGAGCTTAATTTTATGATAATAAAAATTTATGCTTTTAAAGCTTATATGATTTATAAAGTTTTAATTTTTAGGGAAGGGGTACACTCTTTAAATTAAATATAAACATAGTAATGCTAATATAATATTAAAGAATTAAGTTTATTTTTAAAATTACATAGATTAGAGAATTTTCTACAATCTATGTAATTTTTTTATATAAGCAAAAAATACAATAAATTAGCAAATTAATATTAATAAAATATAAATAAGTTAATAGATTGTTAATAAAATGAAGTTGTATTTTAAATCTTTATTTTTTTAAGACTTTGATTGTATTATTATTTAAATTTATAATGTTAAGTGAAATGAGAAAAGAATGTCAGTAAAATTTATTATAGATTTAAAAATAATTTGTCCTAAGAAGTGAAATATTTATTCTCCCTTTCATATCACTTTTTAGGACAGATTTTTGAAAACTTTAAAATTTAGGAGGTTTTTAAAATGAGTAATAAAATAATAAAATCATATTGGGGTGTTGAATTAAGTCCAAGATTTATTGATGCTGGAAGTAAAAAACTTTGTATAATATTGCCTGGAATAGGATATTGTTTAGATAGATCTTACTTAGATTACTCTAAACAATTAGCAAAAGAAATAGGATATGATGTTCTAGAAATAGAATATGGATATCAAATAAACAGAAGTGAATTTAATATAGAAAAAGAGTTTAGTATAATGGTTTCTGAGTCATTAGAAGTTATAGATAATGCTATAGAAAAAGAGTATGAAGAAATTTTAATAATAGGAAAAAGCATTGGAACAAGTGTACAGTCTTTCTTAAATAAAGATTTAAGTAGAAGATTTAAAAATATAAGAAATATATATATAAGCCCAATAAATAAGACTTTAGATGAGTTTAATATAGAGTCTAATTCTTTAGTTATAACAGGAGATAAAGATCCATTATTAAGTATAGCTCATAGAGTAGAGATAGAAAAAAGAGAAGATGTAGAAAGTTTTATAATAGAAGGTGCAAATCATGCTCTTGATATAGAAGGAAATGTTATGAATACTATTGATGCTTTAAAAGAGTCTTTAGAAATAGAAAAAGATTTTATATTAAAATAATTAAATTAAAATGAAAAAGAATAAGGTTAATCATTAGTGTTTAACCTTATTCTTTTTTCATTTTAAATATTTTCAATTCTTTGTGAAACTAATTCCATATATAAAATGTAAAGGGTTTAATAAAATATTATATTTCAATTAAATTATATTATTAATTAATAAAATAACAAATAAATAAATTTAAAATTTGAAATTTATTAAAATATATCTTTAATTAATTTTAAAACATAAATTTTGAAGCTTGACAGAAAGTGCATGGAACTGATACCATATATTCAAGAAGTAAAGGATATCAAAAGAGGATAGGTTTTAGGAGGTTTTAAAATGAGTAAAGAACAAATAGTTGCTCAAGAAATACTAAAAAATATTGGTGGAAAAGAAAATATAAAATCAATGGAACACTGTGCAACTAGATTGAGACTTATAGTTAAAGATAAAAGTCTAATAAATGAAAAGGCAATTGAGAATATTGATGGAGTAAGAGGACAATTTTTTGCTGCTGCTCAATATCAAATAATTCTAGGAACTGGATTTGTAAATAAAGTCTTTGCAGCTATGAATGGTGAAGGAGTAGAAACTGGGAATGTAAAAGAAGATGCATATAGTGATATGACTTTACCACAAAAAATATCCCGTACTTTAGGAGATATTTTCGTTCCTATAATTCCAGTACTTGTGGCAACAGGTTTATTTATGGGATTAAGAGGACTTTTAACTAATTTAGGAGTTGAATTTAGTCCAACTTTTAATACTTTATCAGAGGTTTTAACAGATACAGCATTTATATTCTTACCAGCCTTAGTAGCTTGGTCAACAATGAAAAAATTTGGTGGAACACCTGTAGTTGGTATAGTATTAGGGCTTATGCTTGTAGCTCCTCAGCTTCCAAATGCTTGGCAAGTAGCAGGAGGAGCAGATCCAATATATATTTCTTTATTAGGAATAAGTATCCCTATAGTAGGATATCAAGGATCAGTACTTCCAGCTTTAGTATTAGGTATTATAGCAGCTAAATTAGAAAAATTTATTAGAAAGTTTATGCCAGATGTACTAGATTTAATATTTACTCCATTTTTAACTTTATTAGTATCAATGATTCTTGGACTTTTAGTAGTAGGTCCTATAATGCATACAAGTGAAGTATATATATTAGATTTATTTAAAATGTTTTTAAGCTTACCATTTGGAATAGGTGGAGCAATAATTGGAGGAGTTCACCAAGTTATAGTTGTAACTGGAGTTCATCATATATTTAATGCTTTAGAAGTTGAATTAATTTCAAGTACAGGATTAAATCCATTTAATGCAGTAATAACTGGGGCTATAGTAGCTCAAGGAGCAGCAGCTCTTGCAGTTGGATTTAAGACAAAAGATAAGAAAAAACGTTCATTATATATTTCCTCTGCAATACCAGCCTTTTTAGGAATTACAGAAGCGGCCATATTTGGAGTAAACTTAAGATTTATTAAACCATTTATATTTGCATGTATAGGTGGAGCTGCATCAGGAATGTTTGCATCAATGATGAAATTAGCTGGAACAGGTATGGGAATAACAGCTATACCGGGAACACTTCTTTATATTAATACAGGATTAATTCAGTACTTCATAACAATTGCTATTGGATTTGCTATTTCATTTGCATTAACATATATATTCTTTAAACCACAAGAATAATTTTTAGGCTCTGTGATTTTACAGAGCCTGATTTTAAATATTTTAAAATAGTATTATATGGTTAAAAACTTCTAGGTAATGATATAATTTATAATATAAGAAGATATATATCTTTATTTAGGAGGAAAATGATGAAAGTTACAATACAGGACATAGCTAATATGGTAGGAGTATCAAAAAGCACTGTATCAAGATACTTAAATGGTGGTTATGTGAGTAATGAAAATACAGTTAAGATAAAAGAGGCTATAGAAAAAACTGGTTTTGAAACTAACTTTTTTGCTAAAAGGTTAAAGTCTAAACAAAGTAAGTTAATAGGAATAATAGTTCCTAGAATAGACTCATTTACTGCAGGTAAAACATTAAATGGTATAAATAAAAAACTAGAAGAACAGGGTTATCAAGGAATAATATTAACAAGTGAATTTAACATAGAAAAGGAATTAGAACAAATTAATAAGTTATATAATCAAGGGGTAGATGGAATTATTATAATGTCTTTTGAAATTTCAAAAGAACATGTAAAATTAGCCAATAAACTTCCTATACCTATTTTGTTTTCAGGACAAAAAAATGATTATATAAATTATTTAGTTTTAGATGATGAAAAGATAGGAAATATTTTAGGCATATATATAAAAGAACAAGGACATAAAGATATTGTGTTCTTAGGGGTTAGTGAAAGTGATAGAGAAGTTGGAATTCTTAGAAAAAAGGGATTTTGTGATGTTTTTGGAAAAGAAGTCAATATAAGTTTTGTAGAAACAGACTTTTCTTTTGATAAAGCATATGAAGCAGGAGAAGAGGTTTTAAAATATAATCCAACAGCTATTGTATGTGCAACAGATAATATAGCTCTTGGGCTTATGAGATATCTTCTTGAGAATGGAAAGCAAATACCAGAGGATATTTCTATTGCAGCCTTTGGAGGATATGAGGTAAGTGCAATAACATATCCATCACTAACCACTGTAAAAATTGATTATAAATTATTTGGTGAAGAAATAGCACTTAATATTTTAAGTTTGATAAATGGAGAGAAAAGTATAAATACTTGTGAAATTCCGTTAGAACTTATGATAAGAGAAAGTGTTAAAAGTTTAAAGTAGGGTTTGCTTCACCAAATAATTTAAAGAAAGGTGAAGTAAATGGAGTTTTTAAATGATGAAGATATAAACAAAAAATCAAAAGAATATTATAATAAAACTAAAGATATATGGAGAGATAATTTTCATTTTGAGCCTCCCTTTGGTCTTATAAATGATCCAAATGGATTAAGTTATTATAAAGGAGAATATTACATATTTTTTCAGTGGAACCCATATGGCTGTGAGCACAAGAATAAACATTGGGGAATTGTAAAAACAAAGAATTTTAAAGATTTTTTAATACCTAAAATTGCCTTAACTCCAAAAGAATATTTTGATAAGGATGGATGTTATTCAGGGGGAGCTATTGTTAAAGGTGGTAATTTACAAGTATTTTATACTGGGAATGTTAAAGGGGATAAAGGAGAGAGAATATCTTATCAATGCAAGGGGATTATTGAAGAAAATGGACAATTGAAAAAATTAGGCCCAGTTATTTCTACATTACCAAAAGGATATACAGCTCATTTTAGAGATCCATATATTTGGGAAAATAATGGTTATTATTATATGATTCTTGGAATACAGACTGAAAAGCTAAAGGGTAGATGCGTAATATATAAATCAAATGATCTAGATGACTGGAAGTTTTATGGGGAACTAAAAACGTCTTATGAGGATTTTGGATTTATGTGGGAATGTCCATCCTTTTTAAAAATTCATAATAAGGATATTTTTATATTTTCTCCTCAAGGAATTAAAGAAGAAGAGTTTAGATATCAAAACATATATCAATCGGGATACTTAATAGGAAATTTAAATTATGATACTTTAGAATTTAAAAATAATAATGAGTTCAAGGAATTAGATATGGGCTTTGATTTTTATGCGCCTCAAGTATTTAAGGACGAAAAAGGAAGAAATATATTAATTGGATGGATGGGACTTCCTGAAAAAGAAGAGTTTCATTGTAGTAGGGAGAATGGATGGATATTTTCTTTAACCATGCCTAGAGAATTAACCTTAAAGAATGGAATTTTACATCAAAATCCTATAGAGGAGATAAGAAAGCTTAGGGGAGATAAAATTGTAAGCTTAAAAAATATAATTATTGAAGATTTAAATTTTAATGAAGTAAAAGAAAATAGTTATGAGCTTAAACTAGATATAGAAAGACAGGAAGCATCAAAGATTGAAATTGATTTTATGAAGAGTAATGAGGAACACACATCCTTAATTTATGATTTTAAAAAAGAAATTTGTATAATAGATAGAAATTCAATGATTAATGGAGAAAAGGGTATAAGGAAGTTTAAGTTACATTCTAATGGGAATTTAAAAATTAATATGTTTGTGGATAAATCATCAGTAGAAATATATTTCCAAGATGGAATTGAAGTAGCATCATTAAAGCTTTATCCTAAAAAAGATAGCTTTAATTTAAGTTTAAAATCTGAAGAAGGTAAAATTAAAATAAATTCCTTAAATGTATGGGAGATGAATGAGGTGAATTATAATGAATAAAGTATTTTGTATAGGAGAATTATTAATAGATTTTATAGGAAAAGATATAGGAAAAGGTCTTAAAAATGGAGTAAACTTTGAGAAAAAGGCTGGAGGAGCTCCAGCAAATGTTGGAGCAGCAGTTTGTAAGCTTGGAGGAGAATCTTATTTTTTAGGACAAGTTGGTAATGACTCTTTTGGAGAATTTCTAGTTGATATGATAAAAAATATAGGTATAAATACTGAAATGACTAAAATGGATGGATATACCACTTTAGCATTTGTTGCTATTGATGAAAATGGAGAAAGAGATTTTGAGTTTCATAGAGGTAGTGATGGAGAATATTCATTTAATAATATTGATTTAAGTAAAATAGAAAAGGATGATATAATTCACTTTGGTTCAGCTACGGGATTTTTAAAAGGGGAACTTAAGAATACTTATTTTAAACTTTTAGAGATTGGACGTAAAAATGGAAACTTTATATCTTTTGATCCAAACTATAGAGATATGCTTATTAAAGAAGAAGGAATTGAAGAGTTTAAGGAAGACTGTAAGAAATTTATAAGATCTTGTGATTTTTTAAAGCTTAGTGATGAGGAGATAAAGCTATTAACTGAGGAAGAAGATTTAGAAAGAGGAGTTGAAAAACTTCATTCTTTAGGAGCAAAAATAATAGCTGTTACACTAGGAGGAAAAGGAACTCTTTTAAGTAATGGCATTCATTCAGAGATAGTTCCATCAATAAAAATTAATCAAGTAGATTCAACTGGGGCAGGGGATGCTTTCGTTGGGGCTGTTCTTAAGAAAGTAAGTGAATTAAAAGATAATAAGAATTTAGATTTAAATTTATGGAGAGAAATTATAAGTTATGGAAATAAGGTTGGAGCATTAACATGCACAAATTATGGTGCTATTGATGCTATTCCAAATGAAGAAGATTTAATGAAATATATATAGTTTATTTGAAAGCATATGAGAATTTTTAGGAACCTATTAAAATCCTTTAGTTCTCATATGTTTTTTTATTTTAGTGTATTTTAGATTAGAGTTTTATCCTTTAAAATAAAATTTTATGATTAGATTAAATATTATTTTAAACTTTAGATTAATAGGTTATATTAAAATTTAACAGGAATATAGTTTAGTAAAGTGATTTTTAAGGAGGAATCTTTGAAGGAGTTTTTTAAAGATATATCTTATGATGATAGAAATCTTTTAGCTATAGGTCTTGCATTTATATCAAATTTAATATTTTTAAATATAACAGAAAGAGAAGTAAGGTTTAATAATATCTATGAAATATTTAATTTAAAGGGGTATGAAGCTTTAAAGGAAGTATTTATTATTTTTATAACTTTTATAGCTATAATTTTTTTAATTTTTGCTATTATTATAGGTATAGATATAATTTTGCATTCCTTGGAGGTCTTTAACAAAATTGTATCTTTAGGAACTATTATAGTAATTTTTATAATAGCTTTTTATGGATTAAATAACAGTATTCAAGGATTTAAGATATTATTTTTAACTTTATTCTTTGTGGGGTTATTTTTTAAGATATGGGAAGAGGTAAAGAATAATAAATAATTAAATGAATTAAAGGTTAAGTCCAAATTAAAAATGAATAATTTGGATTTAACCTTTATTTAAAAGTGTAATTTATTTTTCAGAAACTTGTTCTATGGAAATAATAGAGACATTTCTTTTTTCAAATTCATCAATTACTTTTTGAATTATAGATGGTTTTTTATAATTATCTTCAGGGTAACCGTCTTGTCCATCTTTAAAATCTATTAGTTTAGCTTCTAAAAATGGATGATAAAACATCCCAGCAAAAGTAGTATTAGACATGTTTTTTATCTTATTTAACATATCATTTTCTTTACCACCCTCAATATAATAAAGAGGGGTAGGTACATAATAAGAACCACTTCCAGTTGGTGATTTAATAGGCTTTGATTGATGGTTATTTTCATCATAATCATTAAATATATATTTAAAATTCTTTTCTAAAGCTTCATTTTGTTCTTTGCTTATAGTGTAATGAGGAGCTTCAAAGAAATTTATTTTTATATTAAGATCTTTAGCTATTTGTAGAGCTTTATCAACTCTTGTTTTTAAATCTTCTACAGAAGGATTATATTTTCCAAATTCAAAGCCATGTCCACTAATTGTATTACCTATTTGATGAGTATATCCATGTAATCCTATTTCCCCTTTATGAGAAGCTACAAAGTCTAAAGTGTATATAAGCTCTGCATTAGCAAAGTTATTTTCTTTAGAAGGATCATTATCTATTTTCTTTTCAGGATCTATATACCTAGGTATCCAAGCTATATGATAAGGAACATTTTTTTTGCCTAAATATCTTCCCATAACTCTTATAGTCTCAAGATATTGTGAATCATACTCTGTTCCAGTTCCAGTAGAGGCAACATCTTCAAATCTTATTATGCCTTTTTGAGGGCCATTTCCCTTATAGGGTTTAACATCTAACATGTCTTTATTATTGTATAATTTTATTAGCTTGTCCTTTGAGTTCCATCTGCTTTTTAAATCAAACATATTAACAACATCAATTAAAGACATATATACAGTATCATCTTTTACTATAGGGTCAATTTTAAATTTCTTAGCCTCTGGATTTTCCTTTGATGAATCAGTCCAAGTATTATCTTTTAAATTAACTTTAATATCTTTATTTTCAAATTTAATATTTAAAGAATCATCTTCTATTTTAAACTCCCCATTGTTATTTTTAATTATTTCGCTTATAGGGATTAGATATCTATTTTTATCTAAGTATACTGGTAAGCTTAAATCTTGAACTTTACCATTTAAATTTATTTTAATATTATCTTCAGGTTTATCTAATCCAGAAAACTTTTCTAATCCAAATACAGATAGCCCAAAGTTTTTGCTTTCCCCTTTAGATCCACATCCTATTAGAAAAATCATTGAAAGAATTAATAGGGAAGTTGTAAAAAGTTTTTTCATATAGTGCCTCCTTGTATTAATTTAAATTATAATTAAGTAGAACTGTAAACTTAATAAATCATAAAAAGTGTACATTTATAATAATATTTTACAAATTAAGGTTTAAATTTACAAAAAGGTTAAAAAAGTATTAATAAATAACTTATTACATATTTTATTAGAATAAATAAAAAAAGATAATAACAAGTTTTGTTATTATCTTTTTGCTTTGTTTTAAAAATTAATTTTATTTTTATTTATAATTAACCTCTTGGAGCGTACATTATAATTAAAACTCCAATTAAGGCAATAAATCCACCAATTAAATCAAATTTATCAGGAATAATATTATCAACTTTCCATCCCCATAAGATTGATAAAACTATAAATATCCCACCGTAGGTAGCATAAACTCTTCCAAAATTAGAGTTTTCAGGTTGAAGTGTTGGAATAATTCCATATAATATTAGAACTAAAGCACCTATAATTCCATATATTGAACTTTTTCCTTGGCGAAGCCAAAGCCATATAAGGTAACCACCACCTATTTCAAAAACTCCAGCTAATAAAAAATAAAATATTGATTTTATATTTTCCAAATTAGAATCTCCTCTTCTAGTAATTAATTTAAGTATGCAAATTATATCATTCATATAAAGATTCATCAATTCATTTAATTTTGAATATATTTAGTTGGAAATATAATAATATGATGATATAATAATTAGTGAAACGATTACAAGGTGTTGAAGAATTTAGGGGGCAAGTATGGTAGTTGGATTTTTTATAGCTTTAATTTTTATAATAGTTGAAATAGGAATAAGTTCTTATCTTGTATATGACCTTCATTGTAAAAAGGATGAAGACATTAAAAAGTTGGAAAAACAAGATGTTAAGACAATAGTTACATTGAGAAAAGTGGTTGTATTAGAGAATTTAGTATCTTTATTATTGTACAGTGTCTTAATAAGCAATAAAGAGATATTAAAGTTTGGAAGAGGTGAAATGCTGACTATAGCAATATTGTTATCTATGGGTGTAATGATGATTTATCTTTATATGTTTGATAATTTTATTGAAAAGTTTAAGAGGTTTAATAATACTGAAAAAGAAAATATCATAGCTTAAAAGCTATTTTGAATTTATAAAATACTTAAATTTTTATTTTAAGGAGAAATTAAAGGAAATAGAGAAGATATTTTATAGTTTAAGTAAAAAAAGTCATGTATAAAAACATGGCTTTTTTATTTAGGTAATTTATAAAAAGTAATGAAATAAATTAATAAATACGAAAGTTTAATTAGCAATTTGTATTTTATTACAAAAATTAAATTTAATTACATAAAATATTTGACAACGTTTACTTAGAATCTTATACTTTATTTAAAATATTATATATAATTTTTAGTAAATATTGGGGGGATAAAGCATGAGAAAAGTAAGGGAAAAGATAGCTATTATAGCTTCTATGGTATGCGTCGCCACATCATCTTTAGCTATTACAGCAGAGGCTGGTGTCTCGCTTCCGCCAGCTGGAAATGCCAAGAAAGGAATAAATCAGCCATTTCAACATGGTTATAGAGTAATTGATATTGAAAATTGGAATCTAGAGGATGATACTTATGCAGAAATGTTAAGATCACATGTACCTCTTCAAGAGCGTATAAGTCCATTTGCAGAAACTCAAGCAAATCCTAATTTGAGTTCTGAAACATCACTTACTAATTTAAACGGAGATTATGGAAATTATTTTTTTGATAGTACATCATACACTAATGATTTTAGTCAGTATGCTTATAATTTTTGGCAATATACAGATTATTATGGAGGATGGCACGGAATGCCAACTGATGGAGTTCCATTAAGTTTATATGCAGGTGGTGAGGATAGTAACTTCGAATTTGGAATATTAAATCTTCCAAATCCAGCTTATACTAATGCCGCTCATAAAAATGGGGTTAAGTCAATTGGATGTTTATTTATACCAAGATCAGGACAACCATATGATGAATTATTAAAAAAAGATGAGAATGGAGAATATATAATTGCTAAAAAACTTATTGAAATAAAAGAATATTTTGGCTTCGATGGATATTTTATAAATCAAGAAACTAGTATAGATCCATCACATATTATTCCATACAAAGAATTTACTAAAACTTTATTAGATGCAGGAGTTTATACTCAATGGTATGACTGTGTAGATGATGTAAATGGAAATTTAACATATAAGCCATCCTTAATACCTTCACATAGTTCTTATGTATATGATCAAAATCTTGGGCGTGTAAATGACTCAATATTTATGAATTATAACTGGAATTCACCAGATGGTTGGAATAATGGAGAAAGTACAGATCCTAGATATATAGATGCAAGTGTAGAAGAAGCTAAACGTATAGGAATTAACCCTTTAGATTCAGTTCTTATGGGAGTTGAGGTTACCATGGGGAAATTTAACGGTTCTCATAACTCAACAAGAAATATGGATGTGATACTGGACGAAAGTGGTAATCCTAAGACTGGAATAGCTTTATTTACACCTGATTATGTAAAGGCTGGATTGGATGGAGATTTAGGTGATCCTACTCAAAATAGAAGGGGACAGGCAGATTATCAGTGGATGGTAGCAGAACGTGAAAGAATGTTCTATACAGGTGTAACTATTGATCCATTAGATACAGGAGAAAAAGAAGGATATTCAAGACCGGATGTTGGACTTAATGATGCAAGTCAATGGGGTGGAGTATCAAGATATATAACTGAACGTTCAGTTATTGATGGTAAAACTTTTATTACAAATTTTAATACAGGACATGGTGTACATTATTATAAAGATGGAGAAATATCTAATAATGAAGAATGGGCAAATATGAATATTCAAGATATTCTTCCAACATGGCAATGGTGGATAGATACTAAGGGTACTAAATTACAAGCGGATTTTGATTATGGTCCAAATGTAGAAAAAGGTGATAAATTTACTTATAAACAAGTTGGAGCATATAAAGGAGGGAGTTCTTTAGTAGTTAATGGAGAATTAGATTCAGAAAATTATTTGCGTTTATTTAAAACAGAATTAGATATTATAAATAAGTCTAAAGCTACTATAACTTATAATAAAGTATCTGGGGAAGATGCTAGAGAGATGTCTTTAGGACTCATATTTAAGGATAATCCAAATAAGGTTGAATATATTCCTATTAAAGGATCAGATATTAATAGTAATGGTTGGGTTAGTACCGAGGTTGATTTAAGTGAATTTGCAGGTAGGAAAGTAGCTGTAATTGGACTTGCTTTTACACCGGACAATGGAAAAGTTTCTTCTGGTTATCAAATAAATATTGGTGAGATAAAGATAACTGATGGTAAAAATTATACTCCAGATATGCCAGAGGATTTTGAAATAGAGGCTTATTTAAATACTAATGAAGTTTACGTAGAGTGGGATTTAGAAGATTATGATGAGGTTAAACAATACAATCTTTATTCTAAAGGTGATAAAGGAACTTTGACTTACTTGGGTGGAATATATGATGATGTGTATTATATTAAAAATTTACCAAAGGATACTAAAGAACTTTTACTAACTGCTCAAGGGGAAGATGGAAGTGAAAGTAAGCCAGCTAAGATTAAATTATCTAAAGATTACAAAGTTAAGGGTTTAAAGGTAAATGAAACTGATGAAGGACTAGAAATAAGTTGGAATAAGCCAGACAAAAAATCCTTTAAAGGTATAGCGGTAGAAGTTAATTTACTAGAAAATGGGGAAGAAAATGATGTGTTCTCAAAAAAAATTAAATCAGATATAACTTCTGTAAAAGTACCATTAAAGAAAGAAGATGGTAAAAAATACGAGGTAAAGGTATCTACATTGAATAATAAAAATAAGATTTTAGATACTGTTACTGCTAAAGGTAAAACTAAAGATTTTTATGCAGAGCCGTATGCAGGAAGTTATAGAATTTCTAATGGAAAGTTAGTTTTTGATGGACCAACTTCTAAAGATTGGTGGAAGATGTTTATTGTTATTGATGGAGTTGAATATTCATATATAAGAGGAAAAGATGGATTTGATAATATTCCAGCTCCAGAAAAGGCTACTGATATTTCTATAACATTAAAAGATTACGAAGGTAATATGTCAGTACCAACAATACTTAAATATAATTCTTAATATATTAAATTTAATAAAAGACTTTTGAATTTAAATTCAAAAGTCTTTTTCTATAAGTTTTATTAACAAAAACAAAATTTAAGAATAATTATATAAGGTATAATATTCTTCGGAGTGTGAAAATATTAAGAGGGTAAAATCTTAATAGATGTTATGATTAATCAAAGAGTTTTTTTTAATATTTTAGATGAAGATCAAAGACCTATTACAAAGTGTATAGTAAGAATTGAAAATCAAAGAGAAAAATATGAAGGTGAGACAGATTTAGCTGGAATAGTAGAATTTTTAGTTCCATTAGGTATTTACGTATTGACCATAGAACATCCTGCTTTTAAGAAGAAAATTTATAGAATGGTTTTAAGGGATGGATTTAGTTTTACTAGGATAATTCTTCAAAGAAATAAACTAAATTATAAGAGGGAAGAAAAAATTCCTATTATAGAACATACTGATAAAGAATTTATAAATAAGAAGGTTCAAAAAAAGGATATAGAAGAAAAATATGATGGCAATAAAAATCAAGGCATAGATAAAGCCTTGAATTCAGAAGAAGATTCTATAGATAATTTTAGTGAAAAAGAATATAACTTTAAATATTATTTTGATAATGTAGATTTATTCCAAAATCCAAGCTTATGGGGTGCAACTGGAATATTTAATGAGGTAAATGAGAATAGTTTTAATGAGATAATTAATGGAGCAAAAACAATCCTTGAAGAAATATTAAATTTAGCTAATTCCTTTGAAGCTGAAGATTTTAAAGGAGATGAAAATAATATACCTTTTACTTTTGATGCAATAAAGAAAGCTAGTAAAAATATTGCAAATAATAGTACTGATGAAGATTATGATGGTGAGACCTATGATGTTTGTGACTATGAAGAAGAGATTTTTGATGAAGACGAAAGATAAAACTAAAAGTATAAAAAAATTATAATGATAAATTTTGTAAAAAATATAATAAAATGGTTGAAAATTGAGTAATATAAAGTATAATAAGTATAAGATTAAATTTATGAAAGGAGACATTTTGATGAGAAAATTTGATAATAAATATATGAATAGTATGTATTTGTTATTTTTTACAATAAAATTAGTATTTACTCAGTCAATGGCTCCTTTTATGGAATTTTTCTAATACTTTCCATAAAATTTCATAAAATCTTTTCTAGATTTTAAAGCATGGCTGAGAAGCTATGCTTTTTGTTGAAATAAAGTCTATAATAAAAATTTCATAAGGCTAAGAAGGTTTTTGTATAATGTCGGATGTTTTAATAGAATCCTTACTTTTTAATATAAAATATCACTAGTTTGCCAATTAGAATTTTTAAAGTCTTCCTATTTAACTTAGTCTAGAAATTTTTGTTATATTCTTGATTTTATAGGACATCTATGTCTTTAAGCATAGTTTTTGCTTAAGGAACATAGGTGTCTTTTTATTTTAATTATAAGGAGGGAAATCATGTGAATATAGGTAACTTCATATAAGGATTGTTAAGTGATATTAGATTAAATTATATAAATAAAGGGGGTATATATATGGGGATATTTAAGGATTATATATCTAAGAGAATGGTATTTTTAATAGTTCCGATATTAGCTATGATAATTGTTTTAGGTATAGATAGTTTTTTTCCATATCTTCAAAAAATATTTGTTGATGATATTTTATTAGGAAGTGATAAAAGTAAATTGGGATTATTTTTTGGAATTTTTTTAGGGTTATCACTTTTACGTGGAATATTAGGATATATTAAGGAGTTTTTATTTGATAAGTTTTCTTTAAATGTAAGCAAAGAAATTAGAATGGACTTATTTAAAAAGATTCAAAGCTTTGAATTTTCATTCTTTGATAGCACCAATACAGGAGAACTTATGTCAAGAATTGGTGAAGATGTAGATATAGTTTGGGAAACAATATCTTATGGACTTAGATTACTTATAGAAGGAATAATATTATTTATTATATCTGTAACCATAATGATGAGTATGAGTCCTTCTCTTACAATAATTTGTTTAGTCATCTTACTTCCTGTAGGAGTTTTGGCCATTTTAGTTAATAAAAAATTTCATAGAAATTACTCCAAAATAAGTGATAAAGTAGCTGATATAAATCTTATGGCACAGCAAGATATAGCAGGAATAAGATTAGTAAAGGCTTTTGCTAGGGAAAAATATGAAACTGAAAAGTTTTTAAAGGTCAATAAGGATTATTATGACCTTAATATAACTCAAGCAAGAATTCTAAGCAATTTCTTGCCTGTAATTGATCTTTTAACAAATTTAACTCCTGTAGCAATGATAATTTATGGAGGGTATTTGGTTATAAAAGGGAATATTACTATGGGGACGCTTTTAGCTTTCAGTAGTTATATTTTAAATTTATCTTTTTGTGTGAAAAATATAGGTGGTCTTGTAAATATGATGTCTCAAAATAGAGCATCTATGGATAAAATATTTAATATTCTTAAAAGAAAGCCTCAAATAACTTCTATGGAGAATTCTTATGATCCAGATAAGATTAAAGGTGAAATAGAATTTAAAAATGTATCCTTTAGATATAATGAGGAAGAAGTGTTAAAGAAAATAAATCTAAAAATACCAGCAGGAAGTACAGTAGCTATTATGGGAGAAACAGGATGTGGTAAAAGTTCAATTCTTTCTCTAATAGGAAGGCATTATGATGTATCTTCTGGAGAGGTATTGATTGATGGGGTTAACGTGAAAAAATGGAATTTAGATAGTTTAAGAGAAAATATGGCTGTGGTTTTTCAAGATACATTTTTATTTTCTGATTCTATAAAAGATAATATAGATTTTGGAGGAAATAAAAATGAAGATGAAATAATAGAGGCAGCAAAGGACAGCTGTGCTTATGATTTCATAAAAGAAATGCCAGAAGGGTTTGAAACAGAAGTTGGAGAAAGAGGTTTAGGGCTTTCAGGTGGTCAAAAACAGAGGTTAGCAATAGCCAGAGCTTTAGTTAGAAAAACACCAATATTAATTTTAGATGATGCTACATCAGCACTTGATATGGAGACAGAATTTAATGTGCTTAAAAATTTATCTAAAAAGCAAGATAAAGCAACTACATTTATAATTGCTCATAGAATATCTGGTGTTAAGGACGCCGATATAATACTTTTCATGAAAGATGGAGAAGTAGTTGAAATGGGAGATCATGAAAGTTTATTAAAGAAAAAGGGATATTACTATAGTGTATATTGTCATCAATTTCAAGATTTAGAGTTTATACAATAATATTAAAATTTTAATTAAAAAGGGGGAAGAGATAATGGAAGAAATAAATGAGAAAAAAACTCATAAGTGGAAGACTATAAAGAGACTTCTAAAATATGTGGCTCCATATAAGTGGAAAACTATAGGAATAATATTAATGCTTTTACTTATTATGAGTTGTAATACATTAAATCCATACTTAATGAAGGTTTCTATAGATAAATTTGTTTCTGCTAAGGATGTAAATGGATTACTTGGCATAGGAGCAGTTTTACTTTTATTAAATATAATAGCAATGATACTTTCAAAAATAAGAATGCTATCTATGAGTAAAATAACAAATCAAATATTAGTAAATATAAGACATGAACTTTATACTCATATACAAACTTTAAGTTTTTCATTTTTTGATAATAGGCCAGTAGGTAAGATTTTATCAAGGGTAGTTGGTGATGTTAATGCATTAAATAACTTATTAAATCATAGTATTGTTAATTTAATACCAAACCTTTTTACAATTTTACTAGTAATTTTTATGATGTTTCTAATGGATCCAAGTCTTACTTTGGTTTGTTTAACAGTATTACCATTTCTTTTTGCAGGAATGTTTTTTATAGAAATAAAATCAAATAAAAGATGGAGAGTCTTTAGAGAAAATAGATCAGCTCTTTTAGGTTATACCCATGAAGCATTTTCAGGAATGAAAGTGGTTCAAGGATTTAATAGAGAAGAGTATTCAAGAGAAAAATTTGAAAATCATCTAGAAGGACATGCAGGTGGTTTTTTACATGCAGTTAGACTTCAAGATTATTTTTGGCCTACAGTGGATATATGCAGAGGTTTTGGAATTGCAATAGTATTATTTGCAGGGTATAAATTAACAAGAGGTGGAAATTTATCCTTAGGAACTTTAATGGCCTTCATAATGTATATAGAAATGCTTTGGAGACCGATAATGAACTTATCAGCCTTTTATAATGCTTTTGTTACTAACCTTTCAGCGGCAGAAAGAATTTTTGATATTATGGATACTAAGAATGATATGGTAAATAATAAAGCAGAAGAAAGACTTCCAAAGATAAAAGGAGAAATTCACTTTGAAGATGTTACTTTTTCTTATGATAATGATGGGAATCATGCATTAAAAGATGTAACATTCACCTTAAATCCAGGAGAAAAAATAGCCTTAGTTGGAGAAACAGGAGCTGGAAAAACTACAATAACAAACCTTATAAGTAGATTTTATGAGCCAACTAAAGGAAAAATATTTATAGATGGTATTGATATAAGTACTGTAGATGTGGAAAGTCTTAGAAGTCAAATGGGAATAATGCTTCAAGATTCCTTTCTTTTTGCTTCTTCTATTAAGGAGAACATACGCTATGGGAAATTAGATGCTACTGATGAGGAAATAATACAAGCTGCAAAGGCTGTAAATGCTCATAACTTTATAGAAAAACTTGAAGATGGATATAATACAAATGTTAATGAAAGAGGATCAAGACTTTCATTAGGACAAAGACAGTTAATAGCATTTGCTAGAGCCTTAATTTCAGATCCGAGAATACTTATATTAGATGAAGCAACAGCTAATATTGATACAGAAACAGAAAGACTAGTTCAAGAAGGAATAAAGAAACTAATGGAAGGAAGAACTTCTATAGTTATAGCACATAGGCTTTCTACAATAAGAGATTGTGATAAAATATTTGTTCTTTCCCATGGAAAAATTGTTGAAGAGGGAACTCATGAAGAGTTATTAAATAGAAAAGGATATTATTATAATTTATATTGTGCTCAATATAGCTTTTTAAGAGAAGCTTAGGATAAAAAGAGGTTTTTAAGCCTCTTTTTTTATTTTATGAAGAAAAAGTTTATTTTAAAAATAAATTGGTACATATTTTAACAAAAATGAGAATATATTTATATATTAGGGAGTAATTGTTATAGAAAATTTATATAAATTTTTATAAGAATTACTTGTATTTTTAGTTGTAAGTGAGGATAGAGGTTATTTGCAATTAAAAATACTAAATTTTTTTAGGGGGAATTTAAATGAATAAGAAAAAGATTAAAAAGCTTATTAAAAGTGCCTTGGCTACTACTTGTGCAGTAAGTGTAATAACTACAACTTCAGTTACTGCCTTTGCAAGTAATAGTGGAGAAAATAATAAAGAGGGAGAAAGTAATAAAAGAGTAGAAGCTGAAGTTTATCCAGTACCTCAAAGTTTAGAACATTCTTCTGTAGAAGGAATGACTTTAGAGGGAGAGGTTAACATAGTTTATCATGGTGAACAAGAAGCAGCAACTTCTAAAAGACTTGAAAGAACTTTAAATGAAAATAATATAGCTTTTAAGGTGTCAGAAAATGTTGAAGAGGGAAAGGCTAATATTATAGTTTCTTCAGAGGGGGATCACTGTGGTGTATGTTCTGAGGGAAAAGAAGAAAATAGTGATGCTTTAACCCATAAAGAAGGGTATGTACTAAAAACAAGTAATGATATTAACGAAAAAGGAAATATATCTATAATAGGTTCTGATAAAGATGGTGCTTACTATGGAGTTTTAACTTTAAGTCAAATTCTAGAACAGTCTAATGAAGATAATAAGTTTGCAGAAGTTGTAGTAACAGATTATCCAGAAATAGAATTTAGAGGATTTATAGAAGGTTTTTATGGAGTGCCTTGGAGTCATGAAGATAGAATGAATTTAATGAAGGATACTAGTGAATATAAGATGAATACTTATATTTATGCTCCTAAGGATGATCCTTACCATAGATTAAGTTGGAAAGAATTATATCCAGAACAGGAGGCAAAACAAATTGCTGAACTTGCTAAGGCTGGAGCAGAAAATAATTTTAATTTCTGTTGGACAATTCACCCAGGGGCTACTCTTCAATTTACAGATGAAGATTTCGATGCTCTTATTAATAAATTTGAGCAACTTTATAGCTTAGGAGTTCGCCAATTTGGAGTTCTTTTTGATGATACTGATGACTGGTCAAGAGGACAAATGCAAGCTGAGTGGATAAATAAAATAGATACAGAATTTGTAAAAGCTAAGGGTGATGTAGCACCTATGATAGTTATATCAGCAAGATATAATTCAGCTTGGGGTCCAAATATGGATAGATATTTTAAACCTTTTATGCAAACATTGCATGATGATATACAAGTAATGTGGACAGGACATGCAACAATGTCAAATGTATCTAAGGAAGTTTTTGAATGGCCTAAGGTTCAAACAGGAGTTGATAAGGATGTAGCTGTTTGGTGGAACTATCCAGTAAATGATTATTGCGATAGCAGAATATTAATGGCTCCACTTCATAATTTAAATCAAGATCTTGATAATGTTAGTGGATTTTTCTCAAATCCAATGAACCAAGCTGAAGCTTCAAAGGTAGCCTTATATAGTATAGCTGATTATACTTGGAATACTGATGCATTTGATTATATGAAAAGTTGGGAAACTTCTATAGAAAAGTTTGTGCCAGAAGTAAAAGAAGAGTTTATGAGGTTTGCGTCAAATACATGTTATTTAAAAGATGATGGAGGAGCAAGTGGTCCTTTTGAATACGATGAATCTTGGTATTTATCAGAAAAGATAGATGCCTTAAAAGAGGCTATGAAGAATGGACAATCAGCTGTGAAACCCGCTAAGGATTTGTTAGAAGAATTTAAATTAATAGTATCTGATTATGAAAATATTACTTCAAAAGTTACAAATAAAAATCTATTAGATGAGATAGAACAACATTTAAATGCATATAAAGCCTTAGGCGAAGCAGGTATTTCTGCTATGGAAGCTATAATAGCTTCAGAGGAAGGAAATCTAGAATTATGGATGGATAGTAATTCACTAGCACAAGAAAAACTTGATTTAATGGAAACATTTAAAATTGAAAGTTTAGAAGGTGATGGTCCAAAAGAATATGTTGTTTCAGTAGGAACAAAACTTCTTAAGCCTTTAGTAAAAGAAAGTATAGATTATGCTAAAGAAAAAATGGGAGAAGTAGTTTTACCAAAGTATGAGCCAGAAATAAACACATCTCTTAATAATCTTAAAGATGTAGAAGTTAACTTTGAAGATGGAATATATTCTTTAAGAGAGTTAGGAGAAGTTACTCTTAATAATGGAGACTATGTAGGTATAAGCCTTCCAAAAGCAACAAAGTTAAGAGGAATAAACTTACTTGCTAATAATTATGATAATATAGAAATTCAATATTCAATAAATGGGTTAGAATGGGTTACAGCTAAGGCATCAACAAGTGAAAATGTTTTAGAGACTTTAGAAGTGGTTGATGCTACTTTTGTAAGAATTATTAATGTTGGTGAAAATTCAAAGAATATTAATTTAGAAAAATTAGAAGCTTTACCAGTATATAAAGCTGAACCAACTATTACTGAAAATATAGGAACTCATGAAAATTATACTATAGATAAAGCTTTAGATGGAAATATGGACACAAAATATTGGTCAAATAAGCCATCAGATTCAGGACATAATATACAAATTGATTTAGGTAATGTAATGCCATTATATGATATAAACACTTATTTTGGAGCAAATGATTTTATGAGAAATTCTGAATATATGATTTCAGAGGATGGAGTGAATTGGACTTCACTTGGAGAGTTAGCATATAATTCACAGGATGGAAAAATGGTTGCATCTGCAAATGCAGAGGGAAAAATGGCAAGATATATTAAGATACAATCCAATGGACACAATTATGGATGCTGGGTTGAAATTTATGAAATTGAATTTAATAAGACAGCACCAGAATTTGATGAAAGTGCTGTAAATTTAGCAAGTGGTACTTTAGAAGGTAATTTTAATGCTTTTTATGATGAAGATTTATCAACAGCATATGAAGCTAAATCAGTAAAGGATGGAGATTCCTTAATATATAAAATGAGTAGGGTAACTAATATTTCAGAATTAGAAATATTACAAGATAAAAATAGAATTTCAGGGGCTAAGGTAAGCGTAAAAGATTTAGAAGGAAATTGGACAGAGATTGGAGCCTTAAATGCTCAAATTAATAAATTAAAAGTAGACAATAATATAACTGAGGTTAAATTTGATTTTGAAGGTTCAAAACCAGCTCCAAAAATATATGAAATTATTGCTAGAGAAAGAGAAGAACAAGAAGAAATAGTAGTAAGTCCTGTAAAAGAATTTAAAGCTACTACAATCAATAAGAAAAATGTAACAGTTTCATGGGAATCACCAGAGAATACTTTTGGATTAGAAAGCTATATTCTTTATAAGGATGGAAAGAAAGTTAGTGAAATCTCAAGTGATGAAACAAGCTATACATTTAAGGGATTAAATAGACATACTATCTATAACTTTAAAATAGCAGCAAAGTATTCTAATGGAGAAATATCAAAGAAAGAATCATTAACACTAAGAACTGCAAGATAGTTTTTAGATATTACTAACAATTAAATACTTTAAAATGAATTAATTGAGGCTATGTTTTAGTGAAAACATAGCCTTTAATTAGTGAAAACATAGCTTTTAAAATATGATTTAAGAGATAAATTTTCAATAATATAGCCAAATAAAATAAGCTTTGTGTATAATAATCATAATAAGTTAAGTGAAGGAGTGTTATTTTTGAGTCAAATCTTAAAATCTATAAGTGAAGATGAATTTAAAAATAAAATAAAAATAAGATTTAATAATATATTAGATGGATTTGATAGATATTCAAACGGGCTTTTAGAATATAATGGGGATAATGATTCTTTTAAAATAAAAGAGGAATATTTTATTAATTTCTTTAATGAAGCATTAGAGCTTAATAAAGGAAAAGTAATAATAGATTTATACATAAAAAACTTAGAAAATGAGAGTTTAGCAAGGCTTTTAGAGGGGTTAGATGAAAGAGATAAAAATATTTTAATAGATAATATTAATAAACAGGAAATAAAAAGTGTTTATTTTGAGCTTCATAATAAAGATTTAATGTCCTTTATAACTAGATTAAATACTAGGGAATTATTCTTTTGTACCATATATTTTATGGAAAAGCCTATGACTATATGGGGAAATTATAATTTGAGTTTTCCTATGTTTTTTGAGGAAAATAATATGCTAGAAATATATAGGGATTTAGCTAAAAAGCATAATTTATATATAAGGGGAATAGTATTAAAGTAAGAACTTAATTTTGAGGAAATATATGAAGCTTCTTAATAAATTAGTTATTACTTTTTTTATAACAATATCAATTATTATTTGTTCATATTTCTTTATGCCTATTAAATTAGAGGCTGCATTTAATATGTTAATAGAAAATCCAGAATTTATAGTTGTTACAGAAAAGAAAAATGATTCTGAACTTAATAGTTATAAAATAGAAGATGAAAATGATATAGCAAGTCTATATGATGATATTAAGGAAATAAAAATAGTTAAACCTTTTAGAAATCCATTAATTTCAAATGAGTATAATATATACATGGGAGATCAGTATATTAACGTATCATTAAGTGAAGATTTTATTAAGGTTAATGATGAAACTTTTAGGATAATAGATTCTGATCATAAGTATAAAGAATTAATAAGAGAAATAAAAGAAAATTTTATTAAGTAAGAGAAAAAGAGAGGAGTTTAATACTCACTCTCTTTTTTATGTATTATTTAACTTCAAATATCCAGCCTTCAGGAGCTTTTACATCTCCAAATTGCATTCCAGATAAAAGATCATAAAGTTTTTTAGTAGTAGGACCAACTTCAGTTTCGCTATGGAAAACATGAAGTTTATTCTTATATTCTATTCCTCCTATTGGAGTTATTACAGCGGCTGTACCACAAGCACCAGCCTCAGCGAATTCATCTAAGTTATCTATTAAAACATCTCTTTCTGATACAGGCATTTTTAAATAATCTTTAGCTATTTGCATTAAAGAGTATTTTGTTATACTTGGTAAAATTGATTCTGAGTATGGAGTAACAAATTCACCTTTCTTTGTTATTCCAAAGAAGTTTGCAGCTCCAACTTCCTCGATTTTAGTGTGAGTTGCTGGGTCTAAATATATACAATCAGCAAATCCTTTTTTTGCAGCTATTTCATGAGCCTTTAAGCTTGCTGCGTAATTTCCACCAACTTTAGCGGCACCAGTTCCTTTAGGAGCAGCTCTATCATAATCTGCAATCATAAAGTTTACAGGCTTCATTCCACCTTTAAAATAAGCACCAACTGGAAGGCAGAATACTGAAAATATAAATTCAGGAGCAGATTTAACACCTATATTATCACCAACACCTATCATGAAAGGTCTTATATAAAGAGTTGCACCAGTACCGTATGGAGGTACAAATCTTTCATTAGCCTTGACAACTTGCATACAGGCATCTATGAATTTTTCCACTGGTATTTCAGGCATTAAAAGTTTATCACATGATTTATTCATTCTTTTAGCATTTTCATCTACTCTGAAAAGTTGGATCTTTCCATCTTTTGTTCTATAAGCTTTTAAACCTTCAAAACATTGTTGACCATAGTGAAGGGCAGTTGAAGCTTCACTTATGCTTAATTTGTTGTCTGTAACTAATTTTCCTTCATCCCATTTACCATCTTTATAGTGAGATATGTAACGATAATCTGTTTTCATATAAGAGAAGCCTAGATTATTCCAATCAATAGCTGTCTTTTTATCCATAGTTTAACACTCCTATCAAAATTTAATACTTTTTAATTTTATCATTTTATTTTAAAAAATGAAAGATTAAAATTTAAAAATTGCAAATTAAAATTATTTTAATGTTAAGTTTAAATGATATAAATATTAAAATAATACAAAAAATTAATATTTATTACTAGGTTTAGTATATAAAATTGAAAAGAAATTTATGATATAATGAAAGAAAAAACAAATGGAAAAGGGAGAAGGGTATGGAGAAGTTTTATGAATTAAGTATAAGTGGCGAAGAATCAAAGCTACATAAGATGATAGTGCCAGCTATGATTATTTCCTTGTTTTTAGCAGCTGGAATATTTATTTTTACAGGGTTAATACCGACTTTGATATTTTTAATAGTAATATGTTTGCCGCTTTTTATAGCTAAAAGATTAACAATGGTTGAATATGACTATGAATTTACTGATGGAGAACTTGAAATAAGTGCTATTTATGAGAGAGTTAGAAGAAAAGTAAAGGGTAACATAAATTTAAGAGAGGTTGAAATTGTTGCACCTTTAGGAAATAGTGAATTAAAGAGATATTCTAATGTAAAAGTAAAAAAATGTTATAACAATATTCAAGAAGGAAAAAAGGTTTATGTAATCGTGGTTAGATGGGAAACTAAAATGGTTGCATATGAAGTTTTAATAGATCAGAAAATGCTTGATTTATTCTTTTTTTCAAATCCACAAAAAGTTATTAGATAATAAAAATAAAGGTAGCTTTATTAAATAAAGTTACCTTTTTTTATTTTTAAGATTAAATTAAAAGTATAAATAAGTTTTATATAATTAAGTAAGTTAATATACAAAAATACTATATTAGATTTTAAATAACTAAAATTTTAGTATAATATCTTAAAAATTAATAATAATAAATTGTAATATAAAATGTTATTATGATAAAAAGTCACTTGGCATCTATAGTTACTTATATATAATAATTGTGAAAAAAAGATGCTTGATAAATATTTTTAATGTTAAAAATATTTATTTATAATATAAGTCTTGTTAAAATTATCAATTTATTAAATATTAAAGATTATTATTTAATAAATGGTACTTTGTGCTATAATATAAAATAAGATTTAATTAAGAAAATATTTTCCTAGAATATTAGCTTAAAGCTATAACTTTTAAATAATATAGGCAATGTAAAAGCTATAGTGAACATAAAAAAGGGGGCATTAAAATGGAAGTAAAAAAATATGTAGATAATTTAATGGAAGATTTAAAGAAAGATAACCCTGGAGAAAGTGAGTTCTTAGCTGCTGCAGAAGAAGTGTTATACTCTTTAGTACCTGTCTTAGAAAAGAATCCTAAGTATATAGAAGAAGGAATATTAGAAAGAATTGTTGAACCAGAGAGAGTTATAATGTTTAGAGTTCCTTGGGTTGACGATGCTGGAAATGTAAGAGTTAACAGAGGATATAGAGTACAATTTAATAGCGCTATAGGACCATATAAGGGAGGGTTAAGATTCCATCCTTCAGTTAATTTAAGCATAATAAAGTTTTTAGGATTTGAGCAAATATTTAAGAATTCTTTAACTACTCTTCCTATTGGAGGAGGAAAAGGAGGATCTAACTTTGATCCTAAGGGAAAATCAGATAGAGAGATAATGAGATTTTGCCAAAGTTTTATGAGTGAACTTTATAGACATATAGGACCTAATACAGATGTTCCTGCAGGAGATATTGGGGTTGGAGGAAGAGAAATAGGCTATATGTTTGGGCAATATAAAAAACTTAAAAATTCAGTAGATGCTGGAGTTTTAACTGGTAAGGGCTTAACATATGGGGGTAGCTTAGCTAGAAAAGAAGCAACAGGATATGGTTTAGTATATTTTGTAGATGAAATGTTAAGAGATAATGGTCAAACAATAGAAGGAAAAACTGTTGTAATATCAGGCTCAGGAAATGTTGCAATATATGCCACTGAAAAAGTTCAAGAGCTTGGAGGAAAAGTTGTTGCACTTTCAGATTCATCAGGGTATGTATATGATGAAAATGGAATAGATTTAGGGGTTGTAAAAGAAATTAAAGAAGTAAAGAGAGGAAGAATTTCTGAATATGTAAACTATGTTAAAACTGCTAAGTTTACTGAGGGATTCAGAGGAATTTGGAATGTTAAATGTGATATAGCACTTCCTTGTGCTACTCAAAATGAAATAGATGAAAACAGTGCAAAAACTTTAATTGATAATGGAGTAATTGCTGTAGGAGAAGGAGCAAATATGCCTTCAACTTTAGAAGCTCAAAAACTTTTTGTGGATAATAAAATTTTATTTGCCCCAGCAAAAGCTGCTAATGCAGGTGGAGTAGCAACATCAGCTTTAGAAATGAGTCAAAATAGTTTAAGAATGTCTTGGACTTTTGAAGAGGTTGATGCAAAACTTAAAGACATAATGAAAAATATATACTATAATTCTAGAAATGCAGCTTCTGAATATGGTCATGATGGAAATCTAATAGTTGGAGCTAATATTGCAGGATTTAAAAAGGTTGCAGATGCTATGTTAGACCATGGTATTATATAAGAAATACTTTTAAATTAGTTTTTATTTTAAGTATTATATATTTTATAAAGTTTGATATTTAAATTAAAGCTAAACTTTATAGAATAATAAAATAGAGAATATTATTATTTTAAGAAGAAACTATATTGAATCTTTAAAAATAAAACTTATAGATTTATCTAGTAATTAGTAAAATATATTAATAAGTTTTATTTAAAGTTTATTTTCATATAGTTTCTTCTGTTTTTTTCTTTTTACTTATGATATATTAAAGAATGTTATGTCAATAATTTATGGTAAATCATAATTTATTTAGAAAGGAAAATAAGTATGGCAAAGATAACTAGTAGAAATAATGATTTCTTAAAAATGCATAGAAATTCAACTTCTCCTAAGGTATATTCTTTATTAATAGAACTTATAAATGAAGATAGAGAAGACTTAGCTAATGAAGTAATAAAGATAGATTATTTAGTTGATTATTTTAATACATGTATTAAAAAAAGAGATAAAAGAGAAGGTAAGGAAACTTTAGAAAGAATAAATTTAAGACTTTCTAAGTTGAAGAAGGAAGGCGTAGATACTTCTCATTTTGAAACTCTTTGTGAGAATATATTAAAAAACAATAAGATTAAACTTTAGAGTTAAAGAAGGATGGGATGCTAATGGATAAATTTTTAAAGTTAGGATTAAGTGAAGAGGTTGCAAAATCTTTAGTAGGATTAGGAATAGAGGAGCCAACAGATATTCAGGAAAAAGCTATACCTGAAATTTTAAGTGGTAAAAATGTAATAGGAAAAGCTGAAACAGGGACAGGAAAAACTTTAGCATATTTACTTCCTATAATAGAAAAGATTGATGATTCAAAAAATGAGATGCAAGCTATTGTACTTTCGCCAACTCATGAATTAGGAGTTCAGATAAACAATGTTTTAAATGATCTTAAAAGAGGACTTGGAAAGAAGATAACTTCAACAACTTTAGTTGGAAGCGGAAATATAAAGAGACAAATAGAAAAACTTAAAAATAAGCCTCATATACTTGTTGGAACTACAGGAAGAATTTTAGAGCTTATAAATAAGAAAAAAATAACTACTAATACTATAAAGACAATAGTTATTGATGAAGGTGATAAACTATTAGATTTTATAAACATAAAAGATGTGAAAAGTGTTGTTAAATCTTGTCCAAGGGATACTCAAAAGCTTATATTTTCAGCTACAATGAATGAAAAAGCCTTAGAAACTGCAGATGAATTAATAGGAACTAGTGAGCTTATTCAAGCAAAAGCTGCAAACAAGGTTAATGAAAATATAGAACATGGATATTTTCAAGTAGAGTTAAGAGATAAAATAGACTTTTTAAGAAAGCTTATACATGCTATAGGTAATGAGAAAAAAATAATAGTTTTTATAAATAATAGCTATAATGTACATAATGTAATTCAAAAGTTAAAGTATAATAAAATAGAGGCAGTTTCTCTTCATGGAAGTGATAATAAAATGGAGAGAAAAAAGGCACTTCAAGATTTTAGAAGTGGGAAAGCCAAGGTTTTAATAACTTCAGATGTATCAGCTAGAGGATTAGATATTAAGGGAGCTACACATATAGTTAACTTAGATATTCCTATGAATTCTCAAAACTACTTACATAGGGTAGGACGTGTAGGAAGAGCTGGAGAAAAAGGCTTTGCATACTCTTTAGCAGATTATAAAGAAGAAAAAATAATAGTAAAATGTGAAAGACAATTAAAAATAAAAATTCCTAGAGTTTATTTATATGAAGGAAAGATACATGAAACAGAGGTAAAAAAGGTTCCTTCAAATAAAAACAATAGTAAAAAGAAAAGTAATTTACCTAAAAAGGTATATAAAAAAAGATAATTAAATATATATTTTAAGGCACCAAAGAATTAATTTCTTTTGGTGCTTTTTTATTTAGATAGTAGTTTTATATATTATTAATTAGATTTTAATTAAGATGATTTTAGAAGAAAATTATTTAATTATAAAAAATAATCTTTAAAAGTTACTAAAGGATTAACAATATTCCAAAATTATTGGAGGGGATTAGGTTATAGGATATAATAGCTTTAACATAATAAATATGTATGTTAGGGAGTGAATATAGGGATGAAAAAGTTTTTAATAAGTGTCTTAGCTGCAGCTATGATAGGGGCTACATTAACCTCTTGTGGAGCTAAAGATAATAATGGAACAAATGTTGAACAAAGTGATATAAAAATGTCTATGAGTGCTTCAGATATGACAAATGAACTTGTAGATGCTGGCATGGTTATAATGCCTATGCCTGTAGATGATGAAATGGCTAAGGAACTTTATCATTTAAATTTAGATGATGTAGAGGAATATGGAATTTCTGAGACTGGAAGATCACCAGGAAATGCCTTAATTATTATTGCAAAGGCTAAGGATGGAAAAGTAGAATCAGTAAAAGCGTCTTTAGATAAGGTTCTAGAAGATAAGATTGGAAAAGCTTTTTATCCAGAGGAAAAAGAGATTGCAGAGTCTTCAGAGGTTAAGGTTAAAGGAAATTATGTTTCACTATTTATATTACCACAAGACCAATTAGAAGAAGCAAATAAGATATACGAAGGGGAATTCAAGTAAAGGCTAATTCCTATTTAAAGAAATAATAAATTAATAGTTTGATTTTTAAACTTGCTATGCTTAGGGAAAGGGGAAATTTTTATATTTTTCTACAAGTATTAGCAAGTTTAACTAATTTATTTATTATTTTAAAATACATATTTTAGATTAGAAGGTATTTAGAGAGAAAGATAATAAAAAAGAGACTATTAAAGTCTCTTAGAAATATAAAATTGAATTTTGAGGATATTTAAAATGGTATTTAGCAGTATTATGTTTATATTTAGATTTTTACCAATAATGTTTATAATATACTACCTAACTCCAAATAAATTTAAAAATTTATCTCTATTAATATTAAGTTTAGTATTTTACTCATGGGGAGAACCAAAGTATTTTATTATAATGCTTTTATCTATAGTTGTAGATTATTCAATAAGTATTTTTATTGAAAAATATAGGAAGAAAAAAATAATAAGTAAGGTGCTTTTATTTTGCTCTCTTATATTTAATTTAGGTATGCTTATATTATTTAAATATTTAAATTTCTTTATTGAAAATATAAACTTAGTTCTTGGCACTTCTTTATCATTAATATATTTAACCTTACCTCTAGGTATAAGTTTTTATACCTTTCAGACTATGTCATATACCATTGATGTATATAGAGGAAAGATAAAGGCTGAAAGAAATATAATAAACTTTGGAGCTTATGTATGTCTTTTTCCACAGCTTATAGCAGGTCCCATAGTAAAATATTCAGACATAAAAAATGAACTTAAAAATAGGAAAATTAAAGTTAATCAAGTTGAAGAAGGGATTACTGAATTTATAATAGGAATGGGCAAGAAGGTTTTAATAGCTAATAATATAGGTCTCCTATGGAATGAGATTCAAGAACTTGGAATAAATTACGTATCAACTCCTTTATTATGGCTTGGCATAATAGCATTTTCTTTTCAGATTTATTTTGATTTTAGTGGATATTCCTCTATGGCCATAGGACTTGGAAAGATGCTTGGATTTGATTTCCCAGAAAATTTTAATTTCCCATATATATCAAGAAGTATTACTGAGTTTTGGAGAAGGTGGCATATTACCCTTGGAGCTTGGTTTAAGGAATATGTTTATATTCCTATGGGAGGGAATAGATTAGGGAAAAAGAGAACAGTAGTTAATCTTTTTGTTGTATGGTTTTTAACTGGTTTTTGGCATGGGGCAAAATATAATTTTATAATATGGGGATTATATTTTTTCTTTCTTATTGTTATAGAAAAAGTTTTTTTAATGAATTATTTAAATAAATATAAGATTTTTTCTCATATATATGCAATAGTTTTTATAGTTTTTGGGTGGGCACTTTTTTCCTTTGAGGATTTACTTAGTATAAAGTATTTATTTAGAATGAATTTTTCTTTAGATTTTATTTATTATTTAAGAAACTATTTTTTAGTTATTATAATAGCTATTTTAGGATCTACAAAGTTAATAAATAATATTTATGAGAGATTCATAAAGAAAAATAAATCTTTAGAATGCTTAGTATTAATGATGGTGTTTATATTATCCGTAGCATATTTAGTAGACTCTACTTATAATCCATTTCTTTATTTTAGATTTTAGAAAGGAAATATTTTATGAAAAAGCATCCAATTGTTTATATATTTTTTTCTTTTATAATGATTTTAACTTTTTCTGATATTGTAAAGAAAAATAATAGTTTTTCAGAATTAGAAAATAGGAATCTTGCAAGGAAACCTATATTTTCAATAAGTGCTTTTATAGAGGGAAAATACAGAGATAAATATGAAGAGTATATAAATGATAATTTTATTTTTAGAAATCAGTGGATAAACTTAAAATCTATAAGTGAGTACACCTTAGGAAAGTTAGAAAATAACAATATAATTTATGGAAAAGAAAATTATATGTTTGAAAAGAATATTTCTTATGATAAGGAGAGATTTAAAAATAACATGGATTCCATAAATAAATTTATTGATATATATGAGGGCAAGGTTACTACTATGATAGTTCCAAATTCATATACCATTTATGAGGAATATATTCCATGGGGAATAAAGCTTTTAAATCAAGAGAATCTTATAAATGAAGTTTATAATGGAAATTCTAAAGATAGAAATATAGATTTAGTAAGTTTATTTAAGAAGAGTAAAGAGGAATATATATATTATAAAACTGATCACCATTGGACAAGTTATGGGGCATATTTAGCATATAAAGCTTATATTGAAAGCTTAGGAGAAAAACCTATTGATTTAAATAGTTTAAAAAAGAATGAGGCTGCAGGATTTTATGGAACCTATTTTTCAAAGGCTAAGCTTTTTAGTGCAGAAAGTGATATTTTAACTTATTATGATATAGATAATATTACTATGAATATACAGGGAGAAATTTTTGAAAGTTTATATGATTATGATAAGTTAAATACTAGGGACAAGTACTCAGTATTTATTAAGGGAAATAATGGACTTACTATTATAGAAAATAAAAATATAAAGTTAGGAAAAAAATTATTGATATTTAAAGATTCCTTTGCTAATTCTATGATTCCATTTTTAAGTCAAAACTTTCAGGAAATTCATGTGGTTGATCTTAGGAGTTTTTCATGGAAAGTAAGTGAATATATGAAAAATACGAATTTTAATGAGATATTAATATTATATAATATGGAAAGTTTTTTGAGAGATATAAGTATTACTAGGATAAAATATTAAATTCAATGTGACATTGTTTGACAATATTCTTGTTTTTTGAGAAAATTAAATTGTTATTTTGGTTTTAGAGAGGTAATAAAATTGAATATAAAAAAATTAGTTATAAGATATGCTTTTCTCTCCTTAATACTAATATTAATTCAAGGTAAAAATGTTTTTGCCTTAGGAGAATCAGAAGTAAGATTCAACAATTTAACATTAAAGGACGGACTATCCCAATCTACTGTAAATAAGATAATTCAAGATAATAAGGGATATATGTGGTTTGGGACATCAGATGGATTAAATAAATACAATGGACATGAGTTTGTTGTTTTTAGGGAATTAGGAAATGATAAAAAGAGCATTAACTCAAGCTTTATATCATCTATAATAGAATATGACAATGATAATATTCTTGTTGGAACTAGTAAAGGTATAAGTAAAATAAATGTAATAACAAATGAAGTAAGTAGAATGTTTGAGGATGAAGAGGGAAAAAGCAAGCTATCCAATAATAATATATGGGATATATTAAAGCATAGTAATGGAACGATTTGGATAGCTACTAGAAAAGGGTTAAATATTTATAATCCAAAAACAGGTGATATGTACCAAATTTTTAAAGACACAAAACCTAAGGGGTTAAAAAGCAATGTAGTTACTTCTTTATGTGAGGATAAATATGAAAATGTATGGGTTGGAACAAGCGAAGGTTTAAGTGTAATTAATACAAAGACTAAGGATATTCAACCAATAAATGATATAATAGATAATGAGAATACGGCAATTTCTAATATTTATAGAGATAAAGAGGATGATATATGGGTAGTAACAAATAATCATATTATGTTAGTATCAAGCAATTATAAAGATATTACTTATTTTGATAAAGAATTAGAGTCTTTTAAAATATCTCCAGATAGTGTAAATGCCATTTATGAAGATACATATAATAATTTATGGATATCAACTCAAAATGGATTATTAGAATATAATAAAGAAAATAAAAAAATGCATCTTTTTGAAAGCAGGTATTATGATGATACGAGTTTAGTTAACGATAATGTATTAACTGCATATGAAGATAGAAGTGGATTGCTTTGGTTTGGTACTTATAATGGAATAAGTTTATTAAATCCTAAGCAGCCTTTTAAGCATTATAAAAGAGAGCCTGATAAGGAAAATACTATTAGTGATAATAGTATGAGTGGAATTTATAAAGATTCTGATGGAATGTTATGGCTTGGAACTAACTCGGCAGGATTGAATAAATTAAATACTATGACTGGTGAAGTTACAAATTTTTATAGTAATAGTAGTGATGAAAATACCTTAAGTAGCAATGTAGTTTGGCAAATATGTGAAGCTGATAAAGACAATTTGTGGGTTGCAACTCAAGGTGGAGTTAACAAGATAAATAAAAAAAGTGGAAATGTTGAAAGATTAAAGTATCCAGACAATATGAGAGAAAGAAATAAAATGGATGCTAGAAATGTTTTTGTGGATAAGGATGGATTATTGTGGATAGGAGCAAGAGGTGGATTACAATCCTATGATGATAAAACAGGAACTTTCACTGATTATTCCAATGTTTTTAAGGCTGTAGGTATAGTTGAGAATGCTGTAACAAGTATTTCACAAGATGAAGAGGGATTTTTATGGATTACTATAGGCATTGATGGTGGTGTAGTAAAATTTGATAAGGATAAGGGCGTACTAAAAAGTTATTTAAATAATAGTTTTGATAGCAATAGTCTTATAAATAATGGAGTACGTTGCTTAGAAAAAGATTCAAAGGGAAATGTTTGGATTGGAACTGAAGCAGGATTAAGTAAACTAAATCCTAAAACTGATAAATTTACTAACTATACTATTGTAAATGGATTAGCTAATAATTTTATATATGGAATACTTATAGACGAGGATGATAATCTTTGGATAAGTACAAATGATGGTCTATCTAGATTTGATCAAAAAACAAATAAGTTTATAAATTATACTGCTATGGATGGACTACAAAGTAATGAGTTTAACGGTAGATCCTATTTTAAAAGCAAAGATGGAGAAATGTTTTTTGGTGGGATAAATGGGATTACTGCATTTTATCCTAAGGACGTTTTAAAATTATCAGATAATAGAAATAAGAGCAAAGTAGTAATAGATGAAATTAAGATTAATAATAAAACTTATCCATACTATGGGGGAACTCTTAGTTTAAAATATAATGAAAATAATATATCTATTGATTTCTTTTTGCCAGATTATTTAAACACAACAAAAACTACTTATGAGTATAAGTTAGAAGGTGTTGATGAAGATTGGACCTTTGCTAATAAAAGAAATAATGCCAATTATGCAACCTTAGATTCAGGAACATATAAGGTTTTAATTAGAGCTAGGGATAATCATGGAGACTTAACTCCAGTGACTGCTTTAGACTTAAAGATTGCGCCACCACCATGGCGTACACCAACAGCTTATTTAATATATTTTTCAAGTGCAGTAATAGTTATTTTCTTAATGTGGAGTTATGTAACTGCCTTAGAGAAAACTGTGAAGAAAAGAGCAGAGCAACTAAAAAAAGAGGCTAAGGAAAAAGAAAAACTTTACATAGAAAAAGAGAAACTTTATAAAGAAGCAGCGGATCTTAAAGATGAGATGATAAAAAGGCAAAAATTTAAAAATGATTATTTTGTAAATCTTTCACATGAGCTTAGAACTCCATTAAATGTGATATTAGCTACAGTACAGTTAATAAAACTAAAGAATAAGGAAGATTGCTTAGGAAAATATCAAGTAGAAGATTACACTAATACTCTTAGAAATAATGCTCATCATTTGCTTAAGATAATAAATGATATAATAGATTCATCTAAAATAGAGTCAGGTGCATATAAATTGAATATAGAAAAGCAGGATATAGTTTCTTTAGTTGAGGATACGGCTTTAAGTTTAAAAGCTTATATTGAAGAAAATAATTTAGATATTATAATAGATCCTGAAATAGAAGAATTAGATGTGGAATGTGATAAAAATGAGATTGAAAGATGTGTTATCAACCTTTTATCTAATGCTATAAAATATACTCATGGACATGGTACAATTGAAGTTTTCATAAGAGAGTGTGAAAATGAAACTGTAGAAATTGCTATAAAGGATACTGGAGTTGGAATATCTAAGGAGCAACAAAAGATTATATTTGATAGATTTGTACAAGCTGATAGCATATCTAAAAAACAATATAGAAGTAGTGGTATAGGATTAACATTGGTAAAAAGTATAATAGAACTTCACCATGGTACAATAAGAGTAGAAAGTGAACTTAATAAAGGAAGTACTTTTATAATCACATTACCTATAAGACAAGAGAAAAGCAAATAACTAATTTAAAAAAAGAGAGTATATTAAGAGAACTTTAATAAAACTTACAAACAATATGAAGATTTAATCTTCCTAATAAGTTTGTAAGTTTTATTTATAAGCTATCTTGGTAAGCTCTCTTTTAAATTTTGTATTATTTTGGGGATGGAATTTTCAAGTGGGATTAATCATAAGCTTTAGATAAGGAATATTATTTAGGGAGAAAAGTATGCTTGATTTAAAAAGATGTGCAATAAAAATGGCTTCAAATATAAAGGTAGTAGATAGTAAAAGGGGAAAAGTTACATTAAAGAATGATTTAATATTAAGAGGATTAAGAAATAACTGTGAATATGAAGAGCTTATTAAAGAAGCAATAATGACAATGAAGGAAATAAATAAGGTTGAATTCTTTTATGAAAAATTAAATTTAGTAATTTCTTATGATTGTACAGTTACCTCTGAAAAGAAAGTGGTAATTTGGATAAAGTCAATAATAGAAATAATTCTTGATAATTATGAAGAATTAAAAAGTATTGTGGAAAAGAATAATAAAGAAGAATTGATAAATTTTATTTTACCTGAACTTAAAAAGGAAATTAATTTAAATAAATATAAGGTAAAGTAACTTTGAAAATATGGGAATATATAATGATTTAAATAAGTATTATAATGTGGTAAAATATTTAATACTAGAGAAAGTTTTAGTATGAGGAGGGTAGCCTATAAGAATGGTTTTCTTATAGGTTTTTTTTATTAAAGGAGGAGTTAATGAAATATAAATTAAGCAAATTATTTATTGTTAAATCTATTATTCTTAGATTTTTAATTTTTTCACTTTTATATTTGGTTTTAAGATTGGGATTTTATAAATTAAAAAGTTTTAGTAGCTTTAACCAATTAAATGGAGTTATGGATAATACTTTATGGATTTTACAATTATTAATTACAGTTATATTTATTATATCAGTATTAATATGTCCAATAATTAAGTACTTTACATGGTCTTATTTTATATTTAATGATTTTATTGAGATTAGATATGGAGTGTTATTTAAAAGATATATATGTATAAAAAGAAATAATATAAAATATATAAATGTATGCGAAAATCCAATAGATATGATTTTAAGAATAAAGAGCATAAATATTTATACTGCCGGAGGGAAAGTTAGTATTCCAGCAATTAATAAGGAGCAGGTAGAAATTTTCAATTATATAGTTCAGGAGAGAGTTTAGAGGTGAAAAATGAGTTTTTATAAAAAAAATCATTGGTGTAAAATTTTTATAACCTTTTTTAAGCTTATGAAAAATACTTGGCCAGTAATAATATTTTTAGCTTTGAAATTCAATGATTATATTAAGGAAATAACCTCTATTTCTGTAGTGTTAATTTTAACCTTCTCTATAGTGAAATGGTTTAATACAAGTATTTTAATTGAAGAAAATTTTTTAATATACAGAGAAGGGGCTCTACTTAAGGAAGAAATGGTGATTCCCTTAAGGAGCATATCCTTAATAGAGCTTGAAAGAAATATAATTTATAGAATTTTTAAGCTTAGAAAGATAAAGATTGATAGTGTATATCCTTCTTCAAAGAAAAATGCAGAAATAATAATGGTATTAAAAAAGAAAGATTTAGAATCCCTTTATGGAAACTTAAGTTATAGGATGAGGAACTTAATACATGATGAAAGAGAAATAAATCAAACCTTAGTTTATAACATATCAGCTATTCATTTGATTTTACTTTCAATGCTGAGAAACAATATATTATTAGGAATAGGGGTTTTATATTCAAGCATACATTTTATGAGCAAGATATACAAGGGATTGAATCAAGAATTAATCAGTTTTTTCAAGAATGTTATTGAGGAAAATGTAATATCTAGAAATACAATATTAGCAATATTTTTATCAGCACTTTTTTTATTTAGTATTTTATTATTAATAATATTGATATTTTCTGTCTTAGCAATATTGTCTAAGTATTACAAGTTCACAATATATAGAAATAATAACTATTTAAAAGTAGAGTATGGCTTAATAACAAGAAGAAGCTATTCAATTCCAATGGAAAGCATACATGCAGTAAAAATAGAGCAAAATATTATAAATCAAATATTTAAGTTTTATACTATAAAATGCTGTGTAGTTGGATATGGAAATAGTATTAAGGAAGATGAACTTATATTTCCCTTATGTAATGAAAAGGGATATAGAGATATATTAAAAAACCTTATTCCTGAGTTTATATTTGAAGGGAAAGTGTACAGGCCAGAAAAGAAAGATCTTAGAAGGTTTTTTACAATTCCAATACAAGTTTCACTATATTCTAGCATAGGATTTTTTTTATTAACTAATGAGATATGGCCTCTTTTAATAAGCGTGCCTGTAGTTATTATTGAGAGAACTTTGCTATATAAGAACACTAAAATAGGTTTTGGAAAGGACTTATATTATGTTAGCTATAAATCTCTTAATAGAAGACAAATTTTTATAAAAAGATCTAGTATGGAAGAAATAAGAGTAACATCAAATCCCCTTCAAATAAGAAAAAAGCTTGGTAATTTTAAGCTGAGATTTTATTCCCAAAAGAAACTTGATTGGATTAAATTAAAAAACTTAAAATTAGAGATTTATGATGAACTAAAGAAATGGGCCTAATAAAAATATAGGATTTTATTTGTTAAGTAAATATATTTAAGGTAGTATATTATTAGAGATATTACATATATGTAGTATCATGAAAGGATGATTTTATTGAAGAAATTAGTACTAGCAGAAAAACCTAGTGTAGGTAGAGAAATTGCCAAGGTTTTAAAATGCAATAATAATAAAGGTAGTTATATTGAAGGAAAGGATTATGTAATAACTTGGGCTTTAGGCCATTTAGTAGAATTACAATCTCCAGAAGATTATGATAACAAGCTTAAAACATGGTCTATGGAAACTCTTCCAATGCTTCCTAAGCATATGAAACTTAAGGTTATTAAAAAAGCCACTAAGCAATTTTATGAAGTTAAAAAGCAAATGGAAAGAAAAGATATAGATGAAATAATAATAGCTACAGATGCTGGAAGAGAAGGGGAACTCGTAGCACGTTGGATAATAGAAAAAGCCCATGTTAAAAAGCCTATAAAGAGACTTTGGATATCCTCTCAAACAGATAAAGCTATCTTAGATGGATTTAAAAATCTTAAACCAGGAGAAAATTACAATAACTTATATAAGGCTGCTCAGTGTAGAGCAGAGGCTGACTGGTTAGTTGGTTTAAATGTTACTAGAGCATTAACTTGTAAATATAATGCTCAGCTTTCAGCAGGAAGGGTTCAATCACCTACCTTAGCAATGATAGTTCAAAGAGAAGAGGATATTAAAAACTTTAAACCAAAAGAGTATAGTACTATTTTAATAGAAACAGATAAATGTAATTTTACATGGATAAATAAGGATAATAATTCAAGAATATTTAAAAATGATTTCAAAGAAAAAGTTGTTGCTAATTTAAATGAGAAGAAAAGTGGAAAAATAATTAATATAAATGAAAGTAATAAAAAGAAATTTTCTCCTCAATTATATGATTTAACTGAGCTTCAAAGAGATTGTAATAAAATTTTTGGATATTCAGCAAAACAGACCCTTAATATAATGCAAAGGTTATATGAAAATCATAAACTTCTTACATATCCAAGAACAGATTCAAGATATATTTCAAAGGACATAGTTTCTACTATTCCAGAGAGATTAAAAGCTGTAGCTACAGGAGAATTTAGAACTATAGCAAATGATTTATTAAAAAATCCTATAAAAGCAAACAAAAGTTTTGTAGATGATAATAAGGTTTCTGATCACCATGCTATAATTCCAACGGAGGAAAAAGGAAATCTAGCTAATTTAAGTTCTGATGAGAGAAGAGTTTATGAGCTTGTAGTTAAGAGATTTCTAAGTGTATTAATGCCTCCATTTGAATATATTCAAACAACTTTAACTGGTGAAGTTAATGGAGAAAAATTAATTGCAAAGGGAAAAGTAGTTAAATCTAAAGGATGGAAGAAGCTTTATGATAGAGAAGTTTATGATGAAGGAGAAGAGGATATAAAAGAACAAGAACTTCCTAAATTAAAAGAGGGAGATGAATTTAAAGTTCTTAAGGTTAATGTTAAAAAGGGTGAAACAAAACCACCAGCAAGATTTAATGAAGGAACTTTATTATCTGCTATGGAAAATCCTCAAAAATTTATATCAATAGATAAATCTTCAGCAAAGACTTTAGGAGAAACTGGAGGATTAGGTACTGTTGCAACTAGAGCTGATATTATAGAAAAATTATTTAATTCCTTTGTAATAGAGAAGAAAGGAAAGGAAATAATTCCAACATCTAAAGGAAAACAACTTATAGATTTAGTACCAAAGGATTTAAAATCACCACTTTTAACAGCTAATTGGGAAGAGATGTTAGAGAGAATAAGTAAAGGAAAAGGTGATTCTAAGAAATTTATAAAAGATATAAGAAACTATACCGTTGCTTTAGTTGAGGATGTTAAGCTTGGAGAAAGTAAATTCCATCATGATAACTTAACAGGAAAAAAATGTCCTCAGTGTGGTAAGTATATGCTTGAGGTAAAAGGCAAAAATGGAACAATGAATGTTTGTCAAGATAGAGAGTGTGGATATAGAGAGAATATATCAAGAATAACTAATGCTAGATGTCCTGAATGTAAGAAAAAGTTGGAGCTTAGGGGACATGGAGAAGGTAAAATATATGTTTGCCCGGGAGCAAATTGTAACTTTAGAGAAAAAGAATCTCAATTTAAAAAGAGATTTGAGAAAAATAACAAAACAAATAAAAGAGAAGTAAATAGAATAATGCAAAAGATGAAGAAGGAAGCAAATGAAGATGTAAATAATCCTTTTGCTGATCTTTTAAGTGGTCTTAAATTTGACTAATTAAATTTTAAGAACTATATCAAATTTACCTAATAAAATTTATAATCTGATGAAAATATATTTATTTAAGAGGCATAAATTTTATTTTAGGGTTTGATATGGTTCTTTATTTTTATAATACAAGAATAGGTTTAAAAATAATTTTAAAGTAAAATTTGTTACAATAAATTATTAGTTTATATTCAAAAAATTAATATAACAAAGCTTTGTTAAATGTATATATATAATGTATCAAAATAAATTAGAGTTTTTATAAGAGGGAGGGATATATTTTATTGGCTTTAAATTTTAATTTTAGGAGGATAAAAATGGGGATAAGAAAAAATTTAAAAAAAATAAGTAAATGCTTAGGAATTATGATAGCAGTAAATTTATTTTCAACTAGTGTTGTAGCAAGTCCTATTGATATTGATAAGAAAAATAAGAATACTAATTTAGAGGATATAGGAGAAAAATATAGTAACTACATTCTAAGTTATTCTGTAAAAGATAAGTTTATAAGTAATTCAAGAAAATATGTTGATATAAGTAAGGATATTGATAAAGTAAAAAACTTAAGTGAAATGACTGTCGTTGTAAAATTTAAAACCAATATAAATAGTGGTGCTAAAACTTTATTTAGTATATCAGATTCAAGAGATACTTCTAGTGAGTTAGTTTTAACATTAACTGATGGAAAATTAAATGCTCATATAAGGGAAAATGATAAATTCTTATGTAATATAAAATCAACAAATCAATATGGTGATAATTCTTGGCACATAGGAATTATGTCCTTAGGGGATTCTGGAGTAAAACTATATGTTGATGGTAATGAGGTAGCATCATCAGAGGAACCTGTTAATGTTAATATGATTACAGAGCTTAATTCTATGAATATAGGAAGAAATTTAGATAATAAAAGCGAAGGCGAATGGTATTTTGATGGAAATATAGATTATTTAGATATATATGATAAATACTTAAGCTTGGAAGAAGTAAAAGAACTAAGTAAACAAGAAGTGAAAATTGGATATGATATTCCTTTTGTAGATTTATCAAAGGATCATGATAGACAAGTCTTAGTTGATAAGGAAGAAAACGTTTATTTAGGGCATCCATCAACAGTTCTAATGGATGATAAAAAAACAATGTATGCTGTTTATCCAAAGGGACATGGTGTAGGACCGGTAGTTCTTAAGAAAAGCGAGGATGCAGGATTAACTTGGAGTGATAGATTAGAAACACCAGTAAGTTGGAATAATAGTGAGGAAACTCCTGTTATATATAAAATTAAGAAACCCGATGGTACAAGTAGAATTGAAATGATATCTGGAGTTCCAAGAAGCGAAAAGAAAGGTTTTAGAACTGCATATTCAGATGATGAAGGAAAAACATGGAGTGAATTCACACATCATTTTCCTACAGGAAAATATGCAGGTATAGTTGCTCATGCTAGTTTAACTCAACTTAAAGATGAAAATGGAGATATGGATAATAAGTGGATGGGAATTTTCCATGACTTTAGTTATAATAACTGGAAAACTTATTTAAGTTTTGACGAAAGTGGAAATGAGGTTTGGACAGAGCCAGTTAGACTTTTAGAAGAATATAACTCTATAGAGAAGGCTGCGCAGTTATGTGAAATTGAAGTATTACGTTCTCCAGATGGAAATCAATTAGCTTTAATAGCTAGATCACAAGCTAAGAAAAATAATTCTATGATTGCATTTTCTAATGATGAAGGTGAAACTTGGACAGAGCCTGTGGAACTTCAAGGAGCTTTAATGGGAGAAAGACATCAGGCAACTTATGATCCTATATCAGGAAGACTACTAATAACTTTTAGAGAAATAATAAGGGATCCAAAGGGAACAGGAGATAAAAATGACTGGGTAGCTGGTGACTGGGTTGCTTGGGTAGGAACCTATGATGATTTAGTTCATAATAGGGAAGGACAATATAGAATAAGACTTATGGAAGACTTTACTCCTACTGAAAAATCTGGAGATTGTGGATATGCAGGAAATGAAGTTTTAGATGATGGTACCTTTGTATTAACTTCTTATGGATATTGGGAAGAAGGATATGATAAGCCATATATAAAAAGTTTAAGATTAACTTTAAATGAAATTGATGAAATAGTTGAGAATAGAGTAGGGCCTAAAGCTATAGATATTAATACTATAACTAAAGAGGGAGTTTATGGCGTTGGTGATTCCATTGAGATTGAAGTTAATTTTGATAAAGAAGTTTATGTAAAAGGTAATCCTAAAATAGCTCTTAATGTGGGGAAAGAATCAGAAGGGTTAGCTGACTATACAAGTGGATCTGGAAGTAACAAACTTACTTTTAAATATATAGTTTCAGCAGGTGATAATAGTAAAGATTTAGATAATGCGTCTAATATAAGATTAAATGCAGGTAGTATTAAAGATAAAGATGGAACAGATTGTGATATTACTTTAAGTGAAGGATTACTAGCTAAAACTTCAAATATTATTTTAGATCCTAATAAACTTCAAAGTATATATGAATTTTCTAAGGGATTTTCAAGTGAACAGGGCCAAGGGAATTGGTATTATAAAGAATTCTCTAATGGAGAATATAGAGATATGACTTATAATGCTAATTTAGATGGAGGAGTATGGCAAGGAACTCATGAATGGAGTAGAATTTATAAACCTTCATCAATGCATCCAGGAACAGAACAAAATGCAGTTTTAGCTTTTAAAGCACCTAGAGATGGAGAGGTTTTAATAGGTGGAAATGTCAGAAAGCTTTTGTCAGGTGGAAATGGAGTAAATATTAGAGTTATGCAAAATAAGGACAAGATTTGGCCAAAATCTGAAGAGTGGAAAAAGTTAAATTTTAACGATACTAGCGGTTATAATTTAGATGTAATAACTACTGTAAAAGAAGGAGACTTTATTTATTTTGAGTTGAATGGAATAGAGGGCAATATAGGTCAAGATAATACTTACTGGAATCCAGTTATCACTTATGTTGATCCTAATATAGAAAGTACTTTAAATGGATCTGTTGCAAGTAAGGATAAACATTATTTTAAAGAAGATTATGAAAATATAATAACAGAATCGTCAAGCAAGGAGTTAAATCTTACTTCTTGGAAGGGAGAAAAATTAAATTCTCAGTTAGTTTTGTGGACTGAATTTAGAGAAATGAAAGGAGTAAAGTTAGAAGTTTCTGATTTTATAAAGGAAAATGGATATACTATAGATTCTTCTAATTCTAATATTAATTTTATTGAGTATGTGAGAGCTGATAATAAATTAATACCGGATATATTAGATATAAATGAAGAAGAGCTTATTGAGAGAAGAAGTATTCAACCTTTATGGTTCTCATTAGGTATTCCAGAAGAAGCAGAAAGTGGACTTTACACTGGTACAATAAAAGCTAAGGCGGAATCAGGAGAAGAGGTTGTTTTTGATGTTAATTTAGAAGTGTTAGAGATGTCATTACCTAAACCAGAAGATTGGACATTTCATTTAGATATGTGGCAAAATCCGTATTCCGTGGCTAGATATTTTGATGTGCCATTATGGTCAGAAGAGCATATAAATTATTTAAAACCTCATTTAACTAGATTGAAGGATGCAGGTCAAAAGGTTATAACTACTACAATCGTCAAGGATCCTTGGAATGGTCAAACTTATGATCCATATGGCTCTATGGTTAAATGGACAAAAAAATCAAATGGAACTTTTGAATTTAATTTTGATGATTTTGATAAGTACGTAGAACTTTGTATGGAAATAGGAATAGATGACCAAATAAATTGTTATAGCATGGTTCCTTGGGATAATAGAGTATATTACTATGATGAGACACAAGGAAAGGAAGTTTATGAAAAGTTAAATCCAGGAAGTGATACATGGAATGCTTATTGGGGGCAGTTTATAAAGGCTTTTGTTTCTCATCTTAAATCAAAAGGATGGGAGAACATGACATATATTGCTATGGATGAAAGACCAGCTAATGTCATGAATCCAGTTTTTGAACTTTTAAAGGATACTCCTCTTAAAATATCAGGAGCTATGAACTATGGTAGTGTTAATCAAATATCTGATAAGGTTTCAGATATGTCTGTGGCAGTAAGAGAAGTTCATAATGAAGAAGAGTTTGCTAACTTTGCTAGAGAAAGAAGAGAAAAAGGACAAAATACAACCTTATATTTAGCTACTGGTGATTATCCAAATTTCTTCACATACTCTAATCCAGCAGAAAGCGCTTGGGTTGGATGGTATTCAGCTAAAACTGATATTGATGGATTTTTAAGATGGTCTTTTGACAACTGGGTTGAAAATCCTTTAGAAACAACTGATCATACAAGATTTGAATCAGGAGATTGTTTTATTGTTTATCCTGAAAGAAGTTCAATAAGATTTGAAAGATTTAGAGAAGGAATTCAAGATAATGAAAAATTAAGAAGTATACTAAAAAATTATCCAGAGTGGAAAGTAGAAGTAGATAAGATTTTAGAGAATTTAGATAGAGGACATAAAATAGGTGATGATGTAGACTTTGGATATGAGGTAAATGAAGCTAAAAAGTCATTAGAAAGTATTACTAGAAAGATCATAGATGGAGAGAAGCCATCAAAACCTAATACAAAACTAATCTCTAATGTAAATGAAAGTGTAGAAATTGGAGAAGAGTTTGTATATGGATTAACTATTGACAAAGCTGTTGATATGAAAAATTTAAATATATTATTAACTTATGATAAGGATGTTTTAGATTTAATGGGAGAATTAGTTGGAACAAATGGATTTAAGATAGTATCCTCTGAGGAAAAAGAACCAGGAAAAATAAGTGTAAAGCTTGAATTTTCAGAGGAAAACAAAGGATTTAATGGAAGTGGAAAGATTCTAGAGGGAAAATTCATTCCTAAGAAAAAAATCCAGTCAACTAATATTATAGTAGAAAATGTAAATGTTTTAAGTGGAATACATGGAGAAGATATTCTAGATAATATTTCATCAACTTTAAAAGTTCTTCCAAAAAATTTAGCTTTAAATAAATCTTCAACTGCAAGCTCCAATGAACCAAGTAGAGAAGCTAATAAAGGAAATGATGGAGATGAGAGTTCTAGATGGTGTGCATCAAGTGGAAATTCTAATCAATGGTGGCAAGTAGATTTAGGAGATATTTATGATATTGAAGAGATTAGCGTTAAATGGGAAAAAGAAGCTGCCTATGGGTTTTCAATATTAGTATCAGAAGATGGCCAATCATGGAAAGAAGTTTATAACAATTCAGACAATTTAGTTGCCAAACAATTAAGTGAAATTAATTTAGAAGAAAATAATGTAAGATATGTTAAGCTTCAAATTAATACTTTACCATCAAATAATATATGGGCATCTTTCTTTGAATTAAAGGTATATGGAGAAAAAACTGCTTTTGAAAGTTTTAAAAAAGAATTAGATATATTAATTAATGAAGGAAAGAATAAAGTTGAAAATTCTGTTGAAGGATTTGAAATAGGTAATTATCATAAAGGAAGCAAGAAAGATTTGCTAGAAAGTTTAAAGAGTATCGAGGATATATATAATAACTCAAGTGATTTAGAAGAAATTCTTAATTCAATAGATTCTTTAAAAAATGCTTTAGAGTTATTTAATAAGAGAATAATAAATGAATATACCGGAGATATAAACGAAGATAAAAAGTTGGATTTAGGAGATTTAGCAATTGTATCTAAATATTTGGGAACAGTTGACAATAGTAATAAATTAAGTATAAAATCAGACATAAATTTAGATGAAGAAGTAAATAATTACGATATTGAGTTTATATCATATAAAATATTAAACTAATTATTTAAAAGTATTAATTAAATTAAAAAAAGTAACTCTATTCATTTAATAACTTATTTACATTAAATAAGTAAAAAAGGATAGAGTTACTTTTTTATAAAATAATATAAATTTTTCTTTTGAGTATACTATTTGTATAGAGAAATATGTTATTTAAAAACTTCATATTAATATTAAACAAAAAGTACATAAAATAAAACTATTCTGTAATAGAAAGTTTACCATTTCAAGAGTAAAAAAATGTATAATTAAATAGAATTAAGTTGTGTTTTGGAGGTATTATGAGTAAGGAGACTTTTAGCAAAAGAAAAAGTAAAACTTTAAAGAGAAAATATATACGAAGAAGAATTGGAGTAGTATTACTTGCTATAGTTGCTTTGGTCTTTTTAGGGACAAGAATTGCTTTAAATGGAAAAGTAGAAGTAGCTAAGGGTAATACAGGTAATGAAAGTGAAAATAAAGAATTAGTAATGGAAGAAGCTACAGTTGAGCTTCCACAATATAAATCAACAGATATTATCCCAGGTAGAAATGTTACTTTTGATGGTAAAAATTATGCTGTTAATGTAAAAGATGTGAGTAAAATGGTAGATGGATCTTATGAAGGAAATGAAAAATATGTTTTTCTTACCTTTGATGATGGACCAAGTCCACTTACAGAACAAGTTTTAGATATATTAAAAAGTGAAAATGTAAAGGGAACTTTTTTTATGTTAGGTTCTAGATTAGACTCTGGACAAGCGCCTAAGGATAGTTTAAAAAGAGCCATAGAAGAGGGAAATGCTATCGCTAATCATAGTTATAGTCATAATTTTAAAAAGCTTTATCCAGGTAATATAACAGATGTTAATTATTTTATGGATGAATTTAAAAGAACAAATGATATAATGAAGGATGTTCTTGGTGTTGAGTTTGATACAAATGTTTTAAGAATGCCAGGAGGGTATAATAGTAGAGTATATTATAAGGATAGAAATTTAGAAGAGTTAAATAATAATTTAGAAAGCAATAGAATAGTAAGTATAGATTGGAATGCTTTAAATGGTGATGCAGAAGGAAAGCCTTATACTTTAAATGAAATGATTGATTATGTAAAAAGAACATCAAAAGGGAAAAATCAAGTGGTTTTACTTATGCATGATACCTTTGGAAAAGAAAAGACAGTAAAAATATTACCTGAAATAATAAAATATTATAAAGAAGAAGGATATGAATTTAAAACTATAAGTGATGCCAATGTATAAAATGAAGAGAGCGTGTATTAAAAATTTATTTTAATACACGCTCTTTTTATTACTTAGTTTCTAAATATTCATCATATGTGCAAACTTTATCAAATTTAATTCCTTCTGGAGTTAATTCTATGATTCTGTTTGCTATAGTTTCAACAAATTGGTGGTCGTGACAAGCAAATAATAATACGCTCTTATAATCTGCTAAACCATTGTTTACTGCTGTTATTGATTCTAAGTCTAAGTGGTTAGTTGGTTGATCTAAAGTTAAAACGTTAGCTGAGCTAAGCATTAATTTAGAAAGCATACATCTAACTTTTTCTCCTCCTGATAATACAGAAGCTTGTTTAAGAGCTTCTTCACCTGAGAATAACATTCTTCCTAAGAATCCTCTTAAGTAAGATTCAGATTTTTCATCAGAGAATTGTCTAAGCCAATCAACTAAGTTTAATTCGCAACCATCAAAGAATTCAGTGTTATCTTTAGGGAAGTAAGCATTAGTTATAGTTACGCCCCACTTATAATCTCCTGAATCTGGTTCCATTTCTCCATTTATTATTTTAAATAAAGTAGTTATTGATCTTTCATTTCCAACAAAGGCAATCTTATCATCTTTGTTAACTCTGAAACTTACATTGTCTAGAAGTTTAACTCCATCAACAGTTTTTGATATTCCATTAACCTCTAGAATGTCGTTTCCAACTTCTCTTTCAGGCTTAAATCCAACGAAAGGATATTTTCTGCTTGAAGGTTGAATATCATCTAAAGTAATCTTATCTAATAACTTCTTACGAGAAGTAGCTTGCTTAGATTTAGAAGCATTAGCACTGAATCTAGCAATGAAGTTTTGAAGTTCTTTAATTTTTTCTTCTTTTTTCTTGTTTTGGTCTTTAGCCATTTGAAGAGCAAGTTGACTTGATTCATACCAGAAATCATAGTTACCAACGTATAATTTGATTTTTCCAAAGTCAACATCACATATTTGTGTACAAACCATGTTTAAGAAATGTCTATCATGGGATACAACTATAACTGTACCTTCAAAGTTTCCTAAGAAGTTTTCAAGCCAAGTGATAGCTTTTATGTCTAAGTGGTTTGTAGGCTCGTCAAGGATAAGTACATCTGGCTTACCAAATAAAGCTTGAGCTAAAAGAACCTTAACTTTTTCATCACCTTTAAGGTCTCTAACATGGCTGTAGTGAAGCTCAGTACCTATTCCTAAGCCTTGAAGTAATGAAGAAGCCTCTGATTCTGCTTCCCATCCATCTAAATCTGCAAATTCTGCTTCAAGTTCAGCAGCTTTTATTCCATCTTCATCAGAAAAATCAGGCTTTGCATATAAAGCATCTTTTTCTTCCATTATTTCAAATAATCTTGGATTTCCCATTATAACTGTCTTTAAAACTTCACAATCATCATATTGATAATGATCCTGTTTTAAAACAGAAACTCTAGTTTTAGCAGGAATTGAAACTTCTCCTGTATTAGGTTCTATTTCACCAGCTAATATTTTTAAAAATGTAGATTTACCAGCACCATTTGCGCCAATAACCCCATAGCAATTTCCAGGAGTAAACTTTAAGTTAACATCTTCAAAAAGTTTTCTTCCACCAAATCTTAAGCTTACATTATTTACTGTAATCATTAAGTTCTGTCCTTTCTTCTTTAAATTTTAATAATTTGTTAATGCAAAAAACTATTTTTATGCACATGAATACTTATTATAACATAAAATGCGACAAAAAAATATTGAATTATTATGAACGGTATGCTATATTTTATATAAACTTTTAATTTAGACCTGAGAGTCTAGAAAAGGGAGGATAATAATATGACAGAATCTGTACAAAATAAAGAGGTAGAACTACTAGAAGTCATAGGAGTAGAGGACAAGGTACCTCTAAAAAAAGCAATTCCTTTAAGTGTCCAACATTTATTTGCAATGTTTGGATCATCAGTCTTAGTACCAATTCTTTTAAATATTGATCCAGCGACGGTCTTATTCTTTAATGGAATAGGAACCTTATTATATGCTTTCATAACAAAAAGAAAAATTCCAGCATATTTAGGATCAAGTTTTGCATTTATATCACCAGTATTACTTTTAATGGGAGAGGGGTATTCCTTCACTGAAGTACAAAGTGGCTTTGTAGTATCAGGATTATTGTTTGCTACCATAGCAATCATTGTGGGCTTTGTAGGAACAGGATGGATTAGAAAATTATTTCCTCCAGCTTCTATGGGAGCTATAGTAACAATAATAGGATTAGAGTTAGCCCCAACAGCAGCAGACATGGCTGGTTTCCCAGTAGGCTTATCAAATTCTAAGGTTTTAAATCCAACATGGGTATTAGTTTCAATGATTACAATAATAACTGTAATTTTAGCTTCAGTATTATTAAGAGGATTTTTAAAGGTAATACCTATATTAATAGGTATAGTTACTGGATATTTAGCTAGTTGTTTTTTAGGACTAGTAGATTTTACACAAGTAAAAGAGGCAAGTCTTTTTGTATTGCCACAAATACATATAGCTAAACCAAGTTTAAATGCAATTTTAACAATTTTACCTGCAACCTTTGTAGTAGTTGCAGAGCATGTTGGCCATTTAGTAGTAACAAGTAGCATAGTTGGAAAAGATTTATCTAAAGATCCTGGACTTAATAGATCACTTTTAGGAGATGGTTTATCAACTATGATATCTGGATTTTTTGGATCAGTTCCTACTACAACTTATGGTGAAAATATTGGAGTAATGGCATTAACAAAGGTTTATAGTTCCTACGTAATTTGTGGAGCTGGGGTTTTATCTGTAATCTTAGGATTTTCAGGAAGCTTATCAGCTTTAATAAGAAGCATACCAACGCCAGTAATAGGGGGAGTTAGTTTGCTTTTATTTGGTACTATAGCTACCTCAGGATTAAGAACTTTCATAGAAGAGAAAGTTGATTATTCAAAATCAAAAAACTTAATATTAACATCAGTTACAATGATAGTTGGTTTAAGTAATATAGCAGTAAGATTTGGTGCAATAGAGATTAAAGGAATGGGACTTGCTACTATAGTTGCTATGATTTTAAGCATAGCATTTATGATATTCGATAAATTAGGGTTAATGAATGAAAAATAAATATTAATTAAAAAGCTAGATTCTATTAAGAGATTTAAATAAAAGAGAAAGTATTAAATTTTTATGAAAGTTTATTTGGATTTTAATAGAATTTAGCTTGTTTTTTTCTAAAAAAGCCTTTAAAATCACTTTGTCAAATTGTCTGAATTTTTAATTAATAGCATAAAACTATGCATTATTTGAAGGAAGAAGAAGTATAGTAGAGCATTTGTGGACATAAATAAGGTTTTTACAGCCTATATCTAAGAATTTATAGAAATAGTAAGAATATGAGTAAAATAGCTTGTTTGATTAATAATTACAAATAGGTTACAATAAGTAATGTATTTTACTTAAAAAGTGTAAAATCCCTTCTGACATACAGAAAAGCGTATAACTTTCGCATGGAAGCGTAAAACTTTTACTTGCCAGAAGGAGGAGATAATATGGTAAATATTAAAAAGTTGTTTTCAAAGGAAAATAGAAATAAAACTTTATCATTAGGACTGACGGGATTAGTCCTAGTTGGAGGAATAGTAGTATTTTCAATGAGAAAAACTCTTAACGTAGTAGTTAATGGAGAGAGAACGGAGATTGTTACCTATAAAGGTACAGTACAAGGGGCTTTACACGATAATGGAATAACATTAGCACCTAAAGACAAAGTAACACCTTCATTAGAAAGTAAAATATCAAAAAATGAAACAATCACTATAAACAAGGCTGTTAATGTAAAAATAAAAACAGAAGATGGCGAAAAAGAGATTGTTAGTGCGGAAGATAATGTAGAGGATATGTTAAAATCAGAAGGAATATCTTTTGATGATGATGATAAGATACTACCAAGCAAAAAAGACAGTTTAAAAGACGGAATGAACGTTGAAGTGGTAAAGGTTGATGTAAAAAAAGTTACAGAAGTTCATCCTATAGAGTTTACAACAGAGGTTAAAAAGGATGAAAATAAACCACAAACATATACAGAAGTATTAAATGATGGACAAGATGGAGAGAAAAAAGTAACTCGTGAACTTGTTTATGAAAATGGAAAAGAAGTAAGTAATAACGTTATACAGGAATTAGTTGTAAAAGAGCCTGTTAATAAAGAAGTTGTTAAAGGTACAAAGGAAACTCAAACTTTAAGTAGAGGTGGAGAAAGCATAAACTTTAAGAAAAAACTAAGTGTTAAATCCACGGCTTATAATCATCCATTAGGTTCTGCAGAGGCATATACTGCATCAGGAATGCATGTTCTTAGAGATCCAAATGGATATAGTACAATAGCAGTTGACCCGAGTGTAATTCCTTTAGGGACAAAATTATATGTTGAAGGATATGGATATGCTATTGCAGCTGATACAGGTGGTGCTATAAAAGGAAATAGAGTAGATCTTTTCTTTAACACAGAGGCAGAAGCATCTAACTGGGGCGTTAGAAACTTAGACGTTTATATATTAAATTAACTACGATAAAAGGACAGGCTTTAGGCCTGTTTTTTTATTTTTAATTTTCTATTGAAGTAAATTTGTATAAACATAAAAAATTGAATTAATATGAACTTAAAATATTAAAATGAATATTTATCTAAATATTACTTATGATAAAATAAAATTACAAGATTTAAAATAATAGTATTTTAGTGTTTAAAAATAAATTATGAATAATTTAAGATTAGGAGTGAAGAAAATGGATACTTGTAATGTTAGTTTACAAATACTTCCATCAGTAGGGGATGCAAGACTTTATGAAGTTGTTGATAAGGTTATTGAATATATAGAGTCAACAGGAGTAAAGTTTGAGGTTGGTCCTATGGAAACTACCATGGAAGGGAGAATTGATGACTTGCTAGAAATTGTGAAAAAATCTCAAGAAATATGTATTGAAGAAGGTGCTGGAAGAGTTATATCAATAGTGAAAATTGATTATAAAAAAGGTGGAGTAACCATGGATGAAAAGGTTGGGAAATATAGATAATTTAAAGTTAAAAATAAATTTAGGAATAATGTAACTTAATTTACTACTTGAAAATATTTATATAGTGAGAGAAAAATATTTTCAGGAGGTATTTTGTATGAAAATAGCAGTAAGAGGGGGACATAATTTTCAGGCAACAGGTTCTAGTGCTTTAATAGATGAGACTATTGAAAATAGAAAGGTTTATATGGCTTTAATAAAATATTTAAATATAGCAGGTCATAATGTTATAGATGTAACACCAGGAGATTCTGATGTTAATACTGATTTATATCTAGGAGTTCAAAAAGCTGAAGATAATAATGTTGAATTATTTATATCAATACATTTTGATAAGGCTTATGATAGATATGAAGGGGCTTTAGGTACTGGAACTTGGATTTATGGTACAGGTGGAAAAGCAGAGATATATGCTAAGAAAATAGTAGATAATGTTTCAAAGGGAACTGGACTTAAAAATAGAGGTGTTAAGGTGAATTCTAAATTATATGAGTTAAGAAAAACATCAATGCCAGCGGTTTTAGTAGAAGTTTGTTTTTGTGAAGCAACTGAGGATGTTAGAATATATAAGGAAAAAGGTCCAGATCTTATAGGAAAATTAATTGCTGAAGCTATAAATGGAAATGAAATAGAAGAAGATATAAAACCTGAAAGTCCAGAGGATTCTTTAAAAGAGAAATTTTTAAAATCAACTAATGCAAAGGCTATAGTTGATTTAGATCCTAGAGACAATCCAAGTAGCTCCTATAGAGATTTAGGAGAGATATATAAAGGTGAAAGAATACGAGTTTTACCAGAGATATGCGACAAGAAGGATTATTTGCCTATAATCTATTGGAAGGACGCATCTAATATAGAATCTCAAAAGGTATGGGTTAATGCAAATCAGAATTATTTAAAAATAGATAATAATGCTACTGTTATAAATGTAGTTACAGAATTAGATGCTAGATATACAAAATCTCAAACATCCAGTAAGATGGGATATGTGAAAAATGGTGAAAGGCTTTATGTTCATAAAATAGAAAGTGGATATGCACTAGGAACTTACTTTGCAAGTAATGGATATAAGACTGCTTGGTTTACAGCAAAATATATAAGTTTAGATTGATTTTTATAAGACCTGGTTTTCTAGGTCTTGTTTAATTACCTTTTAAGATTTCAAATTTGTTTTATAAACTTAAGCAATATAGAATAAAATATGATAAAATTACATAAGAAATATAAGTTGAAAAGGAGATTATTAGACATGTTTAGTATTGCCTTATGTGAAGATAATTCCTTGCAAAGAGAAGAATTAAAAAATAATTTAAGTAAAGTTTTAGATGAAATAGGAGTAGAGTATAGACTTTTAACCTTTGAGACAGGAGAGGATCTATTAAGGGAGTATCCAGAAAGTTTGGACATACTTTTTTTAGATATTCAAATGGGTGAGTTAACAGGAATGGAGACTGCTAGAAAGGTTAGAGAGTATGATGATAAAGTTGAAATTATATTTATAACTGCTCTATGGGATTATATTCAAAAAGGTTATGAAGTTCGTGCTTTTAGATATTTAATAAAGCCAGTTAAATTTAAGGAGCTACAAGAGCAGGTTAAGGCTTGTGTAGAAAATATTTTACATAAAAGATATACATACATAACAATAAAAGATAAAAATAATGTTTTGAAGATTAGAACAGAAGATATACTTTTTCTTGAGACTTTTGAGAGAAAGGTAATAATACATACTAATTCTCAAGATTATATAGTAAAGATGAGTATGAATAAACTAGAAAAGGAGCTTAATAATAAGGGCTTTTTTAGATGTCATACTAGTTATATTGTAAATTTAATAAAGATAGAAGAGATTAAAAAGGATTATCTTTTAATAAATAAATTTACTTTACCTGTAAGTAAGCATAGAATGAAAAATTTAAAATTAAGGTTAACTAGCCTTTTAGGGGATTTAATATGTTAATGAATCAAATGTTTTGGGATTTCATGGAGAATGCTTCCATGATTATAGAATGGGTAAGTTTTTATTTAATTATAAGTCAATTTAGCCATAAGAAAAGAAAAAATAAACAAGAAATTTATTCTTTCATTGTAATAATAATTTTTTCTATCTTGTTAAAAGTTCTAAATGTATATCCAAATGAAAGAATAGTAATATGTTTTTTTATAGGTTTAGTATATTATAAATTTAATTTTAGAGTAAACAATATAAAATGTATTATGATCTCATTAATATTTTGGTTATTTATGCTTACAGTAGAAGCTCTATCTATTTCTTTTATAGTAAAAATAAATAATTTAGTTAATGTATCGGAACTTTTAGGTAAAAATATCTATAGGATGGAAACTATGATACTATCAAAGGTTATTTTAATATCTTTAATAATGGTTGTCAGATGTTTAAAGTTTCGTGTAGATATTGGAAAGGGAGATTTTATTTATATTCTTACTCCTATAGCTACTAATATAATTATTATTTTGATTATATTTGGATATGCCTTTAAGGGTAGACGAGAGGGCTTTGGAGATAATGTATCCATATTCTTTGTTTCAATATTATTGTTATTATCTAATATGTCCTTAATGTTTATTGTTAGTAAAATAATAAAAAATAACAAATTAAAATTAGAAAATGAATTTATAAAGGACAAGTTAGAAATGGAATATAAATATTATTCTAATTTAAAAGATAATCAAGAAAAAGTAAAGAGACTTTATCATGATATTAAAAATCACATAGCCTGTATTGAAGGAAATAATAAAGAAACAGGTATAAGAAAAAAATATATAGATAGTCTTAATTCAGAAATAGACAAGCTAAATTTAGGGTTTAATACAGGAAATGAAGTATTAGATGTAATATTAAATAATAAGAGAGAAAAATGTGTAGAAAACAATATTTCTTTAAAGGTTTTTATAGATTTTTCAAAGGTTAATTTTATTGAGTACTTTGATATATGTACAATTTTCTCTAATTGCATTGATAATGCAATTGAAGCTTGTAAAAAGATTAAAGATAATAATAGATACATAAGTTTAAAAGGTAATTGTGTAAATAATTTTTATGTTATTAAAATCGAGAATTCTAAAACAAATAAAATAAAAAAGTTAAATGGAGATTTTTTAACTGATAAAAAAGATAAGTTTTTACATGGTATTGGTCTTAAAAATATAAGACTAGCTTTAGAAAAATATAATGGAGAAATAATTATAGAACCTTTAGATGATAAATTCATATTAAAAATGCTCATTCCTATAAATCAAGAAAAAGAAGCCTAGATAAAAAATCTATGCTTCTTTTTGTTATTTATATATTTGTTGACTATATTTATAATTATATTATATTTATATTAATTTTAGAAGGGGTATATTTCCTATAAAAATATTTTAAATTACAAAAAAATTAAAAATGTGTTAATATTATAAAAAAGGATTCTTGGAGGGAAAATGTTTAAAAAAATATTAGCAATAATAAGTACAGTTACAGTTTTAAGCTTTGCAGGATGTGGAGCTCAGAAAAATAATAATATTAGTAAGAGTTCTGCAGAGAGTGAATATAGTGGAATGAGTGTTACATATTTAAATGTTGGACAAGGTGATAGTGAGTTAATTCAGGTAAATGGAATTAATATGTTAATTGATGCAGGAACTAATGCAGGAGCTAATGACTTAGTTAAAGATTTAAAAAATAGAGGCATAAAAACTATAGATATAGCCATAGCAACTCATCCTCATGAAGATCATATAGGGGGAATGGATGAAGTTTTAGAAAACTTTGATGTTAAATCTTTTTATGCGCCTAAGGTAGCACATACAACAAAAACTTATGAAAATATGTTAAAGGCAGTAAAAAATGAGGGATTAAAAATAAAGCAGATAAAAGAAGGAACAAAGATTGATTTAGGAAAGGATACAGAGGTTCAGGTTTATTCACCAGTTAAATCTCAGTATGAAGAACTAAATAACTATTCACCAGTAATGAAAATATCCTATGGACAAAATTCCTTTATGTTTACTGGAGATGCAGAAAGCTTAGTAGAAAAAGAAATTTTAAGTGAAAATAAGGACTTAAAGGCTGATGTGCTTAAGTTAGGACACCATGGATCGCACTCATCAACTAGTGAGGAGTTTTTAAAAGCTGTTGATCCAAGCATAGCCATAGTTTCTTGCGCTAAAGATAATAAATATGGTCATCCTCATAAAGAGACTATGAGCAATCTTAAAAAAGCTGGCATAACAGTTTATGAAACTTTCAGAGATGGTGACATAACAATAAGTTCTAATGGTAAAAAGTTAGATGTAAAATTACATAGTGAAAATAAATAATAAAAGCTAAATTATAAAATCTTACATTGATTTTTAAGAATATATATTATATAATGACTAGGAAAAATAATATATAGACAGTTCGAAAGCCTCCTGTCTTTAAATAAAACTACGGTGTTTTAAGTATCATTATATAATTTTTTATATAAGATTTATTTTGTGTGCTTTTAACCGTAGAATTTTCTACGGTTTTTTATTTGCAATTATTTTTAACTTTAAATATATTTTTTTAAATTTAAAATAATATATTTAGGGTTTTATTTACCTTCCTTAAAACATCTTAGTTAGGAGTCTTTTAGAATTTGCATGTTTTAAGGAGGAAATATGACAGATAAGAATATAAAAAGAATAGTTATATCAGCACTTATTGCGGCTTTATATGCAACCTTAACAATAGCTTTAGCGCCTATAAGTTATTTGGGGGCACAATTTAGAATATCAGAAATTATGGTTCTTTTAGCCTTTTATAAAAAAGATTATATAGTAGGATTGACCCTAGGATGTTTCATAGCAAATATATTAGGACCAAATGGTACTATTGATATTGTTTTAGGAACCTTTGCAACCTTTATAAGTGTTTGGGGGATTTATTTAACTGGTAAATATATAAAAGGAAAGAAAGCAATATGGATTGCTTCAATTTGGCCAACAATCTTTAATGGCATTATAATAGGTTGGATGCTTAATTATGTTTATGGACTACCTTTAGTTTTATCAATGGGACAAGTTGCCTTAGGTGAGTTTGTTGTAATAACAGTAATAGGAGTTCCTGTATTTAATTTTATAAATAAAAAATATTTTGGTAAGTTAAATATTATAACAAGATAATTTTATTAATATAGAAATAAATTATTTTATAAAAACTAATAATAAACCTTACAAATTATCTCAAGGAATAACTAGATAAGTTTTAGGATTAAAATTCTTAATAAAACCTAGTAATTCTTAAAGGACTTTGTAAGGTTTATTTAAATTTAGTTTGTGTTTATAAGCTTATTTATAAATTTTAATTTATAAATGATTAAGTAGAATATATTTATTAATTTTTTAAAGAGTGAACAGGAGCTGGAATTCTTCCACCTCTAGATATAAAGTCATCACAATTACCAGGTGAAACTCTCATAATAGGAGCAGAGCCTAAAAGTCCACCAAACTCTACCATATCTCCAATATCTTTATTAGGTACAGGAATTATTCTAACAGCTGTGGTTTTATTATTTATCATGCCTATAGCTGCTTCATCAGCAATTATTCCTGATATTGTAGATGCTGAAGTTTTACCAGGAATAGCTATCATATCTAACCCAACTGAACAAACACAGGTCATAGCTTCTAACTTTTCAATAGTTAAAAATCCATTTTTACTTTGTTCTATCATGCATTCATCCTCTGAAACAGGAATAAATGCACCGCTTAATCCACCAACATAGGAAGATGCCATAAGTCCCCCTTTTTTTACTGCGTCATTTAATAGAGCTAGGGCGGCAGTTGTTCCATGAGTTCCACAATTTGAAAGGCCCATTTCCTCTAAGACTCTTCCAACTGAATCACCAACGGCAGGAGTAGGAGCAAGAGAAAGGTCAACAATACCAAAAGGAATATCCATAAGTTTAGAAGCTTCCTTAGCTACTAGTTGTCCCATTCTAGTAACCTTAAAAGAAGTTTTCTTTATGGTCTCAGCAACTTCTTCAAAGCTTTTTCCACGAACTTCTTCTAAAGCTTTCTTTACAACGCCAGGTCCACTAACACCTACGTTTATAACTTTTTCAGCTTCACCAACGCCATGGAAAGCTCCAGCCATAAAAGGATTATCTTCTACGGCATTACAAAAGACAACAAGCTTTGCACATCCAAATCCATCTGGAGTGATTAAAGAAGTTTCTTTTATAGTTTCTCCCATAAGTTTTACAGCATCCATATTTATACCATATCTAGTAGAGCCAATATTAACAGAGGAACATACTATATCAGTATTAGCTAGGGATTCAGGTAAGGATTTTATAAGTTTTAAATCGCTCTCTGTAAAGCCTTTATGTACTAGGGCAGAAAATCCACCAATAAAATCTACACCAACTTCCTTTGCAGCCTTATCCATTGCCTTAGCAATATCTAAGTATGAATTACAGTTAGCAGAAGCAGCTACTATGGAGACAGGAGTAACTGAAATTCTTTTATTTATTATAGGGATTCCAAAACGTTTTTCTATGTCTTCACCAGTTTTAACTAGATTTTCAGCAGTCTTTGTTATTTTGTCATATATTTTTTCACTTAAAACTTTAACATCTTCACAAGCACAATCCATTAAAGATAATCCTAAAGTTATAGTTCTTACATCTAAGTTTTGTTCTTTAATCATACTTATAGTTTCTAAAATCTCATTATTCTTTAACATACCATCAAACTCCTAATTAAATTCTATGCATTGAATTAAATATATCTTCATGTTGAACGGATATATCTAGTGAATTTTTTAAAGAAAACTCTTTGAAAATTTCTTTTAGAGAAGAAATATCCTTAGTTGAATTTGATATATCTGTTAGCATTATCATGGTAAAATAACCATCCATAATTGTTTGGCTTATGTTTAGTATATTTACATTATTTTCATTCAATATACCAGATACACCATGGATTATTCCAACCTTATCTTTTCCAACAACGGTAATAACAGCATTCATATAAAAACCTCCCAATATATAAAATTTATTTATAAACAATTATACATCAAATAATACTTAATTTGTTTAATTTTGGATGAGTTTTTAAATAAATTTAGTTAAATAGGAAGGGGATTTAATTAAGTACCATTTTATAAAGACAAAAAGAAATAAAATTGTTATAATAACAAAAGAGTTTTATATAGTGAGGTGATTAAAATGAGTGGTGTAGCAGGAGAAGGATGCGAGATTTTAGTACCATTTAATGAGAGAAGACCTTTAGCTGAGATAGAGAGAAGTTTAGTTAAAACATATAGAAAACAAGTTTGGTCAAAATTTATAAAAGCTATAAAGGATTATAAATTAGTAGAAGAAGGAGATAAGATAGCTATTGCTATTTCTGGAGGAAAAGATTCTTTAATAATGGCAAAGCTTTTTCAAGAGTTAAAAAAACATGGTCAAATAAACTTTGAACTTGTATTTTTAGCTATGGATCCAGGATATCATCCTCAAATTAGAGAGTTACTTGAGGATAATTGTAAATACTTAGATATACCAGTACATATTTATGATTCAGGAATATTCCAAGTTGTAGACAAAATAGCTAAGGATTATCCATGTTATATGTGTGCAAGAATGAGAAGAGGATCATTATATGGTAAGGCAAAGGAACTTGGATGTAATAAGTTAGCCTTAGGACATCACTTTAATGATGTTATAGAAACAACAATGCTTAATGTTTTATATGCAGGTAACTTTAAAACCATGTTACCAAAATTAAAAGCTGCTAATTTTGATGGAATAGAGCTTATAAGACCTCTATATTATATAGAAGAAAAATATATAAAAAGATGGATTCAAAGAGCTGGAATATGGCCATTAAACTGTGCATGTATGGTAGCTGCTAAAAAAATAGGTAATAAGCGTTTTGAAATTAAGGATATGATTGAAGAGTTTAAAGAAAAGTTTGATGGAGTAGATAAATCAATATTTAGAGCGGCACAAAATGTAAGTGTAGATTCTATTTTAGGATGGGATATTGATGGAGAACATTATTCTTATTTAGACTTTTATGATGAAGAGTCCTTATTAAATTCAACAGCTGAGCTAAAGCAAAAAGGATTAGTAAATGAAGCTGTTGCTTATGAAAGACAAAACATAGCTAGAAATCTTATAGGACTATTAGATGATGAAGTAATAGCTGAGAAAACAGGCTTATCTTTAAAAGAAATAAAAAGTATGCAAATAGATAATTAAAAATTTGGATGTATTAAGACAAAAAGATAAAACTTATAAGTGAGTTTTTATAATTATTGAATTTATAATTGTAAAATTATAATAGATTATATTATAAAGCTAATTTAGATAATATATTTATAATATTTATAAGTTTTATAGTAGATTTTGTCTTTATACACCCTTTTTATTTTGTATTTACTAAATAGGAATAATGAGGATTAAAAGTGGTTATATGTTATAATATTATATATTAACTTGGTAATATTAAGTAAGGAAAGAATGGTGGTATTTATGACCATGCAAGATATTTTGTATTATATACATACATATGGATTAATTGTATTATTTTTAATAGTTGTAGGTGAATATTGCGTACCTGCAATGCCTACAGGTATAGTAATGCCAGCGGCTGGCATAATTGCAGGACAAGCTCATAAGGGAATAATAAAAGTAATGCTAATATCCTTAATTGCAGGTCTAGTAGGAAGTATAATATTATATTTGTTAGGTTATTTTGTAGGATCAACACTTTTAGAAAAGCTTAAAATTAAACATCCTAAAATAGAAGATAAGCTTGAAAAAACAGAAAAAATACTAGAAAAGCATAGTTTTTTAGGGATATTCATATGTAGATTAATACCTATTATTAGAACCTATGTATCCTTAATATGTGGCACTGTAAAGGTTAATTTTTTAAAGTTTATTATTTTTTCTATACCAGGTATATTTTGCTGGAACTTTACAGGCATTGTAGTTGGATATTTCTTTGGAGGAAAGATAAGATTTTAGTTTGTGATTTTGATTTTGTGTATTGAATTTTATTTAGATTTTAGGGGAAAATATTAAATTAAGGGATTATATGAAAGGAGAAAGAGAAAGTTTTATGGACATAGATGCTGTGCTAAATTATTTTGCAACTTATGGTTTAACCTTGTTATTTGTAATAGTATTTTTAGAATATTTAAATCTACCAGGACTACCAGCTGGAATAATAATGCCTGCTGCGGGGATTTTAGCTTCTAGAAATAATCAAAGTATAGTTCTTGTGGTTTTCATATCAGTTGTGGCTGGAGTTTTAGGAAGTATAGTACTATATTTAATAGGATATTATGGAGGGGCAATACTCTTAGATAAATTAGGATTGAAGTTTCCTAAGATTCAGCCAACCATAAGAAAAAGTAGTACCATTTTAAATGAAAAAGGACTTTTTGGAGTTTTTCTTTGTAGACTATTGCCTGTTTTAAGAACCATAGTTTCTATTATAGCAGGTTCAGTAAGAATGAATTTCTTTAAGTTTTTAATCTATTCTACTCCAGGAATATTCTTGTGGAATTTAGGATTTATATTTACAGGATATTTCTTTGGAGATGTATTTTTAAAATAAAAATTAGTATGTAAATAAAAATGGCTGTATTAAAATAATAAGTCAAACTAAAATTTATTAATTAATCTTAGAAAATTAAATAATATATTTTAGTTTTGATTATTTTAATACAGCCAATTTAAATTTTATATGAAAAATAATAAGTCTAAAAGGAAAATCCTTTTAAAATAAGAAGAAAATTATTAGTTATTTTCTCATATCTTACATAAGAAAGAAGTTAGCTAAGGTTGAATTAGGATTTTCTTTTAAAATTTCTTTCGCAAGATTAGAACAAATCTCATAAGTTAATAGAGGCTTCTCTAAGGTTCCAAATAATAAAAGCCATTCCATATATTTTGTGGAGTTTTCTAACTGAAAGGCTTTCTTTCCATGATAAAAAGCTAATTCTTCATAATATAAGGGTGTCATTACTATAAATAAATAGTAGGATATAAGATAATTGCAGTAAGCAAGTTCCTTTCTTTTTGTCTTTTCTATAGAAGTAAGTTTATTATAAAGATAAAAATAAAAATTATTTTGAGTGTGAAAATCCTTTGTTTTAAGTAAGATTAAGTGTTCTTCTGTTATGTCAAAAATACTACATTTATTTAAATCTAAATTCAATAAGTCATTTAATGTTTCCATAATATATCTCCTTATAGTGTAATATATAAGTATAACATACTACATAAGATTTCTTATGTAAACAATTTAGGGTTTAAGCTTTTTGAAATACTTTGTTGTAATATATAAATATAGAGTTTTTAGGTAAGTTTAAGTAAGTTTTTTTAATAAATATGGCAAGGAGGGAATGTAAAAGAATATAATAGATGAGAATTTTAAAATAATATAAATAGTTAATTTAAGGAAGTGGTAATATGGTTTTAATATATTTTTTAGTGGCTCTATTATCAACAATTTGTGGGTCAATGGCTGGACTAGGTGGAGGAGTAATAATAAAGCCAGTTTTAGATTTCTTAGGAGACTACAATATAGAAACTATTGGAGTTTTATCAGCATGTACTATTTTTTCTATGGCCTTAGTTTCGGTAATCAAACAATTATCTTATAAAAGCAAGATTGATATAAAAAATACTGGGTTATTAGGTATTGGTTCTGTGCTTGGAGGATTATTAGGACAAAAGTTATTAACTTTTATATTAAAAATTGTTCAAGGAAGAATTGTATCTTTAGTACAGAGTGGAATTTTAGCATTGTTATTAATATTTGTTTATATATACATGAATAATAAAGAAAAGTTTAAGAGTTACAAAATTGATAACTTTATTTTAAGCACTATAATTGGGATATTTTTAGGATTAATAGCAGCCTTTCTAGGTATTGGGGGAGGACCAATAAATGTTGCCTTTTTAACAATATTCTTTTCCATGGAAGCTAAGAATGCTGCTAGAGATTCTGTCCTTATAATACTATTTTCTCAAGCATCTAAACTTTTAACTATTGCTTTTGGAACTGGCTTTTCTGGGTATGATCTATCCATGCTTCCATATATGATATTTGGAGGCGTTTTAGGAGGCTTTATAGGGGCAAAATTTAATAGAATCTTTAGTAATGAAATAATATTAAGAGTTTTTAATACTATAACAATTTTAATTATAGGACTAAATATATATAATTTTATAACTGCTATTTAATAAAAACTTTTTAATTTAGGCATAGATGAAATATATATGTAAATAAAATGTGATATAATAATTGAAAAGAATATATTCTCAACAAAGTGAGGGTGATAAAAACATGGGAAGAACTAACATAAGTTACGGAGCTAAGGATATTTTATATAAGCTTATGGGACAACTTTATAAAGGAAAACCACTAGAAATTTTAGGAGTTAATGATATGCCTAAAATAATGGACAGGCTACCAAGAAACTTTTTTGAAAATGAAGTTTCAGAGGGAGGGCCTAATGAAATATTTATTTTAGAAGATGGCTCTATTTTACTTTTTGGATATGAGGATGAAAAAAATATAGATGAAAATATGTTTATATACTTAGAGGTGGCTGTTAAGGTTATAAAGAGATATTATAAGCATAGAGGAGCCTTTCCAAAGGTTAGAATGGCTATAATTTATAATTCAAGTGTTAAGGAAGCAAGAAACACATTAAGTTTTGGAGATATACTTATTTGTTCAGAAAGCATATTTATGAATAAGCTAACTGCGGAGAAAGTTTTAAAAGAGTTAAAGGAGAAGGTTTTAGAAGATAATTTAACTCAAGCTGATAAGATAAAATTCATAATGTTGCCACTTATGAAGAGCGAACATGATGATAGCAATATTTTAAGAGATTGTGTTCAGTTAGCAAAATCAATAAAATCTGAAAGAGATGAGGCAATTATATTAAATGGAATAATTGAATCTACAGATAAGTTTATTACTGAGGAGCAAGCAAGAGAACTTAAGGAGTTGTTAGAAATGACTAAGATTGAGAGATTATATAATGAAGAAAGAGATTTAGCTGTTAAAAATGCAAGAAAAGAAGAGCAATTAAGAATAGCAAAAAGCCTTGCAGGAATATTATCACCTGAGTTAATATCAGAAAAGCTAGGTATAACAATAGATGAAATTTACGAACTTCAAAATGCAGAAGGCTAAAGAGCATAGAAAAATTTACTTTTAATAAAAAAGCTTTGGATGAGAATAATTTCTAGAGATGAAAATTATTTTCCACCAAAGCTTATTTTAGTATTTTAAATAATATATTTGAAATATGAACATCATAAAGAAGATATTCATAAAAATGAAAAATGTGCTATAATTAAAATCATTATAGATTTTTTAAAGGAGAGAAGTTAAAAAATGGAACTTTTAGTTTATGTTAAAGGAAGAAGAGATCCTTTTACTTATAGTGGTGATAGAATAGATGTTTTAGATTTTGAAATGAATGGAATAAAGTATAAGCAAATAAGATATTTTAGAAAAGGTTTTTCAAAATCAGAACTTATAGAAAGTGAATTAATAACTAGAATGAGAGAAAACAAGTAGATTAATTTTGCCATGAATAAAATAAGCCTTTACTCATAAAATAAAACTGATTTAAGATGAGGAGGTGAGATTTATGGCAAAGAAAGATCAACAATCTTCTTGGAATTCAAAAAGATTTAAAGCACCTAAAAAAAATAATGAAGAACCAGTGCCAGAAATTCAAGGAAAAAAGTAGATATATATTGAAAAAATAATGAATAAGTGGCAAAATAAAACATAGAAAATTTATTATATGGAGGTGCAGGGGTGAAAAAATTAAATAAGTTTTTATCATTAGGTCTAATGGTATTATTCTCATTAAGTATATTAGTAGGATGTAATACTTCTAAGAAAGAAGAAGCTAAAGCACCAGAAGAAAAAACATCCATAGAAATAGTAGTACCAGATGGACTTCCAGCTATTAGTATAGTTAAAATGATAAAAGAAAAACCAGAAATAATGAAAGGCTTAGATATAAATTATTCAATAGTAAAGGGATCAGATGCTTTAGTTTCTAAGGTGTTAAAAGGAGAGGGAGATATATGTATAGTTCCTTCAAATGTAGCTGCTATTGCATATAATAAGGAAGCTAAATATAAACTTGCAGGAACAGTAGGTTTTGGTTCATTATATGTTATAAGCAGTGATGATTCTGTTAATAGCTTAGAAGATCTTAAAGGAAAAGATGTTTATAATGTTGGTCAAGGATTAACTCCAGATTTAATATTTAAAATATTACTTCAAAATGATGGAATAAATTCTGAAAAAGATTTAACATTAAGTTATGTAAATGCAGCTTCAGAATTAGCTCCTTTATTTATAGAGGGAAAAGCTAAATATGCAGTTGTTCCAGAACCTATGTTAACTCAAATAATGACAAAGAAACCAGAAACAAAAATAGTAGCATCATTAAATGAACAGTGGAAAAAAATGAGTGATTCAAAAATGGGATATCCTCAGTCTAGTGTTATAGTTAAAGAGGACTTAGCAAAAAATAATTCAGAGGCTGTTCAAAAGATCTTAAAGGAAATAGATAATAGTACTAAGTGGGCAAATGAAAATAAAGAAGAAGCAGGTGCCTTTGCAGAAGAAGTTGGCATAACAGGCAAAAAAGAAATAATAGCTAAATCTCTAGAAAGAGCAAACTTAAATTATGTAAGTGCTTTAGATAGTGAAAGTGAATATATTAAATATTATGACAAGATTTACAGCTTAGAGCCTAAAGCTATAGGAGGTAAAAAGGTAAATGAAGAAATTTTCTTACAAAAATAAGAAATTAATATTTTTATCTTCAGTTATACTTTTTATTTTATGGCAATTAGCTAGTATGATTATAGGGAGTGAGGTAATATTACCTTCTCCCTATTTAACGTTTAAGGGTTTAATTGAAGTAATAAAATCAAATGACTTTTTCAAAATAATAATAAGTACCTTAGGAAGAACTTTCATAAGTTTTACCTTAGCCTTAGTTATTGCTTTATTTTTAGGTGTGTTTAGTGCTTTTAATAAATATGTTTATAATTTTATGGTACCTATATTAAATGTAATGAGATCTTTACCAACAATAGGCTTTATAATACTTGCTTTAATTTGGTTAAGTCAAGGCATAGCTCCTATATTAGTTGGATTTGTAATGAGTTTTCCTATATTTTATGATGCCATAATAGGAGCTATATTAAATATAGACAAAAATATACTAGCGATGGCTAAGGTTTATGAGATTAGTATAGGTAATTTAATAAAGAATATATATTTGCCAAGCATAAGTTTTGCCATATGTAGAATAATGGTTTCAACCTTTTCCCTAACTATGAAGTTAGTGGTTGGAGGAGAAGTTATTGGACAACCTAAATATGGTATAGGGACGGCACTTTTTGTGGAAAAGAATTATTTAAATACTAATATGGTATTTGCATGGATAATAGTAGTAATTATTATAGGAATAATTTTTTCTTTAATACAAAAAACTATTGATGGTAGAGTTTTTAGGTGGATGAAATAAAATGAGTATTAAATTAATAAATATAGAAAAGAATTTTGGAAGTAAAAAAATATATGATAAATTTTCTTTAGCATTTGAAGAGGGAAAGATAAACTGTATTTTAGGAAGGTCTGGATGTGGAAAAAGTACTCTATTAAATATAATAGCTAATCTTGAAGAGGTTAAATCAGGTGAAATTATAGGAGTTCCTGAAAAAATAGCCTATGTATTTCAAGAGGATAGGCTTATTGAATGGAATAGTATATACACTAATATGGAATTACCCTTATTAAAAACTTACACAAAGGATGAAAGGGAAGAAAAAATTAAAAATATCCTAAGGGAAGTTGAACTAGGGGATTATATGAACTCTTACCCTAAAGAGTTAAGTGGAGGCATGAGGCAAAGAGCAAATATTGCTAGAGCACTTCTTTATAATGGGGAACTCCTTTTAATGGATGAACCATTTAAATCCTTAGATAAAAGTAGCAAAGAAAATATTATTAGTATATTTAAGAGAAACCATTTAGAAAAAAATAATACAGTTATAATGGTTACCCATGACATAAATGAGGCCTTAAGCTTAGGAGATAATATATTTTTATTAGGTGGTAGCCCAGCAATTTTAATGGATAAATTTAAAGATGTACAAAAATCAAAAGAAAAAAATAATATAGAAGAAAAAATTCTACTTATTTTAAAAGAATAAGCTTATAAAGGAGGGGTACAATGAGCAAAAAATTAGATTTACTACAGGATAAAGAAAGTATGCTATTAAGAAAATATATGATACCTTCAGTTGCAGGAATGTTAGGCTTATCAGTGTGTATATTATTTGACACCATGTTTATAGGGCATAAAATTGGAGAATTAGGCTTAGCAGCACTAAACATAGCTTTGCCAATATATAATTTATATAGTGCAATAGGTCTTACTATTGGAGTTGGTGGAGCAACAGCCCTATCCGTAGCTATGGGGCAAAAAAAATTCCATAGGGTAAATAGAATATTTACTTCGGCAGTATTTGCAACTATCATATTTTGTATAATAATAAGTTTATTAGAAGTTTTCTTTTTAGATAAAATAGTTTATATGCTTGGAGCGTCAGAAGCAACCTTTCCTTTAGCTAAAGATTATTTAAAGATTATTTTAGCCTTGAATCCAGCTTTTATTTTTGCATCAGCATTTATTGTTTTTGTTAGAAATGATGGAGAGCCTAAATTAGCTATGTATGCAGTAATAGGATCAAATACAACTAATATAGTACTAGATTATGTATTTATATATATATTTAATCTAGGAATGTTTGGAGCAGCTTTAGCAACATCTATAGGGCAATTGGTAGCTTTAGGAGTTTTATCAATACATTTTATAAAGAAAAATAACACCATGCATATAGAACTTGGAGGAATAAATTTAGACAATATAGGAAAGGTACTTAAAAATGGAGTGCCTAGTTTCTTAAATGAAATATCAGCAGGATTTGTCATATTTATTTTTAATATTGTAATATACAAATTTGAAGGAGACTTAGGAGTTTCAGCTTATGGAATAATTACAAATATAGTTTTAATATTCATGGCAGTCTTTAATGGAGTTTCTCAAGGAGTTCAACCTTTAATAAGTGTAAATTTTGGAGCTAAAAAGGAAGAGCGTGTTAAAGAATTTTTAAGGTTAACAAGAATAATAGTATTGATTTTAGGTGTAGGCTTCTTAGGTATGGGACTATTATTACCAAATCAAATGATAGGATTATTTACAAGTGATAAGGGAAGATTATTAAGTATAACTAGACAGGGAATATATTTATACTTTATAGCATTCTTATTTAATGGAAGCAATATACTTAATATAGCCTATTTACAAGCAGTTGAAAAATCAAAGGAATCTTCTCTATTATCAACACTTAGAGGATTAGTATTTGTTATTATATTTATAATAGTCTTACCAAGAATTATAGGGGTTTATGGAGTATGGCTAACAATTCCAATAACTGAGTTAAGTACACTTTTATTATTTTTAATATTTGAAATAAAAAGTAAAAGAAAAAATATATAAAGCAATAAAAAACCGTTGATTATCAACGGTTTTTATTGTAAATGCAAAGAAGTAAATATAGTATAGTAAGAGTTATAGTGATTTTTTAAACAGGAGGTTAAGTTAGTATAATTAACCTAATAACATACTATGCAGATTTATTAAAATATGATAATAAATTAAATAAAAATATGATAATAAATTAAATAAAAAATTGTAGAAGTTAAATAAGTTGTATATAATAATATTAAAGCACTTTTTAAAGGAGAGATTTTTTTAATGGACATTGGCAATTATAGAGAAATGGATCCATATATGTTACTTAGTATTATAAATTTAAAGTTAAGAGATTACTATAGTAATATAGAAAGCTTGTGTGATGATTTAGGAATTGAAAAAGAAATTATTGGACAAAGACTTAAAGAATGTGGATACATATATAATAGAGAAAATAATCAGTTTGTTGCTGAATAATTATAATTTATGTTTTTTTAAATAGGGAGGATTAATTAAATGAACTTAAGAAAAGAACCATATTTATTGGTATTTGGAGCTTCTGTAGTGGATGTATTTGGATTTAGTAAGGCGAGTTATAGACCCTATAACTCAACACCAGGACATGTAAAGATATCTTTTGGGGGCGTTTGTAGAAACATTGCTGAAAATATGGCAAGAGTAGGCGTAAATACTAATTTCATGTCCATATTAGGTAATGATGAAAATGGAAAGAGTATAGTAGAGCACTCAAAGAAAATAGGATATCATATGGATGATTCTATGGTAATAGAAGGTGGAAGCACTCCAACTTACTTAGCTATTTTAGATGAAAATGGTGAAATGGTTTCTGCTATTGCAGATATGAAAAGTATAGGAGCTATGAATACTGATTTCATAGATTCTAAAAGAAAAATCTTTGAGAATGCTGAATATACAGTTTTAGATTCTGATAATCCAGAAATAATGGAATATTTATTAAAGAACTTTAAGGATAAAACTAACTTTATCTTAGATCCAGTATCAGCGGAAAAAGCAAGCTGGGTAAAACATCTTTTAAAGGATTTCCATACAATAAAGCCTAATAGACATGAAGCAGAAATATTAGCAGGTTTCCCTATAACAGATACAGATGACTTAATAAAGGCAAGTAATTATTTCTTAGGTTTAGGAATTAAAAAGGTATTTATAAGTTTAGATGCTGACGGTATATTCTATAATGACGGTGTATCTTGCGGTAAAATAAAGGCAACAGAAGTTGATGTTAAAAATGTTACAGGAGCAGGGGACTCTTTTGTAGCTGGATTAGGATACGGATATATGAATAAAATGCCTATAGAGGATATTGTTAAATTTGCTATGACTATGTCTAATATAACAATATCACATGAGGAAACAATTCATCCAGATATGGCTTTAGATACTGTTTTAGCTAAATTAGAGAAAACAACTTGGGAAGAAGAAAAATACGATTTAAATAAATAGAATAAAATATTTTGTATTTTCTTGTAGGCTTAAATTTTAAGACTACATAAATATATAAATGTGGTGAGGTGAGATTATGAGTAAAAAAATAAAAAAAGGAAAACTTGCTCTATTAGCCCTAGCAGGAAGTGCTTTTGTAGCATCACTGTTATATGATAAAAACCAAAAAAATAAAAAAGATATGGAAAACTTAGAATTAGAGTTACAAAATATAGAATCTGAAGAATAGAAAATGAAAAAGACACTAGTAATTACTAGTGTCTTTTATTTTAAATTAAAGAATTTGCTTTTTCTAAAGCTTCATCAAAATTTGTAGCAAAGTGATCTTCACCTAAAGTATCTATAAATCCCATAAGTCTCATAACTTTTTTTGGTTGTTCCTGCAATTCAGATATTATTAAAGTCATATTACGAGACTTACAACTTAGGGCTATATTTTTTATTTGTTTATAGCCTGTAACATCTAAAGTCTTAGTATGTCTCATTCTTAAAACAAGAACCTTTGCATCATCATTTATTTCCTTCATTGTATTCATAAATGTATCTACAGCACCGAAGAAAAGATGACCTCTTATATCATAAACTAAGACATTTTCTCCAACTTTAAGATTTTCCATATCAGTATCTATATTAGATTTATCAGAACAGTCATTTTCATTTAATTCATTTACTTCTATAGAAGTAGCAACTCTTCTCATAAATAAACACATAGAAACTACCATTCCTATTCCTATAGCAATTACTAAATCAAATAATACTGTTAAGAAAAATGTTGTTAGTAATATAGCTATATCACTTTTAGGAGCCTTAAGTATTGCCTTAAAAGTTCTCCATTCACTCATGTTATATGAAACAATTATTAATATTGCTGATAAAGTAGTTAATGGAATGAATTTAGCAAGAGGCATAAATACAAGCATTATAAGTAATAAAGTTATTGAATGAACTATACCAGAAATAGGAGTTCTTCCACCATTTTTAACATTAGCAGCAGTTCTAGCAATTGCTCCAGTAGCAGGAATTCCTCCAAATAGAGAAGAACCCATATTAGCTATTCCTTGTGCTATAAGTTCTGCATTTGAATTATGCTTGTCTCCAATCATACCATCTGAAACAACAGCAGATAATAAAGATTCAATTCCACCTAAAAGAGCTATTGTAAAAGCAGGTCCTATTAATGCTTTTAATGTATTAAGATTTAGGTTAGGAATATGAGGCATTGGAATATTTGAGCTTATTTTACCAAATTGACTTCCTATAGTTGCAACAGGTAAATTAAATATAAATACTACTAAAGTTGTTACTATTAAAGCTATTAAAGATCCTGGAATCTTTTTATTTATTTTTGGCCAAAAGATTAAAATAATAAGTGCTAGTAATCCTATAGCTAATGTATAAAGGTTTGTAGTGTTCATATGAGATATGTAAGCTTCCCACTTAGGTATAAACTCAGAAGGGGTTTTAGTCATTGAAAGTCCTAAAAAATCCTTAACCTGTGTTGAGAAAAGAGTTACAGCTATACCAGAAGTAAATCCTACTGTTATTGGATAAGGTATGTATTTTATTAAGCTACCAAATCGTAATAAACCAAATAAAACAAGAATAATACCAGCCATAAATGTGGCAATTATTAGTCCATCAACTCCATGATTTTGTATAATACCAAATACTATAACAACAAAGGCACCGGTAGGTCCACCAATTTGAACTCTACTTCCCCCTAATAATGAAATTATGAATCCAGCTATGATTGCAGTTATTAATCCTTTTTCAGGAGATACCCCTGAAGAAATACCTAATGCAATAGATAGTGGTAAGGCAATAATAGCAACTATTATCCCAGCGATTAAGTCTTTAAAAAATTGTTCTTTTGAAAATCCGTTCTCTTTATCATCTAAAAGAGAAATTAACTTTGGTTTGTACATTGAAATATATCAGCTCCTTATAAAACAGTCGATTTCTATTATATTACTTAAATGGTATATTTACAATTTCGTGGAACGATTTGAAACGTTATTAATTAAGAAATATATAATATTTACGAAAAGTTTACAAATTATTTCTTGAAGGTAACCTATGTTACGGAATAATAGGGAAAGATAAAATATAATCTACTTATAAATTATATTAAGAGGTGAAAATATGAGCTTATTTTTAGGGAAAATCCATTTTTGGTTATTTGATAAAATAAAGTGGTTTGAAAATTTAGAGGAAGAAGTTTTAGAATTAGCAAAAGAAAGAAATATGCCAGTAGAGGATTGGGTTTCTTATGCTAACTTAAATTTTGGAGAAAAAACTCCAAACAAACCTTTAGATGAAATAATAGATGAAAGTAATATACATGGCTGGTTAGAAGCAAGAATAAATTCAGCTGAGGGTAGATGTGCATATTACATAACTAATATGTTAAAGGAAGATAAGGAAATAAAGAGCGAGCTTATAAAGCTTTATGAAAACCATGGAAAAATAAATGCAGATGAGTGTAAAGGACAAATAGATGGAGAAAATATTTTAGAAGTGTATAATTCTTTAAATGATTATATATTAGATGGTATGCCTTGTGATAGAATTAATGAAGTTTTAGAAAATTCTCCTGAAAAAATAGTATGGCATATGAGTAGAGACCTACATGAAAGATTTTGGAATGAAGTAGGCGGAGATGTAACTGAGTTTCATAATTTAAGAAATTCATGGATAAGAGTCTTTGTTGAAGAAATTAATCCAGAATTAGAATTAGTTATTTATGAAAATGGAGATAAGGCTATAGTAAGAAAATAGTTTAGCCTATTAATTTTTAAATATTATAAATAAAAATATAGTGAAATAAGTGAGATAATGGCACTTTGGCAATTAAGAACATATTATAAATTAGAACCCTTTAACATAGGAGGATAATATGTATTTAGCTCAAGGTGCCATTATAAGTTTGGACTTAGGTAAAGGGCATATTATAGATAAGGATACATCAGATGATTTAAAAGAAAAAATTCAGCGAACTATTGTTTATTTTTTTAAGAAGGAAGTAGCTCAAAATAATTTAAGGTTTATTGATTTTACTCCCTATAATGAATTTTTTATTTCAAATGGAGAAAAGTTAAAAAGCATAGTGAAAAGAGTAAATAGAAGTGAATCAGATTTGCATATTACTCTAAATGTTGATTTTTCAAAGTCGAATGAAATATTTTGTTTTGTAGAAGAATTTGATTCAAAGAGTAGAAAGTTTGCAGAGAACATATGCTCATTTTTTGAATTAAGCAATTATAAGAATAAGGGTGTTAAGAACGCAGAAGTTTATAATCTTTTATATGTGGATAAACCAAGTATAATAATAGACTTAAATCTAAATATTAAGGATGAATCTGAAGTGGTTGAAAAGGGAGAATGCATAGCTAAAACCTTAGTTGAATCTATTTTAACCTTAGGAACAAAATAAATGTTGAGAATTTTTCTCAACATTTATTTTTTAATCTATAAATTTCAGGAGTAGTTTCATCTATTACTTCAAAGCTATATCCTGCTGATTTAAAATGTTTTATTATTGATGGCAATGCTTTAGCAGAATTATTATTAGAATATCCACAATGCATTAAAAGCACAATATAATCAGAATTAGAAATTGACTTTTGGATTATAGAACTTGGGCTTAAATTTGGATTAAGGGCATCAGTACTATCTACTGTCCAATCATATATTCTAAAGCCTTGTTCATGTAAGGAGTCTACTAAGGATTTTTTTAAAGTATATGTGCTATTATTAGAACCAAATGGAAATCTAAGAGAAAATACTTTCTTTCCAATAACATTTTCTATAGTTTCTTGAGCTTTTAAGTTCTCTTCTAAGAATGAAGCATCATTTCTGTAAATTTTATTTCTCTCATGGGTAAAGGTGTGTACACCTATGGAATGACCCTCATCATTCATTCTTTTCACTAAATCAGGGTGTTTTTCTACTAATTCTCCTATTAAAAAAAATGTAGCTTTTACATCATTTTCTTTAAGGGTGTTTAAAATTTCTTCTGTAACTTTACCACCAGGACCATCATCAAAGGTTAAAAATATTTTTTTTGGATTTTTTTCTAATTCAGCACCTTTAATAGGTTTTGAAAAGGTAGATAAGACTGAAAAAGAAAATATCAACACAAATAGTAGAAAAGCAAATTTTTTCATTTTATCACTTCCTTAAGTATTATTTCTATATTTAAGACATCCTAATTAGTATTTTCAAAAAAAGCATTAAATATAAGCACCTTAGGTTACAAATTAGAAAGGAATAATTGTTTTTTATTTCTTTCACTTTATGTTATAATTAATAAAATAAAAAATATAAAAGAGAGTGATAATATATGGAGAAGTATTTAAGAATATTATTAGGAACAATTGTTACAATACTTATATTCGCTTTTGCAATTTGGGTATTACCTTATGTTTTAATAGGAGTTGCAATACTGATCCTTATAGGATGGGTGTACTTTAAATTTATAAGAAAGTATGTTAATAAAAATAAAAAAGAAAAAACAGAAACTTATACTTACACATTTACAAAAGAAGAAAAGAAATCAGAGGCTGATATGCAAGATGATGGCCCTGTTATTGATGTGGATTTTGAAGAAGTAAAAGATGATAAATAAGGATTGATTTAATGAATTTTAGAAAATTAAAAATATTTTTTGAAACAGCTAAATGTTTAAATATGACTAAAGTAGCTAAGTCTATGTATATAAGTCAGCCATCTATAAGTCAAGCCATAGCTGAATTAGAAAGTGATCTTGATGTTAAACTTTTTGATAGAATAGGTAAAAGACTTTATCTTACTCATGAGGGTGAAGTATATTTTGAATATAGTAGAAGAATTTTAAACCTTTATGAAGAGGCTAACAGTACAATTAGAAGTAGCAAAGAAGGTCAAAAAGGGAAAATAGTTATAGGTGCAAGTACAACAATAGGTATATACATACTTCCAGAGTTAATAAAGGAATTCAATGAGTTACATAAAAATATAGAAATATCTTTAATAATAGAAAATACACAGTTAATAGAAGAGCTTATTATAGAAAATAAGGTTGATATTGCTTTAGTAGAAGGATATGTAAAATCAGATGAATTAGAAATTTTAAATATAGGAAAGGATGAATTAATATTTATAGCAAATCCTAATAATCCTATATTTTCAAAGGAAAAAATAACTTTAAAAGACTTAGAAGATGAAAAATTTATTATGAGAGAGCCTGGAAGTGGTACAAGAGAAATTATAGAAAATTATCTTATAAACAAAGGGTGTAATTATAATGTATATATGGAACTCGGAAATACAGAAGCTATTGTAAGAATTGTTGAAACAGGACTTGGCATAGCATGTGTTTCTTGTAAGTCTATTGAAGAAAGGATTAAAGAAGGCTTAATTAAGGAAATAAAAATAGAGGATGTTAAGGTAAGTAGAGAGTTATATCTTGTATATCATAAAGATAAGTTTATTTCTAAAAACTTAGAGATATTTATAGATAAAATTAAAAATTCAGATATATAAAAAGGATAGTAATACTTATTTTTAAGTATTACTATCCTTTTTCTTTTATAGTAAATAAAAGAAAATTGATATAAAGTGACATAGGCTTCCTAATAATATAAAGATATGAAATATTTCATGGAATCCTAAGTTATTAAATTCAAGAAATTTTGGTTTAAGTGCATAAATTATTCCACCAATTGTATATATAACTCCACCTATTGCTAACCAAATTAATGATAAAGCAGGTATGTTTTTGAAAAATGGAATAGCACCTAAAGAAATCCATCCCATTCCTATATACATAAGAGTAGAAAGAATTCTTGGACAATTAAACCAAACCATCTTAAATAAAATACCTAAAATCGTAAGAATTACTATTAAAGAAGTTATAAAAATTTGAGCTTTACCTTCAAGACCAATAAGACAATAAGGCATATAACTTCCACAGATAAGTATAAAGATCATAGAATGGTCTAAACGTCTTAAAAATGCTATAGTTTTTTCCTTTGCATTAACTAAATGGTATATAGCAGAGGCACTATAAAGCAACACTAATGAAAAACCAAATAGAATAACTGATAAAAGTGGTAATCCAATCCCGTATATATAGGTAGCTTTAGCTGTTAGTGCCACTAAGGCGAATATTGATAAGATAGCACCAAATAAATGAGTAAAACCATTTATTGGTTCTCTAAAAAACGTATTTTTCATAACATACCTCCAAGGAAAAGTTTTCAAGTAGTTTTTAAAACTACTTACTATCATATTACAATTATCCTTTAAATATAGGAATATATCAACCTTTAAATTAAGGAGAATTTTAATGATATGTAGATAATATTGACAAATACCTTGAATTTATTTTGATTTCCTTATAATATAATATATATAGGATGAAATGTAGTTTTAGAAACTATGTAATAAATTAAATGGAATGGAAGTGATTTTATGAATTTAAATGATTTATTAGAGAGTTTAAATTTAGATAATAATATTAATTTAGAGGATATACCAGAATTAGATTTATATATGGATCAAGTAATACAATTATTTGAAAATAAATTAGGTGGAAATAAGAGATTTGAAGAAGATAAGATTTTAACTAAAACTATGATTAACAATTATGCTAAGGGAAAATTGTTGATGGATATAAAAAATAAAAAGTATAGTAAGGAACATATTATACTTATGTGCTTTATATATAATATGAAGGGTATATTAGCACTTAGTGATATAAAACTAGCTTTAGGAGATATTGTTGAAGGATATAATAAGGATGAATTTAATTCAGAGGATATAAGAAAGCTCTATAGTATATATTTAAAAGGGCAAGAAAAGAATGCAGAAGATATAAAAAAAGAGATTAATATAGACTTAAATAATTTAGGGGAAGAATTTAATTCCCTAGAAAGTAGTGAAAAGAAATTACTTTTATCTGCAATGCTTGTGAATAAAGCAAATATATATAAAAAGCTAGCTGAAAAAATACTTGATAGTGAATAGAGGTTAAAACACATAAAATGTAACATTTTGTAATTGGTAGTCATAATATATATTAATCATATGATAAAACCTAGGAGGGTAAATTATGGATTATAAAGATTACCAATGTGATTCTCAAGGAATAGAATTAAATGAATTAGAAGAATTATTTGAAGATGCAAGATATAATAATTATCATCATAATCACTGTGATCATCATGATCACCACAATCATTGTGATCATCATGACCATTGCAATCATCATGATCATAATCATGGATGCTGTGATGATGGAAGAGATTGTTGTAAGAGACCTCAACCTAAACCAATTCCTAAGAAAGGAACTATTGAAGTTCAATCCTTATTAGGATGTTCTGATGGTGAACCAATAAGTGGAATGCCAATAGAATTATATAAAGTAGATTGTAATACTGGTTTTGAACTTGTAGATTGCAAATATACAGACCGTTGTGGAAAGGTTTGTTTTAAATGTTTAGAAGATGGCTTATATGCTGTTAAACAACCTGTAGATCGTTGCTATTTTGAAGCACCAGAATATTATCCATGTTATGAAGTATGTATTTCTCCAAGAAATAAATATGCTAAGGTAATAATAATCAATAGATTAAGAGATAGAGAAGAAGATTGTAATAGACCACCTATACGTTGTAGATGTAATAATGGAGCATGTTGCCAATAATTAGAATTAAATTATTACAAGCTCACAGAATATTCTGTGGGCTTTAATTTTTAGAAATAAAATTATATAATAGCTATAGTTTAATTTCTAAAAATTTATATAGATTAAACAAAAGAAAGGAATTTGATATGATAATTAGAATTAAGTATTTTGATAAAGCAACTAAATTAAAAAAAATAACAAAGGGTAATTGGATAGATGTATATGCTAATAAAGATGTATTTGTTAAATGTGGAGAGAGAGCAATGGTACCTTTAGGGTTTGCTTTAGAACTTCCAGAAGGATGGGAAGGACATTTAGCACCTAGAAGTTCAACTTTTAAAACTTGGGGAATTATACAAACTAATAGTGTTGGCGTTGTAGATGATACATATATAGGAGATAATGATCAGTGGCATATGCCTGTTTATTGCCTACAGGGAAAAGACATTGAAAGTGATGATAATGGGGAAGAAATTAAAGGGACTTGGATAAGGAAAGGGGATAAAATAGGTCAATTTAGAATTATGGAAGTTATGCCAGAAATAGAGTTTGAAGAGGTAGAATCCTTTGGAAACAAAGATCGTGGTGGATTTGGTACTACAGGAACTAAATAGATAAATAAAGGAATAGTATATTAAAATAACTTTAAGAAATTTATTTTAATACACTATTTTATAGTTCAATTTAAAAGAGACTGTGTAGAAACTTATTTATAAAAATTTTCTACACAGTCTCTTTTTTTATGGTGTTATAATATGCTTAGTCTTCTAGAGATTCAGAAAGTTCTTCCCAAGTGGCATAAAGAGAATCTATTTCTTCTTGAATGGAATTGATTTCTTTATTTACTCTTACACTTTCCTCTGGATTTGAATAAACTTCCTCAGTACAAAGCATTCCTTGAAGTTTTTCAAGTTCTTCTTCTTTTTGAGGAATTAATTTTTCAACATCTCTAAGTTGAGCTCTTAAAGCTCTAGCTGATTTTTCAGCAGATTTTTTCTTTTTTCTTTCTTCTTTTATTTGAGTTTTTGTTTTACCTTGGTTTATTTCTTCGTCAATATCTTCATATCTATTAGGATTAGCTTTCTTATCCATATAATAATTGTAATTTCCTAAGTATGTTTTAAGTCCATTTTCTTGAAGTTCAACGATTTTATTAATTACTTTATTTAAAAAGTATCTATCATGGGAAATTACTATTAAAGTTCCATCATAACTTAAAATAGCATCTTCTAGAGCTTCTCTAGACATAATATCTAAGTGATTTGTAGGCTCATCTAAAAGAAGAAGATTGGCTTTTGAAAGCATAAGTTTTAAAAGGTTTATCTTACACTTTTCACCACCACTTAATAGGGAAATTTCTTTAAATACATCATCACCAGTAAATAGGAATGAAGCAAGATAATTTCTAACCTCAGTAGTAGTAAGATTAGGGAAGTCATCCCAAACTTCATCTATTATGGTTTTATGGAGATTTAAATTAGATTGCTCTTGGTCATAATATCCTGTAAATACGTTTTTACCAAGGGATACAGAACCAGAATCTTGTTTTAACATTCCCATTATTATTTTAAATAGAGTAGTCTTACCTCTACCATTTTCCCCTATTAGGGCAACCTTTTCTCCACGTTTTAAATCTAAATTTACATTTTCAAATAAAAGACTATCATAGCTCTTTTTTAGGTTTTCAATATGTAAAACATCATTTCCGCTTTTAACTAAGGTTTCAAAGCTTATTTTAGAAGCTTCTTTTATAACCTCTGGTGCCTCTAAACGATCCATTTTATCTAAAGCCTTTTGTCTACTTTCAGCAGCTCTAACACTTTTTTCTCTATTAAATGAACGGAACTTTTCTATAATTTCCTCTTGTCTTTTTATTTCTGCTTGTTGAAGATTATAAGCTTTCAATCTAGCTTCAATATCCTTTTTTCTAAGTTCAAGAAATTTTGTATAACTTGCATTATAACAATGTATCTTTCCACCAATAAGTTCAAAGGTTGTATTTGTTACAGAGTCTAAGAAAAATCTATCATGGGAAATAACAAAGACTGTTCCCTTATAACCATTAAGATATTCTTCAAGCCATTCTATAGCTTCTAAATCTAAGTGGTTTGTAGGCTCATCTAAAAGAAGTAAGTCTGGTTTTCTTAAAAGCAGTTTACAGAGTGCTAATCTAGTTTTTTGCCCCCCACTAAGGTTTATAATTTGATTGTTGAAATCTTCCTCTAAAAAACCTAAACCTTTAAGAACTCTAGAAATTTCTCCCCTAAAAGTATAACCACCTCTATTTTCATAAAGTTCTTGAGATAAGGTATAATCTTTTATAAGTTTATTATGATATTCTTCCTTTGAAGCATCATAAGGTTCATTAAGTTTTTCTTCTAAGGTTTTAATTTTATCTTCAAGTTCCGTTAAAGATGAGAATACAGAAAGCATCTCATCATAAATAGTATTTTCACTATCTAAAGATAAGTTCTGAGAGAGATATCCTAGGGTTTTGTTTTTATCTAAAAATAATTCACCACTATCATAATCTAGTTGCTTGGTAAGAATTTTAAATAAGGTTGATTTACCTTCTCCATTTGGGCCTATTAAACCAACCTTTTCACCTTCATTTATATTAAATGTTACATCTCTTAAAATCTCATCAATACCAAAGCTTTTAGTTAAGTGTCTACAGCTTAAAATAATCATTTTAAAACTCCTATCATCGAATTTATAGTATTAATCACATACAATTATACTAATAATGAAGAATTTCATCAAATTAAATGTTTACTTAGAAAGGATTCCATGAAATGCTTATGTTTTAAGAACCTAATTTAAACCTTTAGAATAATATATACCATTGGAGTGATGTGTTATGAATAATAATTTTAGAGAATTGTTTATAGGCGTTGATGAAGAAATAACTATTTACAATGGAAAAAAGATAGTACCAATTAATCTTGATAATGCAGCTACTACCCCTGCTTTAAAAGAAGGGTTAAAATGTGTTAGTGACATGTTGCATGTATATAGTTCCATTGGAAGGGGAAAAGGATATAAAGCAAATTTTTGTAATGAATTTTATGAAAACTCAAGAAAAAAGATTTTAGAGTTTTTTAATGTTAAGAATACAGAGGATTATACTGTAATATATGTTAAAAATGCTACTGAAGGGTTGAATCTTTTAGCACATTCTTTAGGAAACAAAAAGGATTATATAATAAGCACTAGAATGGAACATCATGCAAATGATTTGCCTTGGAGAGAAAGTAGCAATATTTTATATGTTGAAGTGGATGAACTAGGACTTTTAAAAAAAGAAAAGATAGAAGAATTAATTAAAAAACACAAAGGAAAAGTAAAATACTTAACAATAACAGGTGCTTCTAATGTAACAGGATACTTAAATCCAATAAATGAAATAGCCAAAATAGCCCATGATAATGGAATTAAAATAATAGTAGATGCAGCTCAGTTAGTTGCTCATAAACCAATAAATATAGGGGGAACAGGAAATAATGATCACATAGATTTTCTAGTTTTCTCAGCTCATAAGATGTATGCTCCCTTTGGAACAGGGGTAATTATTGCATTGAAAGAGCTTATAAAAGATAAAGATCCATTATTAAAAGGTGGAGGAGCAGTGGATTTAGTTTCAGATAATAAAGTCTTTTTAGATAGTGAACCAGAGCGTTTTGAAGCAGGAACACCTAATATAATAGGCGTTTGTTCACTTTTATCATCAATTAAAGTAATAAAATCTATAGGCTTTGAAAAAATAGAATTATTAGAGGAAAAATTAAAAAAAGCTTTATTAGAAGGCTTAAAATGTATGCCAGATATAATAACATATGGAGATTCTAATTATAAAAATAGAATAGGAGTAGTTGTCTTTAATGTTAAAGATATTCACCATGATGTAATATCAGAAAGGTTAGCTAACCTTAGGGGAATATCTATTAGAAATGGAACTTTTTGTGCTCATCCTTATGTTAGAAGGCTTTTAAACCTTAAGGATGAAGAATTTTCAAAATATGCTTATAGCAATAAACCTAGACCAGGTATGTTAAGAGTAAGTTTAGGATTATATAATACTAAAGAAGAAATAGAGGAATTTTTAAATACCTTAGAAATAGTAAAACAAAAAGATTTTAGATTGTAAAATTAATTCTAAATAAATTCTTAAGTTTTCATATATAAGAATTTATTTAGAATTTTTTTATGTAAAATCACAGAAATAAAAAGAAATTTTTGATATTATAAATTATGTAATTAATCTTATATTAAATTAAAAAATAAAAGTTATATATTTTATTTAGAAGTTATTTTACTAGTTTAATTTAATAGGTTGAAGAATATTATAAATATTTATCTTTTGTTAAATATACATGAGATATTTTAGAAAGAAGGAGAAAAATATGAAAAATCCATCAGAATATCATAAGGAAGGATATACTTGTGCAGAGGCTATTATAAAATCTTATAATGAAGAATTTAATAAGGACATACCAGTAGCCTTAGGAAGTGGCATGGGAACAGGAATGGCTGTTGGAAGTTTATGTGGAGCCGTAAATGGAGCAGTTGTAGCTATTGGTTTCATAAAAGGAAGAGAGAATAATGATGAGAAAAATGAGGCAAGAGCTTATTCAAAAGAACTTCTAAATAGAATAAGAGAAGAGTTTAATTCAGAAATTTGTTTAGACTTAAAGAAAAGTAAGGTAAGTTGTGCGGAAATAATAGATTTTGCATATGATACTTTAAAGGATGTTCTTAAAGAAAAATAAAAGACATGCATTTTCTGCATGTCTTTTATTAAATGTAGGTAATTGAGTTAAATAATATTTATAAAACAAAACTATGATAAAGAGGAAGAGAATCTCTATCCTCAAAATCGCTAATTAATGGTTTAAGGTATGATAAACCTTCTTCGGTTATATTATTACCTTCTTCATTTATCCATTCATCTGGAAAATATTTTATATTATTAGCTATTTTATCAGCTTCAATTAAAAAAGTAGAACTCTTATATGGGAATGAAGAATCTCTTCTTATAGCAACCATATAGCCACCTTCTGAATTAATAGAAGCTTCTAAGGCAGCTTGTCCTACCATAACAGCTTCATTTACATCTATTTTAGATGAAGCATGCATAGAACATCTTTGTAGAGTATTAAGTTCTAGAGATTTAACTCTATGTGTTATACTAGCTTGGATTATTAGGTTCTTTAAGTAAGCTCCTACACCACCTAATTGAGCATGTCCAAATGAATCGTCATTTGGTGCAGTTTCAGTAAGAAACTTTCCATTTTCATCTTTTAACCCTTCAGAAGCTACTATATATACATGTTTTTTTTCTTTAAATATTCTAGCTACATCAGTTAAAAAGCTTTGTACTGAAAATGCTCTTTCAGGTAAATATACTAAATCAGCACATTTAGTTCCATTTATAGTTGCTAAGGCACCAGAAGCTGCTAACCAACCTGTATCTCTTCCCATAGTTTCAACTATGAAAATTCCATTATTAGTATAAACTTTTGAGTCTAAATAAGTTTCTAAAACTGCTGTAGATATGAATTTTGCAGCGCTACCAAATCCTGGAGTGTGATCTGTGTGCATTAAATCATTATCTATTGTTTTAGGGATTCCAAAGAATTTTATATCTATATTTTTAGCTTTTGCAAAAGCATTTAATTTAGCAGTAGTATCCATTGAGTCATTTCCACCTACATAAAAGAAAGCTTTTATATTAAGTGAGTTTAAAATATCTAAAAGTTTTAAATACTCATCTTCACTTTCGCTAAGAGGTTTTAATTTATATCTACAAGAACCTAAACCAGAGGCTGGTGAATTTTTAAATCTTTCTAATTGAAGTTCATCAAGATCTGAAAGGTTTATTATTTTCTTATTTAAAATACCTTCTATTCCATTTAATCCACCATAAACATTCTCATATAAATTAAGTTTTTTATTTGCTTTAACTAGACCATAAACACTAGCGTTTATTACTGAAGTGGGTCCGCCAGATTGAGCTATAATACAATTCATTTGAAAAATCTCTCCTTTTATTATGCACATTTATATATAAAAAGGTGAATGTGCTATACTATTAAACTTAATAACGTACTCTATTTCATAATATACACTACTTTAATATTTCTTGTCAAATAGAAATAAATAAAACTTTAATATAAATTGAATTGGAAAATAATTCGTGTTTATTTTGAAATTTTTAAAAAGTACAGGATTTAATTAAATTTTTTTAAAAATTAATTGATATTTTAATTTAAAAAAATAAATGGAGTTTTATTTAAAAATTGAGTAACTTATTAAAAATATTATCAAAAAACTATTAAGAAAAACTAAGAAAGATTCAAAAAACATTTCTATTTTATTCATTTTTTGGTTGATTTTTGTTCAAGTGGTGATATAATTAGTAAACGAGAGGTGAATTTTTTATGAACAAAAAAATCTTAATAGCAAGCCATGGTAAGTTGGCAGGGGGAATTCAAAGTTCCTTAAATATACTTGCAGATAAGGGTGATGATGTAGAAGTTATAAATGCATATATCACCGATGAGGATTACACTCCACAAATTGTAAATTTTATAGAGAGCATTGGAGAGAATGAGCAAGGTATAATATTTACTGATTTATTTGGTGGTAGTGTTAATCAAAAAGCAGTAACACAAGTTGCAACTGCTAAAAAAGAAAATATTTTTATAATTTCTAATGCTAATTTAGCAATAGTATTATCAATATTATTTTCTGCTGAAGATGAGTTAACAGAGGAGTCTATAAAAAATTCTATAGATGAAGCTCAAGTAACTCTTGTTTCAACAAAGTTATCTAGTGATGATGAGGATGACTTTTTCTAGATATTAAGAAATTAAAAACCAATATCTAACAATACCCTTTAAGAAAACGATTAATTATATTTATATGAAATAATAATTTTTTTTAAAAGTAATAGTAATCGTTTAAAAAGAAAAAATTAACAAAATAGTATTTTGAATTTTAGGAGGAAAAAAATATGATAACTCAAATACGTGTAGATGACCGTTTAATACATGGACAAGTAGCAGTAGTATGGACAAAGGAGCTAAATGCACCACTTTTAGTAGTAGCAAACGATGAAGCAGCAAAAAATGAAGTTATGCAAATGACTTTAAAAATGGCTGTACCAAATGGAATGAAACTTTTAATTCGTTCAGTTGAGGATGCTATAAAAGTTTTTAATGATCCTCGTGGTAAGGATAAAAGAATGTTTGTTATAGTAAATAGTGTATCAGATGCTACAAAGATTGCTAAAGAAGTTAATGATATAGAAAGTGTAAACGTTGCTAATGCAGGGCGTTTTGACAAGTCTAATCCAAAAGACAAGGTAATGGTATTTTCAAGTGTTCAATTAAATCCAGATGAATTAAAAGCTGCTAAGGAATTATCAGAGCTAACTAATGTTAAATCTTATAATCAAGTATTACCATCAAATCCACAGCTTGATTTAAAGAAAGCTTTAGCACAATTTTAATATAATATTTGATTAGATAAACTAGACTTAGTTTAAATTAAAATTTTAGAATAGTTTATAAATCGATTTACATTGAATTTTTTTAGAAAAAATAAAGCTTAATAGAGCTTTTAGAAGTAAATATTAAAAAACTAAATATTTTTAGGGGGTAAAAAATATGTTGATGCATGCTTTAATGGCAGCACTAAGTGTATTTATCTGTTTTGCTGGTAACTACTTAACAGGACAAAGTATGATGGAACGTCCTTTAGTAGTAGGTCTTGTAACTGGTATATTAATGGGAGATATGAAAACAGGTATTTTAATGGGAGCAGCTCTAGAAGCCGTATTCCTAGGAAATGTTAATATAGGTGGGGTTATAGCAGCAGAACCAGTTACTGCAACTACCTTAGCAACAACTTTTGCAATTATTTCTCATGTTGAAACAAAGGCGGCCATTACACTAGCTATACCTATTGGTATGTTAGCAGCTTTTGTTGTTATGTTCTTAAAAAACGTTTTAATGAATGTTTTTGCACCTGCTTTAGACGATGCTGCTAGAGAAAATAATCAAAAGAAAATAGTAGCACTTCATTACGGTACATGGGTATTATATTATCTTATAATATCAGCTATATCTTTCTTAGGTGTATTACTTGGAAGTGGTCCTGTAAATGCCTTAGTAGAAAATATACCTGCTAAACTAATGAATGGATTAAGCGCCGCTGGTGGACTTTTACCTGCAGTTGGTTTTGCAATGTTAATGAAATTACTTTGGGATAATAAATTAGCAGTATTTTATCTATTAGGATTTATTCTTACAGCTTACTTAAAACTACCAGCTGTTGCGGTAGCAGTAGTGGGAGTTGTAATATGCGTTGTAACTTCACAAAGAGATTTACAGATTTCAAATCTTGTCCTTGCAGGTCCAAAGGGGTCTGGACAGATGACCAAAGAAGATGAAGAGGAGGAATTTTTTGCGTAATGAAGATGAAGGAAAACTTATCAATTGAAGATAAAAAAATGTTACGTTCAGTATTTTGGCGTTCTTGGACTATGAATGCTAGCCGTACTGGTGCTACACAATATCATGCAGTGGGAGTTATATATACTCTTTTACCTGTAATAAATAGATTTTATAAAACTAAAGAGGAAAGATCAGAAGCTTTAGTTCGTCATACTACTTGGTTTAATGCTACTATGCATTTAAACAATTTTATTATGGGACTTGTATCTGCTATGGAACGTCAAAATAGTGAAGATGAAAACTTTGATTCAAGTTCAATTACTGCTGTAAAGGCCTCATTAATGGGACCGCTTTCAGGAATAGGTGATTCCTTTTTCTGGGGAATTTTAAGAGTTGTTGCAGCAGGTATAGGTATATCATTAGCTAGTACAGGTTCACCTTTAGGGGCAATAGTATTTTTATTGTTATATAATATTCCAGCATTTTTAATACATTATTATGCACTTTATAGTGGATATTCAGTAGGTGCTAACTTTATACAAAAATTGTATGAAAGTGGCGGTATGAAAATATTAACTAAAGCTTCAAGCATACTTGGTCTTATTATGATGGGTTCTATGACTGCATCTAATGTTAAGTTCAAAACTATACTTCAAGTTGCTGTAGAAGGAAGCGACAAGCCTATTATGATTCAAGAATATCTGAATCAGTTATTCATTGGTATAGTTCCATTATGTGTAACTTTACTTGCATTCTATCTTTTACGTAAAAAAGTTAACATAAACATGGTGATGTTTGGTGTTATGTTCTTAGGTATAATATTAGGTTTATTAGGAATATGCTAAAATATACTTATAAAAATTCAGTGGTTTAAATATTAAGAATTTTTACTTTACATTTTGATTAGATAGTACGTGGATAATTTCTACTAAAAAATGAAATTATAAAAAGGATATATTATGGTTGCAAATATGCAATTTTAATATATCCTTTTGTATTTTAATTTATCATTAATTTTTAAATCATAAGTAAGACTAGATTAGTTTAATATTGCAATTTAGAAATATATTTTATACAAGTTTTTTTATGTGATATAATTTATATTAATGATTTAAATATTTGTTTAGGAGATTGTTATGGAAGTAAAAGAAATATTTAAAGCTAATGGTGTGAAAGTTACCAAAGCTAGATTATTAATATATGATTTATTAAAGGAAAGTGATAGAAGTGTTACTGCCGATTATATATATAGTAAATGTAAAGAAATAAATTTATCTACTGTTTATAGAACTCTAGAGGTGTTTTTAGAGAAGGATTTAGTAGATAAGTTTGAATTAGGAGATGGGAAAAGTTCTTATAAGTTAAAGAACAGAAATATTCATAAGCATATTTTAGAATGTGATTTATGTCATAAAGAAATAGAAGTTCCATGTCCTATGCAACAGATTGAGGAGCTTTTAAGAAATCAAACAGGATTTAAAGTAAAAGAGCATAATCTTACTTTAAAGGGTATATGTGAAGAGTGTATAAATAATAAGAAAAAATAATTTTAAAATAGAATATTTACTTCAAAATTATAAATATATGAATATTTATAATTTTGATATTTTATTTATAATTAATACTAGATTAAATAATAAATTATAGGCTATGAAGTAGTGAATAAAAATATTCATTATTTTATAGCTTTTTTTATTAAATTGTATGAACTTACAAAAAAGAAAATATAAAGAAAATCTTAATAAAACCTAAAATTTTTTCATTGTTTAAAGTATTTAGATTACTTAAAATGGGTTTAAAAAGGAGGGGATTATATGATAAAGTTTGAGAAAAAAAAGAAGAATAATATTACTATAGTAAATATATATAATTTTATAAGAAAAACTGTTTATCCAAGTGGAGAATTTGTTGAAGATGATTTTCAGACAGTAGTTCAAGAGATTGAGTTAATAAAACAATATGGGTTTCCTGCAACCTATGCACTTAAACATGATGCTTTAATGGATGAAAGATTTGTAAACCTTATAAAAGAATCCATAGATGAATATGACGAGGTTGGAGCTTGGTTTGAAATAACTGAGGAATTAGCAAAGAAGGCAGGAGTTAAATGGAAGGGGGAAACTCCTATTGATGATCATGTTGATAAGGGATATTCACTAGGATATAGTCCAGAGGATAGATTTAAAATGGCTGATGTTTATATGGCTGATTTTAAGGAGATATTTGGATACTATCCTAAGACAGTTGGTTCTTGGGTTATAGATATAAGAACTCTAACTTATTTAAAGGAGAAGTATGGAGTAATAGGTGGAGCTATTTGCAGAGATCAAATTGGAACTGATGGATTTACTCTTTGGGGAGGGTATTTTAATCAAGCTTATTATCCAAGCAAGTTAAATGAATATATTCCAGCTCAAAGGGAAGAAATGCAATTAGATTTACCTTTATTTAGGCTTTTAGGACCAGATCCAATTTATAATTTTGAAGAGGGATTAAGAGAAGAGTTAAAAGGAGTCCATACTTTAGAGCCAGCATGGATAATTGGACAAAATAAGGAATGGGTTCATTGGTTTTTTGAATGTTTAAATGAAGAGGAAACCTTAGGATTTTCTTACGCTCAAGTAGGGCAGGAAAATACATTTTTGTGGAATACCATGTATAAAGGATATGAAGTTCAAATAGAGCATATATTCAATTTAGAAAAGGAGAAAAGGCTTAGGGTTGAAACCTTAGCTGAAAGTGCCCTTTGGTATAAGAAGAAATATAGGCTAACTCCGCCTACTACCTTTGGAGCTAAAAAAGATTGGAACACTTATAACATGAAAACTTTATGGTACAATAGTAGGTTTTATAGAAGTAGTTTTTTATTTGAAAATAATGTTTTAAGTATAAGAGATATTCATTTATTTAATGAAAATTATAAATCAAGATATTATGATAATTATTTAAATAGCAATGAAAGTGTATTTGATGCATTACCTTTAATGAGACCTCATTACTGGAAAAATGAAATAGATGAAAGACCAGAAATAAGCTTTGTTAAATTAAAAAGAATTGGTGTATATGAAAAAATTAAAGGAGATACCATAGACTTTTGGGGAGTTAATGAAGATAAATGTGAAATAATATGGGATTTAAATCATGAGGAAAGTATAAAAATACTTTGCTATGAAGATAAGATAAATATTAAATTTAATGTGGAAGATTCTAAAGAATGTATGCTTTGTATAAATACCTTACCTGTTCTTCAGGAATTAAATTTAAATACGATTTTATGTAAACATAATGATTTTAAATATAAAATCTCCTTAATTAAGGGAAAATTTTCAGTAGATGAGGAATCTAAGATATTAATAATTCCAGAGGAGGGAGAAATAGTTTTAGATTTAAATACTATTTGTGAAAAACCTAAGGAAAATGAGTTCTTTACTGATGAATATTTAAAAAATAGAGAAGAGATAGATGGATATGTACCAGAATATAAAAGGTATAAGAAATGTAGTAAGGTTAAACTTAGAGCCTTTAGACCAATTGTAAATATAGATACTTTACTTATGAATAAACCATTTTCTCAAGAAATTATTTTAGGAAAAAGAGATAAAAAAGGAGAGATTAGATATACCTTAGATGGAAGTGATCCAAATGAGAAATCCTTGTTATACGAAGATCCAATAGTTGTTAATGATAGAGCTTTTATAAAAGCTAAGGTTTTTAAAGAAGGATACAAGCCTAGTAACACTGTGGAAAGTAGAATATATGTAACTTTGCCAATAGCTCATATTAAAGGGATAACTAAGCCTACAGACCACTATATGTACAATAAAAGGGGAGTTTATGATTTAATAGATGGGCAAAAAGGAAGTTTACATTATACTGATGGAAAATGGCTTGGGTATACAGAAGATATGGAAGTAATAGTTGACTTAGGGGAAGTAAAAAAAATAAAAGAAATAATGGTTGGATTTTTACAAGACACAAGGGCTTGGATTTACTATCCAAAGTTTGTAGAGTTTTATTCTTCATTAGATGGAGAAGAGTTTACCTTATTAACAAGGGAAGAAAAGGATAAATATGAAAAAAGAGAAGAAGTAGGAAAAAAGGACATTACATCACAAAGAGAAATTAAGACTAGGTATATTAAAATATTTGCAAAGAATGAAGAGGTATGTCCAGCTTGGAGTATAATGCCTGGAGAGGGTCCTACTTTTATGTTTGTTGACCAAGTTACAGTAATATAAAGAGATTAATAGCAATAAAATTTAAAGGTTTTAAAGCTATTTAAAAGGAAAATTTTGTTCCTTTATAAAGGTATATAGGTAATATATTATTTAAAATACAGATGTATATTTAGGTTTTAGGTATGTTATCATATCTAAAACTTAAATTAATTTACAAGAAATTAAGGTTAAAAATATAAATTTAAATTATTATATATAAAATAATTTTATATATTTAGCTTATATAAAATATGAATTATAATGTGTGGGAATAATTTTTTTGATAAACAGGGGGAAAAATGGACAAGAGAATTGATTTAACCGAAGGAAAAATAACAAGCAACCTTATAAAACTTTCCATACCTATTATGGCTACCTCTTTTATACAAATGGCTTATAACATGGCAGATATGATATGGGTTGGTAGAATAGGAAGTAATGCAGTGGCAGCTGTTGGAACAGCAGGATTCTTTCCTTGGCTTGGTATGGCCTTTGTAATGATTTCTAAGGTGGGAGCTGAGATAAAAGTAGCACAGAGCTTAGGAAGAAATGATATAGATAGCACAAAGGATTATATAAAAAGTGCTTTTCAAATAAATATTATACTAGCTATTATTTATTCAATAATATTACTTTTATTTAATAGTCAGTTAATAGGATTTTTTGACTTAGGTGATGCTGAAGTTATAAAAATGGCTAAGACATATTTAATTGCAGTTGCTTTAGGAATGATATTTAACTTTTTAAATCCAGTGTTTACAGCTGTCTTTACTGGTTCAGGAGATAGTAGAACGCCTTTTATAGCTAATACTATAGGATTAATTTTTAACATAGTTTTTGATCCAATATTAATTTTTGGTATAGGAATATTCCCAGAGATGGGTGTATTAGGAGCTGCCTTGGCTACAGTTTTAGCTCAGGTTATAGTTACAGTTACATTTTTATATATAATGATAAAAAGTAAGGCTGAATACTTAAAAATAAATATTTTAAGTGGAATTAAAATAAATTGTATGAAAACTTTATTCCATATTGGATTACCTGCAGCACTTCAGAGTGGATTATTTACTGTTTTTTCAATGTTTATAGGAAAAATAGTTGCAGTGTTTGGCCCTGTTCCTATAGCTGTTCAAAAGGTAGGATCACAGGTTGAAGCCATTGCATGGATGACAGCAGGTGGAATATCTACAGCCTTAAGCACATTTGTTGGACAAAATTATGGAGCTGGAAAGCTAAAGAGAATAGTAAAGGGATTTAATATAACTATGATAATTTCTCTTATAGTAGGAGTATTTGCTTCCTTAGTATTAATTTTCTTTGGAGAAGAGATATTTAGAATATTTATACCAGAGGCACAAGCTATAGAACAAGGAACAGTTTATTTAAAGATACTTGGCTATTGTCAGATTCTTGTTTGTGTAGAAATAACAACAACAGGAGCATTTAATGGATTAGGAAGAACTTATATACCATCAATAATAAGTATATTATTAACAGGAGCAAGAATACCAATGGCTTATATTATGTGTAAACCTGAGTTCTTAGGATTAGAGGGCATTTGGTGGGCCATAAGTATAACAGGTGCTTTAAAAGGGGTAGTGGTATATGCAATATATAGATACTTATATAAGAAAAATAAACTTTTTAAAGTATATAAGGATGAAAATGGAGAGGAATGTATAAATATATAGCTTCTAAGTTATATATTTATGACTCTGTTTTAAAAATAACGTGGTTTATAAAAGATTAATAAAACGTACAAACATATTTCGAGAATTACTAGACTTCGCTAAGAATTTATAATTATTACTCCAAAGATATTACTAAAGCTTCGAAAGTTAAGTGAAAGTCCAAATTTTTAATTTGGATTCTTAAACTTATGCAATCGAACTTTGTGAGATTGTATTCCTAAGAAGTTAACAGTTTCAGCTTCTTAACGTAATATCTTCTTCATAATAATTTAAATTCTAAAGCTCATCTAGATATTCTCTCCATATTGTTTGTACGTTTTATTATTAATTCTTGTACTTATATTATAATTTTTTTCTGTTTAAAATTAATGATAATATAAGCACTATTACTGATGTTAGAGCTATAGTTCCTCCAGGAGCTAAATCAAATAGAGAAGCTAGAAGTAAACCGCTTAAGACATCTATAACTCCTATTATCATTGAAATAATAAGGGATTTAGTAAATCCTTTTTTAAATTGCATGGCAGTAGCTGCTGGTATAACAATTATTGATGAAATAACCAGTATTCCCATAACTCTAATTGAAACAGAAATAGTAGCTCCTACTATGATTGTAAAAATATAATTTATAAGTTTTGTATTTACTCCAGAAACCTTAGCCCCTTCTTCATCAAAGGTAGTATAAACTAATTTATCATATAATGAAAATATTCCTATAAAACAAAGTAGAGAAACTAAAGCTATTATGGTTAAATCAGTTTTTGAAACTGTTAATATACTTCCGAATAAAAAAGAATTAACTGTTGTACTAGACTTACCACTACTAACTAATATTAATGCTAATCCTAAACTAAGGGTAAGTATAATAGACATAGATAATTCTGCATATTTTTTATAATAATTTCTTAATAATTCTATAAGTAATGCACAAATAGTAGTAAATAAAAATGCTGTTAAAAGAGGATTAAATCCAAATACTAACCCAATTGCAACGCCTGCAAAGGAAGAGTGGGAAAGTGTATCCCCTATCATTGAATATCTCTTTAACACAAGAAAAAGTCCTATACAGGGACATAAAAGAGATATTATAAAACCGGCCATAAATGCATTACGCATAAATTCAAATTGAAACATATTTTGTATAATAGACATTTTAAAAAAGAGCCCTTTCTATATAAATTCATTATTTATTTCATCTAGTTTTTTTAAGTATTCATTATTTTTAAACAAAGTAGCTTTAGAATCTTTTAATTCAAGAATATATGATGAATACTTAAGAGATTTTCTTATATTGTGTTCAACACATATAATAGTCATTTCCTTCTCTTTATTTAACTTATAAATAAGTTCATATATATCTTTTTGAGTCTTTTCATCTATTCCTGTAGAAGGTTCATCTAATATTAATATATTAGGGTGCCCTATTAAAGCCCTTGCAATAAAAACTCTTTGTTGCTGACCACCAGAAAGAGAACCTATTAATCTATCCTTAAATTCTAGCATATTAACAGCTGAAAGAACCCTGTCTATTTCGCCTTTATCCTTTATTTTTAATGTTTTTAAATGTACTTTTAATACTTCATAAACCGTAATGGAAAATTGGGAGTTAAAGTTATCAACTTTTTGAGGAACATACCCAACGCTGTTTAAATTTATTTCGATGTTTCCCTTAATAGGTTTTAAATATCCTAAAAGAAGTTTTAAAAGAGTAGTTTTAGAACTTCCATTTTCTCCTACTATTGATATAAATTCATTTTCAGGTAAGGTTAAATTTATATCGTTTAATTGATAGGGTTTTTTACCACTGTAGGAAAAGGAAAGATTATTTATCTTTATCAAATCGTATCACTCCTAGTATAATTCTAAATAAATTATACATGGATTTTAAATCAAGTGCAAATAATTTGCATTTTAAGTTAGCTTTTCTATTTCTTTTAGATCCCAAACTGAATTTTCCTTTTTTTCAAAATAAGCTTTGCAAGAAATAGATTGGTGAGGCTTATCATAACTAAGTCCATTAATTTCTACAATGGCAATATCCTTATCTAAAAAGGATAACTCAAAATTTCTAATAGTTAAAAGGCTATTTTCTAAATTACCTCTTGTTGTTAAATATTCAGTTGCAAAATATAAATCTTTACATTTTTGATTTATATAAATCTTATTAAAAATAAAGGCACTTAAAAATATAAGTATAAAAACTAAAGATATTCCTAAAATAATTCTTCTTAGCATAAATTTATTCACGAAAATCACCTCTTTGGTTTAATGATACATAATGATATATTACCATAATTTTACATAAATATAAAGTATATAGTTATTATATTACTTCAACACATTTTGAGAAAATTACAATTATATTATTATAAATTATTTAGTTTCTATTGTTACTAATATAAATACTTTAAGAAGTCATAAGTTATTTTTTATACTACCTTTTATTAGGTAACCATTTTGAAAAAATAAACATAGTATGTAATATATATATTTGAAATAATTTACCAAATAATTTGGGAGATAATTAACGGAGGATATTATGAAAATGATACAAGAGAAGAATAATTGTTATGATAATTGCGAAACTAAAGAAATTATGGCTAATAGCTATAATGATTGTTGTGAATATAAATGTGAACCACCTAAAAAAGTTTGTTGTGAATGTTGTGAATGCTGCGAATGTAAATGTGAGCCACCTAAAAAAGTTTGTTGTGAAAAATGTTATGTTGTAGAGAAAAAAGTTAATTGTGCTCCAGAACCTGGTAGAGCAATATTAAGATGTGGAAGAGGATCTGCTGGACCATTCCCAATTCTTAACCTTGGTGTAATTTTTGGAGAATCTAATGCAATAGAAGTTGGTAGTGTTAATATAGATACAACTAACTTATGCAATCCTTCAATTTTATTAAATGTTACTATAACATTAAATGCACCAGTTGCTATACTTTCTACTTTAACATTCTCAATTATTAAATGCTGCAATGGATGTAGTCAACCAGTAGGAGATTCATTTACTTTTTCATCACCACTTGAAGCACTTTCAAGTCAATCATTTAGCTTCCAAGCATGTGATACATCAAATTGCTGTGAATGTGTAACTTATAAACTTAAAATAACAAATGCTACCTTAGCTGCTGCTGGATTATCATTAACAGCAAACATGTCTGCACTTGCTGTAGAAAACCTTTGTTAGAATAAATTAAAATTAGAGTGTTGATATTTTATCAACACTCTAATTTTAATTTATAGTTAAACATAATTTTATTTGTTATTTAATTGATTTTTAGTGAATATACTAAGATTGATAAATATAATATCAATTATTGTAGGAGATAATATGGAAAATCAAGATAATCTAAATAAAATAAATTGTGAGTATTATGCCCCTATGGGAAAGCCAGGTTCTCTTGTAATAAAAGCACCTGTTATATTATCAAAGCTAAAGATTTCTATTCCTATTTATACAAAAATAAAATTAAAAGAAAACTATATAAATGTTATAGATAAGAATAATAAAATATTATTAGATACACTTAAAATTAGGGGAGAGAATGAACTTGTAATAAAGGGGAATATATCTAAAACTTTAAAATACTTTTCTAATAAATATAGTATTAACTCACTTAAAACATTTAATATGGACATACCCATAAAGGAAAAGGTAAATATTAATTTTAATCAGACTCCTATTAATTCTAATATTAATCTTAAATTATATTATCAAAAAAGTTCACAGCCAATCTATTGTGAATTAGAGTGTATTAAGATTGCAAAGGATATAATAACTAAAATAAATAATACTTATGTAAATAAGCTTGGGATATATTTATATTTATCCTTAATACAAGTTCAAGATGTATTTATTTCAGAACCAGAAGGTAATGCTTTTGTTTTAAGAGAAAATTCTAAGTATTTTGTATTAGATGAATCTGATTTTGAGAAGGAAAACTATTTAATAGGTTTTAATCCGCAAAAAGGATTGATTGCTAAGAAACAGAAGTAATTTAGTTCTTCTTTTTAATTTAATGATATACTTATTTTATAATTTTCTTAATAAGAAAATTTATATTTAGTCTGATTAAATTTATAATAATTTATAAATATAAGAAATTTTTGAATTGAAAAAAAGATGAAAATAAAATATAATTAACAATATAATGTAAAAGAACATATAAAGAAACATATATACTTAAAACTAAAATTAAATTACATTATATTATAGAAATATGATTAAGTATAATTTATATAGTAATAGGAATTATTTTTACTATATTCATAAATAAAGGAGTGTAAAAGTAAGTGCATTGATAATTTATAACCGATGTATTAAGCTTTTACACTTTTTTTAAAATTTAAAATCTATTAACAATGGTTATAAGCAATTTAAAGATAATATATCTTAATCAAATAGTATATATGATAAAACAAGAAAGGATGAGATAAGATGGATTTTTCTTCATTAGTTATAATGGAAAAAGATAAAGAAACTGGAGTCATAAAGGGTGAATTAGGAAGTTATTCAGTTTTAGAAGGAACTAATTTTGTTAAAAAGTTATATTGCATAGATGGGGATGTAAGTCTTTTTTTTGACACAGACAAGGATGTTTTAGAATGGGAATTTTCAGCAATATATGATTTGTTCAATGTGGAGGCCCTTACTTCATTAGGATATATAGTAGAAGAGTTTGATGAAGAATATAATCCAACTTGGATAGTAAAATTTAAATTTGATGAAGAGCATGAGGAAATGAGAGCAGTTTTAAATGAAGTTTGCTCTATTATAGATAAACAAATGAAAAAGGTTTTTGAAGATATAAAGGGTAAAGAAGAAGATTATAAATAATATTTGAAAGGAGAATTAAAATGAGTGAGGTTAAAAAACTTAGAAGAAGAGATGAAATTCCAGAAAGTGATAAGTGGAGAATTGATAAGATTTATGAAACTCCAGCTAAATGGAATGAGGAATTAAATAATTTAAAAGAGGAAGCTCCAAAATTAAAAGATTTTGAGGGCAAGTTAGGAAATAAGGAAGAGTTAAAAGCATTTCTTGCATTAAATGAAAAATTAAGTAGAAAACTTGGTAAACTATATGTTTATGCACACATGAGAAGTCATGAGGATACATCTAATCCTGAAATGCAATCTTTAGTAAATAAAATAGATCCATATTCAGCAGAGTTTTCAAGCTATACTGCATACTTTGTTCCAGAAATATTAAGCTTAAAAGAAGGAACAATAGAAAATTTCATAAATGAGGATAAGGATTTAGAACAATATAGAATATATTTTGAAATGATATTAAATGAAAAGCCACATATACTATCAAAGGAAGTTGAAGAGGTTTTAGCTTCTGTATCAGATTGTTTAGGAGCGGCAGAGAGCATATATTCAATGCTTACTAATTCAGATATGACTTTTGGAGAAATAGTAGATGAAAATGGTTCAAAGGTAGAATTAACTGAAGGGAACTATAGTTCTTTTATAAAGAGAAAAGATAGAAAGGTAAGAGAAGCTGCCTTTAAACTTTTATTTGGAACATACAAAAAGTATGAAAATACTTTGGCAACAAGCTTATCAAGTTCTATTAAAAACTTTGTTTTTGAAAGCAAAACAAGAAAATATAATAGTTCCTTAGAGGCTTCTTTAAAACCTAATAATATTCCAGTAGAAGTTTATTATAATGCTTTAAAGACTGTAGATGAAAATATAGAGGCTCTTCATAGATATGTTAGAATTAAGAAAAAACTTCTTAACTTAGATGAAATTCATATGTATGATTTATATGTTCCAGTTATAGAAAGCAAAAAAGAACATTTAGAATATAAGGATGCCATAAGTTTAGTGGAAGAAGGATTAAAACCTTTAGGAAAAGAATATTTAGACATATTTAATGAAGGAATAAATGAAGGTTGGATAGATGTATATGAAAATAAAGGAAAGAGAAGTGGAGCTTATTCATGGGGATCCTATGATACTATGCCATATGTATTATTAAACTATAATTATGAGTTAAATGATGCTTCAACTTTAGCTCATGAAATGGGTCATTCAATACATTCTTATTATACTAGAAAGACTCAACCTTATATTTATGGAGATTATAGTCTTTTCTGTGCAGAGGTTGCTTCAACAACAAATGAAATTTTACTTATACATCATTTAATAGAGAAAGAAACTGATAAAAATAAAAAATTATACCTAATAAATCAAGAGCTAGAGCAAATAAGAACAACTGTGTTTAGGCAATTGATGTTTGCAGAATTTGAGCTAAAAACTCATGAAGCTATTGAAAATGGAGAATCTCTTACATCAGAAGTTTTATGTAAGATGTGGAAAGATATAAACATTAAATATTTTGGTGAAGATATGAAAGTAGATGAAGAAATATCTATAGAATGGGCTAGAATACCTCATTTTTATTCTGATTTTTATGTATATCAATATGCTACAGGATATGCAGCTGCATCTTCCTTTGCAAATTCAATTCTTGAAAAAGGAGAAGAGGCTGTTGAAAAATACAAAGGCTTCTTAAAGGCGGGAGGATCAATGTATCCTATAGATACATTAAAAATGGCTGGAGTAGATATGACAACATCTAAGCCTCTTAAAGATACTTTAGATAGATTTAATGAGCTTTTAGATATGTTGGAAGAAATTATTTAGAAGATTAAGGAGAGGCAATGAGTAAATTCGAGCAAGATTATTTCAACTTACTTATAAATAATTATGGTTTTTATGTAGAAGACTTAAAAGGTGAACAAGGTAAAGAATTATGGATAGCTTTAAAGACAGTTAAAGATGATGGAAAATATGCAGTTATAATATCAAAGTCTTATGAAGAGGAAGAAAATTTAAAAATTGCAGAAGATTATTTAAAAAGTTTAGGTAAGTCATATTCTCTTCATAATATAATTCTTTATAAAAGCTATGATAGTACTGAAAAAAGTGATGAAGACTTTTCTATAGATGAGAATTGTCATAGAATAATTGTTGATGTTCAGAAAAGAGAAATTTTAAAAAGTGATAGGAGCTCTGAGCCTCTAGCAAAAATATTAGAATTTTTATTGAAAAAGAAAGAAGAACCAAAGGTTCCTTGGTATAAAAGACTAAGATGTGGAAAAGTTACAGGAGTATTGATTGGTTTAAATATTTTAGCTTTTCTAGTTTGTCTTATTGTAGCTACGGCTTTAGGTGCTGGATTCTTCAGAAATATAGTAGAGATAAATCCACAAATTCTATATTGGATGGGTGCTAAGCATAATAATGCAATAATATTCCACGGAGAATATTATAGATTAGTAACATCTATGTTTTTGCATGGTGGAATAATGCATCTTTTATTTAATATGTATGCCTTATATATATTAGGGGATTTCATAGAAAAGGTTTATGGAGCAAAAAAATATTTAGCTATCTATTTTGTTTCGGGGGTAGTAGCAAGTATATTTAGCTTATATTTTTCACCAGTTATGGGAGTTGGAGCTTCAGGAGCTATATTTGGACTTTTAGGGGCAGCCTTAGTTTTTGCTTATAATGAAAAAGATAGGATTGGTAAAGGCTTAGTAACTAACATAATAGTTATTATATTGTTAAATGTATTTATCGGTCTATCAATGTCTAATATAGATATATCTGCTCATTTTGGCGGGTTTATAGCAGGAGCTATTTTAGGTCTTTTCTTCCATAATTATAAAATAATAAAAAAATAAAAAGTAAAAACTCCTCTGCACTATGAAAGCGAGGAGTTTTTTTCTTGGTTTAAAGGGTATTTTAATTTATATTTTAGTATTTAACTTGAATTTTTTAATTTATATTATTTATTTCATAATATAAAATCCAATATATAAATTACCTTCAAAATTAAGAATAAATACTATATACTAAAAGATGTATAATTATTAAATAATAAGGGGAGAAGTATTTTGCAAATTTCAAATGTAGATATAAAATTAAATTCAGATGACTTAATGAGTTTTATTAATGATTTTGTGAAAATTAAAGGTTTAGAAATAAAAAGCTTAAAAATAAACAATAGTATAGAAGTGGAAGGAGTATTCAAAAAGGTACTTGCTTTAGGATTTAAGGCAACTTTGGATATTTTAGGAGTAGAAGGGGATAATCTTGTTGTAGGTTTTTCCAAAGCTAAACTTATGAGTGTTGGAATTTTAAAGCCTTTTAGAAAAATAGGTTTAAAAATAGCTTTAAAAGGTTTTAAAAATCAGGGAATCTTAGTTAAAGAGGATAAAATACTTGTAGGTTATAAAACAATATTAGGTAAGATACCTTTCTTAAATTTAGATTTTAAGGAATTGAAAATTCAAGGAGAGGTTTTAAATATTGGCTTAGAAAAAATAGATGTAGAGCTTTCAAAGATTAAAGAACCTGTTTTAGAAATAGAAGTAAGAGATGATATTGAAGAAGAGGAAAAGACAGATGATTACATAATGAGCATTGATGTGCAAAAAGTTGAGGACATGTACACAAGTAGCAGAGAATATGTAGTTAAGCATATTCCAGAGAAAGCTAAAGATTATAAGGATTATATTATGTTCTTACCAGATATAGTAGCTTTAATATTTAGACTTTTAAAAGATAATAGAGTTCCTATGAAGACTAAGGCTGTAGTAGGTGCCTCTTTAGGATATGTAGTTTGTCCCTTTGATATATTACCAGATAAAATACCTTTTGTAGGTGCTTTAGATGATTTAAGCGTAATTTTCTTTGCCTTAAATAGAATAATAAATGATGTGGACATAAATATTATATTAGAAAATTGGCAAGGAGAAAATGAATTTGTAGTTATTTTAAGAAAGACTGTAGAATTCTTTAGTGGATTTACAGGTGCTAATAATTTAGATAATATATATGAAGTCATAGATGTAATAACTAATTAAAAAGGAGTGAAATAATGGCTAAAAAATATTATGCTATAGCAAAAGGAAAATCAGGAATTCCTAAGATTGTTGAGACTTGGCCAGAATGCCAAAAAGAAGTAATAGGTTGTAAGGGAGCTAAGTACAAAAGTTTCACTTCAAAGGAAGAGGCAGAAAAGTTTATTTCTATTCATGAAAATGGAGGAAGCTTTGAGGAAGTTAAAGGGAATGAAGAGGTTAAGGATGATTTAATTTATATTTACGTAGATGGTAGTTTTATGGTTTCTAAAGAAAATTATTCTTATGGCTTTTTAGTAGTAAAAAATGATGAGATTTTATATGAAGATAATGGTGTTGGATATGATAAAGAAGCAATAGCTTTAAGAAATGTATCAGGAGAAGTTGAAGGAGCCATGAAGGCAATTGAATATGCCATAGAAAATGGATATAAGGATATAGTTCTTTGTTATGATTATCAGGGAATTGAGAGCTGGGCTTTAGGAACTTGGAAAAGAAATAATAGAATAACTCAAAATTATTACCAGTTTATGCAAGAAAAATTTAAACTCATAAAGGTTAGATTTAAAAAAATAAAAGGACATAGCGGAAATAAATTTAATGATAGGGCAGATATACTTGCCAAAAAAGCATTAGAAAGTCTTTAATGCTATGAATTACCTCTAATAAAAATGTTTTAATTAGACAAACTAAATATGAAATCATTATTAAAAGAGGTGATTATTATGGCAAAAAAATTAATGACTACTTTAGCCATAGGTGCTATTGGAGCAGCTGTTGGTATGATGGTAACTCCAAACTTAGATAGAAAAACTCAAAGAGCTCTTAAAAAGGCTTCAAGAAGAATGATTGATGCAGCCGGCGAAAGTATGGGATGGATGGAATAATTTGTAAAAAAGCAGCTTAAGGCTGCTTTTTTTGTATATTTATAGAAATTTTTTTATTATGTAGAGAAATTTTCAATTATAATATATAATATTTTTAAAGAATAAGTATATATATTAAAAAAATAAAGATATAAGTTATTAAAATTAAAGTATATGATTAAAAAATGTTAAAAAATGCACAAACATATAGATTTTTTTACAAAAATACTGAATAATTGACATTAAAACCTAAATTTATGATATAATTTAATTGGTTATGGATGTTAAAATAATAACAGTAAGAGGATGATTTAAGCTATGGAAATATTATCATTGGGAGAAAAAATAAAAAGAAGAAGAAAAGAATTAAATATGACTCTTAAGGAATTAGCGGGGGAGAGAATAACACCAGGACAAATCAGTTTAGTAGAGTCAGGGAGATCAAATCCTTCAATGGATCTTTTAGAGTATATTGCAATCACACTAAATACTTCTGTTGAATATTTAATGGAAACGGAAAAAACACAAGCTGAAAAGATATGTTTATATTACGAGCAAATAGCAGAAAGTGCTATTTTAAATGATGATATAAAAAAGGGTGAGAAATTTATAGAATATGCAATATATTATGCTGATAAGTATGACCTAATATATAGAAAAGCTAAAAACTTAGCATTAAAGGCTGAGATGTATTTAAAAAGCGAAGAATACGTTTTAGCTCAACAATATTTCTTATCTGCAAATATGTTGTTTTTACAAATAAACAGTAATATAGATATGGTAAAAACATACTTGAATATAGCAAAAATAAGCTTACATTCAAAAGCATATTATTCAGCTAATTCATACTTAAAAGAAGCTGAAAAGATATACATAAATAATAAATTAACTGAAGATTTACTTCTAGGAGAAATATATTATTTAATATCAAAAACATACTTCTTTATTGAAAATATACAAAAGGCAATCAATTTTGCATTTTTAGCAAAAAGCGAATTTGAAAAAGTTTACAACAAGAAAGCTTATGCTAAGAGTTTGGAATTACTAGCAGAAGAGCATGCTAAAGTTGGTGATTTAGAAAGTGCAATAGCATACTCAAAGCAAAGTCTTAACGTTTATAAAGAATTAGAACAATTAGATAAAATAAGTTCAATAGAAGATTCCTTAGGAAAATTATTCTTTGAATTTGACAATATAGAAGAGTCCTTTGAACATTATAATAGAGCTATGAAAATAAGGGAAGAAAACACTGATTCTAAACTTTTAGATACTTTATTTAATTTATGTGAAAATCATATTAAGACAAAAAATATGAGTAAATGCATAGAAATTCTTAATGAAATAAAAAATAAATTAAATGTAAGTGATGTTAATAGATTAATAGAATATAAGGTTCTGACTTTTAGAATAGAAGTCTTACAAAACAATATAAAAGAAGCAGAAAATATTTTATTAGATACACTTGAAATCGCTAAGAGAAATGATATGAAAAAGAAAGAAGCAGATATCTCCATAAGACTAGGAAAATTCTACTTAGAGCTTAAAAGAGATTATGAAGCTGCTAAATACTTAGACAAGGGTATAAATAACCTGAAAAATTTAGGTGTAATTAAAAGTTAAGGTATAGGTGAGAGTAATGGATTTTTTATCTACTGGGGAGAAAATAAAAAGAGCTAGAATATATAAAGGTTTAACATTAAAGCAACTTTGTGAAGATGATATATCTATATCTAGAATGAGCTGTATAGAGAATGGAAAAGTAAAAGCTGATAAATGGGTGCTAGAGTTAGTTTCTAAAAGATTAGATTTAGATTTAGAGTATCTTTTATGTGATGATATAACACAACTAAATAATTCTATTGATAAGTATATTGAAAAGAAAGTTTTAACTGAAAGTGAAGCTGATGAGATAAAAGAGTACTTAGAATATTCTTTAAGTAAAGAATATGAAGATATTTCTTCAAAACTTATGCATATTTTATTTATAAACTATACTAATATTAGAGAGTTTAAAAAAGCAAAAGATTTATTAAATGAGTATTCAAACATATACGAAAGCAATAAAGAGAGTAAAAGATTATACTATGAGGATTTAGCTTTATACTTTACAGTAAGAAAGAATTTTGCAGATGCAATAACATATTATAACATGCTTTTAGATTTCTTATTAAAAGATGGAATAGAAAAAAATAATAAGCTTTATATAAAAAATGCTACAGCTTTAGCAATATGTAATTACAGAGTTGGTCATATAGAGAAAAGTAGAGAAATAATAAAAGATATTTTCTCTATTCATGGAATTGATCTTAATAGTAAGTGCTTAGGGGAAGCCCAAGGGATTTTAGCTATTTTAGCATTACTAGAAGGAAATAGTGAAGAATTTCAAAGAAATTATACTTATTATAAAGAAAAGATAGATTGCAATTCTTACAACTGGAAAAGAATAAATAGTCTTATTATTGATGCTTTCTTGAAATGTGGAAAATATGAAGAAGCTCAAAAGCTTACTGAAGAATCTATAGAAAAAGTTAACAAGGAAGATAAGATAGGATACATAGAACTGTTATTATTCATAATAAATGTGTACAATACCAATGGATGTATAGAAAGTGTTAAGGAATATTGTGAATTATCACTAGAGTTAGCAATAAATAAAAATAATATGTTCTTTATAGAGAGAAGTTATTATTTTAAAGCAGAATTAAGTAAAAATGAGAGAAATGATATGCAATGGGAAATGTATATGAATTTAGCAACAGATCTTTTACTTAAATTTGGTACATATGAAGAGAAAAGAGAAAGATATTTAGAAATGGCTGATCTTTATCACTATTTAGATGATACTAATGAAGCTTTAAAATATTTAAGTTTTGCTATAAAAGAAGTGGATAATTTATACTAATATATAATTAAGGAGTTACATCAAAATTAGTAATACACTTTACAAACATATTCTCTTCATAATGTTTGTAAAGTGTATAAAAAGTTAATTTGATAGAACTCCTTAATTTTATTTTAAAATGAAAGAAGAGCTAGAATTTTAAATTCTAGCTCTTTTCATATATATTTAATCTCTATAAAATAAGTCCATTGTTTGTTGTAAAAAACTTAATTTGCAATTAAAACAGTTTAAATTAATCGGTCTAAAAAACTTTTTTAGCCTTGCCATAAAAAATACCTTCTTTCATATCTTCTCTTTTCTTCTATATTTATATTATATACCTATTTCCTTAATAAAATAATTTGCATGTATGTTTAAAAAAATGTACAAATGTAAGGAAAGTTTTCGTGGAAAATATTTGAAAAAGGCAAAAAAGTACTCTTTTTTCATGGTTATTATACAATATTAAACTTTTTTTAGTATAAATAATTCTGCACAATATCCTTGAAGAGTTGTTTGGATATTTAAAATAGTATTTTTTTTGGCGTACTTAAATTCTATTTTAGGATAGGAAGCTTGGAATAATATATCTTTTTCTGCTTTTCTTAATCTTTTAGGTTTTCCCATGGAAAGCCAGTAATTAAATGAAGAGCCAAAGTTCTCCCCTATGGTATATTTAGTTATTCTAACATCGCTATCTAAATCAAGTAAGTTTAAGGAAAGTTTTTTATCTACCAAGTCTTTAACCCCTCTTAATTTAGTAAAGTTTTTAAAATCTATAAGGGAATCAATTTCATCATTATAGGTATATACAAGAAGCTGATATTCATCCTCTGACTTAGTTAGTATATATCCATCTCCCTTATAAAGAAGGGTGTCTCCTAGTTTGCTTAAAAAATAGTAAGCATAATAAGAGGGCTTTTTAATTCCTTTATCATTTACCATTGCTGGATAGCCAAAGAAAACTTCATTTGTAATGTCAATTTGTCTATCTAAGGCATCAAAGGCTTTTATAAAGTTTAATTTGCTTCCTGAACTTACAGTATTGTGAATTATAAATGGAAGCATGTAAGCTGTGTCATATATTAAATCTATTTTATTGTTTGGAGTATAAAGTTCATTTACTAAATTTAAATCCTTAGATTCAAATAATTCAATTAAAGAATTCTTTAGATCCTCATTAAATGTGGAGGTAAATTGGAATTTTAAATCTGTTAATTCAAAACTTTCTACCTCGCTGAAAAAGTCTATGAAGGATTTTATAACATCTAAGAAATTATCCTTAGAATATCCAGAATCATCTAGGACTATTAAAGGGATTAAATCTAATGAAGATATATATTCAAAAATATCAAAGGTTCTAGTCCAGTTAAAGAATTTTGAACCAGGGAATATACCCATATCTGATGAAAATACATGTAGAAGTCTTATATAGTTATACCCTATATGATCTTGAAGATCTTCAACAATATCTTGATTATCTTCTAATAATAAGTCAAAGGCATCTCCTACATTAAGAACTTCTTTAAAGTATTTATTAAATTCAGTGCCTTCAGTATTCATATTAAAAGTAAGCTTATGAATCTTATCTTCATAATTAAATCTTGGATAATCATCTAAGTAATAAGAAAGTTCCTCAAGACTATCAGTTAAGGGATAGTATGTTATTTCCTTTTGTTTATTATATTCCTCTTCACTTATTTTATGTTTTTTTCTAAATTGAAGAGGAGTGCAATTGTAATAGGCCTTAAAATGTTTATTAAAATAACGAGTATGAGAAAAGCCTATTTCATAGGATATTTCAGATAAGGACTTATCAGTATCTAAAAGAAGTTTTACTGATTCCTCAACTCTAGTTAAGTTTAGAAGGTCTGTAAAGCTTAGTCCAGTTGCATATTTTATTTCATGGGAAAGATAGTGTGTACTAAGAAACTCAGTATTAGCAATATCCTTTAAGGTTATATTCTTATTGTAGTTATTATATATATACTTAGAAATTCTATGGTACCTTTCTAGTAGCATATTATTCTCATGAATTTCATCATTATCATATAAAAGATAGTGAAAATTATTTAAAAGGTGGAATAAAAGCTCTACTAGGGATTTTTCTATATATTTATCATAATCATCTACTTTTTGAGCTTCTTCACATAATATAATGGATAAAAATACTCTAAGTTTATCGTAAGATTCATCACTTTGAGCACCTTCATCAGAGGTGTTAGTATAGAAAAACATATTTTCTATATCGCTATAGTATTTTTCAAAAAAGTGTGGATCTATTTTAAATATTAAAACTCTGTTATCATTATTAGAATAAATTCTATGAGTTTGTTCTGTGTTTACTATTTCAATTTCATCTTCTTGTATTTCATAACTGTCAGTATCTATATCTACTTTTATACTACCTTTAAGAACATAAAGTATTTCTATTGCATCATGCCAATGCAAGGGGTAGTTTTTTATGTTTACATAAGATATGGTTACAGGTATATCTGAAGGGAAATTAACATATTCTTTTCTCACTTAAAAAACTCCTTTATATAATAGGATTAAACTAAATTCTAAATAGTATTATTTATATAAAATTTAGTTGAATTTATTTAATAAAATTAATTCTTAAAAAGATTTTTACACTAATAAGCTATTAATTAGTAGAAAATTAAATAAATTCGCTTTTATTAATATTATAGCCTAATAAATTTTAAAAATAAAATTTGTTAAATAATGTTATAGTCTCAGTTGATAAAAATAATAGGATGATTTAATATTAAAAGTGGTGATTACTTTGAATTATGTTTATATTTTAAAATGTAAAGATGAATCTTTATATACTGGATGGACTAATGATTTAGAAAAAAGAATAAAAGCACATAATAATGGATGCGGAGCTAAATATACTAGAGGAAGAGGGCCAGTAAAACTTGTTTATTTTGAATCTTTTGAGAATAAAAGAGAAGCTCAAAGTAGAGAGTATTATATAAAGAAACTTACAAGAAATCAGAAGTTACAACTAATAAGTAGTAAAAGTATTGAGGAGGAAATTTATGAAAAAGAAACTAACCTATGATATTTATTTTGAGATTATTTTTTATATTTTACTTGCAGCATATTTAATCTATGGAATAATAAATAAAGATTTGATTTTATTATATTCAACAGGGTTAACCTTTATAACTTTAATTTTACCTAGACTTATATGTAAAGTTGCAAAAATAAAATTATCTCCATTTTTAAATTTTATAATTGTAGGCTTTATATTTATTTCAATGTTTTTAGCTAAGGTAAATAACTTTTATGCAATACCACACTGGGACACTTTTTTACATACTGTATCAGGAATATTAACCTTTATACTTGGTTATATGTTATTTTTATATCTTAATAATTACAAAACTGACAATGTAAATTCTTTAGTTATAGCTATTTTTTCCATGATATTTGGAATTGCTTGCACAGCAGTATGGGAAATGTGGGAATTTTTCACTGATCAAACCTTTGGATTAACTGCTCAAATAAGCTTATTTGATACTATGAAAGATATAATAACAGGAAGTATATTCCCTATAATTTTAGCTCCATCTTTAAATAAGTTTTTAAAGGGGAAAAAGAATAGATTATTTCAAGATTTAACAGACTTTATGAGAGAAAACAATAAAAGAAAATAGAGTTAAGGAGAGTATGATGTATAAAAAGAACTAAGTTACAAGTCTTAGTTTTGATACATCATATTTTTTATACTAAAAAATATTGATTTATTATTAATTAATTATGTATAAAAAGTTAAAAATGAATTTTTTCTTCTTTTATTATAGTGATTAAGCCTTTTTTATTTTAGAATCTAAGGGAAGACTTTTAAGTGGGGAGGCTTTAACATGTTTAGGGAAGAATTTAGTAATGTTATTAGTGTAGGCAGAGGTAAGATTGATCTGCTAAATAATAGTAAGGGACGTTATTTAGTATATGCTATGCTTGCTGGACTTTACGTAAGTTTTGGTATAATGCTAGCATTTACCATAGGAGGAATATTAGATAGTGCTAATTCTCCAAGCACTAAAATAATAATGGGAGCATCTTTTGGAGTAGCCTTGAGTTTAGTAGTTTTTGCAGGATCAGAACTTTTTACAGGAAATAATTTTGTAATGACTATAGGAATGCTAAACAAAGAGGTAACATTTAAAGAATGCGGAAAAGTATGGGGACTAGCTTACGCTGGTAATTTTTTAGGATCTATAATAGCTGCTTTAGGTTTTATAGGGGCAGGATTAACTACAGGCAGTGTAAGTGATTTTATGATTAAAACTGCGGAAATAAAAATAAGCTTGCCACCAGAGCAATTATTCATAAGAGGAATATTCTGTAATATATTAGTATGCTTAGCTGTATGGTGTACCTTTAGATTAAAAACAGAAACATCAAAGTTAATAATGATATTCTGGTGCCTTTTTGCCTTTGTAACATCTGGTTTTGAACACAGCATTGCAAATATGAGCTTATTAGTAATAGGAGCTATATTAACAAAGGGAGCTACTATAACAGTAGCAGGAAGTTTGTATAATCTATTTTTTGTTACATTAGGAAATATACTAGGTGGTGTTCTTTTAGGAGTGACCTACTATTATATATCTAATAAAAAAGTAGAAAATAAAAAACTAGTTCATATTCAAAAATAGCTTTTTATAAAACTTACAAAGATTATGAAGAGGATTCTATTAATTCTCAGAATATGTTTGTAAGTTTTTTTATTATATTTTCATAAAATCCTATTTTATATTTTTCTTTTAAATGTTAAAAATATAATTATATAAGTTCTATTATTTAATGAAATTTTGTGTTAAATTAGATTATATTGTGTTTGAATAATAAGATTTTTATAGAGTAGGAGAGATTATGAAAGCATTAAGTAGTGATAAATTAAAAGATATAAGTTTCTTTTCGGGACTTAATGATGAAACCTTAAAATATATAGAGAAAAATTCTAAAGTTTTAAAAAAGAAAAAGGGAGAGCATATTTTTAGAGATAAAGATAAGGTTCAGGATATTTTTATTGTTTTAAAAGGAAAAGTAACCCTATATAAAATGAATGAATATGGGCAAAAGAGAATAGTTTACATACTTGGAGAGGAAAGCTTTTTAAATGAAGTAATAGTTGATGATTTACCTGCCTCAATAAATGGAGAAGCTTTTGAAAACTCAATAATACTTAGTATAGATAAAAATAAATTGCTAAATATAATGAGCCAAGATTTTGAGCTTACCAAGATTGTTTTAAATGAAATGAGCAAAAAGGTAAGAAGATTATATAGACAAATGAAAAATGTAACTCCAATAAAATTAGAAAAAAGAGTAGCAGCAAAGCTTTGGAAGTTAAGCAAGGATTATGGAAAAGAAGTGCCAGAGGGTACACTTATTGATTTGGATATAAGTATAACTTACTTAGCAGATATGTTTGGTTCTCCAAGGGAAAGTGTATCTAGAGCTATTAAAACTTTAAAAGATGAAAATTTAATAATAAAAGAAAATAAAAAGATAATAGTACCTGATAGAGAAAGAATTGCTGCATATTTTAAGTCATTAATATAAAGAAACTTTAAAAAATAAATATTGTGAGCTTTTACTTATTTTTTATTTTGTAATTTAAGAATTTTTACAGTGTAACAAAAATCACATACTCAATAAAACTTTATTCTTATAATAGACTTTGTTAAATTCTTAATTATTAAAATATTATAAACAAATGAAGGAAAAAAACTTTCATTATTATAATCTATTAGAATTTATTTAATTTCAAAATAAAGTTAAATTTAAGAGGTGTTTTATTATGGGTTTAAGGCTTACAAAAGACAATTTTGATAAGATAATAGACTGTTTAAAAAAAGAATATAAGATATACGCTCCTAAAGTTATGGAAGGTAAAGGAAGATTTTCAGATACTGACATGACAAGATATGGAGAAATAGATTCTATAAATGATATTGAGTTTTCAAAGAAGTCAGATTTTTCATATAAAGAAGTTTTACTTCCAATAACTCAAACTTTATTCTTCTTTACTGAAGACAAATTTAGTGAAGCAAGTGTAGAGGAAAAGAATATATTAATTTTCTTAAGAAGCTGTGATATGCATTCATTAAGAAGAATTGATGATATATACTTAAGAAATGGTTTTGAAGATCCTTATTACAAAAAACTAAGAGAAAAAGCTAAGTTTATAGTAATGGGATGTGAAAATAGCTTTGATAATTGTTTCTGTGTAAGCATGGGAACTAATAAGACAGATGAATATTCAGCATATATAGGATTAGATAATGATTGTGTTTTATTAGATATAAAAGATGAAGAGTTATCAAAAATCTTTGAAGCAGTAGAAAGTAATAAAGAAGAAGTTTCACCAAAGTTTGTAGAAGAAAATGAAACTAAGGTTGAAGTTCCAGAAGGAATTGATTTAAACATAATCAAATCAACTGTATGGAATGAATACTCAGAAAGATGTATAGCTTGTGGAAGATGTAACTTTGTATGTCCAACATGTACTTGTTTCACAATGCAAGATGTATTCTACAAAGATAATGAGAATGCAGGTGAAAGAAGAAGAGTTTGGGCTTCATGTCAAGTAGATGGATATACAGATATGGCTGGTGGACATAGCTTTAGAAAAGATAAAGGTCAAAGAATGAGATTTAAAGTTATGCATAAAGTATATGACTACAAAAAGAGATGGGGATACCATATGTGTGTTGGATGTGGTAGATGTGATGATATCTGTCCAGAATACATATCTTTTTCAGAATGTGTAAATAAACTTAAAGATGCTGTAGAAGAGGTGAAAGATAATGCATAATGAATATACTCCTTTTATATCAAAAATATTAAACGTAAAAAAACATACTGACATAGAATATACTTTTAGAATGGAATTTAAAGGTGATGTTAAGCCAGGACAATTCTTTGAAGTTTCTCTTCCAAAGTTTGGAGAGGCTCCAATATCAGTAAGTGGTATAGGAGAAGACTATGTGGAACTTACAATAAGAAGAGTTGGAGTAGTAACAAATGAAATATTTGAAAAATACGAAGGAGATAAACTTTTCTTAAGAGGACCTTATGGTAATGGCTTTGATGTTAATAACTATAAAGGAAAAGAAGTTATAGTTGTTGCTGGAGGAACTGGACTTTCACCAGTTAAAGGAATAGTAGATTATTTCTCACAAAATCCACAAGATGCAGAAAGCTTTACTCTTATAAGTGGATTTAAAGGACCAAAGGATATTCTTTTCAAAGATGACATGAAAGAATGGGAAAAGAATATGAATATGATCATAACTGTTGACTCAGCTGAAGAAGGTTATGAAGGAAATACAGGACTTGTAACTAAGTATATTCCTGAATTAGAAATAAAAGATATGGATAATGTTCAAGTTATAGTTGTTGGTCCTCCAATGATGATGAAGTTTACAGTTTTAGAATTCTTAAAAAGAGGAATTAAAGAAGAAAATATTTGGATATCTCAAGAAAGAAAAATGTGTTGTGGATTAGGTAAATGCGGACACTGTAAAATCGATGATACATACATATGCTTAGATGGACCAGTATTCAACTACACTAAGGGTAAACTTTTAATAGATTAGGAGGAAAAGGACTATGTCTTTAGATATAAATACTAAAAAACTTAAGAAGAACGCTTTTAGGGTAACTAAAAGAAGAGGATATACAGCATCAAGAATAAGAGTTCCAGGTGGACACTTAGATGCTAAGTTATTACTTAACATTCAAGAAATAGCTGATACTTATGGAGATGGTACAGTTCATATCACTACTAGACAAGGTTTTGAAATACCAGGAATAGATATGAAAGATATACCAGAAGTAAATAAAAAGCTTCAACCTATTATAGAAGCTTTAGAAATAAATCAAGAAAATCCAGGAGATGGATACAATGCAGCAGGAACAAGAAACGTTTCAGCATGTATAGGAAATAATGTTTGTCCATTTGCTAATTACAATACAACAAATTTTGCTAAGAAAATAGAAAAAGCAATATTCCCAAATGATTTACACTTCAAAATAGCTTTAACTGGATGTCCAAATGATTGTATTAAAGCTAGAATGCATGACTTTGGTATTATAGGTATGACAGAGCCACAATATGAAAGAAATAGATGTGTATCTTGTGGAGCCTGTGTTAGAGCTTGTAAGAAGAAAGCTACAGGAGCTTTAAGTTTTGAAAACTTCAAAGTAGTTAGAGATGGAAGCAAATGTATTGGTTGTGGAGAATGTGTTATGAATTGCCCAACAAATGCATGGACAAGAAGTAAAGAAAAATACTACAGATTAGCTATAATGGGTAGAACAGGAAAGAAAAATCCAAGGTTAGCAGAAGATTTTATCCTTTGGGTAGATGAGGATAGCATCATAAAAATTATCTTAAATACTTATAAATATGTTACAGAATATATTGCTAAAGATGCTCCAGGTGGAAAAGAGCACATTGGATACATAATAGACAGAACTGGATTTATGGAATTCAAGAAGTGGGCTTTAGAAGGAGTAACTTTATCTGAAAAAGCATTAATGAAAAACAATGTTTATTGGAGCGGAATACATTATACAAACGGATTTTAATAAAAAAGCACTCTATTTATAGAGTGCTTTTATTTATATAAGCTATTAATTATAATAAATATGTATTTTTCATATAACTAATACAATTATTTCATTGGGCATATATAATTTTTATGATATTATAAAATAGAGTGTTTTAATAAAATTTTAACATATGATATAAAAACTTAGGAGGCAGTTCATGATAGGAGTTATAGGGGTTAAAAGGAATGTAGATATAGCAATAAGAGAAAAATTAGCCTTATATCCTAAAAAACATAAGAAATACGTAGGAGAATTATTAAATTCATTTAAAGAAGTTGTAATATTAAATACTTGTAATAGAACAGAGATTTATTTTAATTGCACTGAAGAGATTTCAGAGGATGAAATTTTTGATAAAATTTTTAATGTGTTCAATTGGAATGATGATTTGAAAAAATATATGTTTTTATCAAAGGAAAAGAGAGCAGTAACCCATCTTATGGAGGTTATTTGTGGCTTTCATTCAAGAATTTTAGGTGAAGATCAAATTCTAGGACAAATTAAAGATGCTTATAAAACAGCTATTTCAGATAATAGTATTTCATCAGAATTACAAAAGATGTTTGAAATAGCTATTGCTTGTGGTAAAAAGTTTAAAACAGAGTGTAAAATGTTTGAAGTTCCAGTTTCATCAGTATCAATATCAATAAATAGTGCCCTATTAAAAGGATGCAGAAAATTTATGGTATTAGGATATGGAGAAATTGGGAAGTTGGCAATTAAGCACCTTTTAAGTCATAAAGTAGAGTGTATTTATTTAATAGTAAGGGATAAGAGTAAGGCAAGTGATTTAGAGGGTGAAATTGTAGAAGTTTTAGATTTTAATGAAAAAAATCATGTTATAAATGAGGTTGATTGTATAGTTTCTTGTACAGCAGCACCTCATACAGTAGTTAGAAATGAAGATATAAAAACTGAAGGTGACATAATACATATATATGATTTAGCTGTTCCAAGAGATGTCGATAAGGAATTATCAGAAAAAGAGAGAGTAATCCTTAAGGATATAGATGAAATAAGTAAGATTGATGATAAGAATAAAAAAATAAGAAAAGAAAGAATGGAAGAGTATAAGCATATAGTTGAAGAGAGCATAGAGGAATTTTTAAACTGGCTTAAAATAAGAGAAGTTTCAAGTAAAATAAGAAACATAAAAATAAGAGAAAATGAAATTTGTAGTGAAAGAATAAAGACTTTTTCTAATAAAGGAAATGGAGAAAATGCTAAATTAGCAGAAAGAATGATAAAAAGTACAGCTGATGCTTATGTTAATAGGGCAATAGAACTTTTAAAAAGTGAAGCATTAAAGGGAAGTGATAGTTCTTGTGCAGAAATAATAGAGAAGATATTTTTAACTTAGTACCAATAAACATTATAAGCAGTAAATTTCATGTTAAGGTAATAGGTGGAGGAAAAGCAGCCACCATAAAGGTTAAAGGATTATTAGAAAAAGGTTGTTATGTACATATTTTATCTAAGGAGTTTTCAAAGGAAATCTTAGATATTAAAAATAAAAATTTAAAACTTGAAAAGGGAACCTATTATAAAGAGTTTATAAAAGATGCTCATCTTATAATAATAGCTGTGGATGAAAGTTCTCTAGCACGTAAAATAGGCAAAGATTGTGAGAAAGAATACAAACTATATTTAAATGCAACTAATTATAAAGAGGGTATGGTGGCTATTCCTTACAGTAGATGTTATGAGAATCTAGGCTTTAGTATAAGTAGTAAATTAGGATCACCTAGAATAACTAGGGCTATAGGAGAAGAAGTATCAAATATTATTAAGAAAAATGACATATACTCAATTAAGGTGGCTAAGATTAGAGAAAAAGCTAAAAAAGAAGAATTAAAGGATAATATAATAGAGATTATTTCAAGTAAAGAATTTAAAAATGCCCTTTTAGAAAAAAGAGAATATGAATACTTAAGAAATCTTTTAGGAGAAGAATTAGCTAATTCCTTAACTTTAGGATTAAAGTAAATATAACAGAATTTTTTATGAAAATATAAAAATAATCAAAATGCGAGGTTTGGAGTAATGGAATTAATAATAGCGACTAGAAAAAGTAAGTTAGCACAAGTGCAAACTGAAAAAGTTATGGAACTTTTAAAAGAAAAGGAAAATGTAGATAGTAAGAAACTTTTAGTTATGACAGAAGGTGATAGAAGACTAGATGTTTCATTAAATAAAATAGGTGGAAAGGGTTTATTTGTAAAGGAGATAGAACTAGCTCTTTTAAATAAAGAAGCTCATGGAGCAGTTCATAGTATGAAAGATGTTCCTTTTGAACTTCCTAGCGAATTTGAGCTTGTTGCAATGCCTGAAAGAGAAGACATAAGAGATGCCTTTGTATCTTTAAATGGATCAACTTTATCTAATTTAAGAAAAGGAGCTAGAATCGGAACTAGCAGTATAAGACGTGCAGAACAATTGAAGTTATTTAGAGATGATTTAGAGATTGTTCCAATTAGAGGTAATGTTCAAACTAGAATAAAAAAAATAACTGAAGAAAATTTAGATGGAATAATTTTAGCGGCAGCAGGATTAAAAAGACTTGGTATGGAAGAGGTAATAAGTGATTATTTTGATCCAAAGGTATTTTTACCTGCTATTGGTCAAGGAGCTTTAGGAATAGAGTGCTTAAAAGGTGGAGAATTTAATGAATATTTTAAAGCTTTAGATAGCAAAGAAGTTAGAACCACTGTTGAGGCTGAAAGAAGTTTTATGAAAGTATTAAACGGAGGATGTCATAGTCTTATAGGTGCTTATTCAGAGGTTAAAGGTAATGACTTATATATGATAGGTACATTTACTGTAAATAATAGAATAGTTAAAAAAGATATATTAGGAAATAAAGAAGATAATATATTATTAGGAAAAAAACTTGCAGAAAAAATATTAGGAGAGGTATAGGAGGAACTATGAGTAAAAAAGCATATATAATAGGGGCTGGTCCTGGAGATGAAGAGTTATTAACACTTAAAGCAATAAATGCATTACAAAAATGCACAGCTGTCTTATATGATAGATTAGTTGGGAACAATATACTTAATTACTTAAATGATGACTGTGAGATTTACTATTGTGGAAAAGAGCCAGGATGCCATTATAAAACACAGGAAGAGATAAATGAAAGTATAGTTGAACTTGCTAAAAAAGGTCATGTTGTTGGTAGAGTAAAAGGTGGAGATCCATATGTTTTTGGAAGAGGTGGAGAAGAAGTATTAGCCTTAGTAGAAGAAAACATACCTTTTGAAGTTATTCCAGGGGTTACTTCACCTATTTCTGTTTTAAATTATGCAGGAATACCAATAACACATAGAGGGTTAGCACAGAGTTTTCATATTGTAACAGGAATGTCAGCAAGAACTTTAAATGTAAATTGGGAAGCTTTATCAAAAGAAAATGGAACCTTAGTATTTATGATGGGACTTTCAAATTTAGAAACAATTGTTGAGAAGCTTTTAGAAAATGGTAAAGATATAGAAACTCCTTGTGGAGTAGTAATGAGAGGAACAACTTCAAAGCAAAGAAAGGTTATTGGAACATTAGAAAATATATGTAAAAAAGTTAGAGAAGCTAAGTTAGAATCACCTTGTATAATAGTTGTTGGAGATGTTGTTTCATTAAATGAAAAACTTTCATGGTATGAAAAATTACCTCTATTTGGAGCTAATATTTGTTTAACAAGATCCAAGGAACAATCTAAAGAGATTAAATGGAAATTAAAAGAGTTAGGTGCAGAAGTAACAGAAATAAACTCTATAAAAATAAAAGAAACTGCTTATAATTTAGATGAATATATTAATACTTTAGAAAAATATGATCATATAGTATTTACTTCAGTAAATGCTGTTAATGTATTTTTTGATTATTTAGTAAAAAATAGAGTTGATATAAGAAAAATAAAAGCAGATTTTGCTGTACTAGGAAAAGCAACTAAGAAAGCTTTAATAGCTAGAGGTATTGTGCCAAGCATAATGGCTCATTCATTTACAGCAGAAGGTTTATTTGAAGTTTTAAAAGATAACATTAAAGAGGGAGAAAAAGTATTAATTCCATGTTCTTCTTTAAGCAGAGAATACTTGTTTGATAATTTAGCTTCTTTAGGAGCAAAATGTCATAGAGTTAATATTTATGATACTGTATGCGGAGATGTTAAAAATCCAAGAGCTTTCAAGGAAGTTGATATGGTATTATATACAAGTCCTTCAACGGTTAAAAACATGATTGATATGGTTGGACTTGAAGCTCTTAAAGAGAAAGTAAGCATAGCTATAGGACCTATAACCTTAAAAGCTTTAAATGAAAGTGGAATTGAAGGAAAAATGTGCAAAACACATTGTGGAGATGGATTTTTAAGTGAAATTGAGGGTATATGGCAAGAGGTTAAAAAATAAATTTGTGGTAAAATTAATTTTATAGGCAAATTACAAACAAATTAGGAGGAAAGATTATGATAAAGAGAGGAAGAAGACTTAGAATAAATAAGGAAATGAGAGACCTTGTTAGAGAAAATATTTTAACAGCAAATGACTTTATATTTCCTATATTTGTAGTTGAAGGAAACAACATAAAAAAGGAGATAAGTTCTCTACCAGGAAACTATCATGTATCTTTAGATAGATTAAATGAAATAGTTGATGAAGTGGTAGCTTTAAATATAAAAGGTGTAATTATATTTGGTCTTCCAGAACATAAAGATGCTTGTGGATCAGAGGCTTATTCTGATAATGGAATTGTTCAAAAAGCAATTAGAAAATTAAGAGAAGATTATGAGAACTTATTAGTAATAACTGATGTCTGTATGTGTGAATATACTAGTCATGGTCATTGTGGAATAATAGAAGGAAAAGATGTAGATAATGACAAGACTTTAAGTTTCTTAGATAAAATAGCAGTTTCACATGCTAAGGCTGGTGCTCATATGGTAGCTCCTTCAGATATGATGGATGGAAGAATATTATCTATGAGAAATGCTTTAGATGAAGCTGGGTTTGTTAATGTTGGAATAATGAGTTATTCAGCAAAATATTGCTCAGCTTTCTATGGACCTTTCAGAGAAGCTGCTAACTCAGCACCACAATTTGGAGATAGAAAAACTTATCAAATGGATCCTGCAAACTCAAGAGAAGCCATAAAAGAAGTAGAGCAAGACATAGAAGAGGGTGCAGATATAGTTATGGTTAAACCTGCCTTATCATATTTAGATATTGTTAAGGAAGTAAGAAATAAAGTTGATGTACCAGTTTGTGTTTATAATGTAAGTGGTGAATTTGCAATGGTTAAGGCAGCAGCTAAACTTGGACTTATAAATGAAAAACAAGTAGCTTTAGAAATGCTTTTATCAATGAAAAGAGCAGGGGCAGATATGATAATAACTTATTATGCTATAGAAGCTGCTAAATGGTTACAAGAATAGTTTAAGACTATAATATAATGAAAAATATTTGCTTAACAATCTTAGAGTTAGGAGAATGAATATGGACAGAAATAAAGAAATATTTGAAGAATCAAAAAAATATATGCCAGGTGGGGTTAATAGTCCTGTAAGATCTTTTGGAAGTGTTGGAATAAATCCTCCAGTAATAAAAAGTGGTAAAGGAGCTATGATAAAGGACGAGAATGGAAATGAATATATTGACTTTGTTTTAGCTTGGGGACCAATGATATTAGGTCATTGTGATGAAGATGTGGTAGAGGCAATAAAGAAAACTTCAGAGGAAAGTATAGCCTTTGGTGCTTCAACAAAATTAGAATTAGACTTAGCTAAACTTTTATGTGAAACATTAGACAATGTTGACATGATAAGGATGGTAAACTCAGGTACAGAGGCTACTATGAGTGCTGTAAAGTTAGCAAGAGGATACACAAAGAAGGATAAAATAATTAAGTTTGCAGGATGCTATCATGGACACTTTGATGGTTTCTTAATAGAAGCTGGATCAGGAGTATTAACAGAAGGAATTCCAGGATGTTTAGGTGTTCCAGAGGAAAGCATAAAGAATACTTTAATAGGAATATACAATGATGAAAAGCAAGTTGAAGAATTATTTGAAAAATACGGAAATGATATTGCTGGAATAATAATAGAGCCAGTTGCTGGAAATATGGGAGTCGTTAAATGTGATCCTAAGTTTATGAGAAAACTTAGAGAATTATGTGATAAATATGGAGCACTTCTTATATTTGATGAAGTTATGTGTGGATTTAGAGTAGCATATAAAGGAGCACAAACTTTATTTGATGTTAAGCCAGATTTAGTTACTTATGCTAAAATAATGGGTGGTGGACTACCTTGTGGAGCATATGGTGGAAGAAGAGAGATAATGGAAAACTTATCACCACTAGGTGGAGTTTATCAAGCTGGAACAATGTCAGGAAACCCAATAGTAATGAGTGCAGGACTTGCAACAGTTAAAAAACTTTATGAAAATCCATCATACTATGATCATATTGAAAAAATAGGATCAAAACTTGAAAAGGGAGTTCTTGAAATAGCAAAGAAAAAAGGTTTAGGTCTTGTTGTTAATAGACAAGGTGGCATGATGACATTATTCTTTACTGATTTAAAAGAAGTTAAGTGTTATGATGATGTAAAAACTTGTGATGGAGAAAGATTTAAGAGATACTTCTTACATATGTTAAACAAAGGATTTAACATACCACCATCACAATTTGAGGCAATGTTCTTAAGTGTAAAACATACAGAAGAACATATAGATAAGTTCTTAGAAGCTTTTGAAAGCTTTGAAGGATAATAAAATTTAAAAAGTTTTAAATGAATGCTGATTTTTAGGTATATATTTAAGAAAAGACTTAATTTAATAGAAAGCTTTATTACAAATTAAATATACTTATATGTTTTTGTATTAGAAATTTTCTTCTTAATTAAGATATTTATACCTATAAATCAGCTTTAATTTTATAATTAGAAATTTAATTAAGTGGGGTATTTATGAGAGAAAAAGTGAAGTTAAAAAAAGACAAAGAATGTGATGTTTTTGTAATGGGAGCTGGAATTGCAGGAATTATGGCAGCAATTGAAGCCTCTAATAATGGTCAAAAGGTAATAATCTCTAGTAGTTCAAATATCTTTTCAGGATCAAGCTTTTATACTGGTACATGGGGTTTAGGGTTAATAGGACCAGAGGATAGAAATGATGAAGAAGATTTAGTTAAGACAATTAAAGAAGTTGGGTGCAATGTTGTTGATGAGGAATTAGTAGAAACCTTTGTTAAAAATATTAATCCAAGTATAGATTTATTAAAAGAAATGGGTGTTAAGCTTAAAGAAGCTAATAATTCAGGGGAAAAAGAATTCATTCCATGTTTTGACCATAAAAATAGAAATTGGAATGGTATTTTATTTGAAAGTGCAAAAAAAGTTTTAGACCATAAGTTAAAGAGTAATGAAGTTTTGGAATATCCTTTTTCAGAGGTAATTGAAATAGTAAAGGAAGATAATAAGATTATAGGTGTAATACTTATTAACAGTTTAAATAATCTTGAGTTTATAAAATGTAAAGCACTTGTAATTGCCTCAGGAGGAATAGGTGGTTTATTTAAATATAGGTTAAATACTACAGATATAACAGGTATGGGACAAGCTTTAGCTTTAAAAGCTGGGTGTAACTTAACAAATATAGAATTTATGCAAATGATGCCAGGATATATAAAGCCCTGTCCAAAAACTATATTTAATGAGAAAACCTTTAAATATATAGAAGCTAGAAATGAAGAGAGAGAAGATGTATTTAAAGATGTAGAAAATCTAAGAGAAAAGCTTGAAAAAAGATCAACTTATGGGCCTTTTACTTCAAGATTAGACTCTAAGGACATTGACTATGCTATATTTAAAGAGTTTATGAAAAATAAAAATGGAGTTACTGTTAGATATAAAGATAGTTTAAAGAATAATATGCCAGAGTTTATTGAAGTTTATTTTAAGTGGTTAAAGGAAAATAAACATCTTACCCCAGATGATGAAATAAATATTGGGATATTCTTTCATGCAGCTAATGGAGGGATTAGCATAAATAAATGGGCAGAAACAAAGGTAGATGGATTATTTGCATCTGGAGAATGTACAGGTGGTATGCATGGTGCAGACAGAATAGGGGGATTATCTACAGCAAATGGCCTTGTTTTTGGTAAAATAGCTGGAAAAAGTGCTAGTAGATATGCTTCTAGTAAAAGTTTAAGTGAAAAAGAAGAAGTAGAATTTGAAGCTTATGAAATAGAAGGAGCAGAGGATCTTATTTTAGAAGTTCAAGAAATAATGTTTAAAAACGCAATGATAGAAAAAAGTGAAGTAGGTGTTAAAAATTCACTTTTAAAGTTAGAGGAAATATCTAAGTGTTTTGTATATAAGAAAGAAGTAAATATGGAGAATTTAAGAAACTCATATAGACTAGAAAACAATATATTATTATGCAAGGCCATATTAAAAGCAATTGACCTTAGAAAAGAAAGTAGAGGTTCTCACTATAGAAAGGATTATCCAAATTGTGATAAAAACATGGATAAGATGATAATGGTAGAGTTAGGTGATGATATTAAAGCTTATTTTAAAGAAAATTAGAATTACTATAAATAATTAAATTCTAATAGATTATTAAGATAGTCTTTTATTTATATGTAGAAATCAATACTATTTTAAAATAGTGGTTAATTAATATAATTTAAAGTTTTGTAATTTATTATTAATAAAAAATACAGTGTATGATCATACACTGTATTTTTCTACATTAAAGGAGATACTAATCTTATTATGGATTCTCCAATTCTTGAGATAATAGATCGTTTTTCAAAACTTTCAAGGGTTACTTTAGTACAAACCTCTAGGTCTTTAAAGAATTGCTCTTCCATAGATTTTGAAATAGCTTCATTATATATAAATATATTGCTTTCAAAGTTTAAAGAAAAGCTTCTTATATCCATGTTAGCTGTTCCTACACTACATATAGAAGAGTCTACCACTATGGTTTTAGCGTGAAGAAAGCCCTTTCCATATAAGTAGATCTTTGCACCAGCATTTAATAAGGATTCAAAATAAGAGTTTGCTATCCATCCCATAAATTTATGATCAGGATTACCAGGTAGCATTATTTTTACATCAACTCCAGATAAGGCAGCAAGTCTTAAAGCTTCAAGCATAGGTTCATCAGGGACAAAATAAGGAGTTTGTATGAAAAGATTTTTCTTAGCTGAATTTATAATTTTAAAATATCCATTTTTTATTTGTTGTTCAGTATGGTCAGGACCAGAGGAAACTATTTGAGCTCCAATAATCTTCTTTGGCAAATCAGTTGAATGAGGATTTATAAAATATTTTTTTAAATCTATGTCTAAATCTGATTCATCAGCATAACTCCAATCTAAAAGGAATCTTCCTTCTAAATCATTAATAGAAAGACCCTTTATTTTTGTATGAGTATCACGCCAATGACCAATATTTTTATCCTTTCCAAGATATTCATCACCTATATTAAATCCACCTAAAAAAGCAACTTTGCTATCTATAATAAGTATCTTTCTATGATTTCTATAGTTAATTCTCAAGTTTATATATTTGCAAAAGCCAGGAAAAAATATTTTAAAATCTCCACCAGCTGCCTTTAATTTATCTATATCTTTTTTGTGTATAGAATTACCAATAGAATCTACTAGTAATTTTACTTCAACACCTTCCTTAGCTTTCTTAGTTAAGGCCTGTAAGATTTTTTTGCCTATTTCGTCGCTTTTAAAAATATAAAATTCCATATGAATAAATTTTTCAGCTTTATTTATTTCATCAATCATTTCTTCAAAAAGACTCTTAGCATCAAAATATAAATCTATATCATTACGCTGAGTATAGGTTGAGTTGTCATTATTGAAGTTCATCATTATTAAGTCTTTATATTTTAAAGAAATATTATCTAGTTTGTAGTGAGACTTAAATGAATTTAAATATTTTTGTTTTGTTTTGTCATCTAGAATTTTTCTCTTAAAGTTTTTTTCACGGGTAATATTTTGACCAAATAAAATGTAGATTATAAATCCTAATATGGGTAGAAAGGTTAATATTAAAATCCAAGCCCAAGTAGTTTGGGGATTTCTTCTTTCAATAAAGATTATGGAAATAATAAACACAATATTTATTAAGAATATCATATTTAAAAATAAGTGCATAAGAATTCCTCCTTTGTATTTAAAAAAGTTTATCAGTCTAAATTTTTTAATATATATTAGACTGATAAACTAAAAATGTTACCTTATATATATTTGTTCTAAAAGTTCATTTATGTTGACAGTACAATTTTCAGGGGTAGATGCTAAAAGCTTTATTCCCTTATAGCTTATTCTAAGTTTACATTTACTATTTTTAAGTTCACTAGCAAACTCTAATATTGAATTCTTATCTAAGTCCATATTAAAGGAACTTAATATATTAAGATAAAGATATTCTGTGTAAAGATATTTATGACTTGCATAATTTTCGTAAGAATCTATTCCTTCACATAGGAATTTAACATAATCATCTATATGCTTAAATATTTCAGAAAGTCTATCCCTATAAATAAATTTTATAGAGTCAATTTCTAAGAAGGCTTTATTTAAAGAGGATAAAATATCTTCTTTTATTATTGACACTTCTTCAGCTGAAAAAGTTAAATAAAGATTTAAATAAGAATCTCTATTAGAAAAAATAGTTTCTAAGTATCTTATAAAGGAATAAAAATCCTCTCTGTTGTTACCAGGTTCTATTTGAAATAATATTTTAAAGAACAAGTTCCAATGAAAATCATAATTCATAGCATGGGCAAGTTTATTACCAATTGAATTAGAGAATTCTGAGTCAAAACATAAAGGTTCAGACCCTATAGACAATTTGTTTTTAAAAGATATGGAATCCTTAAAAACTTCGTTTAATCTTACTGAAGTATTTACAAAGGTATTATAATATTCTTGAGAAGTATTACAATTATTTTTAGTAAATATATAATCTATTATTATGTCACAGGCATTTCTAAAATCAACAGATATACCTAAATCATGTTTTACTTTAGAAGAGTATATATCATATATCATTTTAGAAAGTAAAATTTCAATACCTTCCTTCTTTAATCCAACTCCATTAGAATTATCCATGTGAGAATTAACATGGTTGAATATAGTTAGAAGTTGATTGTCGATTAAACATAAATTGTTTTTAATAGAATTAAGTATATTCTTATAAAATTTATCCCCTAAAATCATATTATAGTTTTTATATATTATCTTATGTTCAATTTCACCCCAAAAATTATTTACCATAGATTTTATTTGAAGTTCAAAATTAAACTTTTCTTCTTCATTTAGAATAAAACCATCTATTCTATATAATTCAAAACCATTTTTTTGTTTTAAGGGTTGATGTTCTCTAAGGTCTAAAAATATATTTGGATTTTGTGATGAGTAAGAAAATCCATCTTTATTAGTGCAATTAAATATTGTTCTTATAAATTTAAATATATGTTCTTCATCTTCTATAAATCTACATTCTATTCTGACACCTATTAAATCAGATAGGTTTCTAAATAAATCCGTAGGGGAATCATATTTTATGTAATAATTATGTCTTATTATTTTCTCTTTTAAACTAGAAGCTGATTTTACTCTAGTTGATATATTAAAAAATCCTTCACAAGAGTTCTCTAGTAGAGAGTAGAAAAAATCATCAAGCAGATTTGCACTATAGGCTAAATCTTTTTTCATCTCCTTAAGTAATTCTAAAGTACCTTTTGTAAATTCAAAAACTTTTAATTCCAAATTTAAAACACCGTCCTTGTTAGTTTATAAGTAAAGTCAGTATAGTTTAATAATACCAACATATAGTAAGTATAACAATAGAGGAATTTTAAATAATATTATATATAAATACTTTTATAAAAATGAATAATTTGTTAATAAAATCTCTTTAGAATTAAATATTAATTATATAAATGATTTATTAATAATAAATTATAAGAAAAAAACAGTAGTAATTAATAAATTCTGAAAGTGAAAAATAGACTTTGACTTTCTTTGACTTTTATAGTATTATAATTACATAAGATACAAAAAAGAGAATATTGAGGTGATAAAATGAATGCAGATAAAATGACATTAAGAGTACAACAAAGCTTAAACGATGCTTATGAAATAGCAGTTAAATATAATAATCAACAATTAGATATAATTCACTTATTTTCAGCATTAGTAAATCAAAAAGATGGTTTAATTCCTAATATATTTGAAAAAATGGGTGTTAATATAGATTCATTAAAAAGAGACATTCATGTTCAAATAGATAGAATGCCTAAGGTTTTAGGAGAAGCAGCACAATCATCAGGGGTTACTGCTACAAGAAGAATAAATGAAGTATTAATAAAGGCAGAAGAAATTTCAAAACAATTTGAAGATTCATATATAAGTGTTGAGCATGTAATGCTTGCAATGATTGATATAGATAAAAATGGAGCTGTAGGAGAAATCTTAAGAAAAAATAACATAACTAAAGATGGATTCCTAAAGGTTTTAAATGAAGTTAGAGGAAGTCAAAGAGTAGATTCACAAGATCCAGAAGGAACTTATGAAGCTTTAGATAAATACGGTACTAATTTAATAGAACTTGTAAAACAACATAAATTAGATCCTGTTATAGGAAGAGATGAAGAAATAAGAAGAGCTGTTAGAATTCTTTCAAGAAAAACTAAGAATAATCCAATACTAATAGGAGAACCTGGAGTTGGTAAAACTGCTATAGTTGAAGGATTAGCAGAAAGAATTGTAAGAGGAGATGTACCAGAGGGACTAAAGGATAAGGTAATTATCTCATTAGATATGGGTGCATTAATAGCTGGTGCTAAATACAGAGGAGAATTTGAAGAAAGATTAAAAGCTGTTTTAAAAGAAGTTCAAAGTTCAGAAGGAAAAATACTTTTATTCATAGATGAAATTCATACAATTGTAGGGGCTGGTAAAACAGATGGTGCAATGGATGCAGGAAATTTAATTAAACCAATGCTTGCAAGAGGAGAACTTCACTGCATAGGAGCTACAACTTTTGACGAATATAGACAATATATAGAAAAAGATAAAGCTCTAGAAAGAAGATTCCAACCTGTAATAGTTGAAGAACCAACAGTTGAAGAAACAGTATCTATTTTAAGAGGATTAAAAGAAAGATTTGAAATTCACCATGGAATTAGAATCCATGACTCAGCAATAGTAGCTGCTGCAAAACTTTCTCATAGATATATTCAAGATAGATATTTACCAGATAAGGCTATAGATTTAATAGATGAAGCTGGTGCTATGATAAGAAGTGAAATAGATTCTCTTCCAACTGAATTAGATATTATAAGAAGAAAGATTTTAATGCTTGAAACTGAAAAGGAAGCTTTATCAAAAGAAAATGATGATGCATCTAAGGAAAGATTAGTTGCTTTAGAAAAAGAGCTTGCAGAGCTTCAAGATAAAAATGATGAGATGACAATTAAATATGAAAAAGAAAAATCTCATATTTCAGCAGTTAGGGACTTAAAGGCTGAGTTAGATGAAGCAAGAGGATTAGCTGAAAAATATGAAAGAGAATATGATTTAAATAAAGTTGCAGAACTTAAATATGGAAAAATTCCAGAACTTGAACGTAAAATAAAAGAACAAGAAGCAAGTATGGAAAAAGACAATGAAAATGCTTTATTAAAAGAAGAGGTTACTGAAAATGAAATTTCAGAAATAATCTCAAAATGGACTGGAATTCCTGTTACAAAACTAGTTGAAAGTGAAAGAGAAAAACTTTTAAGACTAGAAGAAGAATTAAGAGAAAGAGTAATAGGTCAAGATGAGGCTACAACTGCAGTGGCTAATGCTGTAATAAGAGCAAGAGCTGGTCTTAAAGATGAAAGAAAACCAATAGGATCATTTATATTCTTGGGACCTACTGGAGTTGGTAAAACAGAGCTTGCAAAAACTTTAGCTAGAAATTTATTTGATAGCGAAGACAATATAGTAAGAATAGATATGTCTGAATATATGGAAAAACATGCAGTATCTAGATTAATAGGACCTCCTCCAGGATATGTAGGATATGAAGAAGGGGGACAATTAACAGAAGCTGTTAGAAGAAACCCATATTCAGTAATATTATTTGATGAAATAGAAAAAGCACATGATGATGTATTTAACTTATTCCTTCAAATATTAGATGATGGTAGATTAACAGATAATAAAGGTAAAACTGTTGATTTCAAAAACACTATAATAATTATGACTTCTAACATAGGTAGTGGATACTTATTAGAAAATAAATCTAATGAAGGTATAGAAGATGATATTAGAGAAAATGTTATGAATGAAATGAAGTTAAGATTCAAACCAGAATTCTTAAACAGAGTAGATGATATCATAATGTTTAGACCTTTAAGCAGTGAAGGAATTAAGAAAATAATAGATATCTTCTTAAGAGATGTTGAAAATAGATTAAGAGAAAGAAATATAACTCTTGAAGTTACTGATGGAGCTAAGGAAATATTAGCTGAAGAAGGATATGATCCAGTATATGGAGCTAGACCATTAAAGAGATATATAAGCAATGTCTTAGAAACTGAAATAGCTAAGAAGATAATTGCAGGAGAAATTTATGATGGATCTGTTGCTTTAATAGATGGAGTAGATGGAAAAATTATAGTTTCTAGAAAATAAAATATAGTAAATTTATAAGGACCATAGGTTTAATTAAATCTATGGTCCTTATTTTCTGTAATTTTAAATATATTTTTAATAAAATGATAATAAAAAACAAATTAATAATGAAAACATTTTAAATTTATAAAATTTTAATAAAAAACTGTAGAAAATTGAAAATTTTATGGTTATAATAATTTTAAAATACGAAAATAAAAAATAACAAATATAAAATTATAACTTGAAAAGGGGAGATAAAAGTGGAACTGATAGGAATAGTAATAGTAATAATAGGATTTGCACTTAAATTTGATACTATAGCAGTTGTATTAGTAGCAGGATTATCAACTGGATTAGTAGCACATATGAGTTTGTATGAAATATTAGAGAAATTAGGATCAACCTTTGTAAGCCAAAGGCACATGACATTATTTATATTAACTTTACCTGTAATAGGTATGTGTGAAAGATTTGGTTTAAAAGAGAGAGCTATAACCTTAATAAAAAATATGAAAAATATGTCAACTGGAAAACTTTTAAGTTGCTATTTATTTATTAGAGAAGTTGGGGCTGCAGTTTCACTAAGATTAAGTGGACAAGCACAATTTATAAGACCACTTATAAACCCAATGGCTCAGGGAGCAGCTGTCAGTAAATATGGAGAATTAGATGATAAAAATGAAGATTTAATAAAGGGAACAGCAGCTGCAATGGATAACTATGGAAACTTCTTTGGACAAAATGTATTCTTAGCAAGTTCAGGAGTTCTTTTAATAGCAGGAACCTTAGAAGAACTAGGATATGGAGTTAATGCTTTAGATATAGCAAAAGCTTCAGTTCCAATAGCTATAATAGCTTTAATATTAGGAGTATTACAAAATAGATTATTAGATAAAAGGTTAAGTAGAAACCTATCAAAGAACAAAGAAGAGATAAAATAGGGGTGATAATTAATGAATATGCAAATGATTTCTAATGTATTGCTTGAAATCTTTTATATAATAGTAGGACTTTTAATGTTAAATACAGCAATTGATACATTAAAAGACCAGGAACATAAAACTAGAATAGGAACGGCAATCTTTTGGACTATATTGTCAATTATATTTATAGCAGGAGGAGCTATTCCACCTGTAGTAGTAGGGGCTTTACTTTTAGTTATAGGAGTATTAACTGCAAGCAAACAAGTAAATATAGGAAACCTAAAAATGCCTAATGTAGATTTTGCAGAAATGCAAGCTAAAAAGTTAAAGAATAAGATTTTTTTACCTTCAATTGTAATAGCAGTTGGATCTTTAGTTATTGCACAATTTACAAGTTTATCAGGAACTGTTGCCATAGGTATAGCTTCTGTGGCAGCTGTAATAACAACTTTCTTAGTATTAAAAGCTAAACCAAAGCATTTAGTAGAGGATAGTAACAGAATGGTTCAATCAGTTGGATCTACAAGTATATTACCTCAACTTTTAGCAGCTTTAGGAACAGTATTTACAGCAGCGGGAGTAGGAGATGTTATATCATCAGGTATATCTAATTTTATTCCTGAAGGAAACATATTAGCAGGTGTAATAGCTTACTGTGTAGGAATGGCAGTATTCACTATGATAATGGGAAATGCCTTTGCAGCCTTCTCAGTTATAACTGTGGGAATAGGATTACCATTTGTATTTGCTCAAGGAGCTAATGTAGCCATAGCAGGAGCTTTAGCTCTAACTGCAGGGTATTGTGGAACATTATTAACCCCAATGGCAGCAAACTTTAACGTTATGCCAGCGGCCTTATTAGAGACAAAAGATAAGAATGTGGTTATGAAATGTCAAAGTTTATTTGCTATAATTTTATTAGTTATACATATAGCTTTAATGTATTTCTTAGCATTTTAATTAACTAGGTATTAGAAAGTAAGGAGTGTATGAGAATGAAAGTATTAATTACAGGATTTGATCCCTTTGGAGGAGAAAGTATAAACCCAGCTTTAGAAGCTGTTAAAATGATACCAGAAAATATAGAAGGAGCTCAGGTTATTAAATTAGAAATACCTACAGTTTTTAGAAAGTCTCTTGAAAAAATAGAAGAAAAAATAGAGGAAATTAATCCAGATGTGGTTATTTCTATAGGACAAGCTGGAGGAAGATTTGGTGTAACTCCAGAAAGAGTAGCTATAAATATGGATGATGCGAGAATAGAGGATAATGAAGGAAATCAACCAATAGATATTTCTATATATGAAGATGGAGAAAGTGCATACTTTAGTAATTTACCTATAAAAGCAATGGTTAAGGAAATGGTTGATAATGGAATACCTGCATCAGTTTCTAACACTGCTGGAACTTTTGTTTGTAACCATGTTATGTATGGAGTTTTATACTTAGTAAATAAAAAGTATAAAAATATAAGAGCTGGATTTATACATGTACCTTATATTCCAGCACAAGTTGTAAATAAACCTAATACACCTTCTATGTCTATTAATGATATAGCAAAAGGATTAGAGCTTAGTATAAAGGCTATAGTTTTAAATGATAATGATATTAAAACTGTAGGAGGAGCTGTTTGTTAATGTTAGAACCTAAGGTTAAAAGAAAAATCTTTGTTTATGGAAGTTTGAGAACAGGATTTTTCAATTATGAAAAATACTTAAAAGGGAAAGTTATAAAAAGTGAATTAGGAAGGGTAAAGGGAACTTTATACCATATGCCTAAAAAAGGATATCCTGCTTTAATTGAAGGGGATGGATTTGTATATGGAGAAGTTATGACTATTCTTGATTACGAAAATGTTATAAATGCTATGGATCTTATGGAAGGATACTTAGGAGTTAATAACAAAAATAATGAATATAATAGAATTGAGATGGATGTTGAAATCTTAGGAAAGAAATCTTCTGAAAAATGCTATGTTTATTATTATGGAATGAATGATAAAGATGACTTTGAAAATAACAGTATATTAATACAAGATGGAAATTGGAGGAACTTTATGCTTAAAAAAGTTTCTTAAAGTAAAAAATAAGAGGTAAGAAAATTCTTACCTCTTATTTTTTGTTATTATTTCATTGATTGTTCGTATTTTTCTACCATTCTTTTAACCATTTCTCCACCAACGCTTCCGCATTGTCTTGAGCTAAGGTCTCCGTTGTAGTCTGAGAATGGTACTCCCATTTCATTTGCTACCTCATTTTTGAATTTTGATAAACCGTTTTTTGCTTCTGGAACTAAATGTTGTGACATTTTGAATTCCTCCTTTAAGTTTAATAAGATTTTTTTGAAAGGTTAAGTTTTTCTTTTCCTTTCAATATTATGATGTGCAGAATTGGATTTAATAATCTATAAACTTATATCCAATATAGGATTAAAAATCACATTATGGTATAAAATTACAAGTAGAACTGATTTATCTTATGAAAGTAAAATTAAATATATTTTTGAAAAAAGCTCAAACAGAATTATTATCTGTTTGAGCTTTTTAATTTATACATTAAATTTTAAATCTTTATGTGATAAGAATCCATATGAAGAATCAGCCTCTTTAACAGCTTTTATAATAGCTTTCTCCATAACTTGAGCAGCTAAAAGACCAACTACATTTATATCTGCCTTAACTTTATTTGATGAAAGAGTAAATATTGTATCACCATCAAACATAGTGTGAGCAGGGCGAATGGTTCTTCCAAAACCATTTTGAGCCATAGATGCAATTTTATTAGCTTGAGCTTTATTAAAATCACCATTAGTCACTATGCACCCAATAGTGGTATTTCCTTTAAAAACATTTTTAGGGTTAGAATAATTAGCTAATAAGCTTTCCTCTATGTTTATAAAGGAATTCCTATCTTGGCTTAAGCCACCAGCTATTATTTTATTATTATTATTAGGATCAACAATATCACCTAGGCTATTAACTCCTACAATAGCTCCTACCTTTAAATCTCCAACTTGCACTGCATAGCTTCCAAAACCACCTTTCATAGCAAGTTTTTGATTTAAGGCTTTACCTACTGTGGCGCCTGTTCCACAACCTATATTTCCGTTTTTTGAGTCAAGATAGGTTTCAGAATTTTTACAGGCTTCTAAGCCCATTTCCTTATTAGGTCTTATTTTAGGATTACCACAGGCTAAGTCAAATAAAACAGCACCACATACTATAGGAACTTTAGCCACTCCTACGTCAAATCCAACATTTTTATTTTCTAGATATTCCATAACCCCTGAGCAGGAATCAAGTCCAAAGGCAGAGCCACCAGATAATACTACAGCATGAATTTTATCAACCATTTCCATAGGATTTAATAAATCAGTTTCTCTAGTTCCAGGAGCTCCACCGCGAACATCAACTCCTCCAGAAGCACCTTCTTCACATAGTAATACTGTACATCCTGTAGCACCTTCAAAGTCTTGAGCGTGGCCTAGTTTAAAACCATCTATATCTGTAATCTTTATTTCAAACATTATAATATACACCTCCATTAAATTGTTTTATATGATTTAGATGTTATATTTTAAGAATAATACTCTATTTTACATAAGTGATAATTTATAGAGTTTAAAATTAATATAAAGTTTAAAAAATTTAAACCTTTATTAATAACTGAATAAAGTTTTAGCGTATAACTTTAAGTAAGCTATACGCTAAAATATATTTATAATCTTAAATTATCTTAAAATTTTTCTAACTCCTAATATAACAGGAATTGATATTAAGGCTGATATAAATGCCTCAGGAATTCCATTTGTAACTCCTATTCCTGCTAAAGTTAATTTTGCAGCATGTTCAGATATTCCTAGGGCAGAAGCATAATTTTCTAAATAAAAAACATATGTTAAGCCAAGTACACCTATAGTGTTTACTAAAGTTCCAATTACGGAAGCTGTACCTATAGATAGGGCTTCTTCTTTATTTTTATGTTTAAATTTAAACATGATAATCATACTTGCTAAAAAGAATAAAACACCGATTATAGCTGATATAGTTAAAGAATCTGTTAAAGCTTCAGAACTTACAAATAGAAGAACTCCAAGAATAAGAGAACTTATAATTGATGTAGCTTTTAAATTCTTTTTAGATCCTTTAATCATAGATGCATATACATAGTAACTTACCACACCTATAAGAATTCTAGGAACTAAAGCTATAATAGGATTCCAGAACATAAAGCTAGTTGGCATTGGCGCCGTAAAAGCTTGATACATAGAAAATAATCCAAAAACTAGTCCTATTAATCCTCCTACAATAGGACCCTCAATAATAGCTCCTATTATAACAGGAATATGCATAATAGTAGCCTTAACAGGTGGAATATTTATAAATCCTAATCCTGTTAATCCTAGAAATATTGATATACCAGATAGCATACCAATAACTACTAGTTTTCTTGTTTTTTGTCTAGTTTGATAGACTGCATTCATTGACTCTCCTCCGTTCTTATTCCCAGTGGGATATAATTCGGTTGTTAAATTTTTAACCGTATAAAATAGTTCAGCTTCTAATATAGAATACCGACAGTGATATTTTAACATTAACTTTTTAAGGAATTCAATATAAAAAGGAAATTTTGTGCAAATTTATAAATGCCATAAAAGGTAGAATGGCTTACTTACAGGGATTAAAAACATAAAGTAGTAATTTTCTGACAATTAATAAAAGAATGAATTTAAATTATTGGTGGTAAAATATAATTAAGTTAAATTAAAAATAAATTTTAATTATTGGAAGTTAGGAGTTTATATATGAAGGATAAAGAATTATTTGAAATTTTAGAAAAGCATATTTTAGAAGATAAGAATCCATCAGAATTTTTAAATTCTTTAAAGGAAAAGAAACTTTTAGAAGGCTCCTTTTTGGAAATATTAAGGGATTTAGAAGAGGTTAAGCAGGAGAAAAAACACCACCCAGAAGGAAATGTATGGATTCATACAATGCAAGTTTTAGATGAAGCAGCTAGTTTAAGAAATTTTGCTAATAATAAAAGAGAATTCATGTGGGCAGCTTTACTTCACGACATTGGAAAGAGAGATACTACTAAAATGAGAAAGGGGAGATGGACTGCTTACGATCATGATAGGGCAGGTGCAAAACTTTCAAAAGAAATATTAGAAGAGGTTACAGATGAAGGGGAGTTTATAAGTGAAGTAAGTAATTTAATTAGATATCATATGTCTTATCTTTATATAGATAAAAATTTACCTTTTGTAAAACCAGAAGATATGGTTAAAAGTTCAGATCTTCATGATATAGCTTTATTGACTTATTGTGATAGAATTGGAAGAGGGAAAAAGACTTTAGAAGATAAGAAAAAAATCTTAGATTCAATAAATGATTTTATAGTTAAAATTAATGAGAAAACTAATAAGAATTATGAGAAATTATATGTTTGGGGAAAATAAGTAATTGATTTTTATAATAATTACTTATATAATGTCTATTATAAATTAAAATTCAATATGTTCGGATGAAGGTAATGGGAGAGTGATATTTTAAATATCCACCGAAGAGGGAAATCTTTCAGGTATTAGGACCGTTACTGGACGAGCCTCTGGAGAGACTCTTTTAAAAAAGAGCACCGAAGGAGCAAGGTCAAATTTTTTGACTGAAACTCTCAGGTAAAAGGACAGAGGATAAGGTTAGTTACTTAAATTTTTTAAGTATCCTTATTCTCCTCCGCAAATTTAAATTTAAGGAGGATTTTTTTTATGGAAAACTTATTAAATCAAATCGACAATTTAGTATGGGGAGTGCCACTTCTTATGCTGCTTGTAGGAACAGGAATATACCTGACTATAAGATTAAAATTATTACAAATTTTAAAATTACCATTAGCCTTAAAGTATGTATTTAAAAAAGATGAGGAATCTACTTGTGAGGATGCAGAAGGAGATGTTTCAAGTTTTGGAGCCTTATGTACAGCCCTTTCAGCTACTATAGGTACTGGAAACATAGTTGGTGTTGCCACTGCTATAAAGGCAGGGGGACCAGGAGCATTATTTTGGATGTGGGTAGCTGCTTTCTTTGGAATGGCAACTAAATATGCAGAAGGTGTACTTGCTATAAAGTATAGGGTTGTAGATGAAAATGGTCAAATGGCTGGTGGACCAATGTACTATATAAAAAATGGACTTGGTTTAAATTGGTTAGCTAATATTTTTGCTTTCTTTGGAATTGGTGTAGCTTTATTAGGAATAGGAACTTTTGGACAAGTTAAGTCCATAACTGATGCAGCAAGTATTACATTTAATGTTCCTACAATTATTACAGCAGGAGTAGTAACTTTATTAGTGGCTTTAGTAATTTTAGGTGGAATAAAAAGAATATCTAGCGTATCAGAAAAGGTAGTTCCTTTAATGGCAGGACTTTATATATTAGGAGTTTTAATTGTTATAGCTTTTAATTTAGATAAGGTTCCACATGCAGTATCAATAATTATTGAAAGTGCCTTTAATCCTAAGGCTGCTTTAGGCGGAGCTGTAGGAGTTAGCATAATAACTGTAATGAAAAGTGGAATAGCTAGAGGGGTTTTCTCTAATGAAGCTGGTCTTGGAAGTGCTCCAATAGCAGCGGCGGCAGCTAAGACTAAGTCTCCAGTTAAGCAAGGACTTATTTCAATGACAGGTACATTCTTTGATACAATTCTTATTTGTACAATGACAGGTATAGTAATAATTCTTACTGGTGCTTATAGTGGAAGTTTAGAAGGGGCAGCACTTACAACACAGGCTTTTGAAATAGGTCTTCCTATAAGTAATATAGGAACATATATAGTTAATATAGGACTTATGTTCTTTGCATTTACTACAATATTAGGATGGAACTATTATGGAGAAAGATGCATTGAGTATTTATTTGGAATAAAAGCTATAAAACCATATAGAATTTTATATATAATTTTAGTTGCTATAGGATCATTCTTACCATTAACATTAATATTTATAATTGCAGATATTGTTAATGGATTAATGGCAATTCCAAACCTTGTAGGTATTATTGGATTAAGAAAAGTAGTTATAGAAGAAACAGAGGAATTCTTTAGGGAAAAAGCTTTAAGTGAAGAGAGTGCAGAATTAGAAGGAACTGTTTTAAATTAATATACATAAAAAATCCATGAGTAAATTTTACTCATGGATTTTTTTATCTTCCGTTATTAGGAAGTTTACTTCTAACTATATTTTCAACCTTTTCAGGAAGCTCTGTAATTTCTTCCTTTGTAAGTTTATCAGTGTAAACTGGTGGATGAATATAAAGATTTACTTTACCAGGTTTTATGAAATAATGATTTCCTTCCATTATTTTATATGTTCCATCAATTGTAAGAGGAACTATAGGAACCTTTGGTTTAGTAGCTAATTTAAAACTACCAGCTTTAAATTCTCCCATTTTACTACATTGACTTCTTGTTCCCTCAGGAAAAACAACCATTGAATATCCTTCTTTTAATTGTTTAATTCCTTGTATAATACCTGCCATAGCTTTTTTAGGATGTTCCCTGTCAATAAATATAGCCTTTGAAAGTATTATCCAATCTTTTAATATAGGCATTTTTTCAAGTTCTTTTTTTGCTATAAATCCCTTTGGTCTATCAATAGAGTACATGATTACAGGAATATCCATATTACTTTGATGGTTACAAACAAAAAGAACAGGTCCATCAGGAATATTCTCTAAACCTTCAACATTAACTTCTATTCCAGCATCCTTAAGAAAAGTATGAGCTATTCTTCTACTGCATTGATATATGTACTCATCTCTTTCTTCAAGCTTACCTTCCTCTTCCATTTTATTTATTTTTTTTATATCAGATAAGGATTTTATTAATGTCCAGGCATATCCTTTTCCATACCAATATATAGATCTAAACATATATTTCGCCCCTTTAATATTACTAGTACTAAGTAATATTATAACAGTTTTTAAAAAATATCAAATATGGAATTTATTTTGTGGAGAGCAATAATAAAAAAGTATGGATATTTACTATTTCTTTCTTATAGAATATAATTTATCAAAATAGAGTTATTTTATTTGAGATAATTTAAATAGAAAATAAAGCAGTATAACTTATTTTAGAATATAAATTACTTTGATTGGAGAATACATTAAGATGAAAAATTTAAATTTGAAAAATGGAGTAATAATAGCAGATGGAGCTATGGGAACTAGAATAATGGAATTAGGAGTAAATTTAAAAGAGACTCCATCAGAACTTTTAAATATTAAAAAGCCTGAATTAATAGAAAAAATTCATAGAGAGTATATAGAATCTGGAGCTAACTTAATACTTTCAAACACATTTATGTGTAATATTATAAATGCAAAAAGGAATAATTATAATTTAGAGGAAGTTATAGAGGCAGGAATTAGTATTGCTAAAAAAGCATGTGGAGATCATGGCTTAGTTGCTTTAGATATAGGACCTCTTTCATATTATATAGAAGAAAATGATTCTTCTTTTAAAGAAATTGTTTATGAAAATACTGAAAGAATAATTAATGTTTCAAAAGATAAATTTGATTTAGTTATTTTTGAAACCTTAGGAAGTTTAAAGGAAGGTGAATTTGCAGTTAAAAAAGCAAAAACTTTAACAGATAAAAAGGTTATATGTTCCTTTACTTTAGCTTATAAAAAGGATATTCCTAATTTCATAAAAAATATTGTTTCAACTTTAGAGCCTTTAGGAGTAGATGCTTTAGGAATAAACTGTACAGAGTACGAAGAAATACTAATGGCCTTAGATATACTTAAAAAAAATACAAATCTTCCTATAATGATAAAGGCTAATTTAGGAATACCAAAAAAAGTAGGGGAAGAGCTTATATATGATAAGACTTTAGAAGAATTTAAAAATTTATCTAAAAGAGCCCTTGAAAAGGGAGTTAATATAATAGGAGGATGCTGTGGAACAACTCCAGAATATATAAGAGCTATTTGTAATTTGAAATATAGTATAAAAGAATAATGGTATAATAAGGGGATATAATTATGGGTAAAAATAAGAGGGAAAAAGTTTTTTTTAGAATTTCCTAATATATGTGTTTATTCACTAATAAAAAGTGATATTAAAATTAAATAATCTATAAAAAGTCCACTAAACATATAAGATTGAAAATTGAAGGAATGCTTTGTAAACGTATATAATCTAGGTATAGGTTAATGAACTTTAGATAAGGAGAGGTTAGGCATGAAAAAAGTACATGTAGTTTCCCATAGTCATTGGGATAGAGAATGGTATATACCATTTCAAAAACATAGAGTTAAATTAGTAGATTTTATGGATTCATTAATAGATACTTTAGAGAATAATGAGCATTTTAAATATTTTCATTTAGATGGACAAACTATAGCTTTAGATGATTATTTAGAAATAAAGCCATATATGTTTCATAGATTAAAGAAACTTATAGAAGAGGGAAGACTTCATGTAGGACCATGGTATGTTCTTCAAGATGAATATTTAATAAGTGCAGAAGCAAATGTAAGAAATATGCTTTTAGGAATGAGATTTGCAAAAAGATTTGGAACTCCAGTAAAAATAGGATATTTCCCAGATTCCTTTGGTAATATATCTCAAGCACCTCAAATATTAAGAGGATTTGGAATAGATAATGCAGTATTTGGTAGAGGAATAACTCCAATAGCTTTTGATAATCAAAAGGTTGAAGAAGCAGGAGAAAATGAATATCACTCAGAGGTATTATGGAAATCACCAGATGGATCAGAAGTTTTAGGAATACTTATGGCTAACTGGTATAGTAATGGTAATGAAATTCCAGAAGATAAAAAAGAAGCTATTGAATTCTTAAATGATAGAGTTAATAAAGCAGATATGTATGCTACAACAAATCAAATACTATTAATGAATGGATGTGATCATCAGCCAGTTCAAACAAATGTTGGTGACATAATAGATAATGTAAAAGAAGATGTTGATTTTGAATTAGTTCATAGTAATTTAGTTCAATATATAGAGGATGTTAAGAAAGAAGTTAAAGACTTAAAAGAAGTTACAGGAGAGTTAAATGGTCAATATACAGATGGCTGGTGGACTCTATGTAACACAGCTTCATCAAGACTTTACTTAAAGCAAATGAATAATAAGTCTCAGGTTCTTTTAGAAAGATATGTTGAGCCTTTAGGAGTTATGGCTTCATTAGAAGGAAAGAAATACGAAAGTGATTTCATACTTCAAGCATGGAAATACTTAATTCAAAACCATCCTCATGATTCAATCTGTGGATGTAGTATTGATGAAGTTCATCAAGATATGGTAACAAGATTTAAATCTAGTATGCAAATATCAGAGGAAATGATAGATAGAAGTACTGAGCATATGTTAAATCTAGTAAATGGAACTACTACTGATAGAGAAAGTATTGTTGTATTTAATACATTAGGATGGGATAGAAGTGAAGTAGTAGAGGCTACAGTTGATGTAAATAAAGAATCAGGAATAGAAAACTTCAAGGTTGTTACAGAAAATGGAGAGGAAGTTCCATCAGTGGTTGAAGCATTAGGAGAAACATTTAAATATACTCTTCCAAATAATAGATTTAGACAACCTGAGTATGTAAATAGATTTAAGGTTAAATTCTTAGCTAATAATATAAAAGCTTTAGGATTAAAATCATTTAAAATAGTTCCATGTGAAAAGGTAGAAGAAAAAGAAGTTTCTAAAGATTTAACTTTTGAAAATAAATTCTTCTCATTAAAGTTTAATGAAAATGGTACCTTTGATTTACTTCATAAAGGAACAAATAAAGAGTATAAAAATTTAAATGCCTTTGAAGATTGTGGAGATATAGGAGATGAATATATCTTTAGAGCTCCAGAGAAAGATTTAGTGATAAATACTTTAGGAAATAAAGCTTCTATTAATGTATTAAAAGATAATGAAGTAGAAAAAGTAATAAAGGTTAAAAATACTTTAGAAGTACCAGTAAAAGCTATTAAGAAAGAAAGTAGAAGAGTAGAAGAAACAACTGAAATTAACTTAGTTTCTACTATAGTATTAAGTGAAGTTTCTAAGAGAGTTGATATTAAAGTTGAAATAGAAAATACTGCAAAGGATCATAGAGTAAGAGCATTATTCCCAACTGGAATAGAAGCAAGTACTCATTTTGCAGAGGGACATTTTGATGTTATAGAAAGAGAAACAACTCCATGGGAAGGATGGCAAAATCCATCTAATTGTCAAAAACAAACAAACTTTGTTGATTTAAATGACGGAAAAGTTGGACTTATGATTGCTAATATGGGATTACCTGAGTATGAGGTATTAAGAGATGGTGAAAATACCATAGCTTTAACAATATTAAGATCTGTTGGAGAGTTAGGAGATTGGGGTGTATTCCCAACGCCAGAAGCTCAATGCTTAGGAAATAATGTTGCTGAATATTCAATAATAGCTCATGAAGGAGATTATACTGGAGAAAGAGCTTACGAAGAAGCATATAACTTAAATACTCCAATGTTAGCACTTCAAGGAGATTTCAAAGCTGAGGATTCTTTAGTTTCAATTAAGGGAGAAAATGTAGTTTTATCAGCATTTAAGAAAGCTGAAGAGGGTGATTCTATAATAGTAAGAATATTTAACATTTCTGATAAGGAAGAAAACTTCCAAATAAAAGTTAATAGAGATGTTAAAGAAATAAATGAAGTTAACTTAAATGAAGAACTTATAGAAAAACTAGAAGTAAAAGAAAATGCTATTAATGGAATTATTTCGAAGAAACAAATAAAAACTTTTGAAATAGTGCTTTAATAAGGAATTAATAAGAGGATATATCTTTTGATATGTCCTCTTTATTAATTTCATATGTCTTTTATTAGAGAACAGTTGTGTTTTGAAATACAGGATGATATACTTGAGGTGTGTATATGATTAAAGCTTAAAATCTTGATTTTATCATATATAGAGTATTTAAAAATTATATCTAATTATATTAAGTAAATAAAATAAAAATATTTTAATTAATACTTTTATTTTAGTGTTAAAGTATTTTTAAATTTAATCTATAAATAATGTTTTTTATTGAAAATATTAATTATAGGTGGTATTTTAATAAGTGGCGAATAAAAGAGGGCTATTATTTTACTTGGATTTTGGATATTTTATAGATGTAAAGAGGTGAATAGTTCCAATGGAAGGAAATTTATTAGTTATAGATAAAAGAGTATTACCAGAAGTTTTTGAAAAGGTAATAAATGCTAAAAGGCTTTTGAAAGAAGGAAAAGTTAAGGAGATAACGGAAGCTGTAAAGCAAGCTGGTATTAGTAGAAGTGTTTATTATAAGTATAAAGACTATATATTTGAATTTGCAGAAACCCTTCAAGGTAGAAAAGTTATATTTAATATGGTGGTTACTCATGAAAAGGGAGTTTTATCATCTGTTTTAAATATATTATCAGATGTTGGGGGAAATATACTTACAATAGATCAAGGGCTACCTATACATGGATTAGCTCATGTAAGTTTCACAATAGATATATCAACTATGAAGTGTGATATAAAGGAAATGTTAAATGAAATAGAATTAGTTCATGGTGTTGAAAAGGTAGAATTTGTTGCCATGGAATAGAAAAATTCCTAACTTAGAACAATCTAAGTTGGGAATTTTTTTTGAAATTTATTTATTTGGTAGAAAATGTTTTTGATAAGGATAATTATTATGGTTTAATAATTAATATGATATAAGAAATGTGTATATATAATGATTTAATAGAAATTATATAAGTATAAGGAGGGTGAATATGGAAGTTTATTTTGATAATAGTGCTACTACTAAGCCGTTAAAGGAAGTTAGAGATGAGGTCTACTATGCTATGGATGAATTTTGGGGTAATCCATCATCTTTACATAAATTAGGGGTAAAGATGCAAAGAAAGATTGAAGATCTTCAAGAGAGTATTGCGAAAAAAATAAATTCTTCTAAGGAAGAAATAATCTTTACTTCAGGAGGAAGTGAAAGTAATAATATGATTATTAAAGGATTAGTTGGAGAAAATAATCATATTATAACTACAACCTTTGAACATTCTAGTGTTTTAAATACTTATAGGGAATTAGAAAAGCAAGGTGTAAGTGTAACATATTTAAAGGTTAATAATAAAGGATTTATAGATTTAAAAGAATTAGAAGAGGCAATAAATAAAAATACCGTTTTAGTATCTATAATGCAGGTTAACAATGAAGTAGGAAGCATACAAAAGATTAAGGAAATAGGAAGATTAATTAAAGAAAAAAGTAAAAGAGCAAAATTTCATGTAGATGGAGTACAGGGTTTTGGAAAGTTTGCAATTGATGTTAAGGAATGTAATATAGATTTTTATTCTGTTTCAGCTCATAAGTTTCATGGACCAAAAGGAGTTGGATTCATGTATATGAGAAAGGGACTAAATTTAAAGTCCCTAATAACTGGGGGAGAACAACAAAGAGGACTAAGGGCAGGAACAGAAAATACTCCTTCGTATATGGGCATGGTAAAGGCAATGAATATTGCCTATGATTCCTTAGAAGATTCTTATAATCATGTAAAAAGTATTAAGGAATATTTTATAGAAAGACTTTCTAGAATAGAAAATGTAGTAATAAATACCCCTAGTAGTGAAGAATATAGTCCTTATATACTAAATGTTTCTTTTTTAGGAACTAGATCAGAGGTTTTACTTCACATCTTAGAGGAAGATAACATATTTGTTTCAACAGGTTCGGCCTGTTCTTCAAAAACTGCTGTAGCAAAGGGGAGTTATGTATTAAATGCTATGGGATTAGAGCCAAAATGCATTCAAGGGGCTATAAGATTTAGTTTTTCTAGATATAATACTTTAGAAGAAGTTGATTATACCATAGCTTCATTAGAAAAAGCTTTAAAATTTTTAAGGAGAATAAAAATATGAATAATTTAATTTTGGTAAAATATGCCTCAGAAATATTTTTAAAGGGGCTTAATAAAAATAAGTTTGAGAGAAAATTAAAAGAAAATATAAGAAAGAAGTTAAAAGATATAGATCATGAATTTATAACAGATCAAAACAGATGGTTCATAAAATCAGAAGATTTAGATGGAGTTATTGAAAGGGTAAAAAAAGTTTTTGGAGTTAAAGAACTTTGTTTAGTTACTCAAGTTACAGGGGACTTTGATTCAATAAAAGAAGAAGGATTAAAGAAAATTAAGGAAAGTAATGCTAAGAGTTTCAAAGTAGAAACAAACAGAGCTAATAAAAAATTCCCTATGAACTCTATGGAGGTTTCAAGAGTAGTTGGAGGATATATTCTTTCAGAACTTGGAGATGAAATAGAAGTTGATATACATAATCCAGAGTGTAAGCTTTATGTAGAAATAAGAGGAAATGCTTATGTATTTACTGATAAAGATAAAATAAAGGCTGTAGGAGGCTTACCATATGGAATGAATGGAAGTACTATGGTTATGTTATCAGGAGGAATTGACTCACCAGTAGCAGCTTATTTAATGGCTAGAAGAGGGGTTGAAACCCATTGTGTATATTATCATTCCCATCCATATACTTCAGAAAGAGCTAAGGATAAGGTTAAGGAATTAGCTAAAATCGTAGGAAGATATACAGAAAAAATAACTCTTTATGTAGTTCCTTTTACAGAAATACAAATGGATATAATAGAGAAGTGTAGAGAAGATGAATTAACAATAATAATGAGAAGATTTATGATGAGAGTTGCTTGTGAACTTTCTGAAAGAAAGAAAATACAGTCAATAACTACTGGAGAAAGTATAGGGCAAGTAGCATCTCAGACTATGGAAGGACTTATGGTAAGTAATGACGTTTCTGATAGACCTGTATTTAGACCTCTAATAGCTATGGATAAAGAGGATATAATGGATATTGCAAGAGATATAGATACTTATGAGACATCAATACTTCCATATGAAGATTGTTGTACAATATTTGTACCAAAACATCCAAAGACTAAGCCTAGAGTTAAGGATATGATAATAGCTGAAAGAAAGCTTAATATAGAAGCTTTAGTAAATAAGGCTATAGATGAAATGGAAACTTTCATATTTGAATAATTAGTTTATATAGACTTATTTATTGTATTTTAAAGAAATTAAATATAAAATAAAAGGGCGTGTTTCAAAATAAGTTTTATTACTGAATTTTGATACAAACCCTTTTGTTTTTTAGGAGGAGTTATTATGGATAGAAATATTGAAAAAAGTATAGGAAAAATATTTAGACACTTTAAGGGTGACCTTTACTTAGTAGAGGGAGTAGTTACTCATTCAGAAAGTGGAGAGAAGATGGTATTATATAGAGCCTTATATGGAGATTGTGGTCAATTTGTAAGACCTTATGATATGTTTTTAGAGGAAGTTCCAAAGGGAAAAGAAAATCCTACAGGACAGAAATATAGATTTCAAGAATTTGAAGTTAAAAGCTTAAATAGAAAATAATAATAGTATTTATTAATAGGATCTTTAAGTTCTATTTTAAATTAATAAAATTTTAAAATTAAAATAAACGTAATAGCTCAGAAAGTATTTTAAAATCCTTCTGAGCTATCTTAATGAATAAGAGGTTACAGCAGATTAGCCATAACGAAAAATGAGTTTAGAGAAATTTAAAACCCTAAAATAATAACGCGTACATTTTAGAATATGGTTTTAAAGTAACTCTCTAAAGTAGAGAAATATTATATAGGAACAGCTGTATAGATTAAATAACCCTACAGTTAGTATTATTGTCAAATATATTAAGTTATATACAAATTTAAAAATTATTTTTCATTACCAAAGGCTTTAGGTTTAATATAATAATCAATAACAGGTACAAGTAAATTCATAAAAAGAATTGAATATGATACTCCTTCAGGATAACCACCAAATATTCTTATTAAAGTAGTTATAAGTCCACAGCCAAAGGCAAATATAATTTGTCCTTTTTTTGTCATTGGAGAAGTTACATAATCAGTTGCCATGAAAAAGGCTCCTAAAAATAATCCACCTGTAAAAATTTCATAAATTCCATTTCCACTTAAAAAGCCATTTCTACCTATAACAGTAGTTAATATTAAAACTGTACCAATATAAACAAGGGGAATATGCCATGTTATTACTTTTCTATAAAGCAAGTATAAAGCACCAAATAGTATAGCTAGAGCAGAAACCTCTCCTATGCATCCTGCAATGTTTCCAAGAAAAGCATTGCTTAAAGGAGGAAGATTTCCTTGTCCATTTTTTAGTAAAGCTAAGGGGGTAGCTGTGGTAACTCCATCTAATGTAAATATACTAATGCTTTCAGGCCAAGCTGCTAGTAAAAAGGCTCTAGCTGCTAAGGCTGGATTCATGAAATTACATCCTATACCACCAAAAATTTGTTTTACTAATACTATGGCAACAATTGAGCCAATACATGCCACCCAGAGAGGGGTATTAATAGGTAGATTTAAAGCAAGTAAAACTCCTGTAACAATAGCACTTAAATCCTTTATGGTGATTTCTTTTTTTGTTATTCTTTGAAAAGCATATTCAGAAATTACAGCTGAAATAGCACAGGTTGCAATTATAAAAATTGCTCTTAATCCAAAAACTAATACCCCAACTAAGGAAGTTGGAATGAGAGCTATTAAAACATCTCTCATTATGCTCTGTGTTGATGCTTTATCTTTTATGTGAGGAGAGGAATTAACTAAAAGATTATCATCCTTTAAGTCGCTTAATATTAAGGATTCCATAGATTCTTGTTTTGTATCAACCATTATTTTCACCCCTTTATTTTTTAGATTTATTTCTAAGAGATCTCTTAGCATTTCTAATATTATTAACTATGGAAATTTTTGCAGGACAGGAAAATGTACAGCAACCACATTCTATACAATCCATTCCACCAAAGGATTGAAATTCATCTAATTTATTTTTTAAAGCCAATTCACTTAATTTTTGAGGAATTAAATTCATTGGACATGAATTTAAACATTTTCCACATCTTATGCAATGACTATTAGGAGAAGTATCAACTTTAGATAAGCATAGGATACCAGAGGTACCTTTTGTAATAGGGAGATCTAAAGAATTTATAGCAACTCCCATCATTGGGCCTCCTAATATGATTTTATTTGGCTTATTTATAAATCCACCACAAAATTCAATTATATCCTTTACTGGTGTTCCAATTTTAACTCTTAAGTTTTTAGGAGACCTTATGGAATCACCAGTTACTGTTACAATTCTTTCTGTTAAAGGCAATCCATTTATTAAGCTATTATATAACTGATATATAGTAGATACATTATGAACAATACATTCTACATCTAAAGGAAGTTTTCCAGAAGGAACTTGAAGTTTAGTTAAAGCATAAATTAAGTGCTTTTCAGAGCCTTGAGGATATTTAGTTTTTAAAGGCATTACCTTAATTCTAGCATCTTCTCCTAAAATACTTTTAAACTTATCTATGGCGTTTAATTTATTGTCTTCTATACCTATGTAGATTAATGCCTTAGGAAAAAGTTCTAAAAGTATTTTTAAGCCACCAATTATTTCTTCAGTATATTCTAGCATAACCCTATGGTCACAGGTTAAATAAGGTTCACATTCAGCTGCATTTATAATTATATATTTAATCGCTTTATCCTCGGGAATGTTAAGTTTTACATGACAAGGAAAGGTAGCGCCACCAAGACCAACTATGCCATAATCTTTTACTAGTTTAACCACATCTTTTAGAGAAAGTTCACTAGAATATTTAAGATTTTCGCTTGGATATTTCTCATATTTAGAATCATTTTCTATGATTATTGCCTGTGTATTAGATCCATTTATAGATTGAATTTCCCTAATATCTTTTACGGTTCCAGATACACTAGAGTGAATAGGAGCAGAAACAAAGGCTGAAGAATCAGCTATTTTTTCATTTACCAAGACTTTTTGTCCAACTTTTACTATAGGCTCACAGGGTGCTCCTATATGTTGAGAAAGTGGGAAGATTAATTCTTTTTTAGGTTCAAAAACTTCTATACTTTTATCCTTAGTAAGTTCTTTATTATAAGGTAAATGAAGTCCTTTTTTAAAAGTAAAAAGACTCATGGATACACACCCTTTCATATAATCTTCATATTTTAATACTATGTATAAAATTTTTAAGAAATTACATATTTTTAATTAATAAGATTTTATATTAGGGAAATAAAATTATGTAAAACTATTGTTATAAGAAGAGTGTAAGGTTTACAATGAGATTTTTTGAAAAAATAATTTGAAATTGAAGTTTAATTAAATTTGAATCTGTAAAAACATAAGGGTATAATAAATATGTTAATAAAATGTTAAGTGTAAGGAGGGGAAATCTTTGAGTAATGAGAGTACGAAAAAAGTACTGTCACATAGAAAGGATTTAAGATTTAAATTAGTTCTAGAAGGTGCTGCCATAGGACTTTTATGTTCTTTAGTTTTAGTGCTAAATAGAATTATTGTTAATTACTTATTTCCACTTTTTAAAAAGCTTTATGCATGGGCAGCATTAAGTATAACTAATATGGTTATAGTTTTAGTTATATTAGCTATTTTAGGAGCACTTGTTGGATTTATGGTTAGAAGAGAGCCTATGATTTCAGGAAGTGGTATTCCGCAAGTTGAAGGAGAATTAATTGGTAAACTTAAAATGAACTGGCTAAAGATTTTAATTTATAAGTTCTTAGGCGGAGTAATTTCCTTAGGAGCTGGATTATCTTTAGGTAGAGAAGGCCCATCAGTACAAATGGGAGCCGCTGTAGGAGAAGGATTTAGTAATAGTTTAAAAAGAATAAATATAGAGAAGAAATATTTAATAACCTCAGGTGCTTCAGCTGGTTTAGCAGCAGCATTTAATGCACCTTTATCAGGAGTAATATTTGCCCTAGAAGAGGTACATAAGAGTTTCTCACCTTTAGTTTTAGTTTCTGCAATGGCTGCATCCTTAGTATCTGATTTTGTTTCAAAACAATTTTTAGGAATGAATCCTAGCTTAGGAATGGAAAATGTTCCTGTATTACCTTTAAAGTATTACTGGGTATTAATAATATTAGGAGTACTTTTAGGCATAGGTGGTGCAATATTCTCAAAGGGAATTTTAAAAGTGCAAAGTTTATATGGAAAGTTTAAAAAGGTTCCTGTAGAAGTTAAGGTAATGATTCCTTTCTTATTAACAGGTATATTAGGTATTTTTGCGCCAATAATACTAGGTGGTGGACATGAACTTATAATGGATTTAGCAACTAAAAACTTTCCAATAAAGCTTCTTTTAGCTGTACTTTTGGTTAAGTTCTTATTAACTATTATAAGTTTTGGTGCAGGTACACCAGGTGGTATATTCTTCCCACTATTACTTTTAGGAGCAGTAGTTGGTAATATAGTTGGAATAGTAAGTTGTAATGCATTTGGAGTTCCAAATCAATATATAATAGATTTTATAATATTAGCCATGGCAGGTAACTTTGCTTCAATAGTAAAGGCACCTATTACAGGTATAATACTTATTACAGAGATGACTGGTTCTTTTGAACATATGCTAGCCTTATCTGTAGTTGTAATAATTTCCTATGTAACATCTGACTTACTAAAAAGTGAACCAATATATGAATCCTTATTAGAAAGATGGATAGAAAAGGTTGGTTCAGAAGTAGAAGAACCTTCTAATAATAAAACTCTACTAGAGGTTGGAGTAGAACTTGGTAGTGAAGCAGAAGGAAAAGAAATAAAGGATGTTAATTGGCCAGAGACAGCTCTTTTAGTTGCAATAAAAAGAGGAAATAACGAAATAATCCCCAAAGGGTCTATTGAAATACAAAGTGGAGATTATTTAGTGGTTATGGTAGATGAGAGCAGAGCAAGCTCTGTTTTAGAAGAAATTCAATTCTTAACCTCTGCTAAAGAAGAAATTTAATTATACATATGAAAATATAATAATAAACTTTATAAAGATTTTATTATATAAGAATTAAAAAAAGACACGAGGAGAATTTGTAAAAATAAATTTTCTTAGTGTCTTTTTTATATTTAGTTAGGAATATTATCTTGATTTTTTCTTTTTCTTAATTGAATAACCAAAAGAACCTAGTGGTTTAGAATTAAGGCCAAAATATTCTCCATGACTATATGCTAACAGATTAGCCTTGTTAAAATGAATCTTTCCCTTTTCATCTATAAGACTTTCATCAACCTTTACATTAAGAACCTCAAATAAAAACATGTCGTGTGTACCTAAAGGTGTTATAGATTTAAGCTTACATTCTAAAGCTACAGGTGCTTTTTCAATAGAAGGAGTACTTACAGCTATTCCTTTATCAAGAGCATATCCAAAGTGTTTAATTTTATCAACTTTTCTTCCAGATTTAACACCGCAAAAATCAACAAACTTAACCATATCTCTACATGGTAAGTTTATAACACATTCCTTGCTTTCTTTTATATATTCATGGGATAATCTTTCCGGTCTTATTCCCATGGCGATCATTGGAGGTTTAGTGCAAACTGTGCTAACCCAACCAACAGTAAAAGCATTTACTTTATCTTCTTTATTTTTAGAAGTAACAAGAACTACTGGAGTAGGATTTAACATTACACTTCCTTTAAAATTAACTTTTTTCATATGTATCTCCTTTAATTTATATTAAATTCTTTATTAGACATAATTTAAGACTTTAAAATTATAACATGAAAAATTTATATGTAAAACCAGTGAATAATATTTTTTAGTGTTTAGAGAAATACTATTTATTATTTAAATACTAGAAAGGATTTTTATTATGAAAAAGAGATTTATATTTTTATTAGGAATTTTTCTTTTGGTTAATTTATTTAGCACTACTTTACTTGAAGAAAAAGTTTTAGGAAAAGAAAAAGAAGAGGTTACTATATGTATTGATGCAGGCCATCAAGAAAAAGGAGATAGTAAGCTTGAACCCATAGCACCTTGGTCTAATCAAAAAAAGCCTAGAGTATCTTCAGGGACAGCTGGAATTGGTACAAAAAATAAGGAGTATGAAATAAACTTAGAAGTAGCTATGATCTTAAAAGAGCTTTTAAATAGAGAGTGCTATAAAGTAGTTATGACAAGAGAAAAAAATCAGGTTACCTTAAGCAATAGAGAAAGGGCAGAAATAGGAAATACATCAAAGGCAGATATTTCAATAAAACTTCATTGTGATGGGTCAAATAATTCAGGAAAAAGAGGAGCCTCAATTTTAATTCCTTCCTCTGAAACAAAGGAGTTAAAAGGTATATATGAAGAAAGTAAGAAATATGGAGAAATTTTAAGTGAAACTTTAAAAGAGGGTGGAGTAAAAGTTAATGGAGTTTTTGAAAGAAAAGATATGACAGGATTTAACTGGTCACAAAGACCTGTAATAATTTTAGAGATGGGATTTATGAGCAATTGGGAAGATGATGCTTTATTAGGAGATAAGTTATATCAACAGAAAATAGCTGATTTAATAGTTAAGTCCTTAGAAAAATATAGATTAGAACTATAGTTAAAAATGATATGTATTAAAACTTTAATATAAAACTTATAAATATATTCTGAGAATTACTGAATTACGCTAAGAATTTATAGCTATTACTTCAAATAATTTACTAAAGCTCAGAACTCCCGCTGGTCAAACAGCTTCGCTTCTTAACGCAAATTATTCTACGTAATAGCTTAAATTCTAAAGCTTATTCAGATATTCTCTTCATAATATTTATAAGTTTTAATTTTAAGCTATTTTTATATATTTAAATTAATAATAAACATCTACTAGGTGAAAGCGTATATTGTCATTGCTCCAACCTAAATCAAAAGGAACAAGAAGTCTATCTGTGTTATGGCAAGTTACTAGGGGATAACCTTTACTATCTAATCCTGTAACTGTTGAAATGTGAGTTATTCGTCCATTTTTTTCATAAGCTACAAAATCACCAGGTCTTAAGTTATAGGCAGCTTTATATATTTCTGAATATTTACCCTTAGCAATATAGGAAGCACGTCCACTATTAACCATGTAATTTTTAAATGCTTGAGCATTTACCCAAGCCTTAGAACCTTCACCATCAGAATAGTTCCATGCTGAATTTTTCTTAAATCCACCACCTTCAAAAAGAATTTGAGAGGCAAAGTTTGCACAGTCTCCTCCTTGAGGGTTAAAGTCTGTGTATTTTTTATTATAGTTAAATCCAAGTTCATCATCTGCAGCTGCTCCACAATAGGTGTGGGCATAATCTATAGCTTTCTGTGTTCTTTCGTCAGGTGAATAAGATGGACTAGAACTATTTAAAATATATGATTTAATTTCATCAGATTTTATATTATTTAAATCTAGAGAATCAGCAAAAGGATCAGTGTACCATTCTTTAGTGATAATATACCTATCTCCCTCATCTTTTAAATTTAAATAGTGATAAGTACCTAATCTAAAGGTATTAGTTTTAAGGGGATCATTAAGATAATAATATGTAAATTCACTTGAAACAACACATATTATTCCGTATAAGTCCTTTTCCCTTTCTCTAGCCTTTCTTATTTCAGTTTTTGATTTTATTTCATTAAATACAACTCCTTGTTTTTGAGACCAGTTATTTAAATACTTAACTTTTTTACTTTCACTTTCATAGGCCCAAAGACTAGGCTTTTTTTCTAAATCATAAAATTTCTTTAATTCCTCTAAATCATTATTTAATATAGCTATATTTCTATTTTTAAATAAGTCCTGAAGTACTTCTTCAAATTTTTTCTTTAATTCATCATCTTCTTTTTTGTCAGGTTCATTTAATAAATTTATGGCTTCTGAAAATGCTGAAGTTTTCTTTTTGTTTAAGGATACATATATGGATAAGGTTAATAATACTATTAGGGATAAAGAAGTCACTAATAATATTTTTGGTTTTCTTTTCATTAAGTTCCTCCTATTTTTAATACATAATTCAATAATGTATATGATGAATAACTAAAAAAAATAATAAATAAAAGTAAATATTAACTTAATAAGAGATATATGCTTTTAAATTTTTAAAAATGTTGATAAAATTAATATGTAATAAGAGAGTAAAGGAGAATTACATAAGATGAAATTAGTAAAAGGAAAAATTCCATTTATAAGAAGTATTTTTGGATGTTTTATTTTCCCACTTGTAATCGGATACTTTTATACATACCTTAATCCGGAATGGTTTACAACAAATCAATGGGTTGGTGTGGCAGCTGGAGCTTTGCTTATAGCTAGAGGAATATTTGAAAAAGTTATGGCTAATAATCAAAGAAATGCAAAGGTTAGCTTTTTAGGTGGTGGAGCAATAATTTTATATGTTATTGCTAGATATTTTGGAATACTATAAAAATTATATATATAATTTTTAGTTCAATATTTTAAAAAGAAATATTAGTAAACTTAATAAAATTAATTAACCATAAAGAATAATCTTAAGCTAAAAGAGAAATGATATAGATTTAGTTATATCATTTCTTTTTTTATTTAGAAATTAACATTCTCTTAAACAAAATATAGGAAGAAATTTAAATAAATTAAAAGCTATTTGGAAATAAATAAACTAGGATGATCTTTATTTTTAGAATATATTATTTAAAAAAAGACTAAATTTATCTAAAGGGATAAATGTTAATCTATGAACAGCAAACTTTTTAATATAGGGTAATTATGGTACAATTATTAAAATAAACATATTAACAAAATACCTTTCCATAGGAGTGTGAAAAATGAATTTTAAAGAGAATAATATTTATAGTGGATTTAAACTTTTAAGCATAGAAAATTTAAATGAAATAGGTGGAGTAGGTTTAAGGTTTGAGCATGAAAAAACTAAGGCTAAGCTTATAAAAATCTTAAGTGAAGATGATAATAAGTGCTTTGCAATAGGATTTAGAACACCACCTGAAAATAGTACAGGAGTTCCTCATATTTTAGAGCATTCAGTTTTATGTGGTTCTAGAAAATTTAATACTAAGGAACCCTTTGTAGAGCTTTTAAAGGGGTCTTTAAATACATTCTTAAATGCTATGACATATCCAGATAAAACAATATATCCAGTAGCATCAAGAAATGAAAAAGACTTTATGAATCTTATGGATGTTTACTTAGATGCTGTATTATATCCAAATATATATAAGCATAAGGAAATATTCATGCAAGAGGGATGGCATTATTATATAGAAAATAAGGAAGATGAATTAAAGTATAATGGTGTTGTTTATAATGAGATGAAAGGGGCATACTCATCTCCAGATTCTATACTTTATAGAAAGATTCCTCAAACAATATATCCAGATACTTGTTATGCCTTATCTTCAGGAGGAGATCCTGATGAAATACCAAACTTAACTTATGAAGAGTTTGTAGAATTTCATAAGAAATATTATCATCCATCAAACTCATATATTTTCTTATATGGTAATGGAGATACTGAAAAAGAATTAGAATTTATAAATGAAGAGTATTTAAAGAATTTTGAATATAAAGAGATAGATTCAGAAATAAAAGAACAAAAATCCTTTGAAAGTATGAAAGAAGAAAGTTTTACTTATGGAATAGCTGAAAGTGAAGATTTAAATCATAAAAGTTATTATAGTTTAAACTTTGTAATTGGAGATGCCACAGACGGAGAAAAAGGCTTAGCTTTTGATGTTTTAGCATATCTTCTAACAAGAAGTACAGCAGCACCATTAAAGAAAGCATTAATAGATGCAGGTATAGGGAAAGCTGTATCAGGAGACTTTGATAACTCAACTAAACAATCAGCCTTTACTGTTTTAGTTAAGAATGCAGAGCTAAACAAAGAAGAAGAATTTAAAAAAGTAGTAATGGATACTTTAAAGGATTTAGTTGAAAATGGAATAGATAAAGAACTTATAGAAGCTTCCATAAATAGAGTTGAATTTGAATTAAGAGAAGGGGATTATGGTTCTTATCCTAATGGATTAATTTATTATTTAAAAGTTATGGATAGTTGGCTTTATGATGGGGATCCATATGTTCATTTAGAATATGAAAAAAATCTTGAAAAAATAAAATCTGCTTTAACAAGCAATTACTTTGAAGATTTAGTTGAAAGATATATGATAAATAATACTCACTCTTCACTTGTTTCTCTTCATCCTGAAAAAGGAATAAACGAGAAAAAGTCTGCTGAATTAAAGAAAAAGTTAGAAGAGATTAAAAATAGTTTTGATGAAAAGACTTTAAATGAAATAATTGATAATTGTAAAAAGTTAAAAGAAAGACAAAGTACACCTGATAAAAAAGAAGATTTAGAAAGTATTCCTATGTTATCTTTAGAGGATATAGATAAAGAAGCAACTAAAATTCCTACAGAAGAGAAAGAGATAGATGGAATTACAACATTACACCATGATTTCCATAGTAATAAAATAGACTATGTTAATTTCTTCTTTAATACAAATAGTGTTCCTGAAGATTTAATACCTTATGTTGGATTATTATGCGATATATTAGGTAAGTGTGGAACAGAAAATTATGATTATTCTAAGTTATCAAATGCTATAAATATAAGTACAGGTGGAATAAGCTTTGGGGCTATAACTTTTGCTAATCTAAAGAAAAATAATGAGTTTAGACCATATTTAGAAATTTCATATAAAGCATTAAGCAGTAAGACTAATAAAGCTATAGAATTAGTTGATGAGATTGTAAATCACACTGACTTAGATGATATGGACAGAATTATGCAAATAATTAGAGAAAAGAGAGCTAGATTAGAAGGTGCTATATTTGATAGTGGTCATAGAATAGCTATGAAAAAAGTTTTATCATACTCTACAAATAGAGGAGCTTATGATGAAAAAATAAGTGGATTAGATTATTATGATTTTCTAGTAAATATAGAGAAGGAAGATAAGAAATCAATAATATCAGATAGCTTAAAAAAGGTAAGAGACTTAATCTTTAATAAGGGAAATATGCTTATAAGTTATTCAGGAAAAGAAGAGGAATATGAAAACTTTAAGGAAAAAGTAAAATATTTAATAAGCAAAACAAATAATAATGATTTTGAAAAAGAAGAATATAGCTTTGAGTTAGGAAAGAAAAATGAAGGACTTTTAACTCAAGGAAATGTACAGTATGTAGCTAAGGGTGGAAATTATAAAACTCATGGATATAAGTATTCTGGTGCCCTATCTTTATTAGAAAGTATTCTAGGCTTTGACTACTTATGGAATGCCGTAAGGGTTAAAGGTGGAGCTTATGGAGTGTTCTCTAACTTTAGAAGAGATGGCGGAGCATATATAGTTTCATATAGAGACCCTAATATAAAAAGCACTTTAGAAGCTTATGATAATATACCTAATTATTTAAATGATTTTGAAGCTGACGAAAGAGAAATGACTAAATACATCATAGGTACAATAAGAAAATATGATCAACCTATAAGCAATGGAATAAAAGGTGATATAGCAGTTTCATACTACTTAAGCAACTTTACTTATGAAGATCTTCAAAAGGAAAGAGAAGAAATCATAAATGCAGATGTAGAAAAAATTAAGAGTTTTGCACCTATGATTAAAGATTTAATGAAGGAAGACTACATCTGTGTACTAGGTAATGAAGAAAAGATAAAAGAAAATAAAGACCTATTTAATAATATTAAAAGTGTAATTAAGTAGATTTTAAATTTGATTTTAAAACTCCTTAATTAAAAAGTAAGTTTATTTTTAGAGATTTAATTGTAAATATGAATTTTAATCTGTAAATACAACTTAAAAAATATTCTTAAAGAATAATTTTAGACCTTATTGTATTTGAAATATTTTATTTCTACAGTAAGGTCTTTTTATTTTGAATTACATTTAAATAAATTAAAATAATAAAATAAAATATGATATAATATTGTTTATTGTTACATAGAAAGGGAGAAAGACATAAATGGATTTTGTTGCAATAGACTTTGAAACTGCTAATGAGAAAAGAAATAGTGCGTGTTCTATTGGATTGACTGTTGTTAAGAATAATAAAATTGTTGAAGAAAAATATTTTTTAATAAAGCCTTGTGAAATGAGATTTCAGCCCATGAATATATGGATACATGGAATTAGACCAGAGGATGTTGAAAATGAGAGAACTTTTAATGAAATATGGGAAGAAATAAAAGATTACATAGATGGAAATTTAGTAATAGCTCATAATGCAGCTTTTGATATTAGCGTTCTTAGAAAAACTTTAGATTTTTATGATATACCTTATCCAGACTTTGAATATGCCTGTACAGTAGTTATGGCAAAGAATTATTATAAATCATTACCAAATCATAAATTAGGAACTGTAAGTGAAGCTTTAGGCTTTGAATTTTCTCATCACCATGCAGGGGAAGATGCAAGGGCTTGTGCTAACATATTACTTAATATATGCAAAGATTTAGATATAGAATCAGTTGAAGAGCTTTCAGATAAGCTTGCCATAAGAATAGGTGCTGTTTATGAAAATGGATATAAATCTTCTGGAAGAAAGGGAGAATGCAAATATTCAAGCAATTTAAGACTTAAAGAAAAGAAGAAAGATGGAGAAATATCTTTAAAATGCAAAAATGTAGTTTTTACAGGACCTTTAAGTTCTATGTCTAGAGGAGAAGCCATAGGAAATGTAATAAGATGTGGTGGATTTGTCTCAAGTTCTGTAAGTAAAAAGACAAACTACTTAATTACAGGAATTAGAGATTTAAATAAATTAAAAGAAAATGAAAAGAGTATTAAATTAAAAAAAGCAGAAAATTTAATAAAAGAAAATTTCGATATTAAGATAATAAATGAAGAGGAATTTTTATCTATAATAGAATAAATAAACTTTAATTTTAAATCTAAATATTAAGAAATAGCTCATTTAGGGGCTATTTTTGCTATTGTTAACAATAAGTTATTTACAATAATATTTATTATGCTAAAATAAGTTAGTAAAATTAATTAATTTATGTAATACTAGAATTAGTTAGCAAATTTTAATTAGGAAATTAGAGGTGATTAAATGGATAAATTATTTACTATAAGTGGAGTAGATTTTTTAGCAGGGGATTTTCAAGATGATATAAGTGAATTTCAAGATATAATACCTATATTACAAGATTTTCAAGAAGAATTAAAATTAGAGAAAATAAAGTGTACAGATGAAAATGATTGCTGTTTTAAAACTAAAGAAAATTATATATGCGAATTAGTTGGGGCTTTAACTGAAGATGATGAATTTTATTCATTAAAAGAGTTAAGAAGTGATTATAATAGATTTAAAGATGAAATGCTATATCCTTTTGGAATACAAGTTTATAAATGTACAGAATGTAATAAATGGATTATAAATTTACTAGAGGAGTAAGTTTTAACATATGGATAAATTGAGAGAGAGTATTACAGGGGTAGGTCATAACATTTGTAGCTTTTATAAAAGAGTAAAGGATAAAATTATAAAAGAAAAGGATCCTAAGGTAATAATAATTTGTGTTATTGCTTTAGCCTTAATTATAGTATTTTTATATGGTAATGTTAGTAGTAAAAAGAGAGATGTAATTGAACAATTATCTAATTCCTTAAGCAAAGGAAATGAAAGAGCCTTAATGAACTTAATAGAAGAGGAAAATAAAACTTCAGGAATGACAAAAGAAGAGTTAATACCATATATTGATTTCTTTAAAGCGGATAAAAGTAGAATTAATAAGTTAGTTTCTTCTTTAGAAAATGGGGATGAGATATACTCTACAAAATTAGAGTCTAAAAAAAGTTTTTGGGGAGAAAAATGGTATGTTGTAATACAAAAAAAGAAACTTATTGTGGCATCTAATTTCCCAGAAGCTAGTGTGTATTTAAATGGTAATTTTATAGGTACAACTAATACTAGTAGAACTTTAGAAATACCTAACTTAATACCAGGAGTCTATGATCTTAAGATTGAAAAGAAAGCATATAATTCTAATTTAGTAGAAGAAAAAAATATTGTTTTCATGGATAACAATAAGATAGATATACCTTTAAAGGGAATATTAGTTACAGTTAAGAGTAGTTTTGATGATAGTAATGTATATATAAATGGAGAGGACTCAGGTATAAAGGTAAAAGATTTTAAGGATGTTGGTCCTTTCCCCAAGGATGGTTCAACATATTTAACTATAAAATGTAATACTCCTTGGGGAGAAATAGATAGCCAAAAGGTTTATGTAGAAGACCATCCAGAAATAAATATAGAATTAGATTTAAAAGATACAATTATTAAAGATGATGTTGAAAAAGTTGTAAAGGAATTTTATAGTAGCGTATTTCAGGCTTTAAATTCAGAGGATAAAAATGATATAAGAAATGCAAAAGATGAAGTTAAGGATAATATATATAATACATTAAGTCAAAAATATTTTCTTTTAAAGAATGACTATGATATAAGCGATCTTAAAATTAAGATGGAAAATAGTTCAATAGAACGAAATCATGGTGTTTATGAAGCTAGTATTGTAGTTAATGTTTCTTATAAGATAAAAAAGAAAATATTAGGAATAGATGTTAAAAGTGAATCAATGGAAAAAAACTTTTTCACAAATATGAAGTATGAAAATGGAAAATGGATAGTTTATAATGTACAAGACTTTTCATTACCAGGATTAGAAGAAGAGAAGAGTAATTAATAAATAAAAAGGAGCTTTATCAAAAGTTATTTTGATAAAGCTCTTTTATTTTATAAAGTTATAGCAGCATCAAGAGCAACTTCCATCATCTTTGTGAAGGTAGTTTGACGCTCCTCAGCAGTGGTTTCCTCAGCAGTAATTAAATGATCACTTATAGTAAGTATTGTTAAGGCATTAACACAATACTTAGCTGCTAAGGTATATAAAGCTGCAGTTTCCATTTCAACAGCTAAAGTACCAAATTTAGCCCATTGTTTCCATGCTTCAGGATTATCATTATAGAAGCTATCAGCTGTGAATACGCTACCAACCTTAGGAGAATATCCTTTTTCAACGGCAGTATCGTAAGCAGCCTTTAAAAGTTTAAATGATGCTGTTGGAGCAAAATCTAAACCGTTAAATCTAACTTTATTTATTGCAGAATCAGTATGAGATGACATTGCTAAAACTAAATCTCTAACTTTTATATCTTCTTGCATACCGCCAGCAGTACCTACTCTTATTAAATTTTTAACTCCATAATCTCTTATAAGTTCATTAACGTAAATAGAAATTGAAGGAACCCCCATACCAGTACCTTGAACTGATATTTTTTTTCCTTTATATGTTCCTGTATATCCTAACATTCCTCTAACTTCATTGTAACAAACTGGATTTTCTAAAAAAGTTTCAGCTATAAATTTAGCTCTTAAAGGATCTCCTGGTAATAAAATTGTTTCGGCTATTTGACCTTCTTTTGCACCTATATGAATACTCATAATGTACCTCCTCATAATGTAAATGTTTTATAAATAAATTTTATCATAAATAATGAAAAAATGCTAAAAATTATAAAAATTAAAATTTTAATTTAAGTAGTTAAAGCTTATTTAGTATGTTATATTAATAGGTAATAATACAAAATAATAATTTATTAACTTTGTATTTATAAAAACAATGAGGTGATAATTTTGTTAAATATAGATAGAAATGAAATTAAGGATACTCCAGAGTATGAAAGCTTTGGTGAAAATGAATTTCCACTGAAATACTTAAGTGAAGAAGAATTAGAAGAGTTAGGCTTCAAAAAAAGTTGCTGTGGAAGTAGAGGAGGGTGTCCTAAAAAAACAAATGGAAGCTGTGGAGGATGTTCTTCAAAGGGAGGATGCCAAGGAAGGTGCTCTAAAAATGGATGTGGATGTTCAAATGGATCTGGTTGTTGTAAGAATAAATAAAAAATACATACTCATATGAGTATGTATTTTTTTATATTATTTTCTTTTTTTAGCAACTTCTATATTAACAGTTCTTTTGTTAAGTTTTTTACCCATTGATTTTTTCATTATATTATTTACTGCATCAGCATCAACGTTAGCAAAGCAGAAGTTTTCTTTTATGTCTATATCTCCAACTTGCTTAGGACTTATTCTAGCAGTATCTTTTAAGAAGTTAACAAGAGATTTAGGAGTTATACCATCTCTTCTTCCAACAGACATAAATAATCTAGTTTCGTCCATTACAGGAGCTTCTATAGAATTTGAAGTGTAATCAAAAGAAGATTCTTTATCAAATACTATTTTTAAAAGAGCAGCTGCAACATCTACTAAGCTATAATCCTCATCTAATTGAGTAGCTATTGGAATGAACTTTTGGAAATCTTCTGAAGCTTCTTCTATAGTAGATTTTACATTATTTATTATGTTATTATGTTTATTTTGGAATATTTCATCAACTGTAGGTACAGCTTTTCTTATTATTTTACTCTTAGTATGCTTTTGAATTTGCTTAAGCATCATATATTCTTTTGGAGTAACTAAAGAATAAGCAACTCCTTCTCTGTTAGCTCTACCTGTTCTTCCGATTCTATGTACATAACTTTCATTGTCTTGTGGTAGATCGTAGTTTATAACGTGAGTTACGCTTTCAACGTCTATTCCTCTAGCTGCAACATCAGTAGCAACTAAGAAGTCTAAGCTTCCTTCTTTGAATTTTCTTAAAGTTTGAAGTCTATGGTTTTGGCTCATATCTCCGTGCATACCTTCAACCATATATCCTCTAGCTTGCATTTTTTCTACAACTTCGTCAACACCTTTTTTTGTTTTGCAGAAAATTATTGCAGCATTTGGTTCATCAAAATCTAAAACTCTACAAAGTGTTTCAAATCTATCTCTATGTTTTATTTCAAAATAAAATTGTTCTATTTTTGAAACTGTTAAAGAACTTTTCTTTATTGCGATGTGCTTAGTATCTTCTTTCATGTAATTTCTAGCTAATTTCTTTATTTGCGGAGGCATAGTAGCAGAGAATAAAAGTGTTTGTCTATCAGTTTTTAATGATTTAACAATTTCTTCTAAATCATCAATGAATCCCATGTTTAACATTTCGTCAGCTTCATCTAACACTAGGAATCCTATATCGTTAAGAGGTAAACTCTTTCTTCTTATTAAATCTAATACTCTACCAGGTGTTCCAACAACTATATCAACACCATTTTTTAAAGCTCTAATTTGTCTATCTATTGGTTGACCACCGTATATTGGTAAAACAGAAAGTTTTTCGTGTTTTCCAAGTCTTACAAGCTCTTCATTAACTTGTATAGCAAGCTCTCTAGTTGGTGCTAAAATAAGTGCTTTTGGAGATTTCTTCTTTCCTGAGAAATCAGCATTATTTATTATAGCGCATCCAAAAGCAGCTGTTTTACCAGTACCAGTTTGAGCTTGACCGATTATATCGTGTCCTTCTAGGGCTACAGGAATACTTTCAGCTTGTATTTGAGATGGCTCTTCAAATCCCATATCTTTTATAGCTTTAAGTAAGCTTTCCTTAAGACCTAAGTCATCAAATTTTATATTGTTCATTCTTTATCCTCTTTCTTCTTGTATATTTTTAGTTTTTAAAATTTATTTTATTTTTAAAATTCTCACAATCAAACAAAGCTTATCATAACATAGTATCTCCATATAAGCAAATGGTATTATTTAAAATAAAAATTAAAAAAGTTTATTTAAATGTTTACTATAAGTTATAATAATAGAGATTAAAAAGGAAGGAGAGAAATTAATTTGGAAGTTGGAATTTCTTCAGCATGTTTTTATCCAGATTTTGAATTGGAAAAATCATTTAAAATAATGAAAGAATTGGATTTTAATACAGGAGAATTATTTTTAAATACTTATTATGAGTATAGTGATGATTTTGTAAAGAAATTAATTGAGGAAAAAGAGAAAAATAACTTTAATATAAAATCAGTACATTTTTTTTCATCTATGTATGAACCCTATTTATTTGATAAATATGAGAGAAGAAGAAAAGATTCTTTAGAGGTTTTTAAGAATATATGCAAAGCTACTAATAAATTAGGAGCTTTTTCATACACCTTTCATGGTATGAGAAAACAAGAGTTTAATACTATTAATAAGAAGGAAATTTTAGATATATACAATGAATTAGCTTATATAGCAAGAGAAAATAATATATATTTATCTCAAGAAAATGTCTCCTGGTGTATGTCTTCAGATATAGAATTTTTAAAGTACTTAAAAAATAACATAAAATATGATATTAAATTTACCTGTGATATAAAACAAGCATATAAAAGTAATGAAAATCCTCTACATTATATTGATATCATGGGGAAGGATTTAGTTAATTTTCATATAAACGATAGAGATGAAAAAAGTATTTGTTTACTTCCAGGTAAGGGGAGAGTAAATTATAAACCTATCATTGAAAAACTAAAAACTTTAGATTATAAAGGGCCATTAATAATAGAAGTTTATAGGGATAATTTTAAAACTTACGAAGAATTAAAAGATGTTAAAGATTTTATAGAAAAAAAACTACTAGTATGATAAAATGTATAAATGTAAGAATAAAATAAAAGAAATATTTGATAAAAAAAGAAATTATATGTTATAATTGCCTAGGTTAATTCATAAAACATGAATTTAAAAGGCTATTTACAGGAGGAATATACAATGGAAGCTAAAATGAACAAAATAGACACAAATGTTGTAGAATTAGAAATTAAAGTTGATGCTAAGGACTTTAACGAGGCGTTAAAAAAGTCTTATAATAAAAACTCAAAGAAGTTTAACATACCAGGATTCAGAAAAGGAAAAGTTCCAATGAACATGGTTAAAAAATTCTACGGAGTTGAAGTTTTATTTGATGATGCAATAAACGCTTGTATAGATAAAACTTATGGAGTTGCTTTAGAAGAAAACAACGTAAGACCAGTTGATTATCCACAAATCGAAGTAGTAGAAGTTGGAGAAGGAAAAGACTTAGTTTACAAAGCTAAAGTTACTACTTACCCAGAAGTTACTTTAGGAGATTACAAAGGATTAGAAGTTGAAGAAGTATCTTACGAAGTAAAAGAAGAAGACATAGAAAAACAATTAGCTGATATGCAAGCAAGAAATGCTAGAGTTGAAACTAAAGAAGAAGGAACAGTTGAAAATGGAAACATAGCTGTTATAGACTTCAAAGGATTCATAGATGACGTAGCATTCGAAGGTGGAGAAGGAAAAGATTATCCATTAGAAATAGGTTCAGGAAGCTTCATAGATAACTTTGAAGAGCAATTAGTTGGATTAAAAGTTGGAGAAAGCAAAGATGTTAACGTAACATTCCCAGAAGCTTATGGAAAAGAAGACTTAAACGGAAAACCAGCTAAATTCGAAGTAACTGTAAAAGAAATAAAAGTTAAAGAATTACCAGCTTTAGATGATGAGTTTGCTAAAGAAGTTTCAGAATTTGATACTTTAGAAGAATTAAAAGCTGACTTAAAAGAAAAAGCTGTAAAAGCTAACGAATTAAGAGCTAAAAGAGAAATGGAAGAAAAAGTTATAAACGCTGTAGTTGATAACGCAAAAGTAGAAATTCCAGAAGCTATGATAAACAGAGAAGTTGAAAACATGGTAAGAGACTTAGAAATGAGATTAGGACAACAAGGACTAAGCTTAGAGCAATACTATGAGTTCACTGGAAGCACTGAAGATAAGATGAAATCTTACATGAAAGAAAATGCTGAAAGAAAAGTAAAAACTGATTTAGTTATGAGTGCTGTAACTGAAGCAGAAGCTATAGAAGCTACTGAAGAAGAATTAAAAGCAAAAGCAGAAGAAGTTGCTAAAATGTACTCAAACGGAGCAGAAACTGAGAAAATGGTTGATCTATTATTAAATGCTCAAAGAGCTGCTTTAGAGTTAGATGTTAAGAGAGAAAAAACTTTAAAAATGTTATTTGAATCTTTAAAATAATAAATAAATAAACTTTCAGATAATTGCCAGGAAGTATTTCTTGGCAATTATTTTAAAATTAAAAGTTTGTTTAGAAAAAGACTAATTAACAAATGTCTATTTTTTTTATATAATAATTATGATAATGTATGTTTTTATGATATATATGGCAATATTATAATTAGAGTTTTTTTTTAAAGGAGGGAATTTAATGAGCAATTTAGTACCTATGGTAGTTGAACAAACAAGCAAAGGCGAAAGAAGTTACGATATATTCTCAAGATTATTAAAAGATAGAATAATAATGTTAAGTGGAGAGGTTAATGATGTAACAGCTAACCTTGTTGTTGCGCAATTATTATTCTTAGAAAGTGAAGATCCAGATAAAGATATACATCTTTACATAAATTCCCCAGGAGGTTCTATAACTTCTGGAATGGCAATTTATGATACTATGCAATATATAAAGCCTGACGTATCTACAATCTGTATCGGTATGGCTGCTTCTATGGGAGCATTCTTATTATCTTCAGGAGCAAAAGGAAAGAGATTTGCATTACCAAATGCTGAAATAATGATACACCAACCTTTAGGTGGATTCCAAGGGCAAGCAACTGATATAGATATTCATGCTAAGAGAATATTAAAGATAAAAGATAAATTAAACCAAATCTTAAGTGAAAATACAAATCAACCTCTTGAAAAGATAAAAGTAGATGTTGAAAGAGATTATTTCATGGAAGCATCAGAAGCAGTAGAATACGGATTAATAGATAAAGTTATAGAAAGAAAATAATCTACAACTTAAATCTTATTGAAAGTTGAGGTGGATAAGATGGGAAAATTTGAAGACAAAAAGCAATTAAGATGTTCTTTTTGTGGTAAAAATCAGGAACAGGTTAAGAGATTAATCGCAGGTCCTGGTGTATATATATGTGATGAATGTATAGAGCTTTGTTCAGAAATAATAGAAGATGAATTTGAAGGAAATACAGAATCATCACCATTAGAAGCTAGCAATCTTCCAAAGCCACAAGAAATCAAAGACTATTTAGATCAATATGTTGTTGGTCAAGATAGAGCTAAGAAATCTTTAGCAGTAGCTGTTTATAATCATTACAAGAGAATAAATGCTAATAAGGCAGAAGATGATGTTGAACTACAAAAAAGTAACATACTTTTATTAGGACCTACAGGTTCAGGTAAGACATTACTTGCACAAACTCTTGCTAAAATGTTAAATGTTCCATTTGCTATAGCAGATGCTACAACATTAACAGAGGCAGGATATGTTGGTGAAGATGTTGAAAATATACTTTTAAAACTAATTCAAAATGCAGATTATGATGTTGAAAGAGCTGAAAAAGGTATAATATATATAGATGAGATAGATAAGATTGCTAGAAAATCAGAAAATCCATCTATTACAAGAGATGTTTCTGGAGAGGGTGTTCAACAAGCTTTATTAAAAATATTAGAGGGAACAACAGCTTCAGTTCCACCACAAGGTGGAAGAAAGCATCCACATCAAGAGTTTATACAAATTAACACTTCAAATATTTTATTTATTTGTGGTGGAGCTTTTGATGGAATAGATAAAATAATAGAAAAAAGAGGAACTAAGAGTTCTATAGGTTTTGGCGCTGAGGTTAAAGGAAAAAGCGAAAAGAACGTTGGAGAACTTTTAAAGGATATAATGCCTGGAGATTTATTGAAATTCGGTTTAATACCAGAGTTTGTTGGTAGATTACCAGTTTTAGTAACTTTAGAAGCTTTAGATAACGAGGCTTTAGTAAGTATTTTAACTAAGCCAAAGAATGCTCTAGTAAAACAATACAAAAAGTTATTTGAGCTTGATAATGTAAAACTAGATTTTACAGAGGAAGCTTTAAAAGCTATTGCAGATGAAGCTATAAATAGAAAAACTGGTGCTAGAGGATTAAGAGCTATAGTAGAAGAAACTATGATGGATATAATGTTTGATATACCATCAGAAGAGAATATTGTAAAAGCTACTATAACTGAAGAGACAATAAAAGATAGAAAAGATCCAGAGCTTGAAAAGCTTCCAGAAGGAGAAGTTAGACCGACTTTAAAAACTGAGAAGAAAAATAAAGCTAGAAAAGATATAGAAACTGCTTAATAGAAAAAGATGCATATTATTTATGCATCTTTTTTATTTTTTTATGGAGTTTTTGGAATATCATCACAAAAATAGGTAAATACTAACCGTATAGAACGGGAGGTATTAGAGATGAATACTTATACATTTATAATGTTTCTACAATTACTTATGTCAATTTTATTCTATATATATATGAGCAAGTCCTTTGCTAGTAAGAAGAAAGATAATAGTGTTTTAGAAAAAGAAAATGAAAAAGAAATGGAAAAATTAAATAAATTAAGAATGATAAAACTGACAGAACCTTTAACTGAAAAAAGTAGACCAAGTAATTTAGAAGAAATAATAGGACAGGAAAAGGGAATAAAAGCTCTTAAAGCAGCACTTTGTGGGCCAAATCCACAACATGTAATAATATATGGACCACCTGGGGTAGGAAAAACTGCAGCTGCTAGAATAATTTTAGAAGAGGCTAAGAAAATGGCAGCATCTCCTTTTAATAAGGATTCTAAATTTGTTGAAATAGATGCCACAACTTTAAGGTTTGATGAGAGGGGTATAGCAGATCCATTAATAGGATCTGTTCATGATCCAATATATCAAGGGGCAGGTTCCTTAGGAATTGCAGGAGTACCTCAACCTAAACCAGGAGCTGTAACAAAGGCTCATGGAGGAATGCTTTTTATAGATGAAATAGGAGAATTACATCCTATTGAATTAAATAAACTTCTTAAAGTTTTAGAGGATAGAAAAGTTTTTTTAGACTCAGCTTATTATAGTTCAGAAGATCCAAATACTCCTAGATATATAAAAGAAATATTTGACAATGGATTACCAGCAGACTTTAGATTAATTGGTGCAACTACAAGAAGTCCAGAGGAAATAGTGCCAGCTATAAGGTCAAGGTGCGTAGAAATATTTTTTAGGGGACTAACTGTTGAAGAGATTAGAAAAATTGCTTTAAATGCCACAAATAAGGTTGGTTATAGAATAAGTGATGAGGGGTTAGATATAGTATCTAAATATTGTACTAATGGGAGAGAAGTTATAAACTTAGTCCAATTATGTTCTGGCCTTGCAATAAATGAAAATAGAGATTACATAAAAGAGAGCGATATTTATTGGGTTATTGAAAATGGTCAATACAATCCTAGAATGGAAAGAATGGTAAATGATAAGCCTGAAATTGGATATGTAAATGGATTAGCTGTGTATGGAGCTAATAATGGAGCTTTAATGGAAATAGAAGCTACTGCAAAGCTATCAAGTAATAATATAGGTAGTATAAAAATTACTGGAATAGTTGATGATGAGGAACTAGGCGGTGGAGAGAAAAAAATAAAGAGAAAAAGTACAGCCTATTGTTCTGTACAGAATGTATTAACAGTATTAGATAATATATTTAATTTAAATTCAAAGTCATATGATATACACGTTAATTTCCCAGGCGGGATACCAGTAGATGGTCCATCTGCTGGAATAAGTATAGCTACAGCTATATATAGTGCTATAAAAGGAATACCTGTAAATAATAGGGTGGCCATGACTGGTGAGATATCAATAAAGGGAAAGGTAAAACCAATAGGTGGAGTAAATGCCAAGATATTAGCAGCAAAGAGAGCTGGAGTAGAATTAGTAATTGTTCCAAAGGAAAATTTAAGTAGTATAACTAGAGATATTGACGGAATAAAGATAGTTGGTGTTAAGGGAATTGAAGAGGTATTAGATCTTGCACTTTATAAAGAAGAATTTATAGAAAAAGAGAGCTTAATACTTAAAGATAATAGGGCATTTTTTGGTGCTGGTGCCTTAAATGCAGAATCTATAAAGAAAGCTAACACTTAAAGTGTTAGTTTTCTTTTATGGAATTAAATAAGCTTGAAAAAAACTTGTAATATGTGTATACTTGTTAAAGACTATATATTTATATAATATGTAGTTATTAATTTTTTTGGAGGGGATATTTATGAAAGAAGATAAATTAATTCTTCCTTTAATTCCTCTAAGAGGTCTAACTGTATTTCCTAATATGGTTATATACTTTGACGTTGGTAGGGAAAAGTCAATAGAAGCTGTTGAAAAGGCTATGGCAGGAGATCAAAAGATATTTTTAGCAGCTCAAAAAGATATAGAGATTGACAATCCGAGTGAAGATGACATCTTTAATATAGGTACAATCTGTGAAATAAAGCAAATTGTAAAAATGCCAAAAAACACTATAAGAGTTTTAGTAGAAGGTATTGAAAGAGCAAAGATGGATGAATTCTTTGATAAAGAGGAATTACTTGAAGCATCAATAGAAAAAATAGAGATTGATAATGAAATTGACCATGAATTTGAAGCTTTATCAAGAAAGTTAAAGGATGACTTTTTTGAGTTTTTAGATATTACAGCAAGTAGTGGAATAAATGGTGTTGATTTATTTGACAATCTAGAAGAAGAAAAAGATTTAAATAAGGTTACAGATTTAATTTCTTCCTATGCTCTTATAAAACAAGAGGACAAGCAGGATATTCTTCAAACTTTAGATTTAAAGAAAAGAATAGAAAAATTAATATTTTACGTGAAACAAGAGATTGAAGTAGCTAAAATAGAAAAAAGAATTGGAACTAAGGTTAAGAAGAAATTAGATAAAGGCCAAAGAGAATATTATTTAAGAGAGCAAATGAAGGTAATACAAGAGGAACTTGGAGAAGATGATGATAATAAGAAAGCTATAATTGAGTTTGAGAAAGTGATAAATGAGAAAAAATTACCTAATCAGGTTAAGGAAAAAGCTCAATATGAAATTTCAAAGCTTAAGGCATCATCTCCATATTCTCAAGATGGAGGAGTTACAAGAACTTACTTAGAAAATTTATTAGACATGCCTTGGGGAGAATTTACTGAGGATACTTTAAATATAAAAGATGCTAGAAAAGTATTAGATAAAGATCATTATGGATTAAAGGACGTAAAAGATAGAATTCTTGAATATTTAGCTGTAAAGCAAATAAGTAATTCATTAAGAGGCCCTATTCTTTGCCTAGTTGGACCTCCAGGGGTAGGTAAAACTTCTATAGCTAAAAGTGTTGCAACTTCATTAAATAGAAAGTTTGTAAGAATGTCTTTAGGTGGAGTTAGAGATGAAGCTGATATAAGAGGACATAGAAGAACTTACGTTGGAGCAATTCCAGGAAGAATAGTTACTGGATTAAAGGAAGCTAAAAGTATGAATCCAGTATTTTTACTAGATGAAATTGATAAGTTAGGAATGGATTTCAAAGGAAATCCAGCTGATGCCTTACTAGAGGTTTTTGATAATGAACAAAATAAAACTTTTAGAGACCATTATCTAGAGGTGGATGTTGATTTATCAGAGGTTATGTTTATAACAACAGCAAACTCTTTAGATGGAATTCCAAGACCTCTTTTAGATAGAATGGAATTAATAGAGGTATCAGGATATACTTATGAAGAAAAATTTAGAATAGCTAAGAAATATTTAGTACCAAAGGTATTAAAAGAACATGGTGTTGATAATAAAATAATAACTATATCTGATTCTGCTTTAAAACTTATTATAGATAGTTATACAAGAGAGTCTGGAGTAAGAAATCTTCAAAGACAAATAGCTAATGTTATAAGAAAAGGAATAAAGGATATAATAGAAAAAGATAAGAAAAATTTAAATATATCTACTAAGTTAGTTGAAAAATACTTAGGTCCAAAAATCTTTAGCTATGAAGAAATTGATAAGAAAGATAAGGTTGGAGTAGTTACAGGAATGGCTTGGACTGCTTATGGCGGAGATACTTTACCAGTAGAAGTAATGGTTATGGATGGTAAGGGTAGATTAGAGCTTACTGGACAACTTGGAGATGTAATGAAGGAATCTGCAAGAGCTGCATACTCTTATGTGAGAGCTCATATGAAGGAATTAGGAATAAAGGATGAATTTTATTCTAAGAAAGATATTCATATACATGCTCCAGAGGGTGCAGTACCAAAGGATGGTCCTTCTGCAGGGGTTACTATGACTACTGCCTTAGTATCAGCATTAACTGGTAAAAAAGTTAAACACAATGTTGCTATGACTGGAGAAATAACTTTAACTGGAAAAGTTTTAGCTATTGGTGGTTTAAAAGAAAAATGCTTAGCAGCAAGAAGAGTAGGAATTGATACGGTTATAGTTCCTAAGGAAAATGAAAAAGACGTAATTAAACTTCCTAAAATAGTTAAGGATAGTTTAAATATAATACTTGCAGATAAAATTGATGATGTATTAGAAAATGCATTGGTTGGAGTTGAAAAATAATGAAAATAAAAAGTTCGGAATTTATAATATCAGCGGTTAAGAGAGAACAGTATCCTGATGATAACCTACCAGAAATAGCTTTTGTTGGTAGATCAAATGTTGGTAAATCTTCTATAATTAATTCATTAACTAATAGAAGAGGCTTAGCAAAGGTAAGTCAAACTCCAGGAAAAACTAGATTAATAAATTTCTTCTTATTAAATAAAGATTTTTATTTAGTAGATTTACCTGGTTATGGATATGCAAAAGTATCTAAAAAAGAGAAGGCATCTTGGGGTGCTACAATAGAAAGATATTTATTAAATAGAGGACCTTTAAAGAAGGTTGTTTTATTAGTAGATTGTAGACATAAGCCTACTGCTGATGATGTTCAAATGTATGAATGGATAAAGCACTATGGATATGAAGTTGTAGTTATTGCAACAAAGAGTGATAAGATATCTAATAACCAAATAGGAAAAAGCGAAAAGCTTATAAAAGAAACTCTAGGATTACCTAAGGATTATAAACTTAAGTTCTTCTCTTCATTAAATAAAAAAGGAAAAGATGAACTTGTAGATTATCTTTTTGATGATTTAGTTGAAGAAGTTTAATTTCATAAATTAAAATATAAAATTAACTTTTTAGATATTTCTAGAATATAGTATTAAAGAAGCTGCGAAGATAAAATCTTCACAGCTTCTTTTTTTGAAGTATATGCCTTGTTATTAATAATTATTACAAAAAGTAGAAAAAATTCCATAAATATGTGTCAAAACTTTGTAAAGAGAATACTATATAGTATAAAGAAAATATATGGAGGTAACATTTATGGACTTAAATGAAATCTTAGAAGGAATGTCAAATGACAATTGTGGTAACTCAGGATACTGTAATACTTCAGGATGTGGAAATTCTTTTGATAATTGTGGACAATCTGTAGGAGGAGTTAATAATTTCAACGGATTTGGAAATAACTCTTGTGGTGGATTTGGAAATAATTTTGGTGGATTTGGAAACAACTGCGGAGGATTTGGAAATAACTGTGGTTTTGGCTTCGGTGGCGGAATATGGACATTAATTTGGTTATTCTTATTATGTGGTGGCGGATTCGGCGGAAATGGCGGATTCGGAGGACGTGGTAATAGTTGCTGTTGCTGCTGTGAAGATGAATGCTGCTGTGGAGGCGGAAATGGCGGATTTGGATGTAACGCTATAATATGGATAATTATTTTAGCAACTTTATGTGGTGGCTTCGGAAATAATGGCGGAAACAATAATTGTAACGGATTTTTAGGAAATTGTGGATGCTAAAATTCTTAGAAAATAGAAAAGGAGCAAAAAGAAATGAGTAGAAAAAAGAAATGTTGCTGTAATAGTCATGACCATTGTGGTAGACATGATAGACATGGTAGACATGGTGGATGTACAGGAATGGATGCTTGCACAGTACTACCAACTCTTTTAGTTTTACAATGCTCAGGTTTATTATGTAACGATAGGGCATATATCTTAATTTTATTATCACTACTATGTGGTGGATTTAATGCTTGTGGATGCAACAATAGATGTTGCTAATAGAAAAAGGAGTGAATTTTTATGAGTAGAAAGAAATGCTGCAAATGCAGATGTAAATGCGAATGCAAATGCAAACGTAAAAAACATGATTGTTGCTGCAGTCATAGTAGAAACACTGGTTGTTCAGGATTTAATGCTTGTACAACATTACCAACATTGCTAATACTTTGTCAATCAGGCTTATTATGCAATGATAGAGCATATATCTTATTCTTATTATTCTGGCTATGTGGTGGTGTAAACGCAAATAGCTGCGGCTATGATTGTTGTTAGAATAATTTTTGGAGGGTTTTTTAACCCTCCTAAAAAAATAAAAAATATAGTACATATACATAAATTTATTAAGGAGGATAGGAGATGTCAAAGCGTAGACGTAAAAATAAAGTTAACGAAAATTCAAATCAAGGAAATTTTATGGGAGGATTAAATCCTCAAATGTTAGATATGTTAGGACTTGGAAATGTTGATGTAAACAAAGTATCAGAAGTTCTATCTTCTATGGGTAATGATGGATTCGATATGAATTCTATAAATTCTATTTTAAATAATAATGATGGAGGAAAGAATAATTCTTCTAAGAATAAAGGTAGAGATAAAGGAAATATGAATAACAATAATCCACTATCAGCTATGATGGGAGAAGGAAATCCTATGGGAGATTTAGGTTCACTTATGGGATTATTAGGTGGTGGAGCACAAGGAATGAATCCTATGGGAAATATGGGCGGATTAGGAGCCCTTGCTAATATGATGGGTGGAAATATGGGAGGCGGAAATTTAGGAACATCAAATAATATTAGCGGCGATGCAAGCATGGATCCAATAGTTACTATGATACTGTCACTTAGAAATTTTGTTGATCCTCAAAGAGCTAGATTTTTAGATAAGGTTTTAAAGATGTATAAGGAAGGAAAAATAACTTATTAGATTTATATACTTAATTTAAAAAAGAGATTTATCAAAACTTGTATATGAAATTTATAAATATATTATGAGAAATTCTTAACTTTGATCAAATTTTATTTATAATTTTTATTTATAAGTTATTTTGATAAATCTCTTTTTATTATTTATTAATATTTAAATTTATGGAACTTATTAAAAATGTATCATTAATTTTTTCTAATTGAATTATGAATTTAACTTGTGATTTATTATTAGGGTTTTCTTTTGAGATTTTATTAAAGTTTAAGGTCCAAGAACAATTAGTGGCTTCTCCAGTGTTATTCCAAGCTATATCCATAAAGAAAGCATCTTGAAAGTCATAATAATAAGACTCTTTTTCTAATCTCCATATTTGAGATAGATCTTCTTTAGGAATATAAGTTGCAAATATATTTGGAAGTTCGGATATTTCATAATTTAGAGATATTATATCTATGAAAGAAATTATAGAATATAGTCCAGTAGGTTCAACAGTATCATATGATATATTTTTAAATTTTTTATTTAAAAGCATATATTTTTGAATATTTTCTTTACTATCACCTAAGGAAAAAGAAAGTATTTTAGGGGTTTTCCCGTTATTTGAATCTACAATTCCTAATATGTTGTTTGTAGAGTAAAATATATCTTCAAAGCCATTTCCAGTCCACTTAAACAAATGCTGTATAGAGCTATTTTCTTCAGAAGATTGAACAATTATCTCTTTAATATTATTTCTATCTAAATCTAATAAGTTTAAAGTTATAGGTCTATTAGGAGAAAAGTTACCTAGAGAATTAATTGTTTTGTTTGGGGTTAACTCATAACTTTTTTCATTAATAGCTGCATTTATTAGATAATTATTTTCACTTCCTAATTCTATATATAAACAATCTTCTTTCCCATCACCATTTAAATCTGACTTTATAGTTTCTTTAATAGTATTTTCATTAATAACAGATTTAGTAGAATTATCTTTAAAGGTAAATATTAAAGTAAAAGAAATTAAAATAATAGTAATAAAACTAAGAGGTTTTATTAAATTATTTTTGTTTTTTAAAGTCATAAAATCACCTCAAATAGATTATATGCATATAATCTATTTTTTATTATTATTGTAATTTTTTTTTGCGCTTTGAACAAAATATACTAAGGGTGGTGATTAATATGCTTTATAAAACTCATCTTGAAATAGGAGAAAATACATTTAATACTATTGAAGGAAGAGGAAGAAATTTAATTGATAAAAAAAGTTTTTTAAAAGGAAATGTTCTTCCAGATATTTCACCTAAATATAGGTTAAAAAAACATGGCAGAAAACAGTTTGAGGAGATTATTGATGAAAAGGTAAAAGAGCTAAGTAGGTTAAGTAGTGATGAAATAATAAATCATTTAGGAAAAGAAAAATTTAGCATAGAGTTAGGAGTAATATGTCATTTTCTATGTGACTTTTTTTCTTTGCCTCATGATGAAGAATGGGGTTTTAAGGAGAGTGTAACCTTAAAGCATGTGTTATATGAGAAAAAGTTACATAAGGTTTTTAGTAAAGATATAATAATAAAAGATAGTTATAAAATACTAGGAAACTCAGATTATGATGTCTTTTTTAAAAATGCTTTAAAGAAATATAGAGATGTATATGGACATAGAAATGATCTATTTTTTGCAATGTATTTAAATAATTCAGTTGTTAGATATGTTTTAGAATCCATAGAAGAAAATGATAAAATAAGTCTTTCAAAAGAAAAACACATTGCTTTTTAATAATTGAAGCAAATATTACATATTATTATAAAAAGGATAAATGGGAGGAACTTAATATGATAATATTTGCAAAGAGGATTAATATAAAGGGAGTTATATATAATTTAATGAATTATAATGAGTATAATAAGAGAAAATATAGCTCTTTTTATAGATAAAAGTAAGTAAAACTTATATTGTTTTTAGAATTATAGATATGGGATAGTATAGAGTACATAAATCCTATATCTTTTTTTATAATCTTATTAATAAGGTGTAAACTTGAAAAAAGTATAACTTAGTATATACTTAAAAGTATAGATATATACTTTAAGGTGTATTTAAAGTTTTTATAAGGAGACAGGAAAATGAGAATAAATAGAAATGATTTATGCTGGTGTAACAGTGGTAAGAAATATAAAAAATGTCATATGGAATTTGATGAGAGAATAGAAAATTTAGCTAGAGAAGGATTTGAAGTTCCTACTAGAGATATAATAAAAAATGAAGAACAAATAGAAGGTATAAGAAAAAGTGCAGAAATAAATAATGCTGTTTTAGATTTAGTCGCAGAGAAAATAAAAGCAGGTATGAGCACTGAAGATATAAATAAAATAGTACACGATTATACTGTAAGTAGAGGAGCTATTCCAGCACCACTTAACTATGGTGGATTCCCTAAAAGTGTTTGTACTTCTATAAATGATGAGGTTTGTCATGGAATTCCTGATGAAAATATAATCCTTAAAGAAGGAGATATAATAAACGTTGATGTATCTACTATATATAATGGATATTATTCAGATGCCTCAAGAATGTTTATTATTGGGGAAGCTAGTGAAAATGCAAAAAGATTAGTTAAAGTAGCTAAAGAATGCTTAGAAAAAGGTATTGAAGCAGTTAAACCTTGGGGATTCTTAGGAGATATAGGGGCAGCAATTCAAGAGCATGCAGAAAAGAATGGATATTCAGTTGTAAGAGATTTTGGAGGTCATGGAGTAGGATTAAAATTCCATGAGGATCCATTTGTATATCATTATGGAGATGCTGGAGAGGGTATGGTATTAGTACCAGGTATGATATTTACAATAGAGCCTATGATAAATGAAGGAAAATACGATGTCTTTGTAGATGCAGAAAATGATTGGACTGCCTTAACTATGGATGGATCACTTTCAGCTCAATGGGAGCACACAATACTAGTTACAGAGGATGGAATTGAAATAATAGCTAAATAATAAAAATTTAAAGCCTTCTAATTAATTTTAGAAGGCTTTAAAAATACATACTTATTGGTGCTATTAGTACAGCTGGTGATTTAACTTTAGGTTCTGGACATTTAGGAATTGGTATATTAAGATTTTTCAATAAATCTAAATAAGGTTCAATTGACTTTAATAAATCAACATAATAATTTTCCTGTGTAAGTTTTCTTAATAAATTTATACAATCATTATTATTTGTACATACCTTAATAACTTTTCCTAAAACATTGCAATTACAATTACATTTATCAAAGACATAACAATCTCCATTTAAAAAGTATTTTGAATTAGTATTAAGTATTGCAGTATAGCCAGAACAATGCATGATTATATCTTCAGTTGAATTTAAAGAGAGTTTATCCTTAATTGTTTTTAGTAAATTTAATATTATAGAAAAGTTTAAATTTCCTAAGTTTTTATCTTTTAAAAGGGAGTCTAATATGTCTAAGGGAAAGCATTCTATTAAGCTTATTATTGAATCTAAGTAAGAAGAGAGTGAAGTTTCTGTTATGCATCCCTTTGTTCTTATAAAATCTCCTTCAGAAATATGAGAATCAACTAAAGGTGAATTCTCAAGATCCTTAATAACTTTTGATGTAGTCATTCTCTTAAGCATAGTATTGTGTATTTCAAAAGAGGTATAAATTCTTTTTATTTCTTCTTCAGTTCTTCCAAATAGTCTATTTTCTATGCTTCTATCATTTCCATAACAATTTGTTTCATTAAAGTCATTTGATCTGTTACTAGTTTTAAAACCCTTATTATATATTCGACTTTTGCCATCACTACAGAAAGTTTTATTATTTTCATCTAAGTGAATTCTTCCAGCTAAGGTGTTGTCACAAATTCTTTTAGAAGTGCGTATATCTATATATCCATTTAGATATACAGAAGATAGACTTTTTATTAAATATTCATCTATGTATATAAATAGATTTAAAAGGTCATTCATTATTATTCTCCTAAACTAACTTGATCATATTATAATTTATATTATGAATATTCCTTTGCTATGAATATTAAATATAAAAATACAATAAACTTAAAAATTTTTAAAAGTCTTTTTAGGGTGAAAATTTACAAGATTGTATATGGAAGAATATGTATTGACAGAAATGAACAGTTAATATATAATAAAAATGTTCAAGCCGAAGTGGCGGAATTGGCAGACGCAGCGGACTCAAAATCCGCCGGGCTAATACTCGTACGGGTTCGAGTCCCGTCTTCGGCACCAAACACCTGAATATTATCAGGTGTTTTTTTATTAATAAGATAAATACACATTTTTATTAGTAAAGTATTGTTATGAAAAACTTCTAATGCAAATTAGAAGTTTCATAGGGTAGAATTAAAAAAATATTTAATAAAGTTAAGTAGAAACTGAGAATATATATGTAAAATTATAGTATTATATAATAAAAGGGTCTTAGGAGGATATATGATTATTGCTATTTTATTATTATTACTAAGTATTTTTAACATATTTATAGGAAAAAAAGTAAAGGATAAAAATCTGGCTCATCTTTTATCAGGTTTTGATAAGGAAAAAGATGATTTAGAGTATGTAAGCTGTATACTGGGAAATACCTTTAAGTGGATTGGAAATTTAGGGGTTATAATTACAGCTATTTATTTGATTCTAATTAATAGTATTTCAGTAGGATTATACTTAATTTGTTATGCAGGAGTTATAATACTATTTACAGTTAATCTTACCTTTAAAACAGATAGACACAGAAGAAGTAGATTAAAAGCAGTAAAATAAATTAAAAGTACTAAAAGTTAAAATCTTTTAGTACTTTTTTAAATTACTTTAAACTTTGCTAAATTTTAATCAAAATATATGATTTTAATTTATAATATTGAATATGGAATAAAATTTATAATATAATAAACTTTGTATTAATTCCCAATAGAAAACTTCAATTTATTATTTTACAGTTTGAATTTTTGAAATATTACGTTTATATAATGTCAATTTGGTAATAATTTAAAGGATTAGTCTGTTTAATAAATAATTGGAGGTATGTTTAAGTGAAACTTAAAGGTTACATATTAACAGGAGTTATTATTACATTAACAATAACTAGTTTTTTTATAGGAAGAAGCTATGAGTCTTACAAATTGAAAGCTTTAGAGGTGAGTAATGTAAGTTCTAATGAAGAGATAGATAATGAGAATAGAGAATCAAATAAAGAAGAGCTTAGTGAAGAGCAGATTCATATTAGAGAAATAATTTTAAATGATAAGGATGGATTGTTTAAAGTTGTAAACAAGGAAAACTCAATAGATAAAAGTTATAAGCCAGAAGAATTAATTATTCCAAAGGTTAATTTTGTAGGTTTAGAAAATGAACCTAGAAACAGAGTTAGCAATGTATTAAAGAAAGATTTAGAAAATCTTTTTAGTGATGCAAAAAAAGCTGGATTAGATTTATATCTATCTTGTGCTTATAGGTCTTATGAAGAGCAGGAATATTTATATGGTAGGGCTTTAGAAAAAGAGAAGAGTGATTCAAGTAATCTTGTGGCTTTACCGGGAACAAGTGAGCATCAATTAGGATTAGCTGTAGACTTTACTACTAGGTCTATAGGGTTCCAATTAGAAGAATCTTTTGAGGATACAAAAGAAGGACAGTGGCTTTTAGAAAACTCTCATAAATATGGTTTTGTTTTAAGGTATTTAAAAGGAAAGGAAGATATAACAGGATATAGTTATGAACCTTGGCATTATAGATATATTGGAGATTTAGAAGTAAGCAAATATTGTTATGATAATAACCTTACATTAGAGGAATTATATGATGAATTGGATATAACAAAATAATATATAAATATAAGATTTTAAAGGAGATAGGCTATGTATGTGATTAACTTTATAAGAGGGTTTTTAATGGCTTTAGCAGATAGTGTTCCAGGGGTTTCTGGTGGTACTATAGCGTTTATAATGGGATTTTATAATAAGTTTATAAGCTCATTAAATGCCTTAACATCTGCAAAAAAAACTGATGTAAGCAAAAAAGATGCTATAATATTCCTATTAAAATTAGGAATAGGTTGGATAACTGGTATGGTTTTATCAATATTATTTATAGCATCAATATTTGATAAAGAAATATATAAAATCAGTTCTTTATTTACTGGATTTATAATATTTTCTATACCAATAATAATTAGCGAAGACAAAGAGTCATTAAAGAAAAACTATGGATACATAATATATGCTATTTTAGGAATAGCTATTGTTGCTGCAATAACATATTTTAACCCAGCTACAGGAAGTGCAAAAGGAACAAGTCTAGTATTAAATGAATTTTCATTACCACTTGCACTATATGTTTTCTTTGCGGGAATGATTGCTATATCAGCAATGGTTTTACCAGGGATATCAGGATCAACATTACTTTTAATATTTGGTCTTTATGCACCTGTTGTAAATGGAGTGAAAGAAGTTTTAACATTTAATTTTAGTTATTTACCTATGCTTATAGTTTTTGGACTAGGGGTAGTTGTAGGAATAATAACTACAATAAGATTAATAAAATTCTTACTTTCAAATTATAGGTCTCAAATGATTTATTTTATAATAGGATTAATGATTGGATCTATATATGCAGTTTTTATGGGACCAACTACATTAGAGATTCCAAAGGCTGCTATGAATTTAAGTAGCTTTAATTTCCTATTCTTTATTATAGGAGGAGCTTTAATTTTAGGATTGCAACAGTTAAAAGGATACCTTGAGAAGAAAGAAAAAGTTTCTAATATATAAAAAATATATAGTAGCTGTCATTACGTAGAAGTAATGACAGCTTTTTCTTTAATATTGTAGATTTTTAGAATATAATAAGAGAAATAGAGGATTGTAGTCATTTCTTAATTAAAAATTAACCTTAAAGCCTTTGTTATACTAAATTTTTTATAGTATATTATTAATAAGCTAAAAATTTATTTATACGGAGGGATAAGCAATGTTTTTAAAAGAGTTAAATAAAGAACAAGGATTAGCATTTATAAATTTAGTAACTGAATTTGCTTTAGCTGATGAGAATATCAAAAAAGAAGAAGAAGATTTAATTCGTATATATCTGAAGGAATTAGGTTTAGAAGAAGAGGAATTAGGAAATCTTTCATATGAAGAATCAGTAGAAATTATAAAAAATTCATCAGAAAAGGTTAAAAATATTGTTTATTTTGAACTTGTTAGAATAGGACTTGTTGATGAGGATTGTGATATAGAAGAAGTTGATTACTTAGAAAAAATAAGTACAGATTTAAATATATCAAGAGCTAAAAAAATACAAGTAGCTAATTGTTTCTATAACTTCTCAGAAAAAGATGGAGAAGAAAAATTAGAGGAAATGGCAAAAGATATAATAGGATAATAAAAAAAATAGAATCGGCTGTATCAAAATATAAGAATAAAAATTATTTTGGTATAAGCCTTTTTTTATTTAACTATATGGAAAAATATGTATAATAGGGTTATAATTAAATTGTTAAGTGATTAATAGGGGGAAATATATGGGAAGTAAAGTTTTTGAGAGAAAAAATAGAGTTTATGATTTAAAATATAGTGATGACATAAGTAAAATTTGTAAACCTTATAAATTAGCTTCAAGTATAGCTTGGATTGTAGTTGTAATTGCATTAATAGAGCCTAGAGTTTTATTACCTACTTTTTTATTAAGCCTATTAATGTTTTTAAGTAAGAAAATGAAAGTATCATGGAGGGTGAGTACTTTTTTAGAAAAGGTTAGAAATGGAAGAGTTGATGAGGGTAAAAAAATTTTAAGTAAATTACAAGGGAATATAGATGATTCTCTTTATAAAGAACTTAAAGAGTTATTAAAAATATAAAAATTATCATTGACATAGAGGATAAAAGAATTAAAATAATTTAATAGGAACAGGAGATGATAATTAAAATGAATAATAAATACATGGTGGTAATTTCTTTAGATGCAGTATCTTCAAAAGATATTGAAATAATGAAGAGATTACCTAATATATCTAAGTTAATGAAAGAAGGAGCGCTTATAAAGAATGTAGAAACAATATATCCTTCTTTGACATATCCAGCTCATGTATCCATTATTACTGGGAAATATCCAGTTAATCATGGAATAACAAATAATATAGTATTAAATTTTAAGGATGAAAATCCAAATTGGAACTGGTACGGAAATAAAATAAATGGAGAAACTCTTTTTGGACTAGCTAAGAAAAATGGTCTTACAACGGCTTCAGTGGTTTGGCCAGTTACAGGAAAAATGAAAATAGATTATAATATGCCAGAAATATTTGAGACAAAACCTTGGCATAATCAAATAATCATGTCTGCTTTAGCTGGAAGTAAAGTTTATCAATTTAGTATGAATAAAAAGTTTGGTTCTCTTAGAAAAGGTACAAAAGAACCTTATTTAGATAATTTTGTTACAGCATGTGCTAAGGAGACAATAAAAAAATACAAGCCTAATTTAACTATGGTCCATCTAATAGATGTGGATTCTCATAGACATGATTATGGATATGAAAGTTTAGAAGCTTTAGAAGCTTTAAAAAGACATGACATTAGAGTAGGAGAAATAATAGAGTGTTTAAAAGAGGCAGGAATATATGAAAATACAACATTGATTTTACTAGGAGATCATAGTGCAATAGACACTCATAAGGTAATAAGGCTTAATAGTGCCTTTAGGGAAGAAGGATTAATAGAATTAAAGGATGGAAAGATTAAAAGCTTTAAAGTAATAGCTAGGGAATGTGGGGGCTCATGTTATGTTTATTTAGAGAATAAAAATAAAGAAGATGAGAAGAAATGCTTAGAGATCTTTGAAAAGCTTAAGGAAGAAGGAGCTTTAGAATACATATTAAATAAGGAAGAGTCCATAAAAGCTGGAGCTAATGATCAATGTGATTTTATGGTAGAGGCTACTAGAGGATATTATTTTTCAAATGAATATGAAGGAAAAGTTATTGAGGAAACTAAAGATATAAGAAACAAACATACTTACAAAGCTGTTCATGGATATTCACCTAGAAAAAAAGATTATGGAACATTTTTTTTAGCTTTTGGAAGAGGAATAAAATCAGGTGTTGTTTTAGATAAAGGTAAACTTATAAATCATGGACCAACCTTAGGAAAAATATTAGGTTTTACTTTTCAAGATGCAGATGGAATAGTTGAGGAAAGGATATTGGAATTGCAATAACTTTTCAGAAATTTGAATAAAATAATTAATTAAATAAAATTGTTGAAATTGTCGCAAAATTATGATATTTTAAAATAGTAGAAAAAATATTGCCAAAAATTATTTCATAATGTAGATATGTAATTAATTAAAAGAACGCTTAAAATAGCGTTTTTTTTGCTTTTAAGAATAACTTTAGAAAAAAGTTCTATAATAAAAGTTGATTTTGAGCATACTAAATATATAATTTAAGCTTAAAAAAAAGATAATAGTTATCTTTTTATAGATATAGCTAAGATGTATTTTTTACTATATTAATAAAATAAAAATTAGTTTAAAATATAGATTGATGTTAATATTCTAAATAGGTAAATTAAGAATAAATTATTAAAATAATTAACAAAAGTGATATAATTATCTTTAGTAAAATTTATTTTATATATGGAGGACTAAAGATGAAAATACTAAAATGGCTTTTAATATTTATTCCTATAAGTATTATAGGTGAATTTATGCATTTTTCTCCAACTCTTATGTTTATATTATCTGCTTTGGCAATAGTTCCTTTAGCAGGTCTTATGGGAGAGGCAACAGAGGAAATATCATTTTATACTGGGCCAAAATTAGGTGGTTTTTTAAATGCTACCTTTGGGAATGCTACAGAACTTATAATTTCATTTTTTGCATTAAAAGATGGTTTGTTTGATGTGGTTAAAGCTTCTATTGCAGGTTCTGTAATAGGAAACATATTATTAGTGCTAGGTGCTAGTATGTTAGCAGGAGGATTAAAATATAAAACACAAAGTTTCAATAAAAAAGTAATGGAAACTAGTTCAAGTATGTTATTATTTGCTGTTATTGGATTAACAATTCCTGCTATATTTATGCATACAATAAAACCAGAATTTTTAAATACAAAATATGAAAGTTTAAGTGTAATAGTTGCTGTAGTAATGTTTGCTATATACATATTAAGTTTAATATTCTCATTTTTCACTCATAAGGATATATATGCAGTGGAACAAGATGAAGAAGAGGGAGAAGCTAAATGGTCATTGAAAAAGGCCATAACAGTGCTTGTTGTAGCTACAGTAATAATTGCCATAGAGAGTGAATTTTTAGTTGGGGCAGTAGAACCAATGACAGAGACTCTTGGGTTAAGTAAGCTTTTTGTAGGTATAATATTAATTCCTATAATAGGTAATGCTGCAGAACACAGCACTGCAATAATAATGGCAATGAAAAATAAAATGGATGTTTCAGTGGAAATAGCTATAGGATCAAGTCTGCAAGTTATTTTATTTGTGGCTCCAGTATTAATATTTTTTAGTCTTATATTTAAGCCTATGAGTATAATATTTAATGCCTTTGAATTAGTAGCTTTAATAGTTTCTGTACTTATAGCTAATAGAATCGTTAATGATGGAGAATCAAATTGGCTTGAAGGAGTTCAACTTTTAGCTGTTTATATAATAATAGCAGCTATGTTTATGATCGTTTAAATTAAAAGATTAATTAAATAAAACAGGTAAATTTTAAAAAGTACTTATAACATTAAATAAGATATAATTTCAGAAATTAAGAGGTTGCATATATAATTAATAATAAAAATTATGTATATGCAACCTATTAATTTTTTTAATTATAAAAATAAATTTTTAAGATTTTCTATAAGAAGTTTATTATCTTCAGGTTTTAAGACACAAATCCTAAAGAAATATTCATTTAAACCTTCAAAAGAAGAACAGTTTCTTATTATTAATCCTTTTTCTAAAAGCTTATTATAAAGTTCAGTAGCAGTAAACTTTTTAGATGTAATTTTACAAAGTATAAAGTTACTGTAACTTTCATATACCTTTAAGTCCTTTATTGAACTTAATTCTCTAAATAAATAATCTCTTTCTTCTTTTAATTTAGAGGTATTTGATAGAATATACTCTTTATCCTTAAACATAATTTCCCCCATTGTTGTAGCAAAGATATTTATATTCCATAAATCAAGTTTTTCAATCATTGACTTTTTAATTTCTTTATTAGAAATAAGTCCATAACCTAATCTTATACCTGGAGTTGAGAAAAATTTAGAAGTTCCTCTAATTACAAATAGATTATTAAAAATATCTACTAGTGGAGTAGAGGAGTAAATTTCAGGCTCTGTAAACTCAACATAAGTTTCATCAACCATGAATATTGATGAAGTATTTTTTAGTAATAAAGATATTTCATCCTTTGAAAAGGCGAATCCAGTAGGATTATTAGGATTACAAATTATAACTAAATCAAATTTTGAAGAGTTTATGCTATCTATTAATTTGTTAACATCTATTTTAAAGTTATCTTCTTCTTTAGAAAAAAACTTAGTTATTTCACAATTTATCTTTTCAAGTTCACTTTCATATTCTGAATAAGATGGAGAAAGTAGTAAAGCTTTTTTAGGGTTAATAACACTTATAAAAGAGGATATTAGTTCTGTAGCTCCACTACCAACTATAATATTTTCTTTTTTGCAATGACAATATTGAGAGATTGACTCCTTTAAATCTTTATATTTAGGATCTGGGTATATAGAAACCATATCAATATTATTTAAAATTGCATCTTTAGCTTTTTTAGATGCTCCAAAGGGATTTATATTTGAACTAAAATCTTTAATATCTTTTTTATTTAGACCTAATTCATTTGATAAATCAAATAAATTAGCACCATGATTAATACTCATAAGTACCTCCTAAGTTTATATAACTTTTTATCTCTTATCTATAGTATAATTCTTTAATTAAAAAATAAAAAGGTCTAGATTTTAATGAAATCTAGACCTTACTTTATTTTAAGATGCGTATTTGCTTGTTACGCTTTTAGAACTTATTGCTTTAATAAGTCTATTAACAGGTAAAATACCTAAAAGTATTACACATATTAAACCATCAGCTCCTATTAAAGAACCATTTACTAAAAATGAATATAGAATTGGAGACATTCCTTCAGGAGCAAAGGATCCGAAGAAAACAACTCCTGAAATAAAGTGAGCTAAAAATTTTAAGAATATTGCTACTACAGCTCCTGAAATTCTATGATTTTTAAAGAATCCTGCTACTCCTAAAGCCATATATGGTATAGGATAATCAAATAATACTTGTACAGGATGAAGTATATATGGATCTATAAATAAGGAAATTATACCGAATAAAAATCCTGTAAGCATTCCAACTAATGGACCATAAGCATAAGCAATAAGTATTATAGGAATCATACTACCTAAGGTTATTCCTCCACCTTGAGGAAATTTATATATCTTTAGCATGTTTAATACAGCAGTAAGTGCTAAAGCAATTCCTATTGTTGTAAGCATTTTTGCATCAAATTTGATGTCTTTAGCCTTTATAAGTAAAACTAATATTATTAGGACTCCTATTAAAGTAAGAATTGTTAGTGGATTAGTTACAATCTCCTTAAAATTTCCTCCTAAATTAATTGATGAAAAACTTTGAATAAAATCATTTATTATTTGTGAAAATGACATCATAGTTTTTACCCCCTCCTTAAACTTTAAGTGTGCTTAGAGAGTCTAAAGAATGTAAATAAAAAAACCGAATCTAAATATAGATCCGGTTTAAATACAGCCCTAAACGCTTCCCTACGCTGGAATTAACCAGATCAGGTGTTGAGGGTTAATGATAAATAATCATCTCTCAGCCTAAAGGCACCCCTAGCACATGAAATAATTCTAAGTTTATTTTATATGCAAATGGCAATTAGGTCAAGTGATATTAATTATTAAATAAAAAATTTTATCAAAACTTACAATGTTTAAATTTAACCTATACCACCATATATTACTCCAAGAATTATTACTAATATAGTAACTAAGATAAAAATGTATTTCCCTAAAGGAATAAACCATTTTCCAAGTTTTTTATGAGCTCCCTTATTTACTTCTATCAATACATTTTCGCCACCAATAATATAGTAGAATACAACAGCCACCAATAAAGCACAAAGGGGAGAAATTATTATTGTAATAAGATTTGAAAAGTTATCAAAGATTCCCATATTTAATGATAAAGGTATTCCACATAAAAAACAAAGGACCGATATTATAATTGAAGTTTTTATTCTATTTGACTTAAAGTGAGCCATGAAAGCTTCAACAGGACCCTCTAACATATTTACAGAGGATGAAATAGCAGCAAATATTACACTAAGAAAAAATAATGTACTTAGTAAGGCACCAAAATTCATACCTTGAAATATTTTTGGTAAAGTTATAAATAATAAAGATGGCCCAGATGAAGGATTTAATCCATATGCAAAAACTGCTGGCATAATCATAAGGGATGCTAAAAGTGCAGCCAAAGTATCAAATATGGCAGTTTGTATTGCAGAGGATGGAATATCAAATTTATCATTTATATAACTACCATAAACAACCATACCGCATCCATTAAGGGATACTGTGAAAAAGGCTTGGCCAAGAGCCATTACCCAAGTATCTATTTTAAATAAGTTTTCCCATCTTGGAACCAATAGATATTTTACTCCTTCAAAAGATCCAGGCAAAGTTAAAGACCTTATTATTAAAATTATAAAAATTAAAAGAAGTAGTGGCATTATTATTTTGTTTAATTTTTCTATACCACGGCCTATTCCTAAACAAACTACTATTAAAGTTAATATTATTGCTAGGGCAAACCAAAAGATTGTATTAGGTGTACCAGCAAAATTACTAAAGTAAGTAGTAGTGTCAATAGTATTAATAGATCCAGTTAAACTTAAGAAAAAGTATTTAAGAATCCAACCTATTACTATAGAGTAGAATATAAAAACTCCTGTTAATCCTATAGGAGGGAGCATACCAAAGAATTTTCCTCCCTTTAATGATTTACTTTTAAAAGATTCAACTATACCAGTATATGAACCTGCTTTAAACCTTCTACCAAAGGAAAATTCAGTTATAAGACCTGTAGTTCCAAGTATAAAAACAAATAAAAAGTATGGTATCAAGAAAGCAGCACCTCCATATTGACCAAGTCTGTAGGAGAATAACCATATGTTACCGAGGCCTAAAGCGGCACCAACACAGGATATTACAAATCCAAACTTTCCAGTAAAATTTTCACGTTCTTTCATTTAAAATACCTCCTAGATTTTTATATAAATATAAAAAAATAGGTCATATAGTTAAACTATACGACCTAGGGTATTAAAACTCTTTATTAAGGCCATATAGTATTACCTATGTGACCTATCTTTATAACGAAAATTAAGCCATCATAGATACAATCCAAAATTCCTTTGGAGTTTGTATCTATGACTGCACATATTCAATCATAAATACAAACTATCTATAATAGCAATAATAAGAATTATTAAATTTTGCTTTTAATAAGTTTGTACTATTTATCATAAAAAATTCTCCTAAAAACAAATTTATATTGATTATATACCTAAAAATATTAAAATGCAAGGTTTTAGTTGCTAAATTCTATCAATAATGTTTAAATTAAGATTATTAGCAAGAGTATAAGCATAATCCATAGTGTTGTCCCAAATATCTTCAGGAGTGTGACAATCAGAGTTAATTATGGTTTTAACTCCTGATAAAGAAACCTTATTCCAAAATTTTTCATAGGGGTAAGGGAATCTTTCTCCATCAGAATATTTTTTCCTTCCTCTTCTAATACCGTTTGCATTAAATTCTAATACAAAATCATATTTTTTTGCTGTATCAATAATTAGATTACAGGCTTTATCACAATTTTCATCCCAAGGAAAATCATTTATAAAGATTAAATCAGGGTGAGCTATAAAGTCAAAGTATCCACTTTTTATGCCAAGACAAATACTTTTTGCATATTCTATATACTCTTTAGTACTTTTTAAGGAATATGTATTTTTCAATTCGCCATTTTCAGTTAAAAATAAGTGTTGACCTAGAGCTAAGTAATCAAATTTCAGCTCATTTTTTAGGTAATTATAATAAAAATCATCTGAAGGCAAATATTCTATTTCCAAACCAATTTTAATATGAATAAAATCTTTAAATTTTATTTTAAGTTTTTCTAAAGTAGACTTATATTCCTCAAGTTCATTAAAGTTCATTCTAAGACCAAATCTATTATCTGGATAAGGACCATGATCACTAAATCCTAAAATATCTAAGTTGTTTTTTATAGCTGCATCAATATAATCCTTATCTTCTCCCTTAGCATGTTTACATCTTTTAGTATGGGTATGAAAATTAATTTTTTTTAACATAAATTCCACTTCCTCTCCTCAAATAGAGTATATCAAAAAAGCAAATAAAAGATAAATATTAATAAATTTTAAACAGAAAAATGTTAACAGAAAATTCTTTGACTTTTTCTTTTGAATAAAATAAAATTATTCCACGATAAGTAATCAACCATATTTAAAGCAGATAGTTTACAAAGGAAACTTTATCTAATTGAAGTTATTTTATTATTAATATTTAAAGGAGATATGAACATGGGGTAAAATTTTGATTTAATTTTTTGAATAAAACATTATTTTAAATTAATTTATTAGAAGAGGTAAAAAGAGGAATGAAAATAAGATTAATAGAAGAACATGAATTAAACAAGGTTAAAAGTATTTATGATAATGTTGTAAAAGAAATGAATTTAAGAGGACTTTATAATTGGAACGAAAGTTATCCCAATACTGAAATAATTTTTAAGGATATCTCTAATAAACATCTTTATGGAATAGAAGCTTCTGGAGAAATAGTAGCTGTTGCCACTATTAATGATTATGCTTATGATGTTTATAATGATATTGCATGGCAAGTTGATGGACCATTTTTATCATTTCATAGAATAGCTGTTTCACCATCTCACAGGGGAAAAGGATATGGAAGAAAAATGATAGATTTTGTAGAAGAAATGGCAAAGGAAAAAAAGTGCAATTCCATAAGAATTAGTGCTTATCATAAAAATGAAAATGCAGTTAATTTATATAAAAACTTAGGATATGTACATGTAGGAGAAATGATGTCTATGAGAGATATAGTAGAACCTTTCTTATGTCTTGAAAAATCAATAATGTGATTATGATATGAACCAATTTATAGTTTTAAATAGACTATGAATTGGTTTTTTTATTGTTAAATTTGCATTAAGGTTATGTAAAGTGAGAATAATGAGTTTTTTTATGAATAAACATATAATGAATGCTATGAAAAAAATAGGGGAATAGATTAAAAAATGTATTTATTACTCTATATATGTTGAAAAGAGGGGAGGAAAAATTAGCATTTAAAAATTTGTTTCAAGGGGGATTCATATGAAAAAGGATTATAAGATTTTAATAACTAAAGCCTTATCCTTAAGTATGGTAGGAAGTTTATTTACATCTTATCCTACTTTTGCTAAGGAAATTAAGACACAAGAGGGAGACTTAATAATATCTGAATATTTACATGGACCATCTAATTCAAAGGCTATTGAAATCTTTAATGGAACAGGGGAAGGAATAAATCTTTCTAATTATGACTTGGCTGTATATTCAAATGGAAAATATGAGGGAAGTCCAGTTTCTCAAAGCTTAGAAGATAAGATTATAGAAAGTGGAGAGACTTATGTAATTTATAATAACCAAGGAAAAGATGAAAAATTTACTGAGGTTATAAATGATTTAGAAAATAAATTAGGGGTAGGAAGCCAAACAGTAGGTTTCAATGGTGATGATGTTATATTACTTAGAAAAAATACTGGAAGTGGATACGAAATAATAGACTCCTTTGGAGCTAAGACAGAAAAAGATAAAAAGTTTTATGATAGTAAATTCATAAGTGCTAGAAGAAAAGCTGAAATAAAAGATGGTGAAAATAACATAGATAAAACACCATTTGATGTTTCTATTCAATGGGATGTAGATACAGAAAATTTATATGATGATTTAGGAAAGCATGATATTTCATGGAGTGAAGGAGAAAATCCTTCAGGAAAAGTTCTTAAGGTAAAGGAAGCAAGAAATAAAAACTTAGGGGAGGAAGTTACTACAAGAGGTATTGTAACTTTTAATGATAGAAATAAAACTCTTCATATACAGGATGAAACAGGAGCTATTGCAGTTTCAAACTTTAAATCAGGAGTTGATTTTGGAGCGATAACTAAGGGGAATAAGATTGAAATAAGTGGCACATTAGATAATTTTAATGGATTACTTCAAGTACAAGCTACTAATATAAAAGTCTTAGGAGATTTAGGAATGCCTGATCCTAAGTTGGTTACTATTAAGGAATTAAAAGAGTCAAATTTTGATTCTCATTATATTGAGTTAAAAAATGTAGTAGTTGATTTAGAAGCTAAAACATTAACACAAGGAGAGGATGTTTTAGATATTTACTTTATACCTTCAGGTTTAGAGGTTAAAACAGGAGATTTAGTAGATGTAAAAGGCGTTGTTGGAAGATTCAATGATAAAGTTCAACTTTATGGTTCTTCAGCAGAGTTTATAAAAATAGTTGAAGATAATGAAAGTCCTGTAATAACTCATAAAAAAATTGAAAAGGCTAATATAAATGAAGATTTAAACATTGAAGCTAAAGTAAGTGATAATAATAAATTAGAAGAGGTGTCTATTAGTTTTAAAGCAAAAGATGATACTGAATTTAAAAAAGTAGTATTAAAAGATGAAGATGGAATATTTAAAACTTCAATACCTAAGGAAGATTTAGAAGTATCTGGAATGGAATATTATATTGAAGCTAGTGATGGTAAAAATATTTCAAGAGTACCAGAAACGGGAGTATATGCTTTTCAGGTAGTAGACGAAGACTTAAGTGGACCAGAGATTAAGAATGTTTTACCTAAGGAAAACTCAAGTGTAGGAGAAAATAGAAGACCTGTTATAAGTGGAGAATTTATAGATAATTCTGGAGTAAATGTAGAAAATGTAAAAATTAAATTAGATAATGAAGACATAACTAAAAGAGCTAAAATAACAGAAGCTGGTTTTTCATATGAGATTGAGAAAGACTTAGAGGATGGAGAACATAGAGTAGAAGTTAGTGTAAGTGATTCTTTAGGAAATAATAGGGTGAAAGAATGGAAGTTTAGAGTAGGAAAGATAAATCATTATTATGGACAACTACATTCACATACTAATATTTCAGATGGAACTGGAAGCTTAGAGGATGCTTATAAATGGGCAAGAGATGAAGGAAAGGCTGATTATTTTGCCGTAACAGACCATTCAAACTGGTTTGATAATGATACTGAAGCTAATATAAATGATGGATCAATGAGTAAAGCTTGGACTAATGCTCAAAATATATCTGATAAATATAACGATGATGGTAACTTTGTTGCTATGTATGGTTATGAAATGACTTGGTCAGGATCTACTGGAGGATGGGGACATATAAATACATTTAATACTCCAGGATTTGAAACAAGAAAAAATAGTGATATGAATTTAAAAAATTATTATAATACTATTTCTCAATTACCAGAGTCAGTTTCTCAATTAAATCATCCAGGAAAGACTTTTGGCGATTTTGCAGACTTTGGTTTTTATAGCGAAGGAGCAGACAAGGTAGTTAATTTAATAGAGGTTGGAAATGGAGAAGGACCTGTGAGAGGCAGTGGATATTTCCCAAGCTATGAATATTATACAAGAGCTTTAGATAAGGGATGGCATGTTGCTCCTACTAATAACCAAGATAATCATAAGGGAAAATGGCTTACAGCAAATGATGCTAGAACAATAATATTATCAGAAGAAAATTCAAGGGATGCTTTATATAAAGCTATGAACAAAAAGCAAGTGTATTCTTCAGAGGATAAGAATATGACTATTGATTATACTGTTAATAATCAAATAATGGGAAGCAATTTAGGTGAAGTAGAAGACTTAGATTTTAATATAGAAATAAATGATGAGGATAAAGAGGATACTATAAAGAAAGTTTCAATAATAGCTAATGGGGGAGTAGAGGTTATTTCAAAGGAATTTAATAGCAATAAAGTTTCTTGGAATTTTAAGCTTAAACCTGAATATAGCTACTATTATGTAAAAGTAGTACAAGGAGATCAAGATATTGCAGTTACAGCTCCAGTATGGATTGGGGAAAATGTAAATGTAGGATTAAATGAATTAAAAACTGATAAAGATATGCTTTTAGTTGGTGACGAGGCTAAATTCTCAATAGAAGTTTATAATAATAGTTCTGAAAGATTAAACAATATAAAGGTTGAATTCTTCAATGGAGAAATTTCAGATGAGAAGAAAATTGGAGAAGAAATTATAGAAAGCTTAGAAGGAAATAGCTTAAAGGAAAGTTCTATAACATGGCAACCTGAAAGAGCAGGAGAATTTACTATTTATGCAAAAGCTACAATTTCAATAAATGGAACAGACAAGACATTTACTAAGAGTTCTAAGATAGAAGTTGTAAATGAAGGTGATGTTTATAAGGTAATGATAGATGGGGCTCATGCTAATCAATATGTAACAGGAAACTATGCAGGAAAAATAGATGCTTTTGAAAAGTTATTAACAGAAAATGATTGTATTCCTATAATAAACAAAGAAGAAATAACAGAAAAATCTTTAGAAAATGTTGACTTATTAGTTATAACTGACCCTCAAGGAATTGATGAGCCTAAGTATGAAGTTTACAAAAGTAATTTTACAGATTCAGAAATTGACGCAATAGGAAAATACATGGATAAGGGTGGAAATATAATTATTACATCAAGGGCAGATTATAAAGATGGAGCTGGAGAGTATAGTAATGGTGCTCAATTAAATCCTATTTTAGAGAAAATAAATTCAGAATTAAGAGTAAATGATGACCAAGTTGCAGATTATGAAGTTAATGAGGGACAACAATTTAGACTTATGTTAAATAAGTATTCTTCTCCTAACTTTAATCTTGTTGAAGGGTTAGGTGAAGAGGAAAAATTTAGCTTCTATAGTGGATCATCAGTAGTATTAAAGGATGGAGCTAAGGGAGAAAAGGTTGACTTCTTAGTAAGTGGTCATGAATCTACAGGAACAGATGATTCAGATAAACAAGGGGATAATGTTCCAGTAGAAAAAGGACAAGTTAATGTTTTAGCAGTAGAAGAATTATCTAATGGAGGAAAGGTAGCCGTAGCTGGAAGTACTTTCTTCTCAAACTTTGAAATAGATGGAACTAATGCTGAAAGTAAAAGCAATAGTAAGGTAACAAAAAATATAATAAATTGGATGTTGCCTGAAAAAGAATTAGAAAAGCTTACTATTAAAGAATTTAGAGAAGATAAAAATAATGATGGAGAACCAGATAGATTAGGAGAAGAGTATGTTTTAGAGGGAATAGTAACAGCTCAGTCAGAGGCTGTAGAACCTAAAAATGCTTTCTTTGAAGTTATATACATTCAAGATGAAACTGGTGGAATAAATGTTTTTGGTGTTTCTAACACTCCTGTAAAAGTTGGACAAAAAGTAAGAGTTAAGGGAAGAGTAGAGGCATACCAAGGTGAATTTGAAATACAAATAAGTGATGAAAGTGCAGATTTAGAGATAATTGATGAAAATATAAATGAAGTGAGTCCTAAAGAAATGAGCACTGGAGATAGTATGCTTCATGAGAATGAAGGATGGTTAACAAAGGTAACAGGCAAAGTTGTTGACATGGATGATAGTAATCTTTACTTAGATGATGGTTCAGGAGTTTCAAGAATATATGTTGAAGGATATATATGGGATGGAATAAATGAAAATATGAAAGGTAAATGGGATCCAAGAATAAAAGTTGGTGATACTGTTTCAGCAATAGGACTTAGCTCAGAAGATCCAGAGGGCAATAGATTAAGAGTAAGAAATACTGGAGAAATAGTTCTTCAGGAAGAAGAAAACCTTGGAGTTATAAATACTGAAATTATAAGTGATAAAAATGAAATAAAAGAAAATGAAAAAATAAGCTTATTAGCTAAATTAGAAAATAGCACTAAGGAAGCTTTAGAAAATGTAACTTTAAAAATCTTTGCTAACAATGGTGAAAATGAAGTTTTATTAAAAGAAGAAAAAATAGATTCTTTAGGAGTTAATGAATTTAAGAAATTAACTTTTGAACATGCTTTTGAATTAGAGGGTAGATATAGTATAAGCATAAAGCTTTTTGATTCTGAAGGAAATGAAATAAAAAGTAATAATAAAGAGTTTTCACTAGTTGTTTTAAAAGAAATTAGTGGAGGAGATTCTGATAATAATGATGGGGATTCAAATAATGGTGGAGATTCAAATAATGGATCAGGAAATGATTCAGGTGAAGAAAATAAACCAGGTATAGATGAACCTAATACAGAGAAACCAGAAGAATTACCTAACACTGGTAATAGAATGAATGCTAACATGCTTATGGGCTTTGGAGCTTTATACTTAGCTTTAGGATTTTATATGGTTTCTAAAAGAAAAAAAGTAAGATAAATAATTTATTAAGTTTTTAGGGCTGGCCTTCCTTAGGTCAGCCTCAATAATAAGTAAGTTAGGGTAGTAGGAGAAATATTATGAAAAATAGTAAAAAGAGTATTATTTTTATTATAAGTACAGTTTTAATATCTTTTTTAATTATAGGATTTTCAAGATTTATATTTGATAATGGCTTTATGAAGGATAGACTAAATAAAAATGTTAAATATTATGAAGGAAAAGTAAAGAGAATAACCAAAGAGATGTTAGAAGGAGATAAATACATAGATGGCATAGAGCTAGGATATCAAAATATAGTCATAGAAATTTTAGAGGGACCAGAAAAGGGGAAGGAATATGAAATCGTAAATAATATTAGCAGAATATACAATATGCCAGTTGAGGAAAATACTAAAGTAATTCTAGGTTTCTTTTATGAGAATGACGAAATAAAAGATATAGCTGTTTATAGTTATAAAAGAAGTAACATAATATTTTTGCTAGTACTATTATTTGTAATAGTCATAATTGGAGTAGGTGGAATAAAGGGAATAAAATCCTTAGTTTCACTGTTTTTTACTTGTGTTTGTATAATATTTTTAATGATTCCACTAATGTTAAGAGGGGTAAATCCAATATTAGCAGCAATTTTTTCAGCACTTATAAGTATTATTGTTACATTGGTTTTAGTTTCGGGAATAAATAAAAAAACTTTAACTGCTATTTTAGGAACTTTAAGTGGAATAATTATATCAGGGGTAATAGCAATAGGTTTTGGAAAACTTGCAAACTTATCAGGTATTAGTATGGAAGAAGCTGAAAGTATGATGTATATAGCTGAAAATACCTCCTTAAATATTCATGGAATAATGTTTGCAGCTATATTAATAGCATCCCTAGGGGCAGTTATGGATGTTGCTATGTCTATTTCCTCATCAATTTTTGAAATAAATGATATTAATGATACTTTAAATAAAAGAGGATTATTTAAAAGTGGAATGAATATAGGAAAAGATATAATAGGAACAATGGCTAATACATTAATATTAGCCTTTGCTGGAGGATCTTTAAATACAATAATAATGTTATATGCTTCTAATATGAGTAAAAATCAAATATTAAATTTAGATGTGCTTTGTATAGAAGTTGTTCAAGGACTTTCAGGAAGTATAGGAATTATACTTACAGTGCCAATAACAGCTTTTATAGCAAGTTATTTTTGCAAGTTAAATTTGAAAAAAAGTGTTAAAAACCTTTCAAAGTAGGACTATAATATGATAGTATAAAATTCCAAGGATTATTAATTGAGAATTACTTAAGACTAAATGAGGAGGACAATAATGAGTAAACAAAAGAAAGAGTTTCTGATGATTGGAATTGGGTTAATAGGATTATCCCTATTCTTACATTATGTGCATTATCTTATATTTCAAGATTTACATCATACACTAATATTTCTTTTTGCAGATATAGCCTTTATACCTATGGAAGTATTCTTTACTACTTTAGTAATTGATAAATTACTTGAAAAGAGGGAGAAAGAGCATTTAAGGGATAAGCTAAGTATGCTTATAGGAGTATTTTTTAGTGAATTAGGAACAGATATTTTAAATACATTTGTTTATGCAGATTATAATACTGAAATAATTGCTAAAGAAGCTTTAGTAACTAAGGAATGGAACAAAAATGAATTTAAGAATTTAGAAAAATTAGTAGATGAATATGAGTATGATATAGATATTAAAAAGGTGGATTTAATAGCTTTGGAAAAGAAATTAAATGCTCAAAAGGATTTAGTTATAAACTTAATAACTAATCCCATGTTAATAGAGCATGAAGAGTTTTCAGACATGCTTATGTCAATATTACATCTAAGAGAAGAACTAAGTAGTAGATGTTCTCATGAATTAGAAGAGTATGAAATAAAACATTTAGCAAAAGATATAAATGTTGCTTATAAGTATTTAACCTTTGAATGGATTCAGTACATGAAACAATTAAAAGCTAATTATCCACAATTATTTTTAAAAGCCTTAATTACAAATCCTTTTGATAAAAGATCATTAAAGGAAAAAGAATGTAGTTATTTATAAAAAAAGAAGTATGATATGACCTTAAGAGGATATATCATACTTTTTTATTGAAAAAATTATTCATTATTTGATATGTAGTTTTTTACATTTTTTAAAACTTCATCTTCACCAACATACATTATTATATCATCAGCCATTATTTTGAAATAAGGTCCTGGAGAAAGGAACATTTCTCCTTTTCTTTTAACTCCTATTATAGTTGCTTTTGTATTTTGCCAAAAGTCTAGATCTCCAATGCTTTTTCCAACAGCAAAGCTTTCACTTTCAACAATGCTTTCAAAGGGTATAACAGTTCCTACATTTCTAAGTTGCGTAGCAAATTCAATTATATTTTCTATGTTTTTTTCAAGTTGTTTGTCCAATTCATTCTTAGCTTTTAATATTTTATATGTATCATTACTTAGAGTTGTAAAGTCAGATTGAGCTTTAAACTTGCTTAAAAAGTCCTTGGCATTTTCTTTACTATTTATGATTATTCCACTTTTTTCATTAACAGATACTACGTTCATATCCTTAAGTAAGGCCACTGAGCGTCTTATAGTTTCAGGTGAAACTTTATATATGCTAACTAGGGTTGTACGACCTGTAATTTTACTTCCTTCTTTAAAATCATTATTTAAAACTCTATTAGCTATATCAATAGCTATTTTTATGTAGTTTGGCGTTTTTGTACGTTTAGCCATTATAATATCACGCTCCATAGGATTAATATATTGCACTAAATTGATTTTATCACTTAGAGAATAGATTTGTAAATTATAAAGGATATTTTTAGTAAAAAATAAGAATGGAAAATAAAATTTAATCAACATATCCTTGAGAAATTATTTATATATATTTAATGTACTGAATAAATATAGTACTTAGAATTAGTGTGAAAATTTGGGGGTGAAATTTTGTTAAAGAATAGAGAAAGGATGAAAAGATTAATAGCTTGTGGAATAGCAGCAAGTATAGTTTCAGTTAATGGGTTATCTGTTCTTGCTTCTGAGTTAAATAAGTCCGATAAAGTTAATTTAGCTTTAAACAAAAGGACTGTGGCCTCTTCAAGAGAAGTTAATGACAAGTTTGGGGAAGAATTAATAACTGATGGTATTAAGGATAGGCCAAGTGATCCAAATGCTAAGCCAGGTAATTCTAGGTGGTCAAGTTCAAGAAGTGTACCACAATGGATATACATTGATTTTGAAGAAGCAACAACCTTTGATCAAGTTGATATACTTTGGGATGGTGCATATTCAAGAAATTATAAATTAGAGGTTTCTAATGATGGGCAAACTTGGGAAGAAGTTTACGCAACTAGTGAGGGGAAAGGAAATCAAGAGTCTATAAATCTTGGAGAAGATATAAGTGCTAATTATTTAAGAGTTAGTTGTGAAGATACAGCCCATGAATGGGGAAATGTATCAATATATGAAGTTGAGGTTTATGATAACGAAAATCAAGAGAATGTAACTCCTCCAGAAACAGAGACGGGAGTTAATATTGCTTTAAATAAAACTGCTACGGCATCAGCATCAGAAACTAATACACTTACTCCAGATAAAGTTGTAGATGGAGATACATCTTCAAGAAATTCAAGATGGTCAAGTGGAGGATTTTCTAATGGTGCTAAACAGTGGATAACTATTGACCTAGAAAAGGAAAGCACTTTTGACAAGGTTAGATTATTCTGGGAAGCTGCTAACGCTAAGGTCTATGAAATTCAAACTTCCAATGATAATGAAAATTGGAAAACAGTTCATAGAAATGAAGCTGGAAAAGGTGGCACTGAGGTTATAGAATTAAGTGAAAAAGAAAATGCAAGGTATGTAAGAGTTTATTGTGAAAAAAATAATCCCTCAGTATGGAGTTCAGTATCCTTATATGAGGTAGAAATATATAATGGAGAGATTCCTTCATCAGGAAACATATACGATGTGGTAAATTCATTAAAGGTTCCTAATATAAATAAGGGAGACTCTAAACTTCAAATGCCAGAGGTTCCAGAAGGATTTGAAATATCATTTATTGGAGCAGATTATAATCAAATAATAAATGATGATATGACCATAAATGAGCCTTTAGTTGATACAAAGGTGGTTGTAGACTTTGAAATTAAAAAAGGAAATGAAAAAAGAGAAACTAATGGTATAGAAATAACTGTACCTGGTAAATATTCTGGTTCTTTAGGAAGTAATACTAAGCCTGAAGTAGTTCCAAGCTTAAGAGAATGGGTTGGAAAAGATGGAAACTTTACTATAAGAGATTCTTCAAGAATAGTTATTGATCCTACTTATAAAAATGAATTAAGTAAAACTGCAAGTGAATTTAAATCTGATTATGAGGAGATAGTTGGTAAACCAATTGAAATAGTTTACTCAAGTTCGCCATCAGAAGGAGATTTTTATTTTACTTTAAATTGTGAGGACAAGAGTATTGGAGAAGAAGGATATTACATGTATGTAGATGAGTATGTAAAGGTTGAAGCTACTCATAATACCGGAGCTTTCTACTCAACTAGATCAATACTTCAAATATTAAAGCAAAATGGAGAAACTATTCAAAAAGGAATAGTTAGAGACTTCCCAAGATATGAAAATAGAGGATTTATGCTTGATGCAGGAAGAAAATTCTTTACAATGGATTATTTAGAGCAGTTTATGGAAGTTATGTCATGGTACAAATTAAATAATTTTCAAGTTCACTTAAATGATAATTATATATGGATTACTGAAGAAAATTGGGAAGAAGCTTATTCTGCATTTAGATTAGAGTCTGAGAAATATCCTGAATTGACTGCTAAAGATGGTTATTATACAAAAGAAGAATTTAGAAATTTTATAGAAATGGGAGAAAATCATGGGGTTGAAATAATACCTGAGATTGATGTTCCTGCACATTCCTTAGCATTTACTCAATATGATCCAACTTTAGCATTAGGACCTGGAAAAGGAAGAGATCATTTAGATACAAGCAATCCTAAAACTTATGAGTTTTTAGATTCATTATTTGATGAATATTTAGGTGGAGAGAATCCTGTTTTTGGAGATAATGATTTCCATATTGGAACTGATGAGTATTTTGGTACACAAGAAGAGATTGAAGGATTCAGAAGGTTTACAGATAACTATCTTACAAAGGTAAGAGATGAGTATAATAGAACTCCTAGATTATGGGGAAGTTTTGATAAATTAAAAGGGGAAACTGAAGTAACTAGTGATGGAGTTCTTATGAATATATGGAGTTTAGATTGGGGAAGACCAAAATCTATGATAGAAGCAGGTTATGATATAGTAAATACTAGAGATGCCGATATGTATATAGTTCCTCAAGCTGGATATTATAGAGATTACTTAGATGCTAGAAATCTTTATAATAATTGGGAACCTAAAAAGTTTGGAAATACTGTACTAGCAGCTGGAGAACCTAAATTAAAAGGGGGGATGTTTGCTGTATGGAATGATATGATTTGGGAAAAAGCAAATGGAATATCAGAAAGAGATGTTTATGATAGATCATTCCAAGCAGCTCAGGTTTTATCAGAAAAAATGTGGGCAGCACCTGATAGTGAAACAAGTTTTGAAGAGTTTAAAGAAAGAGTTGACAAAGTAAGTGATGTCCCAGGTTCTAACTTAACTTACGATGTAGAATCTAAAACTGAAACTGTAATTGATTACGATTTTGAAGAAGATTCTACAGAAAATATTAAAGATAATTCTGGAAATGAATATAATGCTACAGGAACAAATGTAGAATCTGTAGAAGGTAAAGAAGGAAGAGGAATTAAATTAAATGGAGGAGAAAGCTATGTTGATACTCCAGTTGATAACAAAGGCTTAGATTATACAATTTCTATGTGGGTTAAGAAAGATGCAAATGGAGATTACAGTGAGCAAATATTATCAGAATCCAACACAGGAGTATTAAAGGCTTGTCAAAAAGAAACTGGTAATGTTGGTTTCTCAAGGGAAGGATATGACTATTCATTCAATTATAAATTACCTGAGGGTGAATGGGTAGAGTTAACTTTTATTGGGGAGTTAAATAAAACAAGTCTTTATGTAAATGGAGAATTTATAGAAACTATAAATAAGAGTAATGGTGGCAAAGTAGGAACATTTATTTTACCTTTAGATAAAATAGGAAGTTCAACTAATTCCTTTAAGGGTAGCATAGATGAAATTACTATTAAGGATGGTGCTCATAAAATTGTAGATCCTACAGTTATACCTCAAGAGCAAATGAGTGCAACTGCTAGCAGTGAGCATCCTAATATAGGATCAGAGGGTATAGCTGATTTTGCTATAGATGGAGACGAAAGTACTATATGGCATACTAAATGGAGTCCTGTAGAAGCATTACCTCAACACATTACTTTAGACTTAGGTGGAAGTTATAATATAAATAAATTTACTTATATGCCAAGACAAGATGCTTTAAATGGTAGCATAAGTAAATATGAATTACAAGTTAGTACTGATGGAGAAAACTTTACAAAGGTTTTAGAGGGAGATTGGACTGCTGACCATAGTACTAAGGTATTAAAATTTAATCCAGTAGAAGCTACTCATGTAAGATTAGTGGCTAAAGCTGGTCATGGTGGATTTGCCTCAGCTGCTGAATTAAATGTTCATCAAGTTTTAGAGATTCCAGAGGAAAATGTGGGTCAAAGTTTCTTAACTTTACCTGAAAGTATTAAAGTAAATGAAAATTTTGATGTTTTCTTAGGTGCTAATGAAATAAAAGAAGATTTATCAGCTTATGCAGCAGAATTTACTTTAAAATATAATCAAGAAGTATTTGACTTAGTTGAAGTCACAAATGGAATAGATGGAGTTTTGGTAAATTATAAAGAAGTAGAACCAGGCGTAGTAAAAATATTAGTTGCTAGTTTAGGAAAACCTATAGAAAATGCTACAAACTTAGTAAAGGTAACTCTTACTCCTAAGAGTGAATCAGAAAAAGAAATTTTTGAAGTAATTTCAGCAAACTTAGGTAATGGAGAAAATGGAAAAGTTTATGAATTAGGATTAACAAGTGGAGAGGTAGCAGTAGGCAAAGGTAGTGCAGAGATAATTGTTAACCAAGTAGAAAACTTTGTGGCTTCAGAGATTAGTAGAAAATATGTAAATGTAACTTGGGAAGCTCCAAAGACAACTGAAGGTTTAGAAGGATATATTCTATATAAAGATGGAAAAAAAGTTGGAGAAGTTGGTGCTGATGAGACAGCTTATAAATTTAAAGGATTAAATAGACACACAATTTATAACTTTAAAATAGCTGCTAAGTATTCAAATGGAGAAATTTCTAGTAAGAATTCAATAACTTTAAGAACAAGTAGAAATTAGAGAAATAAAAAATAAGAAAAAGACCAGAATCTTTGATTTTGGTCTTTTTTTATAATAAAGATTATTTTGCTATACAATATAATTAGTTATAGAAAGAGAGGATTGATTAACATGTTAAATGTAACCTTGTTAGGAACAGGGGGAGGCATGCCTATGCCAAATAGATTTTTATCATCAGTTGTTATGAATTTCAAGGGAAGAAAAATTCTTTTAGACTGTGGAGAGGGCACTCAGGTTTCTATGAGGGTAAATGGAACTGGATTTAAAAGTATAGATATTATTTGCATAAGTCATCTTCATGGAGATCATATATATGGATTACCAGGTTTACTTTCTACAATTGGTAATAGTGGAAGAACAGAAGATATATATATAATAGGACCTAAGGGAATAAAAGAGGTTATAGAGGGATTTTTAATAACTCTTCCATATAAACTTAACATACTAGAAGATGCAAGTAATTTAGAATTCATGGTTAAAAAAGAAAAAATGGAATTAGTTGAAGAGGATGAAAAAATAAGTTCGGATTTAAGTATAAAAACTTTAGAATTAGATCATTCTTCTCCTTGTTTAGGATACTCTTTTAATATAAGGAGAGGAAGAAAATTTAATGTGGAAAAAGCTTTAATTAATAAAGTTCCAAAGGAATTGTGGTCCAAACTTCAAAGAAATAATGAAATTGAGTTGGATGGAGTAAAATATTATAGTTATATGGTATTAGGGGATGAAAGAAAGGGAATCAAACTAAGTTACACAACGGATACAAGACCTACAGAGAATATACCAGGTTTTATAAAGGAAAGTGATTTATACATATGTGAAGGGACTTATGGAAGTGAAGAGGATATGCATAAGGCCATAAAAAATAAACATATGACTTTTAAGGAGGCAGCTAATTTAGCTAAAAGGGGGCAGGTAAAGGAATTATTATTAACTCATTTTAGTCCATCTATTAATGATCCAAAGGAATTTATACATAATGCAAGAGAGGTATTTGAAAATTCCAATGCTGGAAGTGATGGAGAGGAAAAAACTTTAAATTTTAAAGAATAATTAAAATAAGATGTTTGAAAATTCCAATAAATGTTATAATTGTTATGAAATCTTATAACTAAGAAAGGGATTGATAATATGAAGGGGTTAATAGTTTTTGGAGAAAAAGGTTCAGGAAAAGATACTGTGGCTAAGCTTATAAATGAATATTCAGAGAAAAGTGTTAGTTTCTTTAATATAGGAGACTTAGTTAGGGATATGTCATGTATATTTTTAGCAACAGATAAATGGGAAAATAAAAAAAGAGAATTTTATGTAGATACGGCTATAAAACTTAAGGAAATAGATGAGGACTTTTTAAGTTACTATGTATTAGGTAAAATACTAGATAAGTTTAAAAAGAAATCTATGAAGGATATAGATAATGAGCAACTTATAATAGTAACTGGTGGAAGAACATATGAGGACTTTGAATTCTGGAAAAATAGCGGTTTCAAAACATTAGGGGTTAAATGTGATGAAAAAGTAAGAATAGAAAGATTAAAAAGTAGAGATGGTTATGAGCAAAATTCACAAGATGACCTTGAAAAGAATACAAGAAAAATAATTGATTTATGTGATTTTACAGTGGATAATAGCGGATCTTTTAAAGATTTAACAAAGGAAGTAACAGATTTTGTGGTTGAAAATGGACTATAAAATTTTACTAGGCTAAATCATAATCAGTAGAATATAGAGTATTAAAAAAGAAGATAGAAAGAATAGGTTAATAATAAAATAGTATAATTATAATGGTTATTTTGAGTATGGGACACACCGGTGGCGATATTAATTGTGATTATGGTATTATATTACTGGTATTACAAGATGATATCTAAATAAGGAGTTAAACAGTAATGTATGTCTTAAAGAAATAGATAAAAATGAGTTATAATTATAAAGCTAGGTAGGAAAATCTTATCTAGCTTTTTCTTTTTAGAAATATTTTAGAAATAAAAAGTTAAGAATCTAATCAATAATTTAAATTATCTTAAATAAAATTTTAAGATAAGTTGCTTTTTATTAATGTTTTGTTAATTTAAAGTTTGATTTTTGACCAGTTTTGCATGAAAAATGACCTGTTATGCAGAGATTATTGAAGTTATTTTATATGTGAATATAATAAGATTGTAAAACATATGAAATAGGTAAAGAACCATGAAGAAAAATTTAATATCAAGATTAATTGATTTGTAACTAATGTGATAATGTTTTTACTTCCAATTTAATAATAGAGGGTGGACAATTTGAAACGATTTTTGTGGTTTAATTTAGAAAAAATTAAGACTGATCCTGATTATTTTTTAATAAATTTCTTATTCTTAATATTGGTACAATGTGTATTTTATTTTCCAACTGGAAGAGCAAGAAGTGTAAATATTTCCTCGGGAATTCTTACATCAATATTTTTCATATACATTCTTTTATGCAAAAAAGATTTTAGTTATAAAGATGTATGGAATTGCTTTTGGAATTGGTAAAGTAATGAAAAATACTTGATAATATTTAATATTTTCAATTATTTTTTTATTTTTATCGATTTTTCTTGCCTTAAAAACACTTTCTTTAATTATTTTATATTATGGGAGGAGTATATGCTATTAATTACTAATTTGCTTAATACAATATAGAAATATTTTAATTATATTAAAAATAATGGTATTATTAATATGATTAAAATATTTTTTAAATTACTTTTTAGGAGGAACAAATGAAAAAATTCTCTTTAATATTTATAGCTTTAAGCTTCGCTCTTTTATTTCTAGGTTGTGGAAATAACAACGAAGCACCTAGATACTCTTCTACAGCAGCAGATAGAGATACTATTGAATCTTTTGGTGTAGATGGACAGTTTGCAATCTATAAATGTATTGGCAAAGAATTAGATTTGTTTGATGCTAAAAATGAGCACAGTATTGATATGATATCAGATTATAAAGAAATAGAACCATATGTTTATACTATAGGCAAAAAAGGTTATACTAAATTAAACTATGTCAATGGGGATATTATACAATCGAATGATTTAAATAAATTTTCAACTAATGATAAAGCTATATTTGAAGATTTAAACAAATAAAAAGAAATGCTTTTATAATAAATTTATTATAAAAGCATTTTTTTTATTCTATATGTGTAGCAAAGGAATAACATAAATGACCATCTGGAAGTAAATAAATAGAATAAATCTAGATAATAATGTAGCTTAATTAATTTAACTTTGGTTAGATGAGTTTGTGTTTTAGCTTCTAAATTATTTATATATGATCTTTATAATCTTACTAGATTTAAGAGTTTATATTTGATGTATTTTACCATTAATCTAGAATTTTGGTTCAATAAGATTTGATATTATATACTGAAAATATGGACATAAAATATCTTAATTTATATTAACTTCATCTGAGATAATATTGAGTTAAGCTTAGTTTTTAAAGAATTTTATTGTATAATTATAAATGATTTAAGTTTAAGAGGTGAAAATTATGGCAAAAGATAAGAAGCTTAAGACAAATGCTATGAGAATATTAGATTCTAAAAAGGTTTCATATGAAATGTTAAGTTATGAAAGCGAAGATGGAAAGATAGATGGGATTTCAGTAGCTCATAAAATTGGGGTAGATGAGAAGAATGTATTTAAAACATTAGTAGCTCAAGGAACAAGCAAAGAGTTATATGTTTTTGTTATACCAGTAGCAGAAGAGTTAGACTTAAAGAGCGCTGCTAAAATAGCTGGAGAAAAGAAAGTTGAAATGATAGCGGTTAAAGATATATTAAAATACACCGGATACATTCGTGGTGGATGTTCACCTATAGGAATGAAAAAGAACTATAAAACATTTATAAATGAGAGTGCAGAAAATTTAGATTTTGTAATATTTAGTGCAGGGAAGATAGGACATCAAATAAAAATGAATTCAAAAGACTTAGTAAGTGTTGTAGAAGGGGAATTTGCATTTTTAATAAAATAGTAAAAACTAATTAGAGTATAGTTTAAAAGAACTTTTAAGAAATTAAAAGTTTAGAATTTTTAAAATAAAATTTAATTATTAAATGAAAGAGAAGCCACAAAATTTTATATGGCTTCTTTTTTACTTTTTAAAGCATAGTTTTAGCAAATTTCATTAAAGAAGGAGCAGCTGCTAAAAGACTTTTGTTTGATTTTGAATTCATTTTTTTCATTGCACAGGTTACACCTATAATACCTGCTGCAGCTCCTATGCAGGATGCAATAAGAACTTTTTTATTTACTTGAATTTCTTTATTTAATAGACAAGATCTTATTTTGCAATCCTCATCATTAGAATTAGCACAATCCTTTAAATCTTCCATAGAATCAAAGAATGAATAATCCTCTATGTTATCTTCATTGGAGCTATTCATTGAATAGTTATCTCTATAATGAGATGGGGGAACAAAGCGTTTAGATTTTTTTCTTAATGCCTTGTATTCTTTATCCATATTTATACCAATTGCTTTATACATAAAATCACCTCAAATTTATTATTTACAAAATTAATTTATATAATCATAAATTAAAATCTTTTTATAATTTCCTTAATGATAAAAACTTAAAGATTAAAATAATATATTAAGTAACTTTAATATGATTGGTGAATAAAATGTATTATATGGGATATATTCCAAATTTATTTAGAAGGCGTGAATTTGTATGAATAAAAATGATTTAAATAAAGTTGAAGAAGGATATTATGGGAATAAGGAAGATTATTATGATAAGCAAGGGCATTGTTACACTAGTTTTTTTATAAGTGATATTATTATAGATAATAATAAGAAAGGTAGCGTTACAATAAATAATAATTTTGATATTTCTAAAGAAAAAAAAGACTTTTTGAAAGAGGAACTTTTAAAATATTTTAAGCTTGAAAAAAATGAAAGTTTAGATGATGAAGAGTTAGATAAACTTATAAGATTTTTTGTGGAAAATTTAGGAGCACAATTTTATATACAAGGGGTTATAGATTCTTATAAATATATTGTTGAAAAATCTGATGATTTGTTGAGTGTAGAAAGATGATAGAACATAGAAGTTATCTAATTTAAATATGGATAACTTCTTTTTTTGTTATTTTTGATATTTTTTTGTAACTATTTTATTGATAAATCTTACTAAAGAATATATTATAGAATATGAAGGATTAGTTTAGGCAGGGCGTAATATGACTACTAGGGAGGATTGTGTATGAATAGGAATAAGATAGCAGCTTTGATTTTTGCTGTATCAACAGTATGTGTTGTTTCGGCACACAGTGAAAATGCTTATGCAACAGAACATAAAAATTCTAATCAATTAGAAGAAAATAATCAAACGAGATCGGTGAAAAAAGGTCAAGTTATAAACGTAAGCACAAATTTAAGAATTAGAAAAAGTCCAAATACAAGCAGTGATGTTATTGGATATTTAACTAATGGTGAAATTTTTAATATAGATGGAAAAGAAGGTTCATGGTATAAAATAAATGCTAATGGTAAAGTTGGTTATATTCATGGAGATTATGTTAAAGAAGTAAGTGGTAATTCTAATAGTAACAGCAATAATAGTGGAAGTAACTCAAATTTAGATACTTCATTAGCTGGGAAAAAAGGGACTGTTGTAAACGTAAGTACTTCTTTAAGAGTTAGACAATCACCAAGTACAAGTAGCTCAGTTGTAGGCAGCCTAAGAGGTGGTCAGACATTTGAGATAAAGGGTAAAAGTGGAAGTTGGTATTATATAAATGCAAATGGACTTACAGGATATATTCATGGAGATTATGTACAAGTAGGTGGAAGTAATTCAAATAATGGTGGACAATCATCAGAAAATAACTCAGGAATGGATACTTCATTAGCAGGAAAAACTGGTAAGGTTGTAAATGTAAGTACTTCTTTAAGAATTAGACAATCACCAAGTACAAGTAGCTCAGTTGTTGGATCATTAAGTGCAGGCCAAACTTTTAAGATAAATGGTAAAAATGGAGCTTGGTATAATATTGATGCACAAGGAACAAAAGGACATGTTCATGGAGATTATGTACAAGTATTAAGTGGAAACGAAGGTTCTAATAATCAAAGTAATAATAACCAAAGTGGAAGCCAAAATAACAATTTAGATGAATCTTATAATGGAAAAACTGGAAAGGTTGTAAATGTAACAACTAATTTAAGACTTAGAAGTCAACCTAATACTAGTAGTTCTGTTTTAGCATATTTATTACCTAATGAAAGATTTACTTTACAAGGAAAGACTTCTTCAGGATGGTTTAAAGTAAATTATAATGGAAAAGTTGGTTATTTACATGAAGAGTATGTTAAAATAGTATCTTCAGATGAAGGGGCAAATGGAAATACAGGCGGAAACCAAAATGGAAGCACAAATGGTGGACAAGTTAACCAAAGTAAATATGAACAAGTTTTAAGTATTATGAAGTCTCAAATTGGTTCTCCATATATTTATGGAGGAGCTGGAGAAACACTAACTTCAAGCTTATTAAGTAGCTTAAGAAGAACTTTCCCAGATCATGCTGCAAGAGGATTTTATGATATACCATCAAACTATTTAAATGGAAATTACAGAGCCTTTGATTGCTCTGGATTAATGCAATGGAGTTTTAGACAAGCTGGAATTAGTTTAGGAAGAACAACTTGGGATCAAATAAACAATGGATATGAAGTTTCTCCAAGTAATGCTAAGCCAGGAGATTTGTTATTCTTTAGTAATTTAGGCCATGTAGGTATGTATATAGGAAATGGTCAATGGATAGAGGCTCCTAACAAAGGTAAATTTGTTTCTATTACATCTGTTCCATGGAGTAAAATAGGAAGAGCAAGAAGAGTTCTTTAAGATTAACATAATAAATTTATTATAAAGCAAGTTATATTTAGTAAACTATTACTAAATATGACTTGTTTTTTTTATTTATTCAATATACAAATTTTGTAAAATATTATATAATTAAAATGTAAAATAATGGGAGGTGGTTTGGTGAAAAAATTATTATTATTTATTAGTAGTTATGAAGGGGAAAAGAGTAATTCCTATTATATAGCAAATTATATAGAAAAAAAGTTATTAGGTAAGGTAGAATGTACTAAAATATTATTAAGTGATAATGAGTTAGATGGAATAAAAGATAAAATTAGAAATTGTGATAATGTGATTTTTATTACTTCATTAAGAAAAGATGAGTTTAATAGAATATCAAAAATGTTTTTAGAGGCTATTAGAGAGGAAAATAAGAATAAGGAGCATAATAAAGAAATAAAGTTTTCAGCTATTTTAAATGGTGATGTTGAAGTTTTAAGTGGAGTAGAAAAAATAGAAAAATTATTAGAAAACTGCATGGAGATATGTAACAAGAAATATATTGTTTGGCAGAAGGGCATAGGAGTATTGGCTAAATTAAATCTATGGGAAAGTGGTTTAGAAAATAATGATTTAGAATATGATCAATTAGAAATAGAATTAGAAATGTTTTGTCAGGATATAGTAAATGAAAAGAGATACCACCATAATAGCTTTGCTATACCTAAAAAAGGAAGTGGATTTTTAAAATTTATAAATAATAAAATAAAGCAATTTACTTAGGTTTATAACTAGGATATAATTATTAAATAAAAAATATATAATTTATGGAGATTAATTATATTTTTTTATGATTTTGAGATTATTAAGTTATTATATAGATTAAGTTATTTAAATAAAAAGGACATTAGGGAACATTATATAGTTTTGTGTAAAAAAACAAAACTATATAATGTCTTTTTCTTTCAATAAATTTTTATTCAGTGAAAATTATTTATATTTTTATAATTTTTTTTATTATTTTTATAAATGAAGGCTATTATTTAAAGTCCTTTTTTATTAGAAGCAGGGGAAATACCTTTATCTTTTAAAATTTCATAAATTGTTTTAGATGTTGTATCTTCCATTGAATAGCCTAAGTCTATTAAAATTTCATTAAGTTTTTCCTCAGATGAAGTTTCTATTTCTATGTATGGAAATGGACAAAATGATGGGTCATTAATATCTATTTCTATTAATGAATCTTTATATTTATAGCTTTCTCTATATTTCTTTATAGTTTCAAATAATTCTAATCCTAAAGATTTAAAGATATTTTTACCCATAGCTCCATCTTCTATGATTGTTTCATTTTCTTCCATTACTTTAAACTTATCTTGGCTAAGCATTTTTTTTGTAGTCATAAAATAAACTGTTTTATTGTTTATAAGGTCTTCAACAGTTCTTATTCTTGCATAACCTTTTTTATCTAATAATTTTCTATCTGGAAAATCAAAAATATCGTTTGTTTGATTTTCACGCTTTACATTTTCTGCCCCAAGTTTATTTAATGTTTCTCTTATCTTTTCAACATCTATATCTATAATACGTGTTTCAAGTTCTTTCATAATTAAACTACCTCCAAATTCTTTATAATACTATTATAAACAAATTGTTAAAGAGAGAAAAGAATAGTATGGTGATTTTTCCTTTATACTTTGATAAAATATAAGATGTGTCAAATTTAAGAAAAGTGGGAGGATAAAGATGGAGTACGTAAATGATATAAATATAATAGAAGCTGTTATACATATATTAGACAGTAACAGTGATGAACCTATATTAAATGAGTATAAATTAGAGTTAACAGATGAAATTTATAAGTTTATATATAAACATGTAGAAAAGGGGTTAAAAAGTGAAGATTTAAAGTATGCTGTTTTTAATCCAGAAAGACATATAGTTAAGGAAGTTTCTCAAGATTTTTTAAATGGAGTTAATAATGACATAGTGGAAGTTTCTAAGGAACTAGCAAGACAGATGTTTTATATTATGAAGGCTAATATAAATATTCCAAGCTGTGATTTGCTTACAGTATCAATATCTACAGATCAAGGACCTATGCTTGGGATTTTAAAAATGGATTACATAAAGAACTTTACTCATAAGGTTGATTTTGTCCATGATAAAATAGGAATAGGAATAGTAGAACAGGCAGCAGGACTTCCAGCATCAGGACAAAAAGTTCAAAAGTGTGCATTTATAAAACCTATAAGAGAAGAGCAAAAGGTTAATCTTATGGTAATAGATAAGAAAAAGAAATCTTCAGAAGATGATGATTTATCTTTAAATTACTTTGTAGATAACTATTTAGGATGTACAGTTTTTCAAAATGAAAGAGATATGACAAAAACTTTTGTAAAGGCAACAGAAGAGTGGACTAGAAATAATATTATTGAAGATGCAGAGAAAGCTGAAGGTATAAGAAGTAAAATAAAGAATAAGCTTAAAGAAGAGGAAATTATAAATATAGAAGAATTATCACGTGAGTTATTTAATGAAGAAGAGCCTATACTAAAGGATGGTTTTACAACTTTTGTGAGAGGTCATGGATTAGAGAATGATGTTGAAGTTGATAAACTTTGGATTGAAAAAAAGATGAAAAGAACTAGACTTAAAATAGATAAGGAAATAGACTTATATATTGATGATGAAGCTTATCATGATGACTCTAAATTTGAAATTGTGAGAAATGGTGATGGAAGCATAAATATGGTTATAAAAAATATTAAAAATTATATAGAGAAATAAAAAAAGAGATTAGAAAATCTAATCTCTCTTTTATTATTTAAAACTATTAAGCTCTGTTTACTGAACCGAATAATTCCATTTTTTCTTTAACTGTAGCTTTTATAGCTTCGAATCCAGGATTTAATAATTTTCTTGGGTCAAATCCTTTTCCTTCTAAGTCTTTTCCAGCTTCTATATATTTACGAGTAGCTTCAGCAAATGATAATTGACACTCAGTGTTAACATTTATTTTTGATACTCCTAATGATATAGCTTCTGCGATCATATCTGAAGGGATTCCAGTACCACCGTGTAATACTAAAGGCATATCTCCAGTAGCAGCTTTGATGTTAGCTAAAGCTTCGAAGTTTAATCCAGCCCAGTTTGCAGGGTATTTTCCGTGAATGTTTCCTATACCAGCAGCTAACATAGTAACTCCTAATTCAGCGATTTGTTTACATTCAGCAGGATCAGCGATTTCACCAGCTCCAACGACACCGTCTTCTTCTCCACCGATTGATCCAACTTCAGCTTCAACTGATACGTTTTTAGCAGCAGCTAAGTTGATTATTTCTTTAGTTTTAACTATGTTTTCTTCGATTGAGTAGTGTGATCCATCGAACATTACTGATGAGAATCCAGCATCCATAGCATCTATAGCTCCTTGGTAGCTACCGTGATCTAAGTGTAATGCTACAGGAACAGTTATTTTTAATTCCTCTAACATTCCGTTAACCATTCCAACTATTGTTTTGAATCCACACATGTATTTAGCAGCACCTTCTGATACTCCTAATATAACTGGTGAGTTATTTTCTTGAGCAGTTAATAATATAGCTTTTGTCCATTCTAAGTTGTTTATGTTGAATTGACCAACAGCGTATTTTCCTTCTCTTGCTTTATTTAACATTTCTTTTGCGTTAACTAATGCCATTTTGTTTACCACCTTTCAAAATCTTTCATTAACTTTTATTAGATTTATATATAGGGACAAAAAAAGTCCATGCGGGACTTGCCCCTTTCAATAACATTATAAACTAAAATCATTATAAATTCCACAAGAAAATATATTTTTTAGGTTGGAATTTAAAATATTACCTATATTAACCTTCTGAATATCCTTTATATGCTTTGTATAGCTCTTGATTATATGTACTGAGGATAAACTATTGGAAACATCTTCAGCCTTTATATATTGAGTTAGACTAAGTATTTCTTTACTTAAATTATCTAATTGTTCATGATTTATGTAAAGAGATAAAGAAACATAATTTTCTTCCAAGAGATTACTTAAGTTTAAAGATTCTTCATAAGCTTTCTTCCAATCCTCTTTGCTTAAGGAATTTTCTATTTTGTTACTATAATCATTTACCATATCACATACATTTATTAGTTTATTATTAAAAAATAAAACAGAACCAAGGAGTAAAAAAAATATTACTGATGAAATTATAGTATTTTTCATAGTATGATGTCCTCCTTATCTTTCTGATTTTTTCTTTGAATAAATAATTTACCATTAGAATCCATCATAACTAGGAATAATTTATCTTTGGGTGGATAATTAAGGGATTTTAATTTTTCATCTAGCCATTTTTCATCTTTGTTCATTCCTTGAAGAGCTTTTTTATTTAAACGTCCACCTTCAAATAAAACAACTGGAATTTTTGATTCGCTTTCTTTTATTTTTAAATCTTTTCTCTTAACAGTATCACAAGCACTTTTAGGAATAATTGATATAGTTCCATTAGTTTCTATAATTGCATATTGAATATCGCTTATATCTAAATAACCAGCGCTCCGTAATTCTTCTAATATATCATTCATTGTTAGCCTTTGTTTTTTCATCATTTCTAGGTTGATTTCTCCATCACTTATTATTATGGAAGGAGTACCATCTAGAAGCTTTTCAAATAAACGGCTATGTTGTTGGATTTCAGATATTATTATTTTTACAAATAAAAGTGTAATTATAGGTACTATTCCTAAAAGAAGAGGAAGACGAGTATCCTGCATTGGTAAAGACGCTAAATCAGATAGCATTAAGGTTATTACAAGCTCGTAAGGTTGCAATTCCCCAATTTGACGTTTACCCATAAGTCTAATACTTATAATTACAATAAAATAAAGTATTGCTGTTCTTATAAAAGTTATTAGCATAAAAAATACCTCCTCTAATAAAATAGGGTAACAAATTTAAAGGGGATTTATACAAAAATAGATAATTTTTTTGAAGTTTTAAGTGTATAATAACAATAAGGCGGCTTATAAGTAGAGAGGAATGGTGTTTATGAAAAGCTTTAGGGTTAATGTAAATGGGGAAAGTTTACTCTTCAATGAGGGAGAAAAATATTCAGCAATTTTAAAAAAGGACTATATAAATGAAAAAATACCTATTACTTTGGTTAAACAGAGGAATAAGTATTATGAATTTACTGATTTAATAAATAATGATGGGGATATAGAACTTATAAATATAAGTGATCCACATGGGAAAATAGCTTATAGTAGAACTTTACAGTTTGTATTTATAAAAGCAACTTTAGACTTATTTAAGGATGCTAGAATAAATATAGAGCATTCTATAAGCAAGGGAACTTTTGGGGAAATTCACAAAGAAAAGGCCTTAGATGAAGAGGATATACTAAAAATAAAGAAAAAAATGCAAGAGATAATAGATAAAAATATTATAATAGAAAAAATAAAGATGCCTAAGAAAGAGGCTATTGATATATTTAAATCTTATAAGATGCAGGATAAAGTTGATTTATTACATTGGGTTCAAGAAGAGTATGTAAACTTATATAAATTAGAAGATAGGTATGATTATTTTTATGGAGATATGGCATACTCTACAGGAGTTTTAAAATATTTTGATTTATTATATTATAATCCAGGGTTTATACTTATGGTACCAAGCCATAAGGATCCAACAGTTGTACCTGTATTTAAGGAACAAAAAAAGTTGTTTAATGTATTTAGAGAAAATGAAACATGGTTAAATATATTAGGAACTCCAGATGTAGGTTCTTTAGATTATAAGTTAGAGGGAGAAGAATCTTCAGATATAATAAGAGTTTCTGAGGCTTTACATGAGAAAAAAATAGCACAAATTGCAGATATGATAAGTGAAAGAAAAGAGGTCAAAATTGTTTTAGTAGCAGGGCCTTCATCTTCAGGTAAAACAACATTTTCAAAAAGACTTTCTATACAGCTTAGAGTTAATGGCTATATACCAATAGCTATATCCTTAGATGATTATTTTATAAATAGAATTCATACTCCTTTAGATGAAGAAGGAAAACCTGATTTTGAATCTATAAATGCCTTAGATTTAGAATTATTTAATAAGAATCTTTATGATATTTTAGAAGGGGAAGAAGTAGAAATACCTTCTTATAATTTTAAAATAGGAGAAAGAGAATGGTTAGGCAATAAGATTAAACTTCCTGATAATGGAGTACTTGTTATAGAGGGAATACATGGATTAAATCCAAAACTTACAGAAAAAATTAATTCAAAGAATAAGTTTAAGGTTTATATTTCTGCTTTAACACAATTAAATTTAGATAATCACAATAGAATTCCAACTACAGATGTAAGAAAAATAAGACGTATAGTTAGAGATTCTTTATCAAGAGGGTATGGAGCAGAGCAAACTTTAGAAATGTGGAGTTCTATAAAAAGAGGAGAGGAAAAGAATATATTTGTTTACCAGGAAGAAGCAGATGTTATGTTTAACTCAACTTTAGTTTATGAATTAGCAGCGTTAAAGGAATATGCCTTAAGAGAATTAGAAAAAGTAGATAAAAACAGCAGTGTTTATTATGAAGCTAAAAGAATAATAAATACATTAAAGTTTTTTGTAGAAGTTAAGCCAGAGAAAGTACCGGAAAATTCGATTTTAAGAGAATTTATAGGTGGAAGTTGCTTCTATAAGTATTAATTAAATTAAAATTAAAAATATAGTAAGGAATTTATTATCTTTAATACTTAAAATATATTAAAAATTAAGTAGGGATTAATACAATTTATAAAGATTAGTTTTAAGATATTTTAATAATAAAAGTATATTAAAATAAATGAGATGTATCAAAATAAAGTGTAAGCTTTATTAATGATACATCTCTATTTTATTTAGCTATTAAGTGAATTTGTAAATCTCTTGAAACCTTCTAAGCCTTCTTCATTTAATTTAAACACACCACAGTGCTCTAAAACAGATACGAATTTGTTTGATAATTCTTTATTTACAAAGTCATTTAAATCTGTTGATGATTTTAAATAATCAAATTTCTTCTTTAATTCAAGGGCCCATGGTCTGTGATATTCTTCAATATTATCTAAAGAAATTTCATCCATTAAGTATTCCTTTATTTTTTCAAGCTCTTTTAAAAGTCTTCCAGGTAAAACAGCAAGACCCATAACTTCTATTAGGCCTATGTTTTCTTTTTTAATATGATGAACTTCTTCATGAGGATGGAATATTCCAAGGGGATGCTCTTTAGAAGTTCTGTTATTTCTAAGAGATAAATCAACTACGAATTTTCCATCTTCTTTTCTTACCATAGGAGTTATTGTATTATGCATTTCACTATTAGAATAAGCTAATATATCTAAAGTTTCATCTGAATAATCTCTCCATTTTTTTAGTATTAAATCAGAAGCTAATACTAGAGAATCTATATTTTCTCCTCTTAATCTTATAGTAGAAATTGGCCATTTAATAGCTTCACATTCCACATCTTCAAAGCCATCTATAGAGAAATCAAATAGTTTCTCAGCATCATTCATAGGGAATCTATGATTTCCTCCTTGATAATGTTCATGGGAAAGAATAGAACCTCCAACTATAGGTAAATCAGCATTTGAACCAGCAAAGTAATGAGGGAATTTATCCACAAAACTCAATAAATTTTTAAATGTTGAAATATCTATTTTCATTGGAACATGATCCTCTGAGAGTATTATGCAGTGTTCATTATAATAAAGATAAGGGGAGTATTGAAGCATCCAAGTTCTATCATTAAGATTTAATCTTATCATTCTATGATTAGCTCTATCAGGATGAGTTACTGTTCCCTCATATCCTTCATTTTCTATACATAATAAACATTTTGGATAATTACTTTTAACAGAATTTCTTGCTAAAGCTATTTCTTTAGGGTCTTTTTCAGGTTTTGATAAGTTTATTGTAATATCCATAGTACCATATTTAGATGGTGCCTTAAAATTTATATTTTTAGCTATTCTATCAGTTCTTATATAATTTGAACTTTTACTTAAAGAATAGAAATAATCTGTGCTTTCCTTAGGTAAAATAGCATATCTTTTATAAAATTCCTTGTTTATTAAAGATGGTGTAGGTAAAAATATATTCATTATATCACTAGAAAATATGTCTTTTGAATATAAAGCATCTTCTATGATTTTCTTTTCTATAGCTATATTTATTAGTTCATTTAATGTTTCATGAAAAGAAAGCGTAAGCTTCTCTTCACATGGAGTATAACTATTTTCATTAAATAGACTAAGAAGTCTATTTCTAGTATATACAGTGTCCATGTCTTCTATGAGATTATTATTTATTGATATCTCTATTAATCTATCTATTAAAGCATTTAAATTATACATGAAAAATCCCCCTTAATTAAATTGAAGAGGGCATGTATCAAAATAGGTTTTTTATAAAACTTACAAAGAGTATATCTTTGTAAGTTTTATTATTATATTTTGATACAGCCCAAAGGTTTTATTTTAAAGTTCAGTAGGACCATTACCTATAGAAGCAACATAGAATGATGCTTCATATCCTATAACATCCTTATAAGCCTGTCCAACATTTTTAATAAATTCATCAACATGAGCATTATTAACTATTGCTATGGCACATCCACCAAAGCCAGCCCCAGTCATACGAGCACCTAAAACTCCAGGTTGTTTCCAAGCGTTTTCAGCTAAAGTATCTAATTCTTTACCAGTAACTTCATAATCATCTCTAAGGGAAATATGAGACTGATTCATAAGTTGTCCAAATAATTCAAGATTATTTTCTTTTAAAGCTTTTACAGCATCTTTTACTCTTTCATTTTCAGAAATAGCATGTACACATCTACGTAATTTATTAGAATCTTCTATTTTATCTTTATATGTTTCAAATTCTAAGGAAGTTAGTTCACAAAGAGAAGAAATATTAGTATATTTCTTTAAAGTGTCTAAAGAATCATCACATTCTTTTCTTCTTTCATTATATTTAGAATCTGCAAGTTCACGTCTCTTATTAGTGTTCATTATAATTATTGAATTATCTCCTAAATTTAAAGGAACATATTCATAATATAAGCTATTACAATCAAGTAAAATTGCCTTATCCTTTTCCCCTAAAGAAATAGCAAATTGATCCATTATACCGCTGTTAACACCTATATAAGTATTTTCTACCTCTTTACCTATTAGTGCAGCATCTACCTTTGAAATATTAAGAGAAAAGAAAGTATCTAAAATTTTTACTATTAACATTTCTAAAGATGCTGAAGATGAAAGACCAGCTCCATTTGGAAGATTTCCATTTATAACTAAGTCAATACCCTTATCTATTTTATATCCTTTTTCTATAAGTACTTTTAGTACTCCTTTAAGATAGTTTGTCCAATTATCCTCTTTTTTATAAGATAAATCATCTAAAGAAAACTCTATTACTCCAAGAGATTCAAAGTTAAGAGAGTAAGCTCTACAAGTTCTATCATTTCTTAAGCTTGCTGCTGCAAAAGTTCCAAGAGTTATTGGGCAAGGAAATACGAATCCCCCATTGTAGTCAATATGTTCACCTATAAGATTTATTCTTCCTGGTGAGAAAAATAATGAAGTAGGTTCTTTGCCAAAATTATTAATAAAAGTTGATTTAAGTGTATTTAATTCCATGATATACCTCCGAATAGAAAATCTGTAACTTAATTATACGATTACAAAAAATAAAAATCAATTGTTTTACTAAAATTTTTACTGATTTTTTGTTAAGTTATTTTTAAATATAGAATTTTTGATAAAATTCTTAAAACTAGCATGTTTAATAGAGTAAAGATTATTGAAAAACTTATATTAAGTTGTTAAAATCAAATTATAGATATGAGAGGGAGAGTGAATAATTTGGTTATAGAAAGTAAAATTAATGATGAAATAAGTAAAATAGTATTAAAAAATAATAAAGTATCTGTGGAAATATTAAATTTAGGTGCCATTGTAGAAAAAATAAATGTAGAGGATAGATATGGAAATAAAGAAAATATAGTTCTTGCATATAAGGATGAGGAAAGCTATATTGAAAATCCTTCAAGTTTAGGTGCTGTAGTAGGAAGAGTAGCAGGTAGAATAGGGAAGGGTTCATTTAAATTAAATGATAAGATTTATGATTTAGATAAAAATAATAATGGAAACTGCCTTCATGGAGGATATGAAGGTTTTAGTAAAAAAAATTGGGATTACTCATATAATGAGGATGAAGAAAAATCTATAGCAACATTTACTTACTTTAGCAAGGATGGAGAAGGGGGATTCCCAGGAAATTTAAAGGTTCAGGTTACTTATTCTCTTGAAGGAGACAAGCTTTCCATAGAATATAGAGCTTATTCAGATAAAGATACAGTAGTAAACTTAACTAATCATTCATATTTTAATTTATCAGGAAACAATAAAAGAAATGTATTAGAACAAAAACTTTATATAGATTCAGATAAAATATGTGAATTAGATAAAAACTTAATTCCAACAGGAGAGTTTTTAAGTGTAGAAAAAACACCTTTTGACTTTAGGGAGTCAAAAAAAATAGGTGAGGATATAAATAAAAATAACTTGCAATTAGAAATTGGATCAGGATATGATCATCCATGGGTTTTAAATAAGAAGGGTGATTTTGATGCAATCTTAGTAGATGAAGAATCAGGAAGAATTATGAAGGTTAAGACAGATCAAAAAGCAGTAGTGTGTTATTCAATGAATTTTCCAGATGAATTACCTTTAGAAAATGGTAAAGTAGCTAAAAAGCATGATGGAATATGTTTTGAAACACAAAATTTACCAATAGGATATGATGATTGCTTCTTAGATGGAATAATACTTAAAAAGGATGAAGAGTATTATCAAAAAACAACTTTTGAATTTGAGTGTATATAAAAACTTGTATGGAAGAAATATTTCTTCCATACATTTTTTATTAGTTCTTTTTCATGTATTTTCTCATATCAAGAGCTACAGCTAGAACTATAATTAAACCTTTTATAACGAATTGTAAATAAGGGCTAACACCTATGAAAGCTAGACCATAGTTTATAACTTGGAATATTAAAACACCAGTTACTATTCCAGGAACAGTACCAACACCACCAGCAGTGGAAACTCCACCAACAACACAGGAAGCTATGGCATCTAGTTCATACATTTCACCAGTACTAGCAGTAGCACTACCAACACGACCAGCTTCTAGGGTACCTGCAAAACCATAAAGAACTCCAGCTAACATATAAACTAATAAAAGTGTTCTCACAACATTTACACCTGAAACCACAGCAGCTTCTCTGTTACCACCTATGGCATAAAGGTTTTTACCAAATTTAGTTTTATTCCATAAAGTCCAAATTACAGCTATTATAATAATTGCATATATAACTAAATAAGGTATTTTTATATTTCCATATATAGGAATAGATCCAAGTGTAAAATTACTAAAGGATTGGCTAAGACCACCTATTGGCATAGCTCCATATGGAGGTCTATCAAAGTATATTGAGTTAAGTCCATATATTCCTGTCATCATTCCTAGAGTAGCTATAAATGGAGGAACATTAAATTTAGAAACAACTAATCCATTTACAAGACCAACTATTCCACAAACAGCCATTGCTATTAAAATTGGAATGAATATAGGTAATTCAGGTAAATTAGGATACATTTTATATGCATAATCTCCAGCTTGAAGTAAAGAAGCTGATACTACGGCAGCAAGTCCAACTGTTCTACCAGCAGAAAGGTCAGTACCTTCAGTTAAAAGTATTCCTCCAACTCCAAGAGCTATTATTATACGAGAAGAGGATTGGCTTAATATATTAATAAAGTTTTTTAATGATAAAAAATCTGGTGAAATAATACAAATTCCTATTAATAAGGCCACTAAAACTATATAAATAGCATTATTCATTAACCATTGGCTATTTAAATTAAACTTTTTCTTTGATTTGGTTTGCATTGTTAACTCCTCCTGTTACTGATAGATATTTTGCAGATAGATGCATAATTTCCTCTTGGGTAGTCTCATTAGCATTAACTATGCCAGAAACCCTACCATTACTCATGACTAGTATTCTGTCACATACACCTAAAAGTTCAGGCATTTCAGAAGAAACCATAATTATTCCTTTGTCTTCTTTAGCAAGTTCATTTATAAGTTGGTATATTTCGAATTTAGCACCAACATCTATACCTCTAGTAGGCTCATCTAGAAGTAGTATTTCAGGTTTTCTAAGAAGCCATTTTCCAATTACTATCTTTTGTTGATTACCACCAGAGAGGCTACCGATTAGAGTTTTTTGACTTGGAGTTTTTACTTTCATTGAATCTATAACCCATTGAGTATCTTTAGAGATTCTTCCATTTGCTAAAAGACCTGTTGATGTTTTATAACTATCTATATTAGCTATTATAGAATTAAAATCTATAGGTAATTTTCCAAAGATTCCAGTTTGTCTTCTTTCTTCAGTAACAAGGGCAAAACCATTTTGCATAGCCTTAAAAGGCTTACTGTTATCAACTTTTTTGCCATGTAAAATTATGTCTCCAGAGCCCTTTTCTCTAAGGCCAAATAAGGTTTCTAATGTCTCAGTTCTTTTAGCACCAACAAGACCTGCAATTCCTAAAATTTCTCCCTTTCTAAGTTTAAAGGAAACATTCTTTAATTCATTTTTTGCATCACTAAGATTATTTACTTCTAAAATAGTTTCTTTAGGAATATGATCCTTTTTAGGAAATCTATCAGTAAGTTCACGTCCAACCATAAGTTTTATTATTAAATCCATAGTAAGATCTGAAGCTTTTTCAGTAGCAATCCATTTACCATCTCTCATTATGGTAACTTCATCAGAGATCTCTAAGATTTCTTCCATCTTATGAGAGATATAAATTATACTTATTCCTTGTTTTCTAAGTTTATTTATTATTTTAAATAGATGACTTACTTCTTTTTCTGTTAAAGAGGAAGTAGGCTCGTCCATTACTATTATTTTAGAGTTATACGAAACAGCCTTTGCTATTTCAACCATTTGCATTTGAGAAACAGATAGGGTAGAAACTTTATCCTTAGGATTAACATTTATATCTAGATCCTTAAAGATTTTTTCTGTTTCATCATACATTTTCTTTTCATCTATAAAAAGCCCTTTTTTAGGATATCTACCAAGCCAAAGATTATCCATAACATTTCTTTCTCTAACTTGATTTAACTCTTGGTGAACCATAGATACTCCATTATCTAGGGCATGTTTTGAATTTTTAAATTGTACCTTTTGGCCAGAAATAAAAATTTCTCCTGAATTAGGGTGATATATACCAAATAGACATTTCATTAAGGTTGATTTACCAGCACCATTTTCTCCCATTAAAGCATGTACAGAACCTTTTTTTACTTTTAAGGTTACATTATCTAAGGCTTTAACCCCTGGGAATTCTTTAGAGATATTTCTCATTTCTAACAGGTTTGAAGAGTCTTTCATCTTTTTTTACCTCCTGTTTATTAAGGGCGTATATCAAGATTTATTTTGATATAGCCCTTTTATTTTTTATAAATTATTTATATGAATCTTCAGCAACGTTTATATTGTCCTTAGTTATTCCTACATATGGAACACGAATTGATTTTTTATCATCAAGTTTCCAGCTAGTTCCATCAGCTATATCTTTTCCATTTACTAAATTCATACAAGAATCCACTAGAGCTTGAGCTTGGTTCTTGGCATCATTTAATACTGTACCAGCCATTTTACCAGCTTTTATTTTATCTAAAGCTTCTGGAATAGCGTCAACACCATATATTGGAACAAATTTTTCAGGAGTTCCATCTAAATAGCCTGCTTTTTCAAGAGAAGAAATAGCGCCTAAAGCCATTCCATCATTATTACAAATTACCATTTCTATATTGTCACCATTTTTAGCAATCCAAGCATCCATTTTTTCAGTAGCCTTAGTTGAGTCCCACATAGCTGTATCCATTGCTAACTCTTCAGTTTCTATACCTGCCTTGTTTATTGTTTCAATAGAATATTTTGTACGAGCTTCTGCATCAGGGTGACCAGGTTCTCCTTTAAGCATTACATATTGTATTTTTCCATCACCATTTTTGTCCCAAGTAGGATTAGATTTCCAACCTTCTGCCATTACTTCCCCTTGGATTATTCCTGATTCTTCAGAAGTTGTACCAACATACCAAACCTTATCGTAGCTTTGCATAACAGCTTCGTCTGGTTCCTTATTAAAGAATACTACTGGTAAGTTGTCTGCCTTAGCTTTATCTACTACAGTAGGAGCAGATTTAGGGTCAACTAAGTTTATTGCAAGAATATCAACACCCTTAGCTATCATAGTGTCTACTTGTTCTATTTGCTTAGATTGATTATTTTGAGAGTCATTCATTAATAACTCGGCTTTTCCATCACAAAGTTTTTCTATATTTCTACGTTGGTATGACATGAAGTTATCTTCAAAACTATAAATTGTAGCTCCTATCTTAGGTGAATCGTTTTCTTTTGGTGTATCACCAGATGATCCAGTAGAGCCTGAACCTCCACCACAACCAACTAAAGTACCCATAGTTAAAGCTGAAATTAAAATTAGTGCTAAACCTTTCTTTTTCATAATAAGTCCTCCCTATTTTACCTTAAAACTTTATTGTAATTTTAAGTAAATTATAACATAAAATGGAAATAAAACAAGGGAAATTTGTTAAAAAATAATAAAGAAAGTATTATTTTATATTTGTTTAGTTAAATTTTATATATTATACAAAGAAAAGGTTAGAAAATTTTAGTAAAAAAATATATAATATAAAATAAGAAAAGTAAGGAGTGATTATGTGGCTACTATTAAAGATATTGCAAAGGGTGCTGGAGTTTCAATAGCTACTGTATCTAGAGTTTTAAATTTAGATGAAACGCTTAACGTATCTGAAGAAACAAGAAAAAAAGTAATGGAAATAGCTGAAGAGTTAAATTATGTACCAGTAAAAGAAAGAAAAAATAAAATAAAAAATTACACCATAGGAATAGTTTATTGGTACACAGAAATACAGGAATTAAACGATCCATATTTTCTTTCAATAAGAATGGCTGTTGAGAAAAAGTGTAATGAAGAAAAAATTAAATTTAAACCAATAGATTTTCAAAAGATAATTAATGAAGGAACAAGAGAATATAGGGATTTAGATGGAATATTGGCTATTGGAATATTTGAAGAAGAAGAGATAAGCTTAATGGAAAAGTTATCAAAGAACATAATTTTTGTAGATTCTTCTCCAGAAGAGTGGAAATACGATTCAGTGGTAGTAGATTTTAAGTATGGAGTAAATATTTGTTTAGATTATTTAACATCCTTAGGCCATAAAGATATTGGATATTTAGGTGGTGAATCAATTCCCCATAATGGCAATGAGTCTATAAGAAAGGTAAATTACAGAGAGAAAACCTTTAAAGAATATATGGAGAAAATGGGTAACTATAAAGAAAAGTGGGTTCTAAAGGGAAGATTTTTACCAGAGCATGGTTATGAACTTATGAAGAAGGTATTAAAAGAGAAGGACCTTCCTACAGCATTTTTTATAGCTAGTGATCCTATGGCCATAGGAGCCTACAAAGCAATATTTGAAGAAGGATTAAGAATACCAGAGGATATAAGTATATTAGGTTTTGATGATATATGTACTGCTAAATTTTTAACACCTTCCTTGACAACAATAAAAGTTTTTACAGATCATATGGGAAGTATTGCCGTTGAGACACTTTTAGAGAGAATGAGAACAGGAAGAGAAATAGCTAAGAAAATAGTTTTACCTGTAAAACTAATAGAAAGAGAAAGTTGTAAAAGACTTTAAAGATAAATTTACTTTTATTTACTAAAAGAGACTACATGAAATTTTTTATGTAGTCTCTTTTAGTTATGGTAAAAATAATTTTAAAATATACTTTAAGATTTAAAATAGAGATTAATATTAAAATAAAGCCTTTATTTTTTCTAAGTTTTTTATACAGGCATTATATCCATAGTTATAAGCCTCTTCTAATTTAGTTACATCTTTTTCAAAACTTTCAATAGCTTCATCTTCATTTGGTCTTATTATAATTGCCTTCCCAGCCTTTTCTAACTCTTCGCAAAATTTTACTGTTTCATTATATTTTATATGTCTTGATAAAAATGTATCTTTTAAGTTAGGGTATTTACGTCCCACTATTTTAGATGCTAACTTATTACTTTTTCCTAAGGTTTTTCTATAACTTTTAGGTCTAGTAAGAACTATTAAGTGTTTTTCATTTCCATCTGCTATAGCTTTTTTTATTGGAATAGGATCTAATAGTCCACCATCATAATATTCATTTCCATTTATTTTTATTGCTGGGAAAAGTATAGGAATAGCGCAAGTTGCTCTTAAAGCCATATATTTTTCATCTTTAACTTTTCCATCTAAGTATTCTGTTTTTCCTGTGTTAGCATTTGTAACACCTACTAAAACTTTTCCCTTATAATTTGAAAGTGCATTAAAATCATAAGGGAAGAGTTTATTTGCTAATTCATCAAATACAAAATCTAAACCAAAGATGCTTCTACACTTAAAGAAGTTAGAAAGACTTAAATATCTCTTATCATTTCTATATTTTTTTAATATTTCAATATTTCTTCCTTTTTGATTAGAAAAATATGAAAAACCATTAGTTATTCCTGCTGAAACTCCAATACAATAAGGAAATATTATATTATTATCAAGAAGAGCATCCATAACTCCTGCACTAAAAATAGGACGAAAAGTTCCTCCTTCTAAAACTAAGCTAACCATAAAATATCCTCCTAAGCTTCATCATATATTTAAGATTATAATCCTTAAATTAAAAAAATTCAAAAAAAGGTATGTTGAAAAAGAAGGGTGACTATGATATCATTTGGATTAGAAAATAGCATAAAAAATAGCTAGGGGGGCCAGTAGTGTCTGGCTGAGATTAGAAATGAAATTTCTTGACCCTTTAACCTGATCTGGTTAATACCAGCGTAGGGAAGCCCAAGAGACAAATATATTTAAATTGATTTTAAAGCATATATAGCCTTAGGGCTGTATATGCTTTTTCTTTTTTAGAAGGAGTGAAAAATATGAGTAAATTATTTAATGCATTAACAATTGCAGGGTCAGATAGTTCAGGGGGAGCAGGAATACAGGCTGATATAAAAACTTTTTCTGCTAATGGAGTTTACGGAATGAGTATAATAACTGCCATAACAGCTCAGAATACTCAAGGAGTTTTTGGAATAATGGATGTTACTCCTGAAATCATAGAAAAACAGATAGATGTTATTTTTAATGATATAGAAGTAGGTGCCATAAAAATAGGTATGGTATCTAAAATTGAATCAATAGAAGCCATAAGTAATGCTTTAGGAAGAGTAGAAAAATTGCCTCAAATAGTATTAGATCCTGTTATGATTTCAAAAAGTGGATTTAAGCTTTTATCAGATGATGCAAAAAATACTTTAATAGAAAAGTTAATACCGATAGCTACTTTGATAACTCCAAATTTACCAGAGGCAGAAGAATTATTAGGCAGAGAAATACTTACAGTAGAAGATATGAAAAAGGCAGCCTGTGATCTTAAAAAATTAGGAGCAAAAAATGTTTTAATTAAGGGTGGACATTTAGAAGGAGAGGCCACAGATATTTTATATGATGGTGAAAATTTTATTCTTTTTAATGAAGAGCGAGTAAATACAAAGCATACTCATGGAACAGGATGTACCTTATCATCAGCTATTACAGCTAATTTATCAAAGGAAATGAATATAGTTGATTCTGTGAGAGGTGGAAAAGAATATATTACAGGTGCTATAAAAAATGGCTTTGAACTTGGAAAGGGTGTTGGACCAACACATCATTTCTATAAATTTTACTAGGAGGAATAAAAATGGAAGTTTTAAAAAGAGAAAACCCTTTAATACATATGATAACTAATTATGTTACAGTTAATGATTTAGCACAAGTAACCATTAATTATGGAGGCTTACCTCTTATGGCTACCCATCATGATGAATTAAAAGAGATAACAAAAATGGCTAATGGATTATTAGTTAATATAGGAACTTTAGAGCCTTACCAAATGGAGTCATCAATGATTTCTATGAAAATAGCAAAGGAAAAAGGAATTCCATCTGTTTTAGATCCAGTAGGTGTACAAGCATCAAAACTTAGAAAAGATTTTGCTAAAAAAATAATACTAAAGGGAGAGCCTTCACTTATAAAGGGTAATTTAGCTGAAATAAAAACCCTTATAGGTGAAACTTCAAATTCAATTGGGATAGATTCCTTTGATGATTCTTTAAGTGAAAATACAAAAAATAAGATAAAGGAATATGCAAGAGAAAGAAATCTTATAGTAGTTGTTTCTGGAGTGGTTGATTTTATAACTAATGGAGAAGAAAGTGCAAGTGTTAAAAATGGAACTTATAAAATGAGTAAAATTACAGGTACTGGATGTATGCTAGGAGCTTTATTAACACTAGCTTTAAGTTTTTATGACCATAAAGATTTAAGATTTAAAGAAGTGGTTAAAGCAGTATCTACATGGGGAATATGTGGAGAATTAGCTGAGGAAAGATTAAGAGAAAAAGAAGGGTTAATGACATTTAAGCATAATCTTTTAGATGAACTTTCAATTATTAATGATGAAACAATAAAGGAAAGAGAGAAGGTTATTTATGAGTAATAAAGATACGAAAAAATTATATTTAGTAACAGACTATAGAATTCCTTTTAATGAGCTTTTAGAAAAAACAAAGGAAGCATTAATTGGAGGGGTATCCATTGTTCAATATAGAGCAAAGAATAAAAAAACTAAAGAAATGTGTAAGGAAGCTACGGAGTTAAAAAAGCTTTGTGATGAGTTTGGAGCATTATTTTTAGTAAATGATAGAATAGATGTAGCCTTAGCAGTAAAAGCTAATGGAGTTCACATAGGACAAGATGATATGGAAGTTTCCATAGCAAGAGAAATAATGCCAAAGGATGCAGTTATAGGTGTTACTGTTCATAATAAAGAGGAAGCTTTAAAAGCTATAAAAGATGGAGCAGATAACTTAGGTGTTGGAGCTTTATTTTCAACTAATAGTAAGGATGATGCAACATTAATGACCTTAGAAACCTTAAGAGAGATAAAATCTGTTTCTAATATTCCACTTTATGGGATTGGAGGTATAACTCCTTATAACTTAAATAAGGATATTTTAGAAAATCTAGAAGGGGTTGCTGTAATATCTTCTTTATTAAATAGTGATAATATAAGAGAAAAAAGCAAGGAATTTTTAAATATTCTTAGTAAATAAAAATTTTTGAATATTAAACTTAAAATATGAAATAATCAAAAAGAGGTTCTTAAGTTAGAGAATCTCTTTTTTATTTAGAGTTTATTTTATAGTATAATATTTATAATTTAAGGACTATTTTAACTAAACCTTAATTTACATAGGAATAAATTTATTTTACATATGTTTAGTTTAGATATGGTCTTAATTTTATATAAGTTAGATAAGTAGTAATTTTAGGAGAAGGATATGAGAAGAGAATTTGAGGTATTAAATAATATTTTTGGATATAGGGAATTTAGAAAAGGGCAACAGGAGGTAATAGATAAGATTTTAAGTGGAAAGGATGTATTTTGTATATTACCTACTGGAGGAGGAAAATCCTTATGTTATGAAATACCTGCTTATATTTTTAAAGGAACAACACTTGTTATTTCTCCCTTAATATCTCTTATGAAGGATCAAGTTGATAACTTAAATTCCTTAGGAATTAATGCTGCTTATATAAGTGGAGGAAATGACTTTGAAGAGGTTAAAAATATAATTAGTAAATTCATAAAAGGAGAATTTAAGCTTCTTTATGTATCACCGGAGAGATTAGAAAATAGATATTTTTTAGATAATATAGAAAAAGCTAATATTGCACAAATTGTAGTTGATGAAGCCCACTGCGTATCAATGTGGGGCCATGACTTTAGAAAAAGTTATAGCAAGATAAAACCATTTATTTGTAACTTAAAGAAAAGACCAGTTATTACAGCCTTTACAGCTACGGCTACAGAGATAGTTATGAAGGATTCCATTGAACTTTTAGGTCTCCATAATCCCTTTATTTATAAGGGGAGCTTTAGTAGAGATAATTTAGAGATAAATGTATTAAAAGAAGTTGATAAATTAGAAATTATAAGTGAAATTATAAGTGAACATGAGGAAGAGTCAGGAATAATTTATTGCTCAACTAAAAATGAAGTTGAGGAACTTTATAAACATATGCTTTATAGAGGGAAAAGTGTAGGGAAATATCATGGATCCTTAAAAGATAAGGAAAAAAAATATTACCAAGAAGAATTTTTAAATGATAATTTTAAGGTTATGATTGCCACAAATGCTTTTGGTATGGGAATTGATAAGCCTGATGTTAAGTTTATAATACATTCAACATTTCCAAAAAGTATAGAAAATTATTATCAAGAAATAGGCCGTGGAGGAAGAGATGGAAGCTTAGCTAAGTGTTATCTTCTTTATTCAGAGCAAGATATAAGAGTCATGGATTATTTAATAAGTTCAACTACAGAACTATCTAGAATAACTATAGAACTTAAAAAACTAGAAAAAATAATAGAGTTTTGTAATTATGATAAGTGTCTTAGAAAATATATTTTAGATTATTTTGGAGAGGAAAATTCCATAAAGTATTGCAATAATTGTACTAACTGTTTAAAAAATAGTGATTTAATAGATATGACATTAGAGGCACAAAAAATATTATCATGTATATATAGAACAAAGGAAGCCTTTGGAGAAAGTGTTTTAATAGATATTTTAAGGGGGATTCATGGGCCAAAGATTGAAAAATATAAGCTATATGAGCTTTCAACCTTTGGAATAATGAAAGAATATACAAGTAAGTATATAAAGGACATAATAAAGGAGCTTTTATCTATTAAGGCTTTAGAGAGAAAAGAAGGAACATATTCTATGCTAAAGTTAAATAGAAAATCTATAGGAATATTAAAGGGAGAAGAAAAGGTACTTTTAGAGGTTGATAATAATGAAGAAAGCATGTGCATGGATTTAGAACTTTTCAAGAAACTTCGCATTTTAAGAAAAGATATATCAAGAAGAGAAGGAGTAAAACCATACATAGTTTTTACAGATTCAATGATTATGGAGATAATAAATAAAAATCCTAAGAGTAAGGAGGATTTAAAAAATATTAGGGGCTTTGGAGAGCAGAAAATAACAAAGTATGGCCCTTTTATTCTTACAACCTTAAGAGATTATGAAAAGTATGGAAAAAGAAATTAGTTTTACTAATTTCTTTTTTGTTTTATAGGGATATTTTGTCATAGAACATAATAGATAAGGAATATATTTAGGGTAAAGGAGGGATTACAATGGATTTTAAAGAGTTTATAAAAAGTGATAGGGAAAAACATAATAAGCAGAAGTTTAAGGGAACATTTCTTGATTATTTAGAAATTGTAAAGAATAATCCTGATGTTGCAAAACTTTCTCATAAAAGGATTTATGATCTTATTATGGATAAGGGCTTTGAAATATTAAGACCTGAGGAAAATGCAAAAATTAAAAAGATATATGGTAATGAAAAAATAAAGAGATATAACTTTTTTAAAGAAGATTTTTATGGAATTGATACAGTTGTGATGAAATTAATGAATTATTTTCATTCGGCTTCAATGAGGGGAGAAGAAGCAAGACAAGTATTATACTTAGTAGGACCTGTGGGGGCTGGTAAATCCTCTTTAGTAGAATCAATTAAAAGGGTTTTAGAAACAGCACCGCCAGTATATGTTTTAGATGGATGTCCTATGCATGAAGAGCCACTGCATTTAATACCTAAACATTTAAGAAAAGAATTTGAGGATATGTTAGGTGTTGAGATTGAAGGAGATTTATGTCCAGTTTGTAAGTATAGATTATTAAATGAATTTGGTGGAGAATATGAAAAATTCCCAGTTTCAACAAAGAATTTCTCAATTCGTTCTAGGAAAGGAATTGGAGTTGTACCTCCAGTAGATCCTAATAACCAAGATACTTCAATTTTAACAGGATCTATTGATATTTCTAAAATGGACATGTATCCAGAGGATGATCCAAGGATATTCTCATTAAACGGTGCATTTAATGTTGGTAATAGAGGGTTAGTTGAATTTATTGAAGTATTTAAAAATGATGTGGAATATTTACACACCATAATAACTGCAACTCAAGAAAAATCTATTCCTTCACCAGGTAAGGGATCAATGATTTATTTTGATGGACTTATAATAGCTCACTCTAATGAAGCTGAGTGGAATAAATTTAAATCTGATCATACTAATGAAGCAATCTTAGATAGAATAGTAAAAATTGAAGTTCCATATTGTTTAGAGCTTAGTGAAGAAATTAAAATTTATGAAAAAATATTAAAGAAATCTAATTTTGATGCTCATATAGCTCCTCATACCATGGAAATTGCTTCAATGTTTGCTATATTAACAAGATTACTTCCTTCTATGAAAGTTGATCCAATTACTAAACTTAAACTTTATAATGGAGAGGAAATTGTTGAAAAGGGAACAACAAAGAGAATTGATGTTTTAGAGTTAAAAGAAGAAGCTGGAACCATGGAAGGCATGAAGGGAATTTCAACAAGATTTATTATAAAGGCAATAGATAATGCTCTATCAAATGCAGAGCATAAGTGTATAAATCCATTAAGCGTTATGGAAAGTATAATAAAATCTGTTAAGGATATGGATATATCTCAAGAGGATAAGAAGAAATATTTAGGATATATTCAAGATACCATAAGAAAAGAATATAATAAGATTCTTGAAAAAGAAATTACAAAGGCATTTATTCACTCTTTTAAGGAGCAAGCAGAAAGTTTATTTAATAACTATATAGATAATGCAGAGGCTTATGTAAATAAAACAAAACTTAAGGATTCTTCAACTAGTGAAGAGTTAGAGCCAGATGAAGAATTTATGAGAAGCATAGAGGAACAAATAGGAATATCAGAATCTTCTTCTAAGGGATTTAGGGCAGATGTAACCTCATATATGTTCTATATAGTTAGAAGTGGCGGAAAAATGGACTATAGATCTTATGAACCATTAAAAGAAGCTATTGAAAAGAAACTAACAGCTTCAGTTAAAGATTTATCAAGAATAATAACTAAATCTAGAGTAAGAGATAAAGATCAAGATAGAAAGTATAATTCAATGGTAAATCAAATGGAGAAAAATGGTTATTGCCCACATTGCTGCGATGTAATATTAAAATATGCAGCTAATAATCTATGGAAGGATTAAAATATGGCCATATTTAGAGATCAAGCAGAAAACCATGTAGAACATGATAGATCTATAGAGGATAGAAGACGTCACAGGCAGTTAGTAGAAAAATCTATTAAAGAAAATTTAGGGGATATACTTTCAGAGGAAAGTATAATTGGAGAAACTAAAAATAAAAAATATAAAATTCCTATTAGAGGGATAAAGGAATATCAATTTATTTATGGTGCAAATAATAAAGGGGTCACAACAGGTACTGGAGAAGAAAGACGAGGGGATAGAATTTCTAGTGATAAGAGAAAAGCTATTTCTAATAATAAAGCAGGAAATCAGGAAGGAAAAGATATATATGAAACTGAGATAACCTTAGAGGAACTTATGGATTATATAGTTGAGGATCTTGATTTACCTAACTTAGATAGGAAGAAGTACTCTGAAATAATAGTTGAAAGTGCAGCTAAAAAAAGAGGATATCAAAAATATGGTGTAAGACCAAGGCTTGCAAAGAAAAAAACTGTTATGTGTAAAATAGCTAGAAAACAAGGAAAAAAAAGAGCATTGCGTGAAATAGGAGAAGAAGCGGAAATAGGAAGATTTCCTTTTAGAGAAGATGATTTAAGATATTATAAAGTGAAAAAACATCCTAAAAAAGAAAGCAATGCTGTAATGATTTTTATAATGGACGTTTCAGGTTCTATGGATAACACTAAAAAATATTTAGCTAGATCCTTTTTCTTTGTTTTATCTAGGTTTATAAGGAGAAAATATAATAATGTAGCCTTTGAATTCATATCTCATACTACTACAGCTAAGAATGTTAATGAATATGAGTTCTTCCATAAAGGTGAATCAGGAGGAACTTATATATCTTCAGGAATAAATGCTGCCATAGATTTAATAAAAGAAAAGTATAACCCAGGAGTTTGGAATATATATCCTTTCTATGCTTCAGACGGCGATAACTGGAGTGAGGATAATGAAAAGGCTATGAAAGCTGTAAATGAAATTTCAGATTTAAGTAATATGTTTGGATATATAGAGCTTTTACCATCAACTTATTCCACTACAATGTTCTACAGATTTAAAAAAGAAATAAGTAAGAAAAATTTTGTCTCTGTAACTGTAAAGGAAAAGAAGGATCTGTGGAATGCTATAAAATATATGCTATCTGAAGAACTACAGGAAAAGAATAAGGAATGAGAGTTTTAAGATAAGGGGCTTTAAATATGGATTATAATTTAAAAGATTTAGAAGGATGGAACAATAAGATAGAAGAAATAGCAAAGAGTGAAGGACTAGATTATTATCCTCAGGAATATGAAATTATAGGCTATAATGAAATGCTAAGTTATGAAGCATATGTAGGAATGCCTTCTAAATATCCACACTGGAGTTATGGTAAGGCTTATGAAAAGAATAAAACCTTATATTCATTAAATATGACAGGATTACCATATGAGATGGTTATAAATTCTAATCCTTGCCTAGCTTATTTAATGAAGGATAACACTTTATTGCTTCAAATATTAACTATGGCTCATGTATATGGTCATAATGATTTCTTTAAAAATAATAGGTTGTTTAAAGAAGGAACAGATGCAAATAATGCTTTAGAAATGTTTAAGCTAGATGCAGATACTATAAGAGGATATATAAATGATCCAAGTATAGGTTATAGCCAAGTTGAAAGAATATTAGATGCTGCTCATTCCATAAGATATCAAATACCAAGAGTTATAGGTGAGAAGAGAGAGTCTCAAGATGAGCAGAGAAAAAGAGTATTAGAGATATTTAATAAGAAAAAAGAAAATAGAGGTATTTTAGACTCTATGGAAGAAATACTTCCTCCTGATATAAGTAAAATTCCACTTAATCCAGATGATGATGTCATTCAGTTTATAATAGATTATAGTAATTTAGAAGAGTGGGAAAAAAATATTCTAAAAATAGTTAGAAGAGAGAGCTTATATTTTCTACCACAAATAGAAACTAAGATAATGAATGAAGGCTGGGCAAGTTATTGGCATTATAATATTTTGAAAAAGTTAGATTTACCACAGGGACTTCATTTAGAATTTTTAAAAAGACATAATGATGTTGTAGCTCCTATTCCTTATGGGCTTAACCCTTATTATATAGGTTTTAGAATTTTTCAGGATATAGAAAAAAGATATGGCAGAGAAAAGATTTTTGAAGTAAGAGCATTAGAAAGAGATACTTCTTTTATAAGAAAATATTTAACTAGGGAGCTTTGTGAAGAACTTAATTTATTCCAGTATGTTAAAAAGGGATTTGATTATGTTGTAGAAGAAGTTTCTGATGATTTAGGGTGGAAGAGTATTAGGAATCTTATTGCTGAGGAATGCGGTGTAAGTTCTATTCCACATATTAGAGTTAGAGAGTTAAATAAAAAAGATATGACCTTAAATTTGGAGCATGTTTTTGATGGAAGAGAATTAGAAGCTAATTATGCAAAGAAAACCTTAAAGTATATAAATATTTTATGGGGCAGAAAGGTGAATTTAAGTAGTAAGGGTAAAGATGGTTCAGATATATTATTTATGTGTGATGAATAGGAAAAAACTTTCATATTATAAAATATAAATAATATAAAATATGGAGTTAATATGAAAAGTTTAAAAGGATCTCAAACTGAAAAAAATCTTTACAAAACCTTTTCAGGAGAATGTCGTGCTAGAACAAAATATAACTTGTTTGCTGAAGAGGCAAGAGAGGAAGGACAAAATTGGATAGCAGATATCTTTGATGAAACTGCTAAGAATGAATATGCTCATGCTAGGGAGGTTTTTAGAAGATTTTTATGTAATGTAGGGGATATAGCAGAGAATCTTATGGTAGCAGCTATGGGGGAAAGTGATGAATTTAAAGAAATATATAAAGATTTTGAAGAAACAGCACGTAGTGAAAGCTATGAGGAAATAGCAGACTTTTTTAAGGAACTTAGAGAGGTAGAGGAATCTCACAATGAAAGATATATGGACTTTTATGATAAGATTAAATCAAAAAGTTTATATTCATCAAAAGAACCTGTTAAATGGGTATGTACAAACTGTGGATATATCCATGAAGGAAAGGAAGCTCCAAGAAACTGTCCTCTATGTAGATTTCCACAAGGATACTTTAGACTTTTAAATGAATGTTAGTATTAAAGAGGAGACTTTTAAATGGGTCAAATTGAGATTTTTAGAAAACATTTTAAAGAGGTTAATAATTTAAGTGTTGTTTTAAGTAGTTATGCTAATACTTATAGACTTCTAGTTGGAGCTGCTGGGGAATTAAATAATATATCTAAAGTTAGAAAGAGAGATTTAGATGATGCCTTAGATAGAGTTGACGAAATGGGAAAGATAATAGATTCTATTTTAGAGGTTATTAAGGATAACGAAGAAGCTTATATTAAGTATATAAAACTTAAATCTAAATTTATAATGGAAAAAGCTTCAAAGGATATAATTCAAACTGAAGTAGAACAGGACTTACTTTTTGAAAACTCTAATAGAGAGGAAGAAGAGTAAATAATAAAAAATCCTATTAAAGAAAATTCTTTAATAGGATTTTTTGTTAAAATTTCTTTAATTGTAAATTACTAACCATTAAGTAAGAGAATACAACTAAAATTACTACTGGGAATAAAATGTTTAAAGTAAACTTTATTGATAATAAAATAAATAAAGCAACAACAGCTCCAGCAATAGTTATAGGTACTCCTCTAAATACACCGTCAAATTCAGTTGCATTGTATCTAGCTAATCTGAAAGCTCCACAAATAGGGAAGCAAAGTAATAATGCATAACCTATAATTCCCATAGGACCTAAAGATTCAAAGTTATAAAATACAAAAGTTAATACTGATGGTGCCACACCAAATGATACTAAATCCGCTAAAGAATCTAGTTCCTTACCAAGATCACTAGAAACATTTAAATAACGAGCAACTCTTCCATCATATCTATCAACTAATCCAGCAAGAAGTATAAATATTGCTGCTAATAAATACTCTGATTTAAATGTTGCTAATAATGATAATATACCAAAAGATAGGTTTATAAAAGTAAATATATTTGGTATACTACTTTTTCTCATATAATCACTCCTAATAAAAATATTAACAATAATAAAATTATATTAATGTATATCCAAAAATTAAATATGTATTAGAACAAAATAACTTTGTACTAATTGTGAATAAAAAGTTAAAACATAGATATTATTGCATAATTTTTAGTATAAGTCAAAATGTAATTACTTATACCACATTATCGACAATAGGATTAACAAATGATATAATTTTATAATATTGTAGGGTTTGTATAATATATTAAAAATGATACCATTAATTGAAAGAAATATCAATTTAATTTATTTATAGTAAGTAATTAAAAGTGGAGGGTAAAACATTGAAGAAAGTAAGATTTATATATAACCCATATTCGGGAGAGAATGCTATTTTAAAGGAACTTGATAAAATAATCACTATGCATCAAGATAAGGGATATACTATAGTTCCTTATAGAATTCAAAGGGGAGTAGATGTAATAAATGCTCTAGATATAGTAGATTCTACTTATGAATACATACTTATTGCAGGTGGAGATGGAACTATAGATACTGTTGTAAATGCTATGAAAAAAAGAGGGATAGAAATTCCAATAGGAATTATTCCAGTAGGAACAGCAAATGACTTTGCAAAACATTTAGGTATGCCTCAAGATGCAGGAGCATGTGTTGAGCAAATATTAGATTCTTATGCAGTTGGAGTAGACCTAGGTAAGGTAAATGATAATTACTTTGTAAATGTATTATCTACAGGATTATTTACTGATGTATCCCAAAAAACAGATACAAATTTAAAAAATACAATAGGTAAATTAGCATATTATTTAAAAGGCTTAGAAGAATTGCCTAACTTTAGAAAGCTAGATGTTAAAATAACTGCTAATGGAGAAGTATTCAATGAGCCTATATATTTAATGCTTGTGTTTAATGGTCAAACAGCAGGAAACTTTAAATTAGCAACTAAGGCTAAGGTTCAAGATGGACTTTTAGATATAGTTATATTTAAGGCTTGTCACATTCCAGAATTAATACCTATGTTTATAAAGGTATTAAAGGGAGAACACTTAGAAGATTCTAGAATTGAGTATATAAGAACAGATGAGCTTCTTATAGAATCTGATGAGGAAATAGTTACAGATATAGATGGAGAGAGAGGTCCAGATTTCCCATTAAGAGTTCAATGTATTAAAGATGGAATACAAGTTTTAGGAATAAATAAGTAATATAAATAATAACTTATAGTAATGAGATTTAATATGTAAACAAGATAGGTGAGAAATAAATTAGGAGGAATTATGAATCAAACATTTATTTATTACACAATATTGTTTCTTATAATTTTCATTACTATAAGTAATTTAGTAGAAAATTATAGGTATTCACCTAAAAAAATAAAAAATATAATAGGTATAGCTTTTTTGTTGCAAATTATAAGAATCATATCCTTAATAGCACTAGCTTTAGTAAGTGATCAAAGGTATATAAGTTTATTTAAATATGTAGGTTTTTTAGATATAATATATATTCCTTTAATGGCATTAGTAGCCTTTTATATTTTACTTAGAAGTGACAAGATAAATTTTCAGTTTTTTAAATTTTCACCAATAGTATTAACAGGATTTTATATTGGAGTCATAACTATTTTTAAACCTTTTTTTAAGATGTCTTGGGAATATGGTTACGTAATTACAACGGAAAAACAAATTTTACTTAAATCCATATATATTCTTTTGTTAGTAGCTATATTAAGCTTTTTAATACTTTTTAAAAAGGAAAACCATTCTGATAAAAAAGGCATAGTATTTTTAGGGGTGACCTTAGCTTTTATAATAATAGAAAACTCCTTAGAATTATTAGGAGTTAGATTTTTAAATGGTGCTATAATTAGTGAGCTAATATTATGTATTTTAGGTTTTTATATAGTTTTAACTTTTAAGAAAAATAGAATTTCTATAAGGGACTGTATCAAGAGTTAATAATAAAACTTATAAACAGATTCTGAGAATTACTAGATTCTAAGTGAAAGTCAAAGTCTAGTAATTCTCTTTATACTGTTTATAAGTTTTGCTTAAGTAATTTTGATACATTCCCTTATTTTTTGAGGTAATAATAAAATAAAAATAAAATTTAAAAAGTTAAGTGGATTAGATCCAAAATTCTTTTGAAGGTATATCCTCTAATATTTTTCCAGAATCTAATTTTATAATTCTTGAAGAGACCTCTTTTGCAAATTCCATATCATGAGTTATTATTAATACTCCAATATTTTCCTTAGATAAGGATTTTATAATATTTGAAACATCCTTAGTTAAAGATGGGTCTAAGGCTGAGGTAGGTTCATCAAAACATATATATTTAGGGTTTAACATTAAAGCTCTAGAAATGGCAACTCTTTGTTTTTGCCCACCTGATAGTTCGCAAGGGTAAGATTTAGCTTTATCTTCTAAAGAAAGTTTAGAAAGAATTTGTAATGCTTTTTTAGTAGCCTCCTCTAGAGAAAGGTTTAGAGTGTGCATTGGAGCTAAAATTAAGTTTTCTAAAATATTCATATGAGGAAAAAGATTGAAGGTTTGAAATACTAGTCCTATTTTTTTATGAGTTTCCTTTTGTGCTTTGGAGTCTTTATATATTCCATTTTCGCAAATTTTTAAAGAATCTAAGGTTATATCTCCAAAGTCACAGGTTTCAAGTCCATTTAAAATTCTAAGTATTGTTGTTTTACCAGCTCCAGAGGGGCCTAGTAAGGTTAATATTTCTCCTTCCTTAAGAGTGAAGGAGATGTTTTCTAATATCTTATTTCCCTTAAAGGATTTCTCTAAGTTTTTTATTTCTATCATTTTTAATCCTCCTAATTATAATATGAATATTTTTTCTCTAATCTATTAAATATTTTAGTTAGAATTACTATTAACAGTAGATATATTATGCCTATTAAAAACAAGGGAAGGAGAGAAGCGTCTCTGTTACTTGCAATTTTACCAGCTCTTAAAAGTTCACCTATGCCAACTACATAAACTAAGGATGTATCTTTAACTAAAGTAATAACTTCATTGGCAATTGAAGGCAAAGTTTTTTTAAATGATTGGGGAAGAATTATCTTTTTAAAGGTAAAGCATTTTGAAAGACCTAGGATTTTACTTGCTTCAAATTGTCCTTTATCAATATCTTTTATACCAGATCTAAATATTTCGCCAAAATAAGCTGCGTAATTTAAGGTGAATGCTATTATGGCAGCTGGGAATCTATCTATGCTAACTCCTATTATTGGTAGTCCAAAAAATATAAATATTAGTTGTAATAATAAGGGGGTTCCACGCATAACTAAAACATATAAAGATGATATAAAGTTTACTATTTTAATATTTGATAATCTAAGTATTGCAACGATTATTCCTAAAGGAATAGATAAAAGTAGTGTTAATATAAAAACACCTAATGTATTTTTTAAGCCTTCTATTATTGAGGGCATTAAAGTAATAATATAATTCAAAGTTAATACCTCCTTATTTCTCTAAATCTTTTCCAAACCATTTATTAGATATTTTAGCTATAGTTCCATCCTCTTTCATATTTTCTAAAGTTTTATTTAAAGGTTCTATTAAATTAGAATTTTTTCTAAGTCCTATGCTATAACTTTCTTTCCCTAAATCTTCAGTAAGAACATGAAATTTACTAGGGTCATTTTTTGAAATATAATATTGAGCAAGAATTTCATCACAAACAACTGCATCACTTCTTCCAGCTTCTAAATCCATAAAGCAATCATTAAAGCTATCGAAAAGTACAGGTTCTCCATTTTTAAAGGATTTAGTTAGTTCTGGACTTTCAAATAGAGTGTCAAGCGAGCTAGAGCCATCTTGAGTAGTTACAGTTTTTCCTTTTAAATCCTTTAAAGTATTTATATTAGAATTAGAAAGGGTAACTATAACTTGTCTATTTTTTAAGTATGAATTTGTAAATGCAACTTTTTTTTCTCTTTCAGGTGTCATGGTATATCCATTCCAAATTAAATCTATATTTCCATTAGTAAGTTCAGTTTCTTTCATTGACCAATCTATTGGTTGGAAAATAACCTTTAAATTCATACGCTTAAAAGCTTCTTTTGCTAAATCAACATCAAAACCAACTATGTCCCCCTTTTCATTTTTAAAACCCATAGGAACGAAAGTGTCATCCATTCCTATAATTACTGTGTTACTATCTTTTTTAGTTTCTATTTTCTTTGAGGAACAACCAAAAATAAGAATAGATAAAATTACTATGCTAATTAATAAAAATAATAACTTTTTCATATCTTTCTCCTTTCGATTTATTACACTAATACTTTATCATGGTGAAGTAATAAAGTCAAATAAGAAATGAAATAATTTTATTTAAATATTGACAAAACGTTGCATTTTAGAGTTTATATAATATAATAAATTAGAGAGTTATGTAATTTTTTATTTATAGGTGGTGAAACTAAATGGAAGATAGCCCTCGAGAAGATAGGTGCAATTTAAAATTAAATATTAAAAGAAAAGAGGGAAGTGATTTTCTAGATTAGATTAAACTTATAATATACTTCTCCTTTTCTTAAAAATGAAATTTAATTTTAAAATTTTTTTAAAATTAAAAAGGAGGAGAGCTGGATGAACAAATTAACAATGTTTTTATACAGTAACATAATCAATAAGAAAATATATGATGAATTCAATGAAGTCCTAGGAGTTTTAAAGGATGTTTATGTAACTACAGAGGATGGTTATCCAAGAATTATAGGATATAAAGTAAAGAGAGATGGAGTCATATTTGATTATGAGTTTAAAAATATAGATTTTTATCAAAAAGATAATGGGAAATTTAAAATACAAATAAGGGGTAGTAGAGAGATATTACCTAGAAATTATAGCTATCTTTTATCTCAAAATTTATTAGATAGAAAAATAGTAGATATAAATGGGAAAAAAGTAGTTAAGGTTGATGATTTAAGAATAGTAAAAATAGCAGGTGAGTTTAGGGTAATAGCTGTTGAAACTGGAAAGATAGTAAAGTTTAGACGTAATGGATTAGAGGGACTAGGAAAATTATTAGCTAAAGTTTTTAAAGAAAAGTTTCAAGAAAAAGTTATTATGTGGGAAGATGTTGAGTCTTTAGAAATGATTAATGATAACTTAAAGTTAGCTATTCCATATAAAAAGCTTCAAAAATTACATCCAGCTGACTTAGCAGATATACTTGAAGAACTTGATGCCATAAACAGAAAAAAAGTTTTCGATAGCTTAGATGAAGATTTAGCTGCAGATACCTTAGAAGAAATAGAACCAGAAGTACAAAGCAGTATAATAAAGGGACTTTCCCATTCTAAAACTGCAGAGCTTTTTGAAAATATTCCAAATGACGAAATAGCAGACATTATAGATGAACTAGATGAGGAAGAAAGAGAAAAAGTATTAATTGCCTTAGAAAATGAAGACGCAGAAGAAGTTAAAGAGCTTATGGGATATTCAGATGAATCTGTAGGTAGTATAATGAACAAGGATTTTATATCTTTTAATTTAGATCTTACTATAAAAGAGACAATAGAACTTTTAAGAGAATTAGATGCAGATGAAGAAGTTATGTACTACGTTTATATAACTGATGAAGAAGATAGACTAAATGGAGTTGTAACTTTAAGAGATTTAATAATGAATGAAGAAAATAAGAGACTTAAGGAGATTATGCACACATCTTCCATAAGTGTTAATATAGATAGTACTATAGAGGATGCCATAGAAAAATCAACAAAGTATGATTTAATATCTATCCCTGTTGTGGACTATGAAGAAAAATTAGTTGGTATGGTTCTTATTCATGATATAGTTGATGAATTAATTCCTAATAACTTAAAAAGAAAATTTAAGAAAAAGTACACAGATTAGTTGACAAATTTTAATAAAAGAATATAATAAAGTATATAATTCATATCAAAATAGTCGGATAAATGTTGTGATAAAGTAAAGTATTATAAGGATAGGTCACAGAGAGAAAGTGGTGCTGGAAATCTTTCACCAAAGCTTTATAAGAAGTGCGCTTTTGAACAGGAATTTCGAAAAGTTATAAGTAGAAATTTTCGAGTATCACCCGTTAACGTGATAGAGTATTTATAGTACTTGATTAAGTGAGGTCTTTACCTAATTAGAGTGGAACCACGGAGTAAAAAGCTTCGTCTCTAAATAGTGTAAGGCCTTTTTATTATATTTTTAAGGAGGAAATTTATATGGTTTTTAACGGTCTTTTAAGTTTAATAGGAAACACACCAATATTAAAAGCAAATAATTTATTTGAAGGGAACAATGTATTTGTTAAGCTTGAAAAATTTAATCCAGGAGGAAGTATAAAAGATAGAGCAGCTTTAGGGATGATAGAAGAAGCTGAAAAAAATGGATTATTAAAAGAAAATGGAGTTATAGTAGAACCAACTAGTGGAAACACAGGAATTGCCATAGCTATGATTGGTAAAATTAAAGGGTATAAAGTTATTATAACTATGCCTGAAACAATGAGTAAAGAAAGAAGAGATATGATCAAAGCTTATGGTGCAGAGATAATTTTAACTGAAGGAAGCAAAGGAATGAAGGGCGCTATTGAAGAAGCAGAGAGGTTAGCTAGCACAAAGGGATATTTCATGCCTCAACAGTTTTTAAATGAAGCTAATGCTAAAAAACATTATGAAACTACTGCAGAGGAAATAATAAGAGATATTCCAGACTTAGATGTATTTATTGCAGGGGTAGGAACTGGAGGAACCATTACAGGCGTAGGAAGAAAATTAAAGGAATATAATCCTAATATAAAAATAGTTGCTGTAGAACCTAGTGATTCAGCTGTATTATCAGGAGAAAATTCTGGTCCTCATAAAATTCAAGGAATAGGTGCTGGATTTATACCAAAAATATATGATTCATCAGTAGTTGATGAAATAATAAAGGTTAAAAATGAAGATGCATACACTATGGCAAAAAACTTTGCTGATAAAGAAGGAGTTTTAGTAGGTATATCTTCTGGAGCTGCACTAAAAGGGGCAAAGGATATTTTAGAAAATATAGCAAAAGATAAAAAAGTGTTAGTTATAGCACCTGATGGAGGAGAAAAATATTTTTCAACAGGGCTATATGAGTAATTTATAGGAGTGAAAATTTTGTTCAAAAATTTAAAATATGATATAGAAAATGTTATGAAAAATGATCCAGCGGCTAGAACAAAACTAGAGGTTTTATTGCTTTACCAAAGCATACATGTTTTGATATTTTATAGAATAGCACATGGACTATATAAGATAAAATTATTTTTTCTAGCACGATTAATTTCTCAGTTAGGAAGATTTTTTACAGGTATAGAAATTCATCCAGGGGCAAAAATAGGAAAAGGACTTTTTATAGATCATGGAATGGGTGTTGTAATAGGAGAAACTGCAGAAATAGGAGATAATGTAACTATATATCATGGAGTTACTCTTGGAGGAACTGGAAAGGACAAGGGTAAGAGACATCCAACTATAGGGAATAATGTTATTATTGGATGTGGAGCTAAAATTTTAGGGCCTATAAGTATAGGCGATAGAGCAAAAATAGGAGCAAACTCTGTAGTATTAAAGGATGTTCCAAAGGGAAAAACCGCTGTTGGAATTCCAGCAGTTATTAAAAATTAATTTATAAATATGCCAATTTTTATTATTTGGTTTATAATAAGACTATATATAAATTTTATTAGTTAGAGAAAAATTAAAACCATATGTTTTACATTTACTAACTAAAAATTTAATATAGTCTTTTTTAGTTTGAGGTGATAATTTTTGAAGGAAAAGATTTTAGAGTTTTGTAAATCTTTAGGATTAGATACTGTGGGATTTGTAAAGTGTAGAAGATTTTCAGAACTTGAAGAGATGTACAATATAAGAAAAGATAAAGGGTTTGAAAATGAGTTTGAGGAACAGGATATAGAGAAAAGAGTAAATCCTAATGTGTACATGGAAGAAGGAAAGACCATAATAACAATTGCTTTTCCTTATTTATATGATGAAGACTATGTTGATAATGGATTTTCAGTTTATACTAGAGGAATGGACTATCATTATGTTGTCTCTAATTTCCTTAAGAAGATAAGTGAATATATAGAATCTTTAGGGGGACGGGCAATTTCTTTAGTTGATAGTAATTCCTTGCCTGAAAGATATATTGCATATTTAGGAAATATAGGATTCATAGGTAAAAACAATATGCTAATCACTAAAAAGTATGGTTCCTATGTGTTTTTAGGAGAAATAATTACGGATTTAGAAATTCAGTGTGAAGAAGAAAGAACTTTAGAGGAATTAAGAACTCATAAGGAATGTGGTACCTGTGAGATATGCTATAAAAATTGTCCAACTAAGGTTTTAAATAGAAGTAAGATGAAAAATACTAATTCATGTATGTCTTATATAACTCAAAAAAAAGATATAGAAGATAAATATTTAAAACTTATGAAGGGAAGAATATTTGGATGTGATAGCTGTCAAAAAGAGTGTCCATATAATAAGGAAATAACTTATACAAATATAGAAGATTTTAAACCTCTTACTTTTATGCAAAAGGATTCTTTTGAAGATTTTCATAAAATAAGCAAAAAAGAATTTAATGAAACTTTTAAAAAGACTTCTTGTGGATGGAGAGGTAAAAATACAATTTTAAGGAATATAATGATTAAAAAGGTCTTAATTAATAAGGAAGATATATCAAACTATGAATTAAATTCTGAAAGTCTTAAAAATTTTAGAAATAGACTTTTAAATTTTTATGATGTATAATAATATATTGTTAAAATTTGATACAGGAGGTAAAGTTATGTTTACTCGTATAGGAGCTAATATATTAGTTAGATTACCGGATAGTATTTTTAAACCAATAGCAGGAAATTTAATCGGTGGATGTTTAAATAAATATGCTGACCTTAATGTTTATGGACTTGATAAAATAAAGAAGGAAGAGGGTCCATTTATATTTATAGGGAATCATTTAAGTAATGCAGATGGATTAGTTTTAGATAAGGTTTTACAAAAAGAATATGATCCATATTTTATTGCTGGAGTAAAGCTAAATGATGAGGCTTTAACTAATATAGGTACAAGATTAGTTAAAAATATAAAAATAAAGCCAAATTCAGCAGATAGAGAATCACTAAGCAAAATTGTTAAGGCTGTTAAGGGTGGAGAAAATATAGTTATTTTCCCAGAAGGAACAAGAAGTAGAAATGCAAAAATGATAGAAGCTAAAAAGGGAATTATACTTATAGCAAGATTAACAAAGGCTAAAATAGTACCTTTTGGAATGACTGGAACTGAAAAGCTTATGCCAATAAATGATGAAAATATGGGAGCAGAAAAGTTTCATCATTCAAAAGTTAACATAAAATTTGGAACTCCTATTGACCTTCCAAAGAAAGAAAAAGATGAAGGAAAGCATGAGTATGAAGAAAGGGCTTTAAATTACCTTATGAAAAATATAGCCAATCTTTTACCAGAAGATTATAGAGGGGTATATAAAGATTAGGGGGATATACTATGAAAAAGAGAACTAAAGAGGTATTAGAAATATTAAAAGAAGAGTATCCAGATGCTAAATGTGAGCTAAATTATGAAACTCCCTTTCAACTTTTAGTTGCTACTATTTTATCAGCACAGACTACGGATAAAAAGGTTAATGAGGTAACTAAAGGGCTTTTTAAAGACTATCCAGATGTAGATTCTTTTTTAACTATAAGTCAAGAGGAACTAGAGGATAGAATAAAGCAAATAGGACTTTATAGAAATAAAGCTAAAAATTTAATTATGATGGTTCATCAATTAAAAGAGAATTTTGGTGGAGAAGTTCCTAAAACTATGGAAGGAATAACTTCTTTAGCTGGGGCAGGAAGAAAAACTGCCAATGTGGTTTTATCAAATGCCTTTGGAGTTCCATCTATTGCAGTAGATACTCATGTATTTAGAGTTTCAAATAGAATTGGCTTAGCACATTCAGATAATGTACTTGAAACTGAAAAACAACTTCAAAAAGAATTACCTAAAAAAGAATGGTCCTTAGCCCATCATCTTTTAATTTTTCACGGGAGAAGATGTTGTATAGCTAGAAAGCCTAAATGTGATATATGTAAGATAAATAAATACTGTGATTATTTTAAAAATAATAGATAAAAAGCTACACAAAATAGTGTAGCTTTTTTTTATTTGCTAGCTTCTTTTTTGTTATATAAAAATATAGAAAAAGAAGCTAATAAAATTAAGGCATATCCTATTAGGGATATTTTATCTGGTATATCTCCAAATAATACAAAGCCTATTAAAGCTGTGAAAATAACTTGAGTATAGTCATAAATGGAAATATCTCTTGCTGGAGCATATTTATAAGCAGCTGTTAATGCAAATTGAGCACAAGAAGCGGCAACCCCTGCAAGAATTAAAAATGCAAATTGTTCTAAGCTAAAGGTTTCAAATTGAAATAACATAATAGGAAAAGTAGTTACTATTGAGAAGAAAGAAAAGAAGAAAACAATAGTAGCTCCCTTTTCTTTACCACCTAAGTATCTAACAAAGGTATATGCACCTCCAGCAAAGGCTGCTGAACAAAGTCCAATTATAGCAGGAATAAAGTTGCTTGCTAAATTCCCAGAAGGTCTAACTATAAATAAAACTCCAGAGAATGCAGCTAAAAGACATATTATATGAATTGGTTTTAATTTTTCTTTTAGGAATAAATAAGAAAATATAATAACGAAAAATGGACTTAATTTATTAAGAATAGTAGCATCTGATAATATTAGTCTATCGATTGCATAGTAATTAGCCCAAATTCCTAAGGTTCCTAAGGCAGAACGTCCTATAAGAGCAAGTCTATTTTCCTTGTGTCCAAAAAGTAAGGCATTATCTTTTTTCACTAAATAAAATGCCACAAAACAACTAACTAAGTTTCTAAAGAAACTTTTTTCTATTGATGGTAAATCACCGGATAATTTTACAAATGTACTCATAAGAGCAAAACTAAGTGCTGATATGGTTATTAAAATTATACCTTTTGTTTTATTATTCATTTAATCCTCCTATTAAATTGTTGAAATTTTTATAATAACATTTTAGATGTTAAAAATAAATAGGTCAATATTAATAATATATAGTAATTTTATGAAGAAATGAATAAATTTTTGAAAAAAGAGGTATTTTTACTTATTTTAAATATTTATTTAATATATAATAGAAGTACTATGCTAAATAAGAATGGGGAAAATTTAGATATGTTAATTGGACTTTTTAACAATTTAGGTATTAAAGAGAAAACATTAAAAAGAATAGCAATAGTCACAGTAATATTACTTAGTTTATTTTTTATAAAAGGGTTAAATTTAATTTGTGCTTTAAATAGAGATTTATTTAAGGATGTAAGTGTAATTTATGCTGCTGAAGAAATTATAGTAATGACTCAAATAATTCTTTGTATTATGATATTATCTATATGCTTTATATATTATAGAGGTCTTAAAAGAAAAGAATTCTTTGGTATATCCCTTGTTTATGTAAGTATTATTACTGAAATGGTTTTTATAGTCTTAACAGGAAAAATAGTTGAAAATCAGGTTTATGACTTAAATTTATTTAGTTTATTATTTAGAGGGATATTATTACTTTTAGCTGTTTTATGTCTTAGAAACTTTGATGCTTTTATAAGGAAACATAAAAATTTAACCTTAGTATTTGTAATATTGGTAACGATTATATTACAAATGCTAAATGTTAATTGTAACTTAGGGGTATATGAATATAACTTTATATATAATTTAACTTTAGTTTTAATAGTTTTAACATATATTTCTTGTATTGTAGTTTGTTTAATCAGAATTTTTCAATTTAGAGAAATAACTTATTTAGTAATAATGATAAGTGGTTCACTTATGTTATTAAAATTGGTTTATGGTATTTCTTTAATTATAACTAATAATGACCTTATAAAAATAAATATTGTATTTTTTAATTTCATATCATTTATGAGTTTTGTATTTGGTATGTTTTTTGATTTACTTCAAGTTATAAAAAATAAAAATTTTATGCAAGAAGAACTAAGTGCATTTTTTAACCTAATAGAATTTGATTGCAATAGTGAAGTCATATTACTTAGTAACAATTTAAAGGTTCTGTATGCAAATGAAAAATGTAGAAGTAAGAGAATATCACCTAAAAATAGAGAAAATAAAACTTATATTGATTTAGAAAAACAAATTAAAGGATTTTTATATGATAAAAATATAATTTGTATAGAAAGTGTTCTTAGAAATTCTAAGGAATGGAAAGGTATAATAAAGTTAAATGGAGAGGATGAAGTTGTAAAGGTAAATCTTCAAAAGATAAAAAAGGAAAAAAATCTTTATTATGTACTTAGAATTAATGATATAACAGAAGAATATAGAATGGAGAAAGATTTAAAATTAGAGGAGCAAAGGCTTAGGGGAGTTACTGAAAATATAAAAGATTTAATATTTACAATTGATGTTGAAGGAAAAATAAGCTATATAAATAAAGCAGTAATAGATGTTTTAGGATATAGTGAAGAAGAATTAATAGAAAAAAATTATTATGATCTGTTATTAGTTGAATCTAATTTAAATATAATAGACAGCAAATATTTTAATGAAGATAAGATTTTAACAATAGATAAGGTAAGATCTAAAAAAGGATTGGTTCAATTAGAATCTATTTCTAGTAGAATTAAGGATAATAAAAATAATACCTTAGGATGGGTAAGAGTTGCTAGAAATATAGAGGATGTAAGAGAAATAGAAATATTAAGGAATAAATTTGAAGAAATAAAGCAATATGACAAGGTTAGAAGCGAGTTTTTTGCAAATTTATCTCATGAGCTTAGAACTCCTATTAACATAATATATTCATGCATACAGCTTTTAAACACTAGTAAAAAGAATAAGACAAACTTTGCTAGTTTATATGATAAGTATGAAAAAACTTTAAAACAAAATTGTTTTAGAATGTTAAGGCTTGTAAATAATCTTATAGATATAACAAAAATAGACTCTGGTTTTATTAAGATGGACTTTATTAATTATGACATAATAAAGCTTACAGAAGATATAACTATGTCTGTAATTCCTTATGTGGAATCTAAGAATATAGATATAATCTTTGATACTAATTGTGAGGAATTAGAGATAAGGTGTGACCCAGATAAAATTGAGAGAATAATTTTAAATTTATTATCTAATGCCATAAAATTTACAGAGCCAGGTGGAAAAATAGAAGTTAGTATTTTGATAGATAAAACTTGGGTAGATATAAGAGTTAAGGATACAGGTATAGGAATTCCATCACACATGAAAGAATTTATTTTTGAAAGATTTATACAAAATGATAAATCCTTAAATAGAAATAAAGAAGGAAGTGGAATAGGATTATCTTTAGTTAAATCTTTAGTTGAATTACATGCAGGAAAAGTTTTCTTAAGAGAAAGTGATGAATCAGGCAGTGAATTTTCAATATTACTACCTAATGTGAAATTGGAAAATGATGTTTGCGAAAATGGGAGCTTAGATTATAAAACAGAGGTTGAAAAAATATCAATAGAATTTGCTGATATTTATGAAATATATTAGGAGATTTAATAGGGTTAAATGATTTTATAAACTTTCTATTTTAAAAAGATAATGATATAATATTAAGGGCTTGTTTAAAAAAGACAAGTCCTTAATTATTTCTATTTGGAGGTAAAAATATGAAAGTTGGAGTAATAATGGGAGGCATTTCTTCAGAAAGAGAGATATCAATACAAAGTGGTAATTCTGTAGTTCATGCCTTAGATAAAGATAAATATGAAGCTATTCCTATAGTTTTAAATGAAAAAGAAGATTTAATAGAAAAGGTTAAAGGAATTGATTTTGCGCTTTTAGCTTTACATGGAAAATTTGGTGAAGATGGAACTGTTCAATCTGTTCTTAAAACTTTAGGAATACCATTTTCAGGATGTGGTCCATTAAGTAGTGCTATATGTATGGATAAGGATATGACAAAGAGGATTTTAGCTTTTGGAAATGTTAGAACAGCAAGATGGATAATGGTTTCATCAGTAGATGAAATAGACTATGAAAAAATAGAAAATTTAGGTTATCCAGTATTTATAAAACCTAATAATGGGGGATCTTCAGTTGCTACAACTTTAGTTGAATCTAAAGAAGCAGTTAAGGATGCTGTATTAGAAGCCTTAAAATATGATAAAGAAGTAATGATTGAAGAATATATTAAAGGTGATGAGATAACTTGCCCTATAATTGATGGAAAAATGTTACCTGTTTTAGCTATAAAACCAAAGGGGAAATTCTTTGATATAGCTTCAAAATATGAAGATGGAGGAGCAGATGAATTTATAGTTAAATTAAATGAAGATCTTCATAAAGAAGTAGAGAAAATGGCTTTAGAAACTTACAAGTTATTAAAGTGTGACGTATATGCTAGGGTAGACATGCTAGTAAAGGATAATATTCCATATGTATTAGAAGTAAATACATTACCTGGTATGACAAAGAATAGTTTATTCCCTAAAAGTGCAGCAGGAATAAATATGAGTTTTGAAGAACTTTTAGATACAATAATAGAAAAATCTTTAAAGGTTAATAGAGAATAATTTTATTTAGTAACAACTTTCCCTGTAATATTATATTTTATATAGTAAGAACTACTTTGCAGGGAGAGTATTAATGCAAGATAAAAATCCATTAAGTACATTTGGTCCAGATTTAAATGAATTTAGTAGAGATGTTAACTTTTTAACACTAGCTAAAAATTCAGATTTTATTTATTTAAGAGCTTCAGGCTCTGGAACAGGTAAATTGAGAATTGATAAAAAATTTTTAGAGTTTGCAAAAGAGTGTAGAAGATTAGGAATCCCATGTGGTGCATATCATTTTGCTAAACCTTCTAAGGATTTAGATAGTGCCGTTATTCAAGCAGATCAATTTATTGATGTTTTGCAACAGGGCTTTGGAACTGGGGATTATGGAGACCTATTTCCAGTATTAGATGTTGAAACTCCTACAGATAGATCCTTGACTCCTACAGAGCTTGTAAATTGGATTGATAGATTTAGAGATAGATTTGAAGAAAAAACTAGAAGAAGATTAATGCTATATACAGGCTTATTCTTTATAGGGCTATATGATGATTTTAAAGTTCCTGGCAAAGGATATCCTTTAAGTGATATGCCTTTATGGATTGCTATGTACACTAGAATTCCTTCTAATCCAAAGATTCCACCAAATGTTGGAGGATGGAAGAGGTGGACTATGTGGCAATTTACTGATGAAGGAAAATTAGATGGAGTTGGAAGTCCAGTAGATTTAAACTGGGGTCCTAATAGCATAGATAGTTTAATGCCACCTTCTGCAGTTACTGGATTAAACGCATATATATCTGGTAATAAGATATTTGTTAATTGGACAGCTAATAAAGAGGATGATTTAAATGGATATAATGTTTTTGTAAATGATAATTATGCAGGAACATTACCAAGAAAAGCAACTAAAATTGTAATTGATAAAAGTAGATTTTATCTTCCAAAAGGAAAGCCAATAAGAATATCAATAGAAGCCTTTGATATTACTGGAGATTTTTCAAAGGAAAGAACTGAATATGTTTTAGATAATAATGGAGAATTCTTAGGATAGATTATCTTTATGTTAAATAGAGTTAAATTTTTTTAGCTCTATTTAATTTTTCGCCAAAAGCTATAAAAATTTTGTTATAATAAGAAATGTTATTATATTGTAATAATTTTTAGTAATATTTAGATTATAGTTTTTTTAGAAGGTTTAGAGAGGAGAGTAATTGTGAAAGAAGAAAAGAAAAAATTAAGCATAGGCTTACTTAAAAGCAAAAAGAAAATAATAATATCAATAGTTATTATATTAGCAATTATAATAGGTTCTATTGTTGCATATATAGTTAGTATTCAGAAAAAAGTTGAAGAGTGGAATGATAAGATATATCCTAACGTATATGTTGAAAATGTAAATTTATCAGGAATGACAAAGGAAAAGGCCATTGAGGTTTTGGAGAAGGATGTAAAAGAACCTGTAGAACATAAAACTATAAAAGTTCAGGCAGCAGATAAAAGTATTGAAATAAAGTATTCTGATTTATCACCAGAATATAATATAGAGGAAACTGTTAATGAAGCCATGAATTATGGAAAAGATTTAAATCTTTTTGAGAAAAATAACCTTATAAATGGAAAAGATAAAAAGGAATTAAATTTAGATTTTAAATATGATGAATCTAAGTTAACAGATTATGAAAAAAAGCTTACTGAAATGGTAAATCAAAATGCTAAAAATGCTACTATAAGTATAAATGGTGGTAATATAAGTGTAATAGAAGGTGAAGATGGACGAGCTATAGAAGAAGATAAAATGGTTTCTTTAGTAAAAGAATCTATAAATGCAAATCCAGAGGATAATTCAGTTGTGGAAGTGCCTGTAGAAGTTACAAAACCAAAAATAACTAAGGAAATGCTTTCAAAAATAGATGGGGTTATAGGAAGTTTTACAACAAGTTATACAAGTTCAGATGCTAATAGAAGTGCTAATGTTGAAATTGCAGCTAAAACGGTTAATGGAACTATTTTAATGCCTGGAGATACATTTAGTTATAATAATACTTTAGGGGAAAGAACTACAGCTAAGGGATATAGAGATGGAGCGGCTTACGTAGGAAATAAAGTAGTAATGGTTACTGGTGGAGGAATCTGTCAAGTTTCTACAACATTATACAGAGCTGTTTTAAGAGCTGGAATAATGCCAACAGAGAGACATAATCATAGTATGACAACTACTTATTCAGGACCAAGTGAAGATGCTACAGTTTCATGGGGATCTTTAGATTATCAGTTTAAAAATACTTATGATTTCCCAATATATATACAAGGATATACAAGTAATAAACATGTAACATTTAATATATATGGAAATGTCCAAGGTATGGATGGAAAAACTTATGAATTACAAACTGTAGTAAATGAAACTTTAAAACCATCAGTTAAAACAGTTGATGATCCTAGTTTACCAGAGGGACAAAAGGTTGTTGAACAAAGACCTGTTACAGGATATAAATCAACAGGATATTTAGTAACTTATCAAAATGGAAAAGAAATAGATAAGAAATTAATAGGCCATGATGTATATAAACAAAAGGATGAAATTATAAAGGTTGGAACAAAAAAGGCTGAACAGCCAAAACAAGAAGCACCAAAACAAGAACAGCCAGCTACTGCACAGCCTGAGGCACAAAAACCAGAGGCTTCACAGCCAGCTACACAACAACCAGCTACAAATCAAGCACCAGCTACAACACCTCAAACACCTAATGCAGGGCAAACACCGCCAGCACAGTAAAATGCAGGAATAAATTAAAAGATAAAATAAATAATTTTTAGTTTTTAAAGTGAATTTAAAATTTGTTTTGAAAATTAAGTATAAGAATAAATTTAATATGCTAAAAGGGGAGAGGTTAATAAATTAACTCTCCCCTTTTATTTGGGGGAGGAGAATTTATGAAATATAAAATGATATGTATAGATATGGACGGTACATTATTAAATTCAAAGAAAGTTGTAAGTGAAGAAAATAGAATTGCATTAAAAAAAGCTTATGAAAAAGGAGTACACATAATAATATGTACAGGAAGAAATCCTAAAAATGCAATATATTTCTCAGAATTTTTAGGAGTAAACTGTGCTGTAATAGCTAATAATGGAGCTTGGGTAATTGATGAGGATAAAGAAGTTATAATATCAAAGGATGTTTTAAATGAAAATCAATGTATAGATATTATGAGTATATGTAAGGAATATAAAGGGGTTCCTAGTTTCCATTCAAAGGATAGTGTTTATTGGCCATCAAAATTTAGAAAGCATTTATGTGATATTATTTTAAATAAAAAAATACCTGGAAAATATAGAGTTAAGAATATTTATGTGAAAGAAAGGGAAGAGTGGAAAGCGGTCTTTAAAAGTAATAATATAGGTAAGTGTATAATAATAGAATTGAATACTAGTAAGTTAAAGAAAATAAGGGGAGAGCTTGTTAAAAAGGGTAATTATGAAATTACTCAATCAGGAAATTATGCCTTAGAAGTAAATAATAAAGGTGTATCAAAGGGAAGGGCTGTGAAGGCTTTATCAAAAGAATATAATATAAAAAGGGAAGAGATTATATGTATAGGTGATAATGAAAATGACTTATCTATGATTACTTATGCAGGCTTAGGTGTTGCTATGGGAAATGCCATAGATTCTTTAAAGGAAAAAGCGGATTATATAACTGAAAGTAATGATAAAAATGGGGTAGCAAAGGTAATATATGAATTTGTATTAAAGAATGATTAACTTGCATTTTATTTCATTAGATAATATCATATACTTGTGACTTAACTTAAAAATTTATAATTTTTTACATTTATTTGGAGGGACAAAGGTGAATCTTAATATAGTATTATATCAACCAGAAATACCACAAAACACTGGTAATATAGCAAGAACATGTGTTTTAACAAATTCAAAGCTTCATATAATAAAACCTATGGGCTTTGTTATAGATGATAAACATTTAAAAAGAGCTGGATTAGATTATTGGAGTCAATTAGATCTTGAAATTCATGAAAGTTATGAAGATTTTATGAAAAAGTATGGAGATAAGAAGATTTACTTATCAACAACTCATGCTGAAGATCATTATGATGAAGTGAAGTATGAAGAGGGAGCTTTTATAATGTTTGGAAGAGAGTCAGCTGGGGTTCCAGAGGACGTTCATAATGCTCATCATGGAATAAAAGTACCAATGATAAACACAACTACTAGAAGTTTGAATTTATCAAATACAGTAGCTATTATAGCTTATGAAGCTTTAAGACAAATTGGATTTCCAAACATGAAATAAGGGGGAAATATATTTTGGATAAAATAAAGATCATAACAGATAGTACCTGTGACTTATCTAAGGAGATTATAGAGAAGTATGACATAGATGTAATGCCTATGTTAATAAATTTTGGGGAAGAGAGTTATTTAGATGGTGTTGAAATAAAAGTAGATGCTATGATGGAAAGAATTGAAAGAGAAGATGCTCTTCCAACTACAGCACAAATAGTTCCAACTAGATTTATAGAAAAATATAAAGGCTACTTAGAAGAGGGATATAAAGTTATATCTATACATATATCATCTAATATGAGTGGTACTTATCAATCAGCATGTTTAGCTAAGGCTGAATTAGAAAGTGATGATATAGTTGTAATAGATTCAAGAAATGTAACAGTTGGACTTGGATTAATTGTATTAAAAGCAGCTAGATTAATAGAATCAGGGATAACTTTAGAGGATTTAGAAAGAGAAATTTTAGAATACAGGAATCATATTAAAAGTACTATAGCTTTTGAAAGTTTAGACAACTTAGTAAGGGGAGGAAGACTTTCAAAAGGAAAAGCTTTATTTGTTAATGCTTTAGGCATAAAACTTATGCTTAATGTATTAGATGGGGAAATGAATGTCCAAGGAAAAATAAGAGGAACTAAAAAGATGGTAAAGGCCATGATTGAGCAATTTGATTCAATTCCTAAAAAAGAAGGAGAGCCTATTATATTAGTTGAACTTGAAAATGAGGATATTTACTTACCTATAAAGGAATATTTAGAAAATAATAATATTGAATATATAAAACTTCCTCTAGGATGTTCAGTAGCAATTCATTCTGGTCCTAAAGTTTGTGCATTATTTTATGTAGAAGAATATTAGAAGAAACTCCTAAGGGAGTTTCTTTTTTTTACATAAATTTTCTTACTTAAAGAAATAATAATTTTGACTAAAAAAATAGGAGGACTAAAAATGAAATTAAAAAAAACATTTAAAGCTTTAGCGTTGCTTTTAGGATTAACTTCAATAATTGCTGGGTGTGGTTCAAATAATTCATCAGCTTTAAAGAAAGTGGATGTTATAGAGAAACAAGTTTATAATTTTGCTTTAGTAAAAGATGATTTTTCTAATGAAGAAAATTATTTTACTGATTTAGCTGTAGATGGATTAGAGAGAATAAAAAAAGAATATGGTGCTAGAATAGAAATTTTTGACACAAATTCATCAGAGGATTATGAAAAAAGACTTAGAGAAGCTGCCCAAAATAATGACTTAACTTTTGCTTCAGCTTTCAAATTTCTAGAGAGTTTAAATAATGTGGCTAAAGATTACCCAGATAAAAATTTTGCTATAGTAGATACTATATCAGATCTTCCAAATGTAAAATCTATAGATTTCAAGGATGAACAAGGTGCTTTTTTAATGGGAATAATAGCTGGTAATACTACTAAAACAAATAAAGTAGGGTTTATAGGAGCAATAAAGGAAGAATTGATAGAAACATTTTTATCAGGATTTATGGCTGGATTAAAGGTTTCAAATGAGGAAGCTTATAAAAATATAAGAGAAGGAAATTTAGTTCAATATGTTGGAGATTTTAACAATCAAAAGAAAGCAAGTGATATAGCTAAAAAAATGTATGATGAAGGAGCCGACATAATATTTGAATCAGCTGGAGAGGCTGGAGAAGGGGTTTTTAAGGCTGCTAAGGAAAAAGGAAAGTATGCTATTGGAGCAGATATTGATTGGGCGGCAAGATTCCCAGAGTATGCTAATGTTATATTGTCATCAATGATAAAGAATTTAGATGATGCAGTATATACTACAGCAAAAGAAGTTATAAATAGTGATTTTAAAGCTGGACCAGAAAATAAAATGGAAATAGGTCTTAAGGATAATGGAATTGAGGTAGCTAGAACAACTAGTAATTTAGTTTCTAAAGAAATTTTAGATAAAGTAGAACAATATAAATTAGCTATTATAAAGGGAGAATTTAATGTACCAGAAACCTTAGATGAGGTTGAAAATTTTAATATTAAATAATAATACTAAGGTTGACAAAATATATATAATTATGTAATTATAAAGTGAAAATAAAATAAGAGTATTAGGTGTTTAGTAACTTAATAGGGAAAGTTAAAAACTGCAGCCCCCGCTACTGTTGATAAGGACGAGAACAAAAAGCCACTGTGATAAATATTCATGGAAAGGATTGTTTTAGGATGATTTATTAGCCAGGAGACCTGCCTAGTATGCTATTCTTATTGTTTCGGAGGGAAGCATTATATAAGTTTAAAAGTATGTAAATTATTTTAACTGGTGGGGATAGTTATCCGTACCAGTTTTTTATTTTGAAAAAAATATTTACAGAAAGAATATGTATAAGCTTTTCTAAAAGTTAATTAGAAATAGAGATTTCTAATTAAAAAATTTTAGCTCTATTTAATTAAGCCATCAATTATTCTAAGGTTATACAAAGATATATGTTTTAGTATAATTATGAAAAATTGAAATTATAATTTATGTTTTATTGGGTATGAAATTTTATTTAATATTAAAAGTATAACTTGCTAGTTAATAGATGACTTATAGTGTAGAGAGAAGAAAAATAATATTAATTAGGAGGGTAAAATAATTATGAATTTTACTAAGGAAAAAAAGAGATTAGATGTTAAGAGTTTGTGTTTTTCAGCTATACTTATAGCAATAAGTGTTATATTAGCTAACTTTCCTATATTCTCTAGTATAGCATTAGATTCTATGCCAGCTTTTGTTGGAGGAATAATAATATCACCTGTAGTTGGAGGAATAATAGGACTTTTAGCTCATTTATTTGTAGCTTTAAGAACTGGATTTCCTTTAAGTTTACCAGTACATATTTTAGTAGCATTAGAAATGTTTGTTGTTGTATACATAACATCAATAATATTTAACAAAGGAAAAGTAATTTTAGCAGGAATTGTTGGTACTCTTTTAAATGGAATAGGATTTACTTTTATAACAGGAGTATTTATGTATTTTGTTTTAGGAGGAATGAATCCTGTAGACTTTTTAAAACTTTTAGGATTACCACTTACTTTAGCAAGCTTAGTTAATATAGTTATAGCATTTATAGTAAGTAAGGGATTAAAAAATGCAAATATACAAGTTTAGAGACTTAACTATATTAGAAAATGAAAAAAATAAACTAGTAATAGCTTGCGATAGTTGTGGTGGAATTGGTGAAAATGAAGGAGACTTTGTAAAGGCCGAAAATGAGATTGTATCATATTTCTCAGCTAGAGTATGTCTTTTTGAGCTTTTAGCTTTTAGGGCAAAACCATTAGTAATAGTTAATAACTTGGGTATGTCTATGAATAATGGGGGAGAAAAAATAATACAAGGAATCAATAGAGCCATAAAAGAGTATAATGCTGAGGACTTTTTCTATGAAAAATCCAATTTATCAGAGTGTGTAACAGGAAGCACAGAGGATAACTTTAAAACTATTCAAACCTTTTTAGGTTTAACCATAATAGGTGAAAAAGAAGAAATATTAAAGGTTAATTTTGAAAAGGGAGATTCCATTTGTTTATTAGGAATACCTAAAGTTGGACAAGAAGTTTTAGAAGATATAAATAATAATCTTGGAGAAATCGTTGCTTTTAAAGACTTTAAGGTTTTATTAGATAATAAGGATGTTAAAGATATATTACCTATTGGATCAAAAGGAATTATTCATGAAATAAGTGAATTAGAAAAAAGTAATAAAATAAATATAAACTTATCCTATGAAGGTGATTATTTAAGAAAATCAGCAGGGCCTGCTACAGCTTTATTATTTATTTGCAAAAATAATTCTTTAGAAGATATAAAGAGAAAAATAAAGACTCCTATAATAAAAATAGGAAATATTATTTAAATTAAATATAAAAATAGTGAGGGCATTTATCAAAGCTTAATAAAACTTAAAAAATATTCTTAAAATCATTAGATTTTCCTAAGAAGTTTTGTAAGTTTTATTAAAAATTATTTTGGTATATGCCTTTCTTTTATAATTAGCTAAAATTTTAAATTATTGAAAAATAATTTTATTTGATGGATAATTATATAAGAAAGGTTAAAAGATAAAAGTGAATAGATTAGAATTAGATAATTTTAGGTGATATATATATGTTAATGGATTTTAATTTGAATTTAACTCAAGAGCAAAAGCTTATTATGACCCAGCAAATGCAACTTTCAATAAAACTTTTGCAAATGTCAACATATGATTTAAGAGAATATATTGAAAAAGAATTTTCAGAAAATCCTGTATTAGAAGCTCAGTATGAGGATACTAAAGAGGTATCAAAAGAGCAAGATAGATTAGAATATAAAGAGTTAGTAAAATATTTAGAGTCAGATAACTATGGTTCTCAAAGTTATGGTGAATATGATGAAGAAGGAATATCACCTTTTACTTTCATAAGTAAGCCAGAATCTTTAACAGATTATTTAGAAGGTCAAATATTAGAACTACCTATAGACGAATATATGAGAAGTGTATGTAGTTATATGGTTGAGTGTTTAGATCAAAAGGGATATTTAGATATAAAAAAAGAAGAATTAATGGGGGAGTTAGATTGTTCTGAAGAGACTTTTAATAGGGCTTTAATAGTTCTTCATAATTTAGAACCTGCTGGTATAGGGGCAAGAGATTTAAAGGAATGCTTAGAAATTCAGCTAGAAAGAAAAGGAGAATATGACCCTATAGTTAAAGAGATTATATATAATCATTTAGATGATTTAGCAGATAATAAATATCAAGTTATTGCAAAGGATTTAGGAATTACTCCTAAAAAAGCACAAGATTATGGAGATTTAATAAAAACTTTAGAACCAAAACCATCAAGAGGATTTTACACTGGTGATGAAGTGGGTTTTATAATTCCTGATGCAGAAATACGAAAGATAGATGGAGAATTTCTTATATTAATGAATGACGGAGTTTTACCTATGCTTTCGGTTAATCCTTTATATAAAGATATATTAAAAGATAGTACTAATGATAAAGAGGCTACAGAGTATGTAAAGGAAAAAATAGATAAAGCTATGTTTTTAATTAAAAGTATAGAGCAAAGAAAAAGTACTCTATACAAAGTTCTCCAAAAAATACTTGAAAAGCAAAAGGATTATTTTGAAAAGGGAGAGAAATATTTAAAACCTATGACTTTAAAAGAAATAGCTGAACAATTAGAAATGCATGAATCAACTATTTCAAGAGCCATAAGAGATAAGTATATTTTAACTTCCATGGGAACAATAAAGATAAAGGATCTCTTTGTAAACTCAATAAGTAATAAAGAAAAAAGTAAGGGAGAAGAAGATGTTACAGTTATAAATATAAAAAAGGCTTTAGAAGAAGTAATTAAGGAAGAGGATAAAGCAAAGCCATTATCAGATCAAGCCATAAGCGAAATTCTAAAAGAAAAAGGAATGGCTATTTCAAGAAGAACTGTGGCAAAATACAGAGAAGAGTTAGGCATAAAGTCATCTAGCAAGAGAAAAAGATTTTAAAAGATAAAAGAATTTCTATCTTGTGGCAAATGAGGTTATAAAGTGCTTGTTTTCAGTGAAAATATAGAGAGACTGGGTAATCTCTCTATATTTTTTTATATTTTTTAAAAAAATAAGAAAAAATTTTCTAAAAACCCTTTAATTTTTTCTTAATATGTTTTATAATAAACGTGCGGGACATTTGAGAAGCAAGTGGGACTTAGAGTGTCCAAAGGAGTTGTTAGATTTGCTAGAGATTTTAAAATTGCAAAAGATAATAGTTCCTGAAATGGTAGAACTATTAGTTAAAAGATACAATATAATCAGAACAATTTATTATAATCAGCCAATAGGTAGAAGAGCTTTGGCAAACAATTTAAATTTAGGTGAAAGAATTGTAAGAACAGAAATAGGTTTTTTAAAATCTCAAAACCTTATACAAATAAACACTCCAGGTATGTCTGTAACCCAAGAAGGAGAGTTCATGTTAGAATCTTTAAAGGGATTTATACATGAAATAAAAGGGCTATCTAATCTTGAGAAGCAATTATGTGATATGCTTCATGTAAGAAATGTAATTGTTGTTCCAGGAGATTGCAGTGAGGATGAAAATACTATAAAAGAGCTTGGAAAAGCCGCTGCAAATTATTCTAAGAATATCATTAAAGATGGCTATACTATTGCTGTTACTGGTGGAAGTACTGTAAAAGAAGTTATAGACGAATTACCAGAAATGGCAAACCTAAAAAATGTGTTAGTGGTGCCTGCAAGAGGTGGTATGGGTAAGAAGGTTGAGACGCAGTCAAATACATTAGCTGCAAATTTAGCTAAAAAGTTAAATGGAACCTATAAAATGCTTCATGTTCCTGATAATATAAGCAAAGAAGTAATGGATGCTTTAATGAAGCAGGAAGATATGAAGGAGCTTATACAAAATATTAAAAATGCAGATATGCTAATATATGGTATAGGTCAAGCTAAAAAAATGGCTAACAAAAGAGGAGTGCCTAAGGATCAAATAATAAAGTTATTAGATTTAGGTGCTATAGGAGAAGCTTTTGGATGCTACTTTAATGATAAGTCAGAAGTTGTTTATGTAATGCCGACTTTAGGGGTTACAATAAATGATCTTAGAAAAATAAAAAATCATATAGCTGTAGCTGGTGGTAAGAATAAAGCAGAAGCTATTTTAACTACTGTTTATGGCAATGAAAATGCCGTTCTTATTACTGATGAAGGAGCAGCTAATGAAATTTTAAATTTTTTAAATAGAGATGAATAAAAAAATATGAAATCTCTAAAAATAACTTTGTTTAAAATATTTTTAAATATTTTATATATAAAAAACAACATCTTTTAGGAGGTATTTATAATGGTAAAAGTAGCTATTAACGGATTTGGAAGAATAGGAAGATTAGCGTTAAGATTAATGATCGACAACCCTGAGTTTGAGGTTGTAGCAATCAACGACTTAACTGATGCTAAGACTTTAGCACACTTATTCAAATACGATTCAGCACAAGGAAGATTCAATGGTGAAATAGAAGTTAAAGAAGGAGCTTTCGTAGTTAACGGAAAAGAAATCAAAGTAACTGCTAAAAGCAACCCTGCTGAATTACCATGGGGAGAATTAGGAGTAGACGTAGTATTAGAGTGTACTGGATTCTTCGCATCAAAAGAGAAAGCTTCAGCTCACTTAACTGCTGGTGCTAAAAAAGTTGTTATCTCAGCTCCTGCTGGAAACGACCTACCAACAGTTGTTTACAACGTAAACCACGACATATTAGATGGAAGCGAAGATGTTATCTCAGGTGCTTCATGTACTACAAACTGCTTAGCTCCAATGGCTAAAGCTTTAAATGATAACTTCGGATTAAACAAAGGTTTCATGACTACAATCCACGCTTACACTAATGACCAAAACACTTTAGATGCTCCACACAAAAAAGGAGACTTAAGAAGAGCTAGAGCTGCTGCTGCTAACATAGTTCCAAACTCAACTGGAGCTGCTAAAGCTATCGGTTTAGTTATCCCAGAATTAGCTGGTAAATTAGACGGAAACGCTCAAAGAGTACCTGTAATAACTGGTTCATTAACTGAGTTAGTTTGTACTTTAGATAAAAAAGTAACAGTAGAAGAAGTAAACGCTGCTATGAAAGCTGCTTCAAACGAATCATTCGGATACACTGAAGATCCAATAGTATCATCAGACGTTATCGGAATAAGCTTCGGATCATTATTCGATGCTACTCAAACTAAAATAATGGAAGTTGACGGACAACAATTAGTTAAAGTTGCTTCATGGTATGACAACGAAGCTTCATACACTAACCAATTAATCAGAACTTTAAAATGCTTAGTTTCTAAGTAATTTTTAAAATTAAATATTTAGACTGATTATATAAAAGGGTCTGGTTTTATAGTTAAAGCTATGAGGCCAGACTACTTTAACATATAAATGATTTTTGTTTATATTAAAGGTGATTATAAAATATTATTTAAGAGGTGAATATAATGAACTTCAATAAAAAGACTATAGAAGACGTTCAAGTAAAAGGTAAAAAAGTATTAGTAAGATGCGACTTTAACGTTCCATTAAAAGATGGTGTTATAACTGATGAAAATAGATTAAATGGAGCTATGCCAACTATAAAATACTTAGTTGATAATGGTGCTCAAGTAATCCTTTGCTCACATATGGGTAAACCAAAAGGAGAAGCTAAACCAGAATTCTCATTAGCACCTGTAGCTAAAAGATTAAGCGAAATGCTTGGTAAAGAAGTAGTATTTGCTGCTGACGACAACGTTGTTGGAGAAAATGCTAAAAAAGCTGTAGCTGAAATGAAAGATGGAGACGTAGTTTTACTTCAAAACACAAGATACAGAAAAGAAGAAACTAAAAATGGTGAGGAGTTATCAAAAGAATTAGCTAGCTTAGCTGAAATGTTTGTTAACGATGCATTCGGTACTGCTCACAGAGCTCACTGCTCAACAGTTGGAGTAACTGAATACTTAAAACCAGCAGTATGTGGATACTTAATCCAAAAAGAGCTTAAGTTCTTAGGAGATGCTGTAGAAACTCCAGAAAGACCATTCGTTGCTATCTTAGGTGGAGCTAAAGTTTCAGATAAGATAAACGTTATAAACAACCTTTTAGAAAAAGTTGATACTTTAATAATAGGTGGAGGAATGGCTTACACATTCTTAAAAGCTCAAGGATATACTGTAGGAAGTTCATTAGTAGAAGAAGATAAAGTTGAATACGCTAAAGAAATGTTAGCTAAAGCTGAGGAAAAAGGTGTTAAATTATTATTACCTGTAGATCACAGAGTAGCTAAAGAATTCAAAGATGTTGAAGCTGTAGTTACAGAAGATCAAAACATCGCTGAAGGATTCATGGGATTAGATATCGGACCAAAAACTGAAGCTATCTACGCTGAAGCTATAAAAGATGCTAAGACAGTTATCTGGAACGGACCAATGGGAGTATTCGAATTCGAAAACTTCAACAAAGGAACAATAGCTGTTGCTAAAGCTATGGCTGAAGCAGATGCTACTACTATAATCGGTGGTGGAGATTCAGCTGCTGCTGTAAACATCTTAGGATTCGGTGACAAAATGTCTCACATCTCAACTGGTGGTGGAGCTTCATTAGAATTCTTAGAAGGAAAAGTATTACCAGGAATAGCTGCTTTAAACGATAAATAATATTATAAACCTTAAAGTAGAAATTTAGATTGAAGTATAAAGATTGTTGTTTTATAAAAAAATAAGACTAAGTTCAATGAAATTCATTTTTCATTGAATCTTAGCCTTATTATGCTAAAAGTTAAGAAAATATTAGGCTTATTATTTAATATTTTCAGAGCTTTTAGAGAAATAATATATAGTAGGGGATTGAGCCTTATATATATTATTTAATATTTAAAATATTAATAGAGGTGAATATAGATGAGAACTCCAATAATCGCAGGAAACTGGAAAATGCACTATACAATAGATGAGGCTGTTAAATTAGTTGAAGAATTAAAGCCATTAGTTAAAGATGCTAAATGTGAAGTTGTTGTTTGCCCAACTTTCGTTTGCTTAGATGCAGTTAAAAAAGCTGTTGAAGGAACAAACATAAAAGTAGGTGCTCAAAACATGCACTTTGAAGAAAAAGGAGCATTCACTGGAGAAATCGCTCCAAGAATGTTAGAAGCTATGAATATAGATTACGTTATAATCGGACATAGTGAAAGAAGAGAATACTTCAACGAAACAGATGAAACTTGCAACAAAAAAGTTAAAGTTGCTTTCGCACATAACTTAACTCCAATCCTTTGCTGTGGAGAAACTTTAGAGCAAAGAGAAAACGGAACTACTAACGACGTTATAAAAGCTCAAATCACTGCTGATTTAGAAGGATTAACTAAAGAGCAAGCTGAGAAAGTTGTTATAGCTTACGAACCAATCTGGGCTATCGGAACTGGAAAAACTGCTACTTCAGACCAAGCTAATGAAACAATAGCTGCTATAAGAGCTATGGTTGCTGAAATGTTCGGACAAGAAGTTGCTGATAAAGTAAGAATCCAATATGGTGGATCAGTTAAGCCTAACACAATAGCAGAGCAAATGGCTAAATCAGACATCGATGGTGCCTTAGTTGGTGGAGCTAGCTTAGTTGCAGCTGACTTTGCTCAAATCGTAAACTACTAATAAATATTAGTAATTAAATAGTAGCAATAGGCAAGTAATACCAATTGTCTATTGCTATTGTTTTTTAATTAGGTACACATTATAATAAATGTATAAATAGAAATTTAGTTTTTGGAGGGTTATTATGAGTAAAAAACCTGTAATGTTAATGATATTAGACGGATTTGGAATTTCTCCAAACAAAGAAGGTAATGCAGTTGCTGCTGCTAATAAACCAAATTATGATAGATTATTTGCAAAATATCCACACACTGAATTACAAGCTTCAGGATTAGAAGTTGGTCTTCCAGAAGGACAAATGGGTAACTCAGAAGTTGGTCATTTAAATATAGGTGCTGGTAGAATAATATACCAAGAGTTAACTAGAATAACTAAAGAAATAAAAGAAGGAACTTTCTTCACAAACAAAGCTTTAGTTAAGGCTATGGATGAGGCTAAGGAAAATAATACTTCATTACACTTAATGGGATTATTATCAAACGGAGGGGTTCACTCTCACATAGATCACTTAAAAGGTCTTTTAGAGTTAGCTAAGAAAAAAGGACTTCAAAAAGTTTACGTTCATGCTTTCATGGATGGTAGAGACGTTGCTCCATCATCAGGTAAAGAATTCATAGTTGAATTAGAAAATGCTATGAAGGAAATTGGTGTTGGTGAAATAGCTACTATAAGTGGTAGATATTATGCAATGGATAGAGATAACAGATGGGAAAGAGTACAATTAGCTTATAACGCTATGGCTTTAGGAGAAGGTGAAAAAGCTTCTTCAGCTGTTGAAGCTATAGAAAAGTCTTACCATGATAATAAAACTGATGAGTTCGTTTTACCTACAGTAATAGAAGAAGCTGGACACCCAGTTGCTAGAATTAAAGATGGAGATTCAGTAATATTCTTCAACTTTAGACCAGATAGAGCTAGAGAAATAACTAGAGCTATAGTTGATCCAGAATTCAAAGGGTTTGAAAGAAAGCAATTACATGTTAATTTTGTTTGTATGACTCAATATGACAAAACTTTAGAGTGTGTAGATGTTGCTTACAGACCAGAAAGTTACACAAATACTTTAGGAGAATATGTTGCAGCTAAAGGATTAAACCAATTAAGAATAGCTGAAACTGAAAAATATGCTCACGTAACATTCTTCTTTAACGGTGGAGTAGAACAACCAAACACTAATGAAGATAGAGCATTAATAGCTTCACCAAAGGTTGCTACATACGATCTTAAACCAGAAATGAGTGCTTATGAAGTAACTGATGAATTAATAAAGAGATTAGATCAAGACAAATATGATATGATAATATTAAACTTCGCTAACCCAGATATGGTTGGACACACTGGAGTACAAGAAGCAGCTGTTAAAGCTATAGAAGCTGTTGATGAGTGCTTAGGCAAAGTAACTGATAAAGTATTAGAAAAAGAAGGTACTTTATTCATAACTGCTGACCATGGTAATGCAGAAGTAATGATAGATTATTCAACTGGTAAACCAATGACTGCCCATACTTCAGATCCAGTTCCATTCTTATGGATATCAAAAGATGCTGAAGGAAAATCATTAAAAGATGGTGGAAAATTAGCTGATATAGCTCCAACTATGTTAACTGTTATGGGATTAGAGGTTCCATCAGAAATGACTGGAACATGTCTTTTAAACAAATAATATAAGTTAGTTATATATTTAAAATAGTATTCTTCTTAATGAAGGATACTATTTTTTTATAATAAAATAAGTTATGAATTTGTGATTTTATAACTTATGTAGTGTTTTATTTTTTTTTTAAGTAAGAGTTCTATAGTGAAAGGTTTAATTAATATTTATTTTATTAAAATTTAAGTTGGTATGATTTAAACTTAATTTCTTCATTTTTTAAGATTACTATTTAGTTTATTAATCATTAAATATTAATTATTAATTTTTGAATATAAAGTAATTTTAATAGAAGAAAAGTCAATATGTTAAAAATAATATCTTTATTTTATATTAATAGTAATTTTAATGATTTAATTTACCTGATTTTTAAAGATTAAAATGAAATAATATAAGTTTGAAATATTTTCAAAAAACATTTAACAAATAGCAAGTAAAGAGTTATAATATATATAAACAAAATGTTAACAAATTGTTAATCGTGTTTATAACTCAAAAATTTAAAAGTTTCTTACTTCTCTTTGAAGCAACTAACTTTTTAATTTATTTGAGCTAATCAAATAACTTAAAAGGAGTTGAATTTAAATGAAACAAGAAGGAACAACAAAAAAATCATTAACATTGTTTGGATTCTTCGCAATGACAGCCTCTATGGTTATGGCTGTATATGAATATCCTACTTTTGCAACATCTAAATTGCACTTAGTATTTTATCTACTTTTAGGAGGTTTTTTATGGTTTATTCCAGTTGCTTTATGTGCCGCTGAGATGGCAACTGTAGATGGCTGGGAAAAAGGTGGAGTTTTCACTTGGACTGGAAAGAACTTAGGTAAAAAATATGGTTTTGCAAACTTATTTTTTGAATTCTTTGAAATAACAGTTGGATTTGTAACCATGATTTATTTCATCCTTGGGGCTTTATCATATGTATTTGACTGGCCAGCACTAAATAGTAACCCAATGATAAAATTTATAGGTGTTTTAGTAATCTTTTGGATTTTAGCATTATCTCAATTTGGAGGAACAAAATATACTGCTAAAATAGCTAAAATAGGTTTTATAGTAGGAATACTTTTACCAGCAGCTATTTTAATAATCTTAGCTCTTGTATATATAATTCAAGGAAACCCTATATATATATCAAGTAAAGATACTTTTGTTCCAGACTTTACAAAGGTAAATACCTTAGTTGTATTTGTATCCTTTATATTATCTTACATGGGTGTAGAAGCATCAGCTACTCATGCAAATGAAATGGACAATCCAAAGAAAGAATATCCATTAGCAATGCTTTTATTAGTTATAGTAGCAATTGTTGTTAGTACTTTAGGAGGTCTTGCAATAGCAGCAGTTATTCCTCAAGATCAAATAAATTTAAGTGCTGGGGTAGTTCAAACCTTTGCTGTTTTATTAGGTCACTTTACAGCTAACAATACAATTTTAGTTAAGATAATAGCTTTATTACTTGCCTTTGGTGTAATTGCAGAAGTAAGTTCATGGGTTGTAGGACCAACAAGAGGAATGATTATAGCAGCTGAAGAAGGCGCTATTCCAAAATCATGGGCTAAAACAAATGAACATGACGTACCAGTTTACTTAGTTATAGCACAAGGTATAATAGTTAGTATATGGGATGCTGTTTTAACCTTTGGAGCAGGTGGAAGTAACCTTTCATTCTTAGCAGCAATGTCTTTAACAGTTGTAATTTATTTAAGTGGATATATTCTATTTTTCGTAGGATATATAAAAGCTATATTAGGAGAAGGATTAAATGGAGCTTATCAAATGCCAGGTGGAAAACCAGTTAAGCTTATAGTAGCAATAGTTGGACTTGCAACTTCTATATTTGCATTCTTTATATCCTTTGTTCCACCTACATCAATTGCAGGAAATGCAGTTCAATCACATGAATACATGTGGATGCTTATTATAAGTTATGTAATATCATTAATATTACCATTTGCTATTTATGATTTATGTCAAAAATACATGCATTCTCATGAAGGAAATATCCATCATGCAGTAGCAGGTCATAAACACTAATTTAAAAAAGGCTGTCCTAAAAAGTTGATAACTCATCTTGTTTAGGAGAGCCTTTTTTTATACCTTAAATTTATATGGTAATTATTTTATAATAATTTATAATATTAAATTAAAATTTAAAAATAAATTTATAAATTCATTTATAAGTGCAAATAATAAAAATAGAATTTAAATTACTTAATTACAAAGGACAAGGAGAATAGAAAATGAGCAAGAAAAAAACTTTAAATGGAATACAACAAAGTATGAAACATCACAATGCTGAATCTTCAAATTCAAAAACTGGATTTAATGAGAGAAGTAATACAGCTAAAGAACCAGGAATAGCAAATACAAAAGGACTTTAAAATTATGAAAATGAGCTTTTAAATAGCTCATTTTTCTTTTTAGGAATTTAGATTAAAGAATCTTTGAATTTAAAAAAATAAGATTTTATAAGTTTTTTTAAAAGATTAATATTAGGGTTAATTCATAATAAAAGACTAGTCTATTAAGTATAATAGAGATTTACTTAATAAATTATAAATTTTAAAGGTATTTAAGGATTATTTTTCTAAAAAGATGAAAAATGATAATCATTTTCAATAAATGTGATTTAAATCATATTTTTAATATGAAAAATAGATTAAAATTAAGGCATAAAATTTATTAGAAAAGTAAAGAATAAAAATAATTGAGTATTAACTTGAATTTTCTTAAGGAGGAATTTAAAGATGAAACAATATATTGAAATAATTGACGTGGTAGCAAGACAAATTTTAGATTCAAGATGCTTCCCAACAGTAGAGGTTGAAGTTTATTTAGAAGATGGAACAGTTGGAAGAGCTGCAGTACCTTCAGGAGCTTCAACAGGTATATATGAAGCTGTTGAATTAAGAGACGGAGATAAAGATAAATACCTAGGAAAAGGTGTTGAAAAGGCAGTAGCAAATGTTAATGATACAATTGCAGAAGAAATAATAGGATTGAATGTATTAGATCAAGCCTACATAGATAAAACTCTTATAGAGTTAGATGGAACTAAAAATAAAGGTAAATTAGGAGCTAACGCAATCTTAGGAGTCTCTTTAGCAGTAGCTCAAGCAGCAGCTAACTATTTAGGAATGCCTTTATACCAATACATTGGAGGAGTAAATGCTAAAGTTTTACCAGTTCCAATGATGAACATAATAAACGGAGGAAGTCATGCTGATAACTCAGTAGATATCCAAGAGTTTATGATTATGCCAGTAGGATTTGATTGCTTTGAAAGAGCTGTAAGAGCTTGTGCAGAAGTTTACCATGCATTAAAGAAAACTTTAAATTCAAAAGGATACTCAACTGGTGTTGGTGATGAAGGTGGATTTGCTCCAAACTTAAAATCAAATGCAGAAGCAATAGAAGTTATATTAGAAGCTATTGAAAAAGCAGGTTATGAGCCAGGAAAAGAATTCTTCATAGCAATAGATGCGGCTTCATCTGAGTACTACAAAGATGGAAAATATGTTTTAGAGCATGAAGGAAAAACTTTAACAGCTGCTGAAATGGTTGACTTCTTTGAAGATTGGGTTAACAAATATCCAATAATCTCAATAGAAGATGGTATGGCCGAAGAAGACTGGGAAGGTTGGAAGCTAATGACTGAAAGACTTGGTAAAAAAGTTCAATTAGTTGGTGATGACCTATTCGTTACAAATACAGAAAGATTAAAAACTGGTATAGAAAAAGGAATTGCTAACTCAATTCTAATAAAACTTAACCAAATAGGAACATTAACAGAAACATTAAATGCTATAGAAATGGCTAATAGAGCAGGATATACAGCTGTTGTTTCTCATAGATCAGGAGAAACTGAAGATACAACTATAGCAGACTTAGTTGTTGCAGTTAATGCAGGTCAAATAAAAACTGGTGCTCCAGCTAGAAGTGAAAGAGTAGCTAAATACAACCAATTAATCAGAATAAATGAAGAATTAGGTGAAGTAGCTGAATACAGAGGAAGAAATGCATTCTTCAACCTTTCAAAATAATTATATTAAAGAGCAAAAATAAAAGCTTAATAGATAAAAACCTCTAAGTTTTCTTAGGGGTTTTTTATTTTGGAATATTTATAAGTTAGTTTTATATTAGAAATTAGTCCTACATTAGAAATTACTTCTATATTAAAATTTAGTTTTATAGTATTTTTTTTATATTGAGAAAATAGAAATTTTTATTTGAATAAATAAAGCTAAATAATATGGAGTATAAGAAAAAAACAATTAGTTTATTTTAAGTCTTATAACTTTAGTGGGACATAAGTATTTTTAAGGGTGTCATGACTTTAAAAGTTTAATATTTATTGAGAAAGCTATATTAATTATAAATAGCAACTTATATATTAATTATTCTTAAATAATATACTCGTAAATGATAATAAATAAAAGAGTAAAAAAGTAAAAATAAAAATAACAAAAGGTGTGTATAAAAAAATAAATAGCTTTAATAAATAAAAAGAAAATTAAATTTTTTATTTTAAATAGAGGCTATAACAAAAGGGAAGTAACATTTAGTAATTGTATATTATATAATAATAAAAAACGATAAAATAATTTTAACTATTGAAAATAATACATTAATAAAGTAATATAGGAAAAAAGAAAATATTAAATAATCCTTTGAAGAGGAGTAAGTAGTTAAGCTTAGTTTCAATAAAGAGAGTCAATGGTGGTGGAAATTTGGCAAGAAAGAGTTTAGTGAATGGACCTTGGAGGAATAAAATGAAATCTCTTTAAGAGAAAGTAGTGGAATGGTGTGCTGCACCTTATAGCAGATAGAGTATGTTAGTACTTGAAAATGAGAGATATTAGTAAGTATTTTAAGTTTAAAACCCTAGCTAGGTCTATTTAGTTATAATTAAAATACAATACTAATATAAATTAGGTGGTATCGCGGATTCAACTTCGTCCTATTTTTAGGGCGGAGTTTTTTTATTTGTTATAAATAAAACTAGAAATTATTTGGCTAAGGAGTAACACCCTATATTTAGCTGAATGGTAAAGTTTATATTTTTAGCTAAAAAGAAAAAGCTTACATTTAGCTAAAGGGGAAAAACTTATATTTATTTAAAATTAAAAACTTATATTTAGCTAAAGAGTAAAATCTTATAGAACTAAGAATATACAGGTAAGTTTAAAAATAGTTTTGATTTTTAAATGTTCTTTAGATAAGTAAACATAGTTTCATATAAATAGAAAGCTTTAAAAAGTAATAAATCTATTTATTATTTTATTACTATAATCTAATAAATATTATGTTTTAGTCTTAGTTAGGGGATTTATGACCTTATTAAGGATGATAATTGAGTTTAAATTTGATAGGGGGAGTTAAATATGAAATGAAGTTTAAAAAATCAATATGAAAATAATATAGAAAATTTAAAGTTAAAAACTCCCTTGAGGAGAAAATGGATTATTAGGAGGATTTTAAAATGAATGTAAGAAATAATACAAAACTTATAACAATAAATGCTTTATTATTAGCCATAGGAGTTATATTACATCAAATAACACCAGTTTTAGGATTGCCAATGCAACCAGACTTTGCTCTTACTATGTTATTTATAATAATTATATTAAATGATAACTTTAAGATAACTATGGTATCAGGAACTTTAATGGGCATATTTACAGCTATGACAACTAAGTTTCCAGGTGGACAATTACCTAACGTAGTAGATAAAATCTTTACTGCTTTTATAGTATTTTTATTTATAGCTTTAATAAAAAAATCTAATATATTAGGAAGATTATCAGTAGAAAAGAGAAATAATATATTAGTGGCAATTGTTTTACCTTTAGGAACTTTAGTAAGTGGGATTTTATTTTTAGGATCTGCTAAAATAATTGTGGGACTTCCAGCAAGCTTTTCAATACTATTTTTAACTGTTGTAGTGCCTTCAGTTGCCTTAAACACAGTTATAGGACTAGTATTATATAGAATTGTAGAAAAGTCTCTAAGAAGAGCCTCTTATAGTATAAGAGGATAGAAAATTAGATGAGTTATATAATCATAGAAAGAGGAAAAAGTATATAAAAGAAAAATAGGTAAACTATATAATATGCGTTGTTTTATAAAAGTGTGATGGACAAGGATATAAATATTGTAAATTTTTCATTGGTGTGATATGATAATTTCATGGAATTATGCAACTATACAAAGCTTAGGAGGTTTTCTTATGAACACAATTTTAGTAGTGGTCCAAACTATTTTAGCTATAGTAATTTTGGTTTCAATAATGATGCAACCAAGTAAAGCAGATGCCTTAAGTGGATTAATCCAAGGAAGTCAAGATAGCTTCTTTTCAAGAAATAAAGGTAGAACAAGAGAAGCTAGACTTATAAAAGTTACTATTTTTGCATCTGTATTATTCGCTATAAATACATTAGCTATAAATTTAGTTAAATAGTTATTTTTTGGCCACCCATATAATTAGGGTGGCTTTTAAATTATATTGGATTGATTAAAAATTCATATTTAACATTTTACAAGAATGGTTTTAGATTAATATTGGATTGAATTTCCTTAATCAAAGAGAGGATTTAAACATATCATATTAGTAGGATGATAAATCAATGTTTCCTGGCAGTATCTTAGATAATTAGGTGAGTTAATCCATTAGAATTTAAGAGAAACAGGCTTTGAGCTAAAATATAAAAGTTGCATTTAAATCTATATATAGAACGGAGGAAAAAGCATGAAAATAAAAGATATAATTTTAGGTCTTATGAAAGAAGAAGCATACAGACCAATGACAATGTTAGAATTATCAAAGATATTTAACATAAATAAAGCTGAATATAAACAATTTAAAAAAGTTTTTAAGGCATTAGAGGCAGAGGGCTTAATAGCTAGAGATGAGGAAGATAGATTTGGCTTAATAGATAAAGTAGGTTTAATACCTGGAAAAATCCAAATACATCAAAAAGGCTTTGGTTTCTTAATACCAGATGAAGAAGGTGTAACAGATGTATTTATACCTAAGAATGCTTTAAATGGCGCTATGAACGGAGATAGGGTATTAGGTAAGGTTGTAAAGGAAAGCCAAGAAGGTAAAAGACGTGAAGGTGAAATAGTAAGAATAACTGAGAGAGTTAACACAAAGGTAATAGGAATATATGAAGATAATAAGAGTTTTGGATTTGTACTTCCACAGGATCAAAGAATTCAAAATGATATATTCATATCTAAGAAGGATAGAAATGGAGCTAAAAAAGGCAATGTAGTTGTTGTTGAAATAACTAAGTGGCCAGATGGTAGAAGAAAGAATCCAGAAGGAGTAGTAGTAGAAATACTAGGAAACAGAGGAGATTTAGGTTTAGATATTATAACTGTAATTAAGAAATATGCTCTTCCAGAAGAATTCCCTCCACAAGTTTTAGCCTTTGCAGAAGAAATTTCAGAGGAAATCCCAGAGTCAGAAATTAAGAGAAGAACAGACTTAAGAGATGTAAAAATGGTTACTATAGATGGTGAAGATGCTAAGGACTTAGATGACGCTGTATCTATAGAAAGACTTCCAAATGGAAACTATAAATTAGGAGTTCACATTGCAGACGTAACTCACTATGTAAAAGAAAATAATCCTTTAGATAAAGAGGCCTTTAAAAGAGCTACTTCTGTTTATTTAGTTGATAGAGTTATTCCTATGCTTCCTAAAAAGTTATCAAATGGAATATGTTCATTAAATCCACAGGTAAACAGACTTGCCTTAACTTGCTTTATGGAAATAGATCATAAAGGAAATGTGGTTAACCATTCAATACATGAAAGTGTAATTAAAACTAATGAGAGAATGACATACACTGATGTAACTAAGATTTTAAGAGATAATGATAAAGAGTTAATTGAAAGATATAAGGATTTAGTAGATGACTTTAAGGCTATGGAAGAGTTATGTAAAATCTTAAATAAGAGAAGAATGGGAAGAGGAGCTATTGACTTTGAATTTGCAGAGAGCAAAATAATCTTAGATGAAAAAGGAAAGCCAATAGATATAAAACCATATGAAAGAGCTATAGCAAACAGAATCATAGAGGAATTTATGCTAGTATGTAATGAAACTATAGCAGAATATATGAATAAGGCTGAAATACCTTTTGTATATAGAATACATGAGGAGCCAGATAATGAAAAACTTCAAAGATTTAAAAACTTTGCATATAGCTTAGGATATTCATTTAACTTTGGAGAACTTATTGAGCCTAGAGATTTACAAAAGGTTGTTGAGGAAGTTAAGGGCAAAAATGAAGAGATGGTAATAAACACATTACTTTTAAGAAGTATGATGCAAGCTAGATATTCTCCAGACTGTGCAGGTCACTTTGGATTAGCAGCTGAATACTACTGTCACTTTACTTCACCAATTAGAAGATATCCAGACTTACAAATTCATAGAATAATAAAAGAATATATAAATAAGAAGATTGATCCTAAGAGAGCTAAGAGACTTTTAAGCATTGTTGATTCTGCATCTAAGCAATCTTCAGAAATGGAAAGAATAGCTCAAGAAGCTGAAAGAGAAACAAATGATCTTAAGAAAGCTGAATATATGAAAGACAGAATTGGAGAAATATTTGATGGTATTATTTCTTCAGTTACTGGATTTGGAGCCTTTGTTGAACTTCCAAATACTGTAGAAGGTCTTGTCCATGTAACAAGCTTTAGAGATGATTATTACATCTATGATGAAGAAAACCTTCAATTAATAGGTGAAAGAACTAAGAAGGTTTATAAACTTGGAGAAAAGGTTAAGGTTCTTTGCTCAAGAGTAGAAATGGATACTAGAGAAGTTTATTTTGAAATAGTTGAAGATAAGTATACTATTGAGGAAAAGGAAGCTGAAACTGAACAGAGAGAGAATTTACTTGATGAAGTAAAAAAAGAGCTTGAAGCAGAGGGAAAGGTTGAAATAATAGAGCCAAGAGAAGAAACTGCTGAGGAAGAGCTTTAATAATAGGAAGATAGAAAAACTTATAGATAGATTTCGAGAATTACTACATTTCATTAAGAATTTATAGTAGTCACTCCAAGTAAGTTACTAAAACCTGAAAACTTGCTGCGCTTCGGACATTCAGGGTTATTAACGTAACTTACTTTACGTGACTACTTAAATTCTAAAATTCATGTAGATATTCTCTACATTCTATCTATAAGTTTTATTAATATCTTTATATAATTAAAGGCTCTTAAGAGATAAATTTATATAATAGGATAAAATCTAAAATTAGAATATTTATTAGTTTATTAAATATTAGAATAATTCACATAGAAAATTAGTATGTTTAATAGTTATTTAGTTAAAGCGTAAGGTGATTTGAAACTTTTTATATGGAAAAGCATAGAGGAATATGATAACGTGATTTGAAGATTTTATTGTTTTATGGGGAGGATATAGAGGCTTATTAGCTTAGGGTTAATAAGTATAGTTTTGTGAATTTACATTTAAATAGTAAATATGTTAAAATAATAAGCAAAGAAAAGAAATAAGAGGCGTTTTGCTTTGGGTAAGTAAAATTGCTTTTAATATAACCATAGTAGGTGAGAAGTATGGCAAAGAGAAAAGACAATAAGACATTAGCAGAGAATAGAAAAGCTAGACATGATTACTTTGTTGATGAGGCTATGGAAGCAGGTATAGCTTTAGTTGGAACAGAGGTTAAGTCTATTAGAAACGGAAGAGTTAACTTAAAGGATTGTTATGCAGATATAAATAATGGAGAGATATTTATAAATAACATGCATATAAGTCCTTATGAGCAAGGAAACATATTTAATGTTGATCCTTTAAGAAAAAGAAAATTACTTCTTCATAAAAGTGAAATTCAAAGATTAATAGGAATAGTTCAACAACAAGGGGTTGCTTTAATACCACTTTCTTTATATTTAAAGAATGGAAGAGTTAAGGTTAACTTAGGAGTTTGTAGAGGTAAGAAAAACTACGACAAGAGAGATACAATGCTTGAAAAGGCTCATAAGAGAGAAATGGATAGACAACTTAAGGAAAGAAATAGATATTAGGTTCTTTTCTAGAAGGTACTTATAAGAAAAAGTTATTATATTTTTAAATTTAAAACTTTATCTTTTAAGTACCTTTTTTATATTTAAATTAGGTTACTATGTATTTTGATTAATTTATATAAAGGGAAGTAGTTTATAAATTTTAAATACTTACTATTTTAATGAAACTTTATATTTTCTATTGGATTTTTATTTAAAGATAAATCTTTTAGAAAGTATAAATTTAAAATTAGTAAGTTGCATATAATATAAAAATTAATATAGGGGTGTTTTAATGAGAGTTTTAAAAGGGGTAATTTTAGCTATAATTCCAGCATTCTTATTTATGGGATGTGGAGAGTTTTCTAAAAATGATGTTGCAAAGGTAAGTTTTGAGAAGCTTTCAGAAAAAGAGGAGCAGATTTTAAATTTGACTGACAATAGAGTTTTTTTCTATAAGGTGAAAAACATTTCTAAAAGTAAGGGTTATAAAATTGATTTAAATTATGAGGTTTATAAAGATGGAAAAGAAGTGAAAAATGAACCTATTTTAACAAGTGTAAGTGAAACCTATGAAAAGGGGAAAGAGAATATAACCTTAGGAATAAACTTTAAAGATGATAATAGGATAAATTGTCTTTTAGGAGGAGAGGGAGTTTATAGTCGTCATAATTACAAGGCTGAAGAAAATATAAAGGACTATTTTAGTGCTAATTTTGCTGGTGATTATGATTTAGAGCTTGAAAAAGGAAAGAGAGTTTGTCTTTATTATGCAACTTCAGGAAATGGAATTAGTAGTAATGTTATAGGAATGGACATGGATTCAGAGGAAATAAAAGAAGCTATTAATAAAAGCAAGGACTGTATTTTCTTAAGTATAAGTGTAGAGGATTATAGTGAGTAGTTTATAAATTTATTTTAGAGATTAAAATAAATCTAAAAGAGTAAATGTTCCTTATAAAAGTTAGTAGTTTATAAATAGAATTTAGAGCCTTAATAAAGTTAGTATAGAAACTAAGTATTATTAGGGCTCATATTTTAAATTTCTTATATAAGATTTTTCTGTAGAAATTTAAAAGGAAGTATAATTAAAAAATTAATAGTTAAAAAATTAATCAGTATAAATTTATATTAACTCTTAAAGTTTTAAAATTAATAGGTGTAATTTTTAATCTTTAAGAGTTTTTTAGAGTGATTCTAAATCTATGAAAAAATTAATTAGAATAATTTTTAGCTTTTCACTTTAAAAGTTAGTTTTGTATATTATGAATCTCTAATAACTCACTAAACTTTGAGAAAAACTTTAAGTTTGTAAGCATTTCATCCTTAAGAGCTATTTCTTTTAAGGAGTCACAATAGTTAAAGGCTCTTTCTAAATAATAAAAGGCATTATCAAAATCTTTCTTTAAGGAGTAAGCTCTTGCTTTATAGTAAAAGGCCATAAAGTTATAGGGTGATATGGCAAGAGCCTTGTTTAAATTGTTTAGGGCTTTATCATAATGGCCTAAGCAAAGCAACACATTTGCATATTCACAATAACAAGCATCATTTTCAGGGTTGATTTCTAAGGACTTCTCGTACATTTTAGAACTGTTTTTCAAGTCATTTAAAAGAAAGTAACATTCTCCTAGCTTTTTATAGGCAGAAGCATTGTTTTTTTCAATTGAAACAAAATCTTCAAGATATTTAGTGGCAAGAAGATAATCACCATTTTCAAAGGTGCAGTATGCCTTCCCTGATAAGGCATTTTTAAAATAAGGATTAAACTCAAGTGCTTTATCAAAACATTCCTCAGCTTTAAAGTATTCCCTTATTTCAATATAAGAGAAGCCTTTATTGCTTAAAGCAAAGGTATCTATAGGGTTTAATTTTAAGGCTCTTTCTGAAAAATCTATGGCTCTATGGTAAAGTTTTAGATTGTAATATACAAATGCAATATTATTGTAAAGTTCATAGTTAGGTTCTTTAAGTTTTTTTATTGCCTCTATGGAAAGTTCATAGGCTGCATCAAAATCTTTTTGCTTTGATAGTATTAGAATTTTATTGTTATAAAAAAATAGGGGATCTAATTTTTCTGAATACTTGTCTAAAAGATAAAGAGCTCGTTGAAATTTTCCTAGAGAGACATATTTCCTTATTTGTTTTTCTGGCAGAAAATTATCTGACTCGATTAAATATAAAATTATAATTATGGATAAAATACATATAAGTATTATTATTAATGATTGAAATGAAGTCATATTTATCTCTCCTAAATATTCTTCTACTATTATTATATAAAGAATTAGTAAAAAGGATTACATGAATAATAAGAATACTGTATAATAAAATTAGATAGCAATAGGTTTTCCTATTATGATATAATATAGGAAGTTAATACTATAAATTAATAGTAAGAAAGGATGTAACCAAATGGAACTATTAAAAGATAAGATAAAAAAAGAAGGTAGAGTTACAGAAGATAATATTTTAATGGTTGATTCTTTTTTAAATCACCAAATGGATGTAGAATTTTTTAACGAAGTAGGAAAAGAATTTAAAGATAGATTTAAAAATGATCAAATAGACAAAATCCTTACAATAGAATCAACAGGAATAGGATTAGGAATAATAACTGCTCAATACTTTGATAATGTACCAGTTGTTTTTGGTAAGAAAATAGAAAGATTACCAAGAAACAAGAGAGAAGAGGTATTTAATTCAGAGGTTTATTCATTTACTAAAAAAACAATATACAATGTTGTTGTTGATAAGAAATTCATAAAACCAGGAGAAAAAATCCTTATAGTTGATGATTTCTTAGCAAATGCATGTGCAGTTTTTGGATTAATAGATGTTGTTAAACAAGCTGGAGCAGAAGTTGTTGGAGTAGGAATAGTTATAGAAAAAGGATTCCAAAGCGGAAGAGCTCACTTAGAAGACAAAGGAATAAGAGTTGAATCTCTAGTTACTATAGATAAGATAGAAGATGGAGAAGTTTACTTTAAATAATTTTTTTAAGATTATTTTTATAAGCTGAATAAGACTAAAAAGTAACACCTTAAGCCTAAAGAGAGCAAAAGATAAGAAATTTTAATTTAGGTAAAATTAACCATTGATATTTTAAGTAGAATTAGGTATTATATAAATTGTCTGTTTTAGAATGTTAAAAGTTAATTAATTAGTCAAGGAATTTATCTCTTACAAACAAAAATATATGTCCCTTGACTAAATTAATTAATTGATATATAATGAGAACATAAGTTTGATTAAAAACTTTTGAATTTAAAAATTGAATATGGAATTTAGCGTTTAGACCATATTATTATCTCATACATGGGGGCGTTTTGGCTTCGACGGGGGTAAGATGGGTTTGATAAGCGAGTCGAGGGAAGCATGGTGCCTCGATAATAAAGTATGCATTAAAGATAAACGCAGAAGATAATTTTGCATTAGCAGCTTAATTTAGCGCTGCTCATCCTTCCTCAATTGCCCACGGTTGAGAGTAAGGGTGTCATTTAAAAGTGGGGAACCGAGCCTAGCAAAGCTTTGAGCTAGGAACGGAATTTATGAAGCTTACCAAAGAGAAAGTTTGTCTGTGGACGTTCTCTGAGGGAATTTTAAAACACAAGACTACACTCGTAGAAAGTCTTACTGGTCTGCTTTCGGACACGGGTTCGACACCCGTCGCCTCCACCATAAAAACCACGAAAATCATATGTTTTGATTTTTGTGGTTTTTTTATTTGTACATAATTAATTGCTTAATAAAAATTTTCTTATCTGTGGTAAAGATTATTTCGGTATGTCACGTAATTAATATTAATAAAGTAGACTTAAATTATTAATTTCTTTAGATATTTAATTTTAGTTTACAGTTGATTAACAGATAATTTTTATTTTTTAATAGGAAAATTATTGTCTTGATAATAGAAATATGCTAGTATACTAGTATAAAAGGAGGTGAGAAAAGGTTTACTATAGGTGCATGTACAGTAAAAGAATTATATCATAATCATTATAATGAAATTACTATATTCTAATATAGTAATAATTTTTAGTTAGTATAAATTACATAAGATAAATCTAACAAATATAATTTAAATGTGACTATACATAAAAATAAAAGCAATATATGGGATAAATTTAAGTTATCATAATTAGTAAAGAAAGATATGTTTTTAAGTGATATAAAAATTATTTAAACTAGACCAATATATTAAGATAAAAGGCAAGGATTTATAGATTACATTTTGAAAACGTTATCTAAAGAGTCCGAGAATAATAAGTTGAAATTTGGAAAATAATCCTGGGGGAGATTTATATATGAATAAAAAGATTAAAGCGCTTTTTGTCGTTGCTACAATAAGTTTAACTTTAGTTGGCTGTGGAAGAACTAAAAGTGATGATTTAAGAGTAATGAGGGTTGCTCATAATCAAGGTGAGGGACATCCAATACATCTAGCACTTAAGGAATTTGAAAATATTGTTGAAACAAATACTAATAATAAAATAGATATACAAGTTTATCCAAATGAATTACTAGGAGGACAACGTGAAGCTATAGAACTTACACAAACAGGTGCTATTGATATAGCAGTTGGAAGTATAAGTTTATTAGAAAGTTTTAATAAGTCCTATAGTGTATTTAACTTGCCATATCTATTTGATAGCAAAGAGCATTATCATGCTGTAATGAATGATGATGAAATAATGAATGATATATATGAATCAACTAGAGAATCTGGGTTCGTTGGTCTTACTTGGTTTGATGCAGGGTCAAGGAATATGTACACTACAGATAAACCAATAATGAAGCCTGAAGACTTAAAAGGTAAAAAGATAAGAGTTCAACAAAGTCAAACTAATATAAGAATGATGGAATTATTAGGTGGGTCTGCAACTCCCATGAGTTTTGGTGAAGTTTATACAGCGTTACAACAAAAGGTAATAGATGGTGCAGAAAATAATGAATTAGCATTAACTAATAATAAGCATGGAGAAGTTGCAAAGTATTATTCATATAATCAGCATGCAATGATACCAGATATATTAATAATGAACGTTAAGTTATTAGATAATTTAAGTGAAGAACATAGAAATATAATATTAGATGCAGTTGATAAAATAAATAAATTTGAAGTTGATGCATGGGAAGAAAAAGTAGAAGAATCTAAAAAACAATCAGAAGAAATGGGGGTTCAATTTTACTATCCAGAATTAGAACCATTTAAAGAAAAAGTTTTACCTCTTCATGATGAAATGACTAAAGACCCAGAAGTAAAAACTTTATACGATAATATACAACAAAAATCACAAAAAGAAAGTAAATAAATACTAGTAGGGAGGAATTAAGGTGAAGAAATTAAGAACTGTATTAAATAAGACAATAGAAGTTATATGTATGGCACTACTAGCATTTATGGTAGTTTTAGGTACTTGGCAGATAATTACTCGTTATTTATTAAATAATCCAAGTACAATATCAGAGGACTTATTAATATATTCATTTGTATGGATGGCTTTGCTTGGGTCAGCATATGTATTTGGAAAAAAAGATCATATGACTATGGTATTTTTTAGACAAAAACTAGATAATAAAAGTACTAAAGTTAAGTTTATATTAAGTGTAATAACAGAAATAGTAATATTAATATTTTCAGCATTAGTTTTAGTTTTAGGTGGAATTCAAATAAGTAATTTGGCAATGGGGCAAATATCACCTGCACTAGGAATACCAATGGGATATATATACTTAGCCTTACCATTTTCAGGAATAATAACAATAATATATAATATTTTAAATTTAGTTGATTTAAAAAGTGGTTTAACAAGAAATTCTGTAAATTCAACTAAAGTAATAAATAATAATTAATCTGAGGGAGATAAGAGTATGGAATTAGCATTTCAAGCAGGTACAGCTATAGCTATTGTATTTCCAATATTACTTTTATTAGGAATACCAATATCTATAACTATAGGAATATCATCTATATTTGGAATATTAACTACATTATCATGGGATGTAGCAGTATTAACTGGAGCACAAAGAATATTTACTGGTATAAGTAGTTTTTCATTACTTGCAATACCATTTTTTGTACTAGCCGGTACTATAATGAATAGTGGTGGTATAGCTTTAAGGTTAGTAAATTTTGCTAAGGTTTTAAGCGGGAAGTTACCAGGATCATTAGCACATACAAATGTAGTTGGAAATATGTTATTCGGAGCAGTAAGTGGATCTTCAGTTGCGGCGGCTGCGGCAATAGGTGGTACAATGGCTCCGCTTCAAAAAGCAGAAGGATATGATAAAAATTATAGTGCAGCAGTTAACATAGCATCTGCACCAACTGGATTACTAATACCTCCAAGTAATTCACTTATAATATATTCATTAGTAAGTGGGGGGACATCAGTAGCAGCTCTATTTATGGCAGGATATATACCTGGCATATTGTGGGGGTTATCTGTAATGGTAGTTGCATTTATATTAGCAAAAAAATATAAGTATTCATCTAAATATACAATAACTTTTAAAGAAGCTATTAAAATATTTATAGATGCACTTCCAAGTTTAGCATTAATATTTATAATAATAGGTGGGATAGTAGGTGGAGTATTCACAGCTACAGAGGGGGCTGCAGTTGCTGTTGTATATTCATTCATATTATCATTTTTCTTTTATAAATCTATAAAGCTAAAAGATATACCAAGAATATTATTAGAAACAGTAGAAATGACAGGAATAATAATTTTCTTAATAGGAGTATCATCAATAATGTCTTGGGTTATGGCATTTACAAATATACCAAATGCTATAACTGAATTATTATTGGGAATATCTTCAAATCCAATTGTAATATTATTAATAATGAATTTAGTATTATTAATAGTAGGGACATTTATGGATTTAACACCAGCTATATTAATATTTACACCTATATTTTTACCTATAGCTAAAAACTTTGGTATGGATTCAGTACAGTTTGGTATAATGCTTATATTTAATTTGTGTATAGGAAATATTACACCACCAGTTGGTAATACTCTATTTATTGGATGTAAGGTAGGTAAAACTAGTATAGAAGAAGTAATAAAGTACTTATTACCATTCTATGGAGGAATATTAGTAGTGCTTATGTTAGTAACATTTATACCTGAGATAAGTTTATTTATACCTAAACTTATGGGAATGATATAATTAAAATTTTATTATATTTAATTGAGATTTAAAGGCGTGTACCAAAATAAGTTTCGTTTATATGTTTTGGTACATGCCTCTTTCATTTGTTTTTTCTGTATAGAAATGGAAATGAAATTGATGGTGAAAGTTTTAATTGTATTTTAATAAGGTGTTTATATGAAAGCGTTAATTTTATAAAGGGAGAATTAATATAATTTAATGAATTATGTATTATGGGTTTTAAAGATAATGTTTCGTTTCAGGCAAAACCCCACCACGACAATATAAAGCATGTTGTTGTGGTGGGATTTTTACTATATATGAAAATATAATAAGCTATGGGCTGATTTTATTAGTTTTTTTAATTTGATTATAATATTCTTTTGGCGTAATCCCAAATTCCTTTTTAAAAGCACGGAATAAATTATTGTAACTTCCTAATCCACAAATGTGTGCAACATCTGCTATAGGTTTTCCTTCTTCTATAAGTTTTTTACAAAAATCTAGTTTGGCTTTCACTATATAACGGTGTACTGTTAATCCAGTAGCTTTTTTAAACTCTCTAGATATATGAAATTTACTAACATAAAACCTTTTTTCAAGATTATTAAGAGAAATTTCCTCTGTAATATTATTATTTATATATATAAAAATATCATCAATTAAAAATTGTTTATTTCTTTTAATTTTTTGTTTTGATTCTGCGTTTATACATGATCTTAATGTTAGAATTAAGACTATTGTTATCATACTTTTTATATATAGATTATCAGCAAATTTATAAGGTTCTTGTTTCATGTAAATAAGTTTTTTTAATATATTTTTTATTAACATAGTAGTTTCTGCATTGGCATCTATTATTGCACATTCAAAAGGTACGGTGTTAAAACTTTCAGCTAAATTAACTTCTCCTTCTGATAAAGTATTTAGTAACTTTTCTGTGATTTCTAATTCATATATTACAAGAGAGGTATAGGCTTTTAACTCTATTTCAATATTATTATTAGGACGTATCAAAATAATACTATCTGGACCACATTTATTTATTTTATTATTAACTTTAATATGGCATATTCCTGCAAATATAAATAATATTTTATAATATTTATCTGATTTTATAATCTTGCTTTTTTCCTTATTTAATTTAAGTTCATACATAAAATAATCTTTTTTTTTAGACATAAAATACTCCTTATATAAAATAAACGTTTAATATATCGATTTTTTTGGATCAATATATAATTTTTGGAATTAATACATCAATTTTTGAAATTATTATATCAACTTTTGAATATAATTCTATTCTACAATATGAGATAATAATAACACAAATAAACATTGTGTTATTAATTTAAATAATAACTTAATTTTTATTTACTATAGGGGGAGAGAGAGAATTATGAGAGATTTTTCAATGAAAGACAAAATTGGTTACACACTAGGGGATTTAGGGTGTTGCTGCACAGAACAATTTAGAGCTATGTTTTTAACTGTATTTTATACATTAGTTCTAAAAATTAATCCTATTCATGTAGGGACAATTCTTTTAATAACGAAAATTTGGGATGCTATTAATGATCCTATAATAGGAGCATTAATAGATTCTCGTAAAGCTAATGCTGGTAAAAAATTTATACCTTGGATGCGTGCATTTTCAATACCATGTGCAATATTAATGTGTATCGGTTTTTTAAACGTTTCCAATTGGGATTATGGTTTTAAATTAGCTTATGTTTTAATAACTTATGTTTTATATGAATCTATGTATACTTGTGTAAACGTTCCTTTTGGCTCTTTATCTAGTGTTATGACAGATGATACTAATCATCGTACAGATTTATCAAGATATAGAAGTTTAGGTGGAACTATTTTCATGACTGTAATAGTTATTGTTGGACCATTATTTTTATATAAAGATAATCAACCTGTTGCTTCAAACTTTTTATTATTAGCTATTATTTGCGCTTGTATAAGTGTTTTCTGTATTCAAGTTACATGTGTATGGTGTAAAGAACGTGTTGAAATACCAGATGTAGAAAGAGAAAAAATTAATTATTTTCAAGTTTTGAAAAATATATCAAAGAATAGAGCTCTGTTAGGTGTTATAATTGCAAGCTTAGTTGGTATGATAGCAGCTAGTGTAGTTAATGGATTAAATACTTATTTATTTAAGGATTATTTTGGGAATGTAAAACTTATGTCTATATCAGGAATGTTAAGTACAGTCTACGCTATAATAACATTTATTGGAACTAAATTTGTTGCTAATAAATTTGGGAAAAAAGAATGGTGTATGTACGGTGCTGGATTTGCTGCAATAGTATATGGAGTTTTATTCTTCTTACCAATAAAAAATCCAATAATGTTCATAGCAATAAATGGTATATGTTATATAGGAGCTTCTGGATTCCAAATATTAATTTGGGCTATGGTAAATGATTCAATAGATTATCAAGAATTAAAAACAGGAACTCGTAATGAAAGTATAGTTTATTCAACATATTCATTTTTTAGAAAGATTGCCGCTGCTTTAAGTGCAAGTTTAAGTAGTTTTATACTTGCTTTTATAGGATATAACGTAAATGCTGCAACGCAAACTCCTGAAGTGATTTCAAATCTTTGGAAGTCTTATACAGGTATTTACTCATTAGGATATGTAATAGCAATTTTATCTTTATTTTTCATATATCCTTTAACTAAGAAAAAGACAGAAGAAATGTTACAAGAGTTATCAATTAAAAGGGAGAAAACAAAGTCAGTTTAAAATTGGTCATTATTAGGAGGTAGCTAATGGTTAAATTAATAGAAATAAACAATAGAAAAAATAAAATGCTAAGGGGGGTACTTACCCTTCCTGATAATATTGAAGATCCCATTGTTGTATTAAATCTTCATGGATTTGCAGGAGATAAATCAGGATATAAATATGCACATACTCATTTATCAAGAGTTCTTGAAGCTAATGGATTTGGTTGTGCTAGATTTGATTTTTACGGATGCGGTGAAAGTGATGGAGAGTTTGAAGAGATGACTTTTACAGGCCTTATAGAAGACGCTATTGATATGTATAATTGGTTAATTGATTCTAAGATAACCACTTCTGATAAAATTATTTTATCAGGTCATAGTATGGGGGGATATGTAGCTTCATGTGTTGCCCCAAAGCTAAAACCAACTGGGTTAATTCTTATGTGTCCAGGAGGAGGAATGTGGTACGGTTGTAGAGAACGTGCTGATGAATTGAAAAATAAATCAATTCAGTATGCTAATATGGAAGGTTTAAAATTTAATATTGATTTTAATTATGATTTATATAATTATGAACCCTTTTCTAATGCTAAAGGATATGATAATGATGTAATAATTATAAGAGGTACTGAAGACAAGTTAGTTAATGATCAAATTTGCAAGACCTATTTAGATTGTTACAATAGTAAAAAGGCAAAATATGTAGAAATTGAAACTGGTGATCATAATTTTGCAAATATAAAAGCTAAAAGTGATTGTGAAGATGCAATTATCAATTTTTGCAAATTAATTAATAATAAATAATTTGGGGTGATAAATATGAAACTTTTAGAAAAAATTAATATAGGAAAGATTACATTAAAAAACAGGGTTATGTTTCCTCCATTAACTACTGGATATGAGGGTAGAGATGGGAGTATAACTCCACAATGTATTGACTTTTATGAAAGATTAGCAGAAGGAGGAGTTGGATATATAGTAATTGGTGATGTTGCTCCAATTAATAGTTTTTCTCCTACACCAAAATTATTTGATGATAAACAAATTGATGGCTTTAAAAAGTTATTTGATTCAATTCATAAATATGGAGCTAAGGTGGCTGTTCAGATATTTCATCCTGAATATGATTGTGATGCTATAAATAAAATGTTTGCTACAGGGGATTTTGATGGAGTAAGAAAAAAATTACATCATGATATGCAACATTTTGTTAATGAGATTAGTGAAGAGGGTTTAAAAGAGATTATAAATAAAATGTGTAATTGTGCAATTCGTGCTGAAAAAGCTGGAGTTGATATTATTCAAATACATGGAGATAGATTAGTAGGTTCATTATGTAGTACTATATTAAATAAAAGAACTGATAAATATGGTGGTACTTTAGAAAATAGAACTAGATTTGCTTTAGAGTTTGTAAGGTCATTAAAAAAAGCGGTTCCTAATATGACTATTGATTATAAATTCTCTGTTGTTACACCAGAGAGAGGTAAGGGAGGAGTTAATTTAGATGAAGCTCCAATCTTTGCTAAATGGTTAGAAGAAGCAGGAGTTGATATGCTTCATGTAGCTCAAGCAAACCATACTGGAAATATGGCAGATACTATACCTCCAATGGGTGTACAACCTTATGGGTTCTTTGTTGATATTGCTGCTCAAATAAAGAAATCAGTAAATATTCCAGTTAGTACAGTTGGAAGAATATTTAATCCTAAAATGGCTGAAAGTATTTTAGAATCTGATAAAGCTGATATAATTGGAATAGGTAGGATTTTACTTGCAGATGCTGATTGGGTTAATAAAATAATAGAGAATAGACAAGAGGATATACGTGAATGTATATGCTGTAATAAAGGATGTACAGATAATATTCAAAATCGTAAGTTTTTAAGCTGTATTTTAAATGCTGAAAATGGATATGAAGGAACTAGAAGAATTAATAAATCTGAAAGTAAGAAAAAAGTTGTAGTAGTAGGTGGTGGACCTGCAGGGCTTGAGGCTGCTCGTGTAGCAAGTTTAAAAGGACATGATGTTACTTTGTTTGAGGAGAGTACATCCTTAGGAGGTCAATTAAATTTAGCTTGCATTCCTCCAAGAAAAAATGAAATTCGTAGAGCTATAAGATTTTTAACACATTCTGTAGTTTCTCAAAATGTAGATTTAAGACTTGGAAGGAAAGTAACTGAAGAAGATATATTATCTTTAAATCCAGATGTTGTATTAGTTGCAGTAGGAGCAAGTAATTTTATACCACACATAGATGGATATGATAAACAAATAGTATGTGATTCTTGGAAAATCTTAAGTGGTGAACAACAAGTATTTGGCAATATTGCTGTAATTGGTGGAGGTATGGTAGGTTGTGAAGTGGCTGAATATCTATGTCTTGAAGAGGGTAACAAAGTTTCTATAGTTGAAATGGATAATAATATAGCCAAAGGGGAAAGTAGCACAATACTTCCAACAATGATGGAAAATTTCTCTGAAAATAATGTTAAAATTTATACTAATCATAAAGTAAATAAAATAGATAAAGACTGTATAATTTGTGAAAATGATAGTAAAGAAATTAAAATACCTTGTGATTATGTAGTTATGGCAGTTGGTGCTAAACCTAATAGTTTTGAGATTAATAAATTTTTAGAAAATAATATTAAAGTTGTTAAGATCGGTGATTGTAAAGATAGAGCATCTGATATAGAAAATGCAATTAAAACTGCTTATGATGCTGCTAATGAAATATAGAATCTAAAAAAATATATATATAATAAAACCTTAAATTTAAATATGACAATAGAGTATAATATTTAGCTAGTGAAAAAGATCTGTTAAGAAGAGAAAATATAAGAGAAATTCTTTTATATTTTCTCTATTAATTTTTTTATAATATTATTTAATTCTTACTGAATACTTTATGACAGTAGATTCCTATCTTTTGTGATATATATCCTAATACGTTTCCACAAAGTAGTGCTGGTACTACAGCTTGCCAGTTTCCGTTTAATCCAAAGGTTGAGAAGCAGCCACAGAATGCTCCAGAGATAAATTCGAATTTTTTAAACTTGGCTTGTATTACCATCATAAAAGAGAAAAATGCTGTTAAAAAATAAGACCAATATTCATTTGGGAAAATAGATGATCCTTTTATAATAAGCAGGGCGTAAATAATTCCTGTTGCATTTGAGCAAAGAGATCTAAAAAGTCCTTTAGCCATTCCACCTGAAGAATAATAACTAGTCCAACCAACAAAGCCAGTCCAACTTACCATTCCAAATACTGCTGCCATCCATGCCCAAACTCCAGATAGTACACCAACGCTGATAGCCACATATACAAGTACGTCCATAGAAAAATATCCTCCTCATTAGTATCTTATAAACTTAATCTTAATGTTTTGTATCGTACCTTAATATTTTATCCAAAAGTAAACCTTTAATCAACTTATTAATGTGTTAAAATATAAATAGTTTACAATAGATATTTTGAAAAGAGGAAATAGAATTTGGCTTAAGAGTTTTCAAAAGAGAATATAGGTTTTAGCTTAAGATATTTCTAAAAATAGAGGACATGGATTTTAACTTAGTACATGTTTATAGTATATATAGATTTTGTCTTAAGGTGTTTATAGAGAAGATATAGATTGTGTCTTAAGATATTTTGAAAAGGAGACGTAGATTTTGGCTTAGAGGATTTAAGCGGATTTTACTTTAGAGGATTTAGAAAGAGAAGTAGTCTTAAAGAGATTAAGAGATAAATAAAAAGTTAAAGATAAATTTAAAATAACCTATATATATTTGAAAAAATAATTTTATTTATAGGAATAGTATTTTAATATTATCTGTAAAGGAGAGCTTATGGAAAATACATGGGAGAAAAAGTGGGTAGAGGATATTGAATATTTAAAAGAAGAACTTAAGAAAAGGCATAAAAATCTATTTGCTTATACAGAGGAAGAAAGTTTTAATGAAAAGATAGAGAATTTAAAGAACATGGTTAATGAACTAGATTATGAGGAGATGAAGGTGGAAATATCAAGGGTTGTGGCTTCTCTTAAGGATGCTCATACTTCACTTATATTTCCTGCTAAAAGTTTTATTCCATTAAAGTTTTATTATTTTAATGACGGGGTATATATTATAAATACTTGCAAAGAGTATGAAAACCTGTTATTTAAAAAGGTTGTAGCCCTTGGTGATATGAAGATAGAAGAGGTTTTAGAGGAACTTTCTAATATTATTTCCTTTGAAAATGAGTATTTCTTTAAGGCTCAAAGTATGAAATATATGCAAATAGCAGAGGTTTTATATGGACTTTTAATAATTGACAACATGGATAAAATAAAAATAACCTTAGATGATGGAGAATATGAGGTTTTAACCTGTTCCTTTGAGGATTTATTTTATACAAATAAAAGAGTTCCTATGTATGCTAGAAATGATTCTGAGAATCTTTGGTTTCAAATTTTAGAGAGTGGAGAGTTATACATAAAATATAATAGCTGTAGGGAACAGGGAGATGAAAGAATAGAGAAAAAGATTGAAAATATAATATCATTAATTGAGAAGGAAAACATAGAAAAGGTAACTGTAGATTTAAGAAATAATTTAGGGGGAGATTCAACACTTTTTGCTCCTTTAATAGGTTATTTAAAGAACAGTGAAAAGATAAATAAAAAGGAGAATTTAAAGGTTATAATAGGAAGAGAAACATTTTCTTCAGCCCTTTTAAATGCTTATACCTTTAAAAATAGTACTAATGCAAAAATAATAGGGGAGCCTAGTGGAGGGAAGCCTAATTGTTATGGGGAGATCTTAAGGATTACTCTTCCAAATAGTAAGCTTGTAGTTACTTATTCTACAAGATTTTATAAACTTATAGAGGATGATTCAGTTATGGCCCTTTATCCAGAGGAGATTCTTTTAGAGTCAATAGAAGATTATATAAATGTATAATTTTTTATAACCACATGAATATGTTGTATAAATATATTCATGTGGTTTTTTTATGGAAATTTGATTCTTATAAATTTAGGTGATATAATTACCTAGGTAATTATTACTTAGGTAACTAAATGGAAGGAGGAATAAAATTGAATTTATATGGGCATAAAGTGAATCAATTGGCTAGAAATTTTACCAAAAAACTAAATGAAAAGATTGCCCCTCTTGGACTATATTCATCACAGTGGGGTATTATATTATATTTACATGAAAAAAAGCAGTGTACCCAAATAGAAATAAGTCAATATCTTGGGGTAGAGGCTCCAACAATTACTAGGACATTAACTAGAATGGAGGAAATGGGCTTAGTTATTAGAACTGAAGGAAAGGATAAGCGTGAAAGAATTATAAATTTAACAGAGAAGGCTTATGAAATGTTTCCTAAATGGTTTGAAGAAGCTAAGAATATAGAAGTAGAGGCTATAAGTAATATTAATAAAGAAGAATTAGAGATTTTTAATAGTGTTTTAGAGAAAATGATGAACAATTTAGATTGAGAAATATAAGTTTAATAGAAAATATAAATTAAAAAAGGAGTGTACATGGATAAAACTATAATAAAACAATTATTTAAGATTAATAAAACTCCTTTTCCTTGGCAAAAAGCAATAAATGCTGGAATCTGTGCAGGATTTCCAGTGCTTATAGGAGTTCTAATAGGTCAAATTCGTTTAGGATTATTAGGTGGAATAGGAAGTTTTTCATATTTATATGTTATAAATGAGCCTTATGCTCAGCGTGGTAAAAAAATATTTTTTGCAGCCCTTGGTATTAGCTTATCAGTTGCCTTAGGAACTTTAGTAGCTCCCTATCCAATACTTATTATATTAACGGTAGGTTTAATTGGAGGAGTTGCAATTTTTATATTTGGTGTTTTAAAAATACCAGGACCTTCTTCAATGTTCTTTGTATTAAGTTTTTTAGTGTCAACAGGAATGCCTGTTAATCAGTCAGAAGCATTTATAAGATTTTTTGTTGTTCTTATGGGAGGGCTTTTTGCATGGTTAATGAGCATGAAGGGATATTTTTTAAACCCCCATGGTCCTGAAATAAAAGTTATTAAAAGACTTTATTTAACCTTAGCAGATTTTAGTGAAGATATTGGAAATGAAGATATTAATGATATAAGAAATAAAACTGTAAATGCTTTAAGGGAAGCGGAGGAAATTCTTTTAACTGGATATATTCCATGGAAGAATTCATTCTTATTTAATAGATTATACCTTTTAAATGAAGAGGGTAATAAATTATTTTTAGAAATGCTTGAGTTGCATGTTAATAAAAATAAGAAGTTGCCAAAAGAATTTAGTAATATGATAAGAAGGTTAGCTATGGCAATTGACTTTAAGGATGGAGACAAGCTTAAGATAGATTCTTATGAAAACTTAGATATGGATTATAATAAGTTTTTACAAATAATTTATGATACTGAAGCTATTATTAACTTACCATTAACATACATTGGAAGAAGCATTAAAATTTCAAAAACTTCATTAATGAGTAAGATTAAAAGAGCTTGTAATAAAGATTCAATAGTATTTATTAATGCAATTAGATATGGGGTTGTTCTTTCTATATCAGCTATAATAGCCTTTAGTTTTCCTTTTTCAAGGCCGTATTGGATCCCTTTATCCTGTGCTGCTGTCATGTCAGGTTCAACTATTATATCAACCTTTCATAAATCAATTCAAAGATCATTTGGTACAATTATTGGAGTAATAATAGCTACTATTATTTTAAAGACAAATCCAAATGGTTTTATAATAGTTATAATTAATATGATTTTAACAGCTTTAACAGAGCTTTTTATTGTAAAAAATTATGCCATAGCAGTAATGTTTATTACGCCAAATGCTTTACTTATAGCAGAGACTTCAACACAAATACATAACATTACTTATTTTGCAACAGCACGTATTACTGATATAGTGGTAGGTTCTTTAATAGGTTTAATAGGTATTTATATTTTTGGACGTCGCTCAGCCTCTAGTAGATTAAAGGATTTAATAGTAAAGTTAATACATAGTCAAAAGAATTTATTAGTTCTTTTATCAACTAATGATAAAGAAATTAACAATAAAAAAATAAAAGATATGAAAGAAAAAATGGGTGTAGACTTAATGAATCTTAAGGTGGCCTATAACACTGCCTTAGGGGAAGTTCCTCGTAATGAGGAAATGCTTGAAATGATATGGCCTGTATTTTTTTCCTTAGAGCATATTAGTTATTTACTTGCTAAGTATTGTGAGACTAAGAAATATTTAAGTTTATGTGATGAGGAATTAGCCCAATTATTACTTGTCTTAGAGAAAATAGCAATATCTATTAAGCAGGGAATAGATGTAAAACCTAAAAATGTTCCTAATATAAAAGAAATATCTCAAATTTGCGAAGAATTTAATTCTATACAAAGGGTATTTTATATTAAATCTCATAAATAATACACTTTATTATTATGTTCAATCTTAACTTTTTAATTAAAATTTAAGGTTGAACATTTTTTTATAAAATTTTAAAAATGCATAAAAATGTGGATTTGGATGTTCGAAACGTATTCACATAGTTTAAATTAAAATAAGTTTTATTTTTTCTTTAAAATTTAATATTATTAAGCCTTTACATATATTTAAAAGAAATTTATAATTGAAATGTTTATAAATGTGTCGAAAGGATGTACGAATTAATATTTTTTTAAAAAATAAAACTGAATAAGAATTTTTTGGAAATATTAAAAACAATCTACTAAAAGTGTATTTATTGTACCATATGCACAAGATAATAATATTAAACTTATGGTATGTAACAAGGAGGATAAAATGAAATATATTATTGGAGTTGTAGGATTAATTGTTATTTTAGCACTTGCGTGGATTGGAAGTAGTGATAAGAAGAATATAAAATATAAACCTATATTTTTAATGCTTATTTTACAATTCGTATTAGGATTTATACTTTTAAATACTCAAGTAGGAAATTATTTAGTTGGAAGTATAGCAAATGGTTTTGATGTGCTTCTTGCATGTGCTGGAGATGGAGTAAATTTTGTATTTGGTGGACTAGTTAATAATGATCAATTTTCATTCTTTATTAGTGTTCTTTTACCAATAATCTTTATTTCTGCCTTAATTGGTATTTTACAATACTTAAAAATACTTCCTTTTGTAATTAAATACATAGGTTTAGTTTTAAGTAAAATTAATGGCATGGGTAAATTAGAGTCTTACAATGCTGTAGCATCAGCTATACTTGGCCAATCAGAAGTATTTATTTCTGTAAAGAAAGAACTTGGTTTATTACCTAAACATAGATTATATACTCTTTGTGCATCTGCAATGTCAACAGTATCAATGTCTATAGTTGGTTCTTACATGGTTTTATTGGAGCCTAGATATGTTGTAACAGCAATTGTTCTTAATTTATTTGGTGGATTCATTATAGCATCAGTTATAAATCCATATTCTGTATCAGAAGAAGAGGATATTTTAGTAGTTGAGGATGAAAAGAAACAAACTTTCTTTGAAGTACTTGGTGAATATATCTTAGATGGATTTAAGGTAGCAGTTATAGTAGCAGCTATGTTAGTTGGATTTGTAGCAATTATTGCTGTAATAAACATGATCTTTAGATCAATCTTTGGAATGAGTTTCCAAGAAATACTAGGGTATGTATTCTCACCATTTGCATTTTTAATGGGTGTACCTTTAAATGAATCAATACAAGCTGCCAGTGTAATGGCAACAAAGCTAGTATCTAATGAATTCGTTGCAATGAATTTATTAGCAAGTGGAGATTTAAATTTATCAGCAAGATCAATTGGTATTGTTTCTGTATTCTTAATTTCTTTTGCAAACTTTTCATCAATTGGAATTATTTCAGGAGCAGTAAAAGGACTTAACCAAGAACAAGGAAATGTGGTTGCACGTTTCGGACTAAAATTACTATATGGTGCAACATTAGTAAGTATGTTAACAGCAACTATTGTTGGATTAATTATATAAATAAAAGAATTAAATTTGTTTAGTTTATATAGTACAATGTAATATGAAATGAAAAAAGGGCGTGTATCAAAATAACTTTAATATTATATTTTGATAAGCCCTTTTTAAATTTATATAGAAATATTTTTTGAAATTTAAATTATTATTTTTTTCTTGCTTTAATTTTAAAAGTACTATACTGAGAAGGAATATAGTATTTGTTAAATAATATAGGAGGGGAATAATCATTAGCATATAATGTTTCTAAGATTAAATCGCATTGATTTCCTCCAACAAGCTTATATTTTGGATTTAATGAGTTGCCAGCAGAGGAATGCTTTATTTCCAATATAGAACTTTCTGATATTTCATAAGATTTCTTCTCAAGAAAATCTAATAGCTCACTTTCATTATTTAAATCTATTTCCATTTCTTTTATTGTTTCAATAGATATAAATGTAAAAGCGTAGGCTAAAACTTTATTTTTGTTTTTGTAATAACGTTCACAAGCAACAACTGCTGTGGAATCCTTTTCTAAAACTTGTCTAGTATAATCACTATCAAGTTCTAAACGGAATACAAATTCAATGTCATCAATTTTTTCGGTGTGGCACTTGTATATAGGATTACCTATTAACTCTAAGAAATCTCTTTTAGCACATTTTGCTGGAGATATTATAAAATTCCCTTTACCTCTTATGTTTTTTACTAAACCATCATCTTGTAGCAAAGCAAGTGCCTGACGTAAAGTCATACGGCTAACTCCAAAGGTTTTTGCCAGTTCAGGTTCAGAGGGTAATTTTGAATTTAAAGTATATTCCCCATTAATAATCATTTTATATAACTTATCATATACAGATGTATAGAGCAATTTTTTTGAAGTTTTAGTATCTTTTGTAGCGAGTTTCATCTTAACACCTTACTTATTTATAAAATTTATATTATATACAATCTTTAACAGAAATAGTATATCATAATTTTTTATTTATTTGAATTAAGAGAAAGTTAATTTTAAATAGATATGACAAGTTAAAATTAGACAAGTTAAAATTAGGTAAATTGTATATTTTATAGGTCATATTATAAAATAAGGGAAAAATAAAGCTTTATAAAGGGTATTGAAATTGAAATAAAGATGTGATAGTATTAGCTTGTCTAAAATATCGAAAAAACTTAGACAAGTTTACTTGAGTTAAACAAGTTTGTTTTATTATGGTTTGTAAACGATTATTGAGGGAGGATGAAGTAAGAAAAGTAGACAAGTTTATAATTATTAATTGGCAAACTATTATTTAAGAAGCACAAATGAAAAAGAAAAGAGAGGATTTAAAATGGACGTTTCACTTAATACGTTAGAAAATGTTGAAGAAGTAAGAATAAAAAAAGCGGTACCAGCAGTATTAGCTTTAATGATTTTTGCTTTAGTTATCGACAACTCATTTAAAATTATTTCACCAGATTTGGCTAAAGCTTTTAACATATCAGCTACTGCTGTTAGCTGGCAAGTAACTTTAGCTGGACTAGTTATTGGTATTGGAGCTGTTGTATACGCTTCTTTATCTGATTCAATAAGTGTTAGAACACTATTAGTATTAGGAATTATATTAATATGTATTGGTTCACTATTAGGATTTATTTTTCAGAAATCATTTTTAATTATTGTTATTTCAAGAATAATTCAGTCAGCTGGATTAGGAAGTGCAGAAACATTATATGTAATATTTATAGCAAAGTATTTTAAAGAGAGTGAACATAAAAAATACTTAGGATTTAGTACAAGTAGTTATGCTATTTCACAAGTAATTGGTACAATTACTGGAGGATATATCTCAACATATTTAAGCTGGCAAGTACTATTTTTAATTCCATTATTAACTTTAGTAATATTACCTTTTATATTAAAATATATTCCTAAGGAAAAAGCTAAAGCTGGTAATGTGGACTATATAGGATTTATATTAGTTGCAACAGTTGCAGCAACATTAATGATCTTTGTTTCAGGATTCCAATGGGGAGTTTTAATAGGATTTATAGTTGCACTTGCATTATTTCTTATATACATAAGTAAAAATGAAAATGCTTTTATAAGCATTAAGTTTTTCACAAACAGAAACTTTATATCAGTATTACTTGTAGCCTTTGTTATATATAGTGTACAACTTGCATTTATATTTATGTTCCCATTCTTAGTTGAATCTATATACAATTATAGACTAGACCAAATTTCATTACTTTTAGTTCCTTCATATGTTTTAGCTGCTACTGTAGGAGCTTTATCAGGAAAGGTTTCTAAGAGAATAGGAAGTAAGCAATGTATTCAAATGGCTATAGTAGGCATAATAGTGAGCCTTGTTTTAGGAGCTTTATTTGTAAAAACATCAGTTTTAGTATTTATTTTTGTAATGATATTATTCTCAAGTTCCTTTGCTTTAATGTATGCACCTATGATTGATACATTAACAAGAACAATACCTAAAGAAAAAACAGGAACTGCTATTGGTTTCTATAATTTCTGTTTAAATATAGCTACTTCAATAGGAATAACATATGTAGCAATATTTATGGAAACTAAGTATTTAGGAAAGAATTTTACTGGACTTTTCAGTGACTTAGTAGCTATACAATATAGTAACGTTTTAATAGTGTTAGCAGTTATATCTTTAGTAGCGCTTGTATTATACTGGACTTTAATCGGAAGAAGAGAGAAAAAGTAAATTACAAATAAAATTTTAGAAGTTTATAAAGAATAGTTAGAAAAACTAAATATTAAAAGCCTATAGGGTAGTCAATATAAAAAGATTATCTTATAGGTTTTTTGTTTATAAAACTTTAGAAAATTATAAATCTATGCAATTTTTGAATAAATTATTAAAAAAATGTTTATTTATATTTAATTTGTTATAAAGTCTGTAAAAAAATTTCTTTTTATGATATTATAACTTTAAAAAAATAGGCAAAGTTAGAGAAATCTAATGACGCAAAGCTATAGGGACTAAGGTTTATAACTATGTCAGCCAGTTGCCAAAGAGTGCATTAAGCTTTTTGTTTTATAATAACTAGGGAGGAGGTTGTAGGTTGAAATTTTAAAATTTATTTTGTACAAGTTTATATTAAATTGTAAGTAGAAATGCACTTCTGAGGGAAAAGTCAATCAGGAGGAAAGAAAAATGAATAAGAAAAAAATAGCTGCTATAATTTTAGCTACAATGATTACAAATCTTTCTGCTACAACAATTGATGTTTTAGCAAAGGAATTAAACACTAAAAACAACTCTAAGGTAGAAGTCAGTCATAATGATGAATCACATCAAGCAAGAATAAGTAAGTTTGATTTATATAATAGTAATAAATTAGACACTTATAATCAAGAATTTCAAATCAACAGATCAAATATAAAATCCATAACTAATAATGGTGGAAAGTATAATAGTTCTACTATTGATAAAGCCATAGATGGCAATCTAGATACCCATTGGGAAACGGGAAAACCTAATGATGCAAATTTTACAAATGAAGTAGTAGTTACATTTAATGAAATAACTAATATAGATAGAATTGTATATTCTGCAAGAAGAGACTCTGCAAGGGGAAAAGGCTTTGCAAAGGAAGTTGAAATATATGCTTCTATTACAGATGAGGGAGATGATTTTAGCTTAGTAAGCAGTGGAGAATATACAGGATCAACTAGAGATTTAGTTGAAATAAAGTTTAATCCAACTGATTTTAAAAGATTAAAGTTTAAATTTAAAAAGGCTGACCAGAACTGGGCTTCAGCAGCAGAATTCATGTTTTATAAAGAAGATAAATTAAATGAAAAGTTTAATGGATTATTTACAGATTCTAGTATGAATAAAGTATCTGAGGAATTTAATACATTAGAGAAATTAAATGCTTTTGAGAATGAATTAAAAGATCATCCAATGTATGATTTATACAAGGATGGACTAAATAATGCTAGAGCTATTTTAACGGAAACTTCTGAGAATCCTACTAAGGCAACCTTAGGACAAATAACATATAATCTTAATGATGATTACAATAATCAATATAGAATGCCTTATACAAACATAAAATCAATAAAAAATAATGGAAGACATTATGCTTCTCAAAATATTGAAAAAGCTATTGATAATGATGTAAATACTTATTGGGAGACAGGAACATTAAACAATTCTTCTTTTAATAATGAAGTTGAAGTTGAGTTTAATGATTTAGTAACTTTAGACAGAATAGTTTATGGTTCTAGGCAAAGTGACCTAAAAGGCTTTGGAGAAGAGGTTGAGATATATGCTTCTAGAACAAGTAAAGGTGATACATATAAGTTAGTTGCTACAGGGGTTCATGAAGCTACTAAGGGGTTAGTTGAAGCTAAATTTGAACCTACAGAATTTAAAAGAGTTAAGTTTAAATTTAAGAAGTCTAAGCAAAATTCTGCAACTTTAAATGAATTAATGTTTTATAAGCCAGATGAAGTTTATTCTTCAATACCTAAGCTTTTTACAGATGGTACTATGAGCGAACTTAGTGAAGAGTTTAATAGTGTAGAAAAAATAAATACATTTAAAGAAAAAGCTAAAAATCATCCATTATATAATGACTTTAAAGAAACCATAGAATTAGCTGAATCATTAATTTCTAATCCAAGAAAAGAGGATGTACTTGAATTAGAAATGAGAGGAGACTCTATAAGTGAGGCTAAAAAGAGAAAGGTATGGAATTTCCAAGACTGGCAAATAACAGGACTATCTGCTAGAGCTGGAGATAAAATAAATGTATATGTGGATGTGGCAGAAGGGGAACCTACTCCAACATTATTATACAAACAATCTTTAACTCAACATGGTGGAGCAACAAGCTTCCAATTAAAGCCTGGTAAAAATGAAATAACTATACCAGAAATAAATTATGAATCTAATGGAATACCTAAGGATGTTATTCAAGGAGGAGATTTATTCTTCACTAATTACAAAAGTGATAATCAAACAAGAGCACCAAAGGTAAGAATAGAAGGAGCAAGTAAATATCCTGTGTTTATCCTAGGAAAATCAGATGAAAATGAAGTAATGAAAGAGTTAGAATCATATGTTGAAAAGGTTAAAGCAGAACCACAGACTACGCCAAATATTTTTGCAGTAAGTTCTAATAAGTCATTAGAATTTGTACAAGCTACTTATGCATTAGATTGGTATAAGAAAAATAATAAAACTCCAAAGTACACAGCTGAACAATGGGATCAATATATAGCCGATGCCATGGGATTCTGGGGATTTGATAACTCAAAGGAAGTACACTCAGATTTTAATTTTAGAATAATGCCAATGGTTAAGAACCTTACTGGTGGAGCATTCATGAATGCAGGAAATGGTGTTATAGGTATAAGACCGGGAAATCAGGATGCAATACTTGCAGCTAATAAAGGATGGGGTGTTGCTCATGAACTTGGACATAATTTTGATACGGGTGGAAGAACCATAGTTGAGGTAACTAATAATATGATGCCATTATTCTTTGAGTCTAAATATAAAACTAAAACAAAAATAACTGACCAGAACATATGGGAAAACAATACTTACCCTAAAGTTGGTTTGGATGATTACTCTAATAATGAGTTATACAATAAGGCAGATAGTACTAATTTATCTCAATTAGCTCCATTATGGCAATTATATTTATATGATAATACCTTTTATGGAAAGTTTGAAAGACAGTTTAGAGAAAAAGATTTTGGAAATAAAAATAGAGAAGATATATATAAATCTTGGGTTGTGGCAGCATCAGATGCCATGAATTTAGATTTAACTGAATTCTTTGCAAGACATGGTATTCGTGTTGATGATAAAGTTAAAGAGGATTTAGCTAAGTATCCAAAGCCTGATAAAAAAATCTATTACTTAAATGATTTAGCAATGAATTATAAAGGTGATGGATTTACAGAGAATGCAAAGGTATCTGTAAGTACAAGCGGTTCAAATGGGAATATAAAACTTTCATTTTCAGTAGATGATGAAAATAAAGATAATATTCTTGGATATGAAATACGTAAAGATGGAAAGTATGTAGGATTTACTTCTAATGATAGCTTTGTTGATACTAATTCTAATTTAGATGAGGATGGTGTATATGTTGTAACACCATACGATAGAAAATTAAACACTTTAGACCCAATAAAGGTAAATGCAATACAACCTTCTTTATCTGTAAATCCAGTGATTACATTAGCTTTAGATGAGGAGTTTAAACCAGAAGAATATATTGTAGCTAAGGACATAAAAGGCAATTCTCTAAGTGAATCTGTAAAAGTTAAATCAAGTAATGTAAATACTTCTAAAGTTGGAGAATATGAAGTTGTTTATAGCTTAGAAGATTCTAAAGGAAATGAATACACTAAATCTTCTAAGGTTAATGTAGTAAGTAAGAAAGACTATATGAGTGATTTAACCCCTAAACAGGCTTCAAACGGATGGGGAACTGTTAGAAAGGATAAGAGTATAAGTGGAGGAGTAATAGGTCTTACAAGAGATGGTGATTTTGTTGACTATAATAAGGGATTAGGCCTTCACTCAAATGCCGAGTATGTATATGATTTAGAAGGAAAGGATTATGACTACTTTGAATCTTATGTAGGTGTTGATAAAGCAATGTCAGCTAGACCAGCCTCAGTTATTTTTAAAGTTTTAGTTGATGGGGAAGAAAAGTTCAATAGTGGAGTAATGAGAGGAACAACACCTCAAAAATATGTTAAGGTGGATTTAAAAAATGCTAAAGAGCTAAAATTAATAGTAAGTGATGCTGGAGATGGAAATACTTCAGATCATGCAAGCTTTGGAGATGCTAAATTAGTTACATTATCTTCAAAACCAGTAATCAAAGGTGAAAATTTAGCTTATAGTATGGATGAGAAAGTAGATTTAATGGAAGGAATAACTGCAACAGATATTGAAGATGGAGATATAACTTCTAATATACAAATAAAATCTTCAGATTTTGTTGAAGGAAAGTCAGGAATATTTACAGTTGTGTATTCAGTAACAGATAATGATGGATTAACTTCTGAATGTTCAAGAACTATAGCAGTTACAGATAAAGAAACTCAATTATCTGATTTGAATTGGAAATCTGCAACTATAGGATCAGGTGCTGTAAGAAAAGATAGAGCAGTAAGTGGAAATCAAATAAGATTACTAAATGAAGATAATTCTGTTGAAACATTTGCTAAAGGAATAGGAACTCACTCATATTCAGAAATAGTTTATAATTCAGAAGGATATGATGTCTTTGATACTTGGGTAGGTATTGATAGACATGTTGCAGATAAAAAAGTTTCTAGTGTTAAGTTTAAAGTATATGTTGATGGAGAATTAAAAGCTGAAACAGATGTAATGAGAATTGATACTCCAAAGAAACGTTTAGTTGTGGATGTAAGAAATTCTAAAGAAATTAAATTAGTAGTGGATGTAGCTGATAATGGAAACACTTGGGATCATGCAGACTGGGCAGATGCTAAGTTTAGAAATTTAGCAGAGTATGATACAGAAGAATTAAATGAGGCACTAGAAAAGGCTAAGAAATTAGATTTAAATAATTACACTGAAGAAACTTCAGAAGCTTTAAAAAATGCAATATCAAAGGGAGAAGAAGCCTTACTTTCTAAGAATAAAGATACAATAAATTCTGCCCTTGAAGAGTTAAATAAAGCAATGGATTCTTTAGTAAAAGTTGATTTAAATGTTGTTATTAATATACCAGATAAATATTTGCTTAAGTCTATTCAAAATCAATTAAATAAAACTGGAGATATAACTCTAGGGGATATGTACAGTTTAACTACTTTAACATTAAGCGGAGTTGAGGATTTAACGGGCTTAGAAAATGCTAGAAATTTAGAAACTTTAGATATGAATTATAATGAGGTTAAGGATTTAAGACCTTTATCAAAATTAAAGAAACTTAATAAATTAAATGCACAAGAGCAAGTTATTGCAGCTGGAGAGTTAAAGCCTTCTAATGGTGAAGTTGTAGGCGACTCAAAAGTATATAATAGAGAAGGTAAAAATGTAGCTAAAACTATTAAAGTTGTTGATAAAGATGGAAATACAATTTTAGAACAAGAGGCTAAAGATGAATTCACTATAAGTACTGAAAATTTATCAACAGGATTGTATGGGGTTCATGTATTATTTGAAGATGAAGGTTTTAGTGGAGTAATGTTCTATTTATTTAACGTATAATAAATAGAAAAAAATATGAAGTTATTTTACTTATAAACTAATTTTATAATGTAAAAGAAATAACTTTTTAAAATCATTTTAATAAAAGATATGTTATAGAGTAGAATTCTAGAAATAGATTCTACTCTATATTTTTTTGTTTATGATACAATTCTAAGCTTAATATAAATTAAGAAGGAGTTTTAAATTTTATTTATAATTTTTAAATATTAAACTAAGAATAATATAGAACTTAATAATAAATATAATTTTTATAGGAGGTGATAAAAATGGGTAATAAAAATAGAAATAGTAAAAAGAAAATGGCATCCTTAGGTCTTAGAAAAGATGATAATGGAGATTATAAGTATATTGATCCTAATGATACAACTTCAGAATTTGTTCCAGTAAGGAATCACGGAAGAAAGTCTTCTCATAATTAAATATATATTTATTGAAAAGTTTTTCTCATAGACCACACACCATTAATTAAATTGGTGTGTGGTGATTTTATATTTAATGCTTTTTAAATATAGTATTATTATATATTCATTAAAATAAATTTTAATATGTTAAGTTATTTGTAATATATTGACATAAAAACATAAATATAGTAATATGTTGTGGAAATAAATTATATTAAATATGAAAAGGGAAATAAGGGGGAAAAACAATGCGGAAAAAAGGTAACAAACTTATTGAATTTGTTAGTAAGATCATGGCTTTTGTTATGGCAGTAACTTTATTGTCAAGCTTACCTGTACAAAATGTATTAGCTACTGATAGCAAAGAAAAAAAGGGAGAAGAGTATGAAATATATCCAATTCCTCAAAGCATAACATATGATAATAGTACAGTGACTTTAGGTTCTGAAGCTAATGTTGTATTTGAAGAAGGAATTGATGAGGCAACAAAAAACAGACTATTAGAGGTTTTATCAATTAAGGGAATTAATCATGAAGAGAGCGATGAAATAAAAGAAGATAAGACAAACTTTCTAATAGGAATAAATAACTCAGAAGGAGTTGTAGACAAGTACTTTACAGATAATAATTTAGCAAATGATTCTCATTTTGAAAATCATGATGCCCATGTAGTATCAGTTAAGGGAAATGTAATAGCTATATTAGGTAAAAATACTGATTCAGCATTTTATGGTGTTACATCTTTAAAAGCAATATTTAATCAATTAGAAGGAAATGAATTAAATGAATTATTAATTGAGGACTATTCAGATGGTCAATGGCGTGGTTTTATTGAAGGATATTATGGAATTCCTTGGAGTAATGAAAATCGTAAGGACTTAATGAAATTTGGTGGGGATTTTAAGATGAATTCATACATCTTTGCACCAAAGGATGATCAGTATCACAGTCTTAAGTGGAGAGAGCCATATCCTGCTGAGAAGTTAGCTGAAATAAAGGAAATGGTTGATATTGGAATAGCAACAAAGAATAAATTTATATGGACAATACACCCATTCTTAAAAGATGGTATGAACTTTGGATCAGAAGAAAGTTATAAAGCTGATTTAGAAAAGATAATAGCTAAGTTTGAACAATTATATAGTGTTGGAGTACGTCAATTTGGTGTGCTTGCAGATGATGCTGAGGGGGAAGCTAATAATCAAGTAAAACTTATGGAAGACTTAGAAAAATGGCGTTTACAAAAAGGTGATGTATACGAATTCATATTTGTTCCTAAGGTTTATACAAAGGAATCAGCTGGTGGAGATGTTAATAATGAATACTTAAAAACTATTGGTACAATGCCAGAAACTATTGATATTATGTGGACTGGAGATGTAATACTTGGTTATGTAACTCAAGATACATTTGAATTTTTTGAAGAAGCTGTAGGACGTCAAGCCTTTATGTGGTTAAACTGGCCAGTAAATGATATCAACAATAAACGTTTATTAATGGGTAAGGGTGAAATGTTAGATCCAACAGTTACAAACTTTAAGGGGATTGTAACTAATCCAATGCAAGAAGCTCAAGCTTCAAAGGTAGCTTTATTTGCTATAGCTGATTATGGATGGAATAGAGCAGATTTTGATATGGACAAGAGTTGGAAAGATTCTTTCAAATATATAGAGCCAGATGCAAGTGAAGAATTATATACCTTTGCAAAACATATGAGTGACCCAGCTCCAAACTGGCATGGACTATCTTTAGAAGAATCTGAAGAGTTAAGACCAGTAATTGAAGAGTTTACAAGAAAATTATGGGCAAAAGAATCTGTTTTAGATTACAGTAAGGTTATTTTAGATGAATACCAAGAAATTTTAGATGCAACTAATAATTTTGCAACTAAATCTAAGAACGAATTATTAAAGAGTGAAATTAAAGGATGGGTTGATTCTTTAAGAGATTTAGCAGAATCAACTATAGCATATATAAATTCAGCAGTAGCTTTTGAAAAAGGTAACTATGAGGAAGCTATGAAGTACTATGTCCTAGGAGAAGAGGAGTACACTGCTTCAAGATCTCATAGAACTCCTGTAATAAATGGACAATCTAGACCAGAACCAGGTACAAGACACTTAATACCATTTATTAAGGATTTATCTAAAATCATAGGAGATAATATTGACCAAGTTATAAATCCAGATACTACTAAGTTAACACTTCGTCCTTATACAAATATGTCACCTCTTTATTGGGGACATGTTCAAAATATAGCTGATGGAGATAATACTAGATATTCATGTATGTGGATTCGTAATTCAGCTAAAGAAGGAGACTATGTTGCTGTAGAATTAAATGAGGTAACTAAGGTTAATAGCATTACATTTGAGCAAGGACAAGATGAGGGAGATGCATTTAACTATGGTAAATTCCAATATTCTATGGATGGTGAAAATTGGACTGATGTAGATGGTATAGATTATGGACCAAAAATGCATAAGATTGTAGTTGAAGATTTAGATATAACAGCAAAATATTTAAGATTTATTCCTACTAAAGAGATTTTAAATAACTGGATTGCTGTTAGAGAATTCTCTGTTAATAAAAAAGATGAAAATAATATGAAAGTTAATGCATATACAAATGTAGAAGCTTTAGCTAAGAATGAAGTAAGTATTTCAGAGGAAAAAGCTACACTTTTAGATTTAAATGATGTTACTTTATCAAAGGGAGACTATATTGGAATTAAGTTAAATAAACTTAGAGAAGTAACTAATATATTTGCTGATTTCACAAATAAGGATAAATTAACATTAGAAACATCAATTAATGGAGTAGAGTGGGTAGAAGCAAAAACTTTATCAGAAACTATAAATGCTAGCTATGTTCGTATTATAAATAATACAAATAATGATGTAACTTTTGATTTAACTAAATTAGAAGTTGAGTATTCTGATAATGATGTTAACTTTGACATTAGACCAACAGCAGAAGCAAAATTTGAGCCTAAGAATTTAATTGACGGAAAATTAAATACAGCATTTAAACCATTAGAAAGTGCACCTAAATCTGGCCAATTAACTTATAGAATTTCTGATAGAACAGATATTAGTAAGTTTACAATAGTACAAAATCCAAATACAATTTCTAATGCAATTGTATCTGTAAGAAATGAAAATGGCTGGAAAGAGGTAGGAAGTTTAGGAAAGAGCTTTAATGAGTTTAATACAGAAGCTTTTGAAAATGTCTTTGAAATAAAAGTAGAGTGGGATGGATTTGCACCTACTATTCAAGAAATAGGACTTTCAACAATTAAAGAAGAAGTTCAAGTAGATAAATCTAAGTTAGAAGAGGCAATTAAGGAAGTAGAAAACCTTAAAGAGGAAGATTATACAAAGGACTCATGGAGTAACTTAATCGAAAAGTTAAATTTAGCTAAAGAGGTATTATCTAAGGAAAATGCTACTCAAGATGAGGTAGATAATGCTGTAAAAGCTTTAAATGAAGCCATTGATGGATTAGTTAAAAAAGATGAGACTGAAGGTCCTGTAGATCCAGAAAAACCAGAAGGACCAATTGATCCAGAAAATCCAGTTGATCCTGAGAAGCCAGGTGATACAGGCAAACCAGAAAATCCTGAAGGTACAGATAAACCAGAAACTCCAGAAAAACCAGAAGGAAATTTACCAAACACTGGAGGAGCTTCATCATCAATATTCTTACAATTAGGAGCAGTAATGATGGCTTCAGGAGCTTTTGTATTAAAAAGAAAGAAAAGATAATTTGCTTAAAAGTTAAAAGCCTTAAAAAATAATTATATGAGAAGCTGCATAGATTATAGGTCTATGCAGTTTTTTAGTTTAATTTAAGCTAAATTTATTTAAGTTAGAGATTTATATATAAATATTTGTATAGGTTTTTATATAAGATTTATGATGAAATATTAAATTTTTAAAATTTCAAGATTATTTAATAATAAATGTAAAAAATTTGTATATGTGAAAGAATTATCATGGATTTTTTTTAGTCAAAATGGTATTATTATAAGCATGATAAAAATATTTTAATAGTAAAATACACCATAAAAATATAAAAAAATCTAATTTTTATAGGTAGATTTAAGCAAAGTATTAATTGATTTAAACAATGAAATACCTATTATAGATATTTCTTCTTTATGTATTTAGAAAATTCTAAAAATTTTAAAAATATAGTAATAATAAGTTACTATATAAAAGGTTAACTTAATTGACAACTCTTTATTAAGCCTGTCTTTTAAGTGAAAATTTAAATATAATATGCGCAATAATTAGTTAAGATAGCATTATAAATTTTGTTTTATGTGGATATAGTATAATATTTGTGCATTTTATAGAAAATATAACAAGAGAATATATCAATAGAAGTACTATATGTCTATTGGTATAAATAAACGAAAGGAGAGATTAGGTGTATGAAAAAGAAATTACCTAAGGAAGCTTATGGTGGTGTAAGTGGTAAAGATTATGTTCCTTATTTTACTGGTAAGTCAAAAAATGGAGTTAATCTTCCTGTACTAATAATAGGTATAATATTAGCTATTATTTTTGCTGCTTCTACTGCTTATTCAGGTATGAAGTCAGGATTAACTGTTGCTGCTGGTATACCTGGAGCTATCATAGGATCAGTTTTTGTAGGAATATTTGCACGTAGTAAAGGTATTCTTGGAAAAAACATAACTCAAGGTATGGCAAGTGGAGGAGAATCTATAGCAAGTGGTATGATATTTGTATTACCAGCAATTATACTAATAGGAAGTGACTTTACTTTCTTAGAGGGTGTAGCTGCAGGTGTAGGAGGAGTTCTATTTGGTATAGGATGTCTATCACTAGTTTATAACTACCTAATAGTTGAAGAACATGGAAAACTTATGTATCCTGAGTCAATGGCAATATCTGAAACTCTTGTTGCTTCTGAAGGAAGTGAAGACTCAATTAAATTTATGGGTATTGGATTTGTTATAAGTGGTATCATAAATGTTTTAACAGGATCATTTTTAAACTTAATAAACAATACTGTTACATATTTAGGAAGCAAATTTTATAAGTGGAAGTTTTCTACTGAAGTAAACCCACTTTTACTTGGTATCGGATTTATAGTTGGATTAGAAGTATCCCTTACTATGTTTGCAGGATCTATACTAGCTAACTTTGGTATAGCTCCATTAATAGGATATTTTAGTGATATGGCAGAGAAGAGTATGCATTCATGGAATGATGCTTCAATGTTAATTCACCAAATGGATGTAAATGCAATATCAGGAAGTTATGTTAAGTATATAGGAGCAGGAATGATGCTTTGTGGAGGTATTATAGGTGCTATAAAACTTATACCAACCATAATAGTTTCAATAAAAGAAACATTAAAGGCAAGTCCTGTTAATGAAGAAAATGCTGAGAAAAATAGCGGATCTATAATAATACTTTTAGTAGGAGCTGTATTAGCTTTTGTTGTAGGATTCTTTATTTCTAATAGCATTGCAATGGCTATAACAGGAGCAGTTGTTTCAATAATCCTATCATTACTATTCGTAATAGTTGCAGGACGTTTAACTGGTACAATAGGAACATCAAACCTTCCTGTATCAGGTATGACAATAGCTTCATTAGTAATCTTAACATTAGTATTTGTTATAATGGGATGGACTGGAAAAGCTGATAACAAGGCATTACTTTTATTTGCTACATTCATGGTTGTTTCAATCTCTGTAGCAGGTGGATATAGCCAATCTCAAAAAGTAACATATATAATTGGTGGTAGCAAAAAAGAAATGCAAAATTCTTTCATGATTGCAAGTATAGTTGGTGTTATTGTTGTTACTGGAACAATATTAGTACTTTCTAGTCAATTATCAATCACTGGAGCAGATGCACCTTTCGCATTACCACAAGCTAACTTAATGTCAACATTAACTTCAGGTATAATGGAAGGAAACTTACCTTGGCCTATGATAATTGTTGGAATAGTTATGGCTTTATTCTTATACTTAGTAGATTTACCAATAATGACTGTTGCAATAGGATTCTATTTACCTATATCAACAACTTCTATAATTTTAGTAGGTGCATTAATACGTGTATTTATTGAAAAAATGAGCAAGAGTGATCATGAAAAAGAAGTTAAGGTTTCAAATGGAATAAGTTTATCTTCTGGTCTTGTTGCTGGAGGATCTATTGTGGGATTAATAGGAATAGTTCTACAAGTAACAGGAATAATAACACCTGGAACACCAACTGGATTTGTAGCTAGCAATGGAATGGCAATAATAGTTCTTATTCTTTTAGTTTTAGCAACTACATTGCCTATTATGAAATCTAAGGTGAAACATTAAGGTGAAATATAATGGATAATGATGAACTTTTAAATATGCGATTTAAAATCTGTGATAATCTTCAGTATGAAGTTGATGAAAATAGAATAGTTACTATTTTAGAAAAACAAGACCATAAGATTCAAAGATTTTTTAGAAAATTGAAATTTAAGATTCCAATGTATAAAAGAACTACTTTAGATGAATATGGTAGTGAAGTGTTTTTACAAATCAATGGAACTAATACCGTTAAGGAAATTGGTGAAGCCTTAGAGGAGAGATTTGGTGAAAAGGTACATCCTCTTTATGAAAGATTATTAGTTTTTCTAAATCACATATATTTAAATTGCAAGTATATTGAAAAAGTAGAATAGATTTTATCTTGTAACCTACAAAAGTCTTTTTATAGATTTTTGTAGGTTATTTTAATTTTAGGATATATTTCAAGTGAGTTGTAATTTTGAAAAGATTTAACTTAAGGGAGGTTTGAATCCTTAACTATAATTATTAATCTTTTCTTAAATAAGGAAAGTTATTTTAAGTTTATAACAAAGCATCCTTATAATCATATTTATTGTTTTTAAGTTATGGAAGAAATATTTAATATTTTTAAAACTATGCACAGAAAATATTGACTAAGAATAAGTAGATGCTATAATAAACAAGACTTGATAATAATTATTAATAACAAATGAAATGATTGTTCATCATAAGAAATATAGGACATTAGGAATAGGGACATTATTATGAAAAATCAATATGAACTAAAGAATGAAAAAATAGGGAGATTACTTTTAAAATATTCACTACCAGCTATACTATCTATGATGGTAACTTCCTTATATAACACTGTAGATAGAGCTTTTATAGGGTCTATTAAGGATATAGGAGCCCTTGCCATATCTGGCTTAGGAGTAACTATGCCCTTGTTTACAATATTAGGTGCTTTCTGCGTTGCCATCTCTGTAGGAGGAAGCACTAATATATCAATAAAGCTAGGGGAAGAAAAGAAGGAGGAAGCTGAAAGAATATTAGGAAATACTTTTATATTATCCATAATTGTTGCTTTAATCATTATGGTCTTTGGATTTTCATTTTTAGAAAAAATACTATATTTTTTGGGGGCAAGTAAGGAAACTATTATATATGCAAAGGATTATATGAGTGTAATACTTATAGGGACATGGTTTAACTTTCCTGGATTTGCTCTTAATAATGCAATAAGAGCTGAGGGAAATCCAAAGTTAGCTGGTAAAATCATGATAATAAGCTGTGCTTTAAACATAATTTTAGATCCAATATTTATATTTTTATTTCATATGGGAATCAAGGGAGCTGCCTTAGGAACTATAATTTGTCAATTCATAGTTTTTCTTTGGACAATGTATTATTTTACCTTAGGAAAGTCAAACTTAAAGTTAAGGATTAAAGGAAAGATATTAAATAAGAATATTTTAAGGGCAATAATCTTAATTGCTTTAACTCCATTTTTTATGGAGCTTGCAGCAGGATTTATACATTTAATAACAAATAGAGTGCTTAAGGATTATGGTGGAGATTTAGCTATAGGTGCAATGACTTCAATAACATCTATATATCTTTTGTTTTTGATGCCAGTTTTTGGACTAAGTCAAGGAATGCAAACCATAGTTGCATATAATTATGGAGCAAAGGAGTATAAACGTGCTAAAAAAACTTTATTAATGACTATAATAATTGCAACTTCAATTTTAACCTTAGGACTTGTACTTATTAGAATTTATCCAAGGGAGTTTATTAATATATTTACAAAGGATAAGGAGCTAATAAATATAGCACTTAATGGGTTAAAAATATATACTATTGCCTTACCTACCTTAGGAATTTCAATATTAGGAGCAGTATATTTTCAGTCTATAGGAAATGTTAAGAAGTCAATTTTTCTAAGTTTATTAAGACAAGTTATACTATTTATACCTATTGTATTTATAATACCTAGAGTATATGGAATAAATGGAGTGTGGATTTCACAGCCCTTAGCTGATATTGGAACTACTATATTAATACTTATATTTTTAATAAAAGAATTGTACATAAGAGATACTAATGATTTAAAAATGAAGAAATCAAATTTGTTAAATTGAGTAAAATTAAATAGAAAATATTAAATTCTTTAAACCGTACACCTAATTTAAAATGGTGTGCGGTTATTTATTTAAAATTAAAAAGTAAGTGTTTGGTAAAAATTAAGTAAAAACAGTGAAAAATATGGTGAAAATAATTGACTAAAATTTTACAAAATGGTAAAATAATGTTGAAAACGATAACTTATGGGAGGGATTGAGATGAAACTTTCAATGAAAGAAAAGTATTCTTTTGGAATAGGAGCAATAGGTAAGGATGCTGTATATGCTATAGTTTCTATTTATTTAATGTTTTATTTTACAGATGTATTAGGAATTGCAGCAGGATTTGTAGGAGGATTATTTTTTGTCGCTAGGATTTGGGATGCTATTAACGATCCTATAATGGGATTAATAGTTGATAATACAAGGACTAGATGGGGAAAATTTAGACCATGGATTTTAATTGGTACTTTAGTCAATTCGGTTGTTTTAATTTTTTTATTTACTGACTGTGGATTAACTGGAAATGCTTTGTATATTTATGTTTCAGTTATATATATTTTATGGGGAATGACTTATACACTAATGGATGTTCCATATTGGTCAATGCTTCCAAATTTAACTAGTGATAAAGAAGAGAGAGAAGAGGTTTCAGTAATTCCAAGAATATTTGCAGCATTTGCAACATTAATTGTAAGTAGTTTAGGATTAAAGATAGTTTCTATATTGGGAGATGGTAATCAAAAAAGTGGATTTTTATATTTTTCCATTATAATATCTGCAGTATTTATAGTAACAATATTAATAACAGTAAAAAACACTAGAGAACATAATTTTTCTAGTAGTCAAGAAAAAACAACCTTAAAGCAAATGGTTAATGTTTTAGTAAAAAATGATCAATTAATAACATTCTTATTTATGGTTCTTTTATTTACAGTAGGACAACAAATAATTGCTGGAATACAATTATATTACTTTAAATATGTAACAGGATCAGAAAATTTATTTACAGTATTTGTTTCTTTTTCAGGTATTTCAACTATATTAGGTTTAATAGTATTTCCTAAAATAGTTTCAAAATTATCAAGAATAAAAGTATATATACTTGGATGTGTATTACCTGTAATAGGAATAGTTATGCTTTTATTGGCAGGACTATTCTTACCTAAAAATCCTATTTTAGTTGGATTAGCTGGTATTATATATAGTTTCGGAGGAGGATTTTTCACAGGAAGTCAAACAGTGGCTCTTGCAGACATAGTTGATTATGGTGAATGTAAACTTGGAACAAGAAATGAAAGTGTTATATTTTCAATACAAACTCTTTTGGTGAAAATTTCAACTGCTTTTGGAGGATTACTTACAGGTTTGATTCTTTCTGCAACAGGATATGTTCCTAATCAAGTACAATCATCTACTACTATAAATGGATTAAGAATAGTTATGACAATAGTTCCAATCATATTTATTTCAGCAAGTGCATTAGTTTATATTAAGCATTATAAGTTAAATGGAGAGACTTTAAATAATATAATAAAATTACTAGAAGATAAGAGAGAAAAAGTATCAGATATATCAGTGGCAGAGGATGTGTCAGTATGTAAAGTAGAAACTTATACTAATGCTGAATTAGATGGCTAGGTGTGATATAAACATTTAAATATGCTTCTATACTATTAAAATATGATATTTAAATTTATAGTTTAAAAGAATAAATAAGTTTTGAGCTAAGGAATAGTAATAGACATTATTAAAAACTATAATAGTAAATGGTTATAATCGGTTTGTATTTTAAAATTCATTTTAGACTTAATATTTTAAATAAATTTCTTGTGTAAAAAAATAGTTTTATATGCTAAGTGGATAAGAAGAAAAAAGGCTGATATAATATTTTCTAGAATCTTTAAAAAAGGAGTAAACAAATGAAGTATTATTTAGCACCAATGGAAGGGATTACTGGATTTATATATAGAAATTCTTATGAAAAGTTTTTTGGAGGAATTGATAAATACTTTGCCCCTTTTGTTGTTCCAAATAGTAGTAAAAGTCTTAAGACTAAAGAATTAAGAGATGTTTTGCCAGAAAACAATGAGGGAATCAACTTAGTTCCACAAATACTTACTAATGATTCAGAAGGCTTTATTTCAACAGCTAGGAAGCTTAAGCAGTTAGGATATAATGAAATAAATTTAAATTTAGGATGTCCCTCTGGAACAGTTGTTGGAAAGAAAAGAGGGTCAGGATTTTTAGCTCACAAGGAAGAACTTGATAAGTTTTTAGAAGAAATATTTAAAATAGATGATATGAAAATTTCAATAAAAACTAGATTAGGAATGGATAAGCCTGAGGAATTTTATGAGCTTATAAAAATTTATAATAAGTATCCTATGGAGGAGCTTATTATTCATCCTAGAACAAGACAAGATTTTTATGGAAATAAACCTAATTTAGAGGTTTTTAAAGATGCAATTTCTTTAAGTAAGAATCCAGTTTGTTATAATGGAGATATTTTTACCTTAGAAGATCATAATAAATTAATTGAAACATTTAAAGAAGTAGATAAAATAATGTTAGGAAGAGGGATTTTAGCTAACCCAGCCTTAATGAATGAAATTTTAAATAATGAGTTTATGGACAAAAAGGTATTAAAAGAGTTTCATGATGAAGTATTTAATAAATACAGAGAAGTATTTAATGAAGATAGAAATGCAATGTTTAGAATGAAGGAGCTATGGGGATATATGATATATATGTTCTCAAATAATAAAAAATATGCTAAGAAAATAAAGAAAGCTCAGAAGGTAGTTGATTATAATCAAGCTGTTACAAGTCTATTTTTAGAACAGGATATACTTAAGGGAGCTGGACTATTTAGTAGTGAAGAGTAAATATAAGATATGTTTCTTTATATTTAATATATTTATTTTAAAATCTATCAGACTTTAGTTTTATTGTCTGGTAGATTTTTTATTATAGGAATAAGAATAGTATAGTAAAAAATAGTAAATTAGAAAGTGTGCTATAATTACATTTATTAGAGCAATTAGACTTTTAACTAATATAATGAAAATATGGAGAGAAATTATATGAATGAAGAAAAGATTATTAAGAAACTTTCAGGTTATGATGATTTTAAGTGTATAGCTGATAGCTGTAAATTCACTTGTTGTGAAGGATGGGATATTGATATAGATAAGGATACATATGAAAAATGGAAAAATAATAAAGAAGATTCTAAATACCTTTTAAATAGCGTAAAAGCCAAAGAAGTTAATGGGGAACAATTATACTTTATAAACAAAGATACCTTTGAAGCGTGTTCTTTTTTAGATTGTAAGGGACTGTGTAATATAGTTAAGTGTAAAGGGGAAGAGTATTTATCTAAAACTTGTAGTACATTTCCAAGAATAAGTAATGAGTTTGAATATAGAAAAGAGCTTTCTTTATCATGTTCATGTCCAGAAGTTGTGGAAATATTAGATAATATAGATAGTGAGATTATAATAAATCAATTGGAAAAAATAAATAAAGAAAATATACCATTAGAGCTTAAATTGAGGGATACTTTAATAAATATAATGTATGAAGAGGGATTTTCCTTAGAAGAAAAATTACTTTTAGGTTTTGAGATGTTGTTAAATATATTAGAAAATGAAAGTTATACTAGTGAAGATATTTTCTTAGATGAACTAGAAAAGTATAGTAACATAGAGTACATAAAAGAAGTGATTTATCTATATAATGAAATAAAAATAAATAAAGGTGAATCATTAGAGGAAGTAAACTCTCTGTTTTTAGATATTATAGAAAATTACAAGGGTATTTCTAATCTAAAGTGTGTACTAGAAAGGGTATCTGATTTTGCTGAAAATAATAATATAAATCTTTTAAGTGAAAAGTGGGAGAAATATAAAGAATCATTTAAAGAATTTGAAGATTTACTTAAAAAATGTATTATATCTAAGATATTTAGTAATTGTACAAGTGATGATATGGAAGATATGATAATTTCTTTCCAATTAATTATATTAGAATATTTATTAACAAGATATTCTGTATTTTTAAATTATTGTATTAATGATGAAAAAATACAAAGGGAAGAGATAAAGAATAATATTATTACTTTTTCAAGAGTTATTGAAAATAATAAAGATGCTGTTATAGAGTTCTTAAATGATGGCTTTGAGGAGATAATTTTAGAAATAGGTTATCTATGTTTTATAAGTTTGGTCTAAATTGTATTTTAAACTAAGAAGAGATTTAAAATTATGTATAAGTTTACATATATAAGTTAACAATAACTTAAAAATTTTTATTTAAATACCATATTTAAGACAATAATCATATTGAAAAATATATATGATTATTGTCTTTTTGTGTTTATATATGGATTTTATTTATTATTATATGGACTTTTTATAGTTGTATAATGTTCGTGATTTTTATTGAAATATGAATAAATTTTTAATTTGATTAATTTAAAGGTATTAATATAATATTATTTACGAATATTAATTTATATTATATTGACAATATACGTAATAAAAAGTAGAATAAAATTAAATTATGTAGAAATTAAAAACGGTGAGTAAAGATACAGCACTTAGAGACGGAGGAAAAACATGAGGAAAATAAGCCAGTATTTATTATTTATACCCTGCATAGTATTAGTAGCATATTTTATGATAGTTCCATTACTAGATGTAATAATTCCTACTTTCACTAATACAAATGGTGGTATGTTTAGTGCCTATAAAGAATTTTTCACAGATTCTTATATGATGTCAATATTTTGGAGAACCATTAAGATATCTTTAGTATCATCTATAATTTGCATGTTTATAGGTGTGCCAGTTTCTTATTACATATCAAGAGTTTCTAAAAAGGTGAGAGGTTTTCTTATAGCCTTAACAATCTTTCCCATATTAACAAATTCAGTTGTTCGTTCATTTGCTTGGATGAGTATCTTAGGAAAAAATGGAATAATCAATAGTTTATTAATAAAGTTTAATTTAATACAAGAGCCATTATCACTACTATATACAGAAGGAGCTATTATAATAGGTACGATTTATATTTTCTTACCACTTATGATTATCTCCCTAGTAGGAGTTATGGAAAATATAGATAATGACTTATTAGAAGCAGCAGAAAGTTTAGGAGCTAATAGATTAAAAGCATTCTTTAAAGTTGTATTTCCACTTAGCTTACCAGGATTAATAGTTGGAACAGTTTTGGTATTTACAGGTTCCTTAACAGCTTACACAACACCTCAATTATTAGGAGGAAATAAAAATACGGTTTTAGCAACTTTAATATATCAAAAAACTATGACATTAGGTGATTGGCAAGGGGCTGCAGTTGTAGCAACAATAATGATTATAGTCACTTTAATAGTAATAAAGGGGATTAACTTCCTAGCATCAAGATTAGATAAGAGAGGGGTTTCTTAAAGTGAAGAAGAGCAAAGTATTAACAACCTTCGTTGTTTTGGTTTATATATTTCTATTTGCACCGCTAGTAATTATTGCCATGACTAGTATAGGAACAGAAAATTATATAGCATTTCCTCCAAAAGGATTTAGTTTGCAATGGTTTATTACAGTATTTAAATCTGAGTCATTTATAAAAAGTATGGGGACAAGCTTCTTAATATCTACAGTATCTACATTATCAGCTTTGGTTATAGGAATGCCAGCGGCTTATGGATTAAGTAGATATAACTTCAAAGGAAAAGATATTCTTAAGAGTTTCTTCTTTTCGCCTTTAATAGTTCCTGGAATAGTAGTCGGATTCTCATTGTTTCAGTTTTTATTGGTAAAGATGAACTTATCAGTATATGCTAGTTTGTTTATTGGACATACTTTAATAATAATTCCGTACATCATAAGAGTGGTAGGATCAAGCTTAGAGGGCTTTGATTATTCCATAGAGGAAGCAGCTATGAGTTTAGGATGTAAAAAATCACAAACTTTCTTTAAAGTAGTTTTACCAAATATAACATCAGGGGTAATGGCAGCATTTATGTTAGCTTTTATAAATTCATTTAACAATGTTCCAGTATCTATATTCCTAACTGGACCAGGAGTAAGCACATTACCTACAACCATGATGAACTATGTTGAATATAATTATGATCCAACAGTATCAGCTTTATCAGTAATCTTAATGATATTAACTATTGGAATTATGTACATATTAGAAAAAACATTAGGATTAAATAATTTTGCAGGATAGAATTTAAGTTAAAAATTTATTTGGAGGATGAAAACATGGATTTAATAAACCTACAGAATATAAATGTTTCTTATGATAAGAAAAATAATATATTGGAAAATCTAAATTTAAAAGTTAAAAAAGGAGAATTAGTTTCTCTTTTAGGACCAAGTGGGTGTGGAAAGACAACAACATTAAGGGTTGTAGCTGGATTTATAGAACCAACAGCAGGAAAGTTTTTATTAGGAGATAAAGACTATACAAATATACCAGTTCATAATAGAAACTTTGGATTAGTCTTTCAAAGCTATGCATTATTTCCTCACTTAACAGTAGAAGAAAATGTAGCTTTTGGATTAAAAATGAAAAAGATGAGCAAAGAAGAAATAAGAAAAAAGGTTGATGATATATTAAAAGTTGTTGATATGAGCCATTTAGCAAAGAGGTATCCAAAGGAATTATCTGGAGGACAAAGACAAAGAGTTGCCATAGCAAGAGCCTTAGTAATAGAGCCAAGTCTTTTATTACTAGATGAACCTTTAAGTAACTTAGATGCTAAATTAAGATTAAAAATGAGAGTTGAAATAAGAAAACTTCAACAAAAGCTTGGAATAACAACATTATTCGTAACTCATGACCAAGAAGAATGTTTTTCAATTTCAGATAAAGTAGCAGTTTTAAATAAAGGGGTAATAGAACAATTTGATACTCCAGAAAATATTTATTCAAATCCAGCAACGGAGTTTGTTGCAAGATTTGTAGGTTTTGAAAACTTTATAGATTTAATAAAGGTATCAGAAGATACATACAAAAATGAGAGTGGAATTAACTTAAAAGTTAACAAGGTTAAGGATAAGAATGAAGTAAAAGCAACTATAAGACCAGATGATATAAAGATTGTAAAAGAGGATTTAGAAAACACAGTAGATGGAGTTATAGAGGTTAGAACTTTCTTAGGAAAGGCATACCAATATGATATTAAAACAAAACTTGGGAATCTAATTGTAAATAGTGAAAATGACAGCATATATGAAAAGGGACAAAATATAAGACTTCAATTACCAGTAGATAAAATAGTAATTTTATAAAACCTAAATATAAAAAATATATTTATAAAGGAGAATCTTATGAAAAAGAAAATTTTAGCAACCTTATTAACAGGATTAGTACTAGGGACATCTTTAGTTGGATGTGGAAAAACAGAAGGAGCAGAGGCAGGAAAAAAATTAGTAGTTTCAACTTGGGGATTAAATGAAGATGTATTAAAGGAGACAGTATTTGAACCATTTGCTAAAGAACATGGTGTGGAAATAGTTTTAGATATAGGTAATAACTCAGAAAGATTAACTAAGATGAAAAATAATCCTAACTCACAAATAGATATAACTTATTTAGCAGAATCTTTTGCAGAGCAAGGAGTAGAAGCAGGTATATTCGATAAATTAGATTATTCAAAGATTCCTAATATAAGTGAGATGAATGAAAAGGCTAAATCTACAGTAGAGGCAGGATATGGACCAGCATATACATTAAATAGTATAGGAATAGTTGTAGATCCTTCAGCAGGAATTGAAATAAATTCTTGGGAAGATTTATGGAAACCAGAACTTAAAAATAAAATAGCTATACCAGATATTACAACAACTAATGGTCCAGCAATGGTAGAAATAGCAGCAGAAAAGGCAGGAGTAGATGTTAAAACTGATAATGGAGAAGCTGCATTTAAAGAATTAGAAGCTTTAAAACCAAATGTTGTTAAAACTTATAGTAAATCTTCAGATTTAGCTAATATGTTCTCAAATGGTGAAATAGTAGCTGCTGTAGCATCAGACTTTGCTTTTGGAACAATTTCAAAAGCTAAACCAGAGGTTATAAATGTAATACCAGAGTCAGGAACTTACTTAAACTTTAATACAATAAATATAAATAAGAATTCTAAAAATAAAGATTTAGCTTATGAATTTATTAACTATGCATTAAGCAAAGAAGTTCAGGAGAAAACTGCTAAAGCTTTAAATGAATCACCAGTTAATAAAGAAGTTAAATTAAATGGAGAAGAAACTAAAAACTTAACATATGGACCAGTGGTTGATAATGCTAAGGTAATTGACTTTAAGTTTGTTAATTCAGTAATGGATCAATGGGTTAATAACTGGAACAGAATAATGAACTAGTTTGCAGGTAGTGAAATGCAAGTAGAATTAATTATTAAAAATTTAAAGGTATATAATAGTTATTTTAAAAAATTCATAAAAGGTGATGTCTTAATAAATAAGGGGAAATTTCTTCATATAGGGAAAGGATATGAAGATAGATTGTGGTCTGAAAATGTAATAGATGGTGAAGACAAATATATAATTCCTGGATTAATAGATATACACATGCATATAGAGAGTTCTATGACTATTCCAAGGGAATTTTCTAAGGCAGCAATAAAACATGGAGTCACTACAGTAGTAGCTGATCCTCATGAAATTGCTAATGTTTTTGGGATACGGGGGATAGAAGAATTTATTAAATTTAAGGGGAATCTAGATATATTTTATGGAATACCTAGCTCAGTACCATCAACTTCAAGTTCATTAGAGACAACAGGAGAGCAAATAACTTACAATGATGTGAAAAGATTATTAGAATATGATAATATTATTTGTCTTGGAGAAGTAATGAACTTTAAAGACTTAATAGAAGATGATGATTCTAATATAAATAAAATAATAAATATAAGTAAAGAAAAAAATATACCTTTAGAAGGGCATTGTCCTAAAATACAAGGAGTAGATTTATCACTTTATATTTATAGAGGGGTTAATGGGGATCATACTCAGCAGTCAGTTGGATCCCTTCAAGAAAAAATTCAAAATGGTATGTTTATAGAGATGCAACATAAATCAATGACATTAGAGAATATAAAATTTTTGATTGAAAATAATTTATATGAGCATTTTGCATTAGTAACAGATGATGTAATGGCAGATAAATTAGTTAAGGGGCATCTTAATGAGATTTTAAAGGAAGCCGTAAAGCTTGGAATGTCTATAGAGAATGCAATATATGTATCTACATATACACCAGCTAGAAGAATGAATCTTTTAGATAGAGGAACAATTGCACCTGGAAAGCTAGCAGATTTTATATTGTTAGATAGTATAGAAGATTTTAATATATATGAAGTTTATAAAAATGGGGAAATGGTTTTTAATAGAGATAAGGGGTTAAAAGAAAAGTTTTTTGAAGATAAAAGCAAATTAGATTATAGATTTTATAATAGTATAGAATTAAATAATATTACTAAAGAAAGTTTAGAGGTTAAAGTACCAAATAAGTATAAAAATAAAGTAAATTGTAGAACTATGAAAGTCTTAAAGAATACTACTTTTACAGAAGAGGGAGAAGTAACTTTAAATGTTTATAATAATATTTTACAATGGGAAAAGAGTAGCTGTGCATTAATTGCTGTTTTTGAGAGATATGGTAAAAATAATAATATATCTTTTGGATTAGTAGAAGGAGAAATTATAAAAGAAGGAGCAATAGCAACTACTTGGGCTCATGATCATCATAACCTTATGGTAATGGGAAGAAATATTAGTGATATGACTATAGCGGTTAATGAGGTTATAAATTCTAGGGGAGGATATGTAGTCTCAAAAAATAATGAAGTAATTGCTAAATTAGAGTTACCAATAGGTGGAATAATCAGTGATGAACCTATTGAAATCATAGGAGAAAAGCTAGGGGAAGTTAGAAATGCCATGAGAGATTTAGGATATAATCATATGAATGAAATTATGTCATTTAGCACTTTATCTTTACCTGTTAGTCCTGCATTAAAGATAACAGATAAGGGGTTAATAGATGTTAAAAAAGGTAGTATTGTTTCTTTATTCAAATAAGGTCTATATTAAGTGATTATTGATTTTTATTTAGTTAGCTTTAACTTAATTACGCAAAGTAATATAAAAGGAAAGTAAGGGGATGTATCATAGTAGATATAGCCTCTTATTTTTAGCTATATTTTTATATGAATTTTGGAGGGATACTATGGATAAAAGAGTAACTTTAATAAAAAATGTTACAGTTCTTACTATGAATGAATACAAAGAAATCATAGAAAATGGTTTAGTTGTTTTTGAAAAAAATAAAATAGTATATGTTGGAACTGATGTAAGGACAGAAGAAAAATTAAAAAGAAGTGGATATAAAGTTGAGGTAATAGATGGTGAAGAGGGAATATTAATGCCAGGTATGATAAACTGTCATACTCATGGGTCAATGGTTCCTTTTAGAAGTTTAGCTGACGATTGTAAGGATAGATTAAAGAGATATTTATTTCCTTTAGAACAAAGGTTAGTTGATAAAAAATTGACTTATATAGGAGCAAAGTATGCTATAGCAGAAATGCTATTAGGTGGAGTAACTACCTTTTGTGATATGTATTATTTTGAAGATGAGGTAGCGAAAGCTGCTAAAGAATTAAATATGAGAGGAGTTCTTTGTGAGACAATAGTAGATTTTCCTTCGCCAGATTCAGAAAAGGCTTTTGGAGGTTTAGATTATTCCATAAAATTTATAGAAAAATTGAAAAATGATGATTTGATAACTCCAGGAATAGCTCCTCATGCACCTTATACAAATACAGAGGAATCATTAAAGGAAGCATATAAAATTAGTAAAAAATATAATGTTCCTATAACTATGCATTTAGCAGAAATGGACTATGAGTTAGAGGAATATAAAGATAAATATAATCTTACTCCAGTTTCTTATTTAGATAAGCTTGGAATTTTAGACTCTAATTTTATAGCAGCTCATGCAGTTTTAGTTAATGAAGAAGATATAGAAATTTTAAAGAAGAATAATGTTAAGATATCTCATAATATAGGAGCAAATTCTAAAGGAGCTAAAGGAATAGCACCAATATTAAAGATGAGAGAAAAAGGAATAAATATTGGGCTTGGAACAGATGGTCCTATGAGTGGAAATACTTTAGATATATTAAGCCAGATGTCACAAGTAGGAAAAATTCATAAATTATTTAATAAAGATAGAACTTTACTACCATCAATAGATTTAATAGAAATGGGAACCATAGGTGGAGCTAAAGTTTTAGGAATTGATAAAGAAGTTGGATCTATAGAGATTGGTAAGAAAGCTGATTTAACTTTAATAGAAACAAAATCAGTAAATATGCAACCTATATATGATTATTATGCAACAATAGTATATTCTGCTAATTCTAGCAATGTAGAATTAGTAGTTGTTGATGGTAAGATTGTTGTTAAGGATAAAAAATTAGTAAGTGCTAGCTTTTCTGAAGTAAGAAAAGATTTACTAAGTTTAACAGAGAAAATAAAGAAAATTTCTAAAGAACTTTAGGGGTTTATATAATAAGAAAGCTTAATTAAACTTAATAAAATAAAAACACATTGAGAAATTCAATGTGTTTTTTTTTAGTTATAATTTTTATTATTTACTACTGAATAAATAATTTATAATGATAAATTATTTTGCAATAGTTAAAAAGTTTTTATGACTTTACCATGAATTTACTTGATGGTATTATTATACATATAAGTTAAAATAAGTAAAATAGCTTATATGTATATTTAAAAAGGGGGGAAATTAATATGCAATCATTTAACAAAAGGGGGACAGCTTTAGGAGCAGCAATTGCATTTGCTTTAACCTTAGCGCCTACCTTAGTAATGGCTGAAACAAGACAAATTCCTGAATCTGAAACAGTAAATGTTGGATTCATAAAAGATGGAGAGAGATCAACAATATTCAATCAAAACTGGAAGTTTTTTAAGGGAGATCCTTCTGGTGCTGAAGGGGTAGACTTTGATGATTCTTCATGGAGAGGACTAAACTTACCTCATGATTGGAGTATTGAAGGAGATTTTACTGTTGAAGGGGAAGCTGAAAGTGGATTCTTATTAGGAGGAACTGGATGGTATCGTAAAGCCTTTGTAGTTCCTGAAAAGTATAATGGTAAGGATTTTACATTAAACTTTGATGGAGTATATATGAATGCTGAAGTATATGTAAATGGTAAAAAGGTTGGTGAGCATAATTATGGATACACTTCTTTTGCCTTTGATATTACTGAAGCTTTAATATGTGATGGACAAACTGAAAATATAATTGCTGTTAAGGTATCTAACCCTGTGCCAACTAGTAGATGGTACTCTGGTAGTGGTATTTATCGTGATGTAACTTTAAGTGTAACAGACTCTATTCATGTTGCACATGCAGGAACAACAGTTACTACTCCAAAACTTGAAGAGCAAAAAGATGGAAATGTAGATGTAGCTATTGAGACAATTGTTGAAAACGAGTCCAAAGATAATTCTATGGTTACTGTAAAAAGCACAGTAGTAAATTCTAAGGGAGAAGAAGTTAGTGAGGTAGTAATAAATGAACAGAGTATAGGAGCTAATGAAAGTTATACTTTCAAGCAAACTGCTATTGTAAATAATCCTGATTTATGGTCAGTTGATAATCCAAATATGTATAAGGTAAAAAGTGAAGTATTAGTAGATGGAAAGGTTATAGATACTTATTTTACTAATTTTGGATTTAGATATTATAATTTTGATAAAGATACTGGATTCTCTTTAAATGGAGAAAATATGAAATTAAAAGGTGTTTGTATGCACCATGACCAAGGGGCTTTAGGAGCAGCATCTTATTATCGTGCAGTAGAACGTCAAATGGAGAAAATGAAGGAAATGGGAGTAAATGCAATCCGTGTTTCTCATAATCCTGCTAGTGAAATGTTATTAGAGATTTGTAATCGTTTAGGTTTATTAGTTATTAATGAAGCCTTTGATACATGGACAAATCCAAAGAACGGAAATGTAAATGACTTTTCTAAGTATTTTAATGAAGTAATAGGAGAAGATAATGAAATTTTAAATGGTTCTCCAGAAATGACATGGGGAGAGTTTGAAGCTAGATCTATGGTTAAAAACTCTAAGAACAATCCATCTATAATAATGTGGTCAATAGGTAATGAGGTATTAGAAGGAATTAGTGGAAGTGCATCTAATTATACTAACGTAGCTCAAAATATAATTGATTGGATTAAGGATGAGGATGAAACAAGACATGTTACTATAGGTGATAATAGAACTAAAAATGGAGATAGAACAGCAGAGGCTATTTCAGAGGTGGTTGATGACAATGGTGGATTAGTTGGATTTAACTATGCAAATGAGACACAGGTTGCACAGCAAAGAGCAAAGCATCCAGATTGGACATTATATGCTTCTGAAACCAGTAGTGCAATACACACTAGAGGATATTATAAAACAAAGGGAATAGATTATGGAAATCATCGTATTTCAGAGTATGATAATAATCAAACAAAAGTTGGTTGGGGACATTCAGCTAGTGATGCTTGGAAGTTTGTAATAAAAAATGATTATAATGCTGGAGAATTTGTTTGGACAGGATTTGACTATATAGGGGAGCCTACTCCTTGGAATGGTACTGGTACAGGTACAGTTGGTGGAGGAAATGGAGCAGCTCCAAAATCAAGTTACTTTGGTATAGTTGATACTGCAGGATTTGAAAAGGATATATATTATTTATATCAAAGTCAATGGAATGATGATGTAAATACATTACATGTACTTCCAACATGGAATAGAGAAGATATAGTTATAGAAAATGGAAATGTTGAAGTAAACGTATTTACTGATGCTCATAAAGTTGAATTATATTTAAATGATGAAAAGATTGGGGAGCAAACTTCAACTGAGCATACAACTGATGCAGGATACAAATATTATACTTTTGGAAATGATTCATTGTATCCAGTATTTAATGTTCCTTATAAAGAGGGTACATTAACTGCTAAGGCATATGACAAAGAAGGAAATGAAATCACAAATACAGAGGGAAGAAATACAGTGAAAACAACTGGAGAGGCGTCTACTGTAAGATTAAGTGCAGATAGGGATACTATTGATTCAGATGGATATGATTTATCTTATATTACTGTAGATATTGTTGATGAAGATGGCAATATAGTTCAAAATGCAGATAATAGATTAAATTTTGAGTTAGAAGGAAATGGAAAAATTGTAGGTGTTGATAATGGAGATCAAACTGATACAGATTCTTATAAACCTACAAGTGATACAGAAGCTTCTAGAAAAGCATTAAGTGGTAAGGCCTTAGTAATAGTTCAATCAACTAAGGATGCTGGAAATATAAGATTAAATGTTTCAGGTGAGGGATTACAATCTCAATCTATAGAAATTAATACTGTAAATAATGCTGGAGAAGATAAGTTCTTAGAATCTTATGAAATAGTTAAAGACTACTATGTTAATTTAAATGAAAAGCCAGAGTTACCAAGTACAGTAGAAGGAAGATACAGTGATGGAACAACTGAGACTTTTAATATTTCATGGAATGATTATGATGAATCCCAATTAAATACTCCTCAAGTATTTAAGATAAATGGTAAATTAGAAGGAACAGATGTGGCTGTAAATGTAAATGTCCATGTAATTGGTGATGTGGTTTCAATGGAAAATTACTCAACATTTACTTATGCTGGACAAACTCCTACACTTCCTAAGACTGTTAAAGGATATTTAGCTGATGGAAATGAAAGTGAAGAGTTTAAAGTTGATTGGAAATTAGAGGGCGTAGATTTCTCTGAACCTAATACAACAGTTGAAGTTTTAGGAGAAGTATCCTTATTGGGTAAGACATATACTGTTACTTCAACAGTACGTGTAGTTGAAGCTTTAAAAGCTGCTGCTAACTTAGCTATAAATAATTCTTCTAACAAAGATGTTCCTGCTTTAAGTCAAAGTTGCGTTTCTCAAGCTGATAATTTAAATTCTATTAATAATGGAATAACTAATAATAGTTCAAATACAGGAGAACGTTGGACAAACTGGAATGAAAGAAATTTAACAGAGAATGGTGAACCTAAAGGGGCATATGTTCAATTAGACTGGAAAAATAAATATAATATAGATAGATTAGATTTATGGTTATTTACTGATAATATTTATGGAAGAATTCCTAAGAAAGTTGAAATAAGTTATAAAAATGAAGCTGGTGAATATGAGGTAGTTACTCATTCAAATACAACAGAGGTATCATACCTTGCTGGAGAAACAACTTATTTCTTAGATAAAGTAATAAATACTGATAGTATTCGTGTTTATATGCAACAACCTGAAGTAGGTAAGTGTATTGGATTATCAGAGGTTGCAGTATATGAGTATGTACCACAAGTAAGTGCTAATGAAGGTAATAAATTATCTGAAATAAAATTAGATGGCGAAGCCTTAGAAGGATTTAATCCTGATACTAATGAATATACAGTAAGTTTAAAAGAATTACCTAAAACTGTAGAAGCTTCAGGGGAAGAAAATGTGGCTGTAACTATATTACCAGTTCATAATAATAAATCAACAATCATTGCTCGCTCAGAATCTGGTACTAAAAACATCTATACTGTAAGTTATGTATTAGAAGAATCAGAAGAATCTGAAGGTTCAGCAGATATTAATGAGGATGGTTCTATAAATGTAGGAGATTTATCCATAGTATCTAAATATCAAGGAGAGATTATATCAGGAAATGCTTTAAGTGAAAAATCTGATATAAACAAAGATGGTATAGTAGATAAAGCTGATATCCAAATAGTTATGGATAAAATCTTAGGAGAATAATCTTTTAAAATAAAAATAAGTTGTATAAAATGGTCTTTATTAAAATTTATTTTGATAAAGGCCATTCTTATTATAAAGAGTAAAGTTTTAGTTTTGTTAAGTGTACAGGTATATTAGAGATAATATATAATGATAAATAGATTTTTAAATATAGATTAAAAACATAAGTTAAATCTTATTAAGAAATACTTTAAATAAAAATTAAATTAGGTGAGGATAAAAATGATTAAGGTAACTAGAAGAGGATTTGATGAAAATGATAGTAGATGGTTTTCTAATAAGGAGCAAGCAAGATTAAAAAAGTCCAAAGAAGAAATTGAATGGTTAATAAGTAGAGAATACAAAATTGAGCATGTTATAAAATTTGTTGGTGATAGATATCAATTTTCAATAAGACAACGTAATGCTTTAAAAAGAGGAGCTTGTTCTTTGGAAAGTAAGATTTTAAGAAGTAAAAAAAGGCTTTTATCAGATGAATTAAAAAGTGGGTGTATAAATATAGATGGGTTTAATTTATTAATAACTCTTGAAGTGGCATTATCAGGAGGAACATTAATTATAGGTAGTGATGGATGTATAAGAGATTTAGCTGGTCTTAGAGGAACTTATAAAATTATAGATAAAACAGACATTGCTTTACAATTAATAGGAAAGTTTTTAATTAAGCATAATTGTAATAGTGTTGTATTCTATCTAGACTCTCCTGTATCTAATTCAGGGAAACTAAAGAATAAAATTTTAGAGCATTCTAGAGTTTGGAATATTAATACAGAGGTTAATTTAGTTAATAATGCGGATGTAATTTTAGAAAATTTAGATAGAGTTGTTAGTACTGATGCTGTAATTATTGATAAATGTAAAAGTTATTTTAATCTAGCTTCAGAAATAATAAGGGATTACATAAAAGATGCTAATATAGTAGATTTAGAAGACTAAACTTTATATTATATTTGAAAATGAATTTTGAAAATATAATATATAAAAGCCCTATTCTTAATCAATTTAAAGAATAGGGCTTTTATACATTAAATTTCTATCTTGATTTCCTTAAGGTAATAAAATCTTTACTAGAAACTTCACTATTGCTATTTTAGCTAATATTTTTAAAGTATAATGTTTTTCTCTTTTTATGAAATAAATTCTCTTGCAAAGTTATTTATGCCTTTTTTCATTCTATTTACTTCTGAAATAGTTAAATTTCTATCTTCCTTAGAAGCTGCTACTGCAGAGCCATAGGCACTTTCTCCTTTATTGGGTCTTTTTAGAGAGTTAATTAAAGTTTCTATAGGATTTTTTAAGTCTGGAGCATTTTCCATAAGATATTTAGCTTTGTTTATATCTCTTATACCTTCTTTTAATTTTTCTAGTCTAGGAGTAGAGTAGAAGGTTTTAGCTATATTATCCTTTTCTGCTGGATATATAAGAAACGGGTCTCCAGGTTCCCAATATTTATAAGAAACATTTTCTAAAGGGTTTTCAACCCAACCATCCCATGACCAACGTAAAAAGCCATTGGTGTTTTGGTATAGGGAGTACCACATAGTAAAGGCACCTTCTGAAGGATCACTTATGGTGAAACTATTTGGATAATCTCCAGTACAGGTATATATTGTAGTTAATAATCCAAGTTCTTGTCTATGTTTAGCCATGTTTTTCATATCATTAGAATTATGATTTATATGTGATAATCCAATTGATATATCATCTATCCTATCTAAGAAAGAGTAGTCATTTCCACTTTCATAATCCATAGCAGAAGAAATTTTAAAATGCTCTCCAGATTTATTTGTTATGCTTTCAATTAAATCAACAGAAGCTTTTAAATCATCCATACTTCTTTCATCCATTGAAATATAAGTTATGTTAAACCAACCCTTTTCTTCAAGATGAGACATAAATGAAGTTAAAAATTGTGTCCAAATGTTTATCCAAAGATCACCACCAGGGTTTGGATTTATGGCTTCTTCTTTATTAGTAGCCTCATTAAAGTACTGAATTCTATTATTCCAAGGTACTATACTATAACATTTTATTTGGCCAAAGTTATTTTCAGGATCTAGAATTCCTAAGTCTATATTAAGTTGAATCCACTTATCAAAGTGAGAGTAGTCAAATTCAAAGGTGCCATAGGAGTTTTTTCTCCACTTAATCATTGAAGGGTCACTATCATAAGATTGATGATTCCAAGCTTCATGAACTATAGTAGCTATAACACCACGTCCTCCCATATTTCTATACTCTTTAAGATTATCTTTTAAATATTTAAAATGCTTTTCTGTAAATAAATCTTCTTTGGATATTTTATAATACCTTGCTATGGTGTAAGGATGTTGCCAAAACTCAATTTGAGTATTTGTTTCCCTTGGAAGAGGTTGTACTAAGTTTAAAACTTCAAAGGAATAATCAAAAGCATAGGCTTTTTCTAATTCATCAGCAGTGACTTCAATAGAACCATTATAAATTCCAGGTTTTGCATTCCTAGGAATTTTTATATTAATCCAAGCAGAGGCTATTTTATTTTTTTCTATATTTAGTGAACCAGAATTATGAATAATATCTGGGAAAGGTTCAAGGGGAGCAGAAGGATTACTACGTCCTATATTAGCTAAGGTTTCTTTAAGCCAAGAAATCTTAATATTATTTGAAGAGATTAAATCCCCATTTTCATTTATAAAGTCACTTGAAGAAAGGGTAACATTATTAACAGGAGAGGAGTTTGTCCACATAACAATTTTAGAATTAAGTTCATCTCCTATCCAAGCTACCTCATTCCAAGTATTTAAGTTTAATTTCTTTATTTCATCATAATCTTTTTGGAGATAATGAAAGTCAGTAGAGCCAATAGAAGCACCAAGAGTAGTATCTTTTTTCATAAAATAAACCTTCCTTCTTTTTCTAAAAATTAGTAATAAATACATTATAAGATAGAAGTTTTAAAAATAGAACATTTAAAAAAAGTCTATTGTTAAAAGATTAAGTAAAGAAGAGATTTTATATTACACAATTATATTATAATCTCATAATTTTCTAAATTTATCATATACATTATAAAGGTATAAATTAAAATAGCAGTGTTTTAGAAAAACCTATTTTATGTAAAAATTTTAATTAAATTAATAGGGGGGAAAATAAGTGCAAGTTAATAAACTTTCAAAAAAATCATTATCTTTAACATTAGGACTAAGTGTGGCACTAACTAACACAGCACCATTATCAGTATTAGCAAATGGAACCAATGTAGAGGATGTTGTAGCTAGTAAGAGCCAAGATAAAATCACTATTGGAAACGAGTACATTTCTAGAGAGTTCTCTATTGAAAATGGGAAGGTATTAACAAGTGAAATAGAAAATAGTAGAGCAAATACTACTTTAATTCCACAAGTAGGTTCGGAAGATTTTATTATAAATACAATACAAGAGAACTATGATTTACCAGAAGTAGAAGCTAATTTTCCAAAGGAAGTTTTAGATAGAGCTAACTGGAATGCAACCCTTATAGCTAATAGTGGAACAGCATATCCAGCTACAGATATTGAAAAATTATTCGATGGAGATAAAAATACTTATATAGATAGTTATAATATAACAGGCTATCCAACATCATTAAAAATTGATTTAGGGGAAGTTAAGACAGTATCATCATTTTCTTATCAAAAAAGACCTGGATTTACTGATGCTACTTATGGTAAAAACGGAACTATGGGAAAGTATAAGCTTTATGTAAGTGAAGACGGAGAAAATTGGACAGAAGCTGGAGAAGGTGAATTTACTAAAAAAGACTTTAACCTGCATCAAGAAGGAGATCTTCACAATGTAGGGGATGTTGTTTATGGCAATTTTGATAAAACTTATGAAACTAGATATATAAGAATAGATCAATTATCAGATGCATTAGGTAATACACAAGAGTTTTCAGGAGCAGAAATAAATTTATATTCAGATAAATATGAAAAACCAGAGGAACCAATAGCACCTGCAACTGCGATTAAATCAAGTGATTTAACAATAGATAATTCTTCTACAAAGATAGAAGATATTGAAAATGGGAAAAAGCTTACTATTTCATATGAGCCATATGAATTTAATGGAACTGAGTATGATATAGATATGGTTACTGTTCTTGAAAATGATGACCACTATATGAGATCTTTCCTTGAAATTAAAACTAATAATGAAAATGCAAAGATAGATTATATTGATTTAGATCACTTTATATTAGAAGATGGCATAAAGGATACTTTATGGTCCCATCCAGATTTAGAAGATGTAACTTCCATATTAATAGGAAAAAATGAATTGATGCTAGGGCAGCCTATTTATGCTAATGGTATGTTCTTTGGATCAGAATTCCCAGCTGCAGATACTGATATAGTAAAGAACGGAATGCAAATTAGATATTATAGTGGTAAAAGTTTTGAACAATTAGAAAAAGACAATCAATTAACTACAGACGGAAAGTTTGTATCATGGCAAAATGTTGTGGGAGCTGCTAATGGAGTAGATACAGATGTTGTTCAAACTGATTTCTTTGAATATATATCAGAAATAGCTACACCAACTGATTTTAGAAAGCAATATAACTCATGGTATGATAATATGCTTACAATAACTGATGAAAGTATTTCTAAATCCTTCTATGGAACAGAAAAAGGATTAACAGAAAATGGAGTAGAACCAATCGATTCTTATGTAGTAGACGATGGATGGCATAACTATAGAGATCCAGAATTTAACCCTAATATTTCAAAAGAACAAGCTGGAAATAGTATGAATAGAACTGGATTTTGGGAGTTTAATGATAAGTTTCCTAATGAGTTATATACATCTACAGAGTTAACAAGTAAATTCCAATCAAAATTTGGATTATGGCTTGGACCACAAGGTGGATATAATTTCTATGGTGGTTTTGCAAGATATTTAGAGAAAATGGGAACTGGACACGCTCAAACTAATAATGGAGTAAATGTTTGTGTTGGTTCAGACAGATATATTAAAAATTTAACAAGTCTTTTCTTGGATTACCAAAAGAGATTTGATATAGATTATTGGAAGTTAGATGGATTTGCTCTTAGACCTTGTACAAGCGAAAATCATGGACATATGGCTGGTGGACACAACAATATGTATTATACAACAGACCTATGGGAAAAGTGGACAGATGCTTGGGAAACAATGAGAGCTAGTAGAGCAGAAGAAGGAAAGGACCTATTTATAAATGCAACTTGTTATGTAAACTTAAGTCCATGGATTCTTCAATGGGTAAATACTGTATGGATACAAAATTCACAAGATACAGGACATGCTGGTACAGGTTCAAGACATCAACAAAAAATAACTTATAGAGATGCTGTTTATCATGATATTTATAAATCAAACCAAATACAATTCCCTGCAAAGAATATATATAACCATGAGCCAATATATGGTGTATCTGATGGCAGTTTTGCAACTACAGAGGATTTTAGAGATTTCTTATTTGCTAATGCAGTTCGTGGAACAGCATTCTGGGAATTATATTACTCACCATCAATAATGGATGATGAAAAATGGAAAGTTAATGCAGATGTTTTAGACTTTGTGGAAAATAATTTTAATGTTTTAGAAAAGGCTAAGTTATTCGGACATAGAGCTACAGAGGGTGTTTATGGATATTCTGCATGGAATGGCAATGAAGGTATAGTTTCATTTAGAAATCCAACTGGAGAGACTAAAGAGTATACTTTAGATTTAACTGATATAGTAGGAGTTCCAAAGTCAGTATCAAATCTTAAAGGAAATCAAGTATTACCATATAAAGTTGGTGATATAGGATCAGTATCTTATGGAGATAGCATAACTGTAACTTTAGAGCCATATGAAACTAGAATACTTCAATATGGAAAGGTAGATAATAAAGCTTCTGAAATAGTTTCTGCTAAGGTAACTGGAGAAAATGAAATAACTATTAAGTATAATGAGCGTGTTGAAAATGGAGAAGGAGTTTATTCAGTTGAAGGAAATGAAATTACTGAGACTAAATTATTAGATGATTATAGAACAGTGGTTATAAGTACTTCTAATAAACTTCAAGGAGAGGCTAAATTAAATATTAATGGAGAAAGAGATGCTCTTCAAAATCCACTTACAACAAGCTTAACAATTCCTGTTTATAATAATGGAAAAATTGTTTCAGTACAAAGTGGAGAGGAATTAATAGGAGGAGAAAATATAAATAAGAAGTATAATGGAAATTCAGACACATACTTCTTAGAAATGAATAAAGCTTATGAAGTTGATACAAATGAAAGCTTTAAAGGAAAAACTGACTTTGCAGTATCTATGGCTATTAACACTACATCATCTAATGTAAACTTATTAAGTCAAGGAGAGGAAATAAAGCTATCAATTGATGAAGAAGGATATGTAAACTTTAAAGTTAAGGATTTAAATCTTACCTCAAAATCAGAAGTAACTACTGTTACAGAAAAGGCTCATGGAACTTTTGGAACTAATGAATATGTAGAAACTTCAACTGAATCAACTTTTGTTGGTAAAGTAAATGATGGAAAATTACATCATATATCTGCTGTTAGAGAGGTTAATGGAGTTCTTAAAGTTTATATTGATGGTGAATTAATGAATTCTGTATATGATAAGTCATTAATAAATCAAGAGATAAATGGTGGAACTATTATGGTTTCTGATAATAACTTTACTGGAGTTATGGGAGATATTGAATTAAGAAATAGTTCAATATACTATGATGAAGCAAAGGAACTTTATAATTCTTATGAAGGTTCTGATATAATTGAGTATAGCAGAGAAAATTGGGCAGCAAGTGCTTGTTCAGAAATGAACCCACCAAGTGGTAATGACGGTCCTGCTTCATATGCTATTGATGGAAATGAATCTACTTTATGGCATACAAATTATAGAAATGGAGATACTCATAGTGGAAACCATTGGCTTTCTGTAGATTTTGGTGAAGAATTAGACTTTGATACAGTTAATGTATTATCTCGTGGAAAAGAAATAAATGGTTCAATTAAAGGATATAAGTTAGAGGCTAATATAAATGGAGAATGGACAGTTGTTAAAGAGGGAGAATTCACAGATGGAGTTAAGGAAAAAATAGAGTTAGATGAAGCTATAAAAGCAAGTGGAATTAAATTAACAGCCCTTTCTACATTTAATGGACAAAACTTTGCAGCTGTAAGAGAAATAAGTGTTACTAAGAAGGATAGAGAATCAACGGAGGATGAAATAAATGAGTTAAAAGCTTTAGTTAAGGAAATAAATAAAGAGGATTATACTAAAGCAACAGCTAATAGATATATTAATATAGCACAAAAAGTAAATGCTTTAGATAAGATTAATTTATCACAATTAGATAGATTAAGAAGTGATTTAAATAAAGCTTATGAAGGATTAGTAGAAGCTAGAGAATTAAATAAAACTTTAGTGGAAGCTGGTAAATTAATTAAAGAGGATTATACAATTGAAAGCTGGACAGTGTTTAAAAAAGCATTAAATCATGCAAAAGACTTAAACAATGATATAGAAGCTACTAAGGAAGGGGTAGATGAAGCTACATCAAGATTAAAAGATGCTATGAATTCTCTTGAGAAGATTAATAATGAAGAGGAAATAATTGCTGGACCTGTAAATAATTTTGAGGCTTCAGAAATAGCTAAGAAGAACGTAACTGTTACTTGGAGTGTTCCTAAATCTACAAAGGGCTTAGAAGGATATGTTCTTTATAAAGATGGCAAAAAGGTAGCTGAAATAGGTGCAGAAGAAACATCATATAACTTTAAAGGATTAAGCAGACATACAATTTATAATTTCAAGATTGCTGCTAAATATTCTAATGGAGAACTTTCAAAGAAGGAAAGTATAACTTTAAGAACTGCTAGATAATAAAGAGTAAGTGGCTGTATCAAGATAAAAATATAAAACTTATAGATAGGTTTTAAGAAGTAAGCATATTCCTTCTTTTTACACTATCTATAAGTTTTCTTATTTATATTAGAATAGAGCCTAATTTATAAGTTTTAAATTTAAAGAAAAATTTCTACTGTACAATGTAGTAGTAAATTATTTTTATAAGTTAAGCCTATTATAATATTTCTAATACTTCTACAGTATAGTTTCCACCAGGAGCTTCAACTTCTACTACATCTCCAACCTTTTTACCCATTAGGGCCTTTCCTAAATCAGATTCTATACTTATACACATATTTTCTAAATCTAAATCCATAGTTGTAACTAAAGTAACAACATCCTCATCATCATCTTCAACAAATTTAATTCTAGCTTTGCTGTTAAGACCTAGTGTAGATTTATCATTACTTTCTTCATCAACTATTATTGCTGTTGAAATCATAGTTAAAAGGTATTGTATTCTATTATCATTTTCTCTATAGTTTCTACAAGCCTCTTTATATTCAGCGTTTTCTGATCTATCACCATGGGCTGCTGCCTCTAATTTCTCCTTTGCAATCTTTGCTCTAACAACAGACATTCTATAGTCTAATTCTTCTCTTAACTTTCTAACGTTTTCCTCTGTCAAATAATTATTCATAATAAAATCTCCCTTAAATGAAATACTTTATTTTATCATTATACAACATTTACATAAATTTTAAAGATGTTAAGTAGGAAATAGGAGAGTATTTATGGATCTTTATATTTAAGTGACGGAGTTGTGACGGAGTTTTGACGGACTTTGAGCCAGAGTTTTCTTAGTGATACCAAGGGTTTTGACGGAATTGACGGACTTTTTTTACTCCTATATAATAGGGAAAAATAAAAAATAGTATAAAAAAAAGACATTTATTAAATACCCTATATATAGTGAGTGAAAAATAGCAAAAGTCTGACAAAATCTGGCTAAAGCTAGTTATATCAAGACTTTAGAGTATGACGGACTTTTTGAAAGTCCGTCATAAAACCATTGAAAGTTCAATTTAGAGGTTAATAAGAGTACTTAATACCATTATTCAATGGGCATAATTAACAATTTTGTTATACATTAAGGTAAAAATAGATATAAAATATAAGTGAAACTAAAAGAGGCAAAAGTTAGAAAAGAAATTAAAAGAAAAGGAAGAATATGATATGAAAAAGGGAATTGGGGTAACTATTTCAATTTTAAGTTTAGGAGTTTTTTTAGCTTTATCATTTTTTATTATTGCTAAGAATGAAATAAAAGATTATAAAAACATAGGTACTGATGTTACTTATGATGAAAGGATTAAAGAACCTATTGAAGAACTCTTAGTTAAGTTTGTTGATTTTGATTATTCTAAAGAAGAGGTTAATTGTGAGGGCATAATTTCTAATAAAGAAGTTGCAGAGACATATAATTTAACTTTTAATTCTACAGTTAAGTATAATTTAGAAAGTGAATTGAAGATGTCAAAGGTTTCTATAAGAAGTATTGTAAAAGAACCTGATAATGAATATAGGGTAAAATTTCATAGAGAATTTGAGATAAAGTTTGACAAAAATAGTGATACCATATCAGGTGGAATGGATGATTATACAGCCTATATAGTTAAAAAGAATGGGGAATTTTATATAGATAGAATTCTTAATGATGTTGATTTGGAACAGTTCAAAAATAATAAGAGTAAAATAGCTAAATTATTTAAATCAGAGGAAGAGCTTTTTAATGAAGCAATGAAATCTGAAATAGAAGCTAGAAAAGATTATGAGGAGTATCTTAAAAATTTATAATTAAAAAATCTAAATAAAATAATTGAGAAATAAAAAAGTTATGAGTTAATTTTAAATAAAGGTTCTTAATGTTAATATACACTAATCTAAGAGATATAGTATTTTTCTATATCTCTTAATTTTTAGCTATTTAAAAGTAAAACTCATTTAAAATAGAATTTTATGTTAAAAATTTCATCTGTTATAATTACATAAAATAATAAATATTGTATAATTATAGAATGTTGATTAAGAAATGGTAATATAGTTTTTAGTTGTTTTAGCTAAGACAACTTGGAAATATAAATTTATAGAAACATAGATTATTTTAATGAGTGGGGGAAGAACTGCTTTGGATAGAGTTAAATCATGGGAATATGATGATATTTATAATAAATTTGCAATAAAGGATTTAGATAAATCCTCATTTAAGAGGGGAAGCCATATACCGATAAAAGTTAGAAAGGTTTTTGAATGTGAAGATATTAAATATGGAGATAAGAAGAAAATAACTCTTATATATGAAGGAGAAGCCTTTGAAGCTGAAATAGAAGGTGAAATCAAAGGTAGAATACGAATGAATTGGTCAAAGTTAATACCTAAAATGAAGGAAGTTTTTAAAAATGAAATAAATGACTTTGAAGATTCTAAAGAGCTTAGTGTAAGAGTGCCTAGATTAAAATTTACAAAGGAAACAGCCATAAAATATGATGTGGAAATGAAAACTAAATATAGTCATGATATTCTTTGTGAGTTAGAAAGGCTAGAAATAGATGTTGAAAACAAGACAATAGAAGAAATAAATGAAGTGGGAGAAGTCATAGAGAGGATTGTTAAGGCTAGAAAAAATCAAAATAAATTTAGAGAAGCACTATTTAAAAGAGAGGATAAATGTAAAATTTGTGGACTAGCTCACAAGGAATTATTAATAGCAAGCCATATAAAACCTTGGAGCAAAAGTACACCAGAGGAAAAGCTAAATCCCTTTAATGGATTCTTACTATGCCCCAATCATGATTTCTTATTCGATAAGCATTTAATAAGCTTTAAGGATAATGGAGAAATTCTAATATCTAAAAGACTTTCAGAAAAGGAGCAGGAGCTACTAAACATAAATAAGGATATTATGATTAATATTGAAGAGGAAAATAAGAAGTTTTTAAAGGAGCATAGAGAAGTTTTTTATGATATAGAGAAGGCATATGTTGTAGAGAAAGAATTATCAATAAGCAATAAGGAAATATATAAGGTTGAATTAGAAGTTTAATAGGTTTTAATTTTTTATAGTTCTATTAAATATGCCAGAGTTAATTCTATATTAAAAGCCAATGAGAATTTAGCTTTTTCAATGTTTAGCCAACTATGCAAACTTTTTTTACTCTAATATATAGAAAATAATTAATAAAAAAACATTAAAAATATTAAATACCATATATATAAGGAGTGAAAAAAGTTGGCTACTTGGTATAGTGTGGACAAATCTAGATATATCAAGGGTTCTATGATTTATATATATGGCATAAAAGTTGGCAGGGAGTAGTTCTTTTTTTAGTTTCTTTTTTAAAGAGGAAAGGAGCCCATACTTAAAAGTTTTTTAAGTATGGGCCTTTTTAAATGATTTTATTTTATAGATTTTATTTATGGTATTTAGAAGCAGGAAAAGATTTAAATTACCATAGGATTAATTTTATAAGTTCAAATTTCTTTTAAGCTATAAATTTTTTAGCACACCAACCCATGTTTCCATTATATCTAACCTTAACCCAATTTCCACTTTCTTCTAAGATTTCAACCTTATGACCATTACCCATTACAGTTAATCTAGATGAAGTAGAGGAGTCTTTAGATGAGTGTAGCCACAATCCTCCATTAGCTTTTACATGGGCTGATCTTAATGAAGCTTCATTAGTATTTGATTGAACTAGATGAACTGTTTTACTTTCTTCCACAGTATTACTTTTAGATGTTACTGGGTTAGTTAGGAATTCACTTGAACACCAACCTATGTTTCCATTGTGGTCAACTTTAAACCAAGAACCACTTTCTTCTAAAACTCTTACCTTTGATCCTTTGTTCATTATGCTTATTCTAGAATAAGCATAGGAATCTTTAGAGGAGTGTAACCATAAACCTCCATTTGCTTTTATGTAAGCTGTTTTTACTGTACTAGTAACTGGCTTGCTTACTTCAACAGTTTTATTTTCATAAACTGGTTTATTTTCCTCTACATGCTTACTTGGTGAGCTTTGAGAGATAACAGTTGGGTTACTTAAGAATTGGCTTGAGCACCAACCCATAGTTCCATTATAGTTAACCTTGTACCAAGAACCGCTTTCATCTAAAATATCAACCTTTTCTCCATTACTCATTATGGTAATTCTAGAAGATGCATAGGAATCCTTAGAAGAGTGTAGCCATAAACCACCATTTGCCTTTACAGAGGCTCTTTTAATATTTGTTAAAGTAGGTTTACTTGTTTCAGCTTCCTTTTTAGGTTTATTTTCTTCCACAGTTTTCTTAGGTGCAGTAGGTTTACTTTCTTCTACAGCCTTGCTAGGAGTGATGTTTTTAACTTCCTCTACTTTATTAGATTCAGCAGGTTTTTCATAAGTAGTAGGTTCACTTAAGTACTTACTTGCACAGAAGCCAGTTTTACCATTATAGTTAACCTTAAACCAATCTCCACTTTCCTCTAAGATTGTAACCTTTTCACCCTTATCCATAATTGCTAATCTAGAAGAGATATATGAATCCTTAGAAGAGTGTAACCATAGTCCACCATTAGCTTTTACAGAAGCAGTTTTAACAATTGTTAAAGCAGGTTTACTTGTTTCATCCTCTTTCTTAGGTTTATTTTCTTCCATAGTTTTATTAGGTTCTGTAGATTTATTTTCTTCTACTTTTTTATTAGTTGAACTTTCAGAAGAAACTGGGTTAGTTACATATTTACTTGAACACCAACCTGTATTTCCATTATAGTCAACCTTAAACCAAGAGTTATCTTCCTCTAAAACATTAACCTTAGCTCCATTATTCATTATGGTTACTCTAGAAGAGTATGAAGTATCCTTACTAGAATGTAGCCAAAGACCACCATTAGCTTTTATAAAGGCAGTTTTTGTAACTGTTTCAGAAGTCTTACTTAATTCATCTTTTTTAGTTTCTTCAACTGGCTTACTAGATTCAGAAGGCTTAGCTTGTTCAGCTTTATTTGATTCAACTTTATTAGTAGCTTTATCCTTAGATTCATCTACTTTTTTATCTTCAGTTTTACCTTTAGAATCTTCAAATCCCTTGTTCACCTTTTCATCTTTGTCTTTAAGAGAACTTTCTATCTTTTTATTATCTTCTTTAGAATCAGATTTTTTATCTGAAGTATTAGTTTTAACTACGCCAAGAGGAGTAACAGAATCAGATGACTTAGATGGAGCTTCTTTTTCTTCTAAGAAGTCAGTATATCTATGACTTATGTAAGCTTTTTGGCCATTATAAAGAACTTCATACCATCCATTTGAGGCTCTACCAGTTACAGTTAATTTATCTCCTCCATTAGCTAGTCCTACAGGCTTAATTCCTTCAGTAGTAGGGAAGGGTTTTTCATTAATATAAACATCTTGCTTAGCTGTTACAGTACCCTTTAAGGCTTCAACTGTATATTTATGATCCTTTGAGCTAACAGGTTTTGATGTTACAATGTTTGTTTTTACAATGTCAGAATTACTTTTTGAAGAATTTCCTTTATATTTATAGTATCTTGTAGCTCTATACTGTCTATTCCATCCATTTTCTTTAGTAGGAGCTTGTCCATTTAAATTACGATGAGCATAGGCATCTCCATAGGTATAGGCTTCATTTCCCATTACATAGGCAATACCATTTGCTTTATCCTTCCAACCCATGAAACACATTGTGTGATATTCACCTGCAAAGATAATATCTCCCTTTTGGATGTTTGAAAAATCTCTATGCATTTCCCAGTTATTATTTTCAAGCCAATTCCAAAGGTTAGAAGTGTATCCAATATGACTTGGAACAGGTACTCCTATTGCTCTTAAACAAGCACCTTGGAAGAAAACACAAGTATTGCTAGGATCTCCGTTATGAAGACGAATAGCTTCATTCATTGCATTAGATTGATTACTTCTAACACTTTCATATTCATATAATCTTCTATTAACATCTGAAGCAAAGTCACTTGAGTTATTAGATAAATTTTCAGAAGAATTCTTTGAATCTTTTTCAACAGGTAATTTTACTTCTTTTATAACAGGTTTTTGATTTTTTACCTCTTCTTTAATTTCATCAGAACTTTTCTTTGTGTCTTTATCCTTTTTAACTTTAGGTTCAGTTTTCACCTGAGCTTTATTTTCTTCCTTTGAGTTACCTTTAGCTTGTTTTTTTTCTTCAACTTTAGGCTCAGTTTTTTTATTAGATTTTAAATTATCTTTATCCTTTGATTGTTTTTCATCTTTTATAGGGGGCTTAGTTTCTTTTTTGCTTTTTACTACAGCAACATTAGAATTAGACAAGTCAATATTAATCTTATCATTTGGTTGTTGTTGCTGTTGTTGAACTATTGCTACAGCCATAAAATCATCTCCTATTTTCTTAAGTTTAAAAGGTTATATAATACTTAAATTTTCCATGTAATTATACCATAATTAGAAATGTTAATAAATAATGGAATAATTGTAAATGTAATTTTAACTTGAATTTAGGAATATTACAGTATTTATGGTTTTGATTATGTAATTTAAATGAAATACTCGTAAATGATAATTAAAACAAAAAGAAAGATAATAAAATTCCTAAAATAATAGTTAAAATTAAAAAAAAATAATCAGTGGATTTATAAGTAAGAAAGGAGAAAAATAATTTAAAATAGAGGAGCCTGTATCAAAATAATCTTTGATACAAGCCCATACATGCAATATTTAAGGGTATAAGGAGTTAAAACTGTTATATAAATAATAATATTAATTTAATCCGTAGAGGTTACGTAATTGTGTCTTAAATGAAAAGAAATAGTTACAAAAACAAATAATAAGCTAGTCCTTTTATAATTTTTTTGATTAAATTTCTTTGTAAACGTTTTGTTAAATGTTGAAAAAAGAAGAATAAAGAAGTAATTTATAAAATATATATATAATAATGACTTATAATTTTACTTTAAGGGGGAAAATAAAAATGCTTAAAAACAAAAAACTAATGGCTTTATTATTAGGAGGAATAATTGGAACATCTTCTATCTTAGCTGGATGTGGTTCAGGGGGGAATGCTTCATCTAGTGGGGGAGAAGGAGAAGAACCAGTAAACTTAGTTTGGTATGTAATAGGTAAACCACAAACTGATGGAGAATTAGTAGAGGAGGAAGTAAATAAATATATAAAGGATAAGATCAACGCTACTGTAGATATAAAACATATTGATTTTGGTGATTACAGCCAAAAAATGAACGTAATAGCTAACTCAGGAGAAGAATATGATTTAGCATTTACATGTTCATGGGCATTCCCATACTTAGATAATGCAAGAAAGGGAGCTTTCTTGGAGTTAGATGATCTTATAGATAGTCATGGGAAAGATCTTAAGAATGTTATTGATGAAAGACTTTGGAAGGGTGCTGAGGTTGATGGAAAGGTATATGCAGTTCCAAACCAAAAGGAAATAGCAGGAGCACCTATGTGGGTATTTGATAAGGAGCTTGTTGAGAAATATGACATTCCATACCAAGATATTCATACAGTTGATGATTTAGAACCATGGCTTGCAGTTATAAAAGAGAAAGAACCAGATTTTGTACCGTTCTACACTCAAGGAGATGGAATTCCGCTAGAAGGGTTAGAGGATATAACATCAGGACTAGGTATTTTCTACGATGATGAAAGTTTAACAGTTAAAAATATGTATGAAACAGAGGAGTTAAAACATCTTTTCACTAAATTAAGGGAATTCTATGAAAAAGGATATATAAATCAAGATGCAGCAGTTAGTAATATGAAAAATGAAGTTAAGAGATTTGTGTGGAAAGCTGATGGACAACCATATGCTGAAAATGGTTGGGGTCAAGCTTTAGGTAGAGAAGTTGTAACTTCATCAATAGTTTCTCCATATGTTACAAATGCTTCAACTACAGGAGCTATGACTGCTATATCAGCAACTTCTAAGCATCCAGAAAAGGCTATGGAACTTATAAATTTAGTAAATAAAGATTCTACATTAAGAAACCTATTAATGTTTGGAATAGAGGGAACTCATTATGAAAAAGTTAGTGATAATCAAATAAAGAGAGATCCAAATGGACCATATAGTGTTACAAGCTGGGCTTATGGAAACTTATTTGACACTTATGTTTTAGATAGTGACCCAGTAGACAAGTGGGATGCTTTTGAAGAGTTCAATCAAGGTGCAAAAACTTCAACTATATTAGGATTTAAATTTGATACAGAAAAAGTTGTAACTCAAATGTCAGCTGTAAGTAATACATTTAAAGAATTTATAAAACCTTTATATACTGGTTCTGTAGAGACTGAAGAGACTTTAGAAAAGTTAAATAAGAAGTTATATGATTCAGGTCTAGAAGATATAAAAGTTGAGTTACAAAGACAATTAGATGAATGGAAAAAAGAAAATAAATAGAATTTAGGAATAAAATTAAATAATAATAAATAAAATGTAAAGTAGATTATAGTTTATATAATCTACTTTATTTTTTTGTGAAAATATATATTGTTTTGGGAGGAATTATTAGTATGGCAAGATTTACTTTACCAAGGGACATATATCATGGAAAAGATTCTTTAGAGGTGTTAAAGAGTTTAGAAGGTAAAAAGGCTTTTATAGTTATTGGTGGCGGATCAATGAAAAGATTTGGCTTTTTAGATAAGGTTTTAAGTTATTTAAAGGAAGCTGGAATGGAAACAAAGGTTTTTGAAGGAGTAGAACCAGATCCATCAGTAGAAACTGTTATGAAGGGTGCAAAGGAAATGGAAGAATTTAATCCAGACTGGATAGTTTCCATAGGAGGAGGTTCACCTATTGATGCAGCAAAGGCTATGTGGATTTTCTACGAATATCCTGATTTTACTTTTGAAAAGGCTATTGTTCCTTTTGGATTACCTAAGCTTAGAAGAAAAGCAAAGTTTGTAGCTATTCCATCAACTTCTGGAACTGCTACAGAGGTAACTGCCTTTTCAGTAATAACTGATTATAAGGCTAAGATAAAATATCCTTTAGCAGACTTTGAAATAACTCCAGATATAGCTATTGTAGATCCTAGCTTAGTAGAAACTATGCCAGAGAAGTTAGTAGCTCACACAGGAATGGATGCCTTAACTCATGCTATTGAGGCTTATACTGCAAGTTTAAGATCAAACTTTACAGATCCTTTAGCTTTAAAGGCAATTGAAATGGTTAATATGCACTTAGTAAATTCATTTAAGGGGGATATGGAAGCTAGGGGAGAAATGCATGAGGCTCAATGTTTAGCAGGGATGGCCTTCTCTAATGCCCTTTTAGGAATAGTACACTCTATGGCCCATAAGGTAGGTGCCGTATTCCATATACCACATGGATGTGCTAATGCTATCTTCTTGCCATATGTAATTAAATATAATAGAAAAGCTTGTGAAGATAGATATGCTAATATTGCAAGACATATTGGATTAAAGGGAGAAAGTGAAAGAGAACTAACAGATGCCCTAATAGATTTAATAAATAAGTTTAATAAGGAATTAAATATACCTTCATCAATGAAAGAGTATGGCATAAAAGAGGATGACTTTAAAGCTAATCTTAAATTTATAGCTCATAATGCTGTTTTAGATCCATGCACAGGATCAAATCCAAGGGAGATTGATGATGAAACTATGGAAAAATTATATACTTGTGCATATTACGGCAGTGATGTGGATTTTTAAAGAATAAATTTTTTCTAGTTAAAATAAGGTAAAGATAAGAGGATTGTGTTAAAACTCAAAGATAAAAGTTATAAATTTTATGAGTTATTTGATACAATCCTGTTTTTTTAGGTGGGAGAATAAAATATTTTTTTGGAGAGGTTTAGTTAGATGTTTAAAATTTTAGAAAAAAGATATTTAAATGACTCTGTTTATTTAATGAAGATAGAAGCACCTAGAGTAGCTAATAAAGCTAAACCAGGGCAATTTATAATACTTAGAACAGATGAAAAGGGGGAAAGAATTCCTTTAACTATAGCTGATTATAATAAGGAAGATAAAAGTGTAACCATTGTTGTTCAAGGTCTTGGGGCTAGCACCTTAGAACTTGGAAAATACAATGAAGGTGACTATATACATGATTTTCTTGGCCCTTTAGGAAAAGAAAGTGACTTTATATATGAAGATTTAGAGGAGTTAAAAAAGGAAAGAATACTATTTGTAGCTGGTGGAGTTGGAGCTGCACCTGTATATCCTCAAGTAAAGTGGCTATATAACCATGGAATTTTAGCAGATGTTATAGTTGGAGCTAGAAATAAGGAATTATTAATCTTTGAAAAGGAACTTAGGGAGGTTTCTAAAAATCTATATATAGCTACTGATGATGGAAGTTATGGATTTAAGGGGAGAGTAACTGACCTTTTAGAAGATCTAGTTAAGAATAAGGGCATAAATTATAATAGAGCAATTGTAATTGGACCCATGATAATGATGAAGTTTATGTGCATTCTTACAAAGGAATTGAATATTCCTACCACTGTAAGCTTAAATCCCATAATGGTTGATGGAACTGGAATGTGTGGTGCTTGTAGGGTTACAGTTGGAGGAGAAGTTAAGTTTGCTTGTGTTGATGGACCAGAATTTAATGGTCATTTAGTAGATTTTGATGAATCTATTAGAAGACAAGCTATCTATAAAACAGAAGAAGGAAGAGCTTTTTTAAAACTTAAAGAGGGAAATACCCATAGTCATGGTGGATGCGGATGTAGAGGTGATTTGAAAAATGAGTAATTTAAAAAAGAAAAGAGTTAAGTCTAGGGAGCAAAATCCAATAGAAAGAGGTAAAAACTTTAAGGAGGTTTCCCTAGGATATGGAGAAGAAGAGGCTATTGAAGAGGCAAATAGATGTTTAGGGTGTAAAAATCCTAAGTGTGTAGAAGGGTGCCCTGTTTCTGTAAATATACCAAGTTTTATATCTTTCATAAAGAAAGGTGATTTTTCTGCTTCTTTTGAAGAATTGTCAAAATATAATGCTTTACCTGCTGTATGTGGAAGAGTTTGCCCACAAGAATCTCAATGTGAAGGGAAGTGTGTTTTAGGAATAAAGGGAGAACCATTAGCCATTGGTCAATTAGAAAGATTTATAGCAGACTTTGCAAGAAATAATAAATTAAGCTCTTTAAAAAAGAGTGAAAAGATTTTAGAAAAGGTAGCTGTTATTGGAAGTGGCCCTGCTGGATTAACCTGTGCAGGAGAACTAGCTAAACTAGGATATAGAGTAACTATTTTTGAAGCATTACATGAGTCTGGAGGGGTTTTAGTTTATGGAATTCCAGAGTTTAGATTACCAAAGAAGGATGTAGTTAAGTATGAAATAGAGGAAATAAAAAAACTAGGAGTTAAAATAGAAAACAATGTGGTAGTTGGTAAAACTGTGGACATTGATGAATTAATAGAAAATGAAGGATTTAAGGCTGTCTTTATAGGTTCTGGAGCAGGTCTTCCAAAATTCATGGGAATTAAAGGGGAAAATGCCAATGGAGTTTTTTCAGCTAATGAGGTTTTAACTAGGGTAAATCTTATGAAGGCTTTTAAAAATGAAAGCCATACTCCTTTAAATTTAGGAAAAAAGGTTGCTGTAGTTGGTGGAGGAAATGTTGCCATGGATGCAGCTAGAACTTCCTTAAGATTAGGAGCAGAAACTCACATAATTTATAGAAGAAGTGAAAAGGAGTTACCAGCTAGATTAGAAGAAATTCATCATGCTAAGGAAGAAGGAGTTATTTTAGATGTTTTAACTAACCCTACTGAGATTTTAACTGATGAAAAGGGTTGGGTAAAGGGTATAAAATGCATAAGGATGAAACTTGGAGAGGAAGATTCTTCAGGAAGAAGAAGACCAATTGAAATTGAAAATTCAGAGTTTATTATGGAAGTAGATAGTGTAATAATGTCCTTAGGAACTTCTCCTAATCCACTAATATCTAATGCCACAAAGGGATTAAAAACAAATAAGAGAGGATGTCTCCTTGTAGATGAAGAAAGTTTAAGTACCTCCTTAAAGGGAATTTATGCAGGAGGAGATGCTGTTACAGGAGCAGCTACAGTTATCCTTGCCATGGGAGCTGGAAAAAAAGCTGCAAAGTCCATTGATTCTTATTTAAGAAAAGAAGAGCAAAAGAATATTTAGCAATTCTTAAGGAAGAGTTTTATATGAATTTAAAAAAAAATAAATTAACTCTATTAATCTTTACTCTTATAGTAATTTCAACAGCCATAATTTTTTATATATTAAAACCTATTAATTTATTTAAGTTTATTTTATTTTTAATTTATATATTTTTAGAAATACTTTTATTTAGGCTTTGGATATTAAGTACCTATGGGTTTATTTGCATTGATTGTGGGAATACTTTTAATATAGGAATCTTAAAAAGAATTTTATCTTTTAAGAAAAATAAAGAATGTCCGAAATGTAAAAGTAGAAATATAGTAAAAGAACACCTTTGGAGTTATTGCTTACACAGTTGGAATGATTTAGATGAGGATTAATATTAAACAAAGAAATATGATTATAATAGTCTAAAGAATTAGATACTATAAGAAATTAAATTTAACAATTAAATTAATAATTAATTTGCAATCTATCCATAAATGAAACATAATTGACATACTTTTACTTTATAATTTAAACTATAATAAATTACTTATATTTGTATAGGAGGTAGAAAACATGAGAAGAGAATCAAATCCTGCATTAGCAGCTGGGTTTGAAAAGGCTGTTAGTGATGGAACAACCATGACAGTTGGAGGAACTATAGTAAAAATATTAATAATGACAGCTATTTTAGGTGTCGCTTTTGTTTATAGTTGGATAGCTTTTCAAAATCCAGATGTGAATTATAAAAGTGCTTTAGTGGTTTCACTAGGAGGATCATTAATTTTAGGACTATTAACATCATTCATACCAAAGATTGCACAGTTTACAGCAGTTTTCTATGCAGCTTTTGAAGGTGTTCTTTTAGGTTCTATATCAAGATACTTTGAAAGTATGTTTCCTGGAATAGTATTCCCAGCTATGCTTTTAACAATAATATGCTTAGTTGCTACAGTACTTATATATAGAAGAACTCCAGATATAGCTGGAAGAATTAGCAGAGGAGTTTTCATAGCTATAATATCAATTGGAGCTATTTACTTATTAGGAATGGTACTTAGTTTCTTTGGAATAACTTTACCTATATATGGTTCAGGAATAATTGGTATAGGATTTAGCCTATTTGTTGTTGCAATTGCTACAGCAAGCTTAATAATGGACTATGATTTCATACTAAAAGCTTCACAATATGGATATCCAAAGTACATGGAATGGTATGGAGCTTTTGGATTAATGGTAACTTTAATATGGTTATACACTGAAATACTAAATCTTTTAGCTAAATTTTCAGATAACTAAGGTATAAAAACTAATAAATATAAATAAGAGGTTTAAATCAAATTTAATAGTAAAACTTACAAACAGTATGAAGAGAATATCTATATGAGCTTTAGAATTTAAATTATTACGGAAAAGATATTACGTTAAGAAGCTGAGATTGTTAATTTCTTAGGAATACAATCTCACAAAGTTCGATTGCATAAGTTCAAGAATCCAAATTAAAAATTTGGACTTTCACTTAAGTTTCGAAGCTTTAGTAATATCTTTGAAGTAATGATTATAAATTCTTAGCGAAATATAGTAATTCTCGGAATATGTTTGTAAGTTTTATTAAAAGTTATTTTCATAAGCCTCTTATTTTTTTGCCCTATTTTAGATTAATCACTAAAATAGGGCTATTTCTTTAATTAAATTTTATAAAGTTAGGAATACATAAATAAAAAGTAAATTATTTAAAATAGGCACCTTTAAGTATTTACATATATGGTAAATAAAGTATAATTATTATAAAGAGAGCTTGAATTTTATGACTTTTAATGAAGAGATTTAGTAATAAATGAAGTTTTATGGTATATAAACTCATATTAGGTAGTGGGGTAGGAGGAAGTTATGGAGAATAGGAATGAAGATAACTTAATAGATGAATTTAATGAATTAGTTTCAGAAATAAGTAAATCAGTCTTTGATAAATCTATTTATAGGGATTTAAAACTTACAGAAGAAAATTTAATAAAGACCCTTACAAGTACTTCAGAAAAAACTGCTACAATAAATAGAAATAACTTAATAAGTTTACAAAATAATTTAAAGGTAATATTAGATGAAGCTATAGCAGACTTTAATTTAGGGGCTAAGCAAGGGGAAGAAGCCTTTGAGAAAAAAGCTAATGAGTTTTTAAATAATATAGAAGAGGTATCTATTAAGTCAAAAGAAAACATTTACCAATTAAAAGAGAAGGCAAAGGAAACCTATGATGAAATAGAAAAGTTAAAGGAACAAGTAGAGGGAATAAATAAAAATATAGGAGAACTATCAGAGGAAGAGGGAATTCAAAATGCAGCTAATTTACAAAGAATAGGCAGGGAATTAAGTGAAAAGATAAGGACAAGCAATCACATAGCTAAGGAGCATATAGAAAAAATAGAAGAGATGGATAAAATGTTAAAAGGCGAATGCTTAAGAGTTATGAACTGCGTCAATAAACTAGAAAATAGATTAAAGATAGATAAGAGTGAAATTAGAGACAATTTCTTAGGCTTTAAGGAATATATGGGAGAAGGTCTTGAAGAGATAAATTATAATATTAAGTTAGAGTTTAATGAAATAAAGGATCTTTTAGAAGAAGGAAATACTAATATGAATAACTCTATAGAATTATTAAATAGTGCCATAGAGAAGTATAATGTTGATGTAATAGATGCCACAAGAAGGCTTGGAGAGAGAATTAATAATTTAGACAGAAAAATATCTAATATGAACAAGGATGCTGAGGAACCGTTTTTTCATGAGGAATTAAAAAGTGAATTAGATAAAAAATATTACTTTTTAGTAGTTAGTATAGTAATTGTTGGTATTTTGACAGTTTTATTTTAGGAGAAAGCCATGTTAGTTAAGGAATATGAAGTGAAAATTTGTGAGAATAAAGAAGAAAATAAGGTTCTTTATAATTCATCAAATTTAAATGAGAAATTTTTGAATCTATATAATCATATAAAGATATATGAAAAAGAAAATAAACTATTAATAATGACTTTAAAGTTAAGAGAATATATAGAGAATTTAAAACTAGAATTAAAGTCTTTAGAAAACTGCGCTAATAGCAATGGGGAGAATAATAAAATAAATTCTTTTTTAAGGAAAGCAAAAAGAGAATTTAAGGAGATAGATATAAAAATTAACTCTATAAATAAAGATAATTCTAAAGCTTTAGAAGAGGAATTAATAGATGAAGTCTTATTAAATCTAAAGTATAAATTATTAGAATCTATTAAAGAGTATAATGAAGAGTTAAATAGGGATTATTTATATCACAATCAGTTAAGAGTTGATTTTGGAATTCAATGCAATGAGTTAAAGAATAAGTTTTTAGAAGAGTTAAAAACTTATCTAGAAAGTTCCTCTAAAAGAATTAAAGAAAATATTAATTTGAAAAGCAGAGTAGTATTAAAGGAAATAAAATTAACTTCAAAGGAAGACATTAATTTAGAAGTAGTAGATATAATAAAAAATGACATTTTAGAATTAAGTGTTGTAAATGAGGAAGTATTTAATATTTATAGAAAATATGAAAAAGAAATACATGATAGTTTTTTTGAAAGTTTAAATAAATTAGGAATAAAAGAATCAGAGGAGCATGACTCATATAAATGTGAAAAGGTTGATTATACCTCCTTAAATAAGCGATTTTTTAAGTTAATAGAATTTTTCAATAAAGGATTTTTAAAAAATAAAATTTTAATGGATATAGAGAAGTTCATAGGACATGAAAATATAGAAAATAAAATGGAAATAGAACTTTTATATGCCTTAGATTTATTTAAGGAAGAGTATATTAAAAGTATAGAGGGATTAATTTTAAACTTGAAAGAAAGATTAGAGGAAAATATATATTCTAATTTTGAAAGTGATTATGGAAAGTTATTTTCAGTAGAAGATCAAAGCGAAATCTTAAATAATATGTATTTAAATCTAAAAAATGTAGAATCAAATAATTTTAATAAAATAACCTTAGTTGATTATTTAAATAATAGTAAGAGAAGTAAAAGATATACTTAATATATCTTTTGCTTCTTTTTTATCTATATTTAATTTAAATTTAAAGAATTAAATGTCCAGTTATGAAGAAAATAAACCCACTTATGCATGTTAACTTTAAAATTGTAAAAAAATGTTGTATTATATAAGTAGATTATGAACATAAATAGATAGGGGGTAATTTTGTGGGGAAAAAGATAATGTTCCCTATAGTTATTATAATGCTTATTCTTGGAGTTCTTGTTTCTATTTTTATTAAAGAAGATACTTCACTTAAGGTGAAGGAAAGTGAAGTAGTAGCAATGAAATACTATATGAATAAAGAAAGAAATGGAAATTACCATAATGTACCTAAGGATTTAGAGAAACAAAGTATTGAAGAGGTAGTAAGTGTTTTAAATGAAAATGATTTTACAGAAAAAAATAACTTTGCACCAATAACTGATAGTAATAGGAAATTATATATCTTTTTAAAAAATAGTGATGTAATTGTTATAAATAATAATAGTATAGATGAGGAAAAATACATAGTTGAATATCCTAATGACTCAATTTTAGGTAGTAGTAATAAATCGAAATATATGGTAATAAACTCAGAGATATTAAAAAAGGTATTTTTGAATATAGAAAATTCTTTTAATGATGTAAACGGTTTTGAAGAGCGGATGAAAGTATAGATGTTTTTATATTGTAATTTTATATTGTAATTTTATATTAATAAGAGCGATTTAAAAATTTTTTTAAATCGCTTTTAATTTTGAATTTTATTTAATTTAATGTAAAATAATATTAATGATATGTTAATAAATGCAAAGGAGAGAAAAGAATTGAAAATTAAAGTAAATAATAAAGTTAAGCTTTTTTTTAAGATAACTTTTATAGCAGTAGTATTAGTTTTAGTGGCCTTTGGATTTAAAAATATGTTTAAAGAATTTAATATGACCTATTTTAATATGTATAGAGATAGATTACATTTTTTTAAGCTAACTCTAATTGCCATAGCTGGTATTATTGCATATATGCCTTTATCTATTTATGATTTTATCTTGAAAAAGAACGTTGGAATAGATATTAATAATAGAAAGTTATATAAATATTCTTGGATAGCAAGTTCAATTGCAAGTTTACTTGGATTTGGAGGGGCTACATCCTTAGCTTTTAAGCAATACTTTTATGGAAATCATGTTAAGGATAAAAAGAAGCTATTAAGAGAAATAGGAAAGATCATATTTTTAAACTTAACTGGATTATCTGTATTATGCATAATTTATATTCTCTTAGAATTTAAGGATATAAAAAATTTAGGGATTATAAAATATGTAGTATACGGCGTTTCTGCCTATGCTCCTTTGGTTATTATAAATTCATTATATAACTATAAAAAGAAAAAGGATGAAGAAGGATTCACCTTAAAAGTTGTAGGAATATCATTTATAGAATGGACCTTAAATATGCTGCTTATATATTTAATATTAGCTATTACAGGGGCTCATATAAAACTTACAGAATATTTTTATGTTTATGTAAGAGCTACAGCTATTGGTATAGTAAGTATGATACCTGGAGGTCTTGGTACCTTTGACTTAACATTTATAGATGGCTTTAAAGTCTTAGGAGTACCTATAGAGCAAACTTTTTTAGTAATAATACTTTATAGAATAAGTTATTTCATATTGCCAGCAGCAATAGGTGTAATTCTATATATTCATGACTTTGGAATGAATTTTAAAGACTTAATAAAAAGTAGAAAAAATAATGAGGATTAAGTTTAAAAAGCATTAATGGGCTGTATCAAAATAACTTTTTATAAAACTTACAAACATATTCCGATAATTACTAGATTTTAAGTGAAAGTCCAAATTTTAATTTGGAAACTTGAACTTATCCAATGGAACTTTAGTTACATTGGAGTCATTTGAATAATCATTACTACGAAGATATTACTAAAGCTTCGAAACTTAAGTGAAAGTCCAAATTTTTAATTTGGATTCTTGAACTTATGCAATCGAACTTTGTGAGATTGTATTCCTAAGAAATTAACAGTCTCAGCTTTTTAACGTAATATCTTCTCCGTAATAATTTAAATTCTAAAG